>Ga0189286_100019_pt1 | contig 143910 bp, 147 predicted proteins | sample UW69minimetaG_FD_130330 | JGI IMG/M metagenome (GOLD analysis project Ga0189286, IMG submission 130330) | Marine microbial communities from the Costa Rica Dome - UW69 mini metaG | ecosystem: Environmental > Aquatic > Marine > Oceanic > Photic zone | place: Costa Rica: the Eastern Pacific... | reverse complement strand
CCCACCGAGATAGAGCTCCGCACGAATGCCTGCAGAGCGAAGCTCACTGACCATTTTCTGGTAGCCAGGCATGGCGTCCTTATCCATCACCAGAACAATGACAGGGGCTGCGACCGTATTTTCTTCAACCTTGTCCAGAGCTTCCAGCGCTGCGAACAAGCGGCTCACGCCGATTGAAAAGCCGGTCGCTGGCACTTTCACGCCTTTGAAGCGCTCCACCAGATCATCATAGCGCCCACCGCCGCCAACCGATCCGAAGCGGCGCTGCTGGCCTTCTTCGTCGGTTGCTTCAAAGGTGAGCTCTGCTTCGTAGACGGGCCCTGTGTAGTAGCCAAGGCCACGAACAACAGCCGGATCAAAAGCAATGCGGTCTTCTTCGTAACCAACTGCGGTGAGAAGAGCATCAATTTCGCGTAGTTCCGCCACGCCTTCGAGGCCAATTTCGCTGTCACCAACCAGGCTCTCCATCGCGCTGCACACTGCATCGCGCCCGCCACCGCCTGACTCTGTGAAGGAGATGATGCGCTCAATCTGATCGGCAGACAATCCAGCGCCTTCGGTGAAGTCGCCAGACTCATCTTTGCGGCCCTTACCAAGAAGAAGACGCACACCCTCGCTTCCCAACCGGTCGAGTTTGTCGATGGCGCGCATAACTGTGAGGTGTTGTTTTTCGAACTCCGGCCCCTCGCCGACAATACCGCAGGTCTCAAAGACACCGTCCAGCACTTTGCGATTATTGACGCGCATCACATAGGAACTGCGTGGAATGCCCAGAGCTTCAAGACAGTCAGCCGCCATCATGCACATTTCAGCATCTGCTGCGGGGCCGGGAGCGCCGACCGTATCTGCATCAAACTGCGTAAACTGCCGGAAACGGCCTGGTCCCGGTTTTTCATTTCGCCAAACAGGACCGGTCTGATAGCGCCGAAACGGCTTTGGCAAACCATCATAATTCTCAGCCACAAACCGGGCGAGCGGTGCCGTCAGGTCATAGCGAAGGGACAGCCATTGGTGATCGTCATCCTGAAAGGAAAACACGCCTTCATTCGGGCGGTCTTCATCGGGCAGAAACTTGCCAAGCGCATCGGCATATTCAAAGGCCGACGTCTCCAAGGGTTCAAAACCATAAAGCTCATAGACTTCCCGGATACGCGCAAGCATGGCCTCTTCCGCGCGGACCGTTGCCGCGGGAATATCCCTCAACCCCTTTGGCACACGAGCCTTGGGGCGAAATGTCTTTTTCTTTTTAGCCATTGTCTTGCCGCTCTTGCCCGGATTTCTGCTTTTCTCGGATCGCGTATAGGTTTTGGGCCGCGCATAGGTAACGTAAGCCCGCAGTTGCCGCAAGCGCCCGCGTGAGGCAAACCTTTGCAGTCTCAGCCTCTTTTGGGTTTTGGTCACAGGTCCTTGTTGAAATGTTCCACTTATGTTCCAATAACCCAAAACAGGGAGAGAACCGTCCATGGAACAACGCTACAGCATCATCACCTTTGGAACGTCCGATATGGCGCGAACCCGGTCCTTCTATGAAGACCTCTTGGGCTGGCGACCTTTCATGACAGAGGGCATGACGGCCTATGATGTCGGCGGGTTCGTGTTCGGACTGTTTGGTCATGAAGATCTCGCGAAGGATGCCGATCTCGATCCCGCTGTCCCGGCTGCCGGCTATCAGGGATTTGCGGTTGCCTATAATGCCCGCAACGAAGCAGAAGTGGATGAGCTGCTGGCGCTGATTGGCGACAAGGGCACAGCCTATGGGGCCAAAGTCCTGAAGCCCGCGCATAAAGCATTCTGGGGGGGCTATTCAGGCTATTTCGCTGACCCAGATGGGCATGCCTGGGAAGTGGCTTTCAATCCTTATTGGAAATTCGAGGAAGACGGGCGGCTCATTTTGCCAAAACCCGCAACGGCCTAGACATCGGCTTTCGGCGCTTACCAAGAAGTTAACTGTTAAGGGATTGGCAAGGATAGCGTCTGAATTGAGGTCGGCGCTGTAAGCCCATGAAAACAAACAAAAAATCACATTTCGACCAGCGAAAATGCTGTTTGTGTTTGTACGCTTAAAAGCACCTAAATAGCGCCTTTCTTTACGCTCTGTTTACCAAGCAGGCCTCATGGTTAGCGAAAGCTTAATGATGAGACCGTCGAATGATTCGATCTGCCCCGCACCCTTCTGTCTTAGGGTCACCTGTTCAGCAGGTGATGACCGCCAGCCTTCAGCCTGCACCAGCGCGCCTCTCTCTTGCGCTGGTCAGCGATGCTGCGCTGCCCGGGTCAGTCTTTGATGGCCTAGAAGCTGATGTCGCCCAAGTCGCTCGATCCCGTGGCATAGCGCCTCTGCTCTCGCCAGGGCTTGATGCCATTCTTTACGATATGGGGATTGGGTCGGACCGTGACTTCGACGCCTTGGCCCGCGTTGTGAGCCTCGGCCCCGACGTGCCTGTTATTGCCTTGTTTGAAACCCACATTTTCAACCGCACCTCAGCAGCACGAGCCATTGACCAGGGTGCGGATGATGCCTGCATCTTTGATGCCTTTCATGCTGAAAATCTGCTGACGCCGACAGCCATTGCTATCGCCCGCTTTGCCCGCCTTAAAGCCCTGTCCCCCTCGCCTGCGCCAGAGGTGATAACCGAGGCGTCATCGGAAGAACACACGCCAGTCACTGTGGTGCAGGAAGCCGCCGACGCCATGGTCATTCTCGATAATGACGGCAAGGTTGCCTTCGCCAACTCAGCCGCCGCGGACCTTTTGGGTCGTCCACTGGAATCTCTTGCTGGCGAGCGGCTGGACATGCCGACCACACCCAGCGAGCGGGATATCCGGATAAAACAACCCAGTGGTGAAGAGCGCACGGCAGACCTCAGGATCGTCGAAACCGAATGGGGTGGGCAGCCTGCACGCGTCGCCGCGTTTACCGACACCACCGTGCGTAAGCAACTTGAACAAACGATCCGCGCTGCAGAGAAACAAGGCATTACCTCAGAGCGGCGCACGAATAGCTTCTTCTCAAACGTCAACCACGACCTGCGAACACCCCTCACGCATATTATCGGCTTCTCGGAGATCATGAAGGATGCCCAGTTTGGGCCGCTTGCAGATCGGTATAGGGACTATGCGCGAGACATCCATCAATCTGGCACAATGCTGCTGGATATGATTGAAGACCTGCTGAGCGTCGCTGAGTCAGACTCCGAAGACACGACCCTTGCAAATGAGATCTGCAACCTTGATACCCTCCTTGAGACCGTCGTCACCTCACAAAAGCGCAGGGCAGCGGAGGCAGGCGTTGCCCTTACATTGAATTCATGTGCGGATGTGCCAGGACTTCGGGGAGATGCCAAGAAGCTGCGCCAAGGTATCTTCCGCCTCATCTCAGAGCTTCTACATACGACTGGCTCTGGCTCGCATATCGAGCTTGGCGTGCGCGAAACACATCAGTCCCTGACCATTGAGGCCGCCATTAACAGCCCAAATGGCGCTGAGATGGCCCTGCCCTATGACGACATCAAACAAGATGCCTGTGCCTTGGTTGAGGACCCATTTGTCAGTGCCGAGGGACGCAGCCGACCCCGCGACATGGGGCTTGCCCTTTCGCTCACACGCAAAGTTGCAGAGCTTCACGGTGGCACACTATCGATTGAGAGATCTTCAAAAGGCCATGCTGTCGTTGAGATGATTTTGCCAACCGCACGGCTTGTGCGCTAACGCAGATCACCTAGTCAAACAAAGCGTCAATATCTGCCTGACTTGCCCGGTCATCTGCTTCTGGCATTGACGGTCCGCTGGCCAGAGCCCGTCCTTCGGGAACTTCAGCATCTGATGCTCCATCGTCAGCCGCTTCAACACCGTCAAAGCCAGCCTCGCCCCAGATGACCTGCATGCTTTCGATGCGTTCTTCAATATAGCGAAGGGCGTTCACGACCTTGGTAATCCGTTGGCCGGTAATGTCTTGAAAGTTACAGGCTTCAAAGATCGCAACAACCTGTTCCTGGATTTCGAGAGCCTGGCTTGCCTCAACACCCGTCAACGTTGTGCTGAGCGTAGAGGCATTGCTATCGATCAACTCCACAGCGCCCAGAATACCCTCTGTCGCGGCTTCGGTGCCGGCAACAACCTCATCGAGCTCGTCGGTCACGGACCTGATCCGCTCTGACGATGCACCATCATAGCGCAAGGCAACAATCTCACTTTTTGTTCGCTGAATGGCCTCCTGCATGAGATCCAGTTCAGACTTGAGCTTGGCGGCCTCTTTGATCTCTTCTTTGTATTTGTCGAGCAACGCATCTGGTGCTGCATCAGGAAGTGCTAGATCGGCGGCGGCGCTGGTGTTAACGGTATGACCGAGCTGGCCAATCGCATCCATAATCTCCTGATGGCGCTCTGCGGCGACGCTGTCTGGCACATGCAATTCTGTTGCGAGGGCAACAGGTTCGCCAGAGTCAACGCGGTCGCGCGTGTGAATGTTCACGGTTTCTATTCTGAATCTTCTTCTTGGGTTGCCCATAAACACTTTCGCCTTGCGATCACCATCGTTCCATCAGTTGGTGAGGAACTCCCACCGCGACGGTACGGGGAATTCGCTAACAAGCGGTTTAGTCCTAACGGTTTGGGAAGCGTTTACACTCTGTTCACCAAGCTCCTGCCATCGCTCATCTTGGGTTTTGTTACTTGGTGCACCTTCCGGCACCTTCTTATGAACCCGCGCGCTCCCCAGGATCCGCTGAGCTAGTCACGCGCAAGTTCAAAGCGAATGGGGATGGTGATGTCTAATCTGGTTCGACCCAGATCCAGCGGCAGGGGAGGCAAGGGCTCCGCCCGCTGCAGCATATTTGCGACTTCTCGGTCCAGCACTTCATAGCCGCTGGATTTGACCACATCATAACGCAGGACTTGCCCTGCCGCGCCTACCGTGAAGGACAGGATCGCGACGCCTTCAAGGTTCCGACGCCGAGCGGGTCTAGGGTATCGTTTGTGGCGCGCAAGCCAGCTCGCCAATGTTGCGAGATAATCCGCCTCCACATTGGCGTTCGAAATTCCAGTTGTCGCATTTGCCTGTCCCGTTTGATCTGTGGCTGATGTAGACACGGTCGCCGACGCAGTTGACGCTGCTTGCTCAGCGGAAACGTTTTCCTCAGATTTGGCTTGTGTAGGCTCGGACAAAGCGGCAATGGGCTCAACCACCGGATCTTGGGGTCGGGTCGGCAGAACGGGTTTTTGCACAGGCTCAACCACTCGCTCAGGCTCTGGCACAAGAGGTTCATCTTCCTCAAGCGGAAGGGTCTCTGAATGATCATCATTGGGGAAACTGCTTGGTGCCAGCGCCAGGCGCATAGAGCTTGCACCAGGCGCCTGGAACTCGATGGTGGGGGTCCACCACCACACCAAACCTGCTGCTGCATGGAGCAGAAGCGCTATGCCCAAAACAATCGCCCATTCTTTGCAAGACCCAGACATTACCCGTTAGTCCGCGCCATCTGAGGGCAGGCCGAAGGCTGAGACACCGCGTATGTGCTCTTCAACATGAAGCTTGCGTTTGAGCGGCGGGAAGGCACGTTGCGAGCAGTCCAATCGCTCACACAACCGACAGTTGACGCCAATGGGTGTTGCTGCTTCTTCATTGTCCAAGTCATGACCTAAGGAATATGCAAAATCGCGCGCATGGGAAATGTCGCACCCAAGCCCGACCACATATTGGTCCCCAGGCACGCCGATACCAGACCCGGCGCGGCTCACGGTTCGGGCGATGGAGAAATAGCGGGTCCCGTCATCCATGGCCACAACCTGCGTGTAGACTTGCCCAGGCACACGGAAAGCGTCATGCACATTCCAGCGCGGACAGGTCCCGCCGAAGCGGGCAAAGTGGAAGCCGGCTGCCGAAAAGCGCTTCGAGACATTGCCCGCGTTATCGAGACGGATGAGAAAGAAGGGTATGCCCCGCGCGCCTGCGCGCTGCAACGTTGTCAGCCTATGACAGACTTGCTCAAAGCTTGTGCCAAAGCGGCGCCCCAATAAGCGGATATCATATTTGGTCTCTTGGGCTGTTCTGAAGAAGGCGCCGTAGGGCATGAGCAATGCCGCTGCGAAATAGTTGGCGAGCGCAATGCGGAGCAGCCTCCGCGCTTCGTCATCACTCAGTCCCGATTGTTCGACCAGTTGTTCCAGGGTTTTGGCCTGTTCCAAAAAACCAACCTGGTAGGCAAGCTGAAAGGATCGCCCGGGTTGGTCGAGCAATTCGGAGAGGAACATGGTCTGACGGTGCCGGTCATACCGACGCAACTCTCCAGGCATAAAATCAGCAGGAACGACACGCGTGCTTACACCATGTGTGTCTCTCAGGTAATCGCGCAACGCCACATAGGGCTCGTCAGCAGACAGTTTGGCACTCGCGTAGAGATCTTCGGCGGCTTCATCAAGCTCGGGAAAGTGGTTGGTGTGGGCATTGATGAAATCCCGAACCTCCTCTATCGGAAGTCCAATCGCCTGTGATGTGGTGTCATCATCCCGGTCAGCGAGACGTTCCGCCAACATGGAGCTTGCCTCGACAGCCTCCTGATAGGAGCGATAGAGGGTCGCGACAGCATCTGCGATAACCGGCGTCGCGTCAGCCACGTCCTTCAGATCCTGGTCTGATAGGCCGATATCGCGCATGAGCGGGTCTGAGAACACTTCCTTCAAGGCTGAGAGGGCCCTGGCCTCCTCATCACCTCCCAGCGAACGAAGGTCGACGTCGAAAACATCAGCCATTCTGAGCAAGATTTGAGCGGAAACCGGCCGCTGATTGCGCTCAATCAGGTTCAGATAGCTCGCGGAGATCGACAATTCATCCGCCATGCGTGCCTGGGTGAGCCCCTTGTCGCGGCGAAGCCGCCGGACACGCGGTCCTGCAAAGACTTTCTTATCCTGCCTCTCATACGCCATTTTCCGCGCTTTCCCGTCACCAATCTTTACAAGATTTACATTTACTACAGAATCTTACCGGAATCGTGTAAAGATTTTTACTTTAATATTTTCAATGACTTATGAATCGTTGGACAATCTTTTGTGCGAGTTGTATGACCCCGCTTAAAGCACCCTGACCCTACGATCAGGGGCCACCCAGTGACAGCGGAGGTTTGAGACCATGAGCCAGGCTCAGGTGAAGTCCAGCGTTGAGGGCGTCGAGATTGTCGGCGCGATGAAGCCAGGATACGAACGCGTTCTAACCGACGAGGCTTTGGCCTTTGTCGCAGATCTGGAACGGAAGTTTGGCAGTCGTCGCCGTGAGCTTCTGGAAGCCCGCGCTGAGCGCCAGAAACGGTTCGATGCCGGTGAATTGCCCGATTTCCTGCCAGAGACGCTGTCCGTCCGAGACGGTGACTGGAAGATCTCCCCGATCCCAAAGGATCTGCTGGATCGTCGGATTGAAATTACCGGCCCGGTCGATAATCGCAAGATGGTCATCAATGCGCTGAATTCCGGCGCCAACTCCTATATGACTGACTTTGAAGACGCGTCATCCCCAACCTGGGACAATATGATTGGCGGTCAGCTCAACATGATGGACCTGTGGGCCGACACTATCGGCTTCACCGATGAGAATAATGGCAAATCCTATGACGCTCTGCCACTCGGTGAACGGGCAACCCTGATCACCCGTCCTCGCGGCTGGCATCTGGAAGAGGCGCACATCAAGGTCGATGGCCAAAACATGTCTGGCGGCATGTTCGACTTCGGCATGTATCTCTTCCACAACCATGCCAACCTTAAAGCCAATGGCACGGGCCCTTATTACTATCTGCCGAAGATGGAAAGCCATCTGGAAGCCCGTCTTTGGAATGACGTCTTTACGCACGCTGAGAAAGCGCTTGGCCTTCCTGTTGGTACAGCACGTTGCACAATCCTCATCGAAACGCTGCCCGCAGCGTTTGAGATGGACGAAATCCTTTACGAAATGCGCGACCACATTGTGGGTCTGAACTGCGGTCGTTGGGACTATATCTTCAGCTACATCAAGCGCCTTGGCAAAAACCCGAACTACATTCTGCCGGACCGGGCACAGGTGGTGATGGGCGATGCCTTCCTGTCAGCTTACTCACTCCTCCTCATCAAGACCTGTCACAAGCGGGGCGCGTTTGCGATGGGTGGCATGGCAGCCCAGATCCCTGTTAAGGGCGATGACGCTGCCAATGAGGCGGCTTTCGCCAAGATCCGTGCGGACAAAGAGCGCGAAGCCAATAATGGTCATGACGGCACATGGATCGCTCACCCGGGCATGGTTGATGTGGTGAGCGAAATCTTTGGCAAACTGCCTGAGACGAACCAGCTTGCCCGTCAACGCCAGGACGTGCATGTCGGTCAGAAAGAGATGATCGAGCCACACAAAGGCGAGCGCACCGAAGAAGGCCTGCGCGAATGCTGCCGTGTTGGCGTGCAGTATATCGAAGCCTGGCTTGGCGGCCGCGGCGCGGTGCCGCTCTACAACCTGATGGAAGACGCGGCGACGGCTGAAATCAGCCGGACGCAGATCTGGCAGTGGCTCTATCACGAAGTTGATCTTGCCGATGGCCAGAAGGTTACGAAGGACCTCTTCGCGACCCTTCTCGACGATGAAATGAAGAAACTTGAAAAAACGCTCGGCGAAGAGCGTTGGACATCCGGCCATTTTGACGAGGCGATCGCCATGTTCGCTGAAATGGCAACATCCCGGGATTGCGAGGAATTCCTCACCCTTCCGGCCTATGAACTTCTCGTCAAAAGCGGGAACTAATTGCACTACCACTCAACCGATAGCTCGACTGAGTGTCACCTCTAACTAAAGGACAATGCTATGAGCAAGACGTTCTACGATATTATCCCTAGCGCCCCAGCTGGTCGCTTCGACGACGTCGAGCGCAACTACACAGTTGAAGAAGTTGAAAAGCTTCGTGGTTCTTTCCCAATCGAGCACACGCTCGCAACACGCGGCGCCAACAAGCTGTGGGAAGGTCTTCACACCGAAGACTACATCCACTCACTTGGTGCTCTTTCCGGCAACCAGGCCATGCAGATGGTCCGCGCTGGTCTGAAAGCGATCTACCTGTCGGGTTGGCAGGTTGCTGCAGATGCCAACACAGCTTCTGCTATGTACCCTGACCAGAGCCTCTACCCAGCAAATGCGGGTCCTGAGCTTGCTAAGCGCATCAACCGTACCCTGCAGCGTGCCGACCAGATCGAGCATTCTGAAGGTGGCGCAACACGTGATTGGTTCGTGCCAATCGTTGCTGATGCGGAAGCTGGTTTCGGCGGACCTCTCAATTGCTTCGAAATCATGAAAGCTTACATCGAAGCAGGCGCTGCTGGCGTCCACTATGAAGACCAGCTCGCTTCTGAAAAGAAGTGCGGTCACTTGGGTGGCAAAGTTCTTATCCCAACAAAAGCGCACGAGCGTAACCTGAACGCTGCTCGCCTTGCTGCTGACGTCATGGGTACACCAACGCTTATCATGGCTCGTACAGATGCTGAATCTGCGAAACTCATCACGTCTGACGTTGACGAGCGGGATCACGAGTTCATCGACTTCGATGCTGGCCGGACACCTGAAGGCTTCTATCGCCTGAAAGACGGTACGGGCGTTGATCACTGTATCGCTCGTGGCAAGCAGTTCGCGAAATATGCTGATCTCTTGTGGTGGGAAACATCTGTTCCTAACCTCGATGATGCGAAGCGTTTCGCTGAAGAAGTTCGCAAAGATCATCCTAACCAGATGCTTGCTTATAACTGCTCGCCTTCCTTCAACTGGGAAGCAAACCTGGACAAGGACACAATTGCCAAGTTCCAGCGTGAGATTGCAGCAATGGGCTACAAGTACCAGTTCGTTACGCTTGCTGGCTTCCACCAGCTCAACTACGGCATGTTCCAGCTCGCTTCCGGTTACCGGGATCGTGGCATGGCTGCCTACTCCGAACTGCAGCAGGCTGAATTCGGCGCTGAAGGCGACGGCTACACAGCAACACGCCACCAGCGCGAAGTTGGCACAGGCTATTTCGACATGGTGTCTGTTGCTGCTGCTGGCGGCGAAAGCTCAACGACGGCTCTCGGTGAATCAACAGAGAGCGCGCAGTTCAAATCAGACGCTGCTGAATAAATTCAAAGTTCATAGCTTTGTTACAGACCCCGGCGGGAAACTGCCGGGGTTTTTCTTTGCCTGATGGCCGCCAGTGCCGTTAGGCTTCTCCTAACAAAAACACACTAGGGAGAAGATCATGTCGGACGCAGCTACGCTGGACATTAAGGGAGACATCACACCGGGTTTTGAAGCGGTGCGGGACGCCTTTGCCAATAATTTCAACAGTGCCGGAGAAGTCGGCGCCTCTTTCGCCATCTGGAAAGACGGGAAATATCTGGTCGATATCTGGGGCGGTCATGCGGACGCGGCTAAGTCAAAGGAATGGCAGCGGGACACGCTTCCCAATGTCTGGTCCACGACCAAAGCCGTCGGCGCGCTTTGTCTTGCCATCCTCGTGGACCGTGGTGAGCTCTCCTATGACGACAAGATCACCAAATACTGGCCGGAATTTGGCGCTCACGGAAAGGACCAGCTCACAGTCGGTCAGGTTCTTTCACATCAGTCCGGCGTCTCTACCGTACGCGAACCGCTGACCACTGAAGACCTGTACGACCATGATGCCATGGCGGCGCGGATGGCTGCAGCCGAACCGCTTTGGGAGCCTGGCACGCGCTCTGGCTATCATGCGCTCACCTTTGCCTTCCCTACAGGCGAGCTTGTGAAACGGATTACAGGCAAAACCATTGGGCAGTTCTTCCGTGAAGAAGTCGCGGGCCCTTGGGAGATTGATTTTCATATCGGACTGCCGGAAAGCGAAGAACCACGTATCGCTGAGATGATTGAAGCAAAGAACGCGCAGTCACTTGATGAAGCGGGCTTGAATGATGTGCAGAAACTCACCTTTGCCAATCCGGCGCCGTCCGCCCTTGCCCCCAACACACGAGCGTGGCGGGCAGCAGAGCTTTCCTCCGCTGGAGGGCGCGGCTCCGCCAGCGGCCTTGCCAAACTCTATGGGGCTGCTGCCACTGACGGCACGCTCAATGGCAAGACGCTGATTGGTCGAGAGACCTGGGAGAAGCTCTCTGCCGAGCAAATCTTCAATGAAGATCTGGTGCTTGGGCTGCCTGGCAGTTGGGGTGCTGGCGTGCTGCGCAATGTGGGCGGACTTCTCTATGGCCCCAATGAAGCCACCATTGGCCATTCCGGCTGGGGCGGGTCTTTCGTGATGGGTGACCCAACGGCTGGTGTCGGCATTGCCTATGTGATGAACCAGATGGGTCCAGATCTTGCCGGTGACCCGCGCGCTATGGGCTTGCTGGCCGCATCTTACGAAGCGCTCAACGGCTAACTCAGATCCATCAGCTTGGCGTATCGCTCAACGATCGGTACATAGTCGGTTGGCTGCCCGTCATACAGGAGAGCGTCTTTGGGAGGTGTGAACCATTCAAGAGCGCTCGACTGCCATGTGTGCGCTGCCGGCGTCGCCCATTTCGGGTCATCGAGTGTTCCGCCGCGCAGAGAATAGACGCCTTGCAAGGGTTCGCTCCCATGGCGGATCCGCCCGCCGCAGGCGGTACAGAACTCGCCATAGCGATGGGCGCCGCTCTCAACTTTCCAGTCGATCCGGTTGAGCTCACCTTGTTCCATGTCCATCGTATCCTGCCGGATGACGCATGATGTGGCGAAGGCACTGGCTGAGATGCGCTGACACTCTGTGCAGTGACAGGCATAGGCCATGAGCGGCGGGGCGGTGAGCACATATCTCACGGCACCGCATTGGCAACCGCCGGTTAGCTTAAACTCAGACATGATCACCCTTCCGTCTTGATAGGATATTGCTGCTGGTCATGTTGCAACCGGCGGCCAAGCTTTCAAGCGCCAATGACGTTGTTGACGGTCAATCCAATTGATACGGCAGTGATACTCAAGCGGGTCAGGCGTTTTTCAGGCGTCGCTCATCCAACTCACCGCGAATGGTTGCGTGGGTGTGATCATCCAACTGATAGAACCAGATGGCGACAATGCCGATCACCATGATCGCAACCGGCACCAGGGAGATCATGAGCAGAATGCCGTGGAGGGCGTCGGCATTTTGCGGCTGGTTCGCCACATATCCTGTCACACTCAGAATCATGGCCGCCAATGCGCCGCCAACGGCCATCGCCATCTTCTGGAAAAAGCTCGAGACTGCGTAGATAGCACCGTCCGCGCGGATGCCTTTTTTCCACTCGGCGTACTCAATTGTGTCAGGCAGCATCGACCAGCCCATAACGGTCGGGAAAGCAAAGAAGAACGATCCCAGGATCGAGACCACAAAGACTGCGGTAATTGCCTCATAGGGTGTCATAAACAGAACAACGCCGGTGGCCATGCCGCCCAAAGCACCCCAGATATAGGTGTTCTTCTTGCCGAGTTTTTTCGCAACCATTGGCGTTACGACAATACCTGCCAACTGGCCCAGCAAGATGGAGAGCATGAATATGGGGAACAGCTCTTTTTGCCCCAGATTATATTGGAAATAGTAGATGATCGCGGTTGAGCGAATGATGAACGCCAGCATGCCCATGAAAAAGGCGGTGGTAATGAGCCAAAGTGGTGGGTTGTGTGCCAGCACAGATAAACAATCGACAAGGCGTGGCGTTTGCGGCGCTGTTGCCGCGACCCGTTCGCGCGTGGAGAGAAAGGTCACCAACAATAACAGAACTGCCAGCACGCCATAGAGACTCAACGTCAATTGATAGCCTTGCGCGCCACCGCCAAGGGCTTCAACCAAGGGCAGCGTGCCGACACCGACAACTAGGCCGCCGCCTAGTGCGAACGCCATACGGTATGCCGACAGCATGGTTCGCTCCTGCGCGTCGTCTGTAATCACCGCCGTCAATCCTGAATAGGGAATACTCACCACGGTGTAGGCAATACCGAAGACAATATAGGTCGCATAAGCGAAAAGGATTTTGCTGCTGTCATCGGAAAACGGTGCGGAGAAGGTCGCGATTGCCATCAAGGAAAGGGGCACCGATCCATAGATCAGATAGGGGCGGAATTTTCCCCAGCGCGTGCGGGTTTTGTCTGCGATCACACCCATGAGCGGGTCGGTCACCGCATCAACCACCCGCGCCACCAGAAATATGGAGGCCGCTACCGCCGGAGAAATCCCGACAATGTCAGTATAGAAAATCAGCAGGTAAAGGATGGCTGATTGGAAGAAGAGATTAACTGCCAGATCGCCCACGCCGTAGCCCAGATAGTTCCCGACGCTCAGCTTCTTTGCTCCGTTTGATACGGATGTTGCCTTATTCATCTTCCCCCCAGGAAACGGGCTTATTTTACCCGCCGACCAATCACTTCACATTGGAAAACAAACTAGCGCATTACATCAAAGGATGTAGCTATTTCGTCATGGTTCTCTTGGCGATGGCCCCCTCGCGCGCTATAGGAACGCTTTACAGAACTAGGGGGTCTCCATGTCATCATCTTTTGCGACTACCGATCTGAGCGACGCAAACGCAGATTCTGTTGCCCATGTTGATCCAATCTTTTTCGACTATGGCGGCGAAACATCCTTTCATGGCCCCATCACCACGCTTAAAGTCTTTGAAGACAATGCGCTTGTCCGTTCCACCGTGGAGCGGCCAGGCGAAGGGCGCGTGCTTGTGGTCGATGGTGGCGGCTCTATGCGGTGCGCACTTTTTGGTGGCAACCTCGCGCAGCTTGCCGCAACAAATGGCTGGGCCGGCGTCTTGGTCTTTGGCTGCGTTCGTGACTGAGATGAGCTTGAAGCCGAGAAGGTTGGTATCAAGGCCATCGGTCATCATCCCCGTAAAAGCATCAAAAAGGGTCTTGGGGATGCTGATCTACCCGTTACCTTTGGTGGTGTGACCTTCACCCCCGGCACCTGGCTTTACGCAGACCGGGACGGCGTGATTATCTCACCGACTGCCCTCACCTAGCTCCTGCTTAGCCATACCCATTTTTCTGCATTTTTTATTGCTATTCATTATCAATTTCATTATTAAGATGGAGCGACATGATCTCAAGGAGCCAAACAGATGAAAGTGCTGGAGTTTTCTCCCCGACCGCACAACAGGCAACATGTGCCAGCGCGGTACCAGCCAGGCGCTGACCTTTCGAGACTGAGCTTTACGGAGCAATTTGTGGTTTGGGCGACGCGGGCGTCCCGCATGGGATCGGAGAGCGGATGCGGACGCATCAGACTTGAAGCAGCATTTGCCGCGATTGATGCACCAGAAGCGCTGCCTCGTTTTCTCGAATTTCTAAAAGACCTTGAAACGCTATTCGGGCGACCGCTTGGGTCCCCTTGTTTTAAATGGCGATCTTTGCAAGCCGACGAAGCCCGCGTTCTCACCCTGGTCGATCAATTTCAATCAGCAGCTATGGGTGAGGGGCCAATACCCTCAAACCTCTCAGATGCTGTTCTGCAGTCGGGGCAACATCTGGCACTGGCGCTAATTTCGGCAGGTGTCCAGTTGCAGCCTGTGTTCAATGTTCATCAACAAAACTGGCCGAGCGGCATGCCGGTTCTTCACTAGAGCCGTCTTGGTCTTGAATGTCTCAAAGTGGGCCTTTAGTCACCTTGTTTTCTCGCGTTTTCGAATGGATGAGCGGATCCACGTTCGTCCTAACCTCAGACCGGTGGCGGCGTTGTCCTCACCCTGAAAACGCTTAGATCAATTGCGGGGAGGTGGTCCCCCGCACGGCTCCTGTGCGTTCGCAGGCCTACAGGAGCCAGCAAGCGCGTGCCCTGTCTCGACCCTCCTCCTCGAGTCAACGGCACGCGCTTTTAGTTTCTAAAACGCGTTTGCTTTGGCAATACCACCCAACCAATGAGCACTCGGCTTCACAGTCCGTGTCTGTGTGACGCGGTCAACGGCGATCAGACCGAAGGTTGGCTTATAGCCCAGCATCCATTCGAAGTTATCGAGCATTGACCAATAGCAATAACCTCGGACATCAATGCCGTCGGCGAGGCAGTTCTGGACGCCTTTGAGCGCCCTCTCCACATAGGCGCGACGCCTGCTGTCGTCGGCAGTCCCGATACCGCTTTCCGTCACGATGATTGGGAGACCGGAATAGTCTGCCGTGTAGCGAATGGTTGCTTCGAGCGCCTCTGGATAAAACTCGTAGCCCATCTGGGTGGTTTCAGCATCGGTGGGCACTTTGAGTTTCCCTTCCGGCCCGTAGATCGAGCGGGAATAGGTCTGTACGCCGACAAAATCATCACCTTCGGTAATGTCGAGAAATACATCGATGCAGCGGGCGCGGGCCACGTCTCGAAGCGCTTCGCCTCCCTCAATCGCTTGTTCGTCCTGAATGGCAAGGGTGACACCCACAAAGGTTTCTGGCGCTCGTGCTCGGATCGCGTCTACGGCAAGCCGGTGTCCCTGCTTCATTCCCTCCGCAGCACCTTCAATGTCGCCAATAAAAAAAGAGGAAAAATCGTCAGAGCCACACCGCTTTTTTGCAGCGTCAAGAAACGGCGCGAGACGTGATTGATCACCCAGCATTCCGTCATGAAAGAAACGCATGGGGATGTTGATTTCATTGATGGTGCAAACCTGCCCCCAATTATCCCCCAACACGTCCGCCATGATGCCCGCATAGTTCGCAAAATGGGCTGGCCCGTCTTCCGAGGCAAAACCGCCTTCGCATGCAAACCATAGGGGGGACGTGAAATGGTGTAGCGTCACAATAGGCGTGAGCCCCTGCGCTCTCACAAACGCTGTCATGCGCCGGTAGTGCTCTAGCGCTGCGTTCGAAACCTCTCCCTTTTCAGGTTCGACACGTGCCCATTCGACGGAAAAACGATAGGCGTTAAAGCCCAACTCTTTCAGAAGCCGCACATCTTGCTCGTAGAGATGGAATTGATCACACGCATCTCCCGACGGTTCCTTAAACATTGTCGGCTCGGTGTGCTCCATCAACCAAAAGTCGTTGGACGTATTGTTGCCCTCGACCTGGTGCGCCGCAGTCGCGGTGCCCCAGATAAAGCCTTCTGGAAACTCGGTCATCTGCCCCTCCCCGGGTTTATGCCACTAGCCGAAGTTCTTGTTTTCTGCACATGCGCCCATGCGACCTGTAATCTCGAAAAACTCCGCAACGGTTTCTTCAATGATTTGCTTAACCGGCTTGATTTCATTGATGAGCCCAACGGACTGGCCTGCCAAACCAACGCTTGCTTCCATGTCACCGCCGAAATAGAGATCGAGAATGTTCGCAAACGTGTCTGCGGGCATCAGACCGTCTTCATGAATTTTCGCCGTGCGTTCTGTCTTCAGCGCGCGGATGCAGGGCGACGCCTTTTTGTTCAGGACCCAGGTCCCGGCTTCGTTCGCTTCAATGATTGCATTTTTGTAGTTTGCATGAACCGGGCTTTCAGCAGAGCTCACAAACCGGGTCCCCATCTGCACGCCCTCTGCACCGAGTGCGAAGGCCGCCGCCATACCCTTGCCGTCAGAGATGCCCCCGGCGGCGATCAATGGAATGTCTACCTTCGCGCGGATCGCCTGCAACAGTACCAGCGTGGACACTTCTTCCGGGTTTTTAAAACCACCACCTTCGGCACCCTCTACAACCAGGCCGTCAACACCGGCTTCCGCGCATTTGACAGCGGCATCAACGGTGGGCACCGCGTGATAGACGATGATGCCTGCTTCTTTGAGCGGACCGATAAATTTCTTCGGGCTCCCAGCTGACGTTGTGACGAATTTCACGCCGCTCTCACAAACGAAATCGAGGATCGTCTTCTCGCGCAGGAAAAGAATGGGAAGGTTCACGCCAAAGGGCTTGTCGGTGATTTCCCGCATTTTCAGGATTTCCGCCTGACAGGCCTCGGTTTCCCCAGACGAAGTCTCAATGACCCCCATGCCGCCTGCTTCGCACACGGCGGATGCCAGTTGAGACCGCGCGATCCAGCCCATTGGTGCCTGTACGATGGGGTATTTCGAGCCCAGATGTTCACAAACCCGGTTCATATTGTCTCTCCGCCATAATTGGTTGAATTTCGATGGCGGGAGTAAAGCGGGAAGGCCCCGTCACGGCAAGGGATATTGCACTGACCAGCTCAAAAGAAAGGGCACTCCCACCAGGAGCGCCCCACCAGTTCTGCACTCGCTGAAGTCCTGTCAGGAAAAGTGCTTATAGGCCTGTTTTACGGCTTTAGAGAGATCCCGATAAGCTGCTTCTATGCCTTTACGCACATCGTCATAGGCAAGCTCACTTTTCGTCGCCAACGTCCCAACCTGTTTCTCCAGGCGGGCGCGTTCCGTATGCAACTGCTTGACCGTCTTGTCATATCGGGTTTGCGCCTCTTTCAGTACCTTCTTACCTTCGCGCTCAACCCGATCTATTTCTTTGGAAATCGCCTTTATCTGCTGATCCAACTTTGTCTGATGTGTAGCGCGTTTCTTTGATGTCGCAGTTTTTGGAGCGGCTCTTTTCCTGCTCGGGGCCTTTTTTGCCGCCTTTCTTTTGGTGGCTGGGCGTTTAGCGGCCTTCTTTTTTGCTACTTTTCGCTTTTGGGTTGCGGTTGCCATCCTCTGCCTCCTCAGGTTTTTCAAATAGTCCTAAAAAGAGAGCGTCTATTGGCCACCCTCCAAAACCGGTCATCATACTATCTCAAGTGTCGGTCACTTTTCAGTTCTGCGAATTGACACATGTCAGTCTTCGGGTAAAGACTTACGCATGAATTTCAGCCTGCCGACAAATGCTTTCTTCTTCACGCATATTCTGTTCGCGGTATTTCTATCCATTCTGACGCTGCTTGGCTCTGCTCACGCGGAGGATGCAGAGGTTTCGGGCAAGGCCGAATGCAAAACGTGCGCCCCGTTCGAGAGGGTTGAACCTACCACCTTCACCATGGGGGCAGAAACCCAGGGTGCCCAGATGGGTCCAGACGAACTCCCTGCTGTCGAAATCACCATAACCGAACCGTTCATGATGGCCGTCACACAGGTAACGCGCACTCAATTTTCTGTTTTTGCGGAGGAAACCGGGCACAGGACGCGGCTGGGGTGCTGGACCTACACGCAATATGGCTGGGCGCAGGACGAAACGGCGGACTGGCGGAACCCTGGTTTTGAGCAAACCGACGCCGACCCCGTGGTCTGCGTGTCGCGTGACGACGCACTTGCCTACATTGCTTGGGCTTCTGAGCGTGATGGCAAGTCTTATCGACTGCCAAGCGAAGCCGAATGGCACCTTGCGAGCGCTGCGAACCTGCCCGAGCCCTTTTGGGGCACGCGATATGATGTCTGCAATTTCGGCAATGTGCCCGACCTCACATCAAAGAATAAGACGGCCAAAGCCGGGGAACCCTGCGATGACGGCGCGCTCTACACAGCACCCGTCGCAACTTATAATCCAAACCCCAATGGACTCTACGACATGATCGGCAATGCTTGGGAATGGACAGCAGATTGCTGGACCGGCAGCTATGAGGGTCTGCCAACGGATGGGTCTCCTCTGACGGTTCGGGGCTGCGCAGAATATGCCTTACGAGGCCATTCATGGACCGATGCGCCAGGGCCCGTCCGGCCTCAGACGCGCTACTCTCTTTCCCCGGTTGCGCGCCAATCCATGGTGAGCTTTCGACTTGCGATGGACGCGCCTGAACCTGAATAGCCTATTCAGCGGCGAGCTTCGAGGGCGGTACCTGCGCACCTCGTACAAGCCTGCCAGGCAGGGCGCCGGTCGCCGCCCCATCACGGCGGATCACCTCACCACTTACAATCGTTGCAACATAGCCATCGGCGTGCTGCATAAGACGACGGGTGTTTGCGGGTAGATCAAAAACCATATGCGGCGGATGAAGCCTGAGCTTCGCAAAGTCGATGACGTTGAGATCTGCTTTATATCCGGGCGCGATCAGCCCACGATCCAGCAAGCCCATTGATATTGCGGTGTCTCGGGTCTGCCTTTTTACGAGCCAAGCAAGGTCGAACTGATCGCCGCGCGTCCGATCCCGTGCCCAATGCGTCAGCATATATGTCGGAAAGCTGCCGTCACAGATGGCCCCTACGTGCGCGCCCCCATCAGAAAGCCCGGGAATTGTGTAGTCGCTTTCCAGCATTTCTCTGGTGGCATCGAGCGAGAATTCCGCATAGTTCAGGAAGGGGAAATAGAGAAACTCGCGCCCCTCATTCTGCAGCAAGATGTCGTAGGCCAATTCATCCGGCCGTTTGCTTTCCCGCTTGGCAATGGCGGCAATGCTGGTTGACGGTTCCGGCTCGTAATTTGGTGGATCGCCAAGCTGGAACATCTTGTCGTAGGAGCTTGCAATATGGTTAGCGAACACATTGCCCTGCTGTGGTTTTTCAGAGAGAAGCCTGCCCCGAAAGTCAGGCTCTCGCATCTTCGCCACCCGCTCTGCAAGCGGGAGGTCGGCAATTTCCCGATAAGACGGATAGGTGATGAACGGGTGCACCGAACCCTGCAGGCCCAGCAGCAACCCAACGGGACGGTTGGCAACCTGACCACGCATCTCCAGGCCTGCGCGATTGGCCTCCTCAAGCTTTGTAAGCAGCTCTTTGTAGCGGCCCGGCATGACGTCAGCCTGCGCCAAAGAGAGGCTCAAAGGTCGGCCTGAGATACGCGCCATTTCCGTCACTGTTTCAAACTCAACCTGAAGGTCAGCAAAGTCGCTCACCAGTTGCAGGACGCCTGCCCCCGATTTTCCCATCTCTTCGGCAATACCTAAGAGTTCCTCACGGGCGACATCATAGGTGGGAACGGCTTCGCCTTCGGCGGTTTTGTGCAAGATCGTCCGGGACGTCGTAAAGCCGAGCGCACCAGCCTCAACAGCCTCTCTGTTGAGGCGTGCCATCTCAGCAATATCATCACCTGTCGCCTTTTCCAGTGCCGCGCCCCGTTCTCCCATGACATAAACACGGAGCGCCCCGTGGGGGACCTGCGCTGCGACATCAATGTCATGCGCTCGCTGTTCGATAGCCTCGAGATATTCCGGAAAGGACTCCCAATTCCAATCAAGACCTTCATGCAATGCGGCACCTGGAATGTCTTCAACACCTTCCATCAGGCTGATGAGCGTCTGGTGATCCTGCTTGCGCACTGGCGCAAAGCCAACGCCGCAATTCCCCATCACAACGGTTGTTGCCCCATGCAGGGACGATGGCGTCACGAAACTGTCCCATGTCACCTGACCATCATAGTGGGTGTGAACATCGACCCACCCGGGTGTCACGAGCAGGTCCGTTGCGTCAATCTCTTCGGTTCCAGATCCTTCAATCTGACCGACTGCGGCAATGCGCCCTGACTTGACTGCGACATCTGCCGCATAGCCTTTGGCACCGCTCCCATCGAGGACAGTCCCTCCGCGAATTACGAGATCAAAATCACTCATTCTTTCCTCCAGTTGAGGTGGCAGTGAGCTACTAGCCGGGCTGCCTGTCAGCTTGTTTCACCCGCACGGGTGAGCGACGTGGCTTCTGCCTGAAGTCGCGCTGTGCGCCTTTCGATCAGTCCACGAAGGCGGGCCTGCCGTTCTGCAGTCAGCGGGTAGTTCCATGTCAGCCACAGGGCCGCTATGAAGAAGATCGCTGGCATGATGGCATAATTAACCGCCAACCAGTTCAACTCGGTCGCCCCATTCACGCCTGCATCGCCGGATGGGTTGAAGCCAAAAAAGGCAACAACGTTCAAGGAAATGCCCGTGCCGAAAGCTGTTGCCAGTTTCGCCGTCATGCCTGAAATCGCAAAGAAGGTGCCTGCCCGTTCGCCCTTGGACCTGGCCGTATCCACATCAACAACATCTGCGAGCATGGAAAGTGGCAAGAATTGCAGGCCGCCAAAGCAAAAGCCTTTGGCGATGAAGAGCAGTGTAAATGGGATCACATCACCTGGGCCCAGAAAGTAGGTTGCGATCGAAATCGCCGCGACGGTCGCCATGCATACCGCAAACGCCTTGTGTTTTCCCATTTTACGTCCGAGCCACAGCCAGAACGGAATCGCCGCGAGCCCTGCTCCAAAATAGATGAAGTAGAGCGAGCCGATGCTGTTAATGCCGATCACGTCGCGCATGAAGAAGAGCGACAATGCATTTCGGAACGCCTCACCGCCCGTGACGATCAGCACAATCGCGAGAACGCGTACCATGGGACCATTGCGCATGACGAGCCTCAGGCCATCGAGAAGCGGCACATCTTTTCGAATTTCCGACTTGGGTTCGACGACGCGCCAAACCACGAGCAACACCAGAGAAGGCATCAGGATCACAATCGCCCAGGCCATGGCTTCAAGCACCAGGCCGGGATCACGCCCTGCCCCCTCGCCATTGACCAGTTCCACGCCGAAGGGGATCGCTGCGGCGAAAGCAAGACCGATTAGAATGAATATCTCCCGGACAGCTGTGATACGGCTGCGCTCATTATAGTCTGGCGAGAGCTCCGCACCCCAGGCGTAATAAGGGATATAGACCAGCGTGGAGCCCAAAAACATGATGCTGATCCATAAGACCAGGTGCATCGGGCCAACTGAGGAGAACCCCAGCTGGTTGGGCAAGAAGAGCATGATCACACCTAAAGCGAGGATGGGCAGCCCGGCGATCATGAAAGGTTTGCGCCGACCCATTGACAGCTTTGATCTGTCTGACAGATATCCAATCACTGGATCAGTCACAACATCGGTAAGGCGCGCCAACATGATCATAGTGCCAACGACAGCCAGAGAAACACCAAGCTCACCGGCGTAGAACGCCGGTAGCCAAATAGCGACCGGGTACCCGAACATAGCAGAAGGCAAGCCGACGGATCCATGCAGGATGGTGGCGCTACGGCTGACGCCGGAAGATGTTTTGCTCACTAAAGTGTCCTAGCTGTTAGTTGGATGCTGAGAGATCACAGTCTAAGAATTTCGATTCAATGATGGCGCCGATGATCAGACGGTCCTTAAAGATCGCGCCTGTACTGGCGGCCGACAGGTCCTCACCCAGGCTTAGGAAGATCGTTTCGACATCGCCGCTTTCGGGGTCAACCTTCACGATCTGCGACGGCGCTTTCAGGGCCGCATCGCTAAAATGCGCAAGGAGTTCAAGCGCTTTGGGATGCAATGCAACCAGCAATTGGCCATCTGGGAGAAGCTCAATATTGTCGGGCATGCCCGGCAGATCGATTGTTTTTTGATGCGTTAAGTCACCGGAAGGCGCATCGCGATTGTAAATATGAAGAGCGCTGCCGCGCGCCGCACTCAGATAGAGCGTGTTTCCATCCGCGCTGACATTAATCCCGTTTGCGCCTGTGATACCCGGCGCAACAGTGCGAAAATTTTCACCGTCATAAAACACTGCATCTGTCATCGGCAAACCCAGAAAATCTTCAAAGGGTCGCATGAAATCATCGGCAAGAAAGCGATGGTCGTTGGAGAAATAAAAGGCTTCGGGCGACACGGCCACAAGATCATTGGGTGTGCGTAAAAGCTCGCCGGTCACAGTGGTGACTTTCTGCAGGCCGCCCTCACTCACGTCGAAAATGTCGACTGCTTGTTCACTGTTACCGTGATTGATCACGAAGAGACGTCGTGAACCATCTTCCCCGATATAGAGAGAAATGCCATGGGGCTGAAAACCAGCATCGGCGTCCGGTGTTGCATTGATCGGTACTGGAGTTGGGTCTGTCAGGTCATAAGTCCAAATCGCGCCAGGCTTCGGGTTGCCGCCCATCGCACTCACCCGATCATAGCCAGAGAGATAGACGATGCCTGTCTCGGGATCGATGGTGTGGTCTTCCGGCCCGACAACGCCCGTCACGATGGTGCATTGCCCTGCCATCTGGGGTTCGAGGTCGCGGAACAAGCCCGCTGTTGACGCGAACTCATATCCGCGCCAAAGCACGACGGCCAACACCAGTCCTAGAATGATCAAAAATGTGCGCATATCTCCCCACCCGAGCGTTTGCCTTTAGGACAGGATGCTGCCGTGATGGTCGCCAAATGTCTAGGAAATGCGGATCATCCAGACCGAGTGTGGGGTTTTCGCAGACCAGCGATGAAAACACCGACCATTATTCGGGCCGCTTCCGTCGCCTGGGTCTCGGATGGCTCCCTGGTCAACAGACCCTCGAAGAAATGCTCCAGGAGATCGACAACCTTCTGAGCCGTGATCTCCCAGGAAGAAAGCACAAGCTCTCCCGATGCGTCGGCTTCCCGTATGATCCGTTCCATTGCCGCGCGGGCTTTGGCGCCGGAATCTGCGCTATCGCCCCCGCTCCGCTTTTTTCTCTCCTCTAAGAGCTCACGACCATAAGGAGACACAAAGAGAAGCGCATAGTCTCGCCCGGCGCGCGCCTCAAAGACGGCCAATATTCGATCCTCTACAGACCCGGGTTGTTCCAACGCCCGCTCAATGGCGAGCGAAATGTCTTTGTGGATGCGTTCGGTGACCGCCTTAAAGACCGCATCCTTGTTTTTAAAATAGTGATAGATGGCGGGCCGCGAGAGCCCCACTTCCTCGGCAATATCGCCGAACGAGGTCCGCCGATACCCCTGGCGCGCAAACAAAGCGAATGCCTTGTCCAAGATCGCTGAGCGCTGTTGAGCGCCCAACTGATTGGGTTTCGACATCGATTGCGGCGACATTCAGACCTCCGGTTACGAGCACCCGTTTGACAGGTTTATCCAAATGTGTCAATTATGCCGAAACACTCGACACTTTTGACGTTTTTTGTCGATTACTTAACATTCCGGAGAAACCCTTATGAGCTCTTCAAAAGAAAGCATCCTGACCAATCTCGCCGCCTTTTATGGAACAGACCCTAACATGCCGACGGCTACCCAGTGGGCCCATCTGTTCGAGCTACAAGGTGATGCCCCGCTCGCCGCGGTGAACTATGTGAAACTCAGAGACCAGGCGCGTTATGCGGGGTACGAGGATGAACCCGCTGCGAGCGGCCTTGAGGCAATGATGCGCTACAGCGCCGGTAGCATTCCGCGGGCAGAGGCGATGGGCGGGCACTTTTTATTGTCGGGTCTCCACCAGGGCACTGTGATCGGCCCTGGGACAGATTGGGACATGATCATTGTTGGACACTTTCCCTCGCCCGCAGCCTATCTCTCTCTTTTTGTCGATCCGGAATATCAGGCGATCTTTCATCATCGGCGCGCCGCCGTCGACACCTGGCGCGCTGTTCTTTCAACGGGCAACGCTGCGTAAAGAACCCGCTGCTCGCCAGTGCTTGAATGGTTGGGTAGAATGGGTCCAACCGTTCAAGGCATTTAGGAGACAGCGCTCATGGATCTCTCACTCAAAGCTGAAGATGACGCATTTCGCGCGGAGGTCCGCAGCTTCCTGGAAGACGCGCTGCCGCAGGATGTGAAAGAAGCCCCGTCTGTCGGCGTTGCGATCGAAAAACCGCTCCTGAAAAAGTGGCACAAGATTCTTGCGGACAAAGGCTGGGCGGCGCCTCATTGGCCTGTCGAGCATGGCGGCACCGGCTGGACCATCACTCAGAAGCACATTTGGGATGAAGAGGTGAGCCGTGCTGGTGCACCGCGTCTGATGGCGTTCGGCCTCTCCATGGTTGGCCCCGTCATCTATGCGTTTGGCAATGAAGAACAGAAAGCGCAGCACCTGCCAGGGATCCTCAATGGAGATGTCTGGTGGTGCCAGGGTTATTCCGAACCGGGATCGGGCTCTGACCTATCCTCGCTCAAAACCAAAGCCGTGCGCGACGGTGATGACTACATCATCAATGGTCAGAAGATCTGGACATCCTATGCCCATGAGGCAGACTGGATTTTCTGCCTCGTGCGCACTGACGATAGCGGCAAGCAGCAGGAAGGCATCAGCTTTGTCCTCATCGACATGAAGACGCCGGGTGTTGAAGTGAAACCCATTGTCTCCATTGATGGGCTCCATCATCTGAACGAAGTGTTCTTCACTGACGTGCGCGTTCCTGTTGCCAACCGCATCGGGGAAGAAGGCAAAGGCTGGACCTATGCCAAGTTCCTGCTGGTGAATGAGCGCACAGGCATTGCCGGTGTCGCACAGTCCAAAATGGCGGTCGACCGTTTGAAAACAATCGCCAACACAGAAACAGATGGCAATGGCGACACGCTCTGGGCCCAGGACGGTTTCCGCCGCAAGCTTGCAGAGATTGAAGTGAAGCTTCAGAGCCTTGAATATACGGACCTGCGCATTCTGGCAGATGTGGCCGCTGGCAAAGAAGCAGGGCCCGAAAGCTCGATCCTGAAAATCATCGGCTCGGAGGTGCAGCAGGAATTGGCGAGCCTTACCGTGGAGGCGCTACAGTACTATGCACTGCCCTCTCACGTGGATGATCTGGAAGGCCGGAGCAATCAGAAACCGGTGGGCCCTGATTACTCGCTTCTACCGGTGGTCAATATGGCGTTCGGGCGCGCGTCGTCCATCTATGGCGGCTCCAACGAAATCCAGCGCAATGTGATCGCGAAAGCGGTGCTGGGGTTTTAACGCCCCAGCGACCCCTCACTCGCCCATACCCTGATCGGGTCTGCGGTCCTTCATCATCTTCTCGACAATGGGTCCGAGCGCGGCCGGATCGAAGCGGCTGTCCTGTTCCACCATCGGCCCGCGATGCCAGCCTTCATAGACGCAGAGCCTGCCGCGCATGCTTTCAAACACCTGACCAGTCACGTCCTTTGATACCGAGCTGCCAAGCCACACACAAATCGGAGCAATATTGCCAGGATCACGAGGACTCCAGGTGCCCTCTGGCACGTCTTCCGGAGGCGGGCCCAAATCCTCCGTCATGCGGGTGAGTGCGCCGGGAGAAATAGCATTCACCGTAATACCGTAGCGCATGAGCTCTTTCGCAGAGATCACCGTCATGGATGCAATGCCGGATTTTGCTGCACCGTAATTCGTTTGTCCCTGATTGCCGAAAAGGCCGGAGACACTGGTCGTATTGATGATGCGGGCATCATTCGTCTCGCCTGCCTTTGTGCGATCCCGCCAATAGGCAGATGCGTGGCGCATGGGACAGAATGTACCGCGCAGGTGCACGCGGATCACCGCATCCCATTCCTCCATTGACATATTGACCAGCATACGGTCACGCAAGATGCCCGCATTATTGACGACAACATCAAGCCCGCCGAACGTATCCACCGCTTGCTGGATCATGGCGCCGGACTGATCCCAGTCGGCGACATCGGCCCCATTGGCAATGGCTTCGCCCCCCATGGCGCGGATCTCTTCCGCAACTTCTTCTGCCGCGCCAACATCCTTGCCGCCACCGGCACGATCACCGCCAAGGTCATTGACCATGACTTTGGCGCCCTGACGGGCAAACTCCAGGCAATATTCCCGTCCAATGCCGCGGGCACCACCCGTGACAATGACACTGCGTCCTTCACAAATACCCATGACATCCTCCCATGACTGTCAGATCAGATTGATTAGGCTCAGATAGATTTGCCGTGACCTTCCCAATAGGGCTCACGCACCTGGCGGCGCACGATTTTGCCGGTTGGCAGACGCGGCAGATCGTCTGCGAAATCGATAGAACGCGGGCGCTTGTAGCCGGGCAGACGCTCAGCCGCGAAGATGAGCAAATCCTCCTTAGTCGCCTGGGAGGCTTCAACACCCTCTTCCAACTGCACAACGGATTTGACTTCCTCTCCCCATTCCTCGTTCGGAACGCCAATGGTTGCCACGTCGGCAACAGCCGGGTGCCGCAACAGTTCCTGATCCACTTCCGCGGGATAGATATTGACGCCGCCAGAGATGATTACTTCTGCCGAGCGGCCCGTCAGAAACAGGTACCCGTCTTCGTCGACATAGCCCATGTCGCCCATGGTGTAATAGTTGCCACGATAGGCGCCGTCGGTTTTTTCTGGCGCTTTGAAATACTCGAACCGCCCGGTCTCAGGTGCTTTGAAATAGATGGTGCCAATTTCACCAGCAGCTATTTCCACTCCCGCATCGTCCTGGACTTCGACGGTCACACCCTCCAGAGCGCGACCGACTGTCCCGCGCTTTGCGAGCCACTCTTCTGACTCCACGAAGATGCCACCGCCTTCCGTCGCCGCATAATATTCATAGACGACATTACCCAGCCACTTAATCGTGTCTTCTTTTACATGCACTGGACAGGGCGCCGCGCCGTGCAGAACCCAGCGCAGGCTGGAGACGTCATATTGGTTCCGCACGTCGTCGGGCAGCGAGAGGATTCGATGCAACATGGTCGGCACCACATGGGTGTGGGTGACGTTATGTTTTGCGACAAGCTTCAAAGTTTCTTCCGCGTCCCACCTGTCCATCAAAACAACGCCTACGCCGGACACCAAGGGGAAGTTAAGGTTCAGGGCGAGGGGGGCTGCGTGATAGAGGGGACCGGTTGAAAGGGCTACGTCTTTTGCCGGATCAAAGGCGGCGGTCTCCCGCAGTTTAACGAGAAGCGGAGACACTGGCGGCGCTGCTTTCCGATAGACACCTTTAGGGTGGCCGGTTGTACCCGACGTGTAGAGCATTTGCGTGCCCGCGGTCGGGTCCTCAATATTATGAGCAGGTTCCACATCCAGCGCATCATCGTAAGATGCAAACCCGGCAATCTCTCCAGCTACGGCGAGCTTCTGTACCAGATGGGGCGACACAGCCGATACTTCTTCCGCTTTTTCTGCAAACCGTGCGTCGGCGATGAATGATTTCGCCTCGCAGTTTTCGACAATGTATCCGATCTCTTCAGCGGTCAGGTGCCAGTTGATCGGGGTGAGACGCATGCCGCATCGCGATAGAGCCACACATGTTTCCACGAATTCCGGCCGATTGGCGCAGAGAAGCGCAACTGCATCCCCCTCCTTCAGCCCCGCACTGCGAAGCGCACGCACCAGCTGATTGGACCGCGCATTAAGCGCGGCGTAGGTCCGGTCACCGAGAGGAGAGAGAATGGCTGGACGATCCGGCGCCACCTCCGCATGGAGGGCGATCACCATCCCGCAGGCGGCGGCCTCCTCCGGCGTCATTGAAAGCTTTATGGCAGATGCTGTCATTCGATCCTCCCCGATCCCTTGACCTTTATGTCCATTTTTATAGTTGCTGGTATGTTCATTTTTATAGTTGCTGGGGATATTGGACGGTCTAGTCTGGCCGCCGTCAAGCTCAAGCCCCCGGAGTATCTATGTCAGCGTCCCAAATCAGCCGCTCAGCGGCCCTGGTTGCCTTTGGCTCAATGGTGTTTCTTGGCGGTGCCCACGCTGCTGAACAGGACAAGCCGGACACATCAAGGCAATGGGCATTTGGTACAGTTCAGGTAGAAAACGACCTGTTCGCCAACGCTGCCAACACCGACAGGCACTATACCAATGGCCTACAGGCATCTGTCCTGTCCCATCCGTTAGAACTCACAGGCTGGCAAAAGGAAATCGCGACAGCCCGCGTGCCTTTTGGCCTTGATGATGCGCGACCCAAGTCCCACCGGGTAGGTGTTGCACTGGGCCATTCGATTTTCACCCCTGACAATACCGACGCACCCGGTCTTCTTGCCAACGACCGTCCCTATGCCGCCTGGCTTCATCTGACTTTCACGCTACAGACCCTCTGGGCAACAGACGGACGTGGTACTTTTCAGGATCAATGGAAGTTTGATGTTGGGGTCGTTGGCCCGGCTGCCGGGGGTGAATTCGTCCAAAACAATTGGCATCAACTGATCGGCGCGGATGAGGCTGCAGGCTGGGACAATCAGCTTCGGAACGAACCGGGCCTCAATGTCACCTTTGAACGGGCATGGAACAGCCCGGACCTCTCCCCCTCTCAGCTCGGCGGTCTGCAGATTGACGGCATCCCCTATGTCATCGCCGCGCTTGGTAATGTGCAGACTTATGCGGGTGGTGGCGGCATCATCCGCATCGGTCCAGACCTGCCTGACGATTTCGGTCCAGCACGCATCTATCCGGGTGTCGGTGGGTCTGCACAGTTCACCCCCTCAGAAGGTGGTATCGACTGGTATCTCTTTGCAGGCGCTGAAGGCCGTGTCGTTGGGCGCGACATGTTTCTGGATGGTAACCTTTTTCGCGGCAGTCACAGCGTTGATAAAAAATACCTTGTCAGCGACCTTCGGCTTGGCGCTGTGGCAATCTGGGGGCGCACCCGCGTGAGCTTCACCCATGTTTACAGAACACGCGAATATTCCCAGCAACCGAAGCCTGATCAGTTTGGGTCCATAACACTCGGCTTTGCTTTTTGATTGCATTAGCTTTGCGCGATACACTCCGGTTTAACAAAGAAAAAAATTGGGGATAGTCAAAATGACTGCGTTGCCAATCGGCCAAGCGATAGCCTTCTGGACTGAAAAAGACGCTCATGCGCCTGCAATCACCCATGAAGGACGAACCATTAGCCGCGCTGACCTTGATACCCGCACGAATAGGCTCGCCCGGGCCTACGAAGCACTGGGCGTTGTCGAAGGCGACTTAGTGACCATTGGCCTGCCCAACGGTATTGAATTCTACGAGGCGGCTTTTGCGGTTTGGAAACTGGGCGCGACGCCGCAACCTGTGTCCGCAAAACTCCCACACGTTGAACGGCAGGGCATTATTGAGGTGGCTAATTCCAAACTCGTCATCGGTGCAGAGCCTGGTGCGCATGGCTACGTCACCTGTCTCGCCGCTGGGTTTGAACCGGACGCGTCTCTCTCTGACGCGCCACTGCCGATAAAAATCTCGACACACTGGAAGGCGCCAACGTCTGGCGGCAGTACAGGGCGGCCGAAGATCATCGTGGCGGCAGAGCCTGGCGTCTTTGACCCAGAAGAAGCGCCACTCGGCATGGACGTTGACAAAACACAGCTGGTGCCGGGACCGCTCTATCACAATGCACCCTTCAGCTTCTCCTGCCGGGCGCTCATCTGCGGCAATCACATCATCATCATGACGCGGTTTGATGCAGAGGAGACGTTACGCCTTCTCGAAGAGCATCGCGTCGACTGGGTGATGATGGTGCCGACCATGATGCAGCGTATCTGGCGCCTTCCCGAAGAGGTGCGTACCAAATACGATCTCTCGGCACTGCGCATGGTGCTGCACCTGGCAGCCCCCTGCCCTGCCTGGCTCAAGGAAGAGTGGATCAACTGGCTGGGCGGTGAGCGCATTCACGAACTCTATGCGGGAACCGAAGCGCAGAGCGTCACCTGGATCACCGGCAGCGAATGGATGGAGCATAAAGGCTCCGTCGGGCGGCCCATGGCAGGGGGGAGCATGAAAATTCTGGATGAAAATCGCAATGAACTCCCTCCCGGCGAAGTGGGTGAGGTTTTCATGCGCCCCGACAAAGGACAGGGAACCACCTATCACTATCTCGGCGCAGAGCCCAAAGCCATTGAAGGCGGGTGGGAAAGCCTCGGCGACATGGGCTCCATGGATGAGGACGGTTTCCTTTATCTCGCTGACCGCCAGACGGACATGATCCTGTCAGGCGGTGCAAACATCTATCCTGCAGAAACAGAAGCCGCCATCGATGCGTTTCCTGGGGTACGCTCCAGTGCGGTGATCGGCCTGCCGGATGACGATATGGGAAACCTTGTTCACGGGATCATTGATGCGCCGGAGGGCATTGATGTGGATGCGCTGCAAGCCCATCTGGCTGAGAGCCTGTCGCGTTACAAGATTCCACGAACATTTGAATTTGTTGATGCGCCTGTGCGTGACGATGCTGGTAAGGTTCGGCGCTCTCAGCTCCGCGCTGAACGCATCGCCGAGACACAATAACAGACAGACCAGGGTGGCTTTATGACTTCGTTGATTTGGCTGGACAAATATACGCACTGTTGCCCGCCTTCTTGTGGATTGCCGCTTTTGGCTTCCGGTTGAAACGCGCAAAGATCGATCAAACCTGTCGACGAGCCATCTAATGCTGTGGCGCTTGGACCGGCGGCGGCTCAGGCTGTGGCGCAAGGCTGGAAGCCGCTGGTCACTCCAGGTGTCGTGCCGGGGTTCTTAGCTTTGCCATCGCCAATTTTACCGGCGTCGCCATGCCAGGCTGGCTTTCTAGCTCAATCTTTCGATAGTAACTTCCGCGCCGGCCAGGTCCGGCGACCCCAGAACGAGTTCGCCCGACACGCAGTCCGCGATCGACACGGTCTGTGGATTGTAATTCACGTAGAAGCGATGGTTGCCCCTCGTGCGTGTCCGCACGCCAAAGGGCAGATCGAGGGTCGTGAGCCCCGCAGCGGCGACACGTACATCCAGAAAACTTTTCAGCAAGGCCTCATCCGGCCAACCGGCAATGTAATAAGCGTTTTTCTTTCGCGTGATCGCAGGATGCCCGTCGGTCGTATGAGCCACCGTCTCAGCGTCGCCTTCGACAAATTCGCGCCACCGATCAAATGTGTAGAGCTTGGATCTATAGTCGACCTCTACGGCTGCAAACTCCCGGAAGCTCTCCGCTCTGGTCACCTGTATCCCCAAAAGCTCGCTTAAAGGTCCTGGGGCCAGATTAGCCGGGATCTCATGGGAGACCGTCCGACTGCCGGAACGCGGCAGAACAATCAGGTCGCCGTCAAAATTGGTGAGCCGCACCGCCATTTCGTCGCTCACGTGGATCTGACTAGGGAGCACCACCAGTTTGTAGCCGTCAAGCGCCCCATCGGGAGAGATAAAGTCAACGTTCAACCCTGTCTCACGCAGCGCACGGTAGATCGACAGCGTTTGAACGATGTAACTGAAATTTTGTCCCTGCGGTTGGTTTAGCAACGCCCAGTGACTGTCATAGGAATAGACAATCGCCACATCCGCCTGGGAGGCTGGCTCAATCTCTCCAAGGGCCTTAAGTTCAGACCCCAGTTGGGCGACTTCGTGCAGCGCACGGTCCGGCACGCCATCCGGGCGATTGAGCCCGGCATGAAACTGTTCCTGAGCGAAGGGAGCCTGGCGCCAGCGAAAGTAGGATACAAGCTCCGCGCCATGGGCGAATGCTTCCCATCCCCAGAGCCGCTGCATGCCTGGTAGAGGGTCCGGGTTGTAGGGCGCCCAATTCACAGGTCCCGGTTGCTGTTCCATGATCCAGAAGCGCCCACGGCCGCAGGCACGGTAGAGATCATGATGATAGGCCTGAATGTCCGGATCACCCGTCCGCACAAAATGCTCCTTGTTCTCCCGGACAAAAGGCATCACATCAAGCGAGCCAATCGGATAGCTGTCCCAGCTCGCAACATCCAGGTCCTCACTGACCGAGAAATGATCATACTCGGTCACAAAGGTCATGAAATTGTGGACAAGATCACGGCCTGGTGAGAGCTCGCGCAGAATATCCGTTTGCACCTTGTTGAAGGCCTTTACCTCATCTGAGGCGAAGCGCCGATAGTCCCACCGATGTGCCGGATTGGTCTCCGTCACCGCCTGGTTGGGCAGCTCAATCTCTTCAAAACTGAGATATTCCATGCTCCAGAACACATTGCCCCAGGCCTCATTCAGCGCGCCAATGGTGCCATAACGCTTCTCCAGCCAAGTCTGGAAATTGGCCTTCGCCGCGGGTGTGTAGGAATGGGTGGTGTTGTGGCAACCATATTCATTGTCAGTCTGCCAGGCGACCACCGCCGGATGATCACCAAACCGCTCCGCCATGGCGCGGGTAATCCGGGCGCATTCCCGCCGATAACCCATATGTGAAAAACAGTAGTGGCGCCGGGAGCCAAATCCGCGGGTGCGGCCCTCCCGGCTGATCGGCAGCATGTCGGGCATTTTATCAACCAGCCACTTGGGAGGCGTAGCCGTCGGCGTCCCGATAATAAGCTTTAACCCCGCGTCTCCCAGGGTATCAATCGCTTGTGTAAGCCAATCAAAATCATACCTTCCGGGCTCCGGCTCAAACCGGGACCAGGCAAACTCCCCAACGCGCACATGGGTAATCCCGGCCTTCACCATGTCGGCCGCATCCTGTTCCCACATGACCTCCGGCCAATGCTCAGGATAATAACAAACACCCAGCTCCGGTTGCCGCGCCATGCCCCTCGCCTCCCATGCACTTTTTTGAGCTGGCAGCTTTTACCAAATTGACCCGCGCTGCAAGTTGCCCGAAGCTCATGCCCGTTCTATTCGGAGTTTGAGATGACCAAAGTTTGTTTGATCGGGGCTGGCAGCACCGTTTTTATGAAAAACATTGTCGGCGACATATTGCTGAACGAGATGTTCGCAGATTGTACGATCGCACTTCAGGATATTGACCCGGAGCGCCTGGCAACCTCCAACATGGTTGCGCAGAAGATTGCATCGTCTCTCAATGTCAGCCCCACCATCATCGCCACGGAGGATCGTGTTGAGGCACTCCGAGACGCTGAATTCGTGATCCTGATGATCCAGGTGGGCGGCTTTGAGCCTTGCACTGTCACCGATTTCGACATCCCGAAAAAATATGGCCTACGCCAAACCATTGCTGACACTTTAGGTGTGGGTGGTATCATGCGCGGCCTGCGGACTGTGCCGGTGCTGCTCGACATCGCAAAAGATATGCGTCAGCACTGCCCGAACGCGCTCATGCTGCAATATGTGAACCCGATGGCGATCAATTGCTGGGCGCTAGCACAGCTTGCACCGGATATTCGTCAGGTTGGCCTTTGTCACTCCGTACAGGGGACCGCGTATGAGCTTGCGCAGGACCTGGGCGAAGATTTTAAGTCGATCCAGTATCAGTGCGCTGGTATCAACCATATGTCCTTCTATCTCACGTTTAAGAAACGGCACGAAGACGGACGGATCGAGGACCTTTATCCACGCCTGAAAAACCTTGCCGCGACAGGCGGGGAACCTGCCGCCAACAAAGTGCGCTATGAAATGCTGAAGCGCACCGGCTATTTTGTCACAGAGTCCAGCGAGCACTTCGCTGAATATGTACCCTGGTTCATCAAGCGTGACCGGCCTGATTTGATTGATGAGTTTAACGTGCCGTTGGATGAATATATCCGCCGATGCGAAGAACAAATCGCCGGGTGGCGGGCTCAGGAAAAAGAGCTCGCCGACGCCAACAAGCTGAATATCAGCTATTCCGGTGAATATGCGGCGCGCATTATGCGGGCCGTCAAAACCGGAAGACCCACGGTAATCAATGGCAATGTACCCAATCACGGCTTGATCGATAATTTACCCCATGCCGCGTCGGTGGAGGTGCCCTGCCTCATTGACCATCGGGGGGTTACGCCGACACGGGTCGGCGTGCTTCCGCCTCATCTGGCGGCCATGATGCAAAGCAATGTGAATGTGCAGTCATTGACGGTCGAAGCACTAGCAACAGGCAAACGGGAACACATCTATCATGCGGCCATGATGGACCCACATACCGCGGCGGAACTATCGCTCGATCAGATATGGGCGCTCACAGACGATCTAATTGAGGCTCACGGCGAGTGGCTGCCGGCTTTCCATTGAGGAAGGTTTAGAGCTCAACCGCCCAGGCTGCCGGGCACTCGGTTGATACGGCGTGCCACCAGGATTCCCGTTCACTTTCGGCGACAAGAGCAACGATGCACCCGCCAAAGCCGGCGCCAGTCAAACGCGCACCGAATGCGCCTGCATCTCGTGCCGCTGCAACCAATCGGTCAAGGCTTCCTGTAGAAACTTCAAAATTTGTCCGCAAAGACTCATGACTTTCATTCATGAGTTTCCCCAACAGCGACATATCTCCCGCCCGAAGCGCTTCTGTCGCTCTCAATGTGCGGGCCTGCTCAGAGAGGACATGGCGCACGCGCCGCACCACAAGCGGGTCGCTTAGTTTCTCAGCAACGTCAATCGATTGAGACCGGAGTGAGATAGGCCCTATTTCGGCTGCGGCCTCATCTAATGCCGCTCGGCGTTCGTTGTAGGCACCGTCGGTGAGCTGCCTCGCCTCACCGCAATGGATTACAGCAATCGACCAACCCTTGGGTAACGCGACCTGGTCCCATTCCAGCGTTTCGCAGTTCAGCGCCAGCGCATGCCCCTGGTTTCCAACCGACACGGCCATCTGGTCCATGATCCCACACTTGACGCCGCAAAACTCATTTTCAGCCTTTTGCGCCAAGAGCGCGATGTCTGTGTTTGAATGACCCTGGCCGGTAAAGGCGAACAGGGCTTTCAGTGTCGCTACTTCAAGGGCTGCCGACGACGAGACCCCTGCGCCAGCCGGGAGGTCGGACTCAACCATCAGGTTCATTGGTGGGATGGTTGCGCCCGCTTTCTCAGCCATAACGAGTGGGCCCGCCACATAGTCTGCCCAGTGGTTTTTCTTTCCTTCACCCAGATTGATTTCAATCTTGGTCTCTTCAGCTGTGCTGAAGGCATGAACGCCTGACAGCGCTGGCCCCACTGTCACCGTTATGCCCTTGGTGAGAGGCATGGGAAGCACGTTCCCGCCAATGAGGTCCGTATATTCACCGATGAGATTGACCCGCCCGGGTGCAAAGCAGGTTGCGGCTGCCTCCTGGCCAAATACATCTTCGTGACTCGTCATGCATCTATTTCCACATTGCGAAGCGCTTCAGCCGCGACTGCAGGTGGGACATCCACCAGAAAGACCCCACTCACCTGCTCCACGCTTGCGAGAAATTTCAGCTTGTCTTCTGCGCGGCGGATCGGCCAGACCTGCAAGGTAAAGTGGTAGCTGTCCTCGTAGCCAGCGGGCGCGACCTGTGCAGACAGGACATAGGGCATGGGTTTTCCAAACAGACCATCCAAACGCAGGAGTGCCCGCTTCAACTGATGGGCCATATCGTGGCGTTCATCTGCACTCAGATCCCAGGGACCCGGCGCGCGCCGATGCGGCGTCACCCAGCATTCATAAGGGTATCGTGCAATATCCGGTACGAAAGTCATTGCATGGTCGGATTTGTCGAGGATCAGCCGTGACGGAGTTCGCTCCTGGATATCTTTGACGATCGGCGCTGCCTCCTGCGCTTCCGCACTTTTCAACAGCAGATCCGGCACAAATCCAAACCCATAAATCTGGCCGTGGGGATGATGAAGCGTGACGCCAATCTCTTCGCCACGGCTTTCATAGGGCAGCGCGCAAGCCAGCCCATGCTCGTCCATCATCTGCCTGGCTTGGCACGCCCATAGCTCAAGCAGAAGCTCAATACGCTCAACGGACTGTCCGCCGAGTGACCCGCCATGGTCGGCAGAAAAAACAACAACTTCACAGCGCCCAATCGCAGGCTCATCGCCGCCAACAAGCTCTGCGTCGCTCGCATCCAGACGAAAAGCCGGAAACCGGTTCTCAAAAACGGCCATCTCGAAATCATCGGCAGGTATTTCGGTAAGACCGTCGCCTTTGGCTGGGCAGAGGGGACAGGAGGAGGCGTCGGGAAAAAAGGTGCGTCCCTGCCTGGCGCCTGCATAGCTCACCCATTCGTGGCGCAACGGATGCCAGCGTTTGTAAGGAAGCGCCGATGCCTCAAGCGGCGGAAGGTCAGCGACGACCGGACGTTTATGTTCATTCCATCCATAAAAAGTGAGGTTTCGCCCATCTGATTTTTGAACCGTTCGGGTATAAAGCTTTCGTGTCATGCACCGCCACCGTCAACATTGAGCTTTTGCCCGTTACAATAGGGGTTGGCATTGCTCACAAAAAAGAGGACAGCCGCGGCAACATCCTCAGGCACGGAGACACGTCCGAAAGGGGAGGTGGCATCCAGATCGTGAATATCTGCGCCGGACCGGGCTTTCACCAATCGCGTTCCCATCTCGGTCACAGTCAGGCTAGGTGAGACAATATTGGTGCGAATACCGTGTTTGCGCTCTTCCTTAGCCAGCGTCAGGGCCAATGCCTCCATGGCCGCTTTCCCCATATTATAAGGTGCGCCATTGGGCCCATTGGACAGGGTGGCAACGCTTGAAATCATGACAATGTCACCGCGCTCTTCCTCCCGCATGGTGGGAAGAACGAGTTGCGACAATCGATGGGGTGCCAAGGCGTGGACGCGCACGACACGTTCCAACTCCGCTGGGTCCGTGTCTGCAACAGTTTGCCCCCGGCTGGCGATCCCTGCATTGTTGATGAGAACACCTATCGATCCAAAATCTTTCAGGACAGAGGCGACCAGCGCAGCGGCCTGATCGCCGTCATCGACTGAAGCGGAATAGATCTCAGCCCGGCGCCCAAGCTTTCGCACTTCGGCAGCAACTTCCTCGGCTGCTTTATCGTCCCGCCGATAGTTGATGGCGATATCAGCGCCAGCCTTGGCCAACGTTAGTGAAATGGCGCGACCAATACCCCGCGACCCACCGGTAACCAGTGCCACTCTTCCCTTCAACAACGTTTCCATTCACTCTTCCCTCGACATTTTTTCTTGACGATGTGTCTTGCCCTACCCGCTAGAATATCACTATTGCTCAGTCACTGCGCTGATGACACATCTAATTGTCCACCCCGCCTGTCAACATGGTCGGCTGAAAACACTTGAAGCACCGAAGGTTTTTATGGCTCCTATTGACCGTATTACAATCAGTCACCATCGACTGCTGCTCACTCCTCCTTTCCGCGCAGCGTGGGATGGACAGGAACGGAATCATTTTGATGCCACCATTGTTCGCGTTTTCGATATAGATGGCCGGATGGGCATAGGGTCGGGAGACCTGATGCTGGGGTTTGAGGGGCATGAAGAACTGTTTGCGGGACAGGACCCGCTCGACCTGGAGCGCCACAACAAAGTCCTCACAAACATAGACTTTCACTATGGCCGGTGTTGGCCGCTCGATATTGCACTTTGGGATCTCGCGGGACAGATCAAGCAAGAACCCGTTTGGCGCCTGTTGGGAGGCACCAGCCCTCACGTTCCGGTCTACGCTTCGTCCGGTGCTCTGCATCCGCGCGAAGAATTGGCAGAGCTTGCAGTGGGATTTCTTGAACTCGGTTTCCCGGCGATGAAAATTCGTTTTCGCTCCCGCGAAAGTGGTGGATGGCACGAGGATGTTAAGGGCCTTGAGGCTGTTCGCGCGCGGGTTGGCGACCGACTGAAATTGATGGTCGACTGCAATCAGGGCTGGCAAATGCCCTGGGACACGGACCCACCGTGGACGCTTGATGAAGCGCTTCCCGTCGCCCGTGAGCTTGAACGTCTTGGTGTTTTCTGGATGGAAGAACCGCTTCATCGTGCGGACCTGGAAGGACATAAGCGTTTGAGGGACATGACCTCTGTGAAAATTGTCGGCGGAGAGATGACACGGGAATTATCGAGTCTACAGACCATGGTCGACGGCGGCGCATTTGATATTGTGCAACCGGATGTTGCGCTTGTGGGAGGCATAACTGGCCTCGCAGAGTTTGGGCGACGTTTGCGAGACACGAACACTGTTTTTACACCACACACCTGGACGAACGGCCTTGGCATGTTGGCCAATCTTCATCTCATGGCCGGACTTGGTGCCGCATCCTTTGTGGAGTTTCCCTATGACCCTCCTTCATGGGGACTGGACCGGCGGGACTACATGCTAAGTCATCCCGTGACGCAGAAAGGTGGCGTTGTCACACTGTCTGAAAAGGCAGGCCTTGCTATTTCGCTCGATGAGGAGCGGCTCGCAGCGACGCGGCTCGACTGAGCTTAGGTCCAAAGCCGCGTGACCGGTTTCCCGCCGCCCCTAAACGTCTCAGGCCCACCAATGGGTGTTGGCTCTTCCGCCAAAATGTCTGCACCGCGCCCAATCAATGCCCGTATCTGTTGCTGGTCGTCTGGAGCCAAGGCTTGAAAGTGTCGACTAAGCTCGCTCAAGCAATAAACACGATAAGGCGCTGTGGGAACGGTCCATTCGACACCTTGCGCCTTGTGGCGAACATTTGTATCACCACGATCCGCCGCATCAGCGTTGGACTGCAGGTAAGAGAGATAGTCACTACCGAACATCTCAAAGAAGAAGCCCAGATCATCGGGCACCTCTGTGATCTCTGGCACATTTTCCAGATCTGTCGGGCGCAGCGCCCAGAGTCGTGTCACCCATGCACACACATGAGGGGCCTCTTCGCGCATGATCGACCCGGGGGTGGGATCAGAAAAGAAGTGCCGAAAGAAGGGTCCAAACATGCCGAAGTCTGCCTCACAGGGACGCTCACCCATCAGAAAAGGCCGCCTAGCGAGGATCTCGTTCAAAACAGCAAGGGTCTCGTGATAGTGAGCCTCAATGGCCGGCGCTGTCTCTGGCGTTACGGCGTCTTCCGACATGTACACCTTCCGCTGTCGCCGAAGGACAAACTGCAGTCGCAAGAAGAACGGTAGCCGCATGTCCCGCAATATGGTGCGCGCGGCCTGCGAACTCATGAGATTGGCATCTTCGTCAAACGCCCAGCGATAGTAGAGCGCCGGTCGCCAGTACCATTCATCAAACAGGTCTTCCAGCATCAGGCTCGCAAACTTGGCCACCGGTGTTTGTGGTGAGAGGTTTGGTCCTTCGCCTTCTGCTTCAAATTTCGCAATGATGGCCGTGGTGTCTGTCAACCAGCCACCGTCAGGGGTTTCCACCTGGGGCATCTGTGCGATGCCCGTCGCCACTGCGCATCTGCGCATGTCCGCCCTATCCATCTCTACAAAGTCGTGGGGGATGCCCTTCACCCGAAAATAGGCCTCCAACTTTCCCGTGAACAAGGAGAGTTTCAGACCGTGCATGACATACTTCTTGCCCTTGTCAGACATTTCGCAATTTCCTCCAGACAAGTCGTCCGACAAGAGCGACACTGCCAACAATGACGATGCCCAGGGTGAGCAGAAGCCACCAATATTGAGCAATCAGCTTGGGTCTCGAGTTCGCGGTCACCTGTTCCAGATAGCTAAAGTCTGCCTGCAATTCGACCACACCGAATTCATCGGCATATTGCTGGTAATGATCGCGCATTTTTTGCATGCGCTCTGGTTCTATATCTGCGAGGTCGGTCGTTTCGCCAGGATCCTGCGACAAATCGTACAGCCGCCAGACGCCATCACCGAAAGGCGGCATGTTACGGGTGATTTTGTAGCCATCAAGAAACAAGGCACCATTGCCTGACACTTCCAGGCCGATCGGTGTCGCCGGTGAGTGTGTTTCTTCAGCAGCGCCATTAAGCACCGGTCGCAGACTGCGCCCGTTGATGGGCACCGGTTCGTCGTCTGACGCCTCGACACCTGCAAAATCCATGAGCGTGGGTGTGATGTCGGTGACCATCGCCATGGACTGGATGGGCGCTTGTGGCATCACGCCTGCCCCTGAAATAATCAGAGGTACGCGAATGCCCCCTTCAGCCGCATAAAACTTGAACAAGTCGCTCGGTGCGGCAGCCGCGTGTGCCCATTCAGGGCCGATGAAGCCCATGCTGCCTTTTTCGCCCAGCCTGTCGACATCGTAATGATATCCGTTGAGCGCCATCCAGAGGCCGAAGCCAGGAAGCTCCACGATGGCGCTTGCCTCGGGTCCATTGTCAGACGTAACAACAAAGAGTGTGTTTTCCAGCTCACCAGATGCGTCCAAATGCGCGACGAGCCGACCGACATGGAAGTCCATCGCTTCGAGCATCGCCGCGTTGACCGCCATGCTTTTGGAGTAGAGCTGCTTGTCTGCTTCGCTCAGATCGTCCCAGACCCGCAAGCCTTCAGGCATCGGCGCAAGCGGCGCACCTTGTGGCACAAGTCCTAGTGCTTGCGCACGCTGCCAACGCTGCTCCCGCAGTACATTCCAGCCTTCATCAAACACACCTTCATATTTGTCGATAAACTCTCTAGGTGCCTGGATCGGAATGTGGATCGCTTGAAACCCTATATAGGCAAGGAACGGTGCGTCGCCGCCGGTGTCTTCGTCGATATACTCGATCATCTTGTCGACCAAGAATTTCGATGAATAGAAATCTTTCGGAAGATCGGCTGGCGCACCATCTTCATACCATGGGGCAAATGAATAGAAGGGCAGGTATGATTTCTGTTCCCAATTGTCCGCGCCGGATGCATCCAGTGCGAAGGACCGGTCAAAGCCATGATGGTTTGGTAGATCACCCTCCTCGCGCCCCAAGTGCCACTTGCCGGTCATGTAGGTGCGATAGCCTGCAGCTTTCAGACGATCCGCAACGGTCTGCACACCTGGCTCAAGGCGCATGGAATAACCAGGCTTCGATCTGTCTTCGGGCCGTAAAAATTCGGGGATAGTCGCCATGCCTGTGCGATGATTATCGACGCCCGAGAGCAACATAGCTCTCGACGGCGCACAGGAAGGTGAGGTGCGATAGCCTGTGAACATCGCGCCCGTTGCCGCGAGCTGGTCGACATTGGGCATGTTTGCTTCGCCACCGAAGGCTGAAAAATCCATCAAACCTGCATCATCGACGAGCAGAATGACAATGTTGGGCTGGGTTTGGGCGGAGGCGTTTGCAGTCAAAAGAGCCAAGAGTACTCCGCTTAGGCACGCGCCGCGTGAAAGCAACTGGACAAGCTTGTGCATCTTGAAGACCTCCCCGCCTGACTCTCAGGCGTCTTTGTTTCGAGCCTAACAAATGACACCATTACTGCCAATATATTTCTAGCGAGCTGATGTACTATTTTCCACCAGCGACGTTCGGCAGAGAACCTTCACATGCCTCAGTTTGTCCTCATACACAGCCCCCTTGTTGGGCCATCATCGATGATCCCCACTGCAGACGCCCTGTGCGCGCTGGGCTTTGTGACCCATGTCCCATCCCCAGGTGCGCTTTCAGGCTATACGACATGGCGCGAATGGCCGCTGCGCCTCCTAGAAGCTTTGCCTGAAATGGAGGATCCGATCCTGGTTGGTCACAGCGCGGGTGGACTCCTAGCGGCGTATCTCGCAGGGGCCCTCCACGCGAAGGCCTTTATCTGTCTCGATGCGATGATGCCCCCAGAACGCGGTATGACGCCACCTGTTGAGCCAGACTTTCTCAAATTCGTTCGGTCTCTGCCAACCAAGGACGGGCTGCTGCCGATCTGGACAGACTGGTGGGATGGGGACCTTCTCGCGGAGGCGCCCATGTCCCCTGGTCTCAAAGCAGCCTTCCTGGCTGAGCTCCCCCGCCTGCCCCTTACTTGGTTTGATGATTCATTCGAAATGTCCAATTGGTCATGTGCCAAGCGGGCCTTCATTCAAACCTCGCCGGTCTTTCGCGACGAAGCCAGGCGCGCGGAAGATCGGGGTTGGCCAGTGACCCGACTGAAGGGAACTCACCTGCACCCTGCCCTCGCGCCGAAGGAAACGGCCACAGCTTTAGTGGATCTATGTCACTGTTTGTCGGTGATTTAGGCTGCTTTCCAAGAAATTTTGGTCTTCGGCCTCAAAATGTCATACTCCGCCCCGTTCAAGAGTAGGGGCAATCGTGGCGCGACCAAAAGACGAAGAAAAACGACAGGCCATTCGCGACGCGGTCATCGCCGTTGTCATTGAGGGTGGGTTGGCCAATGTGTCCGTCTCAAAGATCGCAAAACGTGCCGGCGTGTCTCCGGGCACGATTTATCTCTATTTTGCCAACAAAGAAGAACTGATCCAACAGACCTATCTGGACATCAAGACCGATTGGTTTGAGACCATGTTTGCGGCCGCTGATAGTGGCGAGGACTCCGCCGCCAAAATTCGAAATATGTGGTTTGCCCTTTTTGACTTTGTTGTTGATCGACCGAACGATTTTCTTTTTTCCGAGACGGTTGGTGCAGCCCACCTGATTGATGCCTCCAATGAAGTGAGCATTGCAAAAAAGATTAAGAAACTCGAAAGCGTCATGACCATGGCGATTAAAGACGGAACGCTTGCAAAGGCCCCGACTGCTTCTATTCAAGCGGTGCTTATGGCGCCTGCAGTCCAATTGGCAAAATCCGCTGCGCGCGACAAAAAGAAGGTCAAGCCAGCGCTTCTTCGCGACACTTTTGATATTGTGTGGAAAGGTCTTGCGTCTTCCCGATAAATTGAATGATCGTTTATTTACTTATTTTGGGAGATAGACCATGAAACGCACAGCAATTGTAACGGGCGCATCCAGCGGCATTGGTGAAGCAACCTGCCGCAGTCTCGTCAAAAACGGCTATCAGGTGATGATGGCGGCAAGACGCACCGACCGGCTTGAAAAAGTGGCGGCCGAACTGGGCGATGCCGCAGCATTCCATGCAACTGACGTTGCCAACCGAGATGATCTAAAAGCGCTTGTCGCGGCGACAAACGAGCGATTTGGGCAAACAGATATCCTGATTAACAATGCAGGCGTCATGCCTCTTTCCTTCTTTCAGGCTTCCCGTGTTGACGAATGGGAGCAGATGATCGATGTCAATCTGAAAGGCGTACTCTACGGCATTGATGCGGTGTTGCCGCAAATGGTCGAACGCCGGGACGGGCACATCATCAACATTTCATCTGTAGCCGGGCTTAATGCCCGCCCCTCCTCAGGTGTCTATGCTGCCACGAAATTTGGCGTACGCGCGATCAGTGATGGCCTGCGACAGGAAATGACAAGCCAGAATGTTCGCGTCACCGTGATCTGCCCCGGCGGCGTTAAAACGGAACTTGGGGATAGCATTAAGGATGAAGCGGTAAGAGAAGCAGCAAAAACCTTGTTCAACTTCGAATTTCTTGAACCTGAAAACATCGCCGATGCGATTCTATATTCGCTCAACCAACCCCCTTCTGTCTGTGTGGGAGAAATTGTGATCCGACCTACGGAGCAGGCCTAAACCTCAATCGAGCGGGATCACCTGGTCGTCAATGCTCACTTGTCCCGCGGTGACAATGTCAGCGGTGATGCCGCCATGGCCACGAACCGCCGCATAACCTCCTGGCCCAAGATTTTCTTCCATGCGGGAACAGGGCGCGCAAATGCCCGTGCCCCTAAGCACCGCCTCGCCGATCCGAAAGGTTCGATTGCGCAGCCCGAAGAGATTGATCCCGCTCACCACAAAATTTCGACGAAGGGCCTCAGGGCTGACCTCTTCCTTGTTTGCGAGCGCCGCAATGACCAAAAAATGTTACCATTGAATAAGGCTTACTGCTCGCTTGCCCGCCTTCACCCGATGATCCCCCTCAATATCGGTACCAGCGATGGCAACAGATGAGAGCGACAAAAGAGGCGCCCGGCGTTCCGGACGTACACCGATCCACATAACCGTTCCGGGTTGTGCATATCCATTAACAAGTTCGCGAAGCGCCAAAACTTCTTCTCCAGTTCGATTTAAACGCCCCTCAAGTTTGTTTTGGGCTCTGGTCACGCCGCCCGAGCCAAATGTTTTGCCCGGAGGTCCGCCCAGGGTTGGACACGGAGACGCTGGCCTAGGACTCGCCTTTTTCTAGGGCTTCCTGATATTGCTCAATGGTGATCAGTCCGCCTGCCTCTTCAGCCCCGCCAGCGTCCTTACCTGGCAGCGCATCTTGCAACAGGTCAATTCGTTTCCAGGACGGGAATGGTTGAGCGCCTTCTTCATCTGGCACGTATTTGGATGTTTCAAGACGTTTGTGTTTGTGGATATAGCGCGCGCAGTTAATGAAAGCTGACGTCACTTCCACTTCAACCACCATATTCGAGCCTGGGAAGCGCTTCATCATATCCGGGTTTTTGCTAACCGCCGCTGTCCCCTGCACGCGGACCCGGTGCGGTGTTTCCATATCAATGAACAGCATGCCGATCTTGCCCGCATCGGCAACGTTCCCCATGGAAAAGAACATCCCGTTGCCATCGAAACTGGGGAAAGCAAGTTTCTTAGGGCTCAACACATGCACGAAACCAACCGGCCCGCCCTTATAGGAAACAGTCGGCTCCCCATCTGCATTGACACTTGAGAGAAAGAAATAGTCGCGGCTTGCAATGAACGCACTATGATCTTCCTGCAATTCGTCAAAGACAATGGTTGCCGCCATCGCTTCAGCGAGGTTTTTGCTGTCCTGCTCCGCCTGGAGCTTTCGCTGCGCGTCGGAATAAAATTCGTTTGGATCCGCCATGCTGGCCCGCCTTTTCTTCATTGTTTACTCAGCTGGCCGTTTGCAACCGCTCGACCGCCTCTGTTGCTCGGGCCAGTGACCGCAGCACCCGGTCATCCAACAGGTCGAGATTGATCCCTTCTGTGGATTTTTGACCGGCTCGGTAGCGCGCCACCACACCTTGCACAATGCAGGCCGTCTTCCAGTGATTGAAAGCGATGTAATAGTCGAGCAATGAGAGGTCTCGCCCTGATTTTTCTGCATAGCGGGTTGCAAGTTCGGTTCGTGTCGGGAAGCCCGGCAAAGCTGAGACAGCCTCGGGCGGGGGTGGTTCCAAGTCTGACGGGTCGGTGAATTGATTGAGCGTGTAAGCAAAATCGGCAATAGGGTCGCCGAGTGTACAAATCTCCCAGTCGATCACTGCCGCAACCGTGTGATCCGCCCCGAATAGGACGTTATGCATGCCATAGTCACCATGGACAACACGGGGGGCGCCTTGATCGGGGATGTTTGCCGTTAGGAAGGCCTCAAGGTCATGAGCCCGCTGGTCTTCTAGTTTTGAGTCCGCAGCTGAGGCTGTCCATGATCGGTACCAGGCTTTCAGCTGCCGGGCGACATATCCGTCATGCTTGCCAAGACCGTCCAAGCCAATTTCTTCAGGGTCCAATGAATGAAGTGCCACCTGCACATCTATCAATGATTGCGCGGCTTTGGTTCTCGATGCTTCCGGCAAGTGCTCTTCCGCATGGGGGGCGGCATGAAGTGAATGCCCGTCCACCCAGGACATGAGATAGAAGAGAGAGCCCGTTACACTCTTATCCTCACAAAACCCGAGTGGAGAGGCAACTGGCACCGGTGTCGGATCAAGGGCCGAGATTACCGACCACTCACGTCCCATGTCGTGCGCCTTTGGCAGCAACTCCCCTTCCGGCGGACGGCGGATGACGGCTTCATGACCATCCGCATTCTTCAACCGATAGGTCAGATTCGAGTGCCCACCCTGCAGCTGTACCCACTCAAAAGGTGGCGTGAGCCCGGAAACATTCTCCCGGACCCAGGCTTCTACTGCATCGACTTTATAGCCTGGCAGGTCCCGGCTTTTTTCTTGTGCGCTCATACTGTCCCGTTTTCCTTAGAGCAGATCGCCACCGGCGGCGGACGCCGTGGTGCCAAATTGTTCGTAAGCCCGAATAACATTCTTGCCTACACGCCATTTATGTACTTCGTCAGGCCCGTCTACCAAACGCTGGCTGCGGATGGCCGTGTACCAGGCGGCGAGTGGCGTATCGTGACTGTAGCCCAGGGCGCCGTGAAGCTGGAGCGCTGTGTCCACCACTTTGTGCACCATATGGGCCAAGAAGACCTTGGCGATCGAGTTTTCCTGGCGCAGGTCCATGCCTTTTTCAGCCTTGTAAGCAATGTGGAGCAGCATAAGGCGCGCCATGTAAAGCTCACTTGCACATTCCGCCAACATCCATTGCACACCCTGACGGTCCGCAAGACGCGAGCCGAAAGTGTCGCGGCTGGTTACATGTTTGGCGGCCAGGTCGAGCGCCCGCTGGGCGCGCGCCACATTGTGCATGCCATGACGAAGGCGCCCGTAAGCAAGGCGGTGCTGGCCCATTTCAAAACCGCCGCCAAGGCCGCCCAGGACGTTTTCTTTGGGTATGACAAGGTCTTTGATTTCAATTTCCGAATGAGTCGCACCGATTTTTTCCATAAGCGGCGACTCGCCGTGCATGGTCGGAATGTTTCGGATGATATTGTAGCCGGGGTTGGGCAACTCCACGATGAAGGTCGTGAACTGCCGATGGCGCGGAGCTTCCGGGTTTGTCTTTGCCATCACAACAGCAATGTCAGCAACGTCGGCTGAAGAACTGAACCATTTTTCTCCGTTCAGAATAAAATTGTCCCCATCGGCGACGGCACGAGTCTGCATGCCGGTGGCGTCGGCACCAGCCGCCTTTTCCGTCATGGAATAGCAGATGCGCTTTTCACCGTTCAGCAACGGCTTTAGGAATTTCTCTTTCTGGTGGTCCGTCCCATGGGTGAGCAAGGTCAGCATGGTGGCATCGTCGGGTCCTTGCGTGTTCATGGAAAGCGCGCCCAGAATGCTCTCCCCCAATTCCATTTGCACCAGAGCGTTCGCCAGCGGCTTCAACCCCATGCCGCCATGCTCTTCGGGAATGAAGGGACACCAGAGGCCTTCATCCCGTGCCTTCACCCGCAGGGCTGCCAACTTTTCGTCGAATGTATCTGCTGTGAGACCCTCTTCCGCCGGAATGCAGTGCTCGCGGACAAATTTACGTACTGTTTCGCGAATAATCTTCGCATCTTCGGGAATTTCAAAATCAATCATGGGGTCCTCCACCGTTTTCATGTTCTTGCTAATTTCGATAGAAGCATGTTGGCACATTTCGCGACGGAGCACAGCGGCTGTGTTCTATGTCTTCATGACCCTGCGGCAGAAGGTCTGCGCGAGCATGGAACTGACGCAGATTGAGCGCAACCACTCGCGCATCCGTCGGCAGTGATGTCAATTTCTGATCTGCGTAGCGCTCGGCGCGAATTTTTGGTCATGATTTTTGGACCTCCCCTATCAGGCGAAGCCCGTTCGCTATCATTATGTGGCTACAGATAAAGCGAAAGCGATGCGTCCGGTCATCCAGGCGATGAAGAAGTTCGAGGAGCAGCAGCTGGAGCGATGATACGTGGTGCTTTTAGGGGCACTCGTCCGTAGCATCCGAACTAAAATCACCCGACATCAACTCTTCTACAAAAAGGCTGACGAACTGTGAGCGCCCCTGCGCGTCAGATTTCGAATAAATGCTGGTCGCCTGGGCCCGAACGGTGCCGGCGGCGGTGTTTCTGACCTGCGCGATCGACTCATTGTCGAGACCTTTGAGGATCATGAGGGCAACATCGCGCTCTGCTTGGGTCAGATTCCACTCATCGAAAAAGCGGTTCATAACTTCGACCATCTGACCGCGCGCGATTTTCAACCCGGCATCCATGTCCCCCATGCGGGTCAATAGTCGACGCAGTTCCAGCATCAGGAATAAGACGCCAGCGATGAGCGCAACGGACGCAAAGGCCTCAAGCCCGAGGTGAACATTGTCAAGGTACTCGCCGTCGCGAATATCGGCAATGACATCGCCGATAAAGAACAGAGCAGAGAGCACCTGCATGAGAATGATGCCGGCGAGCATCATTGTGCGTTTTCCCGTCGCGTTCAAAAAAAATTGGTTTGATTGCGTCATTCAATTTTTGTTCCTTGAGGAAGGCGTTTACGTCCATTTATTATGGAGCGGACCAGACTAATACCGGTCCGCCAACTGTCGAACGCCACACCTGCTATATGCAGCACAATCGACAGAAGCAGCCAATTGAAGGCCAGTTCGTGCGCGTCTTCTACCCATTCGATACCAAAGAAGCGGATGGTGGTCATCATATATCCGGTTACGCCGAGCGCGATCACCGTCAGCCAGAGATTGTAGACCATGAGCGCGCCTAGTGGATTATGAGACAGATGCACGGCTCGGTCTCCACTCAGAACTGAGCGGAGATGGCGAAGCGCCTGGGTCGGGCTGGGCGGAAAGGCTGAAAAGCGCGCCTGCGGCGGACCGATGAGCGCCCACAAAAGGCGGACACCGACCAGCCCTAGGGCGACATAGCCGACCCACTCGTGCATCTTGCTTTCTTCCTCGGTTATCGCGCCGTTCAGAAGGATGGTGAGAGCAAGAGACCAGTGGATCAGCCGAACCAGAGGATCCCATACAGGCACCTCGCGGATGCGTGCGCCGGTATGGGAAACAGAAGGATCTGAAGGAGCCGACATGGGTCAGCTCATTTCAAGTGGAATTTAATGATCTGTCCCGTCTCAGGGCTCACATAGACTTCGCCCATTTCTTCGTCCTTGACGAAGTAGACTTCGATCTTGCCGTCTTCCATTTCGGCCTTGCGAACCTCATAACCCATCTCGGTTAGAGCTGTCTGGACCTCTTCCATGGTGCTGCCGAGCACGGTACCCTTTCTGAGGTCTTCCGCAAAAGTCTGGGAGGCAAAAGCCGGGATAGCCAAAGCAGGTGTTGCCAAGGCGAAAAGTGCAATCAGAGCAAATCTGTTCATTTTTTCCTCAATTCCATTTGTGACCAGAGTCACTTGTGTGTTGAACGGCAACGCATGTTGTCGCTGCCTGTCGACCTGGGCCTTTTGGCTTGAGGACGCCATGACCAGAGAGCTTACATAGCGCCAAATAAGCCCCTGCTTATGGCCTGAATGCACAATTACGCCGGTTCTCGCGGTAGGTACCACAGGCGTTGGTGATGCTGGTTTTTGTCGGCAACCGGCAGGCGCCTGCGATGTTGCATGCAAAAAAGTCTAGCCAAACACATCTGGAAGGTCGGAGCGTAGTCTGAGAAGAATGAGTCCTACCGCAGTGGTGCGCGCTCACGCTGGCTGTTTTTCCAATTGTCTGAAATCCAAACAGGCGCGTCGCTCCGCGGCAGGCTCGCTTTTCCCAGGATCAGGTCAGCTGCTTTCTCCGCGACCATGATGGTGGGCGCGTTGATATTGCCGTTTGGCACCGTTGGGAAGATGGAGGCATCCACGACGCGCAAGCCCGCAACGCCCATGACGCGACATTCCGTATCGACGACAGTGCCTGGATCTTCCGGCTGTCCCATCCTAGTTGTGCCACAAGGATGATAGGCACTCTCCAGATTTTCGCGCACCCAGATATCGATCTCATCGTCAGTGGCGACGTCCAACCCTGGCTGGATCTCCGGCCCGCGAAAAGCATCCATCGCCGGTTGCGCAATGATTTCGCGTGTGAGGCGGATGCAGCGCCGCCACGCGGCAACATCTTCTTCATGGCCTAGATAATTAAAGACCAGGCTTGGTTCATCGGTCGGGTCCGCTGACTTAATGGCAACCTGCCCCCGGCTTTTAGGCTTGTTCGGCCCTACATGCACCTGGAAGCCATGACCGTCTACAGATGGCGTGCCGTCATAGCGCATGGCGGCGGGCAGGAAGTGATATTGAATGTCCGGTGATTTGCGCCCGGCTTCAGAGCGGATGAAGGCGCAGGATTCAAAATGATTGGTGGCACCGAGACCGTTCTTAAAGAAGAACCAGCGCGCGCCGATCACGAATTTTGAAAAGAGACCGAGCTTGTTGTTAAGGCTCACGGGCTGGGTGCAGTGAAACTGAAAATAGATCTCTGTATGGTCCTGAAGGTTTTGCCCGACGCCTTGCGACAGATGTACCGGCGCCACGCCAGCTTTTGCTAAAACCTCAGCGGGGCCGATGCCGGAGCGCTGCAGGATCATGGGCGAGGCAAAAGATCCGCTTGCGAGCAGAACTTCCTTGCCCGCCCGGATGGTTTGGGTCTTTCCATTGCGCACTGTTATGACACCCGCGGCGCGTTTGCCTTCAATAATGACTTTATCGACAAGGGTTTTGGACAGAACCGTCAAGTTCCGACGTTTCATCGCGGGCCTGAGATAGGCTCTCGACGTTGACTCCCGCACGCCGTCTCGCACGGTCATGTGCATGGGGCCGAAGCCCTCCTGTCGCAAACCATTATAGTCATCGGTCTGCGGATAGCCTGCCTCGACGCCCGCATCAATGAAAGCCTGATAGAGCAGATTGCCGGTCATGTTGTTGCCGCCGGTCACGCCAAGCGGACCATCGCCGCCGCGATAGGTGTCTTCACCGCCCTGCCACTCTTCCGCGCGTTTGAAATAGGGCAGACAATCCGCATAGCCCCAGCCGGTCGCGCCCTCTTCTTCCCACTCGTCGAAATCGCAGGCGTGGCCGCGGACATAGACCATGCCATTGATGGTGGAGGTGCCGCCGAGGCCCTTGCCGCGGGGGCTTGTGATCTGGCGATTGTTGACCGCGGGTTCGGGCTCCGAATTGTAACCCCAATTATAGGTCTTGGACGCCATGGGATAGGAGAGCGCCGTTGGCATCTGGATCAGAATGTTTCTGTCGCTGCCGCCGGCTTCGATCAGAAGGACGGTGTGCCTGCCGCTCTCGCTCAATCGATTGGCGAGCACGCAACCCGCGGAGCCCGCGCCCACGATGATGTAGTCAAAAATCTTGTCTGTCACGCAGGCGCCCCTCACCTCAGTTGGCGGGGAGCCTAGTAGGTTTTAATCATTATGGCTATGTGCGTCGTTACAATGGGGTGACCTGGTTGGACGGCGCCGGTCACACTTTTTCTGTTTCTTTCGGCGCTGAGACGCGACGGGGCTTCTGTTCGATTTTGGGCTTAGGAAGAAGCCGGAAGCGTGACTGGCACCATGCGAAATCAACGCCGACATCCAGCAAAGCATCGGATCGCCCGCAGGGGCACGCAAATTCCAAGACGTCAAAAACCCGGTACGTCTCCCCGGCAACAAGCGGCACGGGCTGCCCCGTCATATGGTTCGGAGCCGCGTTCACGCATAAAACCAGATCGCCAGGACCGACAGCATAGCTCATAGGGTCAATTCTTTACCACAAAGGTAGGGGTTTGGGCAGACTAGGCGCCGAAGAGAACCGCCTTTCAACAAAGTTCAGCGCAGCCCCGTCGCACATATTCCACCACCCCTAATTTACTTCATCGCATTGTGAAAGGCAGGTCTTGCCAAACAATTAGATTGGGATTATTTTCCTTTCACAAGTAGCGACTGCCAATTCTGCCTTTTAGACAAACAAAAATGGTCGTGAGCGCTCGAACACCCTAGAATCCCAGAGGTTGCCTTAGGATCTTGGAATTTAAGTGGGAGTGGAGATGTCTGAAACTGCAATCGAGTGGACCGATGCAACTTGGAATCCTGTTGCTGGATGTTCGATTGTATCTGCAGGTTGCACCAACTGTTACGCGATGAATATGGCGAGGAGATTGGAGGCAATGGGCATCCAGAAGTATGATGGACTGACGAGAAAATCCGGAAAGAGGACGGTATGGAAAGGTATCGCACGAGAAGACCAAACCTCTCTCGGCATACCCTACAAATGGCGTAAGCCACGTAAGATCTTTGTCAATTCGATGAGCGATCTTTTCCACGAAGATGTCTCTGACGAATTCATTTCTCAAGTCTGGCAAGTGATGAGCGAAACGCCTCACCACAATTATCAGGTCTTGACGAAACGCCCCGAGAGGATGCATTCGGTACTCACCAAAACACCCTTCAAGAAGTTAGCCAATGTGTGGCTGGGCACCAGTGTTGAAGATGCGGGCGCTGCGGCAAGAATAGACTGCCTACGAGAAGTACCCGCTGCCATTCGCTTCATATCGTTTGAACCGCTCATTGGTCCAGTTGGCAAAGTCGATTTGACAGGCATTCATTGGGCGATCGTTGGCGGCGAGAGTGGGAAAGATGCCCGGCCAATCAAAGAGGATTGGATCGACAACATCCACCAGCAGTGCGCCGCCCATGGTACAGCCTTTTTCTTCAAGCAATGGGGAACCTGGGGCAAAGACAACAAGAAACGCTCAAAGAAAGCGAACGGTCGCGTTTACAGAGGCCGAACGTGGGACGAAATGCCCTCAACATCTACATCCCTCACTCTCTAGTTCCCGAGAAACGGAAGCACCCAATCTAAGAGCAAACAGCGCAGGTCTAAATGGTAAAGAAAAACGTTTATGACTGGATATCCGGAGTGCCGCTGGATGAACACTCGCGACGTAAGTTAAAAATCCTAGAGGAGTACTTTCGACAATATCTTCTTATTCGGTGCAAGCTTCCTCAGCAATCCAAATTCAGGCTAGCCATCGTTGATGGGTTTTGTGGGGGTGGAGTTTATGAATGCGGATCGTATGGCTCGCCGCTTCTGTTCTTAACTGGATTGCAGAGTGCGTACCGCGAGATAAACACCTTAAGAGCTGCGAGCGGCCTTCAGCCTCTGGTCATTGAGTGTGTTTTGATACTCAATGATGAAAGTGCGTCAGCGATAGAAGTCCTGAAGGAAAACGCCGCCCCCATAGTTGCCGCGATTGGGGAGGAAGATGCAGGCTTGCATATTAGTGTGAGTTTTTTCTCCGAAGCTTTTGAGACGCTTTACCCAAAAGCACTTGCGAAAATCCAATCGATGCGACTTACAAACAGAATATTCAATCTTGACCAGTGCGGATATTCTGATGTCACTGGCGAAACCATACGACACATCATGTCGGCGCCTGGCAGCTCTGAAATTTTTCTGACTTTTGGTATTCAAGAGCTGTTTTCGTTTATCTCGCGAGACGTTGAGAAAAACACCGTGCCGTACGGGGCGCTGGGCATTAGCGCTGAGATTGATAATCTGCGGAACCAAACATCAAACAAAGGGGAATGGCTTGGTGAGGTAGAGAAAGCCGCGCATTCAGCTTTAAAGACAAACGCAAAATTCGTAAGCCCATTTTCGGTACACAACCCGAATGGGTGGAGGTACTGGCTTCTACACTTCGCAAACAACCATCGCGCGAGGCAGGCCTACAATGACATCCTTCACAAAAACAGCTCGATGCAAGCACACTTTGGTCGATCAGGCCTGAATATGCTGGCTTACAACCCACAGCATGAAGACGGCGCTTTGTATTTGTTTGATGAGGCAGACAGAAAACGAGCGCTTGACCAACTATATGACGACATTCCTCGCGTCATCAAAGACGTGGGCGACGCCATGCTGATGTCAGATTTCTATGAAATGGCCTATCGCGAGACACCGGCACACAGTGATGACATACACGATGCAATAATGCTGAACGAAGACCTGACAGTAATGACGCCGTCCGGCGGGCCACGCCGTGTGGCCAACGCAATCAAATCTGATGACATCATAAAGATGACCGATCAGACAACGATGTACCCATTATTCGGAAAACTGCCATCATGATCTGGCAGTCAACTTAAAGACTGCTGATTTCAACGGTGTCAAATTCCCTGCGACCAAAATGGATCGAAAGCAGAAGTGGTGCCCAGGGGCGGGATCGAACCACCGACACTGCGATTTTCAGTCGCATGCTCTACCAACTGAGCTACCTGGGCCTTCTTTGTTGGACAAGTCCTTAGACCCAAAACCGGTTCCCACTATTTGGGGGACATGGCAAGAGCCCGGGCAGACATTGACCGCAGAAGTCCGCGGTTTATAGGCGAAGTGCCCCGCCCTGTCCAGCGCTTAAGCGGGTCAAATTTACCGCTCTTCCGGCGGCAAATCCCCTTCTGACCATTCTTCGGGCTCTTCGGCAGCGGGAATGGCGTAGGAACCGTTCAGCCAGCGATTGAGATCCACATTTGCGCAATGTTTGGAGCAAAAGGGGTGGAACTCTCGGGTCGCCTTCTTCTTGCAAATAGGACAGGGTCTGGCTCCGCGAAAGGGCGTTACCGTTTCGCTCGCCGCACTTTCTTCCTCCTGCTTTGGCTGACTTTCATCCAGGGCGTCTTTAGGAGCCGGGGCCATTACCTGGCAGGCCCCACATCGATCTGTTCGCGGTCAAAGCCCGGCATGGGCTCAAGATAGACCGTGCCCGCGACGCGGGTCTCAAGCTCACGGACGAGACGCCCATGGCTTCCCTCCAGCCAGGAGATGACGCCGGGGGCTGCGCGGGCGGAAATTTCTGCACCCGGATAGCGGGCAGCCACCCGGTCAATGGCGCGCAGGAGTTCGTTGGCCACTGTCGCGCGGGTTTTTACCCGGGCACGCCCGTCGCCATAGATCGGCTCAGTCAGCAATTTCTCCAGCGGTTCGCGCACACGCTTGCGGGTCATTTCCACAAGGCCGAATTCCGACATGGTGGAGACTTGCGTCGGCACACGGTCTTTCTCAAAACCCTTGTTCAAAGTATCGAGCACTTTCTCAATGTTCGCCGGATCGTTCATATGAATGAAATCGATGACGATGAGCCCGCCTGTGCCGCGCAAGCGCACCTGATCGACAATGGCTTCTGCCGCCTCGATATTGGTGCGCACGCTGGTTTCTTCGAGACCCGTCGATGCCGTGTAGCGCCCGGAATTCACATCAATGGCGGTGAGGGCTTCTGTTGTCTCAATGGTGATCCAACCGCCGGACGGCAGTTCAAAACGCGGGTCGAGGGCCTGCTCAATCACCCCGTCAATGTCATGCTCATCAAAGACAGAGCCCGGACCATTCACGAGACTCACCCGCTCTGCCATGTGGGGCATGGCGCGGTTGCAATAGCGCACGGCTTCTTCATAGGCCTTGGCATCATCGAGCTCCACGCGGGCCGTGTCCATGCTCACAAAGTCGCGCATGGTTTTGGCGACGGGATCAAGATCATGGAAGAGCACATCTGGCGGGCTTGCATTCTTCTCTGCCGCGCGCACCTCCGCCCAATCGGCTGCAAGACGGCGCGCATCTTCTTCAAGCGCTGCTTCGTCCATACCAATGGCGGCGGTGCGGACGATGAAACCTGCGGGCTCACCGGTCACACCCAGCGCGTTCAGCTTTTCAGCAATGCGTGAGACGACAATCGAGAGGCGCTCGCGTTCGTCTTCATCTTCGATCCGCCTGGACATGACAACGCCAGACTGGTTCGGCACCATCACCAATAGTCGCCCTGGTAGAGTGACGTTGGCCGACAGCCGCACACCTTTTTCCCCGATCGGGTCTTTGGTCGCCTGGACCAGAATGCTCTGGCCTTCAGTCACGCAAGACGAGATGGGCGGCAGCGTGCCTTCATCCAACCCCGTCAGTTCACAGAGACACTTGGCTTCGCGCGCGCCCAGGAAGCCTGCCCGTTGCAGGCCCACATCCACAAAGGCTGCCTGCATGCCCGGCAGCACCCGCTGTACGCGGCCATAAAAGATATTGCCCAGGAGAGAATGTCCGGCGCGGCCGGTTTTCTCTTTCAGGTCGTCTTCGCTTGTGCGTTCGAGCACGAACTCGACGGGCTTGCCCTCTTCCAGAACGGCAACCCGGATTTCGCCCAGCCCTACATTGATCAAGACTTCTTCGGTCATCGACTCCGACCTGCCCCCCTGGCATGATGGCCCTTTGCGCCAAAGTGGCGCGGCCGTGGTGTTCCCCCGAACACTGCAATCCTAGCTCAAGATTCTGGTGCTTGGTAGAGCGGGAACCCGCTTCCTTTAAGGAGGTTAACCGTCTCGTGGAGCGGCAGACCTACAACATTAGAATAGGATCCATTCAGACCCCTGATAAACGCTGCGGCGCGCCCCTGAATGGCATAGCCGCCTGCCTTGCCCCGCCATTCGCCAGACGCGAGGTAGGCGTCCAGCTCTACGTCGCTCAGCCGCGCGACCTGGACGCGGGTCATGACCGACTTGGTAATCTGCCTACCGCCTTTGACAAGCGAAATGCCCGTATAAACTCTGTGGGCACGGCCTGAGAGCAGGTGCAAGCAGGTACGCGCTTCATCTTCGGTCTCTGTCTTGGGCAAAATTCTGCGTCCGCAGGCGACCACGGTGTCGGCGGCGAGGACAAATGCATCCTGATGATTGGCGGCGACCGCTAGCGCTTTTTCTGCCGCCAAGCGTTCTGCATAAACGCGAGGGAGCTCAGTTGCTCCAGGTGTCTCATCGAGATCGGCGGGAGCGACGACGTCCGGCACAATCCCCACCTGCCTCAGCAGGTCAAGACGGCGCGGGCTCGCACTCGCCAGCACCAAGGTTGGGCGATCTGGACATGTGTCTGAATTTGTCATGAGCGGCGCTCTGCCCACCCACTACATTATTTGTAGCGGTAGGTGATGCGGCCTTTGGTGAGATCATAGGGTGTCATTTCGACAAGCACCTTGTCACCCGCCAGCACACGAATGCGGTTTTTCCGCATCTTGCCGGCTGTGTGCGCAATGATCTCGTGATCGTTTTCGAGCTGCACCCGAAACGTCGCGTTGGGCAGCAGTTCTACTACTGTCCCTGGGAATTCGAGAAGTTCTTCCTTGGCCATAATCGCCCTTTGTTAATTTGGCCGGAGAATGCGCAAGAGCGCCCGGGAAATCAAGACCTGAGCACTCATTGAGGCGAAAATCGCTGCTTTTTTGCGGATTTTGGGCTTCTCGCAGGGTTTCTCAGCTGGCTTCGGCGACGTCTGAGCCAAATCGGTCCTTTATGCGGACAATCAAATCATCCCGGAGCCGACGATAGGCGTCGAGGCGTCGCGCTCGTGATCCGCCTTCCAGGGTGGGATCTTCCACGGGCCAATATTCCACGTCCACCGCCTCACCCCTTACAACGTCTTCGGCTTTTTCCCGCGCTTCTGGTGTCAGCGCAATGATCAAATCAAACGCATGGTCTTGCAGGTCATCCAGCCGCTTTGCGTGATGTTCCTTGCGCTCATAGCCAACTTCACTCAGCACCTCGAGAACAAAAGGATCAAGCTCTGCTGATTCCACGCCTGCACTATCGACAAAGATGATCGTGCCGAGCAGGTGTTTCATCAGGGCTTCAGCCATAGGCGAGCGCACAGAGTTTAGTGTACATGCAAAGAGGACCGCGCCCGGGCGCGTGAGTTGTCCGCGTCGGCCCATCTCTTAGCCCTTAATGTGAAGAACACAGATGAGAGTGAAGAGCCTGCGGGCCGTGTCGAAATCCACTTCGATTTTTCCATCAAGCCGGGCCTTCAGAAGCTCAGAGCCTTCATTATGAAGCCCCCGGCGGCCCATATCGATGGCTTCAATCTGCGCAGGGGCGGCTGTCTTGATGGCGTCGTAATAGCTTTCGCAGATCAGGAAATAATCCTTCACAATCTTGCGGAAGGGCGCCAGCGACAGCATGACCTTGCCATGCTCCTTGTCCTCCTCGATGCGCACATCAAAGACGAGACGGTTCTCCTGCACCGACAGATGGAGCTTGTAGGGTCCGCCATCGGAGCCGTTCGGCCGAAAGGAGTTTTCCTCCAGCAGATCGTAGATCGCGACCTTGCGCTCATGCTCAATGTCAGGAGACCGGCGCACCACCGTCGTCTCATCGAGCGTAATGTCGATCAGACGGTAGGGATCGCCCCCGGCAGAGCCGGGCGTATCGTCCGAATGAGCCACCTGCGCCGCTCCTTGCCTGTCGGATCCATGTGCCATGGATATAGTCTATGCTAAAACAGGGAGCGGATGCGAGCCCTGCCTCGTCAAGGTTAAGATCATCGATTAAGGCGAATTGACACTGACCGACCGTGGGCGTCAAGCCCTTCTGCGGTCGAGAGTTTTACCGCTGCGGGACCGATGGCGGCCAGTGCCTCTGGCGAACATTTCACGATGGATGTCCGCTTCACAAAATCATGCACCGAGAGACCGGATGAGAATCGGGCTGACCGCGCCGTCGGCAGCACATGGTTGGTGCCCGCCACATAGTCGCCGATGGCTTCAGGCGTATAGCGGCCCAAGAACATAGCACCTGCATTGCGGATCTTCTTTGCGAGGGGTTCCGGGTCTGCAACCGCAATTTCCAAGTGTTCGGCGGCAATGCGATCCACCAGCGGTACGGACGCGTCCAGGCTTTCGGTCAGGATCACCGCACCAAACTCCTCCCAACTCGCCCGAGCCATCTCGCCCCGGCCAAGAATGCCAAGCTGTGCTTCCACCGCATCGACAACACGATCCGCAAAGGCCGCATCATCGGTCACCAGAATGCTCTGAGCGACAGCATCGTGCTCTGCCTGGCTCAAAAGGTCTGCCGCAATCCAATCCGGGTTGTTCTCGCCATCCGCCAGCACCAGAATTTCCGAGGGTCCGGCAATCATGTCGATGCCGACCGTTCCAAAGACCTGACGCTTGGCCGCCGCGACATAGGCGTTTCCAGGACCGACAATCTTGTCGACCGGCGCGATCGTGTCCGTCCCATAGGCAAGTGCAGCAACTGCTTGGGCCCCGCCAATGCGGTAAACTTCGCTGACACCCGCAATCTTTGCAGCCGCCAGAACCAACGGGTTGATGACCCCGTCGGGCGTTGGCACTGTAATCACAATGCGCTCAACGCCCGCGACCTTAGCTGGAATTGCATTCATCAAAACAGAGCTTGGATAGGCAGCCGTGCCGCCGGGGACATAGAGTCCGACTGCGCTCACGCTTGTCCATTTTTCGCCAAGCTCGACACCCGCGTCATCCGTGTAACGTCGGTCTTCGGGGAGCTGTCCCTTATGGAACGCTTCGATCCGGGCCGCGGCCAGTTTCAGCGCGTCCACGGTCTCCGCATCACACTGAACCAACGCAGCGTCGATTTCTGACTGAGCAAAGCGCATGGTTTCCGTGGTCAGGTCCTGGCGATCAAACTTCGACGTCAGATCAATGACCGCGGCATCGCCACGCTCCTGCACATCCTTGATGATGGTGGCAACAGTCGTGTTGACGTCTTCCGACGCTTCGCGCTTCGAGGTGAGAAAGACCTGGAAGGACGGTTCGAAATCGGCATCGCGCGTGTTCAACCGATAGGTCATGGTTTTAGCTTTCAGGGTCTGTTACTTGGTCATGTGTGGGCAAGTTAGGGGTGTCCCACGTGCCACCCATGTCTGCCAAATGGGCCTCTAACGCCTCCACATCAATGCGGATTTCACCGTCTCCGGAGAATGTGAGCACAACACTGCCCGATGGGGTGGCCCCCTCTTCAAACGCAATCGTCAGAAGGTTCAACACACCTTCCTGCCGATCCTGCTCGATATTGCGAGACCGAACCTTCTCGACATTGTCGAAATGGAGACCCGTACGGGCTCGCTTATGCGTCCGGACAGCAGGAACCGGTCCCAGTTCATCTTCCCAGCAAAATCTGTTGGCAACCATTGCAAGACGGCGGGTGCCGGGCAAATAAGCAATGTCTTTGACAAGCACAACTGCATCCTGAAGGTAGGCGGCAATTACCTGCAGGTCTTCAGCGTCTTCCGCTTTCAGTCTGAGAATGCTCATCAAGATGGCTCGTGGTAACAGTGTTTCTGATCAGGTGAAGATTAGTATAGGGCGGTTCTTACACCGAAACGCCGCACAATGGCACCCCAAAGCGGAATGCGTGATCAGGCTTTTTCCCGCCAGATTTCAGCGCCGCAGGCGCTCAGTTTTTCCTCGATCCGTTCAAATCCACGGTCCAAATGATAGACCCGATTGACGATGGTTTCGCCTTCCGCCGCGAGCGCGGCAATGATCAGGGCAGCAGACGCACGCAGATCACTCGCCATGACCGGAGCGGCTGTGAGGCGTTCCACGCCATGGACCAGAGCCATGTCGCCATGGAGAGAAATATCGGCTCCAAAGCGCGCCAGTTCCTGCACATGCATGAACCGGTTCTCAAAGATGCGCTCAACAATCTCTGATGGACCGTCTGCCAGGGTCATGAGGCTCATAAATTGAGCCTGTAAATCTGTCGGGAAACCTGGATAAACCTCCGTCACCACATTGACCGGACGAAGACGCGCGCCCTCCCTCTCTACCGTGACCCAATCCTCGCCCACTTCGATATCGGCGCCTGCGGCCCGCAGGGCGGAAAGAGCCGCCTCAATGGTTTCAGGAACCAGGCCTGTCAGTTTGATGGGGCCTCCCATCATGGCGGCGACGATGGCAAAGGTTCCTGCCTCAATGCGATCGGCCAGAACCGGATGTCTTGTGCCCCGCAGCTTCGATACGCCCTCAATCCGGATTGTCTCTGTTCCAGCGCCCTCAATCTTCGCGCCCATGGAATTGAGGCACTTGGCGAGGTCGCCCACCTCTGGTTCCCGGGCAGCGTTTTCCAGCACTGTCTCACCGTCAGCCAGTGTGGCGGCCATCATGAGTGTGTGGGTCGCTCCCACGGAGACGAGAGACGAACGGAAGTTTGCGCCCTTGAGTCCCCCTTTGGTTGTCGCATGGACATAGCCGTCGACAATCTCAATGTCGGCACCCATCGCCTGAAGACCCTTTATATATATGTCGACCGGGCGCGCACCGATAGCACAGCCGCCTGGGAGAGAGACCCGAGCTTCGCCAAAACGGCCAAGCAGCGGCCCCAGAACCCAAAAGCTCGCCCGCATCTGGCTCACCAGTTCATACGGTGCTGTTGTTGAGGTGATGTTGGCAGCTTTCAACGCCAAGCTCTTGCCGAAGGTTTCTGCGCTGCCATTACTGAGTTCAGCTTCGCACCCCAATTCCGTGAGCAGGCGAATGAGGGTCTGCACATCGGTAAGCCGAGGCACATTCTCAAAATGCATTTCTCCATCGGTGAGCAGCGCAGCTGTCATCAATGGCAGGGCGGCGTTCTTCGCACCGGAAATAGGAATGGTCCCTGAGAGCGGTTTGCCGCCCTTAATGTGAAGTGTATCCATGAAGGTCTCGTTTCCCCTAGAGCTCTTGGGTCCCCTGAACGAAGGCGCGCCCTGGCTTGTGCACCCAGCTGGCGGAGCCTCTCTCAGGAATGCGGCAAAGGGAAGGCTGAATGAGGGGTTGGTTAAGAGTTCTCATCGCTGTTGTTAGGAGCCTCAGTTGACAGATCATACTTGCGGCTCCGAGCCTGGGCTTTGCGGCGTTTGAGATTTTGCCGCAGTGCGGCGCTGAGGCGTTCTTCCCGCGATTCGGCTGGCTTTGGAGATCTAGGCGAGCCTGCCTTGTCGGCCTCTGTGTTATCCGTCATTTCAGCGCCCTTGGTCTGTCTGGCAGTTACTTCGGATTTTGGCCACCTGCCTCCCGCCGCCAGGTTACCGAGGCTTAAGGCCAGTCCTGATATCCAATCTGTTCATGTGGCATGGGCTCCAAGGTCCCGTCAACTCTGGGGAAAGGCGTTTTTTTCCGTTCTGGTGAAGACTTTAATGGACCCATTTTGAGCGCTTGCGCCACGGGGAGCGCTGTGGCACTTTCCCCGCGATTTCGGGGCTTTGCCGCAGGCGCGCCACCGACATGATGCTGCCGTAGCTCAGGGGTAGAGCACTCCCTTGGTAAGGGAGAGGCCGACAGTTCAATTCTGTCCGGCAGCACCATTTTTTCGAACAGCTGCTGCTAGCGCCGCCCGACAAATCTAGGTCGCTCGATCACCAAACTTCCCTAAAGTCCCCGGTTGCTGCTGCAAATTCGATTACACGGCCATTGATCTGATTTGCGCCCTGCCTGTGTCCGATATCGACTGTCAAAATGTCGTCTGGCAAGATCACGCCAGTCCGGGTCGATGTTTGCTTGGCCGACATCTCCGCAATCTGGGTTGACCAGGGTCCTAATGAGCCGGGTGTATGAATTTGGAGTTGACTGCCCTCCGCCTCTTGCATGCCATCAAAAATTCCGTTGGCAGCGTCATAGCCTATATATGCCGTCGAGCCGCTGAGGGCGAGACGAATACCAATATTTTCAAGTTGACCTGAAAGCCGACCAGTAACTTGGTACGATAGACCCGTCACCAGAATATTAAATCCATATCGCGGATAGCCCAAGTTACCACTGGCATCCGGCACCGACATTGTTTGCGTGCTTTGGTCATAAGCACCAGCACTGCCATTATAATTATCTATGATCGGAACATCCAAGCCGGTCCAAAGCTCCGGTCCCGTGACAGGGATGTCATCTACTTGAAGCATCAGTGTGCCGCCAACCTCATCCCAATAAAGGACGGCGCTGTGAATGCCTCCGTCATCTACACCCGGCACCGCGACAAACCCCTGGCTGACACTGCCAACGAACGCCTCAAGGCGCAGAATGCCGGACACGAAGTGCAGCGTTATGTGGTCGTTCGCATCCTTCCGAGCTTCCAAGATCACCCGATCGCCTGTAACGCCGTTGGCATTCCAGGTGACTGCCACTGTGTGGTCGGTTCCTGAATAGCCCAGCCATGGGACCGGCCCGCTACCCTGCACCAGAGTCGGGGCGTCACTGCCGTCAATCAGCAAGCCTGATGATGTGGGCTCCCCTGCGGGAGGGCTTGCGACAACATCAGTGAATGACTTGATAGAATTTTCTGCGTAGTAGATCCCGCCATATCCAAACTGGTTGTCAAATCTGGCATAAAGACCTGCGTCCGCATATTGCCCGAGCCTAGTTGCTAGGGGTGAGGAACCCGCGTGCCGAAGGGAAAGAGAAACAGTTCTCATCAGCTTAGCGCCACGATGTCGGTTGCTGTTGTGCCAGCACTTAATATTCTGGAGGCGCGGATCGCAACCACAGTGCCTCCAATCACATTCTTGAACGTGACGCTCCCACCTTCTTTCATCGTCACGGCGAGATCACCGGTGCCGCCGACATAGATCGCTCGGGAGACGTGTGTCAGGTCGAGACTGTCCGACGGTGAAACTGTTTCGGCGCGATTTGCAGGACTTTCAAGCCCAGGCGCATGGGCATTAAACTCATCCATGTTCTTTCTCCTAATTTCTTGGTGACACGAAGTTACGGGAGCCAATCAGGTTTTCGATCAGCTGGTTCTTTGCAGAAGATCCTGCGGAAGATCCGAAGTAATAGTTTCCGATGGCGACGACGAGCGACCCAAGCGCGCCCAGCATGACGTTGAGCGGCGCATGTGAGCCGGAGGGCAAATCAACAAAAATCATTGCGATCAAAATGCCGAAGAAACCACCAAGCGCTGCAAAGGCGATGAAAGCCGGCATCTGATCGCCGGTCGCCACCTGACGCTCTCGTGCACTTTCCCTATCCGCGGCGTGCAAAGCCTCCAGATCAATTTCCAGTTCCTTCATCTGCTGGCGAAAGACCAGTTCAGCCTGTTTAAGTTTCCGGAGGTCTGCGGGGGACGCTTGCAAAACGGCTTCTTCGACGTCAGCCTGCTTCACATCCTCTGAGCTCAGAAGAGCGGAGGCAATGCCCCGAACAGCGACCCCAGCCATGGGCCCGCCAAGAGCCGTCGCCAAACCTGGTGCGACGGTGCCAACAATCTGCTTCCAATCCATAAGTGCCTCCTAATGCCCGTGATCCCTTCGCTGCCAGGCAAAGGATCGATTTGCGATCAGGATAGGTCCGCCTCAGAAGGGGGAGGATAAGTGGGTTGTGTTTTTTGCGCTGGGCGCTGGTTTAGTCTGCGTCTCTGCAGAATAAATCGTGCAGTACGTGGATAACCTGGACCACCTCGTCACTGGCGAGCGTGTAGAATATCTTCTGGCTGTCGCGCCGCGTCTTCACAAGATTTGCTTCCCGCAGTTTTGCCAACTGTTGGGACAGGTTCGATTGGCTGATGCCGATACGCTCCTGAAGCTCACCGACGGTGAGTTCTGCTTCATGCAATTGGCACAGCACCCGCAACCGGTGCGGATTGCTCATAGATGCCAGCAAGGCGGCTGCTTTTTCCGCCTGTTGTGGGTTTACATTAATATTCATAATTACTAATTTATCAAATCCGCATATAAATACAAGCCTTAGCTCACCACCCCCAGGGAGACGAATGATGTTAACCAACCTCAGCCCAGATGAAACCCACGCCTTGCTTAAAGATCACAAGGCGCTGTTAATTGATGTGCGTGAGCCCCGAGAGTTCGCAGTTGAGCGTATTCACGGCGCGCTCAATATGCCGCTTTCGACTTTCGATCCCGCTTTCCTACCGCTCGATGATCCGTCGAAGGTGGTTTTTCAGTGCGGGTCGGGGAAACGTTCAGCGATGGCCGCTGAAAAAGCAGCAGCTCATCTGGGTGGCGAAACAAAACATCTGGCCGGTGGCATTGCGGCCTGGAAACAAGCTGGCCTCGCCGTCATTACGCTCGACCCAGCAACGGGCGCCGTCATTGACCCAAGCGCCTGACGGACACTTAAACCGGCTTATCACCATTGATGGTGATGCGGTGCATGCGGCGGTATTGCGGCCAATAGTCCGCCACTGCGTAATGCTGCGTTGCTCGATTATCCCAAACTGCGACGGCCCCCTTGGTCCACGAAAAGCGAACCTGCACTTCTGGCAGTTTCACAACATCGTAGAGAGCCTGAAGAAGTGTCTCACTTGCAGCAGCGTCTAAGCCTTCAATGTGCTGCGTGAAGGTGGAATTGACGAACAGTGCCTTGCGACCGGTGACCGGATGGGTGCGGATGATGGGATGAGATTGCGGCGGGTATTTTTTCAGGATCTCTGAAAGCGCAGCCTTGTCTTTGGCATTATCATAGTTTTGAGACGCGTCGAACACTTCAATGGAGTGCACAGCCCGCATGCCCTCAAGCTTTGCTTTTAGGTCATCGGGAAGCTGGTCATAGGCGGCATACATGTTCGCCCAAAGCGTGTCCCCGCCGCTTGACGGAACATCCGCACCGTAGAGAACAGATCCCATGGGGGGCTTATCCCGCCAGGTGACGTCTGTGTGCCAATAGTTGGTTTCCGGTGGCCGCTCTTCATCGTTCTCAAGCACAGAAATCTGCGGATGGCTTTCGACCTTCGGGAAGAAGGGGTGGGGAGGCTCCAGCTCGCCAAACTGAGAAGCAAATGCCATGTGGGCGTCTGGGCTCAGGTTCTGGTCACGAAAAAAAATGACCAAATGCTCGTGCAGCGCTGTTTCGATTTCCTTGAAGGTCGCCTCGCCCAAAGGCTTGGACAGGTCCACACCGTGAATTTCCGCTCCAATCACTGGGTTGAGCGGTGTTACGTGAATTAGGTCATATTTCATCGGCTTCCTCCCTCTGAATGGTGAGAGCGTAAGCACGGCCCATCATATTTCCCAATTTAAATCGATGATAATATATTATTTAGCCAATGAATAATAAGGGTCTGTCTTATGAATCTGCGATCCGTTGATTTGAACCTGCTCACCATTTTTGATGCGATCATGGTGGAAAGGCATATGACCCGAGCGGCGGCACGTGTCGGGATGACCCAGCCTGCTATGTCGAACGCGCTTGCCCGCCTTCGGGACCTGACCGGAGACACTCTGTTTGTACGAACCGGCCGCGGCATGATGCCAACACCGCGGGCAACGGCCTTGGCTGTCCCTATTCGTCGCGCCCTTGACCTGGTACAGGTAGGCCTCACAGAAAAGGCGGTCTTTGACCCAGAAAGCAGTGATCGTTCCTTCACCCTTGCGATTGGAGATTATTGAGAAGTTCTTTTCCTGCAGCAGGTTCTGGCCGCCTTGCAGGAAGAAGCTCCTGGGGTCAGCCTGTCGCTTCAATCTCCGGCGGGTGCCACTCTGCAGAAAGAGCTGAAGGACAATAGCGTCGATCTGGTTTGGGATGCAGCACCGTTGGACGGGCCCGGCTTCAGATCAGAAACACTGTTCGACGACAGGATTGTTTGGATCATGAGCGCGTCTCACCCATTGGCTGTAAATAAGCGCCCCACGCTTGATGACTATGCTGCCGCGAGCCATGTCCGGCTTGACCCGGGCCACACCTATGTTCACAACTATGACCGGTTTGTGCGCAACCTTGGCATTCGCCGACGCTTCGCAGTTGAGCTCACGCGCATTATTCCCATGGCCTTCACCGTGGCTGAGACCCACCATGTGGCAACGGTCCCAAACCGAATGGCCGAGCGCTTTGCGCGGTTCCTTCCGCTTGCAATCAAGAAAGTGCCTCTGGACCTTCCAAGCTCGCCTTTTTATCAAAGCTGGCACAGCTCACGAGACGACGATCCTGGACTTTCCTGGTTGCGCGGACGGCTTGTTGACCTAGCAAAAGATTTTTAGGTGCTGCGCTATAGAGGAGTGGACCGCATGAGGGGTGGCGGCGCGTCCCCTTCGCCGTAGAAGGCGCCTATATGGGCCCATGCCTCAGCCGCACTTTCGACAAAGGTGAAGATGCCCAAGTCTTCTTCTGCGATCATGCCTTCTTCGGCCATCGCCTCAAAGTTGACGATCCGCCGCCAGTAGGACTCGCCAAACAATAGCACCGGCATGGGATCTATCTTGCCGGTTTGGATAAGGGTGAGGGTCTCGAACAATTCATCCAATGTGCCAAAGCCGCCTGGAAAAATGACAAGCGCCTTGGCGCGCATCAGGAAGTGCATTTTCCGAAGCGCAAAATAGTGAAACTGGAAGCAAAGCTCTGGAGAGATGTAGGGGTTGGGAAATTGCTCGTGGGGCAACGCGATATTGAACCCGACTGACATGGCACCGGCATCCGCCGCGCCGCGGTTCGCGGCTTCCATAATTCCCGGCCCGCCGCCCGTCGCAATAACATAGTCAAGGTGGGTGTTTGACTGCGCTTCCGTCGACACAATCTCTGCGAACTTCCGAGCTTCCTCATAATAGCGGCAATGGTCTCGCTTTCGTTCTGCCCGTTTAAGTCCTCTCGCGCATGCCGGGTCGTTCGGGGCCGCGTCCAATCGCTGGCGCGCAGCCTCGCAATCACGCTCCACCGCGTCAGAGTCAGGCACGCGTGCGGACCCAAAGACAACAATGGTTGAACGCACCTGCAACTCTTCAAGAATAAGGTCAGGCTTCAACAGTTCCAGCTGCAACCGCACGGGACGCAATTCGTCACGCCTTAAAAGATCATCGTCTTCAAAACCCAGCCTGAAGGATGATGATTGCATCTGAGGCGTGTGTGGAACAGGTGAGGGCTTATCTTTCATGTTCATGCCACGTCCTTCTGTTCACTCCCTACAAGCCGGTTCCGGGATTTCAGCGTCATAGAGCTGCCGCAAATGCGCAACCGGTTCTGGCAGGGCTGGATCCGGCGTGAACCCCATCGGGATTTGCCAGGTCATTTCAAGACCGGAAAAATGCCGTGGCGCCTCCAGCATAACAGAGGGAGCTTCTGCGTCATCTTCAGGCTTTGCGACGAACAGAAAGGCTGCATAAGAGGATGCCTCAATCGGACAGCGATTATCGCCGCCAGCGTCCCTTCCGGCTTCAAGCGCCCGCAACAGTCTTTGCGCCAGCGGCTTCCGGCAGATTCCAACCGTGTCCAACTGCCATGCCGTTGCAACAGCATCCACGACACCCGGACGGAGCGTATTGCCTTGCACTGAATAATCGTCCCCATGAACAGCACCCCAATCGTTCGGTACGGAATAGCCGGTAAGGGTCCCAGCCTTCGGTGAGGGCTTCAAAGTCACAACACCATATTGCAACCATTGCAATCCAATTCTGATCGGGCTCGCATATAAGTCCTCATCAGCTAGTTTACGGACGATGATGTCCGCACGGTCCCCATCGGCGACCATTTCCATCGCCACATCGCGCCCCAGAAAACTCGTCGCTGCCTGAGCGGCCACCGCACCTTTGCCCGGAACAAGACCCGCGATCAACCGAACGCCCGTGGAACAGCTTGCCGCGGCAATACCCACGTCTCCCGTTTCCGGGTCAACAGCAACGATGGACCAGGTGGCCATGGCAGGCGACGCAATCATCAAGGTGCAGACGATGAGAAGAGACGTTCGAAGGTTCTTCATGCAGCAAACTCAAGCGGTTGATGGTCGAGATTTGGCAGGACATAGCGCGCAAAGAGGTCACACTCCGCGGCATGGGGATAACCAGAGAGGATAAAGGCATCAAGACCCATGACTTGATAGCGCTGAAGTTTCTTCAACACCTGATCCGGGTCGCCGACAATGGCTGCGCCGCAGCCTGAGCGCGCACGACCAATTCCTGTCCAGAGATACTCTTCTGCAAAGCCATCATTGTCAGCGCGGTCTCGCATCTCTGCCTGGCGTCGTACGCCTTCAGAGGCTGCATCAAGAGACTTTTTCCGAATGGCCTCGCCTTCTGCGTCATCCAGCTTGCTCATGAGAGTGCGGGTATAGTCGAGCGCCTCTGCTTCAGTCTCGCGGACAATGACATGAACACGGTAGCCATAGCGAAGCGTGCGCCCGGCCTCGGCTGCGCGCTTTTTCATATCGTCCAGAATGGCGGTGACATTCGGCTCTTCGTCTGGCCACATGAGAAAGACGTCCGCTGCTTTCGCCGCGACGGCTCTCGCTGCTGGAGAGAGACCGCCAAAATAGAAGGGCGGACATTTTCCCGAGACAGTCCCCATACGCGGCGGCTCAAGCTCCAGCTGATAGTGCTCGCCTTGTTGATTGACCGGATTTCCATCCAGCAGCGTTTTCAGAAGCTGCATCACTTCTAGGGTGCGTCCATAGCGCTCTGGTGATGCCATCACCTGGCCCGGCATGTCACTTGAGATGATGTTGATGGTGAGGCGACCGCCCAGCATCTGATCAAGGGTCGCGATTTGCCTGGCAAGCTGGGGCGGCCACATCTCACCGCAGCGGATGGCAAGGAGAAGTTTGATCTTGCTCGTGAGCGCTGACATGGCCCCTGCAAAAGCAACCGAGTCCATGCCGAGCTGATAGCCGCTTGGCAGAAGGATGTTGTCAAAGCCACCCTTCTCTGCCGCTTGCGTGATCTCGCTACAATGGGCTAGTGAGCTTTTCAGACGCTCTTCCGGCACGCCCAGATATTCATAATCATCATCGCAAAGCGCTGAAAACCAGGAGACCTCCATCGGACCCGTCATGGCAATTGCTCCCCCATGGATGCCTGCAAAATTGCGTACCAGCTTTTACGGTCGAAGGAGACCTTGAACGCATCTGTCGCTGCCGCAATGCGATCAAGGTTCTGCGTGCCAATGATGGGAATAATCCTCGCCGGATGCGCCAGCAGCCAAGCTAGAGCGACGGCTTCCCGAGTGACCCCGGCCGCACCTGCGATTTTGTCCAGCAGGCCCTGCGTCGCAATGAGACAATCCCCGTCTTCTTCTTTCCGTGCTTCATTCTCTGATAAAGCGAGACGGCCGCCTGCCACAGGCGACCAGGCGAGCGGCGTCACACCGTGCTGCATGCACTGATCGAGCGTGCCGTCAAAGAAAGGGTCGAGAGCCCAGCAGGAAATCTCGGGCTGATTGGTTGCAATCGGGAAATCCAGATGTGTCTGCAGCGCCTCAAACTGAGCGGGCGTGTGGTTAGAAATACCCACATAGGAAATTTTTCCCTGATCCCGCAGCTTGGTGAGAGCGCCAGCTACTTCCTGCGGGTGGGCCAGGATATCGGGGCGATGGATCTGATAGAGATCGATCTGCTCAATCTCCATACGTGAAAGGGACGCCTCACAGGCAGAGATGAGATAGTCGGCACTTGAGTCATAAGGTAGGCCCAGAACGATGCCGCCCTTGCTTGCGATCACCATCCTGTCCCGTAAGGCGGGTGTTTCCTTCAGCACTTCGCCAAACAGCTTCTCAGCGTCGCCAAAGGCGCCATCCCCGTCGACACCATATATATCGGCGGTATCGAACAGGGTCATGCCAGTGCCGAGCGCAGCGTCAATTTTCGCGTGCGCCTCTTTGGTGCTGGTACCGGCAAAGCGCCACATGCCATAAGCGATGGGGAAAACGGACAGGCCGCTCTTGCCGAGCGGACGGAAATCTGGGGTAATGGATAAGTCAGTCATGGGCCTGAGTTTATCTACTCTGACCCTGCTGTCACGGGACGATTTGGTCAGAAGAGGTCTTTCAACATGGTGAACCCCCTGCGCTACGGAATCATCGGGACAGGCATGATGGGCATTGAGCACATCATGAACATCGCCATCACGGACGATGCTGCGGTGACGGCGATCTCAGACCCACATGAGGGATCACGAGATTGGGCGACCTCAACGCTCACCCATGACGTGGATGTGTTCATGGATCATCGGGACCTATTGGCTTCTGACAAGGTTGATGCGCTTGTTATTGCCAGTCCCAATTTCACCCACGCAAGCGTTCTGGAGGATGTCTGGATGACGGACCTTCATGTCCTATGCGAAAAACCACTCTGCACCACCCTGGAAGATGCCCAGGAGGTCACGAGGCGCGCAGCCTCCCATAAAGGCGTGTTCTGGGTGGGTATGGAATATCGCTATATGCCGCCGGTGACGCGGTTCGTCGAAGAAGTGCATGGCGGCACCATCGGCACACTAAAAATGTTTGCCATTCGGGAACATCGCTTTCCGTTCCTTCAGAAAATCGGAGATTGGAACCGTTTCAGCCGCAATACAGGCGGCACACTGGTGGAAAAGAGCTGTCACTATTTCGATATGATGCGCTATGTGGTGCGGGGAGAGCCCGTGCGCGTTTACGCAAGCGGGTCTCAGGACGTGAACCATCTTGACGAAACCTATGATGGTGAAACGCCTGACATTCTTGACAATGCGTTTGTCATTGTGGATTTCGACAATGGCGTACGGGCGATGCATGACCTTTGCATGTTTGCCGAAGGCTCGCGTCATCAGGAGGAGCTGAGCGCTGTCGGACATGTCGGAAAAGCCGAATGCCATATTCCCGACGGTAATGTCACACTGGCACCGCGCAACCCGAAAGACGTCCAGACCATTCACGTCCCCGTCGATCAGGCCGTGCTTGAGGCGGGCTATCATCACGGCGCCAGCTACTTCCAACATCTGGACTTTCAGGCAGCAATCACAAATGGCACGCCAGCCAAAGTCAGTGCCGAAGACGGACTGAAAGCGGTTGCCATGGGGCTCGCCGCCCATCGGTCGATCGACGAAGGTCGGCCGGTCCTAATGAGTGAGTTTGGACTCTAGGCTCCGCATAGCCTCTAGGCTTCTGACATCCAAGGTGGCACACTTGCCCCAGGTGCGAGGAGGCTCACATGCGCATTGCGATCCTGACGCTTGGCACGCGGGGTGACATGCAACCCTATGTCGCGTTGGCGCTTGGTCTTCGCGCCGCTGGCCATGACGTGGTGATCAGCGGCCCGGAAAATTTTGCAGAGTGGGTGCAAGGCTTCGGCTTTGATTATGTCTCCGGAGGCCTTGATCTTCAGGCGTTGTTACAATCACCAGAGGGGCGCGACCTGATCTCGGGCAGTCTCTTCGCGATCATTCGAAACTTTCGCGACATCAGCCAGAAAATCACTGCAGAGATCATTGATGGCAGCACCCAGGCAACCGTTGGCGCGGACCTCATTCTCTATCACCCCAAAGTGCCCGTCGCGACAGACCTGGGGGAAGCATTGGACATTCCTGTTATCCAGACGGCTTTGCAGCCCATTGTCGTACCCACAGGCGATTTCGCCATCGCTGGTTTGGGCAACGGTATCCTCGGAAGGCGTCTTAATCGATGGACCTATGGCGCGATCCGTGCCCAGCGGGCCATGTTCTCCAAACAACTGAACGCATGGCGGACCGGTACGCTTGGCTTGCCGCCACTGCCACGCTTTGCCCGGGGCGGGGAGATAAAAGGCAAAATGCTGCCTGTGCTGCATGCCTTTTCAGAGCATGTGGTGCCACGCCCGACAGACTGGCCTGAGACGGCTCATGTCACCGGCTATTGGTTTCTTGATGACACCTCGGGCTGGACACCACCAGATGACCTGCAGGCATTCCTCGACGCGGGACCACCACCGGTCTATGTGGGCTTTGGCAGCATGACAGACAAAGACCCAGAAGCTAAAGCACGACTGGTGGTTGAGGCTCTGACCAAAGCCGAATGCCGGGGCGTGATTGCGACTGGCTGGGGTGGCCTTACAGCCGATGATTTACCCGACACAGTGTTCGCCATCGATGGCGCGCCTCATGACAAGCTCTTTCCACTCATGAGCGCGATTGTGCACCACGGAGGTGCCGGCACAACGGCCGCCGCCTTCCGGGCTGGGAAACCGCAGCTGGTTACGCCCTATTTTGGAGACCAACCTTTCTGGGGGCACCGGGTTGCTGATTTGGGCGCGGGCCTTCCGCCATTGCCACAGAAGAGGATCACTTCCGATCAGTTGACGCACGCGCTGCGCGGTATTGTGAAGGACAAGTCCTTCACCTCTCATGCTGAGACAATTGCTCACGAGCTTGCGAAGGAAGATGGCGTCGCCACAGCTGTCAATCTGATTGAGAAATTGGCTATTTGAGAGATTGGCTGGGGCAACATGCCCGTCTAAGCTCCACCAAAAAAGGGGATGGCTGATGGCGGACCAAACAACACTCGAAACATGGCAGCAACGCATAGACGTGTCGCCTTTTCAGCGCTGGCTCGGCCTTCGGGTCACGGAAGTTGATGAGGGACGTATGTGCGTTTCTCTGCCCTGGAAAGAAAACCTGGTTTCCAATCCCAATCCACCGACAGTCCATGGCGGTATCCTCGCATCCGTGATTGATCTGCTGGGCCTCTATTCCGTGCTGACGACAGGCAGTCTCTCCATCGCGACCGTGGACCTTCGTGTGGACTATCACCGTCCCGCAGGACCGGGGGACATGATGGCTGAGGCCAACATCATCAAACTCGGGTCAAAGGTCTCAACAGCGGAAACCAAAGTCTTTGACGCGTCTGGAAAGCTCCTTGCGTCAGGACGCGGCGTCTATCTGATGGCTGGTTGACTTGGTTCGGACTGCTCGTCATAGTCGCCGCCAACTGATTGTTTTTTGATTTGCGCGTTTCCTGACGGAAAACCGGAAGCTCACTTTTCCCGGAAACGCTTGTCTTGGTGAGACCTCCCCATGTGTGGTTTTCAAAATATGTACCTCGAAACCGCGGTCGGCGCATGCAAGCCGTCCGTGCGCCCGTGTGCGCCTCCGAAGTAGCAAACCACACTCTCTTTATTCAGTCAGAGCCCGGTTTCGCCGGGCTTTTTTCGTTTCAGGACCAGCGACATGTCTCAGTTGGACACATCACCCCAGGTTTCGCCCACAACCCGCCTTGCGATTATTGTTACCATCGTCGCCGCCAACATGCTGGCGCTCGCGGCAACTGATCTCTATTTGCCGTCCGTCCCCTACCTGCCGGAAATCTTGGGCACCTCTATTGAGGCGGTGCAGTTCACTCTTGTGACCTTTAGCGCTGGTTTCGCAATCTCCCAAATCCTCTTTGGCGCGGCCGGTGACCTGTGGAACCGCCGGTGGGTGCTGGTAGGATCGCTGTTCGTGTTCGTGCCTGCATCGCTCTGGTGCGCTGTTTCCGGCACGGCTGAAAGCCTGGCGCTCGCGCGGTTCGCTCAAGGTTTTTCAGCAAGCGCGTCCGCCGCGCTCACGGTGCCTATGATCAAACCGCTCTTCGATGAAGCCCGCGCCGTGCACGCCATCTCCGTGATCGGCGGTATTGATGCGATCATTCCTGCCTTCGCACCCATTTTGGGTGCCTGGATTTTCTCTCAGTTCGGCTGGGAGGCAAATTTCTGGGTGATCGTCATTGCAGGCGTGCCGCTTTTCATCGCTGCTGTGATGGTGGTGCCGGACAACAGACCTGAAAGTCCCCACACCAGCATCTGGCCGGTGCTTATGGGCCTCTCGGCCGTTGGCACTGGCGCGGTCGCGCCGTTCCTCGATGATGGTGTCTGGAGTGCTGGCGCCGCCATGCTGATTATGAGCATCGCTGCGCTGGCTGTGCTGCCACTCATCAAAGAGAAAGCGGGGAGCCCGTGACCCATACAGGATGGATCGTCACCATTGTCCTGGCGACGGCCATGCTCGGCGGGTCGGCGTTTGACTTTCACCTGCCGGCAATTCCGCTGCTGCCGGAGCAGCTTGGAGCCAGCGTTGTGCAAGCCCAATGGACCCTTGCCGGGTTTTCGTTCGGGTTTGCAACGTCGATGCTCATGTTCGGCGCGCTTGCGGACCTTTATTCGCGCAGGGCCGTGCTGCTTGGTGGCCTCGGGATCTTTGTGCCTGCGTCACTCCTTTGTGCCATGGCAACCACGCCTGAGGTCCTCATCGCAGGACGGGTGTTGCAGGGGTGCGCGGCAGCGTCTGGCAATTCTGTTGCGCCCGCCCTCATTCGCTCGCTTTATGATGAAGCCCGCAGCGTGCGTGCCATGTCGATCTTCTCATCCCTCTTTGGGTTGATCCCGGTGATCGCCCCGGCGCTTGGAGCGCTGATGATTGCCGCCTGGGGGTGGCAGTCTATCTTCTGGCTCATCGCGGGCATCGGCCTGTTGCTCGTGCCCGCGGTGGGCTTCGCCATCCCGAATGATCGACCGGAAAGTCATGAAACGGATCTTTGGCCCGTGGTGCGCGGATATGGATGGCTTCTTACTCACAGAAAGTATCTGGCATATGTGGGCAGTCAGGCGATGGGCTTCGCAGGGCTTCTCACTTTCGTCTTGAGTTCGCCTTATCTCATTACGGCGCATTTAGGTGGCGACACCACTGCGTTCCTGCTCACGCAGGTCATCATCATCTCCGCGTACATTTTGGGTGCCAACGGGACGGGCCTGCTTGTGCATCACTTCAAGACCGACGGCTTCATCCTGACCGGCGCGGCAACGCAACTTGTCGGCGGAGCCGTCCTGTTCGCCTATGCGTTTCTGTCGGATGCTCCCGGGTGGCTCGCCGTGGCCTTTATCGTCGCAATCTTCGATGCAGGTCACGGCATCAGGAGTGGGGCGGGCTTCACCAAAGCCATGGACATTGTGCCGACCCATGGGGCGCGGGCGTCCTCGCTTCTGAATTTCTTCTGTGTCGCCCTGGCTGGCGCTGGTGCTGCCAGTGTTGCGCCCTTCCTTGCGCCTTATGGACTGATGCCGGTCGCCCTAGCAACCTTTCTGTTTGGTTCCGGCAGTCTCGTCCTCTTGGTTCTTGCTCGGCGGTTGTAGGGGGCGACACTGCCGCTTAAGGTCATGTCACACCGACATTCACCACCATTCCCAGGAGAAAATTATGAGCGACGTGGAAACAGAGTTTCTTTTTGAGATCGATGCGGAACTTCGCGAGCCGAACCTCATGATCGGCGGTGTGCCTGATGGCAGCCGCATGATCGCACATGTAGAGGGCGGCACATTTGAAGGCCCAAGGCTCAAAGGCATCATGCCAGCCTCCGGCGGGGACTGGGTGCTCGCCCGCGCAGACGGGTCGATCAAGATTGATGTGCGCGCAGCGCTCACCACAGACGATGGACACCATATCTATACTTACTATGGTGGCCGCATTGTCATGTCACCAGAACAAATGAGCGCGCTTGGTGATCGGGCGGCAGCTGAAGCCCTTGATCCATCAACCTACTATTTCCGCACCAATCCGCTTTTTGAAGCGGCCATGGACGGGCCCTATTCCTGGCTCAATCATGTGGTCGCCGTCGGCATTGGGCGCCTCACCGCCAAGGGTGTCGCATACAAGGTTTATGCGCTAAAATAGTAGCCTGTCAGAGCACGACCTCATCACGGAGACACGCATGAGAGAAGTTGCGATCCTGACCTTCCTTAGTCTTGACGGTGTGATGCAGGGACCGACATCGCCGGAGGAGGACCCCTCCGGCGGGTTCACCCAAGGTGGTTGGGCACAATCCTGCTGGGACGGCGTCATGGAACAGGTTGGCCGGGAGGCCATGGCCGAGCCTTATGACATGCTGTTTGGCCGCAAGACCTATGAGATGTTTGCCGGGCACTGGCCGGACGCTGATCCTGAGGATCCAGCGGCGGCGCGCATGAACGCTGCTGGAAAATATGTGGCGTCCACGACACTCACCGATCCGTCGTGGCAAAACACGACCGTGCTCTCCGGCGATGTGGCTGATCAGGTCGCCGCCCTCAAGCAGCAGGATGGTCCTCTGCTCCAGGTCCATGGCAGCGGCAACCTGATCCAGACGCTGTTGAAGCACGACCTGATTGATGAATTTCGACTCTGGACGTTTCCAGTGGTCGTCGGGTCCGGCAAAAGGCTGTTTACAGAAGGGACGATCCCCTCTTCCCTGATGCTTGCGAAATCAGAAGCGACTGGGAATGGGGCCTTCATGTCGATCTATCGTCGATAATCTCCATCGACATTCGAATTCCATAGATAAAAATTCCGCAGTGAGGAATTGGCAAAATATGACATGTCTCATGCCATATTCTTCCGTATAGTTGCCCGAATTACTGAAGACGACAGATACAGATGATCGGGGACGATGTTATGCGCACCACTCTTCTCGCCACTGCCCTGCTTGCGAGCACAAGCCTTTCAACCGCAACTTACGCGGCGGACACGCAATTACTGTGGGGCGACACGCATCTGCACTCGTCTTACTCGACCGATGCCTTCGTCGCGGGCAACCGCACGGCGGATCCGGACACGGCTTATCGTCTCGCCAAGGGCGAACCGGTGGTGCATCCGTTCAACCGGGTGCGGGTTCAGTTGCAGCGTCCGCTCGATTTTCTGGTCGTCGCTGACCATGCGGAGTCGCTCGGCGTGATCGGCGAAATTTTCCGTAGCAATCCCGACATGTCGGAAGCCTGGTTCTGGCAACGCTGGTTTACGAGCTTCGCTCTGGGCCGCCTCAGGGACCAGATTGATGAGCCGGCTCACCTTACCGCTGTCGTCGGCAGTTTCGCGCCGCATGTGATTGAGCCCGGCGACACGGCAGATCCGGTCGTCTCCGGCGGTATGCAGAATATCTCTGTCAGCGATCTTGTCGGCATTCCAACAGATGTGGCTGATGGTATCAGCGCGGACATGTGGGGCCGGTCGGTCGCGGCGGCCGACGCGCATTATGAGCCTGGCGTCTTTTCGCCGATCATTGGTTGGGAATGGACGCAGACGAATAATGGGGTGAACCTGCACCGTGTGGTCATGTCCACTCTGAACGCAGAACAGGCCGCGGGCATTGACCCGGTTGGCTCTGGCGAAGCGTCCTACCCGCATCAGCTTTGGGAGGGTCTGGCCGCGCTTCAGGAAGAGACCGGCGCACGCTTCATGGCGATCCCGCACAATTCCAATCTCTCCAAGGGCTATATGTTCAGCGCAACGCGCCTGAACGGCGAACCGATCACGGCGGAATTTGCCCGCACCCGCGCGGAGTGGGAACCCATTGTCGAAGTGACGCAGGTGAAGGGCGACTCAGAAGCCCATCCATCGCTTTCGCCGGATGACGAATTTGCGGGCTTTGAGCCGTTCAACTTCTATCTGCAGAACAAACCCCAGGGCGCGAACTATCAGGCCGCTGTCGGCGACTTTATGCGCTCGGGCCTCCGACGTGGGTTGGAGATTGAACAGGAGATCGGGGTGAACCCCTATCAGTTCGGGGTCATTGGCTCGACGGACGCGCATACAAGTATTGCGTCGGCGGAGGAGCCCAACTTCTGGGGCAAGATGGGCAAGGACTCCATCCCGGAAAACAAACGCACCGAAGATGAGATCGACTTGGACGATGGCTATGAGCCAGGCGTCGACACTTTTGATGGCTGGAACTATTCCGCGCAAGGGCTCGCGGCTGTTTGGGCGGAAGAGAATAATCGCGAAAGCATTTTCGAAGCCTTCACCCGGCGCGAAACCTATGCGACCACCGGTCCGCGCATGACACTGCGTGTCTTTGGCGGCTGGAACTATGATGCCGCGTCTGCTGAGGCAGATGACCTTGCTGCTGTCGGCTATGCGGGCGGCGTGCCCATGGGGGGCGACCTGAGTGGCGCACCCGGGGACAATGGCGTGCAGCTTCTCATCCGCGCGACCAAGGACCCGCTTGATGCAAATCTTGACCGGGTACAGGTGATCAAGGGCTGGGTCGATGCGGACGGCAAATCGCATGAGAATGTGTTTGATGTGGCCTGGTCTGATGATCGCGTGCCCGGCGCCGACGGCAAACTGCCGCCAGTTGGGAACACGGTCGACAGTCAGACCGGCGCTGTTGAGAATTCCATCGGGGCGGCGGAATTCTCCACCGTCTGGACGGATCCGAATTTCGATGCGGGTGAGCGAGCCTTCTATTATGTGCGGGTCATCCAGATCCCGACCATCCGGCATTCGCAGCTTGATGCTGTCGCGCTCGGCCAGCCGACGCCCTATGAAGGCCCCGCCACGATCCAGGAACGCGCCTACTCCTCACCGATCTGGTACACGCCTTGATCCGACATGGATGCTCGGGTCACGCCCGAGCATGACAGTTGTGGAGTAGAGAGACACGTCTGTGCTTCTACAGCACCTATATGTCACCCTCGGGCTTGACCCGAGGGTCCAGGAGCGAAACGCTCAGAAAATGGATAAGAGCTACTTCGTCTATATGCTCGCCAACAAGCGCAATGGCACGCTTTACATTGGCGTGACCAACAATCTCGTCCGACGTGTCTATGAACATAGAGAAGGTCTTGTTGATGGTTTCACCAAGACCCACGATGTAAAGCGGCTGGTATGGTTCGAAACCATGTCCAGCATTGAGCGCGCCATTCAGCGCGAAAAGAACCTAAAGCATTGGCTGCGCCAGTGGAAGATTGAGTTGATTGAAAAGCACAACCCGGAGTGGCGGGATCCTTATGATGAGATCGTCAGCTAAGCGCGTCGCCGGAATGCGCTATGGATCCTCGGGTCAAGCCCGAGGATCCATAGCGTGTAAATTCATCCTTCGATGTGGGCATTTGGCCCTACCCGAAGTTTTAGGAAGCGTGATCAATCAAACGCTTCTTCCCAGGTGCCTTCGGTGGAGGCTTTGGAATATTCCGTCGCACGGTTTTCAAAGAAGTTCGCGTGCTCAATGCCGTTCAGCATTTCGTCCATCCAGGGCAGCGGGTTTTTGTCGACTCGGTAGATGGGCAGAAGCCCCAGCTGGGTGAGGCGGCGGTTGGCGATCCAGCGGATGTAGCTTTTCACTTCTTCAGCGGACAAGCCCTCAACGGAGCCCATTTCAAAGGCGAGATCGATAAACGCATCTTCATGGGTGATGATGGTTTCGCACGCTTTGTAGATGTCTTTCTGCAGCTCTTCGTTCCAGAGCTCCGGATTTTCATCAATGAAGGTGCGGAAGAGCTTGATGGCACTTTCCGTGTGAAGAGACTCATCACGCGCGGACCAGGTAATGATCTGCCCCATGCCCTTCATCTTGTTGAAGCGCGGGAAGTTCAACAGGATCGCAAAGCTTGCAAAGAGCTGCACACCTTCGGTGAAGGCCCCAAAGACGGCAAGTGTCTTCGCAATATCCGCCTTCGTCTCCACACCCCATTCCTGCATATAGTCGTACTTGTCCTTCATCTCCCCATATTTGAGGAAGGCTTCGTACTCCGTCTCCGGCATGCCGATCGTGTCGAGCAGGTGGGAGTAAGCGGAGATGTGGACCGTCTCAATGTTGGAGAAGGCCGCCAGCATCATCTGCACTTCGGTCGGCATGAAGACACGGGAATAGTGCTTCATGTAGCAATTGTTCACTTCCACATCGGCCTGCACGAAGAAGCGGAAAATCTGGGTCAGCAGATTTCGATCACCCTCGGTGAGCACCTTTGCCCAATCCTTTACGTCATCGGCCAGCGGCACTTCTTCCGGCAGCCAGTGAATGCGCTGCTGTGTCAGCCAGGCGTCATAGGCCCATGGGTAGCGGAAGGGCTTGTAGGTTGCGCGTTCTTCAAGAAGGGACATGTTTTCCGCTTTCTGCTCTTATCGCTTCGTTCTCTTTTTGCCTCAGCCTATTCCTTCTGGGGCAAAGAGGGCGGCAAAGGCTCCTGCCCGCCGCCCTGATCTGACTTCTGATACCTCCGGGAAGACCCGGCACTAACTCATTTTCTTACTGGCAGGCGAGACACTCGTCATAGTCGTTCATCTCAGCCGGATTGATTTTCTGCGCGGGCTGCTCGTTCTGCGAAAGTCTTGTTTCCACGGCAACTTCCGTGAGTGTCTTCAGCGGGATCTCTGCTGCGCCACTTGCCTTCTCTGCTGCGTTGGCGGCTTCTTTCGCCTGGTGAGAGCTGTCGCTCTCTGCCCGCTGGATCGACAAGGAACGGCAATAGTAAAGCGACTTCACGCCCTGCTTCCAGGCCTGGAAGTGGAGCTGATGCAGCTCGCGCTTGTGCACATCTGCTGGCACAAACAAGTTCACGCTTTGCGCCTGATCAATCATCGGCGCGCGGTCGCCTGCATGCTCAATGACCCAGCGCTGGTCGATTTCAAACGCCGTCTTGAAGACGTCTTTTTCCAGATCGTCCAGGAAATCAAGATGGGCGATGGATCCGCCATTGGTGACGATGGACGACCATGTCTCATCATCATTGCGGCCTTTTTCTTCCAAGAGCTTGGTCAAGTGACGGTTCCGCACATTGTGGGAACCCGACAGGGTTTTGTGCGTAAAGCTGTTTGCCGCGATGGGCTCAATGCCAGCGCTTGTGCCACCGCAAATGATGGAGATGGAGGCGGTTGGCGCAACGGCTGACTTGTTGGAGAAGCGTTCCATGATGCCATAGTCCGCCGCATCCGGGCAGGCGCCGCGCTCTTCAGCCAGCTTCTTGGATGCCGCATCAGCCTGATCATCAATATGCTTGAAGATCTTCTTGTTCCAGACCTTCGCCATCACGCCCTCAAACGGGATCATGTTGGCCTGCATGAAGGAGTGGAAGCCCATGACGCCAAGCCCAACAGAACGCTCACGCATGGCTGAATATTTGGCCTGGGCCATTTCGTCCGGCGCACGGTCGATAAAATCCTGAATGACATTGTCGAGGAAGCGCATCACGTCTTCGATGAATTGCGGATGGCTTTCCCATTCCTGGAACTTCTCAACATTCAATGATGAGAGACAGCAGACCGCTGTGCGCGCATTACCATGATGGTCAATGCCGGTTGGCAGGGTGATTTCTGCGCAGAGGTTTGACGTTTTTACTTCAAGACCAGCAAGCTTCTGCTGCTCGGGGCGCGCATTGTTCACCGTGTCCTTAAAGATCATGTAAGGCTCGCCGGTTTCGATCCGCGCGGTGAGCATGCGGATCCAAAGGGAGCGGGCCGATACTGTTTTCTGAACGGACTTGTCTTTTGGCGAGAGAAGCGCCCAGTCCTCGTCATTCTCCACAGCGCGCATGAAGGCGTCAGAAATCAGAATGCCATGATGGAGATTGAGCGCCTTGCGGTTCGGGTCCCCGCCGGTTGGACGACGGATCTCGATGAACTCTTCGACTTCCGGGTGGTCAATCGGCAGATAGCAGGCCGCTGAGCCGCGACGGAGCGAGCCCTGGCTGATCGCCAAGGTGAGCGAGTCCATCACACGAATGAAAGGCACGATGCCGCTGGTTTTGCCATTGCCGCCGACTTTTTCGCCGATGGAGCGGAGATTGCCCCAATAGGAGCCGATGCCGCCGCCTTTGGCCGCGAGCCAGACATTTTCGTTCCAGAGACCAACAATGCCTTCCAGCGTGTCATTGGCTTCGTTCAGGAAGCAGGAAATGGGCAGGCCGCGCTCGGTGCCACCGTTCGAGAGAACCGGGGTCGCTGGCATGAACCAGAGCTTGGAAATGTAATCATAGAGACGCTGGGCGTGGTCGGGATCGTCCTTGTCGGCATAGTAGCTTGCAACACGGGCAAACAGGTCCTGAAAGCTTTCGCCCGGCATCAGATAGCGGTCGGTCAAGGTCGCCTTGCCGAACTCGGTCAGCAGCGCATCGCGCGACCGATCAACTTTTACGGACGGACGGCCTTCATACTGAACCGTCTGATCTGCAGCTTCGAATGGCATTTCCGGTTCCGCGGTCTCCGCGCCCTTCGTCCGACGAACAGCTTGGCGCTCGCCTGTAATAATCGCCGAAACGGTGGCCTCGATCTCTGAAAGATCGACCGATTTGGACGTATCGTTGAACATTATCGTCTGCCCCCAAATTGACCTGTTCCCGCCGCCGAAAACAGATTCAAAACCCCACATTCGAGACACAAAGTCCCTGGCTCGCGCACCCATGTGCACAATCCTCGCTGCTCTTTTTACATGAGCAGAACGCATTCAATCCTGTGATTACGCTGCGCCTTGAAGGTCGCCCCAGCGGTGGGCAGCGCGTCCAGATATAGTATCCGCTCGAACTCGCGCGTCAACAGGTAGTGTTCATGGTTTCAAATTTTTTTGGTTAATGAAAGGTTAACGCGCTGTTTTCACTGTGTGTTTTTTAGTGCACAAAGTTTTCGACGCACCCATTGTGGATGCCCCTATTTGCTTCAAGGACACTCGTTCAAAATGCCTCTCACTGACCCGGTCACCGGTGCTGAACGGCGCCCTCTTTATCCTGAAATCGAGCCCTACACGTCCGGCATGCTCGCCGTATCGCCCGTCCATACGCTGTTCTATGAAGAGTGCGGAAACCCGGACGGCAAACCGGTCGTCATTCTTCACGGTGGTCCAGGTGGCGGATGCAACCCTACGATGCGGCGCACCCACAACCCAGAGGCCTACCGAATCATTTTGTTCGACCAACGCGGCTGTGGCCGCTCGAGCCCCCATGCGGAGCTGGAGGGCAACACGACCTGGGACCTGGTTGCCGATATTGAGCAGCTTCGCGAGCATCTGGGGATTGAGGCCTGGCAGGTGTGCGGTGGGTCCTGGGGGTCCTGCCTGGCGCTTGCCTATGCGGAAACCCACCCGACCCGGGTCACGGAACTCGTCATGCGGGGTATTTTCACGCTGCGGCCAAGGGAGCTTCGCTGGTTTTACCAAGAAGGAACGGACGCGCTTTACCCGGACGCCTGGGAGAAATTCGTTGCTCCCATTCCAGAGGCCGAGCGCGGCGACCTGATGGTGGCCTACTACAAGCGCCTCACCGGTGATGATGAAGAGGCAAAGCTCGCCTGCGCCCGGGCCTGGTCGGTCTGGGAAGGAACAACGCTTTCCCTCCTGGAAGATCCGGAGCGCGCTGCCCGCTTTGATGATCCCCATTTCGCCCTGGCGTTTGCACGGATCGAGTGCCACTACTTTGTAAACAAGGGTTTTTTCGAGCCACAGGATCAGCTCATTCAGAATGCCCACAAGCTCAATGGTATTCCAGGCGTCATCGCCCAGGGCCGCTATGACGTCGTGACGCCTATGTTTACGGCCTGGGAGCTTGCCAAGGGCTGGGAAACCGGTGAACTCACTATTGTGCCCGACGCCGGCCATACGGCGACGGAACCGGGAATTGTTGATGTGATGGTGAGGGCTACGGATCGGTTTGCTGGGCTCTGATTGTTGAGAAAACCCGGAAAATTAGGGTCTTTCCGACATACCCCTAATGATTGTATAGACATCGTGAAATAGGTCGAAACCAGAGGGACGCGATTTCGAATGGGCGACAGCACTGATATTGGCTGGCTGTTTGAGCAAAACAAAACTTGGGCTGACAACGTCAAAAAGATCGATCCGGATTTCTTCGCCAATCTCGCTGACCAGCAACGCCCCGAACTGCTCTGGATCGGATGTTCAGACAGTCGGGTGCCTGCCAATCAGATCACTGGCCTGCCGCCGGGGGAGGTCTTTGTCCACCGAAACATTGCTAATGTTGTGGTTCCCTCCGACCTGAACTGTCTTTCGGTCATTCAATTTGCCGTCGAAGTTCTGGGCGTCAAACACATTATCGTTTGTGGACATTATGGTTGCGGCGGTGTTGCGGCTTCAATGGAAGACAAAAGCCACGGTCTGATCGACAATTGGCTGCACCATATCCGTGATGTACACAGGCTTCATGCCGACGAACTGGACGCGATCACAGACAAAAAGGCGCGGCAGGACCGGCTTTGCGAGCTAAACGTGATTGAGCAGACTGCAAACGTCTGCAACACCACAATCATCAAGAATGCCTGGGCGCAAGGCAAAGAGCTTGCCGTTCATGGGATCGTCTACAGTATCCAGAATGGCATTCTGAAAGATCTGTTGGTGCGGAACGGTCCCTCAACATAGACTGACCACGTCATGCGCATTCTCTTCCTTATGAACGATGAAGGATCCCCGCCGGGTGTTCTTCTGGAAGAGACACAAGCACTGGGGCATCGGCCAAGTGTGCTGGTGCCTTATAAAAATATCAGCCACGACCCGGAATTGCCTGGCGCAGTGCCAATAAGCCCGGGTGGCTTTGATGGCCTCGTCGTGCTCGGCGGTGCCATGAGCATTCTTGACGAAGCCGATCATCCCTTCATTGACTCAACGCGACATTTAATGCGCGCGTTTGATACCGCCCAAAAGCCGGTCTTGGGGGTTTGTTTCGGTGCGCAATTGCTGGCTGATGCGCATGGTGGTCGGGTGAAACCTTTGGGTCACACGGAATGGGGGTTCCTTCCGCAAACCTGGCTCCCCGCTGCCAAAGAAGACGTCCTGCTGGCGGAAAGCCCCCCCGGGCTGCCTCTGATGCAATGGCATGGGGACACGTTTGACCTGCCCAGTGAGGCTGTGCCGCTTTCCACCCGGCTGGATTGCCCGGGACAAGCATTCCGGATTGGCGAGATCAACTGGGGGCTGCAGTTTCACCTGGAGCTGGATCAACCCACCTTGTTGAATTGGGCGAAGCTTCATGCGGATGAACTGAAAGAAGAACCGGCACCCCACATTGCGCAAATGGAAAAAGACATTGCCATCTATCACCATGCGCAGGCAGATTTTGCGCGCATGGTGATGGGCCGATGGCTCGACGTGTGTGCGGACGGAAAAAGGGAGCGGTAATACGCTCCACTCCGCTTCACCTCAACAAACTGCCAAGCCTGATGGGCTGTTAGTTCAGGACAATCTCAAAGATTGAGGTGGTCCCGCTCACTTCATTTGCGACCACAAGCAGATCTTTCCCGCTCGGCGACTGCGCAGCTGGGATGAAGGCCAATCCTTCAGGTCCGAGATCACCAGCCTTACCCGCCTCTGCATTACCAGAGAAGTCACGATTGTTGTGATAGCCAAGGAACTGAGCATTGGCCGGATCGGTTACATCATAGGCCATGACGCCGCCAACGCGCTCCAGACCGATAAAAGCAATGGTCCTCTGACCGATCTTTCCTACGGTCAAAGCTTCGGGCTCCGGACCTTTGTCATCTGAACGATTGTCGCCTTTATCATTCTCGTCATTTGTTGAGTTGAAATCGCGACCAAGCCGCGCCGCTGTGACGCGTTCGAAATCGTCGCCGGAGTCGAACACAAGCTCGCCTCCTGTCGACCAGATGGAGAACGACCGCGCGCCATAGGCATAGATCACGTCATGATCGCCGTCGCCATCCGTGTCTCCCATCGTCGTTGTCGTTTTTAGGCGTCCCAGACTTCCCGGCTCCTGCAACTCAGCGGCGTTAGGGAAGGCTGCCGGGTCGAGCGTGAGCTTCGCAACCCGTGTTTCTTCCGACCAACCGTCATAGTCTTTCGCATCGCCCTCATTAGCGGTCATCAGGTAAGTCTGACCTGCGGCTTCGAATGAGACGATGGAGTCCGGCTGGTACATACCCATAACAGGCCAGGTTTTGATGTTGGTGCCGCCATCTTTGTTTGACGCGTCCAAGGGCACCTGCGAATGGTCTTTATATCCAAGGCCCAGAAGGTTTGTGACTTCCGCTTTGGCAACATCAATAGCCGCGATACCATTGTTTTCCTGGAGCGTGACATAGGCTGTTGATCCATCCGCCGATACCGCGATGTATTCTGGTTCAACGTCTGCGGCAACTGAGCTGCCAGGCTTCACGATCCGCATACCGTCCGGCACAGACTCAAAGCCTGAAAAATCTGCCGTGCGCACTGTCATATCGGCAATGGTGATCACGCTTACGGTTCCTTCCGGATCATTGATATAATCATTTGACGGCTCACCCTCATTCGCCACCAATGCGTAAGCTCCGTCTGGTGTAAAAATCACCATGTCGGGATTGGCGCCAACGGGGACAGCCCCTTTTTCATTGCCGTCGAGGTCGAAGAAGACGACTTTGCCTGCCTCTTGTTTTGACGGACCGACGACGGCTACAGCGACAAGGTCATTATGCACCGCAACAGAGTTTGCCCCTTTGCCATGCGCTTCGGTGCTCAGCGTATTGACCTTTGTTGGCGAAGCCGGATCTGAAATATCAAGCACGTCTACTTCACCTGCATCTGCATTCACAACGAAGAGCTTTTGCGTCTGAGCAGAATAGACAACGATTTCAGCAGCACCTTCATCAAACACAGCTGTCTCATAGGTGGATAGATGGGTGAAGGTCAGTCTGTCGCTGCCCCAGGCCGGGCTCGTCAAGAACGCTGGTCCTGCGAGCAGGGCCGCCAATGAAAGTGCGCGCATATGGAAATGTCCTCGTCTTCTGGTCTTTGACTGTCGCCTCGGGGAAGCTAGGCAAGTTTATTAACCTTGCGTGCGAAACTTATGTGACGCTTGGGCGCAAATTCCGGTCCGATGGTGAAACATTAAGCAGGCATTAACACCCGCTGGGCACTCTAGATATTTCTATCTGGAGTGCCGCATGAGCAAAGAAGACAAATCGCGAGGCGACAAAGCGGGCCTTCTACTGGCTGAGACCGCAGGCAGTTTGGATGGCAAACTGAACGCAGCTGAAGCACTCGGCGCGCTCACGTCCCGATCAGACCTCGCAGAAAATGACAGATGCCAAGCCCACGACATCCTTGCAACTCTCAGTCTGGACGCGGAGCAACAAGTGCGGGCGTCCGTTGCGCGAGCGATCGCCGATTATCCCTTCTTGCCTCAAGCTGTTGCTGAGCGGTTGGCTGCCGACGTGTCCAATGTTGCCGGTCCGGTTTTGGAGAGATCGTCAGTTCTTACTGATGCCTTCCTGATTGATCTGATTGAGAGTGGTGCGGCTGACGAGCACGCTCAGATCAGTATTGCGACGCGACATGACCTCCCAGAAACCGTGTCGGGACCTTTGTTGAGGACCGGCAAACGCCGCGCTGTTGAAACGGTCCTCTCAAACACAAGGGCCAGAATTGATGAAGACGGGTATGGCGCCCTCTTTGCGCGCGATGACCTGGATGGTCGCATGCTCACCCTGGTGTCCGCCCGACAAGGTTTGACCGCGCCTGTTGTGGCTCAGTGCCACAAAATCATTCTGACTGATCGCTTTGATCGAGCTATCGGGTCATCGGTCCGCCAAACGCTGATCGAAACCCATGCGCTTCCGCCGCAGATGGCCGACGCCATCGTCAACGCGGCTATGGAGGACGCCCTGTCTCGCTCAGCGTCAAGCGCAGACGTTAAGCCTGAAGAGCTTATTGGACTTGCGACCACTCTTAATAGCCATAACGACCTGACGCCCTCTCTCCTTCTCCGCATGACATGTGGAGGTTCGCTGGATTTCTCAATGGCGGCGTTCCATGTGCTCACAAAGCGTCCTTACGACGAAGTCGCACGCGCATTTCATGGTGCCGGTACGGAAGTCCTGGGCAATCTCTATCGAGAGAGCGGGCTGCCGCCTTATTTTCGCTTCGCGCTTGTCGCTGCCATAAAGCGGATTGCCGAAGAACACCAGAAATCGCATCAGGGGACATCTGAAAAACCTGTTCAGGATATCATCCGCGAAATTGTCGGGTTCTATAGAGGCATTGCGCCGACCAGTCTTGATCAGGTGATTGCGCGTCTTTGTCATGAAGCAGCCAGGTGGTCTGAAGACGATAGCGCAGCCCCGTCTTCAGCCTAGCCGGGTGTAAGTCCTAGAAATTTACTCGGGTCGTATAGGCTCCATCGACAACCATATTGATCCCGGTGGTGAAACTGGACCGGGGCGATGAAAGGAAGATAGTTGCATTGGCAATATCTTCTGGTGATGCCATCCGACCCATCGGGTTGTTTGACATGGCGTCTTTATAAACATCTGGCATGTTTTCTTCGATCATGTGCCAGACACCGCCTTTGAAATAGACCGTTCCGGGAGACACGACGTTGCAACGGACATGCTTGTCTGCCTTTTGCTTGGCATATCCTTTCGCCACATGAATGAGTGCCGCTTTCATCGCGCCATAAGCGTTGGGATGGCTTGTCTCTGCCGCTGACACGGAGGAAATAATGACGATGGACGCATCCCCACTCGCCTCTGCTGATTTCTCGAGATGCGGCATCGCTGCCGTGATGGAACGTTGCGCGCCCATCACATCCACATCAAAGCCTGCCTGCCAGTTGGCTTCTTCATTCCCTGCGCTTAGAGCGCTTGCATTGGAAATAAGAATGTCGATACCACCCAAATCCTTTGCGGCTTCGCCGACCCATGTCTGAAGCGCTGGTCCATCTGCGATATCGACGGATTTTCCAAAAGCGTTGACGCCTTTGCCTTTGAGCGCTGACACGGCTTCATCAATCTGTTCCTGATTGCGAGCACAAATGGCCACATTGGCACCTTCGTCTGCCAACAGGTCGGTGATCGCGCGTCCGATGCCGCGCGTTCCGCCCAATATCACCGCGCGCTTCCCTTTAAGTCCTAGATCCATTTTGACATCTCCTCCGGTTTTCGATTGCCCGCACTCTATCTGTTTGACGCAAGGGCAGAAAGGCGAAAGGGCGGCTTCATACTGCTTCTTTGGTGTCGTCGCCCTTGTGCGCTAGACTTCTGACAAAAGAGGCCAAAGGGCCCCGCCGACAATGCCCTACTGCAAATGGAGGAGACGAGATCCATGGATCTGGCAATGAAACCCGAAGAAGCTGCCTTTCGTGATGAAGTCCGAGCCTTTCTTGATGAAAAGCTCACAGACCAGCTGAAAGCGCATGCGCGGCTCACCAGCGGCATTCTGACAGATCATCCATTACGGGTTGAATGGTTGCAAACTCTCAACGCTCAAGGCTGGGCGGCACCCAGCTGGCCGAAAGAGTTCGGCGGCACCGGCTGGACCGTGATGCAGAAGTTCATCTTTGCCTCAGAATGTGCGGCGGCAGGTGCACCGGGGTTGAGTTCCATGGGTCTTTCCATGGTGGGACCGACGCTGATGGGTCACGGTACAGATGAGCAGCGCGCGAAATATCTTCCGAAAATTCTGGATGGCACCCATTGGTGGTGTCAGGGCTATTCCGAACCAGGTTCCGGGTCTGACCTTGCATCGCTTCAAACCAAAGCGGTTTCCGATGGTGACGATTATATTATCAATGGCACGAAGATCTGGACGACCGGCGCCCATTTCGCCAACCATATGTTCTGCCTTGTGCGAACCAGCAGCGAAGGCAAAAAACAGGAAGGCATATCGTTCATTGTCTTCCCAATGGATCTGCCTGGTATCTCTGTTGAGCCTATCATCACCATTTCCGGCGATCATGAAGTGAACCAAGTGTTCTTTGACGATGTGCGTGTGCCCAAGGCCAATCGCATCGGTGAAGAAAACAATGGCTGGACGGTTGCGAAATATCTTCTCGAATTCGAACGCGGCGGGTCTGCCCATGGCGCCAATCTGCGCAATGCGCTGAACCGCTTAAAGAACATCGCGTCTCAGGAAGTTTCTGATGAGGGCAGTCCTCTGATTGATGACCCCGCCTTCCGCCGCAAGATTGACGAAGCAGAAGTTGAAGTCACAGCCGTCGAGTTCACTGAGCACCGCATCATGTCATCGCTTTCGTCGGGACAAAATCCGGGTGCGGCCGCCTCCATGATCAAGCTGCGGGGCTCCACCATGACGCAAACCATCACCGAGCTGGGTGTAGAGGCGATTTCACACTATATCGGGCCCCATGTGATGGAAGCCCGGACTTGGGGGTCGAATGTTGCGCCAGTTGGCCCCGACCATACACTGATGGTTGTACCGAAATATATGAATGGGCGCGCCAATACGATCTTTGGTGGATCGAACGAAGTTCAGCGCAACATTATGGCGAAGGCCGTTCTCGGCCTTTAACTCTTTGCATGTCGCGTTTCCGGACGAAAAACCGCCAAGACAGAATTGGCACTTTTTCTGGAAACGCTTTCGGTCTGAGGAGACACGAGATGGACCTTGCGCTTGCGCCTGAGGATGCGGCCTTTCGCGATGAAGTTCGCGCCTTTCTTGATGAAACGCTGACGGAGAGCATGCGGGAAGCGGGGCGGCTCACGACCAGTGTCTTCACCGACTATCACGACAATATGCCCTGGCATAAGGCGCTTCATGCCAAAGGCTGGGTGGCACCCAGCTGGCCGAAGGAATATGGCGGTACTGGCTGGACCGACATGCAGAAATATATCTTTGCGTCGGAATGCGCGCGTGCGGAAACACCTCACATCGCGCCCATGGGGCTACGTATGTGTGGGCCGGTGCTCATGAAATATGGCACGCAGGCGCAGAAGGATTTTTACCTGCCGCGCATGCTATCGGGTGAAGACTATTGGTGTCAGGGCTATTCCGAACCGGGTTCCGGGTCTGATCTCGCGTCCCTGCAATGCAAGGCGGTCCGTGATGGGGACGACTATGTCATCAACGGGACGAAAATCTGGACGACCCACGCGCAATTCGCCAACCGCATGTTCTGTCTCGTGCGCACCGATGGATCGGGCAAGCCGCAACAGGGTATTACCTTCATTCTGATCGACATGGATACGCCGGGCGTCAAAGTGGAGCCTATCATCACCATGGCGGGCGACCACGAAGTCAACCAGGTGTTCTTTGACGATGTGCGCGTGCCAATTGCCAACCGTGTCGGCGAAGAAAATGACGGCTGGACGGTCGCCAAATACCTGCTCGAGTTTGAGCGCGGCGGCTCATCTGCTCCCGGTCTTGAAATTGGTGCTCAAAAAGTGCGCGCACTTGCCTCCAAAGAAGCAACTGGAAGCGGCGCCACGCTCATGGATGATCCGGCCTTTGCGGCCAAACTTGCCGACACAGAAATTGCCATCAAGGCTTTGGAGATCACCGAACACCGTATTCTTTCTGCCATGTCGTCGGGACAAAACCCTGGCCCTGCCTCTTCCATGTTGAAGACCTGCGGCACTGAAATGCGCCAGCGGGTTGATGAGCTTGCCGTTGAAGCCATTCAGTATTACGCGACGCCGGATCAAAAAGATGCCCGTATGACAGGCTCCAACGTGGAGCCTATTGGTCCGGCAGATGCCATGACGGCCGTGCCTGCCTATCTCAACAATCGCGCAGGCTCTATCTATGGCGGCTCCAACGAGGTTCAGCGCAACATCATGGCCAAGCTGGTATTGGGGCTCTAATTTACTTGCAGCATTTTCAAGGAAACCGCGCGCACTTTTCTTGAAAATGCTCTAGGTCTTCCGCGAAATCAGCAAGGTCGTGGTTTGGGTGAATACCGTCTCGCCATCCTGGTTTTCCAGGATGTGGCGGTTTTTTACGATGCCGCGATCAGGCTTGGACGAGCTTGGTTTGGTGTCGATGCACTCAATGGTGAGCGACAGAACGTCATCCAGCTTTGCCGCCTTGTGGAAGCGTACTTCGTCATAGCCGAGCGCACCCAAAACAGCCGTCTCGTGGGGCAGTCCCTGAGTAAGCCGCAGCACGACGCTTTGAATATGCGAGCCGCAGGCGGTGAGTGTGCCATAGATGGATTTCGCCGCAGCGTTCTTGTCCACGTGGAAAGGCTGTGGATCCCATTTTTCAGCAAAGGACACGATTTCCGCTTCGGTCATGGTGTAGGTGGCTTCTATCGGCCAGCGTTCACCTATTTCGAAATCGTCAAAATACCGCATAGCACAACTCAACTCTATTGCCCGCCATTAGAAGGTCTTTCAGGAATTCGGCTCTTTAAACTTTCCACCCTTCCCCGGTGCACGAAGACTTGCTGCAGCAAAACCTCAAAGACATCCAGAGCGCTAACTACATCCTCGTATGCAGGGTTAAAACCGCGATGAATTGCCGCTGATCCAAGATCAAGCACTACTGACAATAAGTCTTTCTGGGCGACCGAGATATCACCACTTTCCTCCAGGGCATTCAGGTTACCTGCAAAACTACCTCTGTCACCATTCCGCTCAACCATCATCCGTTCTAGGGCGGCGCGTATCCCCATTGCCGCCAATCTGCGCGCATCCGCCTGCAGGGAGATGTACACCTCGCGCATGTATTCAGGCAGTTCATGAGGAAGCTCATCCATCCATGGTGGAAATCGCCGAAACACCCTTGGCGGGTAGAGGGTTATCGACGACACCCCTCCATTGCCATCTAAAACTTTATGCTGAACAGTAATTCGTCCACAGCCTTTACACGAGTGGATACTTGCGGACTCAGGCTCCTCTCCATCTGCTTGCGTTTCATACAACTGCTCATGGCTGGTTTCGCCTTGGCAAATCCGACACATGATCTTCACGTCGGTCATTGGAACGCGCCTCGACGAGGAAAATTTCTCAACTTCTTGATGATTACATTGACCGGTCCATAAGCGGTTTCAACTCGGTGTGTTACACCCGATGCCCATTCCTTCAAAGGCACTGTCATGTCTACTTTAAACGAAAGTTGGCGGTCCCGGGCGGTTACACCTTGAACCAGGCTTGTTCCCTGTGGAACTGTCAAAGTGAGCATCAAATCGATACTGCCGTTCCCAAGTCGGTAGAACCCATCGTAAGAAACGCCACCGCTGTCAGCGCCAGCGACCAAGTCATCTACAAGAACAAGCAGCGCTTCGCCGAAATCCACATGACCAGCGAACGACGCTCGATAGAAGCCCTCTACATTGGGTTCGTTGAATTCCGAGAATGCCATATCAAATTCTCTTCTTATCTTAGAGTCGGATCATGAGCGTTCCTTCAGAAAAAGGAAAGACCGCTCACAAAAAAGGCCGGGCACATGGCCCGGCCTTTCAAACTCAGATGTAGCTTGGATCAGAAGATCTCGAAGAGACCTGCTGCGCCCATGCCGCCACCGATGCACATGGTGACAACGCCCCATTTGACGTTCTGGCCTTCAGCCTTACGACGACGGCCTTCCAGCAGAATGTGACCAACGCAACGGGCGCCCGTCATGCCGAATGGGTGACCGATAGCGATGGAACCGCCATTGACGTTGTACTTCTCAGGATCAATGCCGAGACGATCGCGTGAGTAGAGGCACTGTGATGCGAATGCTTCGTTCAGTTCCCAAAGGTCGATATCGTCAACCTTAAGGCCTGCACGTTCCAGAAGACGGGGCACAGCGAAAACAGGACCGATACCCATTTCATCAGGCTCACACCCTGCAACAGCAAATCCGCGGAATGCGCCGAGAGGCTCAGCACCGCGCTTCGCTGCTTCAGCAGCTTCCATGACAACAACAGCTGCTGCGCCATCTGAAAGCTGAGACGCGTTACCCGCCGTTACGAAGTTGCCTTCGCCCCGTACTGGCTGCAGGCTTTGCAGACCTTCGATGTTTGTCTGTGGACGGTTGCACTCGTCTTTTGTGACTGTGTAGTCGACGATGCTTTCTTCCTTCGTTTCCCGATCAACCACTTTCATCTTGGTTTTCATGGGAACGATTTCGTCATCGAACTTGCCAGCTTCCTGAGCTGCTGCAATGCGCTGCTGTGAGCGAAGTGCATATTCGTCCTGATAGTCGCGCTTCACGTCGTAACGCTGTGCAACGATGTCAGCTGTTTCGATCATTGGCATCCAAAGAGCAGGATACTGCTGCATCAGGCTTTCTTCGGTGATGTTGTTCGTGTTCATGCCGCCCATGGAAACGAGCGAGATGCTTTCAACACCAGCGCCAACAGCGATTGGCACATCATTGTTCACAACAGTGTTTGCTGCCATGGCAATGGTCTGAAGACCGGAAGAGCAGAACCGGTTGACGGTTGTGCCTGATGTGGTGACCGGGCAGCCAGCTGCCAATGCGGACAGACGGCCGACATTCATGCCGGTTGCGCCTTCAGGGTTACCACAACCCATGATGACGTCTTCAACGTCGCCAGGCTCAATGCCTGCGCGCTCAACAGCGTGCTTGATGGCGTGGCCGCCCATGGCGGAACCATGTGTGATGTTGAAACCACCGCGACCGGCTTTTGCCAGGCCGGTACGGGCGGTTGATACGATTACTGCTTCTCTAGACATATAGGTCTCCCTGCTTTGCAAACCTGTTTAGCAACTTTGTTTCGTCCCATTTAGCATCTGCCGATTTGACACGTCTCGTGCCAAAAAGCCAGCAACCGCATCATTGTCGCTACGGAATGCGCCGCCAAAGGACCAATTGGGCGGCACCATACCCGCCCTTGGGGGCAATTGGGAATCAATTTCGAACGACAGTGTTTCACACCTGAACATGGGAAATTAGCCATCAAACTCTGGGCAGTTGAATGTTTGAAATACGCTATTTTCTGCCGTTTTTTCCGCTTCTGTCGCAAAGAAACCTCATTTCGGCCCCTGCTTTGCCCCGTGCTCTCCCTTCGTCAGCCCTATTCACCCTGCAGATTGTTCATGCGGCTGAAAACGAATCTGGAGAGCGACATGACAAAACGGCACACCTCAACATTGGCATTGATCGGAGCAGCCGCTTTGATGGTTCCAGCCATTTTGGGAATCACATCTGCCCAGGCTGACCAAACTGCTGGTCCTGATGCGGTGACCGTTCTCGTGGAGTACTCCCCTTTGTCACAGGCATATATGGACGATGCCGGCCGGTTCACGATGCCGGTCTATTTCTCTCGTGAAGCCACGGTGTTGACGGAGGAAGCAGACTTGGCGCTCGGCGCGCTGGCAGATGAAGCGGCAAGCTATGCTGCTATCGCGGTGACAGTCAGAAGCCAGGGTGATGACGACCAGGCGGTCGCCGTCTATGACGCTCTTTATGAATATGGCGTGCCGACTCGTGTCATGGCGCTGGAACTGGATGAAGATGTTGTTGGAGACGGGGACACCGACGTTCTCGCTTCTGCGATTTAACACCCAATATCCCAGACAACCTGATGTCAGGCGCCTCTCCCCCCGAGGTGCTTGACATGCTCCCTTGGCTACAATTTAATACATTTGTATTTATTTGAACCGAGAGAGAAATCCCATGTCCTTCCGCGCCGTTCTATCGCTCAGCCTCGCTGCCCTGATGGGCCCCGGCCTTTTTTCTGCAGAAGCTATTGAAAGACCCGAAGCAAGCGTGAATGAAAAGCTGCTCTCCCATCAGTCTGTGTTTCAACCCCCGCGGCTGATCGATGTGTCGGAGCATGTGACCGTCGCCTATGGCTACACGATGTCGAACATTGTGATGATTGAGGGCGACAACGGGATTTTCATCTTCGATACCGGCATGCGGGTTGAGAAAGCGGAACTGGCGCTCGAAGCGCTGAGGACCCGGACCTCCAAACCCATCCTAGGTGTCGCCTATTCTCATGGGCATGGCGACCATACGGGCGGCGTTCGCGCCTTCATCCCAGAGGGTGCTGGCGATATTCCCCTCTATGCCCACCGCAATGCGCTCCGCTATCTGGGCGACGTGACGTCCCCCACTGCAGACGTCTTCCGGTTGCGGGCTGTGCAACAGCTTGGCCTCATCCTGCCAGAAGGTGTGGAAGGAACGGTCGGCTCCGGCGGGGGGCCGGTTATCAGTCTTGGCGGGACTGTGAGCTACCTCACCCCGACCCATCTATTTGACGAAGACGTCACGATCGACCTGGGCGGCACAACAGTGACGCTCTTCCACGCACCCGGCGATCTGGATGATGGGATCGGTGCCTGGGTTGAAGAAGATGGTGTGTTGGCGACCGGTGACACAGTTGTTGGCACACGGACACACCCTATTCTCTCAACACCTCGTTATGAAAAAGGACGGGACGCTGAGGCTTATATCGCCAGCATCAACCACTTCCGTGATTTTGGGGCCTCTCATCTTTTGGGCGGTCATGGGCTCCCGATCAGCGGCACTGAAAATGTCAGCACCTTGATCGACAGCACGCTCCTGGTGGGCCGCTACATCATGGATGAAACGCTTCGCCAGATCGACGCTGGGGCTACGCCTGAGCAGACCGCCGCCGCTCTTCGCATTCCTGCGAGCATCACCAGCGGAGAAGAGTTTGATGATTACTACCATCGCCTCAGCTGGATCGTTCGCGGGGTCTACAACAAGGAAATGGGCTGGTATGGCGGCGATACGCTGGAGCTGGTGGCGCTTGCGCCAAAAGACCGCGCCTCAAAACTCATCGAAGCTTTGGGCGGCGCGGAGAGTGTTTTGACCCAGGCAGAAGAAGCTTACAACGAAGGTGACTATCGTTGGGCGGCAGAACTTGCAACCGAACTTCTGCTTCAGGACGAGGGCAATACAGAAGCTTTGTCCATCAAAGCCAACTCCCTGCGAGGGATTGCGTACCGAAGCGAAAGCGCCAATGAGCGCAACTACCTTCTCACCGAAGCCGATCTCATGCTGGGTGACATTGGGATGAACGTAATCTTCGGTCAGGCTTTTGCCCGTGTCACAGAGTTTTTCTCTGAACCGAAAATCCCAGACCTTGCTCTGGCAGGCCCCTCGTCTTCCTTTATCAGCAAGTTACGCGTGCGCTCTGATGTTGCTCGGCCCTTGGATGAAGACATCTCGATTGCTGTGCAGGTAACCGACAGAGAGGAAAGCTTCCAACTCACTCTCACGAAGGGTGTGATGATCCATGATCGGGCTGCATTGCGCGCGCCTGATGCAACGCTGACGCTCGATCACCGTTCCCTCATCCTGCTTGCTGACGCCCGCATTGCGTGGGGGAACATTCTGGACCGTGACTCTGTCTCGGTGAGCGGCGACTCTGCTAAACTGCAAACCTTCTTCGAACACCTCAATTGGGACTGACCTTGACCAAGCCTGCCGCCAAAACATCAGGAACCGGTAAGTCTAAAAGAACCCGCGAAGCGCTTCTGCTTGCCGGTGAAGAACTGATGGGCTGGAAGGGCATTGAAGCCACCTCCGTCCGCGACATCAACCAAAAGGCAAAGCAGAAAAACACGTCCGCTATCGGGTATTATTTCAAGAACAAAGAAGGCTTGTTGCAGGCCATTCTGGATCGAAGGATGGTACCCTTAGATGACGAACGCCGCGCGCGCTGGGACGAAATCAAAAGCGCCAACGGCGTCAAAAATCTGACGCTGCAAGATCTGGTTGACGTGCAGGTTCTGCCCCTCGCCGAAGCCGTTTTGTCAGAGCCTGCCTGGCGAAATTATGTTCTTCTGCTCGCCCAGCTCGTTTCCGCCCATGGCGCGCCCTACCAACACCTCTGGCGTGACAGGTATGACAAAACCAGCGGCAATATCATCGCAGCAATGCGGGATCACATGGCCGCAACGGATGATGACGTCTGGCGTCAGCGGGTCAGCGACATGATCACATTCTCTATTGGCAGCTTGTGTGAACGCACTTACGTGCTCGGACGAAGCGAGAAAGCACCCAGGCTATCCGACGAGCGGTATTTGTCGAACCTCGTTCAGACAGCGACCGCAATTCTGTCGGTGCCCAGTCAGCTTTGAGTCAGCCTGTAGGGCTGCCGATTGCGATCTCATAGCCGTCCGGGTCGCGGACATAAAACTCTTCGATCCCATAAGGCTGCTTTTCCACTTCCGTAACGTCCATACCCCGGCCAGATAAGCGCCCATGCATTTCGTGGGCTGAGGGATAGGTGAGATAGAAGACGGTGTCGCTATAGTGCGGGCGTTTCGCGCGCTCGGAAGGGGTGATGATGTCTTTGGCGTTGAGCATCAGCGCACCAGCTCCTTCATGGCGCAGGTTTGCCCAGATGACCGCGCCTCCCTCTTCCACCTTCTGCTCCACTTCAAATCCGAGTTCTTCATAAAACTCAATGGACGCGCCGACATCTGCAACATTGAGAAGCGGCACGAGATCCGTTGGGCGGGACATGGCATCTCCTTTGACAGGGGTCGAGACAATCTCCGCCTCAATTAAGCGCTACACGCCCACATAGTGCAATGAGAGAGTGCGCCGTTGCGCCTGAGCACGGTGTTCCAACAGCCAAATGCCCTGCCACATGCCTAAATCCATTCGACCGTCGGTCACCGGAACGCTCAAATGGGTTTGTGTGAGCGCAGTGCGGATATGGGCAGGCATGTCATCTGGGCCTTCCGTACCATGGCGGTAGCGGGACGGATCTTCAGGTGCCAGGTTCGCCAGACTGTCCATCAGATCCGCCATCACATCCGGGTCTGCATTCTCCATAATGACCAGAGACGCCGAGGTATGCCTGACGAGCACCGTCAGAAGACCTTCCTGCGCGCCCTCCTCCACCAGCCAGGCAGCCACCTTGCCCGTCATGTCATGGACCGAAAACCCACCGGTTGTGGTTTCAATATGGTCCCGTGTCTGCCACAGCGATGTGCCCATGGGCTCTCCCTCTTTCGCTACACGCTTATACAGGGTAGATAGAGCGCCAACAGGGCCCGCTCGTCAACGGTGATTGGGGCGCCCGCCCGCCAACTTTCTTTTTGATGGAGTGCGCACGCACATGAGTTCCCAATCTGCTTTTGAAAGTCATGTCGGTCCTATTTCCTACACGCGCTCAGATGATGGCGCGGCGCTCAGCTTCACGATTGATGAGCACCACCTGAATGGAGACGGCTTCATCCATGGGGGCATGATGATGACGCTGGCATCGGGCGTGCTCGGCGAGCTGGCCCGCGCCACGACAGACGGTGCGCCCACCGCGCCGCTGTCGGTCAATTGTGATTTTGTCGGACCTGGCCCCAAAGGCGCTGCCGTTATTGGCACCGCGACCATCACCCGTCGAACCCGGACCGTGCTTTTTACATCTGCGGAGCTCAGAGCCGACGACAAGCTGATGATGACGGCAACCGGTGTTTACCGGATCGGAGAGGCATCGTGACTGCAACGGCGCCGGAAGGCTTCTTCGCACAGGAGCTGATTGACCCATTTGAGAAATTCGTGGGGCCGCTTTTTGAGCGCGACGAAGACGGACAGCGGGTTGTGGCGTTTCGCGTGGATGAACGGCATCTCGGTCATGATGGCGTGCATGCGCACGAAGGTCAGCTGATGACTTTCGCGGATGCGTCCATGGGCTGCACCGCCTATCGGGACAATGACCACGCCCCCTGCGCAACACTTTCCTTGCAGGTGAGTTTTTTACGCTTCCCAAAGCTCGGTGAGCTGGTGGAGTGCCGCGCCCGCTTTACTCGCAAGACACGGTCTATCCTCTTTGTGGAAGGCGCGATTTCGGTTGGGGATGAACCAGTCATGTCCGCCACCAGCCTTTGGAAGGTGTTGGGAGCGCGGTAAGTTCGATCCATCCAATAACCGTCATCCCGGACGCCAACAGGCTGGCGAGCCGGGATCCATAGAGCGTCACAGCAAATTCCGGACTCAGCATGGCCCCCGGGTCAAGCCCGGGGTGACAGCAGAGTGTTTAGAAAGCAGTCGAAGGCGCCCTACAGATCCTTAAAGCCCTTGGGGATGGGCATGAGTTCCTGGAAATCGGCGTCGCGCTTTTCCTGTTGCGCCGTAAAACTTTCCGCCATATCGCCCGGCTGGAACATGCCTGTCTGCCAGACGGCAATATGTTTCAGCGCATCGCTCACAGAATGGTCACGGCCATAGTTGAGCATTTCTTTTGACCCCCAGACAGCCAGCGGTGACTTGGACGCAATGTCTGCCGCGTGTCCCATGACCGCTTTCATCATGTCATCATGGTTCTCGAATACTTCATTCACAAAACCGCAGGCCTTGGCTTCATCTGCATACATGCGCCGTCCGGTGAAGGCCATTTCACGTACAAGACCTTGCGGCATCACATAGCCCATGCGCGGGAAAGTGCCGACGTCGGCGGTCATACCGATATTGATTTCAGCGATGCAGAAAAATGCATCCTTGGTGCAGTAGCGCATGTCGGCTGCACTGGTGAAGTCCATACCCCCGCCGACACAGGCACCATTGATGGCTGCAAGCACGGGCATACGTGCTTCTTCGAGGCAGGAGAAAGTCTTTTGAAGCATAAGGACTGTCTGCATCATGCGTTCACGGCGACGGCCTGCCTCAATGTGGCTTTGGTCGGAACCACCTGCGAAGACGGAGAGGTCCATACCGGCTGAGAAATGCTTGCCTTGGGCGGAGATCACAATCACCCGGGCACGGGCATTTTCGTCAATGTCGCGGATGATCGCCGGCAGCTCATTCCAGAACGGCTTGTTCATGGCATTGGCCACTTCAGGCCGTGCCAATTGAACGTGGGCGATGTGATTTTCAATGCTGACGTCGAAGCACTCGTGCGCCTGACCGTTCTCGTTTACAGCTGCTTGGCTCATCTGAAGCTCCCGTCATTCCTATAGTTTGACGGGAGCCTATCACAGGTGAGGCCTAGCGCTGCAGTGCTTTTCCGGCAGCATTGTCATCGGCCTGAAGGCGACGGAATGCGGTGAAGAGACCTAGTTCCGGCTTCGGTTGTCCTTCACGACCCTGGAGCAACAGCTGATACATGAACCAGTTGGCGGCGCCCATGCCATTGATCAGCCGCACCAGTTTGGAAGGGCTGTTCTGACCAAGCAACCAGCCTTTACCGAGCGTCAGGCCATCTTCATAACGGGGCGCTTCCGCGATCTTCCCTTCCAGCAATTGAGCGGGCAAATCGGTTTCCACACACATAGGCCGACCGATGCCGATGGCATCTGCCGCGCCGGACGCAAGTGCCGCATTCATGCCTTCGATCGACCTGAAACCGCCGGTCACCAGGAGCGGTAATTTGGTGGCGCCTCTTATCTCATTGGCGTAGTCTAGGAAGTAAGCCTCGCGCGCGATGGTGCTCGGACGCATGGTCTGTGTGCGGTCGGCATCAAGTGTCAGACCATCGCCGGCCAACATTTTCGGCGCTTCATAGGTACCGCCCGAAACCTCCAGCAGGTCCAACCCCTCCTGCTCAAGCCACTGGGCGACGGTGATGGAGTCTTCCGTCGAGAAGCCGCCTGTTTGAAAGTCGGTAGAATTGAGCTTGACGCTAATCGGAAAGTCGGGGCCCACCGCTTCGCGGACAGCGCGCACGGACATAAGCAAAAGCTTCGCCCTATTTTCCAGTGATCCACCCCATTCGTCTGTCCGTGTATTCACATCAGGTGAAAGGAACTGCGACAGCAGGTACCCATGGGCGCCGTGAAGCTGGACGCCTGTGAAACCGGTCTCTTTAGCGACAGTTGCCGCTTTGGCAAAGCGATCAATCACGTCCAGAATCTCGTCGTGCGTTAGCGCACGCGGCTTCCCAAAATTCTTACCTGGCAAAGCCACCTGCTGTTCCGAGGCACTGACAGGATGTTTGTTGACGCTGACCGGTGTTTGGCGACCGCCATGGGAGATCTGCATCCAGAGATGGTTGCCTGCGACTGTTCCGGCTTCTGCAAAGGCTGCCAGCCGCGACTTCGCTTCGTTTGACTGAGGTCCATCAATGGCGACATTACCCGGACGCTCCATATAACGGCGATCAATCTGCACATTGCCGGTAAGCAGCATGCCCGCGCCGCCTTCAGACCATTTTCGGTAGAGCGCCACATGGCCATCGGTCGCCTGGTTCAGCGGATCTGCCAAGCCTTCCGTCATTGCGCCTTTGACGAGGCGGTTCGAAAGGCGGGCACCGCAAGGAAGGTCGAGGGGTGTTGCAATCGTCGGAGGTGTCGTTTCAGCCATTGGGAGCTCCTGTCTGTCGATATCTGCACCAACAGATAAACGCTACGTTGCGTATCGTCAATAGATACGCTACGTTTTGTTTTCCCATGGTATAGAGAGCAAATGTCAGAGCAGCTTCGATTCGAGCAAAAACCTCGCCCCATTCCCGCCGCCACGCACCGCAAAGTGCTGGAAGCAGCAGCGGAACTCCTTTCCGGGAAAGGCTATCCGAGCGTCACAATTGAGGCGATTGCAGCCAAGGCCGGGGTCGCCAAGACCACTATTTATCGGTGGTGGCCCTCCAAAGCAGCGATCCTGCTCGATCTGTTTGACACGATTGGCACAGAACAACTGACAGACCCGGCGACCGGAAATGTGGCAGGCGACCTCAAGGTCTATCTGAAAGCGCTGCTCGGGCTGATGAGCGGCACCATTCCGGGAGAGGCTGCAGCCGGCATGTTTGCCGAAGCCCAGGGTGACCCGGCGATGAAAGACGAGGTCTGCGCGCATTTTTCCGAGTTTCGACAGATTGTTCTCAACCAGATTGTTGACCGCGCACTTTCGTCTGGCGACTTGCGCCGGGATGTTGACCGTCGCCTGATTGAAGATCTGATTATCGCCCCTTTCTGGTATCGTCTCCTTATCGCCCATGAACCTATGAGTGCAGAGGAATGCGAACGACATATCGATGTCGTGCTTTCGGGCCTTGCTCCCTAATCACCTTGCGCTTCGTCACCGTTCGCGCTTTGCTATCCCCAACAAAACAAACCGGGAGGCGCACATGGCGATCAATTACGACGAACTGATGACCCTGAAGACAGAGGGCCAAGAATTTTCCTATGGCGACCGGGAGACCATGCTCTACGCGCTTGGCGTGGGCTTTGGCCGTGACCCGCTCGACGCAAAGGAATTGCCCTTTGTTTATGAAAAAGATCTGGTGACGGTCCCCACCATGTCCACCGTGATCGCCTGGGGCGCCGGTGCCATGGCAAAAAGCGGCATTAACTACGCCATGGTCGTGCATGGCGAACAGAAGCTCACCATGCACAAACCATTGCCTATCGCTGCTGACATTCTGGTCGACACAAAAGTCGTCGGCGCCTGGGACAAAGGCGCTGACAAAGGCGCTGTTATTGCGAGCGAAACGAGCATTCGTGAAAAGGCAAGTGGCGACGCGCTTTGCACCATGCTCTCCACCACGTTTGCACGCGGTGATGGCGGCTTTGGCGGCCCTAAAGAAGGTGCGCCTGTCCCTCATGCCATTCCGGACCGGGCGCCGGACCAGTCTTTTGATGCCGCAACAGCACCGGACCAGGCGCTTCTCTATCGTTTGTCCGGGGACAGAAACCCGCTTCATGCGGACCCTGAATTTGCGAAAGCCGTTGGGTTTCCAGCGCCGATCATTCACGGGCTTTGCACTTACGGAACATGCTGCCGGGCGATCATTACCAATGTCTGCGACTATGACCCGAAACAGATTATCGGCTTTGATGTGCGTTTTTCTTCACCGGTCTATCCGGGTGAAACCATCACCGTCGACACATGGCGCGACGGGAACGTGCTCTCTTTCCAGGCGCGCGTGAAAGAGCGGGACGTCATGGTCATCAATAACGGCAAGTGCACGCTGGCAGGCTAGCGTCGCTTTTTCTTCTGCCGTCGGTTCATGAGCGCTTCCAGCGCCTCATGGACCGCCGTGCGGTAGGCTGGCTTCAGATAGGGATCAATGATGGCGAGGCAGGCAAGGGCGCCGTCCGCCAGTCTCTGTTCGCGCATTTTGCGCGGATCAGACGCGCGATCCATGAATGAAACCCAGCTGAACCAGACAAGAAACGAATTGAGCGCCAGAAGCTCTTTCGTCTTTTGATCGACGGCCACCATGTCGCCCTGATCCATGATGTCCTGATACATGTCCGCCATGGTCACGATCGTGTCGTCCTGAAGCGCCTGGATCATTGCCGCGAGTTCCGGATCACGCTGACCCAACCCAATGAGGTCAGCAAAGAAGAAGCGGTAGCGCCAAAGCACTTCAATGGCGCTCACATAATCGTTCGCCATGCGCTCGGCTGAAATCGGTTCTCCTTTGGGATAGGTAAGCGGTTCGGCAATGCCATCGCGAATGGCTGGGAAAAGAGCGCGAATGATCTCTTCTTTGTTGCGGAAGTAGTAGTAGAGATTTCCAGGACTGATGCCTGCTTCTGCGGCGATCTGGTTGGTACTCACATCGCTGGCACTTTCTTCGTTAAAGAGGCGAAGCGCCGTCTCCGTAATGAGCGCACGGGTTGCCGCGCCCTTGGAGGGACCCTCTCGATCCTTCGGAAATGTTCTGTTTGCCGCTGTCTTTGCCATAGGTTTTGGATACCTGTCCCGCCTCCGCGTGTCACCCCTTGACGCTAAATTTTTTGAGTATAAGCTCTACTTTATTAGAGTTTAAGCTCTAAATTGGGAGGGAGGGCTCCATGCTCGATACTTTCGCCATCAAAGGGCGTGATGCCTATTTGCCTGCCTGGAAGGGATTGACCCGTCCTCAGGCCGACTGCGCCTATGACAGCGCTGTCATCAGTGGCAATGGGATTGGGGCTGCGGTGCTGGCTGCCCGTCTCAACCGCGCACCGGAATTTGCAGGGCGCGTTGTCATAGCCGCCCCGCCCGTTGCGGAAAGCCGTCGCCTCATTAATGGCGTGACACTGAGAGCGCGCAGCATTGACTATTACGCCGCCGCCCTTGGCATTGACCGTGCCGACGTTCTGCGAGAGATGTATGGGCCGGACTGGACCAACGCGATTACCTATCGCCAACGGGTTTCGCTTTGTGACGTTGATGGTGGCCAGTATTCACTTCGCTTGCCCACAACCTGGATGACCAGCGAGGGTGTTCGGAAAGATCGTACGACGCGGGAACCCCTTGCCTATGGCGTGCGCAATTCCCGCCTTGCCGGGGCGCTCATTGCGCTTGCCAAACGCGCTGGTGTCCAACATATCGAAGAAGAAGTGAATGACTGGCAAGCATTGCGGGCACTTGCGCCGGGCGAGCGGCCTTTGATCGTCAATGCCAAGCCGAAGCCGCTAGAAAATGCAGAAACAATCTGGCAGGCACCTGCACCGAAAGAGTTCGTCGTCGCCTCGCAGGTTACTTTTACAGACAATGCGCGACCATCCAAGGGCGTGCTTGTAAGCCATGATGCGTTCTGCGCCTTCATTCACCGGGACAGGGGACTTGATATGTCTGTGCTCTATCCCTTCCAGGATCCACTCTCGCCAGATGCGCGCTATTACGGGATTTTCTATCGCATCGCCAGAGCAGGCAGCTTTGATAAAGCCCACGAATATGAAGCGCTCACCAACGAAATCATCGGCGTCGGCGGGGAGCTGGGACTGGAGCCACACGATATAGACGAGACCATGGGTCAGGCTGCTGTCCCCTGCTCGCCCTGGCGCGGGCTCAAAAACCGGCAGAAAGACACGCTCGATCTCTCTTACATTTACAATGGCGGCGCGCCGATCATCACCGGAGACGGCATGGTCAGGTCTGCCGTCGCCGCCACCGCTGCGGCTGAAGCCCTGCTTTGCGGTCGCGATCCGGTGCCCGAAATGAATAAGGCGCTCAACCGGTACCGGTTCCTCAACTGGAGCCAGTGCCGGATGATGACGAACTTTCCCGGCACCGCCGCGAAACTTATCGGCGCACGCCCCAACTGGGCACTTGCTGGACCGAGGCTCTCACGAGATTGGGACATGTGGGCAGGAGCCTATTGATTATGCGCGTCCACAAAAAAAGCGGGCACCGCAAGGGCGCCCGCCGGGCTGGCGTCAAATGATGACAGGTATTTTAGGTGAATTTGAAGCAGCAGACTTTGTTGCCATCAAGGTCCCGGAAATAGGCACCGTAGAACGTCTCCATGCGCGCCCCTGGTTCGCCTTCATCGGTTGCGCCCAGTTCCATCGCCTTGGCATACATGGCATCAACTTCTTCCGTCGATTCCGCTGCAAGAGCGATCATGTTGCCATTGCCCGCCGTCGCTGTTTTCTCGTCGTAAGGAACGCACAGAGCAAGCATCGCGCCGCCTTTTGCATCATTCCAAAAAATGATGCGATCCATGCTGAATGCCCGCTTGCCGCCAAAGGCACCAAGGAAGTCATCATAAAACTTGGCGCCTTTTTCAAGATCGTTCGATCCAAGTGTTGCGTATCCGATCATCAGAGTATCTCCCAATTTTTCCAGGGGTTTAATCCCCTGACTTTCAGTCATCAGAACCTTTCGCTTTAAAAGAAACACTAACAGGTTCTGCTTGTTTAGTTTTGTCGCGTTTCCGGGCGAATAACCGGTTACCACTTATTCTGGAAACGCTCTCGCCGACACGTTAGACAATCACCGGAGGAATACAATGCCAACTCGACATCACAGTTTGCTGATTGGACATGGCGCCCTTATTTTTATTTTGGGTCTCGCTGCAGGCGTCCCATTTTTATGGGCTCTGGATGCTGTCGCTGCAGGTGGCGGGGCGGTCGAAGCTGAGGCGTTGCGCGCCTGGCGCATGGCGCATCTGGAAGGCACGTTGAATGGCATGATGATGATCGCCGTTGCTGCCGCTGCCAAACAACTCACTTTGAGTGATGGCCGGTCATCTATCATTACATGGGGCCTCATCGCGACCGGCTGGGGCAATATCCTCGCCTCCTTCGTGTCCGGCATGACCGGTGGGCGCGGCCTCGCTTTTACAGGCATCGACTGGAACACGCTCACCTTTACGCTCTTCTCTGTCGCCATCGTCGGTGTTATCGCTGCATTTGTCGTTTTAGCGCTCGCCGCCTTTTTGCAGCCCGGCGACTAGAGAGTCCTTACATCGTGTTTGGCGGAAACTGTCTGTCGAATGTCATTTCCGCCTAACACATTCATCCCTAAATTGCTTCTGTCAGCAACCATGGGAATGCGCCACATGCACATCGTGATTTTTCTCTATGACGGGTTCACAACATTAGATGCAATCGGCCCGTTTGAGTCTCTCAGCCGCTTGCCGGATGCAGAAGTTACCTTCGTTGCCAAAGAGGCCGGCATGGTCGCCAATGATAATGGCTTCATTGATATTTATGCGCCCCAAAGCATTGATAAGGTCGATAGCGCAGACATTCTGCTTGTTCCCGGCGGTTTTGCCGATGAAGCCGTGCGCAACGATCCTCATCAGATGGACTGGGTTCGCAAAATCGCGAAGACAACCAAGATCAACGCCTCGGTTTGCACCGGCTCTCTCATTCTCGCAGCGGCTGGTTTGTTAGAAGGCAAAAAGGCGACGACCCATTGGGCCCGCTACGATGTTCTGGAAAGCTATGGCGCCACACCTGTTGCTGAGCGATGGGTCGACCATGGGGATATTATTACGGCCGCAGGTGTCTCGGCTGGCATTGATATGGGGCTATATCTATCCGCCCAGATCGCAGGTGAGGATTATGCCAAGGCATTGCAGCTGGCGATTGAATACGCGCCGGAACCACCATTTAACTCTGGCAGCGTCGCCACCGCCGCCCCCGAAATTGTTGAGCTCGTCGCAGCAACCATGGGCAGCGGGGAAACTATTCCACGCCCTCTTCCCGAACGAATTGGCCGGGTACCCCGAGCTCAATAACTGCCCCTAACTTGGGGATGACAAGAATCCGTCTGGTGGGTTTTTCACCTGCCAGACAGTCTCAAGCAAATCACGACATACATCGCGATGGCGGCAGTCTGACGCCATTGCACAGTTCTTGAGCGAAAAGAGGCGCTTCGCCCCTTCGCTGTCCAAGCCATACTCTCTCATCAGGCGGGCTGACGCGATCCGGTCGCGGCATATGGGCTCCATATTCTCTCCCTTTTTTCCGAGCCTGTATGGTGACCGCTTGGCGGCAAACCTGCGTTGACCAGGATCAAGCCTTTCAAGTTTTCTGCATGCCCTTAATCGCCCTCAGACAGCAATTAGACGCCCGGGAGTGGCTTCTATATCTTGCGAGCCAAAGAACTGGAAATGTGGGGGGAGATGATGACGGGCAAAAATCCATTCGAACCGGCTTTGTTTGGCACCAATGCCATATCAGCCGAAACAAAAGCCATCAATGACGCCTTGGTCGAGCTGCTGGAAAGGTCAGACGATAATTGGGACATTGGTGTTGTAGAAGCTCGGGCCCGTCGGGACCGCGGTGAGGGACCCTTCCCACTTGTCCCGAAATCAGACCGGGCGATCACCCGCACCATCCCAGGCAAAGGGGGTCACGTGGAGTTGCGGATCATCGCGCCCGAAAATCCCAAGGGGGTCTATCTTCATTTTCACGGCGGGGGATGGGTATTTGGGTCTGCCGACGGCCAGGACCCGATGCTTGAGCGGATTGCAGATAATTGTGGGCTGGCTTGCGTCAGTGTCGAATACCGCCTTGCCCCTGAACACCCTTATCCCGCTGGGCCTGACGATTGCGAAACAGCCGCCGCGTGGCTTGTTGAAAATGCAAAGGCAGAATTCGGAACAGACGTCCTGACCGTTGGCGGCGAAAGCGCCGGTGCCCACCTCGCTGCTGTTACGCTGCTGCGGATGCGCGACCGCCACGGGTTCACCAACTTTGCGGGAGCCAATCTGGTGTTCGGTGCTTTCGATCTTCGTTGGACTCCGAGCGCACGCGCCTTTGGCGATAAGCCCTATCTGATCCTGCGCACCCACGATCTGCACAAATTTGATGAGTGTTTTATTCCGAAAGGTGCCGACACCTCAGACCCGGATATTTCTCCACTGTTCGCTGACCTGAAAGACATGCCGCCTGCGCTCTTCAGCGTCGGGACGGCGGATGCACTCCTAGACGATAGTCTCTTTATGCATGCGCGGTGGGCAGCAGCTGGAAATGAGGCGGAACTCGCCATCTATCCCGGCGGCGCGCACGGCTTTGTCGCGTTCCCCGGCGAACTTGCCGCTTCGGCAGTGAAACGCATGGATGGGTTTCTCAACCAGGTCACGAAATGACGTCGGGGTCTCCTCGCCTTCCTGCAAGAAAATGACTTTCACCGCTGACCTTTATAAGGTTCGCCGCGTGCCGTTCTACTTAGGGATTTCATGACCGACCCAATCCAAACCGTTCAAAGCATCGTCAACACCTGGAATTGCGATGAAGTGGGCCATATGAATGTTCAGTTCTATGTGGCGGCTGCATCTGATGCCAACCGTGCATTTGCCGTCGCTCATGCTCAAAGCAGATCTGTCATATCCAGTCGAGATCATATTCGCTTTCATCGCGAATTGAGGGTCGGGGATATTTTCGCCATAACGAGCCGTGCATCTGGCACACATGAGGGCGAGCTCATCCTCTCCCACGAGCTGCATAACTCCGCAACTGGCATTCTTGCTGCAACGCTAACAAGCCAGACCGACCTTCCCGCGCATTTGGATGAGGGAGCCTACGCTCCCCTAAAAGACGAAGCGCTGCCCCGCGGTGTGCCCGGAATGTCTTCCTTGCCCTGTCTTCAGCTGGATGATCAGACCGCTGAAAACTTAATCCCCATCTATCAAGGTGTCGTGCATCCGGAGCATTGCGACGAAACTGGCCTCATGCGCCAACAACACATTATGGGCCGGTTTTCTGATGGCGCAGCGCACCTCTGGCAACATGTCGGATTTGATCGCGACACGATGCTCAAGGCCCGGCGGGGCACTGTGGTTCTTGAAATGCGCCTCGATCGTTTGACAGATGTGCGTGCCGGAACAGTTCTTGTCGCAAAGAGTGCCATGGTGAAAGTGATGGGCCGGGTCTTGCGCTTTGCCCACTTCCTGTTTGATGCGTCAACCGGCGCTCTTGTCGCGACAGGCGAAGCTGCGGCTGTGATGCTGGACTTGGATGCCCGCAAAACGGTGGCGTTCAGCGATGAAGAGAGCGCCAAGCTCGCGCCCTATATTATGAAGGTCGGCTGACTTGTCTGTATTGGGGGGCGAAATGATCGATACCTATCGCGGCTATGTGAACCCGTGGGAATGCGACGAAATGGGCCATATGAACGTTCAGTTCTATATGGGCAAAACATCCGATGCCGCTTTTCACCAACAGGCGTTTCTTGGTCTTGGCTATCAGCATCAGCAGACCAAGCGGACGACCTATGTGGCACTTGAGCACCACATACGGTTTCACAAAGAGCTGTTCGCGAGCGATCTTGTCGCTGTGCGGTCGGGCACCCTGTCACTCGACACCAAAACCATGCGGATCTATCAGGAAGTCCGGAATGCACTCACCGACACGCTTTCTGCCACGCTTGTCGTCGATGTCGGGCATTTTGATCTCAATGCGCGCAAACTTGTCCCATGGACCGATTTTATGCGCGGCCAAGCTGAAAAAATCATGGTCGCGCGTCCTGATGCCGCCCAGCCCCGCTCTCAGCCGGATGGGTCACTGGATCGTGATGCTTCACTTGAGCGAGCAGAGACCAAAGGCATGCACGAAACAAATCGCTCCGTCGTCAATCGTTGGGAATGCGATGCGAATGATCATATGAATTCGCGCTTCTATCTCGCACGCTTTTCTGAGTGTCAGGGACATATGTGGGCGGCCGCTGGGCTCGACCGCCATTCACAAAAAGCCAAGGGCCTCGCGACTGCCACAGTTGAAATGCGGCTTGCCTATTTCAAAGAACTGAACGCAGGGCAAACCCTCTTTGTGCGAACGGGGCTCGAAGCTCAGGACGCCAAAACGCTGCGCTACCGGCACTGGATGTTCGACGCTGAGACGGGGCAGGCCGCTGCGGCTTGCGAAGGCACGGCCCTTCTCATCTCGCGGGAGACCCGCAAGACCGTCGACCTTCCGTCAGAAATTCGCGACAGACTCGGCTGAGTTCGTCACACGTCATACACGTATCCACTTTCAATGGAGAGCTTCATGAGCTTTGTTGAGCTATATCGCAGTTCGGTGCAAACCTGGGAAACAGATGGGATGGGGCACATGAATGTGCAGTTCTATTCCGAGAAGGCTACAAACGCTCTTGCAGCCCTCAGCCTTCATCTGGGTCACGGCCGAGACGAAATTGCACGGACAGGCACCCGCCTTGTTGCTGAAGACCATCACATTCGTTTCCTGCGCGAACAGCGCCCTGGTGCGCCCATCTTTATTCGGGGTGGCGTGGTGGAGGCGGATGCAAACCGGCTCACCTGTTATTTTGAGATGGTGAACACGGTTTCAGGTGATGTTGCAGCGACCTTTCTTGCCCACGCATCTCTCCGGTCAGATGCAGACCGCGCACAAGCCCCCATCTCTGATGCGATGATTGCCAAATCCAAAGAACTCCAAGTCAACGTACCCAAGCACGGAAGCCCCCGTGGATTGGAGCTCACACCACCGCGCTCTTCCCCAAACCTTGGCGGCGCAGAAGAGATGGGACTGCTCACCACGTTTCAGGGCGAAGTGATGCGGGACTGGTGCGTGACGGGTGACTTTCTAGCGACACGGCGCTTCATGGGCATTGTTTCCGACTCTATTCCCAATCTGCTGGGCCAAACCCGAGGGGATGATCGCTCCAAGGACAGCACGACGGGGGGTGCGGCGCTCGAATACCGCTTTGTCTATCGGGGCGCGCCGCGTGTCGGCGACATTCTGACGCTCAGAAGCGGCCTCAAAGAGGTAACTGACAAAACCTACACCTGGGTCCATTGGCTGTTTGATGTGGAAACAGGGCGATGTGTTGCGACCGCGGAGGCTGTTGCCATCGCGCTTGATCTTGTTGCACGCAAGGCCATTCCCATTCCGCCTGATATGAAGGCGAGCCTTGAGAAGTTTGTTGTGCCAGGATTGGGTGTCTAATCGGAGAGTGCTCATGAACGCCGAAGAATATTTGGAAACAGCAACGCGCTTCCGGCGCGAGGTTGTCGAACCCAATGCCGCCCAATGGGAGACAGCGCAGCGACAACCTGTGGCCGCATTGAAGCAGGCAGCCGATGCGGGCCTCATGCGCCTGGAAACTCCTGTCGAGGCTGGCGGCTACGGCCTTTCCTTTCTCACAAAGCTCGCCCTTTGCGAAGACATGTCGCGGGCAGACATGCCCTTCACCTTTGCGCTCATCAATACGCAGAATGTAGCAGCACGGCTTTCAGCTACGGCAAATCCGCGCCATCTGACCGACTATGTGCCCCGCATATTGGCCGGTGATCTGTTTGCTGCGACGGCGCTATCAGAGCCTGGTGCCGGAAGTGACTTTGCGGGGATTACAACCCGTGCCACCAAGGTGGACGGCGGTTGGGAACTCACGGGCGAAAAAGGCTGGATCACCAATGCCGAGATTGCCAATCTCTTTGTGACCTATGCTCAGTGCAAGCCTTTGGGCGACCCGGATGCGGGCTGGCGGGGCGTCGGGTCTTTTCTTGTTGATGCAACGCGCGCAGGCTTCCGTCGTGTCGAACCTTATGCGCTGGCTGGTGGTCACGCAATTGGTGCTGGTGGCTTTAAACTAGATCGCTATTTCGTGGCCGATGAAGATGTTCTGGGCGGACCTGGGGACGGTTTTAAATCTGCCATGTCTGGCGTCAATGGTGCGCGCGTCTATGTGGCTGCTATGTGCGCGGGGCTCGTCGCGGACGCGCTGGAAAAAGCCGTAAGCTATGGCGCAACACGCAAAGCATTTGGGGAAACCCTTCTCAGCCATCAAGGCTTAAAATGGTCCCTCGCTGAGGTTGCGACCGAACTGGAAGCCATGCGCGCATTAACCCACTGGGCGGGTGTTCTGATTGAGGGCGGGGGCGATGCGGTCACGCGTGCCGCGCAGGCAAAGAAATTTGCGACGGAGCGTGCAGTGACCTTGATTGAAGGTTGCATTCAGGCCATGGGCGCCAATGGCTTACGCGAAGAGCATGGGCTCGGTCGCCATCTCATCTCAGCAAAAATCGCTGGCTTTACAGATGGGTCCATCGAAATGATGAACGAGCGCATCGGCGCTGCTCTTCAAAAAGAGTACGCCTCTTAAGAGCGCAAAAAGTCTACATCAAGTCCGCTTAGGAGCGGACAGTTCGTGGCAGCACGGAGCGAATGATGATGCCGCGCTCGCTGGCAATGCGCTGAATGGTCTTTGTCCCTCGCACCAACCGGTAGAGTTCTTCCATATTCAACGCGCGGCGTGCGGCTTTCGCGGCAGCACGGGTTTCGTTGTAGAGTTTGCGCAAGCTGCGATCATCAAGCTTTTTTATCTCAGCTTCTTTTTCTGCACGTTTCGGATCTGGTTCGTCGAACTTCACAATCATGATGTCATGCTCCTGATTATCTTGTTCCAGCTCAGTCTTGTCTCAAGTTTGGATCTACGGGTTTGATTCACTTCCTAGTGGGTTTTGCTGCAGCTCTTCATCCATGCTCTGCATCTCTTCGCCAAAGATACGCGCTGCCCTGGCAAAACGCTTCGTCATCTTTTCGAAGAACCCAAATGCTTCATCGAGCTCTTCTTCCGTTGGCACCCCTGCACGCTCTGCGGGTGATTTTGCTTCCAACTTCTCGAGACGTTCGCTCAGAGCGGCAATCTCAGCGTCATAGGCCGCGCGTTCATCAGCTGCCAGTTCGCAACTAAAGCCACCCGCTTTTTCACGACAGTGAGAGACTTCGCCCGTTTGTGTATCAAGACGCAGAAATCCTTCGCCTGTTTCTGTCATGGAATAGCGTGCTTCATTTGCAAGTGCAGTTCCACCAGTAAAGAGGCATATGCTTAAGGCAAGTGCGAGCCCAGTCCGGTTCATTCAAACTCTCACGTTAAATTCGTACCCATGGTCAGAATGACGAGGGATTGAGGCAGGAATGCGACCGAAAAATCTTAACTTTTTGAGCTTTTCTATGGGTTGTTCTGGGCGTTTACTCTGTCTTCGAGGGCCACAATTTCTCGGCGCGCAATTTCGGGAAACTCCATCGGCAAGAAATGTGATGCCGAGCCAAGACGCAAGATCGTGCCCTGCTTGTCCTGCCGACCAATGATTTGTGGCGCATCGCCCCGGCAGGTAGATCCCGCCCCTGCGTAAACAAGGCTTATGGGACATTTCACTTTGTGCAGCGCCACAAATATATTGTGCTCATGTCCACGAAAGTTGGCGGCTTCCCAGGCCGGTGCACAGGTGAGTTCTACCTCACCGGTCTGCAAGTCACGGGTCCCGCCTTCCACATAGTCAGCGATCATGTCGACCGGCCACGACGTGAAGGCCCCGCGGCCCGTATATTTCTCCACCATGGTCGCGCGATCAGGAAACACCGAGCGACGGCGTTCGGCACCCGTTGCCAGATCATGAGGGCCTAAACCAATACCCAACTTCCGCATCCATTGAAGAAGGCGCCCCTGATTGCGCCGGATCATCACAGGGTCCAGCAGAACGAGACCGCGCACCAAGTCAGGTCGTCGGGCGGCAGCGAGAATGCTCGTGGTTCCACCCATGGAATGACCGGCGAGCAAGACCGGTCCGCCTGCCTCTCCGGCAAATCGTTCCAGGAGCGCCACCAGGTCATCGCTGTAGCGATACCAGCTGCGCTGAGTTCGGGGATTGGCGGTGAGGGTTGTCTGGCCATGACCGCGCGCATCCCAGGCGCGGATATGAAATCGGTCCGCAAGCGGTGACAGGAGCTTACGGTAGGTCAGGCCGTTAAACCCATTGGCATGGGCAAAGTGGAGCGGCGGCAGACCTTCGGCCGTCTTCCATTCGAGATAGGACTGTGCACCTTCCGCCCGCTCAAAACTCGCGCGGACAGGCTCGACAGATAAGGGACTCGACATGTTCACGTGGGGGCTCTTTCAAGCTTCTAACAAAGATTTTCTTCTCAACCAGTCTGTGACGACACCAACCGCGGTCATCATCTTGTCCGGCTGTCCGATATAATAGTGCGTCGCGCCCTTGATCACATGAAACTCTTTGTTGTCATGCTGTACACCGGCTAACAGGCGTTTTGCATGGCTTGGTGTGCATCCATCGTCCGCACTGTTTTCAACGACCAGAATGGGCACCGAAACGTCACCGGCGCATTCCGGCCCCTTGGCACGGGAATGTTCGATAGACCATTGGGAGAGCCAGGCACGCAAAGAACAGAAACGGGCAAGACCTGCGGGCATCATGTTGACGGTCTTTGGATCGCCCATAAAACACCAGTTCGGACCCTTGCGATCATTCGGATCCACATTCAGATCCAGCCAGCGCGGATCGGCCATGGTGCCATGAACAACAAAGCCGAACTCTTCGTTGGGAAGCCCCGCTTTTTTCAGTTGATCCAGCTTGTTCCAGACAAAGTCATCAATCCGTTTTGACCGAGCCACCTGCGCTGCCCGGTACCGCTCTACATAAGCATCTGAGTAGGTTGGCTGGTTCGGATTCTCAGGGTCGTAGAGATTGAGGTCGACATCCCGCTTTGTGAGATCATTTTCGTCGTTGATCGAGGCATCGAGCCATTCGGTCAGAATGATGGCGCGACTTACATGGGCGGCGAGCTGAAGCACCGCATCTGCCGGGATAAGGCCCGCTCCCACCACATCGACCGGGTCGCCAGCTGGCGTCGTTGTGATGGTCGGTTTTTCCGCCTGAGACTGGTAGAACATGGAGAGTGATCCACCGCCTGACCATCCGGCCAGGATCACTTTTTGGAAGCCGAGCTTCTCTTTGGCATATTTGATGTACTGCCCAAGATCGAGAATGACCTTTTCCATGATGAGCGCCGTATCATTGTGAGGATAACGACTCCCGCAGCAGAGACAGTGAATTCCAGCCGCTGCCAAAGCGTTCGGCATGGGCAAGAGGTTCATGGTGCCGGTGGGATGCATAAAGATGAGGACCGTATCTGAGTCCACATCCTTTGGTTTCAGGTATTGCCCCTCCACCACGATCGTATCCAATGCGCCTGCATAGGTTTCCTTGAAGGCTGACTTTTCCTGCCAATGTAAAAAGATGGGGAGGCGCTCAACTTCGTGCGGCGTTGCGTTTGTCATTTAGTCCTCTACCAAGTTGCCATTAGCATCACGTATTTCGGGACCGTTCACCCGAACCCGCCCGTCGCCAAATTTTCCGTCGCGCGCTCTGAAGGCTTCTTTCAAGCCCTTCACCGCCGCGTTCTGCCTGAATGTTTCGGCGGCTTTGGCGCGATGGCCACGAGCGTCATTCTCACATGCCAACCGCTGAAGGGTTCTGGCCCCCATCAGTTCCAGACCCAGATTGACCACACGTTTTTGGGTCGTGAGCAAGTCCGGATCGATCATCGCCAATCGGTCGGCGAGACCTTCCACTTCTGCTTCCAGCATCTCCGCTGGCACCGACTTCATGACGAGCCCGATCACTTGGGCTTCTTTGCCTGTGATGCTATCACCGGTGAGTAGCAGGCGCTTGGCCCATTGTGGGCCGCAATGATAGAGCCACATCTGATTGGGCAGAGAACCCAGATCGCGGGCCGGTGGAAATGCAATCACCGCGTCATCAGCGGCGATCACCATATCGCTCAAAAACGCGATATCGGTCCCACCAGCCAGGCAGCGGCCATGGAGCTGCGCAATGACGGGTTTGTGCATGTCGAAGATGGCCATGCGAAACCGCTGCTGCCGCTCCAGCTGCCAGATATCATCATCAATGCTGGACGCGCCACGCAGGTTTCGGTCCGGGTCGCGCGGGGCCGCGCCTGCCAAATCATAGCCTGCACAAAAGTCCTGCCCGGCGCCCCGGAGAATGACAGAATGCACATTACGGTCATTGTCCGCATCCCAAAGCGCCTCGTTCAACAGACGCTGCACCTCGTAAGAGAGAGCATTTCGTTTTTCAGGGCGGTTGAGCGTCAAACGCATGCGACCCCGTTCAACTTCTGCCTCGACATCTGCCATGAGATTGACCTTCCAGTTAAGGGTGTCGTGTCGTCGACTTATCGAAAGTTCGCAGGACGCTTTTCGAGGAACGCATTTACGGCTTCTTCATGTTCCGGCGTTTCCCAACATTCGTGCAGGAATTTGGTTTCAAGCTTCTGCGCGGCATCGAGATCGGTCGTTACCGCATTTTCAGTCAGCAGCCTTTTGGTCATGCGGAGCTGGGCGTCCGGGTTGGTCGCGATCTGCTCGCCAATGGCAATAGCTTTGTCCAACAGCTCGTTTGATGACACGCAATGTTCCGCCAGCCCCAAGTCAGCGGCCTCCTGTCCTGAGTAAAGACGCGCGGAGAGCATCATCTCGCTTGCCTTACCCCAGCCCATGCGGGAAATGAGGAAGTGACTTGAGGCAAGCTCTGGCACGATGCCCATTTTGACAAACACCAGGCCGAACTTTGCAGCGTCCGACGTGATGATCACATCAAAGGGCAAGATCATGGTGACGCCAATGCCAACTGCAGGGCCGTTCACCGCTGCAATCAGCGGTTTGGATTCACGAACGAGCCTGATCCAGTCAACGGTTGCGGGCACGCCGCCGGAGCCACCTGCCGTGTCATTGCCCGGGTCGTTGCCGTCAATGCGAGTCTTGAATGTGCTCTCAACATCAGCGCCTGCGCAGAAGCCGCGCCCAGCGCCGGTCATTACAATAGAGCCGATGCTTTTGTCATCGTTCGCCATCTCAATCGCGTGGGCCAGCTCTTCCATCATCTGCGGCGTCCAGGCGTTTAGCCTGTCCGGGCGATTTAGTGTGATGAGCGCAATGGTGCCCTTGGTCTCATAGATGATCTGTTCGTATGTCATCTGCTCCTCCCCAGGATAGGTTTGTTGGGAGAAGTGTAGCGGGCGTTGGTCAGCAAGGCGAGTGTGTCAGGCGCGATCTTTAAGAGCGTCTTCCAGCATGTCGAGCCTGTCCTGGCCCCAGAAAAATTCATCCCCGAGACAGTAGGAAGGCGCACCAAAGAGGCCACGGTCAATCGCCTCTTGTGTGTTTTGTTTGATTGCATCAGAGATATCTGAGCGCGACGCTGCGTCAACAAGCCGAACGCCCTCCAGCCCGTTTTCGTTTCCAATCGCAGCGACCACACCAGGTTCGGTAATGTTTCGCTCTTCTTCCCAAACAGCGCGCATCAACGCGTCCGCAAGCTGACCGGCGGCTTCTTCGCCCGCCTCCCGGGTTGCGACGATAACGGCCCCATCCGCAAGTCGCGGATTGACCGGCCAGTAGGCGGGATCAAGGTTCATGGGGAGCCCGCGTTTTTTGCTCCAGCGCTTCATCTCAATTTTCCGCCAGGCCTGACGCTGCGGCGGACGTTGACCGGCGGGGAGCCCGCCAGTGGCTTCAAACAAGGTGAGGAGATTGGTTGGCTTGTGATGGACCCGCACACTGTAGCGCTTTGCCAGATCGCGAAAGACCCGCGACCCAACGTAGCTCCATGTAGAGAGTGTCGAGAAGAAGTAATCAATGGTGCTCATTGGACAGCCACCTTTTCCACCATCATCCACACCAAAACGTATCACAATTTCTAAAGCAGACTTGGCATGACCCCGCGTCAACCTTCCAACGCAATGTCATGGGCTGCCATGCGACCATTGTCGGTCTCCGCGAGCTGGTAGCTTACCTTTTGCCCGTCTCTGAGCGTTGTGAGTCCGGCTTGCTGGACTGCCGTGATATGGACGAAAGCATCTTTGCCGCCCTCTTCCGGTTCAATAAAGCCAAAGCCTTTGGTTGAGTTGAACCATTTCACAGTTCCCGTCGGCATTTTATCGTCTCTCTCTGTCTCATCGTCCCAGTCTTTCTCACCAGAAAATGGAACTAGTACGTGACAGGCGTTTGACAATGGCTCGCAATCAGATGGCAAAAGAAAAACCCCCGCCAGTTTCCTAGCGAGGGTCCTTGGCGCTGCTGCGAAGCGCGCCTCACACGATAAAACCCATTCCCCCGAGTGGGTCTCTTCGTATGCCAACTGTTAACTCAGGCCTCTATCAATAGTTATCGCTACCCTATTCGTCGAGTGCGCATATGCAACACTCTTGCTGAAATGAAACCGCCGGGGTCTGAAAAGAAAACCGCCGAGGTCTGATATGAAAAACCTCCGGAGCCAGACATGAAAAAGGCCTCCGCAGACAGGCGTCCCCGGAGGCCATTGGATCTGGTCGATCTAAACCTCAGCGGTCAGATCAATAGTCATCCATCTCGTCTTCGATCTCGTCCATTTCGTCTTCGAAATCTTCTTCGATCTCATCCATCTCATCCTCGAAGTCTTCTTCGATCTCATCCATTTCGTCTTCGAAGTCTTCTTCGGCTTCAATCTCGTCTAGCTCTGCTTCGAGATCATCATATTCGTCCGCCATTGCCGTGCCCGACAGGCCGACAAATGGAAGTGTCATCAATGCGAGAGCGGCGACAAAAAGTTTCACCCGATCACTCATCCCCAAATACCTTTCCCAGTTATAGGTACCCCTGAAACGAAACTGTCACATTTGGGGTGCCAGCTGTCCAGAAAAGAAAAGCCCCGCCGACAATTCGGCGAGGCTCTGCCTATTCTGTCCAATTTTCCGATGCGACTAGAGCGTGCGGGAAATCAACACTTTCATGATTTCGTTTGTGCCGCCGTAAATCTTCTGCACACGGGCATCCCGATACATGCGGGCAATGGGGTATTCGTTCATGTAGCCATATCCACCATGGAGCTGAAGACATTCGTCCACCACTTCGCATTGCATATCCGACACCCAATATTTGGCCATGGACGCGGTCGCCGCATCCAACTTTCCCTCCAACAGAAGCCCTGTGCAATGATCCGTAAACACACGCGCGACTGTTGTTTTGGTTTTTGCTTCCGCGAGTTTGAACTGGGTGTTCTGAAAATCCATCACAGCCTGGCCGAATGCTTTACGCTCTTTCACATAATCGACGGTCTGCTCAAGTGCTGCCTCCATCATCGCGACACCCTGAAGGCCAATCTGAAGACGTTCGGAAGCCAGCTGCTGCATCAGCTGGATAAAGCCCTGCCCTTCTTCTGTTCCCAGAAGGTTGGATGTGGGAACACGGACATTGTCAAAAAACAATTCAGATGTGTCCTGGCTCTTCTGACCGATCTTGTCGAGATTGCGTCCACGACGGAACCCTTCAACTTCGTCGGTTTCGACAACGATCAACGATGTGCCCTTGGCCCCGGCTGCTGGATCTGTCTTGCAAACGACAATGATCAAACCCGCCTGCTGACCATTCGTTATGAAGGTCTTTGATCCGTTGATTACATATTCGTTGCCATCAAGCTTGGCGGTCGTTTTGATGTTCTGCAGATCCGACCCGGTTCCCGGTTCGGTCATGGCGATCGCGCCCACGAGTTCGCCGGACGCCATCTTTGGCAACCAACGCTGCTTCTGCTCTTCTGAGCCATAGTGCACGATGTAGGGCGCGATAATGGCGTTATGGAGCGAAGCCCCAAACCCTGTGATGCCCTTTTTGCCGAACTGATCGATCAGCATCGCCTCATGGGCAAAGGTGCCACCGGCCCCGCCATATTCTTCCGGAACAGACGCGCAGAGAATGCCCGCCTCACCCGCCTTGTACCAAATGTCGCGATCGACAATTTCGTTTTTCTCCCAACTGTCGACATGGGGTGCGAGTTCTTTCTCGCAGAACTTTCCAACCGCGTCCGCGAAGATCTCAACGTCTTCTGTCATCCAGGCTGGTTTTTCGACTTGTAGTACCGACATATGATTTGAACTCCTAGGTCCCCGTGGGACCAAATGTGAAGGATGTGAATTGAGTGCGGTGGCGGAGTTGGCGCGGATAGGTCCGCGCACCCTCAATTCATCAGCATGCCGCCACGTCGCGGCCGATTACGAGAAACGAGTTCAGCGCGTGGTGACACGCGCGACGCTGTTCGTTTGTTACGCTTCGCCGTCGGCCTGTTTTGCCAGCTGAAGCATGCGGTCACAGCCTTCCTGAAGCAGTTCGATCTGAACATCGATGTCCTTTTTCTGCTGCTCAAGATTGGTGATCTGTTCACGGAATTTTTCCTGGGCGATCAGGTACTGACGCTCATCACCATAAGTGTCATAGAGGTCAATCAGCTCTTTGATTTCGCCGAGCGAAAAGCCAACAGCCTTGCCGCGAACAATCAATGCAAGACGAGCCCGATCACGGGGGCGATAGACCCGAGTCTGTCCCTGACGGGATGGATGAAGAAGATCTTTATCTTCATAGAAGCGGATTGCTCGGGTGGTCACATTGAACTCATCTGCGAGCTGGGTGATCGAGAAGGTTGCATCGCCCTGCGCAGCTTTCGCGGCAGCATTTTTGTAAGTACCGGCGGCGGCGGATTCTGGTGTGCTCATCTGTTGCATGTCTGAAAACTCCCGGTGGCATTAAGGATCAAATTCGCAGTTTTCTGCGGTTTTCTTTAATAGAACGGACTCTAGTTGACGCTTACGTCAACGTCAATACTTTCTGTCGACGTAAGGGAAAGCAGCCGCCACCCTCGGATTATTGCCCCCAGTTGGCCGGAATGGTTAAGTATCGCAACCGCAAGACATAGGAGAATCTGATGCAGCGCCTGAGTTCAATAGCCAGCCTTGCGTTGGCCTGCGCCTTTTTGGCGGCCTGCTCATCTGGTCGCCCCGGCGACCCGGCGCCGCTCAGAGGTGTCGGTCTGCCACAACAGGCCGCAAGCTCCGCCGTCAGCGACACGCCGCTCGGCCGCGCAGTGGTCCGCGCCGTCAATGACTACCGCACCGCCACCCCCTTATCCGTAAATAGCACCCTGCAGAGAGCCGCCGCAGTGCACGCCAGTGACATGGCAATCCGCAAATATCGTGGCCATCACAATCCAGAAGGGCAAGGCCCCCTCGACAGGGTTCTGGCAATTGATGAAAACTTTCGCGGGCGGGTCGGTGAGAATATCTGGATGGGTACGGAGCGCCGCGGCAATACTGACGACCAAATGGCCGCCTTCATTCTGCAAGGCTGGCTTAACAGCCCGCAGCATCGCTCTCTCCTTGAAAGCGACAGGTTTTCAACCACCGGTGTTGGTGTTGCGCAAAACGGTGATGTGATCTATGTGGTTCAGGTGTTTGGTGACCCCTCCTAAAACCAAACCCCATTCACCTGCCCCAACACCCACCAGACGCTCGGTCTTAGGCAGCGTTGCTGGCGCAGGGGTGGCATTGGGCACCACAAATGCGCCAAGCGCCGAAACAGGCCAACGGAAAATGGTGACGCCTTGGCCGATTGAGGGCGCCCACCAACACCCTCGATGACCTGCAGGGCCTGAACGTGAAATGTTGAGGCTGAGAGTCAAAAATCAGCCCTGAAGAGCCCGAAAGTTAACCCCGCGTTTACCAAAACCCTGCTTGATAAGGCTTTAGCAAGATCGGTTACGCGTTCGTGACAACTCGCACCGCCTAACCCGCGGAATTGGCGTACAGAATCCAAGTATTGTGGATGGTCGCCGGGTTTACACAGAATCACGTGGTCGATACAGTCCAGAATCGTTAACGGGCATAGTGATTCGATGAGACCGGGGGTTCCTTGGAGCGTTAAGGGCATTGAGCCCGAAGCCAGAGAAGCAGCCAAACAGGCTGCTCGCAGGGCAGGCGTGACGCTCGGTGCCTGGCTCAATCAGGTGATCATGGAAAGCGGCACCGATGACATCAATGCCGCCATTCAAAATTACGGAAATCTGGATGCTGCCTCCAGCCAGCCACAAGCACCGGCTGGTGCACCTTATATGCAACCGAACATGCAGCCCGCTGCTTTTGCAGCCGCGCCCGCGCAGCCTCAAGTTGACCTTTCGCCGGTGACAGAGGCGGTGCGCGATCTGGTTCGCCGGATTGATTCAAACGAACGGCTTCTCGAAACCTCGCTGGACTCGCTTGCGAGCAGGATTGAATCCTCAGAGCAGCTCATCGCCTCAGGCGGCGTTGGCGCCGCAGCCGACTCTGGTATGGAACGCAAGGTTCAGCAGCTCACTGATCGCCTGGAAGCGGCTGAAAAAGCACGGCTCCCGTTCGCCAAAAACACCGGCGACAGGCTCGCTTTTCAAACACTTGAGAAGACCATGAACGCCGTGGTCGACCATCTCGAGACGGTTGACAGTCAAAGTGAACAAAAATTCGCGGAAATGCGGCACCTTCTCTCCGAGCTTGCAGACCGGGTCGACAATTCTGAGGAAGCAAAAAAGCTCGATCAGGAAAGGGCAAAAACAGACGCGCTCGGCAACACACTGCAAAATCTCTCTGAGCGAATGGCTGAAACCGAACAGGCACTCCACGCGGCCACTGCCAGCGCGGAGCAAGGCCGCCGCCAAGCCGTCGAAGAAGCCGTTCAGATCGTTTCCAACAAGCTCGATTCCGACAGTCAGCGCGCCCAGATGGCCGAGCTGCAGACTGCGATCGAGAAGATGAACAGTCGGATCGACCATTCTGAAGCGCAAAGTGCCCACGCCATTAAGACGCTTGAGGGCAGCCTCACCGCCTTTGTTGACAGGCTGGAACAAACCCAGGTGCGGGCCGACGACATTGTGCCACAAGTCATGGAACAGCTCGACGGCCGACTTGAGCAAGTCGTCTCCCGGGTCACCGATAGCGAGACGCGTGCTCTGGAAACCGCCAGCTCGGTTGAACAAGCACTGTCCTCTCTTGCGCAGACAATGAATGCGACCGAGCAGCGGAATGCGGCGACGCGTGAAACCGTTCAGTCCATGGTCGCGCAGGTCAATGAGCGGATTGAGAGCATCGAATCCGGAGCAGATCTTCCACTATCACCGACGATTGCCGTTGGCGCTGGCCTAGCAGGCATGCCTGCCCCACCGCTTTCCAGCGCGCCCATGCCGCCGCCAGGATTTGCTGCTGAGCGCGCACCTGATCATCTTCTGAAATCGCCAGTGACGATCCCATCGTCGGGGCCACCTTTGCCGTCAATGCCACCGGTAGCGGACGAGCCCCCGGCACCCGCCTCACCAATGGGAGATGTGCCACCACCACCATCGGTTGATGCCCCTGCACCTCCCCTTTCTGACGTGCCGCCGCCGCCAAACATCGGACCGGCTGCACCACCTGCTGCGACTGACGCCCCACCGGCACCAGGCGATCTTCCGCCGCCTCCGCCGCTTGAGCCTCCAATTGCTGCGCCTGCAGAACCGCCGGTCATGAACGAAAAGAAGGCCGCGCGTGATTTCATCGCCGCCGCGAGGCGCGCTGCCCAGACAGCGCATCAAACTGGGGACACAGCGAGCCTGGGCTTTGGCGAGCAATCTGACCGCTATGCAGCCTTTGAAGATCAGGAAGAAGGCCGCGGCAGACGCCTTGCCATTATTATTGGTGGCGCGGTCGTCGCCCTTATTGTCGTTCTGACACTGGTTAACTGGCTTGTCTCGCCCTCAACACCTGAGGCTCCCGGCGACGATATTGACGTTATTCTTGACGAGCCTGCCCCTAGCGACGGCGCTCTGGAAGATTTGGCCGCAGTGCCGGATGCGACCGTGCCGGACACTGTGGCGCCGCTAGAGGATTTGACTGTTATTCCGGAGGCCATTCCGGAGGACGCTGGGACCGCAGATGCGGCTGCCGCTCCAGCGTCCATGCCCTCTCCTGCTGTGAATGAACAACCCGCCCCTGCGCCGCTTCCAGAGCCCCGCACGCCGGCCTCGGCGGCACCGAGGGCCATCGTGCCCAACAGTACTGATCTGCCACCTGTTGAAGCAGCCCCGACAACGCCCGTCACGCAGGCGCCAACTGGCACCCGCAATGCTTTGCGCAGTGCTGCTGCGGCAGGCAATCCCGCTGCCCAATATGAAGTGGGATTACGCTATGCCCGGGGCGGTGGTGTTCCACAGGATTATGGGCAGGCAGCCTATTGGTTCGACCTTGCAGGCAAGCAAAACCTGGCAATTGCACAATACCGGCTCGCGACGCTTTTCGAGAAGGGCCGAGGCGTTCCCCAAGACATGGAGAAAGCCCGCAGCTGGTACGAAAGTGCTGCGCAGGCTGGCAATGTAAAAGCAATGCACAACCTGGCTGTAATTTATGCTGAAGGCAAAGGAGTCCCTCAAGACTTCGCCAAAGCCGGGCAATGGTTCCTGGCAGCCGCGGACCATGGACTTGCCGACAGTCAATATAATGTTGCTGTTCTGTTTGAGCGCGGTCTTGGTGTCAGCGAAGACCTTCCTGAAGCTTTCAAGTGGTTCTCAGTGGCAGCAGCGAATGGCGATGAGGGCGCTGCAGCGCGGCGTGACGCGATTGCAGAGCAGATGGATGCAAACACTCTCGTGGATGCAAAACTTGCCGCCCAAACATGGGCACCAAAGCGGGGTGATCCAATTGCGAACGGCAACCTCACGTCTCTTGGAAATTGGAGTAACGCGTCCCTCACAAGCACCGGCAGCGCCTCCGGCGCTCCACAGGCAAGTGCTGAGATCGCCAAAGCACAACGCCTTCTGCGGGACCTTGGGTATCAGCCAGGCCCTGCTGACGGACTGATGGGCCCACGCACACGCGATGCCATCAGTGACTTTCAACGCACCGCTGGCCTTGGTGTCACAGGTGCCGTCGATACTCAGCTTCTCAACACACTGGAAGCTTACGTCCGGTGATCGATCGGCGGCGTGACACGGTACTTTCCGTCGCCCACCAGCATCAAACTGCGGCATGCGGACGGGCTGGTTGAATGTTCCAGATATACCTTCCTATTGCCGAGCTCCCTGTAAACGTGTTCCTGATATTAGGCATGGGCGGGCTTGTCGGATTTCTATCGGGCATGTTCGGCGTGGGTGGCGGATTTCTCATGACGCCCCTGCTCATTTTTACTGGCATCCCGCCAGCAGTCGCCGTGGCAACACAGGCCAATCAGACAGTCGCTTCATCTATTTCAGGTGTGGTCGCACATTGGCGACGGGGTGCCGTCGATTTCAAGATGGGGGGCGTGCTGTTGATCGGCGGCGTCATGGGCGCAGTTGCCGGTGTCTATTTATTCGCCTATGTGCGCGCATTGGGCCAGGTCGACCTCATGATTTCGCTCTCCTATGTTCTCTTTCTGGGTGTCATCGGCAGCTTGATGCTGAATGAGAGTGTCAGAGCTTTGATCGCTGTTCGCCAGGGCGGCAGCCCGGCATCTGCCAACAGATCACACCATAGTTGGATGCACGGTCTGCCACTCAAAATGCGGTTTCGCCGATCGAAGCTCTATATCAGCGCGATCCCCCCCGTTGCGATTGGGACATTTGTCGGCATCCTGGTTGCCATTATGGGCGTTAGCGGCGGCTTCGTCATGGTGCCCGCCATGATCTATATGCTGCGCATGCCGACCAATGTCGTTGTGGGCACGTCGCTCTTTCAGATCATCTTCGTTACCGCCTTGGTCACTGTCCTTCATGCGGTTGAGAACCATGCTGTCGACATCTTGCTTGCATTTCTGCTGCTCCTTGGCGGCGTGGTTGGTGCTCAGTTTGGTGCGCGGGCCGGGCAGCGGCTTCGCGGTGAACAGTTAAGGGCCTTACTCGGCCTTATCGTTCTTCTTGTGGGCTTGCGCCTGGGCTTCGACCTTGTCGTCAAACCAGACGAACTTTTCTCCCTGACAACGGGAATGACGCCATGAGAAACACCGCGATAGTTCTGAGTTTTCTCGGGGCGATTTTCGCCAGCTGGCCTGCCCAAGCAGATCAGTTGGTAACTGATCTGTCAGAACACCAGATTTCGATCCGGTCCAATTTCACCGGCACTGAGATCTTAATCTTTGGGGCCATTGAGGCAGAAAACCCGACAGATCTTGTCACCGAACGCGACATTGTCGTGGTCGTCACGGGCCCTGAAGGCCCTATCACTGTTCGTCGCAAAGACCGGATCGCTGGCATCTGGATCAATTATGATGCCGTTCGGTTTGAGCGCGTGCCATCCTTCTATTCCGTCTCAAGCACGCGCCCCTTGTCGCGTGTGGTTTCCCTGGACACGCGAACCATTGAAGGTCTGGGGCTGCGACATATTGGCCTTGGCGCTGCGACCGGCCTCGGGCCAACGGGCACTGAAACATCTCTTTCTGAGGACGAGCAGAAGATATTTTCGCAGGCCTTGCTGAGAAATAAACAGAACCAGAACCTCTATCGCGCTGAGCCGAGCGGTGTGGCTTTTCTGGGCCGCTCGCTCTTTCGTGCAACTGTCGACATTCCTTCCAATGTGCCCAATGGCCTTTATACGGCAAAGGTTTACCTGGTTTCGAATGGACAGATATCGGATGCCGCCTCCACACCGCTCTTTATCGTAAAAAGCGGGATGGAGCGGGCAATCTACTCCTTTGCCCACGAACAGCCCCTCCTTTACGGCATCTTTGCGGTCGTCTTCGCCACCTTCGCGGGATGGGCTGCAACACTCATTTTCAAAGATTAACCCTCACTAGCTAGTGAACTTGTGTTCCTTGAGCATTACCGCAAACTGTGCGACCCAAGGTTGGCAAAAAGACCGACAATAAACAATATCTGCGCGGGATCGGACGGAAAACCGTTCACACTTTTCCTGATCCCGCTTAAGGCACGGGAGTTAGCAAGATAATGGATGGCGTTGACGCAGGCTTTGCGGCGGCACTTATTGGTGGGATCATCAGCTTCCTGTCACCATGTGTGCTGCCTCTTGTTCCCGCCTACCTTTCCTTTATGGCAGGAGCCCCTCTCGACGAGCTGACCGAAGAGATTGATAAGCCGTCAAATGACATTGCGCGGCGGGTGCTGTTGGGCTCGCTTGCCTTTGTTGCCGGGTTTTCTACGGTTTTCATTATGCTGGGTGCTTCAGCAGGCGCCATCAGTCCGTTTCTGCTGGCACATAAGGTTATTCTGGGGCAGGTCGCCGGGGTCATTATCATCATCCTGGGCCTCCACTATGTAGGGCTCTTCCGTTTCGCCCTGCTCAATCGCGATGTTCGTTTTCTTCCGAGTTTCACGCCTGACGGCAGCAGCGGTTTTGTTCCTCGTATCGGCATGCCGTACCTGGTGGGGCTGGCGTTTGCGTTTGGTTGGACACCCTGTATCGGTCCGATCCTCGCGACCATTCTTACCATTGCCGCCTCACAAGAGAGCTTGGGCTATGGGGTCGCCCTCTTAAGCGTCTACTCAGCCGGGCTTGGCATTCCCTTTATTGCGGCAGCGTTTGCGGTTCAGACATTCCTTCGTTTCTCCGACGGGTTCAGACGACATCTGCCGAAGGTAGAGATGGCTGCAGGTGTCCTCCTGATCGGCACCGGCCTGTTGATTGCGTTCGGCACGTTGGAGACGATTGCAATTTACATGATAGAGGTCGCGCCATGGCTCGCGGAACTGGGATGAGCGACAAACCCGCCCCAATCATGCCGCGAAGCGCCCAGCTCTTGGGATATGGCGGTGTTATCCCCTTTGTGGGGACAGGTGTGGTCATCTGGACAATGTGGCCGTCCGAAATGGGGCAGACTGCGCTGCAAGCTCAGCTTGTCTATGCAGCGATCATTCTGTCCTTCCTTGGCGGCATTCGCTGGGGGTCTGTGATGCAACGTTTGGGGCACTTCAAACGCCGTGCGCCTGAAGGACTTGCGCGCGAGCTAGCCCTGTCCGTTGTGCCGGCTGTCGTCGCGTGGATCGCTCTCTTCGGGCCAGCGGAAGCTGCTCTTGTTGTCTTCCTCTTGTTTTTCGTCGCCCAGGCCATTTCTGATCTTCGCGCCGTCCGGTCCGGTGAGGCACCGGACTGGTATCAACCGCTCCGGCTGCAACTCACCTTTTTCGTCTGTGCCACTCTCATAGCGAGCCTTATCCGGCTCCTAATCGCCTAGAGCGTACGATCTGCGACCAGTCTGCTGGCAGCAACTGGAACAATTTGATCCCGGCCCATCATCCAGGCATGAAAGTCGCGTCCCGCGAAGAGGTCGCAATAGGCCACATCACACACATTGAGACCCCCAGTATAGGCGCCGAACGCCGGCAGGATCAGGCGCGTGCCATCGCTTGCGAAACATCTACGTCGCAAGCGGCGGCCGCGCACGCGGACAACGGCACAGGGATGCAAATGACCGGCGACTTCTCCCCTTGCCGGTGCGGGCGCTGGTTCGTGGCGAAAGGTGAGTGAGGCCCGCTCCACTTCTTCAGCAATGTTTCCACCGAACCCTTCAGGCAAAGGGTCGTGGTTTCCGGCGATCCAGGTCCAAGCACACGCATTGGTGAGGTTCTTGATCCGGGCCGCATCTGAGGGCGCGATCCGCGCACGGGCATCGCCATCGTGAAAACTGTCTCCCAGCGCTATGACGGAAGCTGGCTTCAGCCGGGCCACCAGCTCTTCAAGACGGGTCAGCGTGGCCGACGTATCATAGGGCGGCAAATGGACACCGCGGGCAGCGTAGGACGAGCCTTTCTCAAAGTGCAGGTCGGCAACGATGAGACACTCTTCTGACGGCCAGTAGAGCGCACCTTCGACGAGCGGCTGGACTGTCTCGCCGCAGATTTTGAGACGGGTTTCCTCAGTCCTCGCACTGTCTGGTGTGTCATACAAGACGGGTCGCTTCCTCAATCAGATCGTCGGCTGCTTCAGCCAGCAAGGCTTCATTGGCATCGCCATAAACCGCTTCCTTGCTAATGTCGAGCAAGACAGGCACGGCTAAAGGCGAGACACGTTCCAGGCGTTTCAGCTCTATCTTACCCTTGATTCGGGCAAGCATGTCTGCAACGCGGGCAACGTCTAAAAGCCCCGCTGCGGCATCGTCATGGGTGGCCTGCAACAGGATGTGATCTGGTTCGTGTTCTCTGAGTACATCATAGATGAGGTCAGACGAAAATGTGACCTGGCGACCCGATTTCTCTTTGCCCGGGAACCGCCTCTCAATGAGACCAGCAATGATGGCGCAGGTCCGGAAGGTGCGTTTCATCAGGTTTGATTCCGCAAGCCAGGTCTCCAGATCGTCGCCCAACATGTCCTCAGCGAAGAGCTCTTCTAGTGACAAGCGCCCCCGCTCAACCAACATTCCCATGTCCCGGAGGCCCCATATTGCCAGTGCATATTCACTAGCTATGAAGCCTAGAGGCCGTGCGCCCATACGATCCAAGCGCTTGGTGAGCAACATGCCGAGCGTCTGATGGGCCAAGCGTCCCTCAAAGGGATAGCAGACCATGTAAAAGCGATCACCACGGGGAAATGTCTCGACCAAAAGCCCGCCTTCTTTCGGCAAGACAGAGCGCCATTGCTGCATGCTGAGCCATTCAGAAACCTGATCGGGCAATTTGTGCCAGTCTTCCGGTGTCGCCAGCATATGCCGTACTTGCGACGCCAGATAGGTTGAGAGGGGAAACTTGCCGCCATAATAGGATGGGATGGCCGGGTTCTCATCCCTGGTGCTGGTCACCACGGCTTCCGTTTCGACCAGACCTTCAAAGCGCAGCACCTTTCCGGCGAAAAGAAATGTGTCGCCCGGTACCAGCTGCTCAATGAAATATTCTTCGATCTGCCCGAGACGCCTGCCGCCACGCCCAAGTGACGCGCCAGCTGCGGGCCGTCTGCGCACCAGGCGGACATCGAGCATGGGGGCTTCAACAATGGTGCCGACATTCATGCGGTATTGCTGTGCGAGCCTAGGATGCGCCAACCGCATGCGATGATCATTGCCATTCGGATCCACGGGTCGAAGGCGGCGATAGCGGTCATAGGTTTTAAGCGCGTACCCGCCGGTGCTCACAAAATCGACCACGCGGTCGAAAGTGGGTCTGTCGAGCACGGCATAGGGTGCTGCGCTTCGTACTTCTTCGTAAAAGAGGTCCGCATCGAACGGGCCGCAGCAGGCGGTACCAAAAATGTGCTGGGCCAGAACGTCAAGACTGCCTGTCTTTTCCTTCATTCCGTCATGGATACCTGCAATGGCGGCTGTGCGGGCCGCCTCGCATTCCAACACTTCAAACCGATTGGCTGGCACAAGCAAAGCCCGGCTTGGATCGTTCAGTCTGTGGTTTGCCCGCCCGATCCGTTGCAGCAGACGGCTTGCGCCTTTGGGCGCACCTAAATTGATGACGAGGTCCACGTCGCCCCAGTCAATGCCAAGATCAAGGGTTGAGGTGCAGACAATCGCACGCAGACTACCTGCCGTCATGGCCGCCTCAACCTTTCGGCGCTGTTCTGCAGACAGAGATCCATGATGAAGCGCAATGGGTAACGCATCATCATTCGCGCGCCATAGTTCCTGAAACACAAATTCAGCCTGGCTGCGCGTATTCACAAACACCAGAACCGTTTTGTTGTCGCGGATGATGTCATAGACCGCATTGATCGCGTGCTTGGCAGAATGGCCAGACCAGGGAACCCGTTCTTCCGGCACCAGGATGGACACATCGGGGATGGCGCCTGCTTCGCCGCGCACAATCTTCGCCAGGAGGGGCTGCTTACCCCTCTGAGGAATCAAAAAGCGGCGCAACTGATCTGGGTCTGCAACCGTTGCGGAGAGACCGATCCGTCTGTGACGCGGTGCCAGCGTTGAAAGACGCGCGAGGTCAAGCGCCAGCAGATCACCGCGCTTGGTGTTCACCATGGCGTGGAGCTCATCCAGGATCACACATTTTAGGTTGCGGAACATGCGCTCTGCATCTGCATATGACAGAAGGAGCGCCAGCTGTTCCGGCGTGGTCATTAGGATGTCTGGCGGCTCGTGGCGTTGGCGCAGGCGCCGGTTTTGCGGGGTGTCGCCGGTCCGGGTTTCCAGCGTTATCGGCAGACCCATTTCCGCAATCGGTATTTCAAGATTGCGTTTCACATCCACCGCGAGGGCTTTGAGCGGCGAAATGTAAAGTGTGTGGAGACCTTTGTCGGCGCTCCCTGGCTTACGGACTCCCCGCTCCTCAAGTTCAACAAGAGAGGCAAGGAATCCGCCAAGTGTTTTCCCACCGCCTGTCGGAGCGACAAGCAGGGAGGAGCGTCCCTGAAGGCCGAGCTGCATCAATTCGAGTTGGTGCGGCCGCGGCTCCCAGCCTCGTATCCGGAACCACGCATCAAAAATCGCCGGCAGCCCATGAGCGCCAGCGGCCAGATCCAAATTCAAGCGATCATCCGCGTCCATAGAGCAAACTATAGCCTTCTGCTCACGCTTTTGGCTGGCGGAATCTGTCATTCTTGGCCAAGATGCGCGCTTAGAGCCGGGGGTACCAAAGTTCTAATTTGACCTAGTTGGGGACATGAATGCCTGAATCACTTGCTGCAGCGCTGCCAGAAGGCATGCGCGAAAATGCCGATACTCTTTTTCCACTTTTTGTTGAACACGGCCTCAACATTGTGGGCGCCGTCCTCATCCTCATTTTGGGGTTCTGGATCGCGGCCCGCGCGCGCGCCTTCACTGTCAAGGCGCTTGATAGGCCGTTGAACTCGGACGAAATGCTGAAGGGCTTTTTTGGCTCTATCGTTCGCTATCTGGTCATCATCGCCACGGTCCTGGCGGTTCTGGGACAGTTTGGTGTTGAAACGACCAGCCTCATTGCCGTTCTCGGCGCAGCCAGTTTGGCGATTGGCCTTGCCCTTCAAGGTACACTCTCAAACGTTGCTGCAGGCGTGATGCTGCTGGTTTTCCGGCCGTTCCGCGTGGGTCAGTTTGTCGAGCTAAATGGCATGTCCGGTACCGTGAAAGACCTGACGCTCTTCTCCACAGAACTCGCCACAGGCGACAATATTCAAATCATTCTTCCGAACTCGAGCGTATGGGGCTCACCGCTTAAAAACTACTCAGCGCACCCAACACGCCGCGTCGACATGGTCTACGGCATTGCCTATGACGCGGATATCGACAAAGCGATGAGCATCATCAAAGCAGCCATTGCTGCCGATGACCGGTGCCATAAAGCGCCGGAACCACTGGTCGTTGTCGGCAATCTGGGAGATTCGTCCGTGGACATCACAACCCGTGTCTGGTGTTCATCAGCTGACTATTGGGGCGTCAAATTTGATCTTACCAAGAAAATCAAAGAAGCGTTTGATGCAGAAGGTGTCGACATTCCTTTCCCAACACGCACGGTCTATCAACACGGTGCATAAGGAATATTTGGGGCAGCCTCTCGCCGCCCCAATATTTTTCCTGAATACGCTTCAGCCATTTTCTCGCCCCATTTAGTGGGCGTCATGCACAAGCGACAACAAAGATGAGGATGACGACATGGAGAAATATTTCGGCGGACCGGTTATTCCGACGATCCTTAAACTCGCCATCGTGTCGTTCCTTGTGGGCATCGTCCTTGTGATTTTTGGGGTGGAACCGTTTGGTTTCTGGACCAGCTTCCTCGATACAGTCGTCGAGGTCTGGGATCTCGGGTTTGAGTTCCTAGGTTCTGCCTGGGGCTATTTTGTGATCGGTGCCATCATTGTGTTGCCCATCTGGATTATCATCCGCGTCTGGTCCGTCTTCTTCGAAAACAAAGAAAAAGACCCATCCTAGATATTACAAGACGCCAGCTGACCAGGTGATCTCCTGCACTGTGAAAGTCGCCAGCACTTCTGCCGGAGGTAGCTCGCCGTCAGGCCCTGCATAGTCACCACCGAAGATAAGCCCTATGTGGGGCACCTTGCCATCCCGACACAATGCCAGGCCGGAACGTTCTTCCAGGCCCGCAACGCAGTCCTGTGGCGCGACGCTCAAGTCCGCATATTTCATTCCGAGCGAAACGCGCTCGTCGAACATGATGTCGCCAGTCTTCACCACGATGCCCCCCACCCATTCTTCCATCTCAAAACGCGGCAGGACTTCGGCAATAACCTTGTCCCCGTCGCGCACCACAATCATGGGATAGGGGTCGCCTTCGGCATAGTAGTTCTCTGCCGTGACGTCATAGCCCGGCAGGGCCTCTAATACGCCTTCAACTGAATAGACGCTGCCGCTTCCGAGATCCCCTAATCCGTTTTCGGTGAGTTTGAGCGTTGATGCCTCTTCGGCCCCGCAGGCGCTTGTTGCGACCATCAAAGAAAGAGAAGCTAGTCCAAGTTTTAAACGCATCTCATTTGTCCTCGTTCATGGTGAGCACCACTTTGCCCACTGCCCGTCTGTCCTGCAACATGCGCATGGCATCGACAGCCTGCTCCAACGGGAATGTCGCGCAGACATAGGGGTCGATTTTCCCCTCACTTGCCCAACTATCAATCGCCTTGATGTTCTCTTTCCCCGCTTCCGGGTCGCGACGGCCATATTCCCCTGCCCGCACCCCCACAACAGAGAACCCTTTGATCAAGGGCATGTTGACGGGCACGCTTGGGATGCGACCGCTGGTAAAGCCGATGACCAGCAAACGACCGTTCCAGCCGATGCAGCGCACCGACTCATCAAACACATCGCCGCCCACTGGGTCATAAATGACATCAGCACCCTTGCCGCCGGTGAGCTCTTTGACCTGTTCCCGAAACCCCTTAGTGACGTTCAGCACATGGTCGGCGCCGCGTTCTTTCACTGTCTTGAGCTTATCGTCAGACGCTGATGTGGCAATGACCGTGGCGCCCAAGAGCTTGCCAACCTCCACTGCCGCCAGTCCCACGCCACCGGCGCTGCCGTGAACCAACAGTGTTTCACCGGGCTTCAGATTGCCGCGAATGACCAAGGCCACATAGGCTGTAAGGTAGGCTGCGGGATAGGCTGCCGCTTTCACAAAATCCATGCCCTTGGGGATGGGACGGCAGGCGGCGGCGGCGGCATTCACTTCTTCTGCAAAACCGCCGACCCGAAGGCCTGCCACCACCTCATCGCCCACCGCAACATTGTCCACACCTGGGCCCAGTTCTGTGACGATGCCGGAGCCTTCCATGCCAGGCGAAAAGGGCAAATCAGGCTTGTATTGATATTTTCCTTGAATCATCAGGATATCTGGAAAATTGATAGAGCAGGCTTTTAACTTCAGCCGGACTTCCCCTTCACCAGGCGGCGGTAAATCCGCCTCAACCAGCTCAATCGAGCCTATATCGTCCGACAATTCATGCACACGCATTGCCCGCATGGTTTTTTCTCCTATTTATCAATATCAATGTGCCGGAGATTACCGGTATTTAGGTAAAGCGCGAAGAGGGCAGGCCCAACTGAAGAGTGTAGGGCTATGGAGGAGATTGTTCGTGGATACAGTGACACAGGCTGTTTTTGGTGCAGTTGTGGGCCAAGTCGGTTTCCAGTCCAAACTTGGGTGGCGGGCGCTTGCCGCGGGGGCCGCCCTGGCAACGGTTCCTGACCTGGATGTCTTTGGCAGTCTGTCTGATCCCTTCAGCGAGTGGGTGCACCATCGCGGCATCACTCATTCCGTGTTTTTTGGCCCCATCGCCGGTCCGCTCTTCGGCATCGCTATCTGGAAGATGTATCAGTGGCGGGCGGAACGAACGCCCGGGAAATTGCCAGCGGGGCTTTCAAGCGCTCAAGCACTCAGTGCCTGGGTCTGGTTATCTGTACTCGCTTTCCTCACCCATCCGTTCCTCGATGTGCTGACGCCTTACGGCACTCAGTTGCTCGCCCCGTTCTCAGATGAACGCTTTGCCGTCAATGCCATGTCGATCATTGATCCTGTCTACACAGGCATTCTCGCTCTCGCTCTCATCGGAGGGTGGCTTGTACGGCGAGGGACGTTCGGCAAACCAGGCTGGTCGCCACATATCGCAGGCGCAGCGATTGTGATGAGCGTTGGATGGCAGATCTATGCCTGGGGCATCAATGAAGGGACAAAGATAGCCGCGCATGAAAGCCTTGCCGAACAGGGCATCGAAACCGCAGAGGTTTCTTCCTACCCCACCCTTTTCCAACCCTGGTTCCGACGCATGACGGCTGAGACGGACAACGCCATTCGCGTCGGCTTCTATTCTCCGCTCACAGACAAACCAATCGAATGGCAAACCTACCCAAAGGCAGAGAGCGCACTCATCAACGAGCTGTCACGGACGATGGAATATCGGATCCTTGAGCGCTTTGCCATGGGCGAAGTCGCCTGGCGCGTGCAGGAGCTGCCGAACGGCCACACCCGTGTGGAAGCCCATGATCTGCGCTATCTTGGATTTGCAGAGACAGAGCTGTCAGCACTTTGGGGCATTGTGGCCACGTTTAACGGCGACAATGAACTGATTGCCCCGCCTGTGCGTTTCTCCAACCGCCCAGAGCCAAGTGCCGATATTTTCTCGGTCATGTGGGTTGGCGCCTTTGGCGAATAAACCAGCTACCTAATTTCGCTTAGATCGCCCTCCCCGCATCCTTCCAATAAGGATCGCGAAGCTTGCGCTTAAAAATCTTGCCTGTTTCTTCTCTTGGAAGCGCATCGTGGAACGTGACCACATGGGGAAGTTTGTACTTCGCGATGCGGGGCGCAAGCCAGCTGGTCACGTCTTCCGCGCTCAGGGAGGAACCGTCCATGAGCTGAATTGCCGCCGCGAGACTTTCACCAAACTCATCGTTGGGAATGCCAAACACGGCGCAATCCTGCACAGCGGGCATCTGGATCAGCTCATGCTCGATCTCAACGGGATAAATATTAACCCCACCCGAGATTACCATGTCGCGCTTTCGGTCGCGCAGATAGAGAAACCCGTCTTCATCTAGGCAGCCGACGTCGCCACAGGTAATGAGACCCTCGCGTTCACATTCGCCGCGTGCCTCATCTTTGTTGTGATAGGTGAAATCCGGGAAGGACCAGAGGCGGAGAAAAATCTCACCGACTTCGCCCGCGGGCAGTTCCTTGCCCTCATCATCCAGAACTTTCACGGTCGCGCCGGGAATGCCTTTCCCCACGGTGCCCGGATGCGCCAGCCATTCTTCTGAAGAACAATGCACAGCGGCGCCCGTCTCGGTGCCGCCGTAATATTCATGGATCACGGGTCCCCACCAGTCGATCATCTGCCTTTTCACGGCTTCAGCGCAAGGGGCTGCGCCGTGCATCACCCGCTCGAGCGAGCTCAGGTCATATTTTGTGCGCACACCTTCTGGAAGGCGCAGAAGCCGCACAAACATGGTCGGCACCAAATGGCCATGGGTGAGTTTTTCCCGCTCAATGAGGGCAAGCATTTCTTCGGCATCAAAACGCGGCTGCAGGAAGAGCGTTCCCCCGATGCGAACCGAAAACGTAGAGTAGAGATTTGGCGCTGAATGGTAGAGCGGTCCCGTCATCACTGCGCGCATGTCAGGCTGGAAATCAAACACATATTTTCGCGCTTCAAGCGTTGCCGCTGTCTGATCTTCCTTTGGCGGCAGGCGCCGCACGCCCTTTGGGTGTCCAGTCGTTCCGGACGTGTAGATCATGCTGGCAGGTGCCGCCCTGGCGTCACCCGCATAGGGCACCTGCTCTTCAAGCCATGCGTCCCAGTTTCGCTCTCCCTCGGGCACACAACACGCGTCCATTAACAGGTGATAGGCCTGTTGCACTTCCGGTGGCGTTGCGACAACCACACGCTCGACATCCTCTGGCACGCTATCCGCCAGGTCAGGCAGAAGATCAGCGTGAATGACGAGCGCCTTCGCCCCTGAGTCGTTCAATACATAGGCTGTTTCGTCGGCGGAAAAATGCCAATTGACCGGGACAGGGTAGAGACCCAGCTCACCGCAGGCGAAGGTTGCTTCCAGGAAGGCAATGTCATTTCGCATGAGGATCGCCACACGATCCCCTTCTCTCAATCCCAGAGACAGAAACCCACTGGCCGCCTTTTTGACACGCTCCTCTAGTGCAGCCCCGCCGATGCGGCGGTCACCGCTGATCACGGTTCCGAGCATAGTCCCCCCAAATCTTCAGAGAATGTTCTAGTTCGACGCCCTCACCCCAGGGCTCTGGCCATATCGCGGGCAATCTCCTCACATGCAGCTTTCGCCGCCGGGACCGTCCCGGAAAACGCTGTGTAGGCGTGACACAGGCTGTCATAGCAGCGATAGGTCACCGGCACGCCGGCAACTCGCAGCTGATTGGCATAGGCTTCACCCTGATCGCGCAAGACATCAAAACCTGCTGTGGTGATGATAGCCGGGGCAAGGCCTGACACATCGTCTGCCTTTGCTGGTGACGCACGCACGTCGTTCTTTTCTTCCGGGCTGTTCATGACCTGGTCCATGAACCAATCCATGATTTCTACGGTGAGCGGGTAAACATCCTTGCAGCTCTCCCGGGACCCACCTTCGGCCGTAATATCGGTCGCCGGATAGATGAGGAGCTGCGCCTTAGGCTTTGGCAGTCCTTCGTTTTTGCGGTGCTGACAGACAACCGCAGAGAGCCATCCTCCTGCGCTGTCCCCGCCAATACCGAGACGCGTTTTGTCAATGCCAAGCGCCTCCGCATTATCTGAAACCCACTGGTAGGAGCTGACCGCGTCCTCCATAGGAGCGGGAAACTTGTTCTCTGGCGCCAGCCGGTAATCCACAGAAACGACAATTGCCCGGCAATCGTCCGCCAGGATCGAACAGAACGTATTGCAGGTTTCCAGTCCACCGATCACACAGCCACCCATATGATAGTAGACAATGCCCGGCAATGGCCCTGTCGCGCCAGCTGGGGTGTAAACGCGGATATGAAGATCTCCGCCTGGGCCCGGAATGGTTCGATTGAGAACCGCAACCGTGCGGCGTGGCTTGCCGTCCAGCATAGCCAGACCGTCGTCCGCATTTTTCCGCGCTTCCTCGATCGGCAGCGTCGTTATGGATGGCGCTTTGGCTCCTTGCGCAGCCAGCAGCTGCACCCGCGGATCCATGGTGCGCCCGTCAATGACAACCGGCTCACCACCTGCAAGTTTCAATATCCAGCTTTCCGGAAGTTTCATCAACGTCCGAATAATCAGCTTTTGAAGGCCCATGTAATTTGTCCCTGCAATTTGGTCTCTGAGAGCGAATTAGTCTTTAAGAGCGAGCCCCGGCACACCACTCAGGATCAGATTGGCTGCGAACTCCGCTGCTTCTTGAGGGTCAGGATTGTCACGAAGCATCATCTTCTCGCCGATTTCCTGCGCCAAACCGATCGCCGCAGCCGTGAGATATTCCCCGTCCACTTTGCGGAGCTTGCCAGCTGCAATGTCCTCTTCAATATAGGTTCTGATTTCTTCAAAACCTGCAATAACTTCCGGCGTGTCCATGCGTACCCGAAGGGCACCAGTGTTGCGCCGCATGACACGGTGGGCGCTTTGATCCGCCACGAGAAATTCAAAATAGGCGCGCAACGCGTTGTGGATATATTCCTCAAAAGTCCGCGAGCGAATACGCTCAGCCCTCAGCCGCGGACGGATGCGCATCATGCTGTCATCCATCAGCGCTTCAAACACTTCTTCTTTGCTTTTGAAGTAGTTGTAGAACGTGCCGGACGCCAGGCCGGTCTGGCGGATGATATCGCGCACAGTTGTCGCGCCATACCCAAGCTCTGAGAAGACTTCCGTCGCGCCCGCCAGAATAGCTTCGCGATTATTTGCTTTTGTCCGCTCCCGCTTGCCCAACGGTTTCATCGTTGCGTCTGGAGCGGGCTTCACAGTTTTTTCGATCGTATCCGACATATATTCCTGGCGTGCCTTATCGTCCCCCGCCTGCCCTGATCGACAGACGTTTCCTAGTCTAACAGGATCGCAATGAGGGTGAAACGAAGGAAAACCGGCTCTTAGGCAGCTTCTTTTCTTGCGACCTTGGCCAGAATCGGTAGGGGATTGCCCGCGCTTTTCGCCCGTTTTGCCCCCTTTTTCCATTCTTTCTTGAGATCATTCACGTAGCGGTTGAAATCGACTTGCATCTTGTGTCTCGGCGACTCGTAGAAATGGCCAAGATAAAGCTTCTCGTCTGCGACGATGGCCACCTCCATTTCAGCCTCTGATGGCAGAGCATAATCACCGACAAGATGGGCGGCCAGCCATTTCGCCTGCTGCTCGGCAAAGTTAATGAGCGTGGGGAGCGGCTGGGCCAGCCCCATGAAAAATAGGTTCGGCACGTCAGGCCGAATAGCCCTTTTAAACAGAGGCAGATGATTATCCTTCGCCGACAGGAATTCCGGGTCAAAGAAGGGGAATTCAACATTGTAGCCGGTGGCGTACACGATGATGTCCACTTCTTCGGTCGTGCCATCGGTGAAACGCACCTGCCCCCCTTCAAAGCGTTCAATATTGGGCTTCATTTTTATGTCGCCGCATCCCACTCGGGTCAGGAATTCGCCGGACACTGAGGGATGACCTTCAAGAGGCTCATGATCGGGCTTGGGCAATCCATAATCTTCCATATTGCCCACCGCCCGTTTGATCGCCATCGCGGCGAGCTTTCGTTGTGCCCATAGGGGGATCCATGTCGGGAGTGACGCCTTATCAGCCACCTGTCCACCGATATATTTCGGCATGACGTAGACACCGCGACGTGCCGCGACCCATAGGTTTTTCGCGATGGGCTTTTGGCTAAGTTCCGAGGCAATATCCATCGCGCTATTGCCCATGCCCACGACAATGATGTTCTTGCCGCGAAAATCATGCGGCTCAAACGGGGAAAGATAGGAATGAGCATGCATCTGGACGCCATCAAATTCCCCTTCGAACGCGGGCGTCGGCCAGCGTGGCGACCAGTGATGTCCATTGCACACGAAGAGAACATCGTAATAGTCGACATCCTGAGACGGTCCGCCGGCGGCGGACCGGTCCAACGTCACTTTCCAGGTACCATCCTCCATTCGGTCTACATGGGTGACGGCTGTGTTGAAGGTCACTTTCTTACGCAGTCCGAAGTGATCCAGATAGGCGTTGAAGTAATCCAACACCTGCGAATGGTGCGGAAAGTCCGGATAGTCATCCGGGATCGGGAAGTCCTCGAACTGCATACGGTATTTGGATGTATCGATGTGCAATGACGAGTAGCACGCAGACATGCCGTTCTTGTTCCCATAGGCCCAATTGCCACCGACAGTGTCTGACAATTCAAATATGTCGAAGGGAATGCCTTTGTCCTGAAGTGCCTTTGCCGTTGAAAAGCCACTGCAGCCCGCGCCGATGATGCAAGCTTTGGGAAGTTTGCTCATGTCAATTCCACCTTTTGAATATCTATGCTGCGGATTATAGAGATGAGTAGACCGTGGTCTAGTTTAGTCAGCGCCCCAGTTTCCTTGACGCAGGGGCGCATAAGCGCCTAGCTATCGCCCTCGGGGAGCACCAGATACGGACAAGCTGATGGACGAAAAAACAATCAAAGAAAACCTCGATCTCATGCGGGATGTTCTGATTTCCCACGTACCTTTCGCCAAGGCTATTGGAATGGAAATCCTAGACGCGAAAGAAGGCGAAGCCTGGATGCGGGTACCGTATGACGAAAAGCTCATCGGCAACCCAGACACAGGCGTTATTCATGGCGGTGTGATTACGTCGGCGCTCGACAATATTTCGGGGGTTGCGGTGCAACTCTCCCTGCCCGAACGGATGGCCATCGCGACGCTTGATTTGCGCATCGACTATATGAAGCCGGCAACACCGAAGCTGGACCTGACCACCCACGCACACTGCTACAAAGTCACCCGGAACATCGCATTCGTCCGCGGCACCGCCTATCACGACGATATTGGCGACCCGATCGCCACATCCGTCGGCGCCTTCATGCTTGCTGCGAACAGATCCATGTCGCCTGGCGACGCGGCCGAGGCTGGCCTCATAAAAAAGGCAGAGGGCTGAACTCATGGAAATTCTGAAACAGGCACGCGAAGCGGGAACTAAAGTTGACCTGAATGCGCTGATTGACGCTATCCCCTACGCTAAGTTCATTGGAATGGAGGTCGATCAGAAAGGCACGGAAATCACCACCGTGCTGAGGTTCGACCACAAGATTATCGGAAACCCTGTGCTCCCCGCTCTCCATGGCGGTGTCATCGGCTCTTTCCTCGAAACCACGGCGATCCTTCAGCTTGCCTATGAGACAGGCGGTGAGGTTCTCCCAAAACCGATCGATCTCACGATTGATTATCTCCGCTCCGGGAAGCCACAGGACACGTTTGCACGGGCGCGCATTACCAAGCATGGTCGGCGCGTCGCCAACGTGCATGTGGAAGCCTGGCAGGATGAACATACGAAAGCAATTGCGGCTGCACACGGTCACTTCCTACTGAAGCCGCCAGAAGAAACCTAAGACAGTTCGTGCGCACCGCCCCCGATACACCGATCACACACAGACGGGTGTTGACGCTCGTCACGCCCATTATTCTGATGGGGCTTTCCACACCTCTTCTGGGGATCGTGGATACGGCGGTGATCGGTCAGCTGGGCGATGCCTCACTCATTGGCGCTGTTGCGGTTGGCGCGCTCATCTTCACCTTTCTCTTCTGGGCCTTCGGGTTCCTGCGCATGGGCACGACGGGCCTCACCGCCCAGGCGTACGGTGCGAATGATGCCAGTGAAATTCGCGCGACGCTTGGGCGTGCACTCCTCATTGCCGGGGTCGCTGGCATCGGACTGCTACTCTTGCAGCTACCGCTCAACTGGATTGCCTTTCAGCTCGTGCAGGGAAGCGATGCGGTTGAGCAAGAAGCCCAGACCTATTTCGCCATTCGCATGTGGAGCGCGCCTTTTACGCTTGCGAACTATGCTGTTCTGGGTTGGCTTGTCGGTATGCAGCAAACGCGGCTTGCGATGGTGCTGCAAATTTTCCTGAATGGTGTCAATGCGAGCCTTGATGCGCTCTTTGTCCTCGGCTTCGGCTGGGGTGTTGCTGGCATTGCAGCGGGGACGGTGATTGCGGAAATCGCCACAGCTTTTGTGGGTCTCGGCATCGCAATCACCCTTCTTCGGCACTATGCAGGTCGCTGGTCCTGGTACGCCATCAGCGCCTGGGAGAAAATCTCCGCCACGCTGTCGGTTAATCGCGACATCATGATCCGCACACTGGTGCTGCTGCTTGCGTTCAGCTTTTTCACCATGGAAGGGGCGCGTCAAGGCGACACGATCCTTGCCGTCAATGCTGTGCTGATGCAGTTTGTCTCCTTCAGCGCGTTTTTTCTGGACGGTTTTGCCTTTGGGGCCGAAGCGCTGGTTGGCTCTGCTATTGGTGCCAAAAACCGCAATCGGTTCTCAGAGGCCGTAAAGCTCACGAGCTTTTGGGCAATCATTCTCTCGATATTGCTCACTTCAGGATTTCTCCTGCTCGGCGGCTATTGGATTGATTTCCTAACGACCAGCCCAGAGGTCAGAGAGGCCGCACGACTTTATCTCCCCTGGGCCGCGTTTATGCCGTTCATTTCCGTCGCCTGTTTTCAGCTCGACGGGATTTTCATTGGCGCCACCCGCGCACGGGAAATGCGTAACGCCTCTTTCGTCTCAACCGGGGCCTTCTTTGTCTTCTGGTATCTGCTGTTGCCTTTTGGAAATCACGGGCTTTGGGCGGCGCTTGCGCTCTTTAACATCACACGCGCTTTTGCGCTTGGGCGTTACTATCCGAGGCTGACCGCAGCACTCGCCACAACGACTTAGAGAATATCCAGTACCTGCTCAGGCGGGCGTCCAAGTGCCGCCTTGTCCCCGGACAAAACGATGGGGCGTTCGATGAGGATTGGGTGGGCCACCATTGCCGCAATCAATTCATCATCAGTTTTCGAGGTGTCACCGAGGCCCAGTTCTTTGTAGGCATCTTCCCCTTTACGGAGAATGTCCCGCGGGCGTTTTCCGAGCATGTCGAGCACGCGTTTCAGCGTCGCCGCGTCCGGACCTTCTTTCAGATATTCGATGATCTGTGGCACCACCCCTTTTTCCTCGATCAGTGCGAGGGTTGCGCGAGATTTGGAACACCGAGGATTGTGATAAATAGTGACGCTCATTCGTTTGCTCTCCTGTCTTCGATCTGTTTTTTTTGGTCGCATTTTCGAACCACAAAAGTCTGCAACTTTTTGTTGAAGTATGCTCTAGACTCCGACGTCGACGCCAATAGCATCTTCAAGACGTTTATACCCATCCCGCTTCAGATTGGACGCGAGATCTCGTTTGATTTTGGTAACAAGGTCTGCACCCCGAAATGTGAGCGCTGTGTAAAGCTGCACGAGCGATGCACCAGCTCTGATTTTTTTGTAGGCATCCGTGCCCGAAGACACACCGCCAACACCGATCAAGGGTATCGTGCCCTTGGTGAGGCGGCGCATGTCCGCCAACACATCTGTCGCCATGTCCATCAAGGGCGCGCCTGAGAGCCCGCCGGTTTCGTCCGCATGCCGACCGGATACGAGACCGTCACGCGCGATGGTCGTGTTGGAGACGATGAGACCGTCCACGCCACTCTCCAGCACAACGGCCGCGATGTCTTCACGTTCCTCATAGACAAGGTCGGGGGCGATTTTTAGCAACACCGGCGTTTGCCCTTCGCGTGCTTCCAGCACACGGCCAAGCAGATCTTCCAATTCCGCTCGGCTTTGCAAGCCCCGCAGGCCAGGCGTGTTGGGGGATGACACATTGACGGTGAAGTAGCTTGCAAGGCTTTCAAAGCGTTTGATGCCGGTCACATAGTCGGCTGCTTTATCTTCTGT
>Ga0189286_100018_pt1 | contig 144251 bp, 137 predicted proteins | sample UW69minimetaG_FD_130330 | JGI IMG/M metagenome (GOLD analysis project Ga0189286, IMG submission 130330) | Marine microbial communities from the Costa Rica Dome - UW69 mini metaG | ecosystem: Environmental > Aquatic > Marine > Oceanic > Photic zone | place: Costa Rica: the Eastern Pacific... | reverse complement strand
CTCACCCTCATGATCAACGGCCCGCCAAAGGTAGTACCGCTCGCCGTTGATCTTCACGAACATTTCGTCCAGATGCCATTTCCAATTTGAGTGGCAACGCATCGACTGAGATCGTCTCTTGCGAATTTCCGATGCGAATTTGGGACCGAACCGTTGCCACCAAAACCGAACGGACTCATAGCTCACGTCGATGCCGCGTTCGTTTAGCAGATCTTCGACATTCCTGAGCGACAGAGGAAACCGAATGTACATCATCAAAGCCAAGCAGATGATCTCAGGGATGGTTTTGAAGTAGCGAAATGGGGATTTGTTCGTCATCGCTGGACGATAATTGTGCGCCCTGCTCGCTTCAAGCCGGTTTCCTCTGACAAGACCCTCCTACCTCCTCCGCCGCGCCCGGCTCTGCTCACGGCGCGCAAGATTAATCGGATGCTCGCGCCCAAGCATGCGATAGAACCCATTGCCTGTGGACCAGTTGAGGAACTGCGAGAAGCTGTCGACCTGATCATCATTGCGGCCGCGCGGAAAGCCCTGCAGCTCACGCTTAAACGCAGGAAGCCAGTCCGCTTCACGTGGCAAGAGCACGTTACCTTCTTCCACCGGAGAGCAGGCGGCGTTGAAACGGATTTCCTTGTCTTTGTCCGGCCGGATCGCCTGATAGCGACTGCGGTCGTCCATAAACAGTTTTTGGAACAGCGGCTTACCACTGGCGGCGTCCTCTATGAGCACCCGATCGGGATCCCACTGACGCACAAGGCTTTTGGCTTTGGCCTCAAGGTCAGGAAAGTCGAGCTGCCTGCGGTACACATCCAACAAATGCCAGCCGTTTCCGGTGAACCCCCAGGTCGTGCAAACCGAGAAGTCAGACCGGGGATCGGCAGACATGCCGGTATCCCAGCTCTGAACTACCATCTGATAGGCCGACCGCGGCAATGCCTCCTCATATGTCCCAAACCACTCCCAACGCAGGGTCGAGCCATCTGGTGCGATCGGGTTCTGTTGATACTGACAATTGAACGTGGCCGTCCCCATTTCCTTGCGCATCCGTTCCAGAGTTTTGCGGTCTGTGCTTTCCGGAAAGAGAATGTCGCCGACTTTACGCTGATGGATCTCCCCAAGACCAATCGGAATATCCACTTCCTCTTCGGCGAACGCGGGAAAATTGAGATGGCGATACGTGCCCTTGTCGAGCAGATAGCCCGCAGGGTCCATTTCATGCAGACGCTGGGCAATCATCACAACGCGACCTTCAGAAGGATTATCAAAACGGGATAGCAAAGAGCCCTCAATGAACACCTGTGCCCGCTCAAGCTCCGCTTCGGAATTGGCATCCGCAGCCTTCAAAAGGTCATCGATGATAATGTAGTCTGCCCCATGGCCCGTGACGGCGCCACCGATGGAGACGGCTTTGCGGCCGCCCCCTTTTGTTGTTTTGATTTCTTCTTGCGTGTTGCCTTTTCTGGCGAGGCGGGTTCCAGGGAACAGGCGTTGATACCAGCCTGAGGACATTACCTTGCGGGTCGCCTCCGAGTGGAGACGCGCAAGATCCAAACCATAGCTGGCAACAATGATCTTGGCGTGGGGATTGTGTCCCAATACGAATGCCACAAACGCAACCGCCACCGTAACCGACTTGAGATGACGAGGCGGCACGTTGATGATCAGCCGCTGGTTTGCGCCAGTGCGGACGTTGTCCAACTCGTGGCACATCGCGCTAACGTGCCAGGCCGGAACAAACGCGCCTTCTTTTCCAGGGTGCAAAGTTCCGAAGGTTTTCCAGACGAAGGCAAGGAAGTTGGTCCGATAGTGCGCCTCAGCGACCCGGACATCCATCCGAGGATCATGCAAGGTCATGGGTCACCTCCATCACTCTCATTTTTCTTCGGCTTGTAGTTTGTTTCAGAGCCAAAACCATTCTCACGAACCTTTTGGGCAAAATACTGCAACACGGCCTCGTCGGTCTGATCTGGCAAAATGGTCTGGCCACTCTGTTCGCCATCGATTTCGACCTGCTGCACCTGTTCTGCATCGAACTGAAGCAACAACTTCAACGCTCCCGCATCTCCCGAAAGGGCCTTCGCCAAGATGCGCTTGGCCACCGCTTCCGCCTTGGAGATTGTCACTTCTTGACCGCCCTCACGGATGGTAACCTTGCGTTCCATCTCGCGTTTAATACTGGCGACAACGCCCTTTGCCCCTTTCGGACGCCCTTTCGGATTGCCCGAGCGTCCCTTTTTGAACTGGCTGTGTTTCGGCGGCTTTCCGTAGCCGACTTCATAGTCAGGGTCCTGCTTAGACATGAGCCAGCTCCTTGCCTTCGGGGGCGGTCAACTGATTGACCAGCTCATCAAAGCGCTTGCCGGTAGAGGCATGAACAGCCTTATGGCCCGTCATGTCCTGCCAACGGCGGATGGTGACATCGACGTAAAGCGGATCCAACTCAATCAACCGCGCGCAACGTCCAGTCTTTTCTGCCGCCAGCAGCGTGGCTCCTGATCCCCCAAAGGCGTCCAGCACAACATCGCCGCGGTGAGTGACATCCATAATGGCATCCGCAACAAGATCGGTCGGCTTGACCGTCGGGTGATCCACCAGATCAGCATCACGTGACTTTCGGAAGCTGTTTACGCCCGCGTAATCCCAAACATTGGTGCGGTTGCGCCCATGTTTGCCCAACGCGACATTATTGATATGCGGCGCTCCAGGTTTCTTGAAGATGCAGACCAGTTCGTGTTTGGAGCGATAGAGACTGCCCATCCCACCATTGGTCTTGTTCCAAACGCAAAGATTGATCAGATCAAGACCTGCTGCCTTTCCGGTCGCGATCAACTCTTCGATGTGGCGCCAATCCATACAAACATTCGCTATCCCGCCGTCAGGCAAATGATGCGCAAGCTGGCCCATAACTTCATTCAAAAAGTTGCGGAACTCAGCATCCGACATCTCACCCGAAGCCATGGCAAACTCGCGGTGCCCGCTGCCGCTTCCCGAGCGCACATGACCCTGCACCGGCACGTTATAAGGCGGGTCTGTAAAGACCATGCGGGGGACTTTTCCCTCCAACACATGTGCATAGCTATCCGCTTCAAGAGAATTGCCGCAAAACACGCGATGATCTCCAAGGATCCAAGTGTCTCCGGGCTGCGTCACCGCAGGTTTGAATTTATCCGGAGCCGCAACAACCTCGGCAGGTGAAGTTTCCGTTTGAGGAGAGCCTCCAATAACAATGTCAATCTCAGGCATTTCGAACCCGGTGATTTCCAGACCGAAGTCCAGATCATCTGCAAGGCTCATGTCCATCAAGTCGGCAAATTCAATGTGCAATGCCTCCTCGTTCCAGTCGGAAAGCTCAGCCAGTTTGTTGTCGGCGATACGCAACGCACGCACCTCGGGATCGGTCAGGTGCGTTGCGATCACAGTAGGCACTGATTTCAACCCGAGAGACTTAGCGGCTTGATAGCGGCCGTGCCCCGCGATGATGACACCGTCACCATCCACCAATATCGGTGTCACAAATCCAAACTGCTTCACTGAGGCTTTGAGCTTGGTGATGTTTTTCTCGCGATGCACGCGGTTGTTGTTCTTGTAAGGCTTAAGATCGCCGACCGGGGTTTGGATGACTTTGTCGGCCATCCAGATCGTTTGGGTCTTTGCTCCCACAGGAGGGCGCGATTTGGGGCAGTTCATAACTGGCTCCATTTTTAGTGCCGACAAACGCGGCGTTTTCAAAATGGATCGCATTAGTAGAATGGAGAGGTCCGAAAGCGGAACTCGCCAGATCTTGCGATCCAGTGTGTCCCCGCTGTAAGTGCGCCAGGCAAAAACCCAGCACAGGTGTCATTAGATGTCTTGCGCCTCTCTCACGCATCCAATGACAAGCCCAAACTAGGAACCCACGCGATGAAGCGCAAGTGGTTTTCGGACAAAATTTAGCACTAACCTATTGTTATACATATAATTATGGGTGTGGTATCTTCGATCAACGCTGCACAAAAGGTAAGTTGTTCCCTCATCCGAAAAGACTGGACTAAGTGCCCAGACCACGCATCACTAGTCACAGGCTCGATCAATTCGGGCTCTCCTCAGTACGGGGCACTGCCTCCGAACGCCACAATGACGAGGAGATCAATTATGACAATGCCTGCTCTGGAAGACCAACGAGCTTTGGGCCGCGAGGATCTGTAAAAGGCTTGGCAGGCGCTCCACGGCAAAGCACCACCACCACGTATGAGTCAGGTCTTTATGCGCCGGGTATTGGCATATGAGATCCAAGTGCGGCGTCATGGCGGGCTTACAAAAACAGCTTTGAAAGACCTGGCACGGAAAGAGGGAAAGCGGAAACAGTCATCAAAGACCGCGCTCGGCCTCAAGCCCGGTGGCCGATTGCTGCGGGAATGGAACGGCACCACCCATGTGGTCGACGTAACCGAGGACGGCTTTCTGTGGCGCGGGCAGACTTACCGGTCGCTTTCCGTGATTGCCCGCACGATCACAGGCAGCCATTGGTCCGGGCCGCGCTTCTTCGGCTTAACGAAGACCGGAGCGAACAAATGAGCCAGCCCCGCAAGATACGATGCGCCATCTATACCCGCAAATCCTCCGAAGAAGGGCTGGATCAGGATTTCAACTCGCTGGACGCTCAGCATGAAGCCTGCGTTGCCTATATCGCGAGCCAGAAGCATGAAGGCTGGAAGCTGCTGCCCGGGCGCTATGACGATGGTGGCAAATCGGGTGGCACACTGGAACGCCCTGCCCTGCAACATCTTTTGGCGGATATCGACGCCGGACGGATCGACATGGTAGTGGTCTACAAGATTAACCGACTGACACGTTCGCTTGCTGACTTCGCCAAACTAGTTGATCGGATTGACGAAGTCGACTGTTCCTTTGTCTCGGTCACGCAGGCATTTAACACCTCCTCGTCAATGGGCCGGCTCACTTTGAACGTCCTCCTCTCATTCGCCCAGTTCGAAAGGGAGGTCACCGCGGAACGCATCCGCGACAAGATCGCCGCCTCCAAGAAGAAAGGCCTCTGGATGGGCGGAGTGCCGCCGCTCGGGTATGATGCGCATCCCGATCCAAACACAAGGGAACTGGTGATCAATGAAGACGAGGCCCAGACCGTCGGGCGCATCTTTGATCTTTATGACGAATTGCAATGCCTGAATGCTGTCACGCGGCAATGCGACACCGAGGGTCTGGTTTCAAAGCGCCATGTCTTCTCGACCGGTCGTGTTCAAGGTGGGCGCACGTTCAGTCGCGGTCAGATCTATCACATTCTGCGCAATCCAACCTATCTCGGACGCATTCGCCACAAGGACAAGAGCTTTCCCGGACAGCACACAGCTATCATCGAGAAACGGCAATGGGACGGGGTGCAGGACAAGCTTGCGGCCGCCGCAATGCGCCGTCGCGGTGGAACCGCCTCTGAGACTTTCACGTCTGACACACCAGTCGCACCGCTTCTGGGCAAATTGCGCGATGAGACAGGAGATATCCTGACCCCCTCCCACACACAAAAGGGCAATCAGCGCCACTACTACTATGTCTCAAACCGCCTGATCTCGGGCAAACCCGACCCCACCGGATGGCGCCTACCAGCCAAGGCGCTAGAGAAAGCGGTGACACATGCCATCGCAGATCACCTGCGCACCGCTGCCCAGCGCCATCAGATTGTGATCAATTCAGACGCGTTATTATCATCGGCAGCGGCTGATGCGATGCAGGAACTTGTGGGAGAGCTTATTGCGAGCAGGGCAAAAGCCCTCTTCACCACCATCAAAGCCGGCACGATATCTGGTGAGCGGTTGCAGCTGCATCTCTCCCCCACTGATCTTGCCAAACTCCTGAACCTTCCCGCACAGGAACTGGACAAAAAGCTGTGCAAAATCGACGTCCCATTCGCCGTCCGCCGCCGGGGCGTCGAGATGAAAATTGTGGCTGGGGAAACAATACCCGCCCCCGATGCGACTCTGATCCGGGCCCTGCGCAATGCTCATGATTGGGTGGCTCAAATGAAGACCGGAACGTCCATCAAACAGATCGCCAGCACGACAACCATTTCGGAAAGCTACATCACCCGCATTGTCCCGATGGCCTTTTTGTCACCCCGAATCCAGCAAGCCATCCTCTCGGGGTCGCAACCTGCAGAACTTACGCTCGAAACCATCGCCCGATGCAAACTGCCAATGGATTGGCAGGCCCAAGAGCGGCTTTTCGGATTTATCCAAACCGCCTGATCCCTGTTTGATATCTAAGCCTCCCTGATCCGTGCCTAAAAATTCCCTGTTCGGCGTTTCAAATTCCCTGTTCGGCCGCCTAGGGAATTCGCACCCTAAGCTTATGTAAACGCTGGAGAAAGCGCACTCGCTTTTGGGCAAATTTAGCTGATTCACGCAAAATTCCCTGTAAACTGCCCCTTATCAGGGAAACACGCACCAAACCTCACCGGCAAAATTGGGACACTGAGACTCTTGAGATCTTTTGGGGAAATACAGCGCCACGGTGCGTCTCAGTTCAAACCGCAACCTCGCAACCGACGGAAATCGCGCCACAAATCGCAACCAATTCTGCAGGGGAAAATGAGACCGGGGTCGGTGGCGGAGGAGGTGGGATTCGAACCCACGGAGGGCGTTAACCCTCGTCGGTTTTCAAGACCGGTGCATTCGACCACTCTGCCACTCCTCCGACACGCCATCCCTACTGCTACTCTCCGCGCGGTTCAAGCGGAAAGAGCGGCGGATTTCCGACACTTTCTGTTACCCGCACTTTCCTTAAAACCTAACGCGGGTTACACTCCGCGCAATTGACCGCTGCTGCGCCCGTTGAAGGACAGAGAACAGCGGCATTTGGTGAGACAGGATACGAGCAGGCAAAGGGCACATAATGACCTTATTTTCAGGCGCAAACTTTCAATTTCCGCGCCGCAAGGCGCCAGCCGTTTTGGTTCTTTGTGGCGTCGCGCTTGCTGGCTGCACCGATGGCGAAGACTTCAACTTTCTAAACAAAACACCCACGACCGAGGCCGCCACGCCGGTGGCAGGCCAAACCACCAAACTGGTGGAGCGTGATGTCGAAACCCCAGAGGTCTTCTCCACGTCAGAGTCCGGCCTATGGGATGGCCGCCCGTCCCTGGGGGGCGTATGGGCCGCACACCCCGACGTCGGCGACCCAGAGCGGGTCATCATCCGCAACCAGGCCAACGGCAAATTTGTAATCGGCGCCCTGTTCCGCCGCGAACGTGACATCCCCGGCCCGCGCATTCAGGTGTCCTCTGATGCCGCAGCCGCGCTTGGCATGTTGGCCGGTGCACCTGTGGAACTGAACATCACTGCCCTGCGCCGCGAAGAAGTGGCAGAAGAGGCCCCTGTTGATCCAGAGGCAACCGCCGAAGTTGCTGAAACGGCAGAGGTTGAAGAAGCGCCACTGGAGCCAATCGCGGCAGCAACCGCGGCCATCGCCGCGGCCGAAGCCAAGCAGGCCGCCCCTGCCCCCGCACCGGCGGCACAATCAGAAGTGGCGCCCAAGCCGACCTCTTCTTCGCTCTCTAAACCCTACGTGCAGATCGGCATCTTCTCGGTGCAATCCAACGCCAACGGCGCTGCCGCGCAAATGAAGAGCGCCGGCCTGCCCGCGCTGACCAAGAAAACCACCTCGGGTGACAAGACCTTCTACCGCGTGCTGGTGGGCCCCGCGTCGAGCAAGTCCGAATTGAAATCCATGACCAAGAAAGTGCACGGCATTGGCTTTACCGACGCCTATGCCGTGACCAACTGACGGAGGCCTCTGCCATGTTCAAATCCGTGTTCTACGCCTTCGTGGCCTCGATTGGATTGACCGTTGCGACCAGCGAGGCCAGCGCCTTTGAAACCAAAGCGCGTGCCGCCTTTGTGATGGATCAATCCACCGGCACTGTGTTGCTGGCCAAAAACGCTGACGAAGCCCTGCCACCGGCCTCCATGTCCAAGTTGATGACGCTCTACATGGCCTTTGAGGCCGTCCGAGATGGCCGCTTGCAGATGACTGAAAAACTGCCGGTGTCGCAGCATGCGATGAACTACGGCGGCTCTACCATGTTCCTGGACACAACAGATCGTGTGGCTGTCGAAGGCCTCTTGCGGGGCATCATCGTTTTATCCGGTAATGACGCCTGTGCTGTGATTGCCGAAACCCTCAGCCCGGATGGGACTGAAGCTGGCTTTGCCCGCCTAATGACCCGTCGTGCGCGGCAAATGGGCATGACCAACTCGACCTTTGCCAACTCCAACGGCTGGCCCGCGCCCGGCCATCGCATGAGCATGCGCGACCTTGCTTTGCTGGCAAACCGCCTCATCACCGATTTTCCTGAATTCTACCCGATGTTTGCCGAACGCGAGTTCCAGTTTGACGGCCGCGCACCGCAAAACACCCAAAACCGCAACCCGCTCCTACGTCTCAATATTGGCGCTGACGGCCTGAAAACCGGCCACACGTCTGAGGCCGGCTACGGCCTTGTTGGCTCTGCCAAACAAGGCAACCGCCGCGTGATTTTTGCCTTCTCCGGCCTGCAAACCGCCGCCGAACGCGCCGAAGTCTCTGAGCAAATTGTCAACTGGTCCCTCCGCCAATTTTCAGAGGCCACCCTGGCCCGCGAGGGCGAACGTGTGGCCGAAGCGGACGTCTGGATGGGCAAAACCCCACGGGTTGGTCTCGTCCCGGAAAATGACATTGAAGTGCTTTTGCCCGTGCTTGCACAGAACAAGGTCAAAGCTGAGGTGATCTACAACGGCCCAATTGAGGCGCCCATCGCAAAGGGCCAATCGTTGGCGGAGCTGGTGCTCATGCCCGAAGACCTGCCAGAAATGCGTATTCCTCTGGTGGCTGAAGCGGATGTGCCCGAAGGCGGCTTTGGCATCCGCCTGCGCACGGCTGCAGGCGTTCTGATGCAGCAATTTGGCCTCAATCTCGCAGGTGCATCGTGAGCGGACACTTCATCACGTTTGAAGGCATCGACGGTTCCGGCAAATCCACCCAAGCAAAACTCCTCGCAGACCGCTTGCGCGCGGAAGGCTTTGAAGTTGTGCTTACCCGCGAACCCGGCGGCTCCATTGGAGCTGAAGAAATCCGCGGGCTGGTACTTGAAGGCGACCCGGACCGCTGGTCTGCGGAAACCGAAATCCTGCTGTTTACCGCAGCCCGCCGTGACCACCTGGAACGCACCATTCTGCCTGCCGTGGCTGCTGGCAAAATTGTCATCTGCGACCGCTTCGCCGACAGCACCCGCATGTATCAGGGTCTTTCGCGTGGCGACCTGCGCGGGATCGTGGACCAATTGCACAGCCTGATGATCGGCCGCGAACCTGACCTGACTGTGCTGATCGACATGGACCCAGCCACCGGCCTGGCCCGTGCCAAGTCCCGCCAAACCTCCGAAGAACGCTTTGAAGACTTTGGCCAAGCCTTACAGGAGCAAATGCGCAAAGGCTTTCTGAACCTGTCCAAGGAATACGCAGACCGCTTCCGCGTGATCGACGGCGCCAACGATATGAACAGCGTGTCTGACGCGGTTTACGCCACCGTGAAACAGCACATCGAGGCCAGCGCGTGAGCGAAGACACCGCCCCAGAGGCTGACCGCGTCACCGGCGCGCCGCACCCGCGGGAAACCGAGGTGCTCTTTGGCCAGGCTTCTGCCGAACAGGATTTCCTCACTGCGGTCAATTCACATCGCCTGCACCACGGCTGGCTGATCACCGGACCAATTGGCGTGGGCAAAGCCACGCTGGCTTGGCGCATGGCGCGTTTCCTTCTGGCCACCCCGATGGATGACGGCGCCGGTCTGTTTGGCGATCCTGTGCCGCACTCCAGTTTGGATGTGTCACCAGACCACCCGGTGTCGCACCGCCTCTTGGCCCGCTCCGAGCCGGGCCTGTTCAGCATCACCCGCTCCAAGAAGGAGAAAACCGGCAAGCTACGCGACCAAATCGTCGTGGATGATGTGCGCGGCCTGACCCACTTCCTGACCATGTCCTCCGCAGACGGTGGCCGCCGCGTTGTGATTGTCGACAGTGCGGATGAGATGAACGTGAACGCCGCCAACGCGCTCCTTAAAATGCTGGAGGAACCGCCAGAGCGCACCACCATGCTGCTGATCTCGCATCAGCCCTCGCGCCTGCTGCCAACCATCCGGTCGCGTTGTCGCGAACTGCGCCTGCACCCTTTGTCTCCTGAGGACATGCACAACGCCCTCACGCAGGCTGGCTTTGAGGCCGCCGAGTCCCCTGCCCTCGCCGAACTGGCCGCAGGTTCTGTGGGTGAAGCCCTGCGGATTTTGCAAAGTGACGGCCTCGCGCTCTATGCCGAGTTGATCTCGCTCTTTGCCACCGAACAGGGTTTTGATCGGCAACGCGCCATCAACCTGTCAAATGCGGCCGTAGGCCCTGCCAATGCCGAACGGTATGAGTTGCTGCTGACGTTAATCGACCTCTTTCTCATACGCCTCGCGCGCACCGGGGCATTGGGTCAGCCCCCCGCCACCGAAGTTGCCCCCAACGAGGCGCAAGTGCTCAGCCGTCTGGCCCCCAATGCCTACAAGGCCCGCGCCTGGGCCGCGGCAGCGCAGGAAATTTCGGATCGCACCCACCACGGCAAGGCGGTGAACCTTGACCCTGCCGCGCTTGTGCTGGATACGGTTTTTAAGATCCATCAAACCGCAACCGCCTGAGCGCCTCATGACTGACTATCCCCAGATCACCGACAGCCACTGCCACCTCGATTTCCCGGACTTCGACGGCAAGCTGGATGAGTTCATCTCCCGCGCGGCTGACGTGGGCGTGACCCGCATGGTGACCATCTGCACCCGCCTGCGCAACGAACCCACCGTGCGCGCGATAGCCGAGGCCCATGCGCCGGTGTTCTACGCCGCAGGCACCCACCCGATGAGCGCCGCCGAGGAACCGCTGGCCACCGTGGACGAGTTGGTCGCGCTGGCCGAACACCCCAAGTTTGTGGGTATTGGCGAAACCGGATTGGACTACCACTACACCGCCGACAGCAAAGAGGTGCAACAAACCTCGCTGCGCATCCACTGCGAAGCCGCACGCGAAACCGGCCTGCCGCTGATCATCCACAGCCGCGATGCAGATGAAGACATGGCTCAAATCCTGACTCAAGAATTCAACAAAGGCGCCTATGGCTGCGTCATGCACTGCTACAGCTCTGGCCCGGAACTGGCGAAAAAGATGCTCGACCTTGGCTTCTACCTGTCCATGTCCGGCATCGCTGCTTTCCCACGCTCTCAGGAAGTGCGCGACATCTTTGCCGCCGCACCGGTGGACCGCATGCTGGTGGAAACCGACGCGCCTTACCTCGCGCCCCCGCCCTATCGCGGCAAGCGCAACGAGCCGTCTTACGTGGAGAAAACCGCCCGTGTTGGCGCCGAGGTCTTCGGCATGGACTACGCCGACTTCGCCGCGCAGACACAGGCCAACTTCGAGCGCCTGTTCTCCAAAGTGACCAGCACGGCGGCCGCTGCATGAGCGCAACGCTGACCTTCACCATTCTGGGCTGCGGCAGCTCTGGTGGCGTGCCGCGCATCGGCGGCCATTGGGGGGATTGTGACCCCACCAACCCCAAAAACCGCCGCCGCCGCTGCTCGTTGCTGATCGAACGTGAAACGGCAGAGGGTAAAACCACCGTGCTGGTCGACACCTCACCAGACATGCGCGACCAACTTTTGTCCGCGGATGTCTTCGCGCTGGACGCGGTGGTCTACACCCACAGCCACGCGGATCATGTGCATGGCATCGATGACCTGCGTATGGTGGTCTACAACATGCGCAAACGCATTCCCGTCTGGGCGGACGGTGCCACGCAAAACGATCTGCTCAGCCGCTTTGGCTATGCCTTTGTGCAACCCAAAGACAGTCCCTACCCGCCGATCCTCGACTTGCACACCATCGATGACGACGATTTCACCATCTCCGGTGCCGGTGGTGACATCACCTTTAAGCCAATCAAGGTGGATCACGGCAGCATCGACGCCTTGGCCTTCCGCGTGAACGACGTGGTTTATATGCCGGACGTGGCCGAAATCTACGACGACGCCTGGCCGCAGCTGGCCGATATGAAGTGCTTCATCATCGACGCCCTGCGCCGCTCGCCGCACCCCACTCACGCCCATCTGGACAAAGCGCTGGAGTGGATTGCCAAACTCACACCGGAGCGCGCTGTGCTGACCAACATGCACATCGACCTAGACCACTCTGTGTTGGATGGCGAGACCCCGGACCACATCACCCCCGCATTTGACGGGATGAAAATCACCTACGACCTGTAACGACAGGCCACACAGCAGGACACGACACAGATGCAAACTCTTATCTCTGTGATCCTGCCGGTCTTTTTCATCATCGGTTTTGGCTACCTCGCCGCGTGGCGCGGAGTGTTCAGCCAGCAAAACGTCGACGGGTTGATGCGTTACGCCACCAACTTTGCCGTACCGGTCCTGCTTTTCCGCGCGATCTCCAACTTGGATTTGGCCGCCGAATACAACCTCAACCTCCTGGGCAGCTTCTACGGTGCCGCCTTCCTGTGCTTTCTCACCGGCATGCTGGGCGCCAAATTCCTGTTTGGTCGCGACTGGGAAGACGCCACCGCCATTGGCTTTGTCTGCCTGTTTTCCAACTCGCTCTTGCTGGGCCTCACGATCATGGAGCGCGCCTACGGACCAGACAGCCTGACCGGCAACTACGCCATTATCTCGATCCATGCGCCGTTCTGTTACGGCCTGGGCATTGCCACCATGGAGATCATGCGCGCACGGCACAGCTACAAAGCCCAAATTGTGCCCACCGTTCTCAAGGCGATGTTCTCCAACGCGTTGATCATCGGCATCGGCCTTGGCTTTATCGTCAACCTCGGCAACATCTCGGTGCCTGAACCGGCGATGCACGCCGTCAACCTCTTGGCAGGCTCAGCGCTGCCCGCCGCGCTGTTTGGCATCGGCGGCGTGCTCTACCGCTACCGTCCGGAAGGCGACATGCGCACCATCCTCTTCTGCTGCGCCGTCTCGCTGGGCCTGCACCCGGCGCTGACCTTCGCCTTTGTCACCTGGAGTGCCATCTCCGTGGACAATATGCGCTCCGCCATTGTCACCGCCTCCATGGCTCCGGGCATCAACGCCTACCTCTTCGCCAATATGTACGGCCGCGCCATGCGAGTGGCCGCCTCCGCCGTGCTGATTGGCACCGCTCTCTCCGTGCTCACGGTTTGGCTCTGGCTGGGCACATTGCCGTGACCTCACAGCACAGCGGCTTGCGTCCACCGCAACCGCGCCCCATCTTGTCGGCCTGACCCACCACAGGAGTGCCCCAATGGCCCAAGACCCAATCCGCGTGGACATCGTCTCCGATGTTGTTTGCCCCTGGTGCATCGTTGGCTATCGCCAGCTCATGCAAGCTTCCGAGGCCACCGGCATTCTGGTAGAAACCTATTGGCACCCGTTTGAACTCAATCCGGATATGGAAGCCGAAGGCGAAAACCTGCGCGCGCACATCATGCGCAAATACGGCAGCTCCGCCGAACAGTCTCAATCCGCACGAGATCACCTGACCAACGTGGGCAAAGACCTCGACTTCGCGTTTCACTGGACCGAGGACAGTCGCATCTACAACACCTTTGCCGCCCATCAACTGTTGCACTGGGCTTCGGAAAGCGGACAGGCCCAGGCGCTCAAACTGGCGCTGTTTGACACCTATTTCACCCAGGGCCGCGACGTGAGCGATCCGGACGTCCTGATCGAGACTGCGGCTTCCATTGGTCTAAGCGCGGAAGAGGCCAAGGCAGTTCTGCAAGACCAACGCTATGCAGAGACCGTGCGGCAGAAAGAGCAGTTCTGGACCTCGCGTGGTGTGTCGGGTGTGCCCACTATGGTGTTTGACTCCAAACAGGCCACCTCCGGTGCGCAAGGCGTCGACACCTTTGCAAATCTGCTTCGAACCATCGCCATGCCCTAAGCCCCAAGGCCGCGCAGGCCTTGCGACAATCTGTTTGTAGACAGCCCTTGGAATCGCCGATTCCGAGGGCTTTTTGCTGCGCAATTCCGGTCGCGTCTCCGCCTTCTAAAGAAAGCCGTTCACGGCACACACAACCCTGGGCGGCAAGGTCATTAAAATCCTGCCAAAGTCACCACAAACCACAAAAATATATTTCCTATTCATCTACTTAATACCGAACCCTCACATCAGGAAGTCGGCAAATTCCCCTGCTAGCCCCCCCTATCTACCGCGCCAAACCACAAGATTTTTCCGAGTAACCGGGTGTTAAGAGCTGCCAGCTTACGTTGCCTTCAATCAGCCAGTCCGAAAACGGTATTGAACCAGACCCATGAACACAGACACATCATCATCACAGGCCGACTGCATCGCGCTGCCGCAGCAGTTGGATTACGCACATTGCACCGAATTGCGTCTCGCAATCGAAGCCTCCCGCGGGCAACCGCTTGCGCTTGATGCGCATCATGTTGAGTTCCTTGGAGGGGCTGGCGCTGAACTGCTTTTGGCCACGCGCGCCGAATGGGCCGCACGTGAACTGCCATTTGAACTGAAACAACCATCTGACGAATTTCTAAAAGGTATGGAGCGGCTCGGCCTGCCCCATGACTGTCTTCTTGAAAGGGGCTCCGCATGACGACGAAGATTCTTGCAGTTGATGACTCCCGCACCATGCGCGCGATGATTCAAACCGCACTGACCGATGCAGGCTTTGATGTCGATCTGGCCGAGGACGGCATCGACGGTCTGGACAAACTTGGCGGCTCTGACCCTGACCTGGTCATCACCGACATCAACATGCCCCGCCTGGATGGCTTTGGCATGATCGAAGGTGTGCGTGAGCGTCCAGAGTGCGCCTCTCTGCCCATTCTCGTGCTGACCACAGAAAGCGGCGAAGAACTGAAACAACGTGCCCGTACCGCTGGCGCAACCGGCTGGATTGTAAAGCCGTTTGACGCTGAAAAGCTGGTCGCGGTCATCAATCGTCTGGTTGTCTGAAAGGAACTGAGTGATGTCCGATCTTCGTGACATGTTCTTTGAGGAATGCGACGACCTTCTTGAAGTGTTGTCCACCGGTCTGGAAGATCTCCAGAACGAGACCTCGGATGCGGAAACCATCAACGCGATGTTCCGCTCCGTGCATTCCATCAAAGGCGGCGCCGGGGCCTTTGGCCTTGATCGCCTGATCAAATTTGCCCACGCATTTGAAAACGTGCTGGACGACCTGCGCTCCGACAAGATCGGCGTAGACGCGACCATCACCGCCCTGATGTTCTCCGGCTTTGACCACCTGAGTGATCTGGTGGACGCAGCCCGCGACGACAATGACCTGCCTGACACCGACGGTGCGGCTGTTTTGGCAGAACTGAAACAGACCACCCAAAACGCCAATGGTGGTGTTGGCGGCGACGATGACGACGACGCCAACGAAGTCAGCTCCGACGACTTTGAAGTTCAAGCCATGGACTTCAGCCTCGATCTGGGCGGCGACGATGACGGTGGCATTGGCGATTTGCCAGGCCTGCCCTCTCTTGGCGGTGGCGACGACGCAACCGACGGCGCGACCCACTTTGTGGTGAAATTCAAAGCCGATCCTGTGCTTTACACCCGCGGCCACGATCCAGCCCTGCTGTTCCGTGCGCTGGGTGAGATGGGCGAGTTGTCCATCGAAGCAGACCGTTCGGAAGTGGCCCCACTGGAAAGCCTCAAGGATGCCCCTGCGGCGATCTCTTGGACGCTGACCCTGCGCCCGGACGACGGTATCGACGAAAGCACCATCCGCGAAATCTTCGAGTTTGTCGAAGGCCAGTGCACACTGCACATCTCTGAAACCGTGGAGGAAGCCGCAGCGGAAGACGACGCAGCACCTGTCGCAGACGCACCTGCTGCGCCCGTGGCGGAAGCCGCGCCAGCAGCACCTGCTACAGCGCCAGCCGCAAAGGCCGAAGCCAAGCCAGCCCCTGCCAAGGCCCCAAAGGCTGAAAAGCAGGAGGCCAAAGGCGGAGACGGCGGAAAAAAGTCTTCTGAACCGCGCAACAGCACCATCCGTGTGGACCTGAACCGCGTGGACCGCCTGATCAACCTGGTCGGCGAGCTCGTGATCAGCGAAGCCATGTTGCGCCAGTCGATGAATGAGCTGCCAGTGTCGGCCAACAGTGCCGTCAGCGAAGCCATTGGTCAGCTGAAAACCCTGTCCGGCGTTCTGCAAGAGAGCGTGATGGCCATTCGCGCACAACCCGTGCGTGGCCTGTTCCAGCGGATGAGCCGGATTGTACGGGAATCTTCCCGTCAGGCTGGCAAAACCTCCCGTCTGGTGATGGTTGGGGAAGCCACCGAGGTCGACAAGACCGTGACCGAACGTCTGGTGGAACCACTGACCCACATGATCCGGAACTCGGTCGACCATGGTTTGGAAAAAGCCGAAGACCGTGTTGCCGCTGGCAAACCGGAAATGGGCACCATCAAGCTGGAAGCCGCACACCGTTCCGGTCGTGTTGTGATCTCGCTCTCTGATGACGGCGCCGGTGTGAACCGTGCCAAAGTGCGTCAGAAAGCCGAAGAGAAAGGTCTGATCCGTCCAGAGGACGATCTGACCGACAGCGACATCGACAACCTGTTGTTCCGCCCCGGTTTCTCCACTGCCGACGAGATCTCTCAGCTCTCCGGTCGTGGCGTGGGTATGGACGTTGTGCGCTCTGAAATTCAGGCGCTTGGCGGCCGCATCAACCTGCAGTCCGAGCCGGGCAAAGGCACCACGATCACCATCTCCCTGCCGCTCACTCTTGCGGTGATGGAAGGCATGCTGATCGAAGTCGCCGGCGAAAGCCTTGTTGTTCCTACCGTGGCGCTGCGTGAAACTCTGCAGCCCGGTCAGGCCAACATTCACGACTTCTGTGATGGCGACCGCGGCCTGTCCGTCAACGACTCGATGCTGCCGATTGTGGATTTGGGCGAGGCTCTTGGCTTCCGCGCGCCGCTGCCGGACTTCAGCAACCAGTCTCTCCTTCTGATCGAAGGGGAATCCGGACGCCGCTCGGCCCTCGCTGTGGACGGCATCGTGGAGCAACGCGAAGTGGTGATCAAAGGTTTGGAGCAGAACTACCAATCCATTCCGGGCATCGCCGCCGCAACCATCCTTGGCAACGGCAAGATCGCCCTGATCGTCGATACAGATCAAATGATCCCATCGCCGGGCAACGGCAACCCAGGACTGCGTAAGGGGTCCGAATTGGCAGAGGTGAATCTCTAATGTCTGAACAAGCAACTCAAGAACAGACCGACAACCGCATTGAAATCGTGTCCTTCACCATTGGTGAGCAGGCGTTCTGTCTGGACATCGGCCACGTGCTGGAAATCCGCGGCTGGACCAACACCACCACGCTTCCACATGCACCTGACTATGTCGTCGGCATGATGAACCTGCGCGGTGCGGTGCTGCCGGTGATCGACCTGTCGATGCGTCTGGGCCTTGGCAAAACCATCCCGGAAAGCCGCCACGTGATCATCATCGCACACATCGATGAGAAGAGCGTGGGCTTCCTGGTGGATGCCGTGTCCAACATCATCACAGTGAACACCGACGAGATCAAAGCCACTCCGGAGGTCTCCTCTTCCAAGACCGCAGCGTTCATTCGCGGCGTCTATACCCTGGAAGAGACCATCGTTCGTGCGATCGATGTTCACCAGATCATGCCACAGGAAGCACTGTCAGCAGCATGACCCAAATGGCGCAAAAATCCCTTGAAGAAGGCACAATCAGTGATGCGGACTTTGCCGCCATTGCTGGGCTGGTGCGTGAGTGGATGGGCATCGACCTTCAGCCGCATAAGCGGACGATGGTCGCCTCCCGCCTCTCCAAGCGCCTGCGTGCCACCGGCTATGACACAGTCAACGACTACATTGACTACATGCACTCGCCTCAAGGGCGGGATGAGCAAACCCGCTTTATCAGCGCCTACACAACCAACATGACGCGCTTCAATCGCGAAGGGCATCACTTCGAACAGCTGGCCAATGACGTGCTGCCGGACCTGATGGCCCAGGCGAGCCGCGGCAAGCGGGTTCGGATCTGGTCGGCAGGCTGTTCCAGCGGCGAAGAACCTTATGGCCTGGCATTCCACGTCCTGGATGCCTGCCCCGAGGCGGCCTCGCTTGATGTGAAGATCCTGGCATCTGACATCGACCCGGAAATTCTGGCCACTGCCAAGCGCGGCGTCTATCCGACGTCCTCGATCAACACCCTGACCAACGGTCAAGGCGCGAAGTATTTCGAGGATTTTGAAGGCGCGCGCGATCAGAAAGCGGTCTGCCAAAATGCCCGTGACCTGATCAGCTTCCGGCGTCTCAATCTGCACGGCGACTGGCCCTTCAAGGGCAAGTTCGACATCATCATGTGTCGCAACGTCGCCATCTACTTTGATGCACCGACACAAAGCCGCCTCTGGCGCAGATTTGGCGAGCAGCTCTGCCCGGACGGCCTCCTTTTCTTGGGTCATTCCGAAGGAATTGGCCCGGAACACGCCGAGCTGTTTCACACAGCCGGACGGGGCGTTTTCTCAATAGACACCTCCCGCATTGGCAGCAGAAGCGCTGATGCAACCTTGCACATGGGGAACTGAACAATGAGCTTGAAAGATAAGCTGCACATTCTGGTTGTGGACGACATGTCCACCAGCCGGGGACTCATCACACAGGCACTCGATGAGATCGGGATCGTCAACTACCGCACCGAAAACGACGGTGCTCAGGCCTGGCGCAGCCTCGCGGCAAAGCCGGTCCACCTGATCCTGTCCGATTTCAACATGCCTGGCATGGACGGCCTCCAGCTTCTGGAAGGCATCCGCTCCAACAAGGCCACCGCGCGGACAGGTTTCATCCTGATCACCGGCCGTGCCGACCCGGACACCATCAACCGCGGCGTCAAGCTGGGTATGAACAACTTCATCAAGAAGCCGTTCGAAACCGCACAACTCAAAGCCTGCATCGAGAAGGTGGTGGGGCCTCTGTAAAGGAGGCTCCCATGGGGGAACGACGAATGACAACGCGCACAACCGCAGACGTATTGACCACCATTTCCGAGGACGTGGCCGACTTGGCTTCCATCGCACATGCGCTGGATGGGTTGACCAGTGAACTGGATTTGGAAGGTGTCGATCACAATAAAATAAGGGATCTGCAGCGCGTGGACGCGCTGTTCCAGCACCTGGACGACATCGCGGTTTTGCTTGGCAACATGTCATCAATGATTGGCGCTGGACCGGATCTGAATGTGCAGGATCTCTCCGACAGCGTCCGTCTGGATTACCTAAAGTCCCGTCTGTCGGACTCAGAAAAGACCCGCGCAATCTCGCCTGATGCAGGCAACGTTAACCTCTTCTGAGCCACACTCGCTCAGCCACAGTGACATTGGAATAGACCCATGAACGCCATGACAAAGATCAGCAGCGCCAGCGCAGACAGCTCCGCAACTGAGGTGCGATTTGCCGCCGAGAGCATTATCACGTCAGCAACCGATCCGCGTGGCGTGATCCAGTTTGCCAACGACACGTTTGTCGAAGTTGGCGGCTACCCGCTGGAAGAGCTGATCAATGCGCCGCACAAAATTTTGCGCCATCCCGATATGCCAAAGGGCGTATTCTACTTGATGTGGGAATGCCTGAAAGCAGGTCAACCGGTCTGCGCTTATGTGAAAAACAAGACCAAATCCGGTGGGTATTACTGGGTTCTGGCCGTGGTAACCCACACCGAAAACGGCTACCTGTCCGCCCGTATCCGCCCAGGTTCAGAGCTTTTTGAAGCCACCAAGGAAATGTATGTTTCTCTTCTTCAGGAGGAGAAAGATAACAACCTGACACCAGAGCAGAGCGGCCCGCGCCTGCTCGAGATGCTCAAAGAGGCTGGCTATCCGTCGCTGGACGCCTACAGTGTCGCAGCCTTGGACATGGAATTCAAAAACCGCGACATCATCGAGCCAGGGCTGGTCAACAGTTTCGCCCTGATGGACGAGCTTGCTGTGATTATCAAAGACATGCAGGATCTGGTGAACAGCATCGAACAGGGCTTTGAGCGCGTTCGTGGCGAGCCTGTCAACCTGCGTATTCTGGCTGGGCGCCTCGAAGGCGCTGGCGCTGCCCTCGGCACGATCTCTCAGAACTACGATGCTATGGCCAAAGAAATGCACGGTCTGGTCGGCCGCCTGCACGATCCGGAAAACGGCTCTTTGGTGCAAATGTACAGCGCCGTCTCCCAAGGCCGCTGGTCCATGCAGATTGCGCAGCTGTTGGGGGAAGCCCACGGCAACTGCAGCAAAGCAGAGGCCGAAAATGAAGGCTGCCTGATGCTGAAAGAGCACCACGAGCGCCTGCAACAGCGCAGCCGCTCCCGCCTGATCGAGATTTCCTCCATCGGTAAGTCCATTCCGGACATCTGCCGCAGCCTGCGCCGCCGGATCAACGGCCTGGACGTTGTGAAGCTGCTCTGCAAAGTCGAAAGCGGCCGCATGCGCGACGTGGACAGCGGTTTGGACGGCATCATCGCCCGTCTCGAAAACTTCCACGACAACACAGACCGCCACCTGGCCGACCTCTCCGCCAAGGCGTCGCAGGTCACACAAAAAGGCAGCTCCCTTTAAGGGGCTGCCCTACCACGCCATTGTCGCCGCTCCCTATTCGCTCCAAATAAACAACAGGAAATCACCATGCCAGTTTTCCCAAAAATCAAATCCCGCTTCTCGCGGATGAGCATCAAAACGAAACTTGCAGCGGCAATCGCAGTCTGCGCCCTATTGGCTGTCGGGCTTTCGCAATTCACCCAATATAACGCCCGCACCGCCAAAGCTGAAACCCAGGCGATGGAGCGCTACGACCTGCTCACTGAGTTGTTCAGCACCCAGTTGGTCGCCGCCACTCAGTTTCAGGACGTTGACCGCCTAAAGGCCACAACCGACCGCTTCTTGGAGCAAGACTCTAACATCACGGCCGTCAGTGTCCTTTCTCCAGACGGCGCCGTGATCTACAGCTACGACATTGCCGAAACCCGCGCAGACAGCATCTCCACCGCGCTGAGCAATGTGGCGGCCACCGTCTCAGACGACAAACCCAGCGCGCACGCCATTGAGGCAGCCGTTTATGCAGCACAAACGCCCATCGCCCAGGCCGGTCGCAACCCGGTGGGTACCCTTCAGGTCGCTGCCGATGTGTCCTCCATCCGGGAGGAAGCCCTGCAGGAATTCATCAAAGGCGCGATTGGCTCGTACCTTGCGGCGGCGCTCGCCCTGGCCCTGATTGTTATGTTGGTTGGCCGTGTGGTCACCCGCCCTGTGTTGAGCCTTGGCAAAGCCATGGATGCTGTCGCAGATCACGACTTTGACTGTGATGTGCCTTGCCTGGACCGAGGCGACGAGATTGGTGCCATGGCCAAACGCCTGGCCAAGTTCCGCGATCAGCTGGCTCAAGATGAACGCGAACGCGCCCTGCGCGCTGAGCAAGATAAACAACGCCAGCGCCTGTTTGCCCGCCTTGCTGAAGGCTTGTCCGAGATTGCCGACGGCCGTGTGGACCGCCCCATCGACATGGCGGAGTTTGCAAGCCTTGGTGAAAACTCCCAGCAGATTTGCAAAGACTTCAACGATGTTCTGACCAACCTGAAGTCCGTGCTGTCCACTGTGACCCGCACCGCAGAAACCGTGCGCTCCAGCGCTCAGGAAATCTCCGAAAGCGTGATCGACCAATCCAAACGGTCCGAGGCGCAGGCCGTGACCCTTGAAGAATCCGCCGCCGCCATCGAAACGTTGAGCACCTCTGTGGAACAAACCGCCGACCACGCGGCTGAAGCCAACAAGCGCATCACCCAGAACCGTCAACAGGCGCAGTCCGGTGGCGAAGTGGTGGAACTCACTGTTGAGGCCATGCGCAACATCGAACAGAGCTCTGACAAGATCACCGCGATCATCGGTGTGATCGACGACATCGCCTTCCAGACCAACCTGCTGGCATTGAACGCTGGCGTGGAAGCCGCCCGTGCAGGCGAAGCAGGTCGCGGGTTTGCCGTGGTTGCCTCCGAAGTCCGCGCCCTGGCCCAACGTGCCTCTGACTCCGCCAACGAAATCAAAGAGCTGATCCTGACCTCCGGCGAGCAGGTCACCAAAGGCAGCGAACTGGTGAACAAAGCAGGTGACGCACTTCAGGAAATCATCACTGGTGTGAACCACGCCTCCGATCTGGTGTCGCAAATTGCCACCGGCTCCCGCGATCAGGCCGACAACCTGCGCGAAATCAAAGAGAGCGTGACCGAGCTGGACCGCGTGACTCAGCGCAACGCGGCGATGATTGAAGAGTCCTCTGCCGCAAGCCGCAGCTTGTCGGATGAAGCCGCCAACATGTCTCAGGCCCTCAAAGTCTTCAAACTGACCGAAGCCGATGTGGCCGCCGCCGCGACCCCGCGTGCACCAGCCGCGCCAAAACCGGCAATCAAGGCTCCGGCCGCTGCCAAGCCAGCACCCGCGAAGCCCGAACCCAAACCAGCCAAACCTGCCCCCGCACAGCCGGCGGCTGATGCGGCCAAAACGCAGGAATGGGATGACGACGCCGCTCAAGACGCCAAGGCCGCCTCAAAGGCCAAAGCAAAGGTGAAGAAAACTGCGGCTGCAAAGCCCGCTGCCGCTCCGAAACCGCAGCCCAAGCCAGCCAAAGCCGCCGTGAACCAGTCGGCGCCGGTACAAGACACTTCCAGCGAAGACTGGGAAGACTTCTAAGAACTGCGCAAAAACTGCGCCTTGCCAGCTGGCGCGCGAACCCGGCTGGCGTGTAATCCTCGGTGAATGGAATAGCCTATGAGTCTTAGTGAAGCAGAAGCCATCAAAGGATACCAAGTCCAGCCCCTGTTGCAGGGCGACGTGCAGGTGTCCAGTGACCAGGACATCGTGATGACCACGATCCTCGGCTCATGTGTGGCGGCATGTATGTGGGACGAGACGGCAGGCATCGGTGGCATGAATCACTTCCTGCTGCCCGGCACCGAAGACGGCTCTGCTGGCTCCATGAGCCACGGTGTGCACGCCATGGAACTTCTGGTGAACGGTCTGATCCAGGCTGGCGCGCGCCGCGACAAGCTGAAGGTCAAGCTGTTGGGCGGCGGCAAAATGTTCAACAGCCGCATCGACATCGGGTCCAAAAACGCCGAATTCGCCATGTGGTTTGTACGCAACGAAGGCTTTGAACTGGTCGATTGCTGTCTTGGTGGCCAACGCGGCCGCAATATCCGCTTCTGGCCTGTCGGAGGCCGCATCCAGCGCCGCTTTATGAAAGACACCCGTCTGCTCAACGAAGAAGAATTGCCAAAACGCAAGCCAAAGCCAAAGGTCGACGACAACCTTGGCGACGTACAACTGTTTTAACCCGCAGGTCCCTCCATTCCTGCAAACAAAAAGGCCCGCAATGTGCTGCGGGCCTTTTTCTTGTTCTGGTACAATGCCTTAAATATGCAGCGCGTGGCCCAAGGCCTTCAAACACGCTTCCTGCAACCCTTCCGACTGGGTTGGATGGGCATGGATTGTCGCCGCGATGTCTTCAAGGCAAGCGCCCATTTCGATGGCCAGCGAGAAGGCTGCGGAGAGCTCCGAAATCCCCGCGCCCACGGCCTGCAAGCCAACAACCGCGTGGTCCTCTTCACGGTACACAACCCGCACAAAGCCGTCGTCGCGTTCGGTGGTCATGGCACGGCCATTGGCCATAAACGGAAACTCGCTGGATTTGGTGCCGTCAATCTCGCCCGGCAACGCACCACAGGTCACCACCTCAGGATCAGTGAAACACACCGCCGGAATGGCGCGCTTGTCCCACTCCACCGCATGGCCGGCGATATGTTCGGCCACCATCTCGCCTTGCGCCATCGCCCGATGTGCCAACATCGGCTCGCCGGTCACGTCGCCAATCGCGTAAATCCCCCGCATGGAGGTCTGGCAAAAGCTGTCGATTTTCACAAACGGGCCGTCTTGGGTCAGCGCCAGTTCTTCAATGCCAATGCCCGCCGTGCGCGGACGCCGCCCAACAGTCACCAACACCTTCTCTGCAACCACATCGCCTTGATCTGTTTGCAACGCGCCATCGCTATAGCCCTGCGCTTTGGTGCCGGTCATCACCGTCACGCCCAGCGCTTCTAGACGTTTGGCCACCGGCTTGGTCAAGGCTTTGTCATACAGAGACAGAATGCGGTCTTCCGCCTCCACCACCGTGACCTTGCTGCCCAGTTTGGCAAACACAGTGCCCAGCTCCAGCCCGATGTAGCCGCCACCAACAACCGCCAAGGTCTCTGGCACTTCGGTCAGGTCCAACGCCTCGGTGGAAGAGAGGATCGGACCGCCAAACGGCAAAAACGGCAGTTCCACCGGCGCGGAGCCCGTGGCGATCACAACATATTCCGCGCGGATCTGCTGAACCTCGTCCCCATTGGTGACCTCAACGGTTTTGCCATCCAAAAACCGCGCCTGCCCGGTCACAAACCGCGCTTTGGCTTTCTTCATCAACGCCGACACACCCGTGTTAAGGCGCTGAACAATGCCATCTTTCCACGCTACGGTTTGGGCCAGATCGATACTTGGCACGCCCGCGGAAATCCCCAGAGGCCCATCGTTCACATGCGCAATCTTGTGGAACTCATCCGCCGCGTGGATCATCGCTTTGGACGGGATGCAGCCCACATTCAGACAGGTCCCCCCCGGCTTTCCGGCATCCACAACAATGGTATCAATGCCCAGCTGCCCGGCGCGAATGGCACAGACATAGCCGCCAGGACCAGCCCCAATGATCAGCAGTTTACAAGATAGATCAGTCATTTAGCCCTCAACAAACAGCATCGCTGGTGTTTCCAGCAGGGTTTTCAGTTTTTGCACAAACACAGCCGCGTCCCAGCCGTCAATCACCCGATGATCAAAGCTGCAGGAGATGTTCATCATCTTGCGCGGCTGGAACTGCTGCCCATCCCAGACGGGTCGAATCTGCATTTTGTTCACACCGACAATCGCCACCTCCGGGTGGTTGATGATCGGCGTTGTGGCAATCGCGCCCAGCGGGCCCAACGAGGTAATGGTGATCGTGCCACCGGACAGCTCATCGCGCTTGATAGTGCCGTCCCGCGCTTCCTGCGCCAACCGTGCTACGGTTTCCGCATTGTCCCACAGGCTGCCCGCTTCGGCGTGTTTCACCACCGGCACGTTCAAGCCATTTGGCGTCTGTGTCGCGATGCCCACATGCACGCCGCCATGACGGTGGATCACACCCGCCTCGTCATCATAACGCGCGTTCAGCTCAGGTTGCTCGCGCACCGCTTCAACAATCGCCTGCATCAAGAACGGCAACAGCGTGAGCTTCGCGCGTTCCCCTTTGTGTTTGGCATTGAGCGCCGCGCGCAGGTCTTCCAGCGCCGACATCTCCACCTCTTCCACAATGGTGATATGCGGAATTTGCCGTTTGGAGATCGCCATCTTCTCGGCGATCTTGCGGCGCATGCCAATCACACGCACCTCTTCCACGCCAGCGTTCTGGCCACGGGTCACCCCGCCCTGCTGAATGCCACCGGAGGCAATCCAGTTGTCCAGATCGGCATGGCTGATCCGCCCCGCCGCACCGGACCCCGGCACCTGTCGCAAATCCAGACCCTCTTCCCGCGCCCGCGCCCGGACCGACGGCGACGCCAACGGCTTGGTGCCCGCCGCCCGTTTTACTGGCGCTGCCGCAACAGGAGCCGCCACAGGTTTCGCCACTGGCTTCTGCTTCGGCGCAGGCTCAGCCACGGCCTCCACAACCGCAGGCTTTTCCTCAGCCGGTGCTGCAACAGGCGCTTCCACGTCACCACTCTCGTTGCCTTCGCCGTCCACTTCGATGCGGATCAACACGGCCCCAATCGCGATCATGTCACCAATCTCACCGCCCAGCGCGAGCACCTTGCCGTCCACAGACGACGGCACTTCCACAGCGGCCTTATCGGTCATCACGGCGGCCAGCACGTCGTCCTCACGCACCACGTCGCCCACTTTAACATGCCATTCAACCAGCTCAGCCTCGGCAATGCCCTCTCCAACGTCGGGCAAACGGATTGCAAATACTCCCATGGGATCAGTCCTCCATGACTTTGCGCAGCGCTTCGCCAACCCGTGCAGGTCCCGGGAAATACTCCCACTCCTGCGCATGCGGATACGGCGTATCCCATCCGGTTACCCGGATCACCGGCGCTTCAAGATGATAGAAACAGGCTTCCTGCACGAGGCTCATCAGCTCAGCCCCAAAGCCAGAGGTGCGGGTCGCCTCATGCACAATCACACAGCGCCCGGTCTTTTTCACACTCTCAACAATGGTCTCAAGATCCAGCGGCATCAGCGTGCGCAGGTCAATCACCTCCGCATCCACACCGGTCTCTGCCGCTGCCGCCTCGGCCACGTAAACCATTGTGCCATAAGCCAGAACCGTCACATCCGCGCCTTCACGCTGAATATGTGCCTTGCCCAGCGGGATGATCTCATTGCCCTCGGGCACGTCACCCTGCGGGTGCTTCTTCCAGCTTTCAATTGGCTTGTCGTGATGGCCATCAAACGGGCCGTTATATAGCCGCTTCGGCTCTAGGAAGATCACCGGATCGGGGTCTGCAATCGCCGCCAGCAACAGGCCTTTGGCATCGCGCGGGTTGGACGGGATCACCACCTTCAACCCAGACACATGGGTGAAAATCGCTTCCGGGCTCTGACTGTGGGTCTGCCCGCCAAAAATACCGCCACCGGTGGGCATGCGGATCACCAAGGGACAGGTGAAATCGCCGTTGGAGCGGTGTCGCAGACGCGCCGCTTCTGACACGATCTGGTCATAGGCCGGGTAGACGTAGTCCGCGAACTGGATCTCAATCACCGGCTTCAGGCCATAAGCCGCCATGCCAATCGCCGCGCCAACAATGCCGCTCTCATTGATCGGCGCGTCAAAACATCGGGACTTGCCGTATTTCTCCTGCAAACCGGCGGTACAACGGAACACGCCGCCAAAGAACCCCACGTCCTCGCCAAACACCACCACTTTGTCATCCGCCGCCATGGCCACATCATGGGCCTCGCGGATGGCTTCAATCATCGTCATTTGTGCCATGATCAATACCCCGCTTCTTGACGCTGACGGATCAGGTGCGCTGGCATGGTCTCATACACCCCTTCAAACATGTCCCGTGGGCTTGGCGCTTTGCCGCCAGCCAAAGTGCCCACCGCTTCGGCCTGTTTTTGCACCGAAATCACCGTGTCGAGAATTTCTGCCTCCGCCTGCGCGTGGCGGTCTTCACTCCACTCGCCAATCTTTATCAGGTGCTTCTTGAGCCGCTCAATGGGGTCGCCCAATGGCCAGGCCGCCGCCTCACGTTTGGAGCGATAGGCTGATGGATCATCCGAGGTCGAATGCCCGCCCGCGCGATAGGTCACATGCTCAATCAACGTTGGGCCATGACCCAAACGCGCGCGCTCAGCCGCCCATTTGGCCACCGCATGTACCGCCAGATAGTCGTTGCCATCAACACGCAGCGAGGCAATGCCAAAACCATGGCCGCGCGCGGCAAAGGTACCCACGCCACCGCGTGCGATGCCTTGAAACGTGGAAATGGCCCATTGGTTGTTCACGATGTTCAACACCACCGGCGCTTTATAGGTCGAGGCAAACACCATCGCCGCGTGGAAATCGTTTTCCGCTGTTGAGCCGTCGCCAATCCAGCCGGTGGCAATTTTGGTGTCGCCCGAAATCGCCGAGGCCATGGCCCAGCCCACCGACTGCACAAACTGCGTACCCAGGTTGCCGGAAATCGAGAAGAATCCATGTTCCTTAGACGAATACATGATCGGCAACTGACGCCCGGCCAACGGGTCTTCGGCGTTGGAGTAGATCTGGTTCATCATCGTCAGCATCGGGTACTCCGACGCAATCAACAGACCTGCCTGACGATAGGTTGGAAAGTTCATGTCCCCAGGCTGCAACGCACGGGCAAAGGCGCAAGACACCGCCTCTTCGCCCAAATGCTGCATGTAAAAGCTGGTCTTACCCTGCCGCTGCGCATTCTGCATCCGCGCATCAAACGTCCGCAGGGTCAGCATGTGGCGCAGCCCTTCACGCAGTTCCTCTACGCTCAACGCTCCCGCCCAATCGCCAACGGCCTCGCCCTCTTTGTTGAGTACGCGCACAATCGAAAATGCCATATCGCGGATGCTGTCCGGGTCCACGTCCACCGCCGGGCGACCAACCTCGCCAGCCCTTGGAATTTCGAAATCGGAGAAGTCCGGCGTGTCTCCGGGACGGCATCCCGGTTCCGGCACATTGAGGGAGAGCGGAGCGGTATCAGAGCCCATGCGTCACCTTTCTGTAGTGGGGCTGACGCCGGCAGGCACGGTTGCTCCGTCATGTTGACCCACGCAAAGGGATCAGGGGCGGATGATGAAACCGATACCCCCGCCAGTCAGCGAGAATTATTCAACCTGTTAAGTTTAGCCCATATCCCGGGTTGAAAAACGGCGTTCTCCCGTCGTATTTGCGAAATGTTAGCCGAAAACCTCGAACATGGAGAATATCGTGGCGAAAATCACTATAGACGAAATTGACCGCAAAATCATCCGCGCTCTGAGCGAGGACGCGCGCATGTCTGTGGTGCAAATCGCGGACCGGGTTGGTCTCTCCGCCACGCCCTGCAAACGGCGTCTGAAGCAGCTACAAGATAGCGGGCTGATCGCCGGTTACACCCTGCGTATTGACCGCATGACCGCCGGATTCGGCATCACCGCCTACGTAAACGTCGAGCTGGAACGGCAGGATGCCGACGCTATTTCAAATTTTCAGAATGAAGTGGCCCGCTTTGACGAGGTTGTGACCGGCACTTTGATGACCGGTGCGATGGATTTCCAATTGGAGATCTGGGTGGAAAGCCTTGAAGAATTTGAGAGTTTTCTGCAATCCAAGCTGATGCGCCTTCCAGGCATTCGCGCCATTCGCTCCCGTTTCGCCCTCAAAAAGTTTGTGGAGCGGGTGCGCATTCCCTGACTTGAAGCCATCAGGACCCGTTTTCTTTCAATAACTTAACATCGCATCTATTCTTCACAACACCACCTCGCACGGATCTGATCGCCGTTATTTTCCAACTCAAATTTACTCTTAAACACTTCGAAGGGATTTTGTGGGTACCGATGGGAGACCCCGTGATTTCTCGGGCGATGAGACATTTTGTGAGGAGCCAAAAATGTTCAGAGCCAAAAAGCTGTCACTTTCTCTCAAGCTGCCATTGGTAATGGTCGCTTTGACAGCCACGTTTCTGGTAACAGTGTCCTTCCTGGTTTACCGCATGGCAGAACAGAACATTCGCCAGAATGTCTATGCCTCCCACGAAACCACGGCCAACGCCGGCAAACAGGCCATCGCTGCCTTGATTGACGCCGTGCGCCGCGATCTGGTGATGAACGCCGATCAGCCAACCACCTTCCGCGCGATCAGCAACTTTGACCGCGTCTTTGGCATGATCGAGGCCGATGATCCGATCAAATATCTGACGGATACCTATATCGCCAAAAACCCGAACCCCGAAGGCGAACGGGCAAAGCTGGTCGATCCGGGTGACGGACAGTATTACAGCCAGTCCCACAACAGCTACCACCCGACCTTCTTACGCTCGCTCAACCTCAACGGCTACGCCGACATCTACCTCTTTAACACCGAAGGCCGCCTGCTCTATTCGGTGATGAAACAGGATGACTTTGCACAAGACTTCTCCAAAGGCGCCTATGCCGCCTCGGGTCTGGGGCAGGTCTTCAAAGCCGCCGTGAACTCCAAACCCGGCGAGATCAGCACCTCTGACTTTGCCGCTTACGAGATCACCGGCGGCGCTTCCGGCGCTTTCCTGGCGATCCCGATCCTAAGCAAGAAGAAAGCCATCGCCGGCGTGCTGGCCGTGCAGCTGTCCAGCGACCGCATCACCAGCGCCCTGTCCACCAATCTGGACGACAGTGGCCATCAAAACCTCTTTCTGGTGGGCGAAGACGGCACCGCCCGTAGCCCATCACTGATCGAAGGCTTGTTTGAGGTCTCCGGCGCTCTGCCCGCCACCCCGCACATTGCGGCGGCGCAGGCCCACGAGGAGGCCTTCTTTGAATCCGTAACCTCTGTTGGCGGGATCGACGCCATCAGTCTGGTGAAACCCATGGAGGTACCAGGTTTCAACTGGTCCCTGGTCATGGAAACCGATCACGCTGCGGCCTTCTCTGTGGTCAATGAAATCCGCCTGGTCGCCATCGCCATGATCGCCGCCTCTGTGGTCATCGCCATCATCGTGTCCTGGATTGCCGCGGGTCGCTTAACCAAACCGATTCAAGCGCTCTGTGGTGTTACCGACGCTTTGGCCGAAGGGAACTATGAGATCGACATCTCAGGCCAAAAACGAGGCGACGAATTGGGCGATCTGGCCCGCACCATGGGCGACTTCCGCGACAAGTTGAAACGCGCCGATGAAGCCTCTGAACGCGAAGCAGAAAACGCCCGCAAAACCGCTGACGTGGTGGACACCATGAGCCAGGCGCTCGCCGAACTGGAACGTGGCAACCTCGCCTGTGACATCCACGAGCCGTTTGTGGCCGACTACGAAATCCTGCGCGAGAACTTCAACCACAGCCTCGCCAACCTTCGCACGCTGATGTCTGAGATCGTCGAAGCCTCCCAGCATGTGGGCCAGTATTCAGACGAACAGAAATCCGCGGCCACAGTGATGGAGAAACGCACCGAAAGCGCCGCCGCCACGCTGGAAGACACCGCCCACGCCGTTACAGCACTCTCAGACGGGGTTAAAGCCACTGCCGACCGCGCCACCCGCGTGGATGGCGTGATGCAGACCGCGCGTCAGGAAGCGGAAAACAGCCGCGATGTGGTCTCCTCCGCCGTGGAAGCCATGGACCAGATCCAGACCGCCTCCAGCGAGATTTCCCAGATCATCGGCGTGATCGATGACATCGCCTTCCAGACCAACCTGCTCGCCCTGAACGCAGGCGTGGAAGCCGCCCGTGCGGGCAGCGCAGGCAGCGGCTTTGCCGTGGTCGCCTCCGAGGTGCGCGCTCTAGCGCAACGCGCAGCCGAGGCCGCTGGTCAAATTCAGGCCCTGACCAGCGCCAGCGAAGACCATGTCTCCAACGGCGTGGAAATGGTGGGCCGCGCAGGCGACGCGCTAACTAATATCATCACACAGGTGACCTCTGTGTCTGATCTGGTCACTGAAATCTCCGAGGGCGTGCGCACACAATCTTCTGGTTTGGACAGCATCAACACCTCCATGAGCGAGCTGGACTCCATGACCCAGCAGAACACCGCCATGGCCGAAGAAGCCGCCGCCTCCAGCCAGATGTTGCTAGCCGAAGCGCAAAGCCTCTCCGGCATCGTGGCGCGTTTCGATATGGAAGGCGCAACTGAGCCGGACATGTCCGACGACTTCGAAGAGGATGATCGCCTTAGCGCCTAAGCCTCTCCCCTAAAAGCACAAAAGCCCGCCTGATCCACTCAGGCGGGCTTTCTTGTCTTAAACAGCGAAAGCTTAGTTCAACCGCTCGCCACTGCCCGGCGCAAAGTAGGACACTTTGCTGAGGTCAAACGCCAGCGGCAACGGTTGCCCCGGCTGCGCCCCGGTCTCCGCATGCAATCGCGCGGTGACCTGCTTGCCGCCCAGCTCGGACACCACAAAAGTATCCGCGCCCGCTGGCTCCACCATGTCGATATGACACTCGGCCACCTGCACGTCTTCACCAGCCCGGAACCCGGCCTCAGCAATGTCCTCAGGACGCAAGCCCAGGATCACATCCTGCGGCAGGTTCTCCGCATGGGTGTCGGTCAGCATCAGCGGCGCCGCACCCTCACGGGCGATCTCGATCTGCGTGCCTGTGCCATTTTTGGTGGCCTTTGCCGGGATCAGGTTCATCGCCGGGCTGCCCATGAAGTCCGCCACAAACAGGTTGGCCGGACGGTTGTAGATTTCCGCCGGGGTGCCAATCTGCTGCACCACACCACCTTTCAGAACCACAATCTTGGTCGCAAGCGTCATCGCCTCGATCTGATCGTGGGTCACATAGACCATGGTCGCGCCAAGGTTCTGGTGCAGCTTCTTGATCTCAGAGCGCATCTCAACCCGCAGCTTGGCATCAAGGTTGGACAGCGGTTCGTCAAACAGGAATAGCTTGGGATCACGCACAAGCGCCCGGCCCATAGCAACACGCTGCCGCTGACCACCGGAGAGTTGCCCCGGACGACGGTTCAGCAACTGCTCAATCTGCAGTTGGCTGGCCACCTCATTGAGCTTCTGCTCCTGCGTCGCCGAATCCACCCCGCGCACTTTCATGCCAAAGGTGATGTTCTTGGCCACCGACATGGTCGGGTAAAGCGCGTAAGATTGGAACACCATCGCGATGTCACGGTCCTTGGGGCTGACATGGGTCATGTCCTTGCCACCAATCGACAGCGTGCCGCCGGTGATCGGCTCCAGCCCAGCGATACAGTTCAGCAACGTGGACTTACCGCAGCCGGATGGACCGACCAGCACAAGGAAATCACCGGGCTCGATCGCCACATTGATGTCCTTCAGGATCTCGACGGAGCCGTAGTTCTTGTAGAGTTGTTTGATATCCAGAATGGGTGCCATGGGGTTAACCTTTCACGGAACCTGCGGTCAGGCCGCGGATGAAGTATTTGCCTGCCACCACATAGACAAGCAGCGTGGGAAGGGCGGCGATGATGGCGGCGGCCATATCGACGTTATATTCCTTCACCCCTGTGGTGGAGTTGACGATGTTGTTGAGCGCCACGGTCACCGGTTGGGTGCCCGACTGACTGAAGCTGACCCCGAAGAGGAAGTCGTTCCAGATGTTGGTGAACTGCCAGATCACGGTCACAACCACGATGGGGAGCGACAGAGGCAGAAAGATCGACCAGAAAATCCGGAAGAAGCCTGCTCCGTCCACCTTTGCCGCTTTGGTGAGTTCAGACGGAATCGTGACATAGTAGTTGCGGAAGAACAGCGTGGTGAAGCCAATCCCGTAGATCACATGCACCAGGATCAACCCGGGGATCGACCCCGCCAATCCCAGAATGCCCAGGCTGCGCGCCATCGGCAGCAGCACCACCTGAAACGGGATAAAGCACCCAAACAGCATCAGCGAGAAGATCAGGTTCGCGCCTTTGAAGCGCCACTGCGCAATCACATAGCCGTTCACCGCGCCCAGCAAGGTGGCAATGATCACCGCCGGAACAGTCATGAGAACCGAGTTCCAGAAGTACGGCTTCAGCCCCTCACATTTCACACCGATACAGGTTTCAGACCAGGCCGTGCGCCAGGCGTCAAAGGTCACTTCCCGTGGCAGCGCCACCAGAGAGCCGGTGCGGATTTCCTCCAGGCTTTTGAGCGAGGTGGTCACCATCACAAACAGCGGCATCAGATAGAAGAGCGCAAACAGGCCCAGCAATGCAAACAGCAACCACCGCAAAGCCAACTGGCTATAGTTGCGACGCGGCGCGTCATAAGATTGGGTGAAATCAGTCATGTTTCGCCCTCAGTTCGGAGTACAGGTAAGGCACGACAATGGCAAAGACGACGCCCATCATGACCATGGCAGAGCTGGCCGCCTGACCAATATCGCCGCGTGAGAACGCCATGGCGTACATGTAGGTCGCAGGCAGATCCGTGGCGTAGCCGGGACCACCACCGGTCAGGGCAATCACAAGGTCAAAGCTCTTGATCGCAAGGTGTGCCAGCACAATGAAGGCCGACAGGAAAATCGGGGCCATCGACGGGATGATGATGGCAGAGTAAATCCGCCAAGTGGGGATGCCGTCCACCTGCGCCGCCTTGATGATTTCCTCATCCACGGAGCGCAACCCGGCAAGGAACAGCGCCATGACAAAGCCGCTGGCCTGCCACACGGCGGCAACCACCACCGCATAGATCGCCATCTTGGGATCGGTGATCCAGTTAAAGGTAAAACTCTCAAAACCCCAGCTTTTGACAGTGGCTTCAATGCCCAGCCCCGGGTTCATAATCCACTTCCACGCGGTCCCGGTCACAATCATCGACAGCGCCATAGGGTAGAGATAGATCGTGCGCAGCGCACCCTCGGCGCGGATTTTCTGATCCAGAAGAATGGCCAGGAACAGGCCGAGGATCATGGAAATCCCGATGAACAGCGTGCCAAAGATGAACAGGTTGTCCATCGCCGTGTCCCAGCGGGGGGAGGCAAACAGGCGTTCATATTGGATGAAGCCTTTGATTTCATAACGTGGCATCAACTTGGAGCGGGTGAACGACACCCAGGCGGTCCAGAAGATAAAGCCATAGACAAAGATGAGGACGGCCACAAAAGAAGGTGCTAGCACCATCTTTGGCACGTGGCGTTCAAGCCATTCGGTCATCACAGCGACCCTTTATTCAAATGCCCCGCCCCGAGAAGTTTCGGGACAGGGCGTGGGAGAAGGTTACAGCGAGTTCGCAACCGCGTCGGCCAGCATCTTCACCGCATCGGCAGAAGACATGTCCGAGTTGAAGTGCGCGGTCACAACATCGGTGATCGCACCGGCCTGCGCACCGCGCAGCGCCATGCCGTGGGCATAGCTTGGCAACAGGGAGCCTTCATCGCTGCTCGCAGCCATATCGGCGGCGGAGGTGTGGGCACAGCTCTCAAACTTGTCCAGCGCCACGTCTGTGCGGGCTGGAATGGAGCCTTTGTTCAGGTTGAACACTTCCTGGAAGATTGGCCCCATGATCAGGTCTGCCAACAGGTTCTGACCTGCTTTTTTGTCGTCGCCTTCGACGTCAAACATGGCAAAGCTGTCGACCACATAGAGGTAACCGTTGCCCGGTGTGGACGCACACAGGAAGTCTTCACCAGGGGCTTTGCCAGCCGCCAGGAACTCGCCTTTGGCCCAGTCGCCCATGATCTGGAACGCCGCTTCGCCGTTCATCACCATCGCGGTGGCCAGGTTCCAGTCACGACCGGAGAAGTTGCCATCCACATAGCCGCGCAGTTTGCGCATCTGATCAAACACAGCAATCATCGTGTCAGATTGCAGCGCTGCCGGGTCCAGATCCACCAGAGCCTGCTGATAGAACTCAGGGCCACCAAGGCCGAGTGCCACAGCTTCAAACACAGTTGCGTCCTGCCAGGCCTGACCGCCGTGCGCCAGTGGGATCACACCCGCCGCCTGCAGCTCGTCAGCCGCCGCGTTGAACTCGTCCCAGGTGTTTGGCATCGCGATGCCGTTGGCTTCCAGCACGTCCGCGTTGGCCCAGATCCAGTCCACACGGTGCACGTTCACCGGCGCCGCGCACCAGCTGCCTTCGCACTTCATGTGACCTGCGATGGAAGCTGGCAGAACAGTGTCCCAGCCTTTTTCTTCGGCCACGGCAGAGATGTCTGCCAGCACGCCTTCTTCATACCATTCCTGAATGGCCGGGCCTTTCAGCTGAACGGCGGTTGGCGCGTTGCCAGACAGCACGCGGGCGCGCAGTGCGGTCATCGCCGCGTCGCCGCCACCACCGGCCACAGGCATGTCGGTCCAGGTGCCGCCGTTGTCGGCAAACTCTTTCTGCAGCACTGCCACGGACTTGGCTTCACCACCAGATGTCCACCAGTGCAGAACCTCTGCCTGAGGCTCAGCCTTGGCAATGTTGGATGCCACAAAGGACGCAACCACTGCGGCTGCGAATACGGATTTTTTCATAATGTCCTCCCAATTTCGACTGCCCCTCTGAGCAGTGCTGCCCCATTCCTGCCAAACGCTGAGGGGGTGTAACAATCCACCAAATACCGGTTTTGCCTTTGCCATGTCACAAAATCCGGTGTTCTGTTACACGCTGTTACCTAGGCCTTGATTTTGTTGCACGGTGTTACAAAGCAAGCAACAAGACAACCTGCCGTAGGGGAGCGGCGGGTGACAATTGGGAGGTAGGCATGACGATTCCACGGCTTTTGGTGGTTGATGATGACGCGGAAACCCGTGGGATGCTCACGCAGTTCCTGCGCCAAAACGGCTTCATCGCCCTGCCGTGTGACAGCGAAGTCACCATTCGCGAACAACTGGACAGTGGCCGCGTCGACCTCATCCTGTTGGATGTGATGCTGGGGGACGAATATGGCGTCGACATCTGCAAACGCCTGCGCCACGAACAGGACGTGCCCGTGATCCTGGTCTCCGCCCTCTCTGCCGACCATCACCGTATGGCGGGCTACGAAGTCGGCGCGGACGACTACATCGCCAAGCCCTTCAACCCCAACTTGTTGCTCGCGCGCGTAAAAGCCGTCCTGCACCGCGCCAAACGCAGCAGCTCCCTCACCTACCGGCGAAGCATCTCCACCTTCCGCTTTGGCGGATGGTGTTATGACGCCAAGCGCGACGAAGCCACCTCCCCACAAGGTTACCAAGTCAGCCTCTCCCGTAAAGAAACCGCCCTGCTCAAGGTCTTTCTCGGCAACCCTCACATCCCCCTGACCCGTGAAGAGATCAACACTGCACTGGATGTAACCGGCGATGGTCAGGACTCAGGCAACGGCAACCCAGGTCGCGCAATTGACGTTCTGGTGGGCCGTCTGCGCGGCAAAATCGAAGCCGAGCCCAAAATTCCGGAAATGCTGCGCACCCAACGTGGTGTGGGCTATGTCTTTGCCGTTGATGTGGATGTTGAGGACGATCAATGACCGCAACGTCACGGGGGCTTCGCCTGAACACCCTGGGCGTGCTGCTGGTCGCCGCCTGTTTTCTGACCGCTTACGCCACCGCTTGGATGTGGTCCTCTTCCACCAACGGTTGGCGCGACCACCTCACCCGCTCTTACGTCGCTGGTGTCTCGCTCTATGACAGCCTGCGCACCCGCGCCGACCCGCCGGTGGGCGTGGACATCACCTCCCTCTCTCAGGTGGCGCAAACCCAGGTCATGCAAGGCGACTTCTGGCACCTGCCCAACGTGCCCCAACCGGCCTTTGTCACCAACGTCTCTATCAAAGGTCAGGGCCATGATCCGGTCTCCGGCGAGTCTCTGGCGCTGATCATTGTGTCTGACAGCCTGCAGTACAACGTGTCCGAGCTGATCTCCAACGGCCGGCAGTCTGCGGCGCAAAATCTGGGCAACGTCACCCAGCTTTTGGCGACCTACTGCAGCGAACCCATCCTCTTTGCCCGCATGGGTGCACAGGACTGGAAACGCATCGATGGTCAGGACGTCTGGGGCTGTCACGCCGCCCCCATTGACCTGCGCCTGCCCGCCATCCTGCTGGCGCTGGTGGCACTGGCGGTTTTCACCACGCTGGTGCGCGACACTTCTGCGCATTTTGAACGCTTTGCCCGCGCCCTGCGCAAACACCGCCGCCTTGGCGGCCCTCAAAGCTACGCCCTGCAAGGCCCTGAAGAACTGCGCGAGATTGTGCAGGCGCTGAACCGCTATCTGGAGCGCGAACGCGAACAAATCGCCAAACGCGCCACGGTGCTCTCCGGCGTCAGCCACGATCTTGGCACCCCGGCCACCCGCCTGCGCCTGCGCGCTGCCTTGGTCGAAGACGCCGAGCTGCGCAGCAAATTTGAAGCCGACATCGACAGCATGACCGAGATGATCGAAAGCGTGCTGACCTACACCCGCGCCGAACTCAACGAAGAGCCACCACGCAACCTCTCACTCACCTCGCTGATTGACGCGCTGGTCGACGATTACCAAGACCTCGGCCAACCCGTCACACTGGCGACTTCGGAAACCCCGTCATTCCAGGGCGGCGGCTCGGTGTTTACCGCCATCGCCGGACGTGGCGCATTGCCAACCGAACAGCGCATCCTGGTCTCCGCCCGCCCGGTGTCACTCAAACGCGCGATTTCCAACTTGATCGAAAACGCCCTGAAATACGGCCGCAAAGCCAAAGTCGCCGTTGAGGCCACCGCCGAGCACGCCGTCATCACTGTTGAGGACGAAGGCTCCGGCATGACCGCCGCCGAAATCGAAGCTGCCGTCGCCCCTTTCACGCGCGGCGACAACACCCATGCGATCGACGGCTACGGCCTTGGCTTGACCATCGTGGCCACCGTGGCCGAACAGCACGGCGGCACGCTTTATTTTGAAGCCGGCACCGGTGGCATGCGCGCCTGTCTGAAAATCCAGCGCCACTAGAGCAAATGAGCCGCAAAAAAGGCGCTGCAGTCTCCTGCAACGCCCCGCTTTTCTCAGTCCCCAAATATCTTCGGGGGTCCGGGGGCAGACAGCCCCCGGCGCTCACGCCCGCGCCGCGCGGATCAGGCCGAGGATATTCTCCGCCGCTTCCGGAATATTGGTGCCCGGCCCAAAGATCGCCTTCACGCCAGCGTTCTGCAGGAACTCATAATCCTGCTGCGGGATCACCCCGCCACAGATCACAATGATGTCTTCCGCATCTTTGCCTTTTAACGCTTCAATCAGCTGAGGTGCCAAAGTCTTGTGACCCGCCGCCTGGGAGGAAATCCCCACCACATGCACATCATTGTCCACCGCATCCTGCGCCGCCTCTTCCGGCGTCTGGAACAGCGGGCCTACGTCGACGTCAAACCCGATGTCAGCAAAGGCGGTGGCAATCACCTTTGCGCCCCGGTCGTGCCCGTCTTGGCCCATTTTCACCACCAGCAAACGCGGACGACGGCCTTCCTCTTCGGCAAAATCCTCAATGGACTTCTGAATCGCCGCAAAGCCTTCGTCGCCTTCATATGCGGCGCCATAGACGCCTGCCAATGTCTTCACCTCGGCCCGATGGCGGCCGAATTCCTTCTCCATTGCCATGCTGATTTCTCCTACCGAGGCACGCGCCCGCGCCGCTTCCACAGCCGCCGCCAACAGGTTGCCGCCTTCCTTCGCCACTTTGGTCAGGTTTGCCAAGGCCGCCTCACAGGCCACGCTGTCCCGATCCGCCCGGATCTGCGCCAAACGCGCCACCTGGCTTTCTCGCACTGCCACGTTGTCCACGTCCAGAATGTCGATCGGGTCTTCGTTGTCCTTGCGGTATTTGTTCACACCCACAATGACTTCGTCGCCTTTGTCGATCATCGCCTGACGGGTCGCCGCGCTTTCCTCAATGCGCAGCTTCGGCATGCCGGAGGCCACCGCCTTAGTCATGCCGCCCATCTCCTCAACCTCTTCCATCAGCGCCCAGGCTTTCTGGATCAGATCATCGGTCAGCGCCTCAACATAGTAAGAGCCCGCCAGCGGGTCGACCACATTGGTCACCCCGGTCTCTTCCTGCAGGATCAACTGCGTGTTGCGCGCAATCCGTGCCGAAAAGTCGGTTGGGAGCGCAATCGCCTCGTCCAGCGCATTGGTGTGCAGCGACTGCGTGCCACCCAGTACCGCAGACATTGCCTCATAGGCGGTGCGGATCACGTTGTTATAGGGATCTTGTTCCTGCAAGCTCACGCCAGAGGTCTGACAGTGGGTGCGCAGCATCTTGGAGCGCTCGTTCTTGGCGCCAAATTCGGTCATCACCCGATGCCACAACGTCCGCGCCGCGCGCAGCTTGGCCGCTTCCATGAAAAAGTTCATGCCAATCGCAAAGAAGAAGCTCAACCGCCCGGCAAACTTGTCCACATCCATGCCCGCGTTCATCGCCGCACGCACATATTCGCGCCCGTCCGCCAGCGTATAAGCGAGCTCCTGCACAAGGTTCGCCCCTGCTTCCTGCATGTGGTAGCCGGAAATCGAGATCGAGTTGAACTTCGGCATCTCATTGGAGGTGTACTCAATGATGTCGCTGATGATCCGCATCGACGGCTCGGGCGGATAGATATAGGTGTTGCGCACCATGAACTCTTTCAGAATGTCGTTCTGAATCGTGCCCGCCAACAGGCTCTTGTCATGGCCCTGCTCTTCGCCCGCTACAATGAAATTCGCCAGGATCGGGATCACCGCGCCGTTCATGGTCATCGACACCGACACCTTGTCCAGCGGAATGCCGTCAAACAGGATTTTCATATCCTCAACGGAGTCAATCGCCACTCCGGCCTTACCAACATCGCCGACCACACGGTCGTGGTCACTGTCATAGCCGCGGTGCGTCGCCAGATCGAAAGCCACGGAGACACCCTGCTGACCAGCGGCCAGATTGCGGCGATAAAAGGCGTTGGATTCTTCTGCGGTGGAGAACCCCGCATACTGTCGGATGGTCCAGGGGCGGCCGGCATACATAGTGGCCTTGGGGCCACGGGTGAACGGGCCAAACCCGGGCATCGAGCCCATGTGATCAAGCCCTTCGGTGTCTTCCGCCGTATAGAGCGGCTTGACGTCGATGCCTTCCAGCGTCTTCCAGGTCAGATCCTCAAGCGGCTTTCCACGCAGCTCTTTCTCTGCCAGTTCGGCCCATTTCTTGGTGTCCGTCATTGGTGTCATCCTCGTCTGTGTTCTTTAGGGGCCAAAGCGCCCGGCATGTCGCGCCGTGCTGGTCCCGTTTTCTTCGATGAGAAACGCCAAACCATCCGCCCCGGCGCGCAGCCAGGCCAGATCCTCAACGTAAATCTCGCGTAAAATATCCACTTGGAACGCGCTGAACGGATGCCAGCGGTCCGCGCCTTTGGGCAGGCTCTGCGGGTCCACCCCACGATCGGCCAGCACCTCGCGCAGTACCGGCAGCTCCGGCACATGCGACAGGCCGCTGACGCGGAAATTGGTTGGCGCACCAAATCGCCCGCTCACCGCATATTCCACAACCCGCGCCGGCTGTTCGCCGAGCCGCTCATACGGCAGCACCAGAATGTCCGCGTCTGGCGCGGCACAGGCCACATCCTGCACCACTTTACGCCAGCTGCGCGGCTGCGTGACCAGCCGGTCCATGGTTGCCTCTCTGGGCACATCTGCGCCCATCTGCAAGGCATGGGCCATCGCCCCGCCCCAATAGTCTTCCAGCGCGCGCATGCCCAGCACCACCCGCTTCACACGCCCGCCAAAGGCATGCACCATGCGGGCCACACGCTCGCCCGCTGCCGGGTAGAGCCGTTCGCTGGCAATGTTGTTCTCCATCGAGCCCAGCATATGCGGCTCCAGGACCAAAAGCTCTCGGACCCTTTGCCGCTCCAACATGGCACAGCGCAGCTGCACCCGTCCGGCCCCGCGCGCGCGCCTGCGCGCCACACCGTCCAGACCGGATTTCAGCGTCAGCCCGTCAAACAGACCTTTGCGGGTGACCTCCGGCGTCCACACCTTCAGCCCTTGGGCCTCCAGCGGGCGGCGGTTGCGGTTGAGATAGCTGGCGAGCGTGGATACCCCACTCAGATGGGCCCCGACATGTAGGATGACGTCCATGGCTTTGCGCACCTTTTTGAGGGCCACACCCTCAAGGCTGGCCGGAAATACAGAGGCCGCCATCATGCCGCATCACCCGTGCAAATGCTGTTAACCGACGTTAAAATTTGACCGACTTTGCCAAAGGGGTTCGTATTGGGGAAAACACCCCCTATATTGGTCTCAACAGGAGAGACGATGACCCACCGCTTAGCCCTTGTTCTGACGGGATTTCTGGCCGCTACAGGCGTTGCCGCACAAGCCACAGAAACCGCTGAAAATGATGCCTCTGCCACAGTGGAAACCGTGGCGGAAAATGCACCGGAATTAATACAATCTGGTTTGAACGCCGACCTCAGCGCATACCTCTGGAAAAATCGGGTGCTGGTGGTCTTTGCCGACACCGACCGCGACCCCCGGTATCTGCAGCAACTCGAGCTGATCGAGGCCTTTCCCGACGACCTGATTGAGCGCGATGTGATTGTGCTCACCGATACAGATCCAGCCGCCAAATCCGCCCTGCGCAAGCAGCTCCGCCCGCGTGGTTTCATGGTGGCCTTGGTGGAAAAAGACGGCGTTGTGTACCTACGCAAGCCAGCCCCTTGGACGGTGCGGGAGCTCTCTGCCTCCATCGACAAACATCCCCTGCGCCAGCAGGAAATCCGCGACCGCCGCCAGCCATAGGCGACGGTGCCAACCGGGATATGACGCCCGCGTCGTATCACGGCATCGGCGCTCCGCGCGCCGCCACCAGCACGTCGTACCAGTCCTGTCGGCTCAGTGTCACGTCATAGGCCTTGGCACTGTCTGTGATCCGCGCCACATTCTGCGTACCAATCAGCGCCATGCTCACCGCCGGATGCGCCAACACCCAGGCCAGCGCCACATGATCCACACCGACACCTTCGCGTGTGGCAATGCCATCAAGCACCGACAACACCCGCGCCTCCTGCGTGCCCGCTTCCGGCTGATGCACAGCTGTCAAACGCCCGCCGCCCAGCGGGGACCACGCCATGATCGCCAGGTTCAACTCCTGTGCGATGTCCAGCGTGCCGTCTTCCAACGAGTCAATGGCCAGCGGCGAGAACTCCGGCTGATTGGCCACCAGCGCAAAATCCAACTTGCTCTGCAAGCCCCGGATTTGCGTGTGGCTGAAGTTGCTCACCCCCGCCTCACGGATTTTGCCTGCCGCCCGCAACTGCGTCAGCGCCTCCGCCACCTCGTCATAGGACGCCAAGAGGTCCGGCCGATGCACCAGAAACACGTCAACCACATCGGTTTTGAGCCGCGCGAGCGACGCCTCGCAGCTCTCAATCAGGTTGGACGCGCGACTGTCATAAGGCACCGGCGGGTGGATCCCGCCTTTGGTGACCAGAACAGTCTTCTCCCGCAGCTCCTTCTGGGCGGCGTAAACCTCACCCAAAACCGCCTCAGCCGCGCCAAAACCCTCTTCGCCAAACCCATAGATCGCCGCCGTATCCACCAGGTTGGCGCCAATCTCCAAGGCCGCCTCAATCTTCGCCGTGGCGTCCGCAACCGTGCTGCCGGAAAACCGCCAGCAGCCATAGGCCAGCCGACCAACCTCAAACGGGCCGATGTTTGTCGTTCGGGAAATGGCGAGCTTACTATCAGGCATCACATAAACCGTTTAAGGCGGCCCCCGGCCGCGGGTGGGGGTGAAGACCCCGCCCCCCCCGAGGAAATTTGTTGGGGCGGTCGGGGGCTGCCCGGCCAATGGCCGGGCCACTAGGTTTCAGGCGTTATTCAAACTCCATGATCACATCGTCCACCGCGAGGCTGTCGCCCGCCGCCGCGTTGATCTTGGTGACCACAGTGGTTTTCTCCGCCCGCAGGATGTTCTCCATCTTCATGGCTTCCACGGTGCACAGCGCCTGGCCTTCCTGCACTTCATCGCCCACTTCCACGTCGACCTTCACGATCAGACCCGGCATTGGGCAAAGCAGCATCTTGGAGGTGTCTGGCGCCACTTTCTCTGGCATCAGCTTGGCCAGTTCCGCCTGACGCGGGCTGCGCACATGCACAACCAGATCGGCACCACGGGTGCGCAGACGGAAACCGCCCGGCACTTTGCCAACCTTCAGCACCAGCTTCTCGCCGCCCACCTTCAGGGTCGCCAGCTGGTCACCCGGTGTCCAGTCCGACGACACGCGCAGCTTGCTGCCATCCTCAAACTTGATGGTCGACCCTTTCTTGTCGGCTTTCACCTTCACGGCAAAATCGGTGCCTTGCGCAGACACAACCCACTTCTTGCCCACACGGCGCTCGTGGTTGTCCATGCGGCCCGACACCCGGGTCCGACGGATTTCCGCCACGCGATACATCGCCGCCGCAGCAGCGGCCACGCGCTTCAGCTGCTCGTCCGGCAGTTCCACACCTTCAAAGCCTTCGGGATACTCTTCCTCGATAAAGGCCGTGGTCATGTCACCGGAGATGAACTTCGGATGATCCATCACCGCGCTCACAAACGGCAAGTTGTGACCAATGCCTTCCAGCTCAAACCCGTCCAACGCCTGACGCATCGCCTCAATCGCCTCTTCGCGGGTCGGCGCCCAAGTACAGAGCTTTGCGATCATCGGATCGTAATACATGCTGATCTCGCCGCCCTCATAGACGCCGGTGTCATTGCGCACAGCAAAGCCCTTGCCCTCTTTGGCATCATCCGCCCATTTGCCGTTGTCCAGCATCGGGCCAGCGGCAATCTCGGCGGGTGGACGGTAACGGGTCAGACGACCAATCGACGGCAGGAAGTTGCGATAGGGGTCTTCCGCATAGACACGGTTCTCGATCGCCCAGCCGTTGATGGTCACATCGTCCTGCGTGATGGACAGCGGTTCACCCGCCGCCACGCGGATCATCTGCTCCACAAGGTCCACACCAGTGATCAGCTCGGTCACAGGGTGTTCCACCTGCAAACGGGTGTTCATCTCAAGGAAGTAGAAGTTCTTGTCGCCATCCACGATGAATTCCACGGTACCCGCGGAGGCATAGCCCACGGCTTTCGCCAGTGCGACAGACTGCTCGCCCATCGCTTTGCGGGTGGCTTCATCCAGGAACGGGCTTGGCGCTTCCTCAACCACTTTCTGGTTCCGGCGCTGGATCGAGCATTCCCGCTCGTTCAGGTAAATCCCGTTGCCATGCGCATCGCACAGCACCTGAATTTCAATGTGACGTGGCTGGGTCACAAACTTCTCGATGAAGATACGGTCATCACCAAACGAGTTCGCGGCTTCGTTCTTGGACGATTGGAACCCCTCGCGCGCTTCCTGATCGTTCCATGCAATCCGCATACCCTTACCGCCACCACCGGCGGAGGCTTTGATCATCACCGGATAACCAATCTCGTTGGAGATCTTCACCGCCTCATCCGCATCTTCGATCAGGCCCATGTAGCCCGGCACGGTTGACACATTGGCATCCTGCGCGATTTTCTTGGAGGTGATCTTGTCCCCCATGCTCTCAATCGCACCTTTAGGCGGGCCCACAAAAGCCACGCCTGCCGCTTCCAGCGCCTCGGCAAACTTGGCGTTTTCCGACAGGAAACCATAGCCCGGATGCACCGCCTGTGCGCCGGATTGTTTGATCGCATCCATGACCTTGTCGATCACGATGTAGGACTGGTTCGCAGGCGGCGGGCCAATGTGGATGGCTTCATCCGCCATTTGCACATGCAGCGCCTGCTTGTCGGCGTCCGAGTAAATCGCCACCGTCTTGATGCCCATCTTACGAGCGGTTTTGATCACGCGGCAGGCAATCTCGCCCCGGTTAGCAATCAGGATCTTGTCGAACATCTTATCGTCCTTCTTGGTCTTCGCCGGTGGCCTGAACCACCGACATAGGCAACAAAAAAGCCACCGCCGCGCTTGCGCACGTCGATGGCTTTGGGTTCGGAACCGGCTGGGTCTCAACCGGACAATTCAAATCACCTAGCGGCGCGCAACGGCGCTCAGCAGCTGGAGGCGAATTCTTGACAATAGATCGTGTTGGCCGCACCGCCGACAACCGCGCCGGCCGCAAGGCTGCCGCCAACGGCCGCTGCCGCAATGGTGCCTGCACCCGCGCCGATGAGCGCCTGCTCGCCCATGGTCCGGCCGCATGCCGAAAGCCCAAGGAGCGCAATAATGGAAACTGCTGCTGTGATACGCATGTGTTTGTGCCTCTTCCCGATATGGGGTTATCGGCGGATCTTCTGCCCGCCTGTCCTGTGAGTGTGCGCACAATCTCACCCGTTTTTGCCGGACGCGCAAGCGCCGCAGAAAAAACGGGTGATCCTGAAGGGACAATACAGGACCACCCGAAAGGGGAAGGGTAACGGAATACACTGTTACAGGAGCGATGCGCGACAACGCCCCGCTCCATGACAGTGACCTTGCCACGGCAAACTACGGAAAACAGGGGCAATTTTGCCTCTGTCCCGCTTTGGGCAATCGCTTGCCCATTATGTCGTGGCATCGGCAACATTACGCCCAGTCATCCTCAAATGCATCCGGGAAAGACACCCGGGCCACCGCTTCATCAATGACCAGCAGCGCCTCATAGTCCTCGGGGTCAAAATCCTCTTCGACCGCGACCACTTCGCGCCCAAACAGCCAGCTCAAACGGCCCGCATCCAGATTGCCCCGCTCAAATGGCTGGTCGCCAAAATGCTCCCACAGGGCCTGCATAAAGGCTGCATCCGCACGACGATCCGGCGGACGACGGTCTTTGAACCGCTCACGACGGGTGATCGGCGTGACCCCTTTGGGGTTGGCACGACGAATGGTGAATTGGAAATCCGTACCCGGAAGACGTCCGGGGAACCCGCGATGCTTGATCATGCCACTTCTCCCCGGATTGCTGAGAGCGTGGCGCGGGTGTGAACAGGCCGCGCGGCCTGTCCACCTGTCAGGCGGATCGCCTTACTTGTATTTGCCGGTGTAGGTCGGCTCAGTCGAGATCGGCTCTGGGTCGACCACAACATATTCTTCCAGCGGCTCGTCTTGGCCACAGGCTGCAACCAGGGCCACGAGACCGATTGCGAGGAATGACTTGATGCTCTTGGACATCTTGTTCTCCATTCATTGTTTAACGTCCAAACCGGGCGGATTTGCCCGGCCTGCCTCACTGCCCCACGTTGGGGACATGCGCGGAGACTACGCAAATCTTCTGCAAAAAGATACAGATACAAGCCCAAGCTCATCCGATGTGACCGCAAAGCCGCAATGTCTTGCTCATTGCCCTTAACGTCAACAATATCTAGTGGTGTCATCAGAAGCCCTCCCAGATACAGGTGCCATCCTGCACGCTGAATGCCTCAAAAAACTGCGTCGCCACCTGTGTGGTTTCGCCAAATGTGGTTTCTCTGTCCGCCATGGAAATGATCACCTGATCGACTGTTTCATCCTGAATGGCGAGATACGGCACTGCGACGCCAATGCACAGATGAAAGAAGTCTTCCTCAATGTCGGTGAACTCCACGCCCTGCCGAATGAGCGGCATGACATAGCGGAACCGCGCCACACGGCTTTCATCCGCGCGCACTTCGTAGAGAATTTCCTGAAGATGGAGATCGTTGCCTGAGGGCACGACCGGGGTCTCCTCCAAAACCCCGGCCGTGGCCGCGCCCGTGAGGGCCCCTCCAAACGCGGCGGAAAGCGTAAGTTGAGTCGCACGCTTGCACAGTTTTTTTGTAAAAGCTCCAAAAAATGTGCGTGGGGCGAAAGTTTTTTGCGCCAAAACCTTACGTAACGTCACAAATTTCATGAAGACCGCTCCCGGTGTTGCGCAAACCTCCGCCAGCGATCCCGCCGCTCAGGACAGTCCAAAATCTCCGCAATAATGGCCTGCGCATGGCCCTTGGCCACCGCGCCCTCCACAGCCCCGCCAGCCTTCACAAACAGCCGCCCAGCCTCGCGCCGCACTTCAACGGTTGGGGCAAAGCCACGCAAATCCTGCAACGCCCGCCACATATCCTGCCGCACCTGCTGCGCCGTGCGCAGCAAGCCCGCGTCCGGCAGAGACGTCTCCGCCACCACGTCCCAGCGCACCGGCAACCGGCGGCTCATGGTCAGCGCATCGCCATCCCGTTGGATATGCCAGCGGCTCCGGCTCATTTGGGCGCGTCCTCGTCATTGGTGGCAAAATTGGCAGGGCTGATGATCTCGATCAGCTCCATATCGTCGGAATGGCGCACTTCGCGGTGCTTGATGCCCGGCGGCTGCAACACACAGGAGCCGGCACGCAGCACATGCTCGCCCTGCCCCTCGTATTCAAACACCACCCAGCCCTTGGTCACATAGACCATCTGGAAATCCAGTTCGTGAGAATGCCACGCCGCCGGACTTTCTATGCCCGGCACCGCGCGGATCACATGCGCGCCAAACTTGCCTTGCGTGCCGCCCTGAATGCCCAGATCGCGATACTCAAAGAAAGGCCGCAGACCTTGGCCGACAAACTTGCCGTCATCCGCGTGGGAAATGGTAAAAGCCTGGTTTTTGAACAGTTGCGTCACTCCGCATCTCCCATCCAGGCTTGGAGGTCCGCCACATCCGCAGCGAACCCAAAAGCAACGTGATATGTCGCCTTAGCTGTCAAAGAACCGGAATCCTTTACAGGTGTCAGACGAGAAGCCCGCTTCAACCTTGCCACCTGCCTTGGTCCAATCTTGGATCAAGATGACGCGGTTGTACTTCTTGCCCGCAAATTGCTTAATGACCTTGGCTTGCGTCGCCTTGCACATCGCCAGCATCTGCTTTTTGACCGTGACGCGCTTGGTTGGCACCGGTCCGGTCATCGCTGCACCAACCATAGGCTGTGCACGCGAGTGTTTTTGGGTGCTGGCGTAATCATCCCGCGTTTTTGTTGTCGTGATCGCGCCTTCTTCGATCTTGACAACGCAAGCGGTCGCGCCGTTGCCCAAATCAAGCGACTGGACGCCACGACAATTTTGCGCCTGCGCGGCCAATGGCAACGTAAGCAAAATGCAGGAGGCGAAAGTAAGGGTACGCATATTCAATTTTTCCTTGTAGTGAATCGTTAGTGGATCCACCTATAGGTCATTACAGCGGGATGTTGTCGTGCTTTTTCCACGGGTTCTCGAGCTTCTTGTTGCGCAGGCTCGCAAACGCCCGGCTGACCCGCTTGCGCGTGCTCTGAGGCATGATCACCTCGTCAATGAAGCCCCGCTCTGCCGCCACAAATGGCGTTGCAAACCGGTCTTCATAATCCTTGGTGTGCGCGGCAATTTTCTCCGCATCGCCCAGATCGGCACGGTGAATGATCTCGGTCGCGCCCTTCGCGCCCATCACCGCGATCTCCGCAGTTGGCCAGGCGTAGTTGAAATCGCCCCGCAGGTGCTTGGACGCCATCACGTCATAGGCCCCGCCATAAGCTTTGCGGGTGATCACCGTCACCTTCGGCACGGTCGCCTCACCGTAAGCAAACAACAGCTTCGCACCGTGTTTGATCACGCCACCATATTCCTGCGACGTCCCCGGCAGGAAGCCCGGCACATCCACCAGCGTCAGGATCGGGATCTCAAAACAGTCACAGAAGCGCACAAACCGGGCCGCCTTGCGGGAGCTGTCAATATCGAGACAACCCGCCAGCACCATCGGCTGGTTGGCCACCACGCCCACGGTCTGACCCTCAAGGCGAATGAAGCCGGTGATGATGTTCTTGGCGTAGTCTTCCTGAATTTCGTAGAAATCGCCCTCATCCGCCACTTTGGCGATCAGCTCTTTCATGTCATATGGCGTGTTCGGATTCTCTGGCACCAGCGTGTCCAGCGACTTCTCAACCCGGCCCGGTTCATCAAAGAATGGACGCACCGGCGGTTTCTCGCGGTTGTTCAGCGGCAGGAAGTCCACCAAGCGGCGCACTTCGGTCAGCGCTTCCACGTCATTCTCAAACGCGCCATCAGCCACCGAGGACTTCTTGGTGTGGGTCGACGCCCCGCCAAGCTCTTCGGCGGTCACAACCTCATTGGTCACGGTTTTCACAACATCCGGGCCGGTCACAAACATATAAGAGGTGTCTTTCACCATGAAGATGAAGTCGGTCATCGCAGGCGAGTACACCGCACCACCGGCACATGGACCCATAATGACGGAAATCTGCGGCACCACGCCGGATGCCATAATGTTGCGCTGGAAAACTTCCGCATAGCCGGCCAGCGAGTCGACACCTTCCTGAATACGCGCGCCACCGGAATCGTTCAGGCCAATGATTGGCGCGCCGTTCTGCACGGCCATGTCCTGAATTTTGCAGATTTTCTGCGCGTGGGTCTCCGACAACGAGCCGCCAAACACCGTGAAGTCCTGAGAGAAGACATAGACCATACGGCCATTGATCGTGCCCCAACCGGTAATCACACCATCGCCCGCAGGCTTTTGCTCTTCCATGCCAAATTCGGTGCAGCGATGGGTTTTGAACATGTCAAACTCTTCAAAGCTGCCCTCATCCAGCAGCAGCTCGATCCGCTCCCGCGCGGTCAGCTTGCCTTTGGCGTGCTGGCTGTCGATCCGGCGCTGACCGCCACCCAAACGCGCAACTTCACGGCGCTCTTCCAACTGTTGCAGAATGTCTTTCATGGCACGGCCCTCATTCGTCGATTTGGACAGGCACAGGATGCACTGCCCCCAAAAGCTTTGCGCATCACCATAGGCCCCTTGCTGCACCCGCAAAAGGATTTTCCCGCAAATTTGCAAACTCCAGAAAACCAACCTCGCGCTAATTGCAAATCAGCAAATAGTTCACAATTGAAATTCATCCATGGACATTTGCCTACCGCGCTCCTACCTCTTAGCGCATGAGCAGCTTAGCCCGTGGTCAATTTCTGGACCGTAGCACACCGCCAAACATCTTCACGTTGATCCTGCTGGCCGGGGTCTCTGCGCTGTGCATGAACATCTTCTTGCCCAGCCTGCCGTCGATGACCGAATACTTTGACACCGATTATGGCGTTATGCAGCTCTCCATCGCGGTCTACTTGGGCGTCAACGCCGTGCTGCAAATTGTAGTTGGCCCGATCAGTGACAAGTTTGGCCGGAGACCGGTGATCCTTGCGGGGCTTGCCATCTTCCTCGCGGCCACCATCGGCTGCATCTACGCGCCCAACGCCGCCGTTTTCCTGACATTCCGCATGTTACAAGCTGCTGTGGTGGTCGCCATGGTGTTGTCCCGTGCCGTGGTGCGCGACATGGTCTCCGCGGATGAGGCCGCGTCCATGATTGGCTACGTCACCATGGGCATGACAGTGGTGCCGATGCTGGGACCTGCGCTTGGTGGCCTGCTGGACAGCGCCTTTGGCTGGCAAGCCAGTTTCTGGCTCCTGTTTGCCACCGGCGCCGCCATCTTTTGGCTGACCTATCGAGATCTTGGCGAGACCAAATCCAACAGCGGTCTCACTCTCGGCCAACAATTCCGTGAATACCCGGAGCTTCTGACCAGCCCGCGCTTCTGGGGCTACTCCCTGGCCAATTGCTTCACCTCCGGCGCGTTCTTTGCCTACCTTGGCGGCGCACCATTTGTGGCCACCGAGCTCTTCGGCATGAGCGCGGCGCAGATGGGCATCTACTTTGGCGCGCCCGCTGTTGGCTACTTCATCGGCAACTTCCTCTCTGGCCGCTACTCCGCACGGTTTGGCATCAATCGCATGGTCATGACCGGCTGCGCCATCTGCGGTCTGGGCGTGGCTGCATCCCTGTCGATCTTCGCCATGGGCTATGGTTCCGCCGAGATCTTCTTCGGCTTCATGACCTTTGTTGGCATCGGCAATGGCCTTGCCATCCCCAACGCCACCGCAGGCGCTCTCTCTGTGCGCCCACATCTTGCTGGCACGGCCTCCGGCCTCACTGGCGCGATTATGATTGGCGGCGGCGCAGCCCTCTCCGCGCTGGCTGGCGCTCTGCTCACACCAGAAACCGGCGCTTTCCCATTGCTGTGGTTGATGTTCATCACCTCGGTTTTCGGCGTCACCTCCATTCTCATGGTGGTCCGCCGCGAGAAGAACATCGGCGCCTAACGCCCCCACAAATCGTGTTACCACCTCAGACCTTTTCCTGGGCGGCATCCGCCCGCTCAGTGCAGGCACGTTAACTGCTGCCGCAACAGAATCTGCACCTCTGCAAAACAGCCGCGATACAGACACAATACCGACGTGAAAATCTCACTCCAAACCACCGGTTAACGACCAAACGCCGCACAGTATTTATCCCTATGGATTGATCGACTTTGCAAAGCTATCTTTGCAGCTATGCAAGCCGAGAGGATTCCATGCCCACGCAAAAGCTCTACGCAGGCGCAAAACTACGCGAAATCCGCACCAGACTGACCCTGACCCAGAAGGACTTCGCCCAAAAACTTGGGGTTTCCCTGCCCTATTTGAACCAGATGGAAAACAACAACCGCCCGGTCTCCACCACGGTTGTCTTGGCGCTGGCGCAGGAATTTGGCTTAGATGTCACAGAGTTAAGCACCGGTGACAGCGAACGCCTCGTCTCTGACATGCGCGAAGCCATTGCCGATCCGGTCCTCGCTGAAACCTCCGCGCCGCTGGCAGACCTGCGCCTCACCGCCTCCAACGCACCTGCTCTGGCGCGCGCTTTTCTGGAACTGCACCGCGCCTACCGCCAAACCCACGAACGCCTTGCCTCTCTGGATGAGGCTCTGGGCCGACAGGATGTGCAAATGCAGGCCAGCCCATGGGATGAGGTCAGGGACTTTTTTCACTATTGTGACAACTACATAGACGCCGTCGACCACGCCGCCGAACGCTTCGCCCAAGGCGCGGTCGAGCACGGCGGAATTCGCGCCGCAGCCCTCGCCTCCCTCAAGGACTCTGGCATCTCCGTCGCTTTCACCGACATCGACCAACTACGCCACTACGATGCCGAGCATCAACGCCTGCAAATCTCCCGCTACGCGCAGCCAGAAACCCAAACATTTCAACTACTTCTGCAGGTCGCCCTGTTGCAAAACGGCAAGCTTCTAGAGGCCACTTTGGACTTCGCCCGCTTCCAATCCGACGCCGCGCGGTCCATCGCCAAAATCGGCCTCGCCAACTACTACGCCGGTGCGGCCCTCATGCCTTATGGCACCTTCCTCGAAGTCGCCCGCGAAACCCGCCACGACCTTGAGTTGCTTTCCAACCGTTTCGGCGCCTCCATCGAACAGGTCGCCCACCGCCTCTCCACCCTGCAACGCCCTGGAAACAAAGGTATTCCCTTCTTCTTTGTCCGCGTGGATCAGGCCGGTACAATCACCAAACGCCACTCCGCAACCCGCCTGCAATTTGCCCGTTTCGGCGGCGCCTGCCCGCTCTGGAACGTGCATCGAGCTTTCGAAACACCCGGCCGCTTCCTGCGCCAACTCGCCGAAACCCCAGACGGCGTGCGCTACATCTCTCTGGCTCGAGACGTCTCCAAATCCGGCGGCCACTTCGGCGCGCCCGTGCGCCGCTATGCCATCGCCTTGGGCTGCGAAATCCGCCACGCCGACGCGCTGGTCTATGCTGACCACATGGAGCTCGATAATCCTCAGGCCTTTGAACCCATTGGCATTTCCTGTCGCATCTGCGAACGCACCCATTGTCACCAGCGTTCCGTACCGCCGCTCGAGCGCCGCCTAACCATCAATGAAAACGCCCGTGGCGTGTTGCCCTACGATGTTGGTTAGGCTGGCACAATTCCTGTTCCGGCTCTGCGCCTTTTGCGTGGTCTTTGCCTTTATGCTGATCGCCGCCGCGCCCCTGCTGGAACGGATGATGATCTACCCGCTGGACGACACCCGCGTCTCTCCTGCTGACGCGAACCTTCCGTCCGTGACCGAAGAGATCTTCCACAATGATGGCGAGGCGCTGATCGTCTGGACCGCCCCACCGACACCCGGCAAGCCGGTGATCTTCTATCTACAAGGAAACGCAGGCAATTTGGCCAGCCGCGCGTCGCGGTTCGACCTCCTGCTTCAGCGGGGCTACGGCCTCGTCGCCCCCGCCTATCGCGGTTACTCCGGCAGCACAGGCACCCCGCAAGAGGCCGCCATCATCGGCGACACAGCCGCCATCTACGATAGTATCGTGCGCCCAATGATGGCCCCCGTGGTGGTCTATGGCGAGAGCATCGGCGCCGCCGTAACACTCAGCGCATTGGAAGCAGGCATCACGCCAAACGCCATCCTACTGGAAGCGCCTTACACCTCCATCAAAGCCATGGCCGCGCAGCACTATCCCGGCAACGGCGGCTTCACAAAACACCTGTCAAATCAATGGGACAGCCTTTCTCGCGCCAAGACCGTCACCTTGCCCCTGCTGATCCTGCACGGCACCAACGACGAGCTTATCCCAATAGAGATGGGGCGACAGATTTTCGCTGCCGCCCGATCCAATAGTAAAGAATTTGTCGAAGCCCCGGGTGCCGGTCACACCGGCCTGTGGCGCACCGACACCTGGCCAAAATTGACCAGATTCATCAATCAGTTTGCTTTGAGATAAGTGTAGATCTCATCCTTCAGCGCGCCACGCCGCTTACGCAGATCCACCTCTGCCAGCTCTTCGCGAGGCGCCACGTTGGTCTCCGCCGCATGCACTTTGCGGTTCAACTCGTGGTACTCATCAGCCAGCTTTGCAAAGTGCTTGTCGCTCACTTTCAACGCGCTCATTTTTTCAACGAATTCAGGGAATTCTGCGGCCAGTTCGTGTGGGGTGTTCGCCATGTTTGCGCTCCTGTTTTTAAGGTCGCACACACCATAGACCAATCGAACCCAACCCCGCTTTGACGCGGATCAAATCGCATTCAAAAAGCAATGGATGACAGCACGGACAGTTCTGCTCTAACCTGTGCCGATAACAAGACTTTTAAAACCAAAACGCTTTTGATGACCAACTGGGGACCTCATGACCAAACTCAAGCCCGCCACCACACTCGCCGCCTGTGTCTGCCTAACGGCCTGCCTCAAAAACGGTGATGTTGTTGCCGTGAACCTCGACTATGCCAAAACAAACTACGGCTATATCAACTCTGGTGACTTCAAGGCTGGCAGCTTTTTTCTGTGGGATCAGGGTGAGGCGCGCATGGTTCACCTCTCGGATATTCCCGGCTTCACGCCGCCCCCAAACCCGCGCGACAAGACGGTGCAAGTGGCGCAATACTCCAGTGGAGCGCAGATCGGAGGGGAAGCCCAAAAGGCGGCCATCAAGCTCCGTGCGGACGCAATGATCGCAAAGCACTCCGCTTTTGAAATCGCCTATCCGAACAGCGTCACCTACGACAACACCGTCACCCGCATCACAAGGTATCTCGGCGAAGACATTCGGGCCGGTGGCAGCCTTATGCAAGAATGGGGATTTGCCGATGCCGTCAATGCGCCGGATCAATACTACGTCCTCGTGCGTAAAGTCACTTACGGCGATGGCATCAAACTTTTGGTGGACGGAGAGGCCGAAGTGGGCGGCGGTTTCAACGTGATCATCAAGGGGGCAGACGTCAATGTCCGCCTGCAAGGCAAAGGACTCAATGCCATTTCAGGAACGGACACCGAAATCGCCATCGATGTCTACGTGTTCCGGCCTGAATGGAAGACCGTCGATGGAGGGCAAAACCCCAACTTCAAGGTTCAGCATTTTGTAAAAGCTGACGATTTGCCCGCCCTGTTCCGCAGCACCTCTAGGCGCGATTGACAGCCGTTACCGCTGCGCAGATTCCCAACCGGGGTGAAACCAAGGCTCCGCATTGGATGACGCCAACCGCCGCCCCAAAATGTGGTCGGATGCCTTCTCGCCAGTCATGATCGACGGCCCGTTAAGGTTGCCATTGGTGATGCGCGGGAAAATCGAGCTGTCCGCCACCCGCAGCCCCTCGACACCAATCACCCGACATTCGCTGTCCACCACCGCTTTCGGGTCATCCACGCTGCCCATCTTGCAGGTTCCACAGGGGTGATAAGCGCTCTCCGCGTGCTCGCGAATAAAGCTGTCGATCTCATCATCCGTCTGCAACTCCGCCCCCGGCTGGATCTCACTTTTCACAAACGGTTGCATCGCCTCCTGCGCAAAAATTTCCCGCGTCAGGCGAATACAGGCGCGGAAGTCTTCCCAATCCTGCTCTGTCGACATGTAGTTGAAGAAGATATTCGGCGCTGTCTTTGGATCGGCAGACTGCAAAGTCACCTCGCCCCGCGACGGCGATCGCATCGGACCGACATGCGCCTGAAAGCCATGCCCTTCAGCTGCCGCTTGCCCATCATAGCGCACTGCAATCGGCAGGAAATGATACTGAATGTCGGGGTAGGAAATCCCCGCCCGCGAGCGAATAAATCCAGCCGTTTCAAATTGGTTAGACGCCCCGAGGCCTGTTTTGGTGAACAGCCACTGCGCCCCGATCAGACCTTTGCCAATCAGGTTCCAGTATTTGTAAAGCGTGATCGGCTGCTTACACGCCATCTGCATGTAGACCTCAAGGTGATCCTGCAGGTTCTTCCCCACCCCGGCGCGATCTGCGACCACCTCAATACCATGCTCGGTCAGATGGGCGCCTGGCCCAATGCCCGACAACATCAACAGCTTTGGTGAGTTCAAAGAGGACGCCGCCAGGATCACTTCCGCATTGACACGGATCACCTGAACCTGCCCGCCACGCTCGATCTCTACGCCGACGGCGCGGCCGTTTTCCATAACAACTTTACGCGCCAACCCACGCACTAGGTCACAGTTGTCGCGCTTCAACGCAGGCTTAAGATAGGCATTTGCAGCCGACCAACGCTGACCTTTGTAAACGGTCATATCCATCGGGCCAAAGCCCTCTTGCTGCTGCCCGTTGTAGTCATCCGTCACCGGGTAGCCCGCCTGCCGCCCGGCCTCCACAAACGCCCCATGCAGCGGGTTGTTGCGCGGTCCGCGACTGATGTGCAGCGGCCCATCAGAGCCGCGCCAATCTGGATCGCCACCCTGGCCGCTCTCGTGCCAGTTTTCCATGCGTTTGAAATACGGCAGCACATCCGCATAAGACCAGCCATCGGCGCCACTCTCGGCCCAATGGTCGTAGTCGCCCGCGTGCCCGCGCACATAGACCATGCCATTGATCGAGCTGGACCCGCCAATCACCTTGCCGCGCGGACACACCAACGTCCGCCCCCCCAAATGCGGTTCCGGCAAGGTTTTGTAGCCCCAGTCATACAGGCTCATGTTCATCGGATAGCTCAGCGCCGCCGGCATCTGAATAAACGGCCCTGCGTCGGTGCCGCCATGCTCGATTACCAGCACGGACTTACCCGCTTCACTCAGCCGGTACGCCATCGCGCAACCAGCCGAACCCGCGCCAACAATCACATAATCTGCCTGCATCTTGTTCTTCCTGACAGAGTCGCCAAAAGGAGGGTTAGTAAGGCGCTTCCACGTCGCCCATGCGCACATAGACCGACTTCACCTGGCTGTAGTGGTTGATCGCTTCTTTGGAGTTTTCACGTCCCACACCGGAGTTTTTCACCCCGCCAAACGGCGCCTCTACTGGCGCGTCATTGTAAGAGTTGATGAAACAACTGCCTGCTTCCAGCTTGCCGATCACGCGGTGGCCACGAGACAGATCAGATGTGAACACACCCGCAGACAGGCCATACTCGGTGTCATTGGCCCGCGCGATCACTTCGTCCTCGGTGTCAAAGTCCAGCACCGACATGACCGGGCCAAAAATCTCTTCGCGCGCGATGGTCATGTCATCGGTCACATCGGCAAAGACCGTTGGCTCCAGGAAGAACCCTTCGCGGTCCATACGCTTGCCACCGCACACCAACCGCGCACCTTCCTCGACACCTTTGGCCATATAGCCCAGCACGATGTCCATCTGGCGCTCTGACACCATCGGCCCAAAGCTGGTTGCCTCATCCAGTGGATCGCCAATCACCGCCGTGCCCAGACGTTCCGCCAAACGGGCCAGGAATTTTTCTTTGATGCCCTTCTGAACAAACACCCGCGTGCCATTGGAGCAGACTTGCCCAGAGCTGTAGAAGTTGCCCAGAATGGCTCCGCCCACGGCATTCTCCACATCCGCATCATCGAAGATGATCAACGGGGATTTCCCGCCCAACTCCATAGTCACATGCTTCATATGGCTCGCCGCCGCCGCATAGACCTTCTTGCCGGTTGGAACCGAGCCGGTCAGGCTCACCTTGTCCACGCGCGGATCATTGACCAATGTCGCGCCGACCTCGCCCATGCCCTGAATGACGTTATAAACACCCGCTGGCACCCCGGCCTCATGCAGGATTTCCGCCACTTTCAAGGCACACATCGGTGTGGTCTCAGACGGCTTGAAGACCATCGCATTGCCACAGGCCAAAGCAGGCGCGCCTTTCCAGCAGGCAATCTGAGTGGGATAGTTCCACGCCCCAATGCCCACACAAACGCCAAGCGGCTCGCGCACCGTGTAAACCCAGTCTTCCCCCAGAGGGATATGTTCGCCCGTCAGGCTGCCTGCCAGGCCGCCAAAATACTCCAACGCATCCGCGCCAGAAGTCGCATCCACGGCAATGGTCTCCTGATAGGGCTTGCCGGTGTCATAGGTCTCCAGCACCGAAAGTTCATGGTTGCGCTCCATGATCATCGCCGCCGCGCGGCTCATGATGCGGCCACGCTCCCGGCCGGTCATTGCCGCCCAGATTTTTTGGCCCGCTTTCGCACTCTCCAGCGCCTGATCAATGATCGCTGGCGTCGCCGCATGCACCGTGCCGATCACTTCGCCCGTTGCCGGGTAAACGATCTCAATCGGCGCGCCAGATGTGTCTTCCACATAGGCTCCGTTGATGAAATGGCTGGCCGTCGGTTGCAGTTGCATCGCGCGTTCCTTTCCTGTGCCGGCCACGTTCACGGGGCCCGCGGATTCTCAATCTGGCAGCCAAATTAGCATCGCAATCAAAATTTTTAAATGACCATTTAAAAATTTTATTGATACAACAACATTGCTCCTGAGAGCGATCACGCTAAAGTGGCGCCATGGGCCGTACACGTATCCGCGATATCCGACATGAAGAGTTGATCAACGCCACCATCACGGCAGTTCACAAGCGGGGCTATGCCGTTGTCACCATGGCAGAAATCGCCGCCGAAGCCGGCGCTTCTGCCGCCTCGATCAACTATTATTTTGGCTCCAAGGAAAAGCTGATGGAGGCGACTATGCGCCGCCTGCTTACCTTGCTGAAACAAGCGATGTTGGAGCGCTACGCCACCGCCAAAACCCCGCATGAGCGGCTGATGGCGGTGATAGACGCCAACTTTTCAGACCGGCTCTTCACCAACGAGCAATGCTCGATCTGGATGCAATTCTGGGCCAACGCCCCCTATGCGGAAAGCCTGCAACGTCTGCACCGCATCAACCGCGCGCGCGTCACCGCCCACTTCCGCGCCGAACTGCGCGCACTTGTCTCTGACGACCGCCGCGAAACGCTGCGCGAAGCTCTGCAATGCTATATGGATGGCGTGTGGCTCGAGGCCGCGCAATCGGACGCACCGCTCAACCCGGCCCAGGCACGCAAAGAGGCCCGCGAAGTGGCGGACCTCATGCTCAAGTCTGAAAGCTGATCCCGTTAAGGCCGCACGTATTTGAACAACGTGCCATCCCCTCCGGCCAGCTGCATGATCATTTTGTCCGCGGTGACGGCTTCAATAATCATGCAGGGCGGTTCGCTCCAGGGATCGATATGCGCAATCATTACCGGCCCCTGCCCGTTGGATTTCTCACAGCTGTCCGCCAATTGCAGCGTGTACTCTGACGAGTAGTCCCCATTGATCTCCTCAGTCCCCCGGTCGCCCCAGACAGTGGACGTGTAGGCCGGATCAGCGGCAAACACCCATTGCCCCTGCAGGTTGGCGCGGATTTCCGCATAAGGGTCCAGCGACGGATCATGACGCAAAGCATGTACGGCAAGTTCGGCGGACATATCGCCCATTGAGACAATATCCGCCCGTAGCCACAACGGCGCATTCACGTGAAGCGTGCCGATGGCCTCGACAATGTAACTCGGCGTTGGCTCGTTCCAGCTCACCCAATAAGTGAACCCATTGCTGGTCAGTTCGCAACTCGGCACTTCCTGCTCAAAGACACAGCCCTGCAACATCGCCACGTCTTCCAGCGGCTCGCCATGCACGCCACTCTCCACTCCGCTATCAATGAACATCTGCGCCTGCGCCGCGCCCGCCAGCATCAACGCGGCACCAGCGCGTTTCAGTATTTTCAAAATCATAAACCTATCCCCTTCGCGTCTGCCGCAGCCTAGGAGGATACATCTTAACAATCTACTCCCACGTGTGGCGGTCTACTCCCCACGCGGAAAGCGCTGATTTTCCTCCACCACATTCAGGTCCATGTGGTTGCGCATGTAGCGCTCCGAGGCCTTTTGCAACGGCTGATAATCCCACGGGAAATACCCGCCCTCCCGCAACGCTTCATAAACCACCCAGCGTCGCGCCTGACTTTCCCGCACCGCCGCATCAAACGCCGCAAGGTCCCAGCGCGCCTCGGATTTGGCCCGCAGGCTCTGCACCGTGCCCTGATGCGCCGGTTCCTCCGCCAAGTTGGTCAATTCATGCGGATCGGCCTCCAGATCAAACAGTTGATCCGGGTCCAGCGCGCAGCGGTTATATTTCCACTTGCCATAGCGCAGCGACACCATCGGCGCATAAGACGCCTCCGCCGCATATTCCATCGCCACCGGCGTGTCGCGCTCTCCGCCCTGCCCCAAATGCACAAGGCTCTCGCCGGTGGTCCAGGGCATGACTTCCTCCATACTCACGCCAGCCAATTCGCACAGCGTTGGACACACATCGATGTTGCTCACCGGCGTGGTCACCAAACCCGGGTCCATAGATGGCGCGGCCACCATCATAGGCACACGGCTGGAGCCCTCATAAAAACTCATCTTGAACCACAACCCGCGCTCGCCCAGCATGTCGCCATGGTCACTGACAAACAGGATCACGGCCTCCTGCCGTGTTGCTTCCAGCGCCTCCATCACCTCGCCAATCTTGTCATCCAGATAGCTGATGTTTGCAAAATACGCACGACGGGAGCGACGGATGTCTTCTTCCGTGATGTCAAAACTGCGCCAGTCATTGGCATCAAAAATACGTTTGGAATGCGCGTCCTGATCTTCGTACGGAATCGCCCCAACCTCCGGCAGAAGGTGGTCGCAGTCTTCATACAGGTCCCAGTACTTATTGCGCGCCACATAGGGGTCATGTGGGTGGGTGAAGCTCACCGTCAAACACCACGGACGCGCGTCATGCCCCCGCGCCAGATCATAGACCTTGCGCGTGGCGTGATAGGCCACCTCGTCGTCATACTCCATTTGATTGGAGATCTCGGCAACGCCTGCCCCGGTCACGCTGCCCATGTTGTGGTACCACCACTCGATGCGTTCACCGGGTTTACGGTAGTCCGGCGTCCAGCCAAAATCCGGCGGGTAAATGTCCGTGGTTAGCCGTTCTTCAAAACCATGCAGTTGATCCGGCCCGACAAAATGCATCTTGCCTGACAGGCAGGTCTGATACCCCGCCCGCCGCAAGTGGTGCGCATAGGTGGGAATGGAGGAGGCAAACTCCGCCGCGTTGTCATAGACGCCAGTACCACTGGGCAACTGCCCCGACATAAACGCCGCCCGCCCCGGCGCGCACAACGGGCTCGCCGTGTAGGCGTTTTGAAACCGCGTTGACCGCGCCGCCAGCTTTTTCAGGTTCGGCGCGTGCAGCCAGTCTGCAGGACCGTCCGGGAAAAACGTCCCGTTAAGCTGATCCACCATAAAAATCAGGATGTTGGGACGAGACATGCATAAGCTCCTTGGACGGTTTCTCACACCCTAGGAACACCACCCAGAAAAGCTCAAGACGTTTCGCGACAAATCATCGCCGATAAACGAAGGGCTGCGGATTCCCATAATAATAGAGCACCATTTCATCGTCCGTAACGCTGTCGATCATATAACAGTAAGGCTCGCGATCTTCCGGATTGGTCTGCAACAACACCGGCCCGCCGGGTCCTGCGTCACAGCCCGCAGCGATTTGTAGAAAATAATCTGCAACCGGCTCACCATTATAGAACTCGGTCAGCTCCGCCCCTTCGATCATGATCTGCGCGGTGGTGTCGGTCATATCGCGCCACATGCCCTGCATCGCTTCACGGATGTCCTGATAGGGATCAAGCTCCGGAAAGTAACTCACTTCGCGGATCACCGTATCCACTGTGATATCGCCAAAGCTGATCATGTCGCCACCAAAGGCCACCGGCGTGCCCACCGGCAAGAACTCCAGCGCGTCCAGCAAGGCATCTTCGGTGCCGTTGCCGTAGTTCACGTAATACTTCCAGCCTTCCGCATGAAAGCTACAAAACGCGTCCTCATATTCATAGGCACAGCCCTGAAAAATACCGACCTGCGAAAACGGCTCCCCAAAGAATCCGGAGTTCTCCATTGGCATATAAAGCGGCAAAATCCGCCGGGCCTCGGACTCCGTCGTATAAACTATCTCCGCTGGCGGCGTTGCGGTCGCACCGCCTGCGTCCCCCGCCTCCAGCGCCTTGAAAATCCCCGCTTTGATATTCAACCGATAGTCTTTGGCCGTTTTGCCGGTGTCGATCTTGGCAAACATGGATTTGTCATACCCACGCGCCTCGCAATCCTCATCCCCGACAATCGAAAACCCGGAGAGTTCGGTACAAAAACTATACCGCTCCGCCGGATCAAACTCATAGCCGCGCGCGGTGGCAAAGACGTAGTAATACCGCCGCTTCAGGTCCCCAGTCACCGGCGAGTCACACTCGCCCGGATCAAGGTTCCACCAGCCTCGGGACCGATAGACATCGCCGTCTTTGTAGGCCAGCGCCACACTTTGAGGGAACCCAGCCTCGTTGCAGATTTCCAACCCCGCCTGCGCGGCCGCCGGTAGCGTCATCGCGGCCGCACAGCCGACCATCCAGAAAGTTGATCTCATAGTGCCCCCTCCCGATTTTCCTCAGGATAGGCGCACTTACAGCGATGTGGCAAATCTCAGAGCTTGGTCTGCCCCACCAGCGGCGTGATCTGACGCCGCTTCAACATCGCCTCGCGCCAGGTGATAAAGCTGATCGCGCCAATGATAATCATCGCCCCGACCAGCACCCAGACATCCGGCTGCTCGCCAAAGCCAATCCAGCCCAGCAATACCGCCCAGACCATCTGCAAGAAACTCACCGGCTGCGTCACCGTCACCGGCGCGGCTTTGAAGGCCAAGGTCATCGTATAGTGCCCAGCCGTGGCAAAACAGGCCACACCAAACAGGATCACCAGCTCTTCCAAAGTGGGCGTCACCCAAACAAACAGCGCCAAGGGTGCCAGCCCAATGGTCACCGTCACCGACAACATCCCCACAACCACCGTGGGGCTGACCTCTTCACTCAATCGCTTGGCAATCAGGTACCCACCGGCAAAGCCCAGCGCCGTGAACAGCATGGCAAAGTGTCCGGGGCTAAGCTCGCGAAAGCCCGGCCGCAAAATGATCGTCACACCGATCAGCGCCACAATCACCGCCGCAATGCGCCGAAACGCCAGCTTCTCCCCCAAAAACAGCGCAGCCCCAATGGTAACATAGACCGGCGACAGATAATTCATCGCCGTCACCTCGGCGATGGGAATGCGCGCCATGGCAAAGAACCACGCCACCACCGCGCCAGTGTGTAAAACGCCCCGTAGGCTGAACAAGCCAATCTGCCGCTTGGTGAGCTTGGCCTCCAGTATGGGTTTGATCATCGGGATCAGAAACACAATGCCCAGCGCATAACGCAGAAACGCTGTCTCCGACGCGGGCAACCGCGTGCCCACCATTTTCACAAGCGCGGTCACCGCCACAAAGCATAAGCCCGTGACCAGCATCCAAAACACGCCCTTCAAAGGGGAAGTGGCACTTTCATCCGTCATATCGCCACATAGACATGACGTAGCGGCAGTGTCGAGGTAGGAAACCTGTTAAGCAAAATTTTGCCGCGGCGTCACAGCATCCTGTCTGGCAAGGGAATAAACTCCTGATCGTCCCCTGGCGGCAATTGAAACCGCCCATCGGCCCAATCTCCGGCTGCCCAATCGGCTTTCGCAGCCTCAATTTTCTCCTTGCTGGAGCTAACAAAATTCCACGAGATATGTCGCGGACCATTCATGGTTTCCCCGCCCAGCGCCATCAATCGCGCACCCTGCGGCCCCGCCGTGACCGTGATCGCATCTCCGGGCCGAAACACCACCATACGCCCCGGCTCAAACACGTCCCCGGCAATCTCTACCGCGCCGTCCACAACATACAAACCCCGATCCTCGTGATTATCCGGCATCGGCAGCTTCGCCCCGGCCTGCAAGGCCACATCCGCATAAAACGTCTCTGACATCATGCTCACTGGCGCCCGCTCGCCCCAGGCATCGCCCAAGATCAACCGCACCATTTTGCCTTCGCCTTCCAGAAACGGCAGCGCCTCTTTGCCGTGATGCTCAAACGCCGCCGGATCATCTTCACGCGCCTCCGGCAAAGCAATCCAGGTCTGAATGCCAAACAACGAGCTTGGTGCCTTGCGGGTTACTTCTGACGTGCGCTCAGAATGGGTCACGCCATTCCCGGCCACCATCCAGTTCACCTCTCCAGGATAAATCATTTGATGCGTGCCCAAACTGTCACGATGCTCAAACTCACCGCGATACAAATATGTCACCGTCCCCAGCCCGATATGCGGATGCGGCCGCACATCAATGCCCTGCCCTGTCAAAAACTCCGCCGGGCCCGCCTGATCAAAGAAGATAAAGGGCCCCACCATCTGCCGCTTAGGCGCAGGCAACGCCCGCCGCACGGTAAACCCGCCAAGGTCTCGAGAGCGTGGCACTATAACCGTCTCAATCGCCTCCAAGGCGGTGCAATCCGGCAATGTGGGCTCTAAGGCTGGGTTCCAACTCATGGCGTCCTCCTGACTTGCTACCCTCAGGATATGGCCATTCCCCTGCCGCACAAAACAGGCAAGTCCCCACACCGTATGTGCGCAACCTCACACAACGCCCCACTCTTCTCCTTCCTCAAATATCCCGGGGGAGTCGGCGCCTGCGCCGACGGGGGCAGCGCCGACGGGGGCAGCGCCCCCTCACATCCCCCAGATCAATTTCGCGGCGATCGCCCACATGGTCAGCCCGACAAGCACATCCAAAATCTGCCAGGAACGCGGATTGACAAAGAAAGGCCGCAACAATTTGGCGCCAAACCCCAGAGAGAAAAAAAACACAAAGCTCGCGGTCACCGCACCTGCGCCAAAGGCCCAGCCCGGCGCATATTGCGCGGAAATCCCGCCCAACAGCACAACCGTGTCCAGATACACATGCGGATTGGCCCAAGTCAGCAACACACAGGTCATCACCGCCGCGCCAAAGCTGCTTGCCGTGCGCCCTTTGTCCTGCAACGCATCCCCACCCGTAGCAGCGGCCTTGAAGTTCATCGCGCCATAGACAAACAGGAACGCCGCACCGCCATAGCGCACCCATTCAATCATGGTGGGATTGGCCGCAATCAACGCGCCAAACCCCGCCACGCCGAGCGTGATCAGAATGGCATCACTCACCGCGCAGGTCAGCACCAGCGGCAGCACATATTCACCGCGTAAACCTTGGCGCAGGACAAAGGCGTTTTGCGCGCCAATCGCCATAATCAGCGACAGCCCCAACGCAAACCCGGCCAATGCCGGTCCCAAAATGCCTGTCTCGCCCATATCGTCTTGCCCCCAGCGGTTATCCATTGCACCTTTGTGTTGGGGTTTGACTACGGCCCGCCATTAGATTACTCAAATTAAAACATCTGGGACCACATTAGGACAGCTTATGTCGCTTCCGAGCTACAAAACCCTGCCGCCCGCCAAAGGGGAAAGCAACGTAGACTATTGCCGCCGTCTAGAGGCCGCAGGTCACGACGCGCTATTTTTGCACAATGCGCTGGCCTTCCACTTCCAACTGCCGCAGGACGATATCAAGCACTGCCTGGACCAATTCCCCGAGGCGCGCCTGCGTCACGTCGAATTGCTGACCAAGCTGCACCCCACCCGCTCCGCTTATGCGCTGGCGGACAAGCTGGCGATGAACCTCGGCATGTCTCTTGATGAAGCCAAAGACTGGGCGCTGGCCCATGACGGCTCCGCGCTTACTTCTCATCAGCACCAGATCAGACCCACACACGGCATCGCAGCCAAGCTGCAATGAACCTCGACTACGCCCACCTCGCCGCCCTAGCGGCGATCCTGCGCACCGGCAGTTTTGATGGCGCGGCACAGGAACTGGGCGTCACCCAATCCGCCATCTCGCAACGCCTAAAAGCGCTGGAAGAGCGCGTCGGCATGCCTTTGGTGCTGCGTGGCACTCCCTGTGAAGGCACCGAAACCGGCCGCCGCCTCGCCGCCCACCTCGATCAGGTTGGTATGCTCGAAGGTGCGCTTTCCCGCGACCTGGCAAAGCTCTCTCCGCGCACCGCCCGTCTGCGCATCGCCGTCACCGCAGACAGCCTCGCCACATGGTTTCTCAAAGCCGCCGCGCTGGTGCCCGACCTGCTGTTTGATCTAGTGGTCGACGATCAGGATTTCTCCGCCGACTGGCTCCGCCGCGGTGAAGTGGTCGCCGCCGTGACCGCGCATGAAGCCCCTATCGCTGGCTGCGACAGCACGCCCTTAGGGCCCATGCGCTATGTACCGTCCGCCAGCCCAGCCTATATGGCCAAACATTTCCCCGAGGGTGTCACCGCAGAGGCCATATCCACCGCTCCGATCCTGATCTTTGATGCCAAAGACCGCCTGCAAGAGACCTGGATGACGCAAAACCTTGGCGTCACGCCCGCGCCACCAAGCCACCGCCTGCCGTCCTCCACCGGTTTTGTCGAGGCCTGTCTGCTGGGGCTTGGCTGGGGCATGAACCCCGAACCGCTAGTGCGCCCCCATCTGGAGACCGGCGCCTTGGTGCCGCTAATCCCAGACACCACGTACGAAACCCCCTTATTCTGGCAATCCAGCCGCCTGCTGGCCCCCGCCCTTGCCCCGCTTACCAAAGCGGTGCGCCAAGTCGCGCGCCAAAGTCTGGCACCGCACACTCCGGCCAATTTGCCAAAAAATTGACCAACTCTGGCCGCGCTCTGTCCCGGAACCCCAGCTACACCACGCAAAGCAAGACACCACAGGACGATCCCGCTAAACTAGACACAACCGCCCATAAAGGGCGCAGATGAGGCATAGAACATGCCATCGACACAGATACCGCCCACGGCCACCATGCGCGCAGAGATCGACACGCTGCGCGCCATTGGCTGTCTCATCCTTGTCTTGCACCACATGGTTGGCATTTCCCCCGCCTACGGCCTGGAACTGCCGCTAGACCATCCCATCAGCATCCTCAGTCACACCACTGCGGACATGCGCATGCCGATATTCAGCTTTATCTCCGGCATGGTCTTTGCCCGCAACACCGGCCTCTGGCCCGACGCTCGCACCACCATCCGCAAAAAGGCCCGCCGTCTGCTGCTGCCTATGTTGTCGGTTGGCACGCTGTTCTGGCTGGCCCGCCATATGTCCGGCACCGCACAGCCACCGCTGCCCCTGACCTATGTCACCAGCTTTGCGCATTTCTGGTTCCTGCAAGCCAGCTTCCTAATCATGACCACCGCCGTGCTTCTAGTCTGCCTGATAGGCGGCCGCTGGCACCGTCACATTGCAGCTGGTCTAGGCCTGCTGGGCATTGCTTGGTGGGGCCTCGGTCTGCTCCCACTGCCCGCCACCAACTGGTTCTCGATCACCAACGCCACCTTCCTGCTGCCGTTTTTCATGTCCGGCTACCTAACGGCCCAAACGCCCGCCTTCCGCCAAACTCTCCGCAGCGCCCCCTGGGCCCGCCCGCTTGGCGCTTTTCTGCTCACTGTGGGGCTGCTCACAGGGTTCCGCCTCGCCACGCAGGACTTGATCCTCACCGGTACGCCGCGCCGCCTACTGGCCATCGCGCTGGGATTTTCCGCCTGTTTAGGCCTGCTGATGCTGCGACCGCATCTGGCCCGCCTCGCAGACATCGGCACCAAAGCCTATGCGACCTACCTATTCCACGTCTTCTTCACCGCCGCCGTCACGCTGGCCTGGTGGCAGTTGGACACACCCGGTCACCTCAGGGCCGTCACTGCTCTTGGCGTGCTGCTTGGCATGGCAGGCCCCATCCTACTGCAACGCCTGATCCTGCGCAGCCCCATCGCGGCACAGATCTTTTTGGGCTTGCCCGCTAGCAAAGTCCGCGACGTGCTGCGCAAAGAAAAAGAGCGCGCCCAGCCGGAGCACGCCCTTCCAATCTCTAAAACAACCGCCGCTTACAGCTGGTCCATCACCTCGTCAGAGGCTTCAAAGTTTGTGGTCACGCGCTGCACGTCGTCGTCATCTTCCAGCGCATCAATCAGCCGCATCAGCTTCTGCATGCCTTCCAGGTCCAGCTCGGTGGTGGTGGTTGGCTTCCACACCAGTTTGGTGCTGACAGACTCGCCCAAAGTGGCTTCCAACGCGTTGGACACCTCGTTCAGGTCGGTGTCCTCACACCAGATGATGTGGCCGTCCTCAGAGCTTTCCACGTCTTCCGCACCGGCCTCAATCGCCGCCTCAAACACGGAATCCGCATCGCCTGCGTCTGCGCCGTAGGTCACTTCGCCTTTGCGATCAAACATGAACCCAACAGAGCCGGTCTCGCCGAGGTTGCCGCCACTCTTTGTAAAGGTGGAACGCACGGTGGACGCTGTCCGGTTGCGGTTGTCAGTCATGGTTTCGACAATCACCGCCACGCCATTTGGGCCATAGCCCTCATAGCGGATTTCCTCATAATCGTCGCCTTCGCCCGCAACCGACTTCTTGATCGCGCGTTCGATCACGTCTTTTGGCACAGACTGGCTCTTGGCTTCTTTCACCGCCAGACGCAGGCGCGGGTTTTTGTCCGGATCCGGGTCGCCCATCTTTGCGGCAACGGTGATCTCTTTGGAAAGTTTGGAAAACAGCTTGGAGCGCGCGGCGTCCTGACGCCCTTTGCGGTGCTGAATGTTTGCCCATTTACTATGGCCGGCCATGTTCGCCTCCGGTTGTCTTTTCGCAGTATCGCTTTGTCAGGGCTCTCTATACGTCACAGCAGGCAAAATCCGCAACCCGCTTGCGTTTCCGCAGCCCGTAAGATTGACTCCCACGCAAACAAATTTGCGCACAGGCCCTTTCATGACCACAGATCAGATCATTTTGTTCAGCCTCTTTGGCGGCGTGTTTGTGATGCTGCTCTGGGGCCGCTTCCGCTATGACATGGTGGCTTTCGCCGCTCTGATGATCGCCGTGGTCGCGGGCGTCGTCCCGACCAAAGACGCCTTCTCCGGCTTTGGACACCCCGCCACGCTCATTGTGGCGCTGGTCTTGATTGTCTCCGCAGGCCTTGTCCGTTCCGGCGCCGTCGGCCTGATCACCCGCACCTTGGTGGACAGCGCGCGTTCCTTGGGCAATCATATCGCCATCATCGGCGCCGTGGGAGCCGTACTCTCCGCCTTCATGAACAACGTCGCCGCGCTGGCCCTACTGATGCCCGTGGACATCCAAACCGCCCGCAAAGCCGGCCGCAGCCCGTCCAAATCCCTGATGCCGCTGTCCTTTGCCACCATCCTTGGCGGCATGGCGACGCTGATCGGCACGCCACCCAACATTATCATCGCCTCCATCCGTGAGGAAAGCTTGGGGGAGCCGTTCAAGATGTTCGACTTCGCCCCCGTGGGAGGCCTTACCGCCATCGCAGGTCTGTTGTTTGTCGCCCTCATTGGCTGGCGTCTGATCCCGGATCGCGAGGACGCCGGCAAAAAAGTCGCCGACCTCGGCCAATACATCGCCGAACTCACCGTCCCGGCCGAGAGCAAGCTGATCGGCAAGCGCCTTGGCGAGCTGGAACCGGACGCCGAAGAGGCCGATGTGCAAATCCTCGGCCTGATGCGCGGCGGCAATCGGCTTTATGGCTCCGCCCGCACAAACATCCTGCGCGAAGGCGACGCCTTGGTGCTCGAAGCCACCCCCGACGCGCTGGACGAGTTCCGGACAGCCCTCTCCCTGAACTTCTCCGACGAGAAGCGCGAGGAACAGCTCAAAGCCGCCGGGGACGGTCTCGACATCATCGAAGTGGTGGTGCCTGAAACAGCCCGCATCGCGGGCAAAGCCGCCCAAACGCTAGGTCTCGCCTGGCGCCAGGGCGCGGTGCTCATGGGCATCTCCCGCGAAGGCCGCCGCATCCGCAGCCAGATCCGCAAAACCGTGGTCCAGCCCGGCGACATCCTCCTGATCCTCGTACATAAAGACCGCGGCCCGGACGTGACCAAGTGGCTTGGCTGCCTGCCGCTCGCAGATCGCGGGTTGACCGTAACCGCCAATAGCAAGATGTGGCTCGCCATCGGCCTTTTTGTGGGTGCCGTCGCCGCCGCCTCTTTTGGCTTGATCTACCTGCCCATCGCTTTGGGACTTGTCGTGGTCGCCTATGTGCTCGCCAAAATTGTCCCGCTCTCCGAACTTTACGACCACGTCGAATGGCCCGTGGTGGTGCTCCTAGGCTCGATGATCCCTCTTGGCGCGGCGCTCGACAGCTCCGGCGGCACCGCGCTCATTGCCAACGGGTTGGTGAGCCTCACCTCCGGTCTGCCGGCTTGGGCGGTGCTCACGGTGCTGATGCTCGTGACCATGACGCTCAGCGACGTGCTCAACAACACCGCCACCACCATTGTGGCCGCCCCCGTGGGCATCCAGATGGCCAACGCGCTTGAGGTCTCCGCCGATCCCTTCCTGATGGCCGTAGCCGTCGCCGCCTCTTCGGCCTTCCTCACGCCCATCGGTCACAAGAACAACACGCTGATCCTCGGCCCCGGTGGTTATCAGTTTGGCGACTACTGGCGCATTGGCCTGCCACTGGAAGTACTTGTCGTCGCTGTCTCGATCCCGGCAATTCTGCTGTTCTGGCCACTGTAGCGAGTTGCCCAGCAACGCCGGGCTGCGCCTGACCCTCCCCATGGGAGGGCGCACTTCGAAGTTCCGCAAATCGGAATGAATGCGCACGTGGACTCGTTTCGCAAACCCATTTCGTTTCCTAAGCGCCCACCCAGGGTCAGGCGCGCCCTCTTGTTGCGCAACACCTCGCGCAACGCGCTTTGTGTTTACCCGCATCCCGCAGCACAAGCCCCCCACCGACGCAATACCGACGTGAAACAGACAAAAAACAGACCCCGAAAACCATGGTTAACGGGGCCTGTTGCATCACTTCAAATCTGGTTTAACCGTAGGTCGAGACCTCGGTGCCCGCCAGCGCGGCAATGTTGAGTAGTCCGCGCACCGTAATGGACGGGGTTACGATGTGGGCCCGGTTGCCCATGCCCATCAGGATTGGCCCAACTTCCAGCCCATCTGCCACAGATTTCAGGATGTTACGGGTCGCGCCCGCCGCATCTGTGTTGGAATACACCAGCACATTGGCCTTACCGGTCAGACGGCCACCTGGGAACAACCGCTCCCGCAACTCTGGATCAAGGGCCGCATCAGTGTGCATTTCCCCTTCATATTCAAAGTCATAGTCGTTCTGATCCAGAATATCCAACGCCCCGCGCATCACCCGACCGGAGTGCGAATCCAGATTGCCAAACTGGCTCCCGGAACAGAGCGCGATCTTCGGATCCACCCCAAAGCGCCGTACGTGACGCGCCGCCGCAATCACCGTTTCCGCCACCTGCTCAGAGGTTGGCTCGATGTGAATGTGCGTGTCCGCCAGGAACAGTGGGCCTTTGTCCAGAATGATCAAAGACAGCGACCCAACCGGATGCAACTCTTTGTTTTCCAACACTTCCGTCACATAGCGCAGGTGCCAGCGGTACTCACCAAAGGTGCCGCAAATCATGCTGTCCGCGTCGCCACGATCCACCGCAATCGCTGCAATCGCGGTGTTGTTGGTGCGCAGAATGGCCCGCGCACTGTCCGGGCTCACACCCTGACGTCGAAGCTTATTGTGATAGTGGGTCCAGTAGTCGCGATACCGCTCGTCCTGCTCCGGGTTGATCAGCTCAAAATCCACCCCCGGTTTGATCTTTAGTCCAGCCTTATCAAGACGATGCGCAACAACCTCCGGACGGCCAATCAGCACCGGCGTGTCCACGGTCTCTTCCAGCATCGCCTGCGCCGTCCGCAGCACACGCTCGTCCTCACCTTCCGCAAACACGATCCGACGACGGCTCATGCTGGAGGCTTCATACACCGGACGCATGATCATCGAAGAGCGGAACACCTGCGCTTGCAGCTTGTTCTCATAGGCGTGCAGATCCAGCTCTTTGGTGGCCACACCGGAGTCGATGGCCGCCTTGGCCACAGCCACCGCAATGGTTGGCAGAAGGCGCGGATCAAACGGCTTTGGGATCAGGTAGTTAGGCCCAAACGTCAGGGTCTCGCCTTTATAGGCCGCCCCAACTTCCGCAGAGGTCGTTTCCCGCGCCAGAGAGGCAATTGCCTCCACACAGGCCAGCTTCATCGCGTCGTTGATTTCGGTCGCACCCGCATCCAGTGCTCCGCGGAAGATGAACGGGAAACACAAAACGTTATTCACCTGGTTCGGATAGTCTGACCGCCCCGTCGCGATCAACGCCCCTGGCGCGGCCTCACGCGCCTCTTCTGGCATGATCTCTGGGGTTGGGTTGGCCAGCGCAAAAATGATCGGATCGTCCGCCATCTGCTCGACCATTTCTTTGGTCAACAGCCCGGGCCCGGACACGCCAAGGAACAGGTCCGCCCCTTCCATGGCCTCCATAATGGTCCGCTTATCAGTGTCTTGCGCGAACTCCGCCTTTTCCGCCGTCAAGTCGTTGCGCTGCTTGTGCACCACGCCTTTGCTGTCCAGCATCAAGATGTTTTCGTGCTGTACGCCCATGGTCATCAGCATCTTGAGGCAGGCAATCCCCGCCGCCCCAGCACCCAGCGCCACAACCTTGATGTCTTCAACGTTCTTTTTCGCCACGATCAGCGCGTTATAGGCCGCAGCTGCCGCCACAATCGCGGTGCCGTGCTGGTCGTCGTGGAACACCGGAATGTTCATGCGCTCTTTGCAGAGCCGCTCCACAAGGAAGCAGTCCGGCGCTTTAATATCTTCTAAATTGATTGCCCCGAAAGTGGGTTCTAGACGACAGACCAAATCGGCGAGTTTTTCCGGATCAGGCTCGTTCACTTCGATGTCAAAACAATCGATCCCGGCAAACTTTTTGAAAAGAACCGCCTTGCCTTCCATCACTGGCTTTGACGCTTGGGCGCCAATGTCGCCAAGACCAAGCACGGCTGTACCGTTGGAAATCACCGCAACCAGGTTGCCTTTCGCGGTGTAACGCGTTGCATCCGCAGGGTTCTTTTCAATCTCGATACAAGCCTCGGCCACACCGGGGCTATAGGCCCGGCTCAGGTCACGGCCCGTCGCCATCGGTTTGGTTGCGCGGATTTCCAGCTTACCGGGCTTGGGAAACTCGTGGTAGTTAAGTGCGGCCTGACGGGCGCGATCCTGATCCTTGGTGTTTGTCATCTCTTCTTTTCTCCCAATTCCCCTCGCGCAGCTCAGCGCCGCCCCATTGCTCTGGCCATGTCCAACATCCGGTTGGAAAAGCCCCATTCATTGTCATACCAGCCAAAGACGCGCAGCAGCCCGCCCACAGAAACGCTGGTTTCTCGCTCACTCACAATCAGCGATTCCGGCCGCGCCCGCAGGTCGGTCGAGACAAGCGGCTTGGTGCTCCAACCCAAGATGCCATCTCTCTCCGCCGCTGCCTTCAAACAGGCGTTAACCGTCTCAACGGTCACATCTTTTTCGGTCTGTATTGTCAGATCAATGGCAGACACACTTGCCGTCGGCACCCGGATGGCGCGCGCTTCCACACGGCCTTTCAGACGCGGCAAAACCTTGTCAATCATGCGCTGTGCCGAGGTGGTGGTGGGCACCATCGACAGCGCCGCCGCCCGGCTCCGCGCCAGATCAGCGCGCGGTTTGTCCACCGTTGGCTGACTGCCGGTATAGCAATGCACCGTGGTCATATGCCCACTGATCAAGCCATATTCCTCGTCCAACACCCGCATCAACGGCGCCAATGCATTGGTTGTGCAGGAGGCATTGGACAAGATTGTCTGATCCTTCAAGAGCTCCTGATTAGCCCCGAGAACAATGGTGTCGTCAGCCTCATCAGACGGCCCGGAAATCAACACCTTAGCCGCGCCCGCCGCAAGGCCCCGCTCTGCCACGGCCCGCGCACCTGCCATGCCGGTGCATTCCAGCACCACATCCACATCGCTGAGATCAAGACCGCTCAGGTCGCTCACGGCATGAAACGGAATGGACAGCCCATCAACAGTCAGCGCCTTGTCGCCCGCCTCCACAATCCCTGGATAAGCGCCAAAAACACTATCAAACTCAAACAGATAGGCGCAGGTTTCCAGCGGCTCAATGTCGTTGATCCCGACAATCTCGAATTCCGAGTGTTGCCCCTTTGCCAGGATACGCAAAACCGTCCGGCCAATGCGGCCAAACCCGTTGATAAAAATCCTGATCTTGCGCTCGCTCATGACACGCGTTCCATTTTGTCCTGAAAGGCCAATTGATAGGGTTTGCTCTGCAATTGCCACCCCAAAAGGGGCGGAAAATCCGCCCGCATGCGTTTGTTATCGCTATCAAGCACAGGCATTTTGCCACAACCCAATCAGTTGCTGGCAAAACACAATAGATGCCGCCTCAAAGCGCCATGTGGCGGTTCACATCTTTATAGAGCAGGTAGCGGAACTTGCCCGGCCCACCCGCGTAACAGGCCTGCGGGCAGAAGGCACGCAGCCACATGTAATCGCCAGCTTCGACCTCAACCCAATCCTGATTGAGTTTATAAACTGCCTTGCCTTCCAACACGTAAAGACCATGCTCCATCACGTGGGTCTCCAGAAACGGGATCACCCCACCCGGCTCAAGGGTCACGATATTGACATGCATGTCATGGCGTAGATCGTCCGGCTCAACGAAGCGCGTAGTGCCCCATTTGCCATCTGTATCGGGCATGTAATTGATCGGCGTTTCCGCATCCGAAGTGACAAAGGCTTCCGGTTTCTCAATCCCTTCAACCGCTTCATATTTCTTGCGAATCCAGTGAAACTTAGCTGGTGCATCGCTGTCATTCTTCAATGTCCAACTGCAACCCGCAGGCAAATAAGCGTATCCGCCATTGCCGAGTTCGTGCGGCGCACCTTCAATGGTCACAACGATACTGCCTTCAACCACAAAAACAACGCCCTGCGCTTCCGGATTCAGCTCAGGTTGCTCGCTACCACCGCCGGGTGCGACTTCGGCAATGTAGTGCGAAAACGTCTCGGAGAACCCGCTCATCGGCCGGGCAATCACCCAAACCCGCGTATCATTCCAAAACGGCAGGTTGGACGTCACGATGTCGGTGAGCGTGCCTTTCGGGATCACCGCAAAACTCTCGGTGAACATCGCTCTGTCGGTGAGCAATTGGGTTTGTGGCGGCAACCCACCTTGGGGTGCGTAATACGAAGACCGGGACATGGGACCCTCCAAAAAGTTCATCCCATCATCTCAGGCCAACCGCGTGACGCCAAGGCACTACCGACCTTTCTGAAGCTGAAGGATTGTCGCAGATTTCTTGAAAATCCGCCTCGGACCTTCGCCAAAAATCGAATACTAGATTGGCTCGATCAGCGCAGGCCCTGCCGCACGATTGGAGTTCACCGCACGATCAACCTGATGAAAAGACAAGAGATCCTCATCAACCGCCTTCATCAGAGTGGCCGCCCCATGACCTTGCTCTCCAAGCCACAATCCCCAATCGCCCTCGTCAATCACCACAGGCATCCGGTGGTGGACTTGGGACATGGTTTCATTGGCTGAGGTGGTCACTATCGCGCAAGTGCTTATGGCCTCGTCACCCTGCGCCCACTCTTGCCACACCCCGGCCAAGGCCAAGGGCGCGCCTGCTGTGATGTACCAGGGCCAACGCAGGCCTTCGCTGTCCTTGGTCCATTCATAAAACCCTGTCACCGGGATCAAACACCGCCGCTCTCGACAGGCGCTCCGAAACGCAGGCTTTTCCGCCAAAGTCTCTGCCCGCGCATTGATCAGCAATGGGCCGTCCGTAGCCGTATTGTACCAATGCGGGATAAAGCCCCAGCGCATCGACACCAACCGTCGCGCCGCTTCCCCCTTCCCCAAAACCACATGGATCTGATTGGTGGGGCACACATTGAAGTTGGGCACTACGGGCAAGTTGTTGGCTGGTGTGGCCGCAAACAGCTGCGCCATAGCGTCGGTCGGCAAGGTAATCGCAAACCGTCCGCACATCAGCGATGGGCCTTCCGTGCCAACTCGATCTTGGCGTCCATCATCGACATCTCTTTCATGATCTCTTGCCGCCGGGTCCGGTCTCCAGTTTCTCGCAACTCTTCCCGCAATTTAACCAACTCGCGTGATAGCGACACGAACTCCGGCACGCCCCCGGCTTCTTTCACCAGCCGATTGAGAAGTGCATTTTCTGGATCGTCTTCTTTAGGCAACGGCTTACCCGCCCCCTCAAGGTTATCAAAATCGCCAGCCTCTTCCGCCTCGCGGATTTTCTGGTTGATCAAATCAATAAGCGGATGATCCATGGCTGCCTCAAAGAAAAACCCCCGCCAGTTTCCTGGCGAGGGTTCAAAACGTCAAGCAAGCAAGTACTTACTTCTTGCTGATACGGCCGTCCAAAACTGCACCGGCTGCACCTTTCTCGGCGATGTACTCTGCGGTCACATCTGCCAAGTCAGGGCCATAGTCATAGGCGTTTTCTGCGTCACGGAACATTTTGTAGCCGTCACCGCCGTTGCGCACATAGTTATTGGACACAACGCCGTAGGTTTTGGCGAGATCAATTGGCGCACCGCCGACCATCACGTCGCTGATACGGCTGCCCGCCTCTGCGGAAGCATCAAATGTGTAGGTCATGCCCGCAACCTGTGGGAACCGGCCTGCGCCATCTTCAAGCTTGCTCACGCCATTTTCCAATGCGGCCACGATGGTTTCGCCAGTCACTTGGAAGGTGGAGAGCGTGTTCTGGAACGGGAGTACTGTCAGCACCTCGCCCATGGTCACTTCGCCCGCATCAATGGAAGCGCGGATGCCGCCACCGTTTTGAATCGCGATTTCAATGCCTTGATCTTTCACACGATCCAGCATCGCATCCGCAATCAGGTTGCCCATGGCGCATTCACCAGCCCGGCAAGAACCGCGGTCGCCATCAATCGCAGCGTCGGTAGACGCTACAACGCGAGATTTCATCTCTTCAATCGGACCAGCGAGCTCCTTAACGCGCGCGACAATGGCCTCGTCTTCCGGCACCGACGCATCCAGCAGGATGGTGTCACCGGTTGCTGCAGTCACGTTACCTGCGTCGTCAAAGGTCAGAATCAGATGTCCAACATATTTGGAATAGGCATAGGCTTGCACAACCGGCACATTGCCAACCATGGTTGGATACGCCATCGCACCTTCTTCGGTGTTGGAGAATTTGGTATGCGAGTGGCCGCCCACAACCGCATCAACACCGGTCACCGCGCCCGCAATTTCCATGTCTTTTTTCACGCCGACGTGGTTCAGCGCGATAATTTTGGTCACGCCCTCTGCAGTCAGCGCGTCTACATCCGCTTGCAAAGACTGGATTTCATCTTGGAAAATCACTGCTTCACCTGGGCTGGACGTCTCTGCCGTGTCAGTCGCCAGCGCAGAGATAATCCCAATCCTCTCGCCACCCACTTCCAGAACAACGTGATTGCCAACTTTGCCCGCCAGAATGTTGGACTGCGATACATCGAGGTTGCCGGAGATCACAGGGAAGGACACGCCTTCTACCAGCTTCAACAGGCCTTCTGGGCCATCATCAAACTCGTGGTTGCCCACGGCCATAACGTCAAAACCGATCTTTTCCATCATCTCGATTTCCACATCACCCTTATAGGTGGTGTACATCAGAGAGCCTTGGTACTGGTCACCGGCGTCCAAAACGACAACATTTTGACCTGCGAGCTCCTCACGCAGCTCCGCGATTTTGGACGCGACACGTGCATAGCCACCAAAGCACTTACCTTCGGCATTGTCCTCAGCTTTGCAAGTCGAGTCGTATTTGTTGATCGGCTCAATACGGCTGTGCAAGTCGTTGATGTGAATAACGTTCAATGTGTAATCCGCAGCCGCAAATCCAGCTGTGAGCGCCAGTGCCGCCGCCCCTGTCATCAGTCGAGTAATCATGGAGAATCCCCTCTCTTTTTATCGTTCAGTCAATATCGTGCCGTTTAATCGGCTCAAATGTCAAAGATTTAACAATCCGTGTCGCGCTTGACCTTGCGCCGTGTCCGTTGCATGAGCAGGCCATGCTGATCTTCAAGATATTCCGCTCCGACGAATGGGCGGCGCTGCGGGCCGAAGGGCAATCCGTTGGCGCGCCCGTTGATGTGGCCGATGGCTACGTGCATTTCTCCACCGCCGCGCAAGCCGCCGCAACCGCTGCAAAACACTTTGCAGGCGAGGAAGGCCTTTTCTTGCTGGCGTGTGAAAGCGACCCGATGGGTGAGGATCTGAAGTGGGAAGTCTCCCGAGGAGGCGCAGAGTTCCCGCACCTTTATCGTGAGCTACGCCTGACCGATGTGACCTGGGCTCAGCCCCTGCCACTGATTGACGGTAAACACGAATTCCCGGCCGGAGTTTTGTCATGAGCCTGAAACGCAACCTTGAAACTGTTGGCATGAACGTCCTGCGCAGCATGGACCCGGAAAAATCTCACGGCATGGCCTTGAAAGCTCTGGAAAAGGGCCTGGGCAATGCGCCGGGCGAGATCACCTCGCCGCGCCTCAAAACCACGCTCGCAGGCCTCGATCTGCCCAACCCAGTTGGGCTGGCCGCCGGGTTTGACAAAAACGCCACCGCATTGGGCGCGCTTTCCAAGTCCGGCTTTGGCTTTGTGGAAGTCGGCGCCGCAACGCCCCGTCCTCAACCGGGCAACCCGAAGCCTCGCCTATTCCGCCTGTCCGAAGACAAGGCCGCCATCAATCGGTTTGGGTTTAACAACGACGGCATGGAGGCCATCGGCAGCCGTCTTGCGCAACGCCCGCGCAAGGCTGTGATTGGCCTCAACCTTGGAGCCAACAAGGACAGCGAGAACCGCGCCGAAGACTTCGCCCGCGTGCTGGCGCATTGCGGCGCGCACCTGGACTTTGCAACCGTCAACGTCAGCTCACCCAACACAGAGAAGCTGCGGGATTTGCAGGGTAAAGCTGCCCTGTCTGCTCTCTTGGCTGGCGTGATGGAAACCCGAAATGGCCTTGATCGGAAGATTCCGGTTTTCCTGAAAATCGCGCCCGATCTGACCCACGACGAATTGGCGGAAATCGCTGAAGTCGCAGCGGAAAGCCAGTTGGATGCCATCATCGCAACCAATACAACTTTGTCCCGCGAAGGGCTTCAAAGCGCGTACAAAGATCAGGCAGGTGGCCTGTCCGGCGCTCCACTGTTTGAGAAATCCACTCGGGTTCTGGCCCAGCTGTCCAAGCTCACCGACGGCTCGATCCCACTGGTGGGCGTTGGCGGTGTTGGATCTGCCGAACAGGCCTACGCAAAAATCTGCGCCGGTGCGAGCGCGGTGCAGCTGTATACAGCCTTGGTCTATGGTGGCTTCTCCTTGGCAGAAAACATCATTCGGGACCTGGATAAACTGCTGCAAAAGGACGGCTTCACCAACGTTACCGAGGCCGTTGGAAGCAATCGAGAGGATTGGCTATGATCACAATCTGGCACAACCCGCGCTGTTCCAAATCGCGCCAAACCCTCGCGATGGTGGAAGCCAAGGGCGAAGTCACAGTACGCCGTTACCTTGAGGATGCCCCAAGCTTGCAAGAGCTCACCGAGGTGCAAGCACTACTGGGCGTACCTGTGATCGACATGATGCGCCCTAAAGAGGCCTTGTTCAAAGAAATGGGTTTGTCCAAGTCCGATGATGACACCACTTTGCTGGCGGCAATGGCAGAAAACCCAAAGCTAATCGAACGCCCAATTGTATTGGCCAAGGGCAAGGCCGCTCTGGGCCGTCCGCCTGAAGCAGTGCTCGACATCCTTTGAGATTGGTTCAACCCGCTTGAAACACCGCGCTGATTTCCGCCCTAATGATGCGCGCAATCAAAGCGCAATCCGCCTCAGAAAACGTCAGCGGGATGCGCATATCAACAATGCCTTTTAGAATACGGTCAGTTGCAGGCATCGCCTCAGACGGCGCATAGCGCCAACTGTCGTAGCGGGACGTGAAGGCCACCGGCTCCGCGCCACCAAACCACTTGAGTTCGACACCGCGCTCAGCGCAGCGGCGCAAAGCCTCGCCGATCTGCGCTTCGGTCCAATCCAACAGCAGAAATTGAATGGAACTTCCGACGTAGGCCTCCCCTTCCGGCCGCTCGACCACCGTCAAACCTGGGGTCCCGCCTAGCCCAGCCAACAAGATGTCATGCCGCGCGTTCCAGTTGTCTACTTGCGCGTCAAGGTTCTGTAACTGAGGCCGCAAAATCGCGGCGCGCAGATGATCCATGCGGCCGGAGACATTTGGCGTGTGATATTTAACACGCTCGAAAACCTCCGCAGAAGGCGCCGCGCCATGCCGCTCGTAAAGCATGTAGCTGCCGGAAAGCATGACCGCCCGCGCCATCAACTCCTCATCATCGCTGATCAGGAACCCACCTTCCCCTGAGTTGATGTGTTTGTAGGTTTGGGTGGAATAACACGCCATAGCGCCATGGCGGCCCGACGCAACGCCTTTCCAACCGCCCCCCATCGTGTGAGCACAATCCTCGATCACCTTGATGCCGTGCGCATCACATATCGCCATCAAGGCGTCCATGTCACAAATATGCCCCCGCATGTGCGACAGCAGGAGCACATCTGCTTGATTCGCTTTGGCCTCCAGGTCGTCTAGATCGATAACCAGACCTTCAGTGACACCGACAAAGAGCGGCATCGCACCAACACTGGCAATCGCCCCCGGCACGGGCGCCAGAGTAAAGGCATTGGTGAGCACTTGGTCTCCGGCTTTCACTTGCATAGCCCGCAACGCACAGGCCAGTGCATAGCCCCCGGAAGCAACGGCCAAACAGAATTTGCTTCCCACCAGGGCCGCGAACTCCTGTTCCAGCAGCGAGACTTCACCAAGCTCTCCTTCAGACAGGTTGTATCGATGCAACCGCCCGCTCCGCATAATAGCGACCGCAGCGTCAATAGCCTCTTCAGAGATTGGCTCTTGCTGCGTGAAGTTCCCAGTGAATGTCTCGCTCATGTCGGTGGTCTCAATCTCTCAAACTTGGCTAGGAAATAGGCAAATAGCCTCACCCGAATTTCAAGAAGGGTTACGCCCAATCAAAGCCGCCACAACTTGCGGCAAAGCCTCGTAGTCATGCAACAAGGCTTCCGGTTCCAACGCCGCAATATCTTCACCGCTCGGGCCAAATGTCACCAAAACGCTCGGCACGCCTGCCGCGCGGGCAGTGTTCCTGTCGGTATCACTATCGCCAACCAGCAAGGTTTGCGCCGGGTCGCCGTTTAACCGCTTCGCCGTTTCCACCAATGGCAAGGGGTCCGGTTTGCGCACGGGCAATGTGTCTGCCCCAACCAACGCACCAAAGGCATCCCGAACGCCCAGTGCTAGCAGAAGCTGCTCCGCTAATCCCTCTGGTTTGTTTGTGCAAATGCCAACGCCGTAGCCTTTAGACTTGAGCACCTCGACTGCGTCCATCGCACCGTCATACATTACAGTATGCTCAGCAATTGCGCCGCCGTAAGCTTCCAAAAGAACAGGGTAATACTTTGCAATCACGGCCTCATCCATAGCGCCAAGCCGGGTCAACCCCTCGGTCAGCATGCGCCGCCCGCCACGCAATGCAACACCAGCGTCGGTTTCCACTGACAAAACATCGCCATGCCCCATATCGCGGAAGCAGACGTTGGCGGCCGCAATCAAATCCCCGCTGGTGTCCGCCAGGGTTCCGTCTAAATCAAAAACCACGGTCTTCATGTCGTGCTCCCTGCCGCCTGCGCGAGTTCCCGCGCACGGCTGTTACAAGGCGCAACCTGAATTGATGGCCCTTGGCCTTGCACCCTTCCTGCACTCGGATAAAACGGGCACAATCGAAATAAAAGAGAAATCAGATGAGCATCGCACTTGTCATCCTCGCCGCAGGCAAAGGCACACGGATGAATTCTGACCTGCCGAAGGTCCTTCATCCCATCGCAAACGCACCGATGCTGGTCCATACCATGCAAGCGGGCGCCGCCTTGTCGCCAACCCGAACCGTGGTTGTGGCCGGTCACGGTTTTGACGCGGTGCAAACCGCAGCCAAAGAGTTTGATGAAGATGTCGTGGTAGTGGAGCAGAAAGAGCAAAACGGCACGGCGCATGCCGTTGATGTTTGCCGCGAAGTTCTGCAGGACTTTGATGGCGATGTGATTGTCCTCTTTGGCGACACGCCATTTGTCAGCGCGGAAACACTTGAAAAAATGGTGTCGGCCAAAGCCGAAAATGCTGTGGTCGTGCTCGGCTTTGAGGCCGCAGACCCAGGCAAATACGGACGCTTGATCATGTCCGGCGATCAGCTCGACCAAATCGTCGAGTTTGCTGATGCCTCCAATGAGGAACGTGCTGTAACCTTCTGTAATTCCGGCGTTATGCTGGCCGATCGCGCCACATTGTTTTCTCTGATTGACGAGATCACCCCGCAAAACGCACAAGGGGAATACTACCTGACAGACGCAGTGGGATTGGCCCGCAAACGTGGCCTTGGGGTGACAGCTGTTTCTTGCGATGAAAGCGAAACGCTTGGCATCAACTCACGGGCACATTTGGCAGAAGCGGAAACTGTGTTCCAGACCAATGCCCGTCAGGAATTGATGGAACTGGGTGTCACATTGCAGCAACCGGACACGGTGATGCTGTCTTTTGACACCGTGATCGGTCGCGACACGCTCATTGAACCAAACGTCTATTTTGGCCCAGGCGTCACTGTCGAATCCGGCACCCGCGTTCGTGCCTTCTCCCATCTGGAAGGGTGCCACGTTTCGCGCGGCGCCACCGTTGGCCCCTATGCACGTCTACGTCCGGGCGCAGAACTGTCCGAAAACGTGCATGTCGGTAACTTTGTAGAAATCAAAAACGCCGAAGTTGGCGAAGGAACCAAGGTCAATCACCTGTCCTACATTGGCGACGCCACCTTAGGTGCGAGCACCAACATTGGCGCGGGCACCATTACGTGCAACTACGATGGCGTGATGAAGCATCACACAACCATTGGCGATAACGCTTTCATCGGGTCCAACACCATGTTGGTGGCTCCGGTGAGTGTAGGCAACGAAGCGATGACTGGCTCCGGTTCGGTGATCACCAAAAACGTCCCTGAGGCCGCTTTGGCCATCGCACGTGCAGAGCAGCAGACAAAACCTGGTGTCGCGCGAAAGTTGTTCGAAATCTTAAAAAAGAAAAAACAAAAACGCGCATTGGAGAGCAAATAATGTGTGGAATTGTTGGGGTTCTTGGCAACCACGAAGTCGCACCTATTCTGGTGGAAGCCCTAAAACGGCTTGAGTATCGCGGATATGACAGCGCCGGCATCGCAACCGTGAACGACGGAACTCTGGATCGCCGTCGCGCGGTGGGCAAGCTTGTGAACCTCTCCGACCTGCTGGTGCATGAACCGCTGCGCGGCAAGTCCGGGATCGGCCACACCCGCTGGGCCACCCATGGTGCGCCCAGCGTAACAAACGCGCATCCGCACCAAGCCGGACCCGTTGCCGTTGTGCACAATGGCATTGTCGAGAATTTCCGCGAGCTGCGCGCTGAGCTGGCAGAAAAAGGCATCTCCTTTGTCACCGAGACCGACACTGAAACAATTGCCCTGATGGCGCAAAGCCACATGCAATCAGGTCTACAACCTGTTGACGCAGCTCTAAAAACCATCTCTGAATTAGAAGGTGCCTTTGCGCTGGCTTTTCTGTTTGAGGGCCAGGAAGATTTGATCGTGGCAGCCCGCAAAGGCTCCCCGCTGGCCATCGGCCACGGCGATGGCGAGATGTTTGTCGGATCGGATGCAATCGCGCTCTCCCCGCTCACCGATCGCATCACTTACCTTGAGGAAGGCGACAGCGCCGTTGTGACGCGCAATAGCCTCACCATCCGCGACCTGAACGGCAACGAAGTGCAGCGTGAGTGCAAGACCATCAACATCGATCAAACTCAGGTCGACAAAGGTGGGCACAAGCATTTCATGGCGAAAGAAATTGCCGAGCAACCCACCGTTCTGGGTGAAGCCATTCGCCACTACCTGCCTAATAACGGCACCGAAATCACTCTCCCCGGTGGTGACATCGATTTCGCCACGGTTAACCGACTTGTCATGGTCGCTTGCGGCACTGCCTCCTACGCGTGTCTAACCGCCAAATACTGGTTTGAACAAATCGCAGGCATTCCCGTAGAAGTCGACGTGGCCTCCGAATTCCGTTACCGCGAACCGCCGATCACCGAAGGCACCGTTGCGCTGTTTGTCTCTCAGTCTGGTGAGACCGCGGACACGCTTGCCGCGTTGCGCTACTGCGCTGGCAAAGCAGAGAAAATAGTGTCGGTTGTGAACGTGGCCGAAAGCTCCATTGCCCGCGAGAGTGATTTGGCGCTGCCGATCCTAGCGGGTGCAGAGATTGGTGTGGCCTCGACCAAAGCCTTCACCTGCCAATTGAGTGTTCTTTTGGTCCTTGCACTGAAATCGGCCAATGATCGCGGGCGCCTCACCTCCGAGGCGCTAGAGGTGCATCTGTCTGACCTGCGTGCATTGCCCGGACTGGTGAACCAAGCCTTAAGTTCCGAAACTCAAATTGCACAGGTCGCAGCCAAGCTGGCAGAAGCGCGAGACATCCTGTTTTTGGGTCGCGGCCGTATGTTCCCCCTCGCGTTGGAAGGCGCACTGAAACTCAAAGAAATCAGCTACATTCACGCCGAAGCTTACGCATCAGGCGAGCTTAAACACGGCCCGATTGCGTTGATCGACCAACATGTGCCTGTGGTGGTCCTGGCCCCGCATGATGAGCTATACGACAAGTCGATCTCCAACATGCAAGAAGTGATGGCCCGCGCTGGCAAAGTGCTCCTGATTACGGACAGCCATGGCCTGAAGGACGGCGCTGAAGGTACATGGGACACAATCCAGATGCCGCAGGTGTCCGATATTCTGTCCCCGATCCTCTACGCGGTTCCGGCTCAACTGCTGGCCTACCACACGGCAATTGCCAAGGGTACTGACGTGGACCAACCACGCAATCTCGCCAAATCCGTGACGGTGGAATGATTCAGCTTCAGGATGCCCTTGCCGCGCTTGACGCGTTGATTGAACCCGGGCGCGCCGAAGGCATGGCGGCCTATCACAAGCAATCGCGTCAGGTTCTGGGCATCCCAAACCCCGCTCTCAACGACATTACCAAGAACTGGCGGCAAACGCTGACAGTGGAACAGCGCGTTCAACTCGCCTCCGAACTGTGGAAAACCAACATTTTTGAAGCCCGCCTTGCCGCGTCAAAAGTCCTCACCCAAGCTCGCCTACGCCCGGACGAAGCGGCTTGGGACCTGATCGCCAATTGGACCGCCGATTTTGACAGTTGGGCCATTGCGGACCACGCCTGTATGGCAGGTCAAAAGCGTCTGGTCGCCGATCCGACGCGGCTGGACCAAGTTGAGACCTGGACCACTTCCGAACACATGTGGACTCGCAGGGCAGCCTTGGTCATCACCTTGCCGTGGACAAAGCAAAACCACCCCAAGCCGGAGGAGCTGCAAGCCCGCGACCGCATTCTGGGCTGGGCTGCAAGCTATGTCACTGACCACACTTGGTTTATTCAAAAGGCGATTGGCTGGTGGTTGCGCGATCTGTCAAAGCACGATCCGGAGCGAGTTCGCGCCTTTTTGAACAAACATGCCGACGGCATGAAGCCATTTGCAGTGAAGGAAGCCAGTAAGCGCTTAGACTAGGCATTTTATTCTACGCAAATGAGCACCTACGTTCACAAAGATGTTTTGCGGCTACAACTTTAGGCGCCCTTGCTCATCTGGATTTTGACCACTACCAATGCAGTATGACTGCACCATTGATCGATCCGTTTCACCGCGCAGTGTCTTACCTGCGTGTGTCCGTCACAGACAGATGCGACTTCCGTTGTGTCTATTGCATGGCGGAGAACATGACGTTCCTCCCCAAAAAGGAACTTCTGACTCTCGAAGAGCTGGATCGTATGTGCTCAACCTTCATCCGGCTGGGCGTGGAGAAACTGCGCATCACCGGCGGCGAGCCATTGGTACGGCGTGACATCATGACCTTCTTCAAAGGCATGAAGCGGCATCTAGACAGCGGCGCGCTAAAAGAGCTGACACTGACGACCAATGGGTCTCAATTGGAGCGCTTCGCTGAAGAGCTTTACGCTTGTGGTGTCCGTCGAGTGAACATCTCTCTCGACACCATTGATGAACAGAAGTTTGCGGACATAACGCGCTGGGGGCGTCTTGCGCAAGTGATGCGTGGCATTGATGCGGCACAAGCAGCTGGCCTGCGTATTAAGCTCAATGCGGTGGCACTTAAGGGCTTCAACGAGGACGAACTCTTCACCTTGGCTGAGTGGTGCGCGGAGCGTGATATGGACATGACCTGGATTGAGGTTATGCCGATGGGCGATCTGGGAAATGAGGACCGCATTGACCAGTATTGGTCCCTAGATGATCTGCGCAGCCGACTGGCAGAGCGCTACACCCTGACTGATCTCGCAGAGCGCACCGGCGGCCCTGCCCGCTACGTCCGCCTGGAAGAAACCGGTCAAAAAATCGGCTTCATCACCCCGATGACCCATAATTTCTGCGAAAGCTGCAACCGGGTGCGCCTGACTTGCACCGGCCAATTGTTCATGTGCTTGGGGCAGGAAGACATGGCCGATCTGCGCGGAGCCTTGCGTGGCAGTGAAAGTGACACTGCGCTTGAGGACGCCATTCGCGCCGCCATTGCGCTGAAACCAAAGGGCCATGACTTCGACTACTCCCGCCAAGTGGTGGATGGGCAAATGTCCCGCCACATGAGCCACACTGGCGGGTAACGCGTCCGGCCTAGGCCTGCGGCTTTTTCCGCGCAGGCCCGGTGCTTTTACGCTCCACCAGATAGACCGGCATGACAGTGGGAACAGCTATGCTAGGCTTTCCGCCCCGCAAAAGCTGAAGCAAACACCGCGCAGCTTCATTACCCATCTTATTGCGGTGCTGGTGAATTGTCGTGAGCGGCGGGTTAAACACCTCGGTCATTTCAATGTTGTCAAACCCCGTAACAGATACATCTTCTGGCACCTTGATGCCGGCCTCAGTCAAACCGGCAATCAAGCCAAAGGCAATTTGGTCACTGGCACAGATCCAGGCGGTTGGTCCATCGCGCATTACCGCCACACGCGCAGCGGCCTCTTTACCTGCCGCAATGGAAAAATTTCCGGGCAACATCCAACACGTCTGAGTTTCTCCACCGCAGTCTTGAACTGCTTGTTCAAATGCATCTCGGCGCCGATGGGAAAGCACATTGATGTCCGGGCCAGCAACATGACCAAACTTACGATGCCCCTGCTGCCACAGATTCTGCACCAACATGCGAATCCCAGCCTCATTGTCAGCGCGCACTGACGGCCCAGCGAAGCCTTCCACCCATTCGCAAGCAAAAACGATGGGCACTGGGGTCATCGCTGATTGAACCATTTCAAGCTCGTTTAAATCGATGCTCCCGTCCAGAATGACCAAGCCATCCGCCTGCCCCGCCGCAATGTAGCGATGGATCTGATCGGCCGTTAACTGCACGTGGCCGCTGTCCGTCACGAGAAGGCTGTAGTCCGCTGCACTCAGCTCTCTCTCCAATCCAGAAAGGATGTTCGAAAAGAAAGGGTTGGACAGGTTTGGGACCAGTGCCAAAACTGTCCGAGAGGTATTTGTTCTTAGGTTTCTTGCAGCACGATTGACCCGGTATCCCGTTTCTTTAACGGCTTTTAGCACAGCCTCTCTGGTCGCTTCTGACACAACCGAGGGGTCATTTAAAACACGGCTGACAGTTGCGGTGGACACCCCTGCCATTCGCGCAACATCAACAACTTTGGGCTTTGAGGTTTTCATTATTATTTTTGCGACTCGAATTATTTATTGACTCACCGCTCACGGCGGGGCTACCGTTATGTAATCGATTACACATCACTGTCAATGCCATTCCTTTTGTTAGCAGAGGACCCTTGGACTGCAGAGATGTTCGGGAGGAAATGTAATCGATTACACGGCGACAACGCCGAAAATGGGAGGAAAGAATGAACTTTTACAAAGCTACCACTGCTGCAGTTGCGTTTTGCGCTGCTGGAGCTGTCTCTGCCGCGGAACTGGAAGTCACTCATTGGTGGACTTCTGGCGGTGAAGCGGCTGCCGTTGCTGAATTCGCAAAAGCTTTTGATGCCACGGGTAACACCTGGGTCGACGGTGCGATTGCGGGCTCCGGCGGAACCGCCCGCCCGATCATTGTCAGCCGGATCATCGGTGGTGACCCGATGCACGCCACTCAGCTGAACCATGGACGCCAAGCAGAGGAACTGATCGAAGCCGGCCTACTGCTGGACCTCACTGACGTTGCCGAAGCCGAGGGCTGGGCAAACCTTGTGAACCCAAAATCCCTGCTCGACAGCTGCACAGTGGACGGCAAAATCTACTGCGCGCCCGTGAACATCCACTCCTGGCAGTGGATCTGGCTAAGCCACCAAGCGTTTGCAGACGCAGGAGCAGACGTGCCATCCAACTGGGATGAGTTTGTGGCTTCCGCCCCTGCCCTTGAAGCCGCGGGAAAAATTCCCCTCGCAATGGGCCAGCAGGCTTGGCAATCCTCCGGCGCCTTTGGCGTGATGACTGTGGCACTGGCCGGTCAGGACGCCTGGTTGGCCGTAAATGCCGAGAAAAATGCAGAAGTGGCCGCTGGTCCTGAGTATGCCAAAGTGTTTGAGGCCGCCGCTGCAGCCCGCGCCATGGCTGCGAACTCGAATGTTCAGGACTGGAACCAAGCCACTAACCTCGTGATTACCGGCCAAGCCGGCGCGCAGATTATGGGCGACTGGGCGCAGGGTGAATTCCAGGTTGCGAACCAGGTCGCGGGGCAAGACTACACCTGCCTTCCAGGACTTGGCGTGAATGAAATCATCTCCACAGGTGGTGACGCCTTCTATTTCCCGAAGCAGGATGATCCTGAAATTGAAGCGGCCCAAAAAGAGCTGGCCAAGCTGCTGTTGAGCCCTGAAGTTCAGGTTAACTTCAACCTGAAAAAAGGTTCGTTGCCAGTACGGGGCGATATTGACCTCGCCGCAGCCAATGACTGCATGAAGAAAGGTCTGGAAATTCTGGCAAGCGGCAACATCTTGCCAGACGGCAACCAGGTTCTGTCTGCAGACACAACCGGACAGATCGAAGATCTGATGGTCGAGTTCTGGAATGATCCGTCCTACTCCGCTGCTGATGCTCAGGCGAAATACGCCGAAATCATCGCCGAAGCGGATTAAGATGGTCACGGAGCCCGAAACTTCGGGCTCCGTCACTCTCCGCTGCCCCATTTTCCCCAAACGACCTGATGAAGCCAAACCTCTTGGCACATTAGGCTGGAGACCTGAGCCATGGCTGTGACTGATGGTGCGCAAGTGGTGTCCCCTAGGATAACCTCCAAGCGACCAAACCGCCTTTTCAAAAACATGACGGCGAAACTCGCCTCAATCCCGATGATCTTCACAGCACTTGTGGTTTTCATTGGTTGCACGATCTGGACGATCTACCACTCCTTCACCAAATCCAAATTGCTGCCCGCCCCGGACAAATGGGTTGGGTTGGACCAGTATGAACGGCTCTGGAGCACCCGTAGGTGGTTGGTGTCCATCGAGAACCTTGCGATTTACGGCATCTGCTCTCTGGTGTTGAGCCTTGTGATTGGCTTCACATTGGCCGCCCTTCTAGACCGTAAAATCCGCGGCGAAGGCGTTTTCCGCACAATCTTCCTCTACCCTTTCGCGCTGTCTTTCATCGTGACTGGCCTTGTTTGGCAATGGATCTTGAACCCTCAGTTTGGCATCCAGGGCGTCATTCAAAAATGGGGCTGGGAAAGCTTCACATTTGACCCGCTCAACAATGCCGACATCGTCATCTACGGCATCCTGATCGCAGGCATCTGGCAAGGCTCCGGCTTCATCATGGTGATCCTGTTGGCTGGCTTACGCGGCATTGACGAGGACATCTGGAAAGCCTCTCGCGTCGAAGGCATCCCAGTTTGGAAGACCTACATCTTCATCATCATTCCAATGATGCGCCCGATCTTTGTAACCGCGCTGGTGCTGATCGCCGCCGGGATCATCAAAGTCTACGACCTCGTCGTGGCGCAGACATCTGGCGGCCCTGGCATCGCCTCAGAAGTTCCCGCCAAATACGTCATCGAAAAAATGTTCCAAGCTCAAAACCTTGGCCAAGGCTTCGCGGCCTCCACCATGATGCTGCTCTCGGTTTTGGTTGTGCTGATCCCATGGGCCTATCTCGAATTCGGAGGCAAGCGCCGTGACTGATGCAACCGCAAACACCACCGCAACACCGCGCGGCAAAAAACCTCGCAAACGCCTTACCCCAACCAACATCATGCTCTACGGCACTTTGTTTGTGGCCTCGGTCTACTACCTGCTGCCACTATACGTTATGGTTGTGACGTCCCTGAAAGGCATGCCGGAAATACGCTTGGGCAACGTGTTTGCGCCGCCAGTGGAAATCACGTTTGAGCCTTGGGTTAAAGCCTGGGCAGAAGCCTGCACCGGCATCAACTGTGACGGCCTATCTCGCGGGTTCTGGAATTCAGTGCAAATCCTCGTGCCATCCGTTGTAATCTCCATCGCCATCGCCTCGGTCAACGGCTACGCGCTGTCATTGTGGAAGTTCAAAGGCTCGGAGGTGTTTTTCACCATCCTCATCTTTGGTGCGTTTATTCCCTATCAGGTGATGATCTATCCCATTGTGATCCTGTTGCGGGAAAGCGGGGACATCCTCTCCGCCATCACCGGCACCAAAATCCGTCTGATGGGCAGCATCTGGGGGCTGGTGATTGTGCACACGATCTTCGGAATGCCAATCCTAACCCTTCTGTTCCGGAACTACTTCGCCTCGGTGCCTGAAGAACTGTTCAAGGCAGCACGGGTGGACGGCGCAGGGTTCTGGCAGATCTACTTCCAGATCATGCTGCCAATGGCGCTGCCAATTTTTGTTGTGGCGATCATCCTACAAGTGACTGGCATTTGGAACGATTTCCTCTTTGGCGTGATTTTCACAAAGCCCGACACTTATCCAATGACGGTGCAGCTCAACAACATCGTGAACTCGGTGCAGGGCGTCAAAGAATACAACGTCAACATGGCCGCAACCATGCTCACCGGCCTTGTCCCTCTCATCATCTACTTTGCCTCCGGCAAACTCTTCGTGCGCGGCATCGCGGCTGGCGCAGTAAAGGGCTGACTATGACCAACGTTCACGTAAAAGATCTCACCCTTGAGTTTGGCGCCGTGCGCGTCTTGGACAAACTCAACATCGACATCCAGGAAGGCGAGTTTCTGGTACTTCTTGGGGCTTCTGGCTGCGGCAAGTCCACATTGCTGAACTGCATCGCGGGTCTGCTCGATATCACGGACGGTGAAATCCATATCGGCGGCCGCAATGTCACCTGGGAAGAACCTTCCGAGCGCGGAATTGGCATGGTGTTTCAGTCCTACGCCCTCTACCCGCAGATGTCGGTTGAAGGTAACCTGTCCTTCGGCCTGAAAAACGCCAAGGTGCCGAAGCCTGAGATAGCAAAACGCGTGGCGCGGGCCGCAGAGATCCTGCAAATTGAGCCTTTGCTGAAACGCAAGCCGGCCGCCCTTTCCGGTGGTCAGCGTCAACGGGTGGCGATTGGGCGGGCGCTAGTCCGTGACGTTGACGTGTTTCTATTTGACGAACCGCTGTCAAACCTAGACGCCAAACTGCGGGCCGACTTGCGTGTGGAACTAAAGCTTCTTCACCAGAAACTCGACAACACAATGATCTACGTGACGCACGATCAGGTCGAGGCCATGACACTGGCAGACCGGATCGCCGTCATGCGAGGTGGCGTGGTACAGCAAATTGCCACCCCTTCTGAAGTCTACAACCGACCTTCAAACAAATATGTGGCAGGCTTCATCGGTTCACCCACAATCAACTTCTTTGAGGGCTCCGTTGCAGATGGCGGCAGCGAATTCCTATCCGCGGACATGCACTTCCCACTCACGGGGTATGAGACCTCGCAGGGCGCGCTCACGGCGCGTCCGGCGTGGCTCGGCATCCGTCCAGAAGCTGTGATCACCGGAACAGATGTGGATCAACAACCGTTCACAGCGGGCATAACAGTGGAATTGGTGGAGCCGATGGGATCGGACACATTGGTTTACACCACGCTTGCGGGCACGCCTTTCCGCTTCCGAATGAGTGGCAAAGCCACTGTTGCGGCAGGCGACACACTCAAAATTGGCTTTGATCCCGCTCAGGGATCTCTCTTCGACAAATCAACTGAAAACCGTCTTTGACGCTCATTTCTGGAGACTTTCATGAGCTTTTCATTCCAACTGTACTCCTCGCGCAATGTCGCGAGCCAAGAAGCCTTTCTCTCAAATCTTGCCGAACTCGGCTACACCAGTGTGGAAGGCTACGGTGGCGTTTATGGCGACCCGGACTCCTTTGCTGAAGCCATGTCCGCGAATGGCTTGACCATGCCAAGTGGTCACTTTGGCATCGACGACCTACGCGATAACTTTGACGGCGTCATGATGCTTGCGGACAGTTTCGGCATCAAACACGTGATCGTCCCTTACTTGGTCGCCGAAGCGCGCCCAGCCGACAAAGCCGGATGGGAGGCATTTGCCAAAGAACTGTCCGAAATCGGCGCAAAGGTGCGCGCAGCTGGCAAGACATTCTCCTGGCACAACCACGACTTCGAATATGAAGCGCTAGGGGACGGCAGCTACCCAATGGATGTTATCCTGGAAACCGCGCCGGACATCGGCTGGGAAGCCGACCTTGGCTGGGTGGCGCGAGCAGGCCTGGACCCAGCGCCGATTGTCGCCAAACACGCAGACCGCCTTGTCGCAGTCCACGTCAAAGACATCGCCAAGGACGGAGAAGGCCTCGATGAAGACGGCTGGTCCGACATTGGGGAAGGCGTGATGGATTGGCCCGGATTGATCCGTCAAATCCGCGATCAGGCTCCCAATGCCATTCTGGTTGCAGAACAGGACAATCCGAGCGACGCCGTGCGTTTTGCATCTGTCTCTATGGCCAACCTGAAGGACATTTGATCATGGGAACCGCAGTGAAAGTTGGCATCATCGGATGCGGCAACATCTCCACCACCTACATGCGCATGGGACAGTTTTTCAAAGACTACAAAGTTGTCGCCTGCGCCGACTTGAACCCAGAAGCCGCAGAGGCGCGGGCTGCCGAGTTTGGCTTGCGTGCCTTGAGCATTGAAGAACTCCTGGCCGATCCGGAAATTGAAATTGTGGTCAACCTGACCATTCCGGCAGCGCATTTTGAGGTATCGAGCGACATCCTGAAAGCCGGCAAACATGTGTACTCCGAGAAGCCCTTTGTACTAACCGCAGACGAAGGCGCTACGCTTTCTGAACTGGCCGCAGCTCGCAACCTGCGCGTCGGCTCCGCGCCTGACACGTTTATGGGCGGAAGCCATCAAAAAGCGCGCGAGATTTTGGACAATGGCGAAATTGGCCAAGTGACCTCGGGCACCATCCACGTGATGAGCGGCGGTATGGAGCATTGGCATCCAAATCCGGATTTCTTTTTTCTACCTGGAGCGGGTCCAATTTTCGACTTGGCCCCCTACTACGTGACCAACTTAGTGCAATTGCTCGGCCCCGTTGAAAGTGTGACAGCCATGAGCAGCACCCCACGCAGCCACCGCACCATTGCCTGTGGTCCACGCAACGGCGAGCAAATTCCGGTCGAAACGCCAACAACTGTGCATTCGATCCTGAAGTTCGCAAATGGGGCGATTATCAGCTACGGCACCAGCTGGGATGTCAAATCCCATGAGCACAACAACATGGAAATCTATGGGCTCGACGGAACACTCTATGTACCGGACCCCAATTTTTTTGGAGGCCAACTCCGGCTTGTCCGAAGCGACGAGGATGAAGCCCTGATTTCCACAGGCCACCCGTTCTCCAAACCCAATGACGGCGACAATGCCAACTACCGCGGCGCGGGCTTGGCAGATATGGCCGCCGCCATCCGGGACGGACGCCAACATCGTTGCAACAACGAGTTGGCCCTCCACGTGGTCGAGGTCATGGGCGCGATCTTACAGTCAGGCGACAGCGGGCAGACCGTCGCAATCCAAAGCACCTGCGACCGCCCAGCGCCCTTTGGCGCGGACGATGCCTTTGCAATCATGGAGTTGGAGGAGACCTGATGCCCACAAATCTCAAAGGCCCTGGCCTGTTCCTCGCGCAATTTGCCTCTGACGAGGCGCCGTACAACTCGTTGGAAGCCATTGCGGATTGGGCGTCGGGGCTAGGCTACAAAGGGCTTCAGATACCCTCTGGTGACCTTCGACTCTTTGATCTCGACACGGCTGCTTCGTCGCAAACCTATTGCGACGAACTCACCGGCATGTTGGCCGATCGCGGGTTGGAGGTCACCGAACTCTCAACCCACATTCAAGGTCAACTGCTGGCGGTGCATCCCGCCTATGACAAGCAGTTTGATGGCTTTGCGCCCACTGCGGTGCATGGCAATGGTAAAGCGCGCCAAGAGTGGGCGCATGACCAGCTGCTTAAAGCGGCGAAGGCCTCGCGGAACTTGGGACTGACCGCGTCTGTTAGTTTCTCCGGGTCTCTGGCCTTTCCCTATCTCTATCCTTGGCCACAACGGCCGGCAGGATTGATTAAGGAAGCGTTTGATGAACTCGCGCGACGTTGGCTGCCCATCATGAACGCCTACGAGGAGGCCGGTATAGACATCGCGTTTGAATTGCACCCGGGCGAAGACCTTTTTGACGGCGCAACCTTTGAAATGCTGCTTGATCGTCTTAACGGCCACAAGCGCTGCACCATCAACTACGACCCCAGTCACTTCCTGCTGCAACAGCTCGACTACCTGGCCTTCATCGACATCTATCATGAACGCATCACCGCCTATCACGTGAAAGACGCCGAGTTCCGCCCCGATGGCCGTCAGGGCGTTTACTCCGGCTATCAGCCATGGCTTCAACGCGCAGGGCGCTTCCGGTCGCTTGGTGACGGTCAAGTCGACTTCAACGGCATCTTCTCCAAACTGGCGCAATACGGCTACGACAGCTGGGCTGTTCTGGAATGGGAATGCTGCCTGAAGGATGCCGCCACAGGCGCCGCAGAAGGCGCACCCTTCATCGCAGATCATATCATCAACGTGACCGAAAAGGCGTTTGACGATTTCGCCGACAGCGGGTTGAGCCGCGATGACACCCGAGCGCTGCTTGGTTTGTAGGAGTTGAAATGCAAAAGCTGAAACTTGGCATGGTCGGCGGCGGCGAAGGCGCCTTTATTGGCGCCGTGCACCGCATGGCCGCCCGATTGGACGGACATTGGGATTTGGTGGCTGGCTGCCTGTCCTCAACACCTGAGAAAGCCCAACGCAGCGCGGACGCGTTGGGACTTGAACGTAGTTATAGTGCTTTCGAAGAGATGGCTGCGGCTGAAAGCGCTCGCGAGGACGGCATCGACGCGGTCTCCATTGTCACCCCCAACCATATGCACCTGCCAATCGCACGCGCCTTTTTGGCTGCCGGCATTCACGTCATTTGTGACAAACCGCTCACCACCGACCTTGCGCAGGCGGAGGCGTTTGCACAGGACTGCGGCCGGTACGACGCACGCTTTTTCCTGACCCACAACTACAGTGCGTCCCCCCTCATCCGACAAGCCAAAGCGATGATCGCCAATGGTGAATTGGGCGATATTCGCCTGGTGCATGCCGAATACCTGCAAGACTGGCTCTCCCGCCCCGCCGATCCCGACAACGTCCAGGCAGCTTGGCGCACGGACCCCGAACGCACCGGTGGTGCAGGCGCAATTGGCGACATCGGCACCCACGCGTATCATTTGGCGACCTTTGTCGTTGGCGAACAGGCCAGCCATCTCGCCGCTGACCTCAGCAGCTTTGTCGATGGGCGGCAAGTGGACGACAATGCCAACATCATGCTGCGTTTCAAGTCCGGCGCCCGTGGGTCCATTTTTGCCAGCCAGGTGGCAACTGGCACAGAAAACGGGCTGAAACTGCGCATTCACGGCACCAAAGGCGGGCTGTTTTGGGAGCAGGAAAACCCCAATCAGTTGATCTTCACACCCATTGGCGGTGTCGAACAACGCATCACCCGTGCAGGTACCGGCGCAAACAACGCTGCGAACGCCGTGTCACGGACACCGGGAGGTCACCCGGAGGGCTATTTGGAGGCCTTCGGCACCCTCTACCGCGACGTCGCCCGCGAATTGTCAGGCGAGCATGGTGCGGCTCGAGATGTTCCGGGACTTCAGGATGGCCTCGCAGGTATGCGCTTCATTCACGCCTGCCAACAGTCGTCAAAAAACAACGCATCCTGGCAGACACTATAGCGCCAAGACTTCAGCATTCTGTTGCAGGACCAACGCGCCCGCCTCCGATCGGTCCTGCAAATACTTGAAACGTCCCGGTCAATCCCTTCTGATACCGTCAGGAGGGCGGCCCGTGCAAAAAGCCATCACAGCTCTTGGACTAGTTGTTCTGCTTAGCAGCGCCTCAGCGGCAGTGTCACAACAGAGTGACACGCCTCTACAGGGCGTCACATTCTATGGTCAAATCAACCGCGGAGTCCTGAGCTATGATGATGGCCCAACCAACAACACCTATTGGTTTGTCGACAACTCAAAATCCGTTTCCAGGATCGGCGCCACCTATGACACGCCCCTCAGCGACGGCTGGCGATTGCACGCGCGCGGTGAAATTGCGCTAAAATGGAAAGAAACCAATGTCGTCAACCGCAACGACCCACACGACGACGACTACGAGTTTGACCGCACACAACTTCGCAAACTTGAGGTTGGTTTCGTGCACGACACCTATGGCCGGTTCACCATCGGACAGGGCGCCATGTCCGCGGACGGCATCACCGGTCTGGACCTGTCGCTTACAACTGTAGTTGCAGGAACCCCGGTGCAAGATGCCGCCGGAGGGCAACTGCTGGTTCCGCTAGGCGCAAACACGCCCGACAACAAACGGATCAAACAGGCCTTTCGCTCAATGGGCAGTTCCCGCCGCCTGCGGTTAAGATACGATGCGCCAATCACGAACGGCTGGCGCTTTGTCGCTGCCGCAGGACAGGAGGTCCTCTCCTATAACGACGATCAACTCTGTGCAGACACGTCCCTGCGGTACGATGGGGATCACGGCGACTTTCGTGTCCGTGCAGGCGGCGCGCTGCGTTGGATAGAAGAGCGTCCCAACGTTTTTATCGCCTCCGGCTCCATCCTGCACCGCCCCAGCGGCTGGAACATCACCTTGGCCACCGGACATGAGAGCAGCGGCGCACATTATTACTACGGCAAACTAGGCTACATCGGCCGCTGGTTCGACTTGGGGCAAACCGCCATCTCCGTTGACATCTACGACGGCGACAGCATCTATCAAAACCGCTCATCTCCCGTGTCCTTCAGTTCCAGCCGTTCCTACGGGATCGCGGTGGTGCAAAAAGTAAAATCGCCCAAGATCGATCTTTATGCACTACTTCGCAGATACGAATACGCTGACTCTGCGGTCCAATACGAAGACAGCCTAGCATTTCTCGCTGGCGTCCGCTGGACATTTTAACTACCACGCCATTCGCCAAGACACCATTTGGAGCCTCAGTCTACTTTGGCACATCTGCGGAAAACCCTGTCTCAAATTCTTAAGTGAAGCCCATTCACATACCCCATCTTTGGTTCAAGAGATGAAGCGCGAACTTCGACAGAACCAAAAGGGAAACGCGAAATCTCTCCAACACCGAAACAAAATTTTGGAGGGAACTACCATGGAAAAGAACATCATTGTCATCGGCGGCGACGGATTCTGCGGCTGGCCAACGTCACTTCATCTGTCGCGCAGCGGCTACAACGTGACCATCGTGGACAACCTGTCCCGCCGTCGCATCGACGAGGACCTTGGCGCACAAAGCCTGACCCCAATCGCATCCATCAAAGATCGCCTTGCAGCTTGGGAAGAAGTGTCCGGCAACACCATCCGTTTCGAAAACATCGACGCAGCGCAACAGTTTGACGCGCTGCACTCTCTACTGGACGAATTGAAACCGGAAGCCGTAGTGCACTTTGGCGAGCAACGTGCCGCTCCCTACTCTATGCGCGGCTTGACCGAAAAACGCTACACTGTGGACAACAACATCAACGCCACCCACAACCTGCTTGCCGCGATTGCGGCACTGGGGCTGGACACACATGTAGTGCACCTCGGCACCATGGGGGTTTACGGCTACGACGGCGACGGCCTGGAAATTCCGGAAGGCTACCAAAAAGTCATGGTCTCGGGCGACGACAACGTCATCTACCAGCGAGAGATCCTCTATCCAACCAACCCGGGCAGCGTCTACCACATGACAAAATCGATGGACCAACTGCTCTTCCAATTCTACGCGAAGAACGACCAGATCCGGGTGACCGACCTGCACCAGGGCATTGCTTGGGGCACGCAAACTCCCGAAACCAAACTGGACGAGCGCCTGATCGACCGGTTTGACTACGACGGAGACTACGGCACGGTTTTGAACCGCTTCCTGGTTCAGGCTGCGGTTGGACACCCTCTGACGGTGCACGGCACCGGCGGTCAAACCCGTGCGTTCATCCACATTCGCGACACCGTACGCTGCGTTCGATTGGCGATCGAAAACCCGCCCGCCAAAGGCGACCGTGTTGTGATCCGCAACCAGATGACAGAAACCCACCGTGTTCGTGATCTGGCACGCCTGGTGGCGTCTATCAGCGGTGCACAGGTGGCCATGGTCGAGAACCCCCGCAAAGAAGCGGCAGAAAACGACCTTCGGGTCAGCAACGCAAGCTTCATCGCGCTGGGGCTTGAACCCACCACTCTAGAAGAAGGGCTGCTGGAGGAAACCGTCAAGATTGCAGAGCGCTATGCCGATCGCTTTGACAGCGCAACCGTTGCCGCAGCCTCGATCTGGACCAAAGACCAGCACGCCGGTGTGGTGACAAAGGCCGCTTTACTTGCCGGCCAAGCCCACCCCGCCGCATAAATACTTCCCAAATGCCATCCCGGTCCGATACAACAATCGGGCCGGTTTTTTTGGGTCCATTTTCAGGAGACACGGTGAGCGATCCACCCAAAGCCTCCCAAAACGAATACTGGTCGGTAGACAGCCAGCCCGCAAAACTGTCGGGCCCTGTGCCGCTTTGGAAAGCACCAGCGGTTTTGGTCACTTTTTCTGTGCTTGGATCCCTTTCGCTGATTGTCTTGCAAAACGACGCGCTGCTCGGAAGTTTTTTTACGGCCAATGACTGGGTTTTTGCGCCAGTGCCCGGACAACATTTCATCGCCATTCGGCACTTTCTTCTGGTGTTCTTTGTGAGCTTTGGGGTGTTCGCCAATGGCACTGCCATTCTACGCCTGAAATTCATTGCCGATCTGGTCGTTTCGTTTCTTGCGATTTGCCTCGTCATCGATCTGTTTTCAGTCTTTCTGTGGCAAGCGTTTGATGTCCCGATTTCTCTGCGCAATCTTCAAATCGCGACGGGTCTGATCGGTTTCGCAATCTTCTCCGCCCGCCTCTACGCCTGGGGCGAAATGCCCGCGCCAGTGCATATGGCTGTCACCCCGGCTCATCCCCTTCGGTCCTTTGGACGGTTTTGGGTACTAGTAGCTCTCGCAGGCGTTCTATCCTGGTGGGTCAATCAGTTAAATTTGCAAACAGTCTTCTGGCTCAGAGGTCGCGCTTTGTTAGGCGGTCTTGGCCCCGGGGTGTTCTTGTTCCTGCCATCGCTTTTTTTCATGATGTATCTGCTGGCGGTCTGGGACCGTCGGAAAGAAAAATACGCGAAAGACTTCGCGCCAGATGTCACAATTGTCATTCCGGCCCACAACGAAGAATACATCATCTCAGCCACGCTGCAGGCCATCGACAAGGCCGCCGCAAGGTACTCAGGTCAGGTCACAGTTTATGTTGTGAACAATAACTCAATCGACGGCACGTTTGACGTTGCCAACGCAACCTTTGACCGCTTCGAGCACGCCAAAGGCCAAGTCATAAACGAGCCACGTCCGGGCAAAGCGCACGCCCTCAATACTGGCTTTGCGGCTGTAACGACCGATTTGGTCATCCGGATCGATGCTGATACTCAAATTGACCCAGACTCCTTGCGGTTTGCCCTGCGCCACTTCACCGATCCGCACCTTGGGTGCTTGGGCGGCGTTCCCAACACCCGTGGCCGCTCCTTCTTTGAGCGCGCTCGACTGGCTGAAGTACTAATCAATCACGGATACTATGCCATCGCCAACACCGCGATTGACGGCCAAGTCGCGATCCCCGGCATGTTTGCGGTCTACCATAGCGATCTGGTGCGCAAACTTGGCGGTTTCGCTTTTGGCCTCAACGGCGAGGACAGTGATATGTCGATGCGCATTGGTGAGTTGGGCTATCGCATCCAAGTGGACCCGCAGGTGCGCTATGAATCCGAGGTTCCGGCGACCTACGCGCACATGCGCGAACAGCGAATGCGTTGGTTCCGCTCTGCGTTTCACATTACTGCACGCTGTCGCGAGGCCACGGAGTTTCGCAACCCCTCTCTGCGCGGCTGGCTTGTCCTGCCCATCATGTTGCTGAACACGGCCGTACGCACCATGGGCATCCCTCTGGTGATCTTTGGTTTGATTGAATTACTGGAGCCCTTTGACACCGGCCCGCGCCCGCTGTGGACGGCGGTTGCCGCTGTGATCCTCGGCGCGCCAACCTTGGTGGCCCTAGGGGCGGTAATCATCAACAGGACGCCCCGCGCCATTTTGTGCCTGCCTGAATATACCGTTTTCCGAATGATGCGTGCCTATTTCACCTTGGAAAGCATGCTTTCAATCAAACTCAGCGGTCGGCAGCAAAAATCGCCAATTCAGCTACCAGAACTGGAACAGATCACCCTTCCCCTTGCGCCTGAGCCCGATACGCCCGAGGTGAAAGGCCCTGCATCCGTTTGAAATCCCGACTGAAGTGAAACGGATCTTGATAACCGCATTGCAAAGCCACCTGAGCAATTGGCGTTTCCGTTGTGCGCAACACATAGCTCGCCAAGACCGTCCGCTCCTTGCGCAGCCAGCCCATCGGGCTGTTGCCCGTCTCTGCTTTGAATCGGCGAAACAGTTGCGATTGGCTCAAACCAGATAGTGAAACAAAATCAGCGATGCTCCAGGCGCGATCCAGCTCTTTGCGAACCTTCTCGGTGATCTTACAAACCACCGTTGTGTCCTTGGCTGAATGACAGTCAGAGCGCAAGGACGACACCTTGGCGAGCACATTGCCCACCAAAGCACTCAAAGCGCCGGGGGTGTTGGCATCCGGCTGAAAAAGCGTGGCAAGAGCCGCGTCAAATGCCCCAGTCAGTTCCTGACACCCGCGCTCAATCGGTGCCGCATCAAACCCCAGCTGCAGACGTAGGGCATCCAGCCCGTGTCCCGAAACGGCCATCCAGAGATAGCTCCATTTCTCTTCAGCTTCCGCGCCATGCGCATAGGTCAGCGCGGTATCAATCCACGCGAGATCTCCCGCCTGCGCCTCATATGCGACGCCACCAACCTCTATGACTCCCGTGCCACCCAACGTAAGGATCAACACATGTTGGTGATAGTTCTGGCGGACCATCCCATCTGCGCCCCGCGCAACCGTACGCCCTGCCACAGGCATAGTATAGGGCCATACGCCAAGGTCCGCAGGCGTAGCATTGAAAACAATGCTCGAGTTTTCAAACGCAACCAAGGCTGCCTGCCCTCACACCTGCGTATCCGGCACGTTGATCTCCATGCCCTGCATTTCTTCAGTAACCGTCACCTGACAACTCAAACGGCTGGTGGGTTGCGGATCAATCACAAACTCTAACATGTCCACTTCATCCGCTTCCGGCGCAGCCACGCGTTTGAACCACTCTTGCGGCAGCACGCAGTGGCATGTCCCGCACGCACAGGCGCCGCCGCATTCCGCGGCAATCGCATCAACACCGGCATTCACAGCCGCTTGCATCAGCGAAGTGCCTGACGCCGCCTCTGCCTCAACTCGCGCGCCATCAGCCTGCACAAAAGTCAGTTTAATCATAGCCTTGCCCCGTTCTCACGCCCATTTCCACCCAATGCGCAGCGCTTCTGGCCCGCGCACAGAAAGGCCGTGTTTGTACGTCACATCTGTTTCCGCCAACACGATATCGGAGAACCGCGCGTTGATCGTTGAAAAGATCACATCCATGTCCAAACGCGCGAGGTGGTTGCCGAGGCAAAAATGACCGCCGCCGCCAAAAGCCATATGCCGGTTTGGCGTCCTGCCAACGTCAAACACATCCGGGTTCTCAAACCGTGCAGGATCGCGGTTGGCCGCGCCATACAGCAACCCGAAACGCGTTCCGGCCGGGAACATCTTACCGCCAACCTCCGTGTCTTCAGTGGCAAACCGATGAAAATACGGCAGTGGTGATTCAAACCGAAACATCTCTTGCACGGCCGTTTTCATCAACGATGCATCATCCCGAAGCCTTTGATGTTGTTCTGGAAAGCGCAATAATGCGTGCATGCCACTGCCCAGCACATCAATGGTAGACCCGTGCCCCGCCATAAGGATCAACATGGCCGTAGAGATAAGTTCGTCCTGGCTCAATTGCCCGGCAATGCGGTGCGCGATCAGGCGGCTTAATAAGTCTTCCTGCGGCGCGGCCTCACGGTCCGCCAACAGATCCAGCAGGTACTCGTAGAACTCCTTTGTCGCGAGTTCCGCACGCGCCTTGTCCGCGTCGCCCCTCCCCGGGTCAAAGTAGCGGACAACCTCCTCGGACCAATGCCGCAGTTTTGGCGCATCTTCGTCCGGGACACCCAGCACCCGCCCGATGATATGCCCCGGCACATGCGCGGCAAAATCACCGACAAAATCTATCTCGTCTTGTTCGGACAAGTCATCAAGCAACTTATCGACAAAGGCCTGAATAGCCTCCCGCTGACGGGCAATCATCGCAGGGGTAAATTCCCGAAACACCACTTTGCGCAAGCGGTCGTGTGTCTCTCCCTCGCTTTCCAGCAAGTTCACCTGCACATATCGCTCGTGAAAAGGCATATCGTGAAAGTTGATCGCGCGCTGCTGTGCCTTGCGATCTTCCGCACTTATGAAGGCTTCATTGTTGCGCAACATGGTTTTGTTGAGCGCCACGGCCTCAACATCCGCCATCTTGGTCAGCATCCACGTGTCCGCCTCTTCCCAATAGTAAGGCGTATCCATCGCCCGCATGGCGGCATACACGACATATGGGTCTGCAGCGAAAGCGGCACTATGGGGATCCAAGGCAAACTTGGTGGCTGGGTTGACTGACATTTCTTCCTCGCGCAATTCGAAACTGGACAATACTTCCACCGAGGGCAAAGTAAATGACCAAACCCACCACAAAAATGGACAAAAGTCGCACCCAAGCCACACCCCCCCCACACTCATCGCCCGGTCTTTCATCGGCAAGTCAATGAAATCACAACCCAAAAGTGTGAAATCTGAAACTTTCGTAACGCGAGACGAAAATATTTGACCAAATGATACATTCCCCCCATGGTAGCGGCACCAAACACCAAAAGAAAAATCCCAGGGGGATATGTTCCATGAAAAATCAATCATTTAAGCTGTCCGCGACCATTGCAGTTGCCGCCACTCTTGGCGCCGGTGCTGCCTCCGCCGACACTCTGCGTCTTTTGACCTGGGGCGGCTACGCACCAGAAGAAGTTGTTGCCAAATTTGAAGCCGAAACCGGCCACACCGTTGAAGTGACCAAGTCCAACAACGAAGAGATGATCGCGAAGCTGCGCGCCACAGGCGGCGGTGGTTTTGACCTGGCACAGCCAAGCCAGGACCGTATCGCTGGCCCACAGGAAGAGTTCGGCATCTACAAGCCAATCGATCTGTCCAAGATTGACGCCTCCCTCTTCATTCCATCCATGCTGGATGCCACCAAAGGCAACACCACCGTGGGTGGCGACGTCTACGGCGTGCCGCACGTTTGGGGCACCTCCGGCCTGGTTGTCGACACGGCCAAAGCCTCCATGGTTCAAGATTACACCGACCTCTGCGCTTCCGGCGTCGCAGGCAAAGTATCCTACCGCCTGAAGCGCCCTACCCTGATCGGCTTTGCCTATTCCATGGGTCTGGACCCGTTTGCGGCCTACGGCGACGCAGCTGCTTATGAAGACATCATGAAGCAAGTCGAAGCCAAGCTGATCGAGTGTAAAGCAGGCGTAAAAACCTACTGGGGTGGCGGCGACGAACTGATGGGCCTGATGCGTTCCGGTGAAGTTGTCGCATCCATGGCGTGGGACACCGGCGGATGGAAACTGAACGCCGACAACGCCGACATCACCTTTGTGGCACCTGCATCCGGCGCACTGGGCTGGGTTGACACCTTCGTACTGCCAGCCAAAGGCAAAGCAGACGACGCAGCTTATGCCTGGATCAACTTTGTGATGCAGCCTGAAGTGGCCGCAATGATCACCGCAGCCGCAGGCAACTTCACCGCCTCCAAAGGCGCAGACGCCTTTGCAGCGGACGATCTGAAGGCGCGCTATCAGGCGTCCTTCCCAGCCGAAGCCATCGACAACATCAAGTGGTACCCACCAGTGCCTGCAGGCCTGGAAGCCATCGAAGGTGGCGTTCTGGATCGCGTTAAAGCGGCCAAGTAAGCCCTACCATTTTTTGCAACAAAAACAGCGTGTGCCCAAACCGGGCGCACGCTTTTGACGACTTTAAAGGACCTCACCCAATGACGCCTGATCTGCAGTGCACCAACCTCACCAAGCAATTTGGCGACAGCAAAGCGGTGGACAACGTGTCCTTCTCCGTGCCAGCGGGGTCCTTCTTCTCGATCCTTGGGCCATCCGGCTGCGGCAAAACCACGATCATGCGTATGATTGCCGGTTTTCTGGAGCCAACCAGCGGAGACATCCAGATCAAAGGCAACTCGGTTCTGAATGTGCCGCCCAACAAGCGCCACGTGAACATGGTGTTCCAACACCTCGCCCTGTTCCCGATGATGAACATCGCCGACAACATCGGCTACGGCCTGCGCCGTGCAGGCATGCACAAGAAAGACATTGGCTTCAAAGTCGACGAAGCCCTCGAACGCATCGGCCTGCCCGGCATCGGCCATCGTCGAGTCGACGAGCTCTCTGGCGGTCAGAAACAGCGCGTGGCCATTGCCCGTTGCATGGTGCTGGAGCCCGACGTGCTTTTGCTTGACGAGCCTCTCGGCGCGCTTGATCTCAAGTTGCGTGAACACATGAAGGTGGAGCTCAAAAACCTGCAGGCCGCGTTTGACACCACCTTTGTTTATATCACCCACGACCAGTCCGAGGCGCTGGTGATGTCTGACAACATCGCCGTGATGAACGCCGGCCGCTTTGAACAAGTTGGCAGTGCGCAAGACCTATACTATCGCCCCGACACCGCTTTTGTGGCGGGCTTTGTGGGTGACAGCAACCGCTGGTCGGGCAAGGTTGTGAAACAAGACGGCGCCAACGCCCTTGTGCAAACCACCTCCGGCCTCACTCTACGCGGCGCTACACATGGGCGTACTTTGTCCGAAGGCGACGCCGTTGACGCTTTTGTCCGTCCGGAAGCAATCCGCATTGCCCACAACGCTGATGACCTCGCCAATTTCGACAACCAAATCTCCGGTACGGTGACTTCGATCCTGTTTAATGGCGCAGCCTCCCGCGTCATGGTCCGCGACACGGCTGGGCACGAAGAGGTTGCGGTCAACCTGCCGCAATCCGGTGAGTTTGCAAACCTTTCCAAAGGCGCGCCAATCCACATTGGCTGGGCCAGTGATCAGGCCAATTGTTTTGCCGCAGGAGCCGCCTGATGCACCGCGAAGCCAAACTTGGATTAATCCTGCTGCTCACCCCACTACTGCTGTGGCTGGTGCTCCTCATCTTCATCCCACACATCGACCTGTTTCTGGTCTCAATGCGGGAACGCGTTGGTGTCGGTCAGTATGACCTGAGCTTCGCCAACTATCTGACGTTCTTTCAGGAACCGCTTTACCTGGTGACCTTCTTGCGCACCGCCGTGATGTCGATCTTCGCAACCATTCTAACGTTACTGATTGGCTTTCCCGTTGCGTACTACATTGCCAAAATGGCCAAAGGCCGCACCCAGTCAGCGTTGTTCCTGCTCTGCCTTGTACCGTTTTGGGTCTCAGAACTGGTGCGCACCTTTGGTTGGATGATCCTGCTGCGTGAAACAGGAATAATCTCCAATCTGTTGCAGTCTGTAGGCCTTGCAAGCGGACCAGTGGAAATGCTCTACAACGACGCCGCAATTATGGTGGGCCTCGTCTATACCTCAATGCTCTTCATGGTCGTGCCTTTGGTCACGACTTTGGAAAGCCTGCCAGACGAAGTTGTCGAAGCGGGCTACGACCTTGGAGGTAACGGGCTCAGCGTTTTGCGCGAGATCATCATCCCCCATGCGATGCCCGGCATCGTTTCCGGCTCCATCGTGGTCTTCATGCTGTGTCTGGGCAACTACCTCACCCCCACCATGCTGGGTGGCAAGGAAAGCCTCTGGTTCACCGAGTTGATCTATTCGCAGTTCATTGTGCGCTTCAACTGGGAACTTGGCGCCGCTTTCGGATTCCTGCTGTTGATCCTCTCTTCTGTGATTGTCTGGGGCATGTTGCGCCTGACCGGACAGTCGCTTGAAAAGACCATGGGATAAGGAGCCGCCAAAATGATCCCCTCAATCCCTCAATCCCGCCTGCTCACCACGGCCTATGCGGCCTATGTGGTGCTGTTCTTCATCTTCCTCGCATTGCCCTTGATCGTTGTTGCAGGCTTTGCCTTCAATGACAGCCAGTTTCCTTCCCTGCCGTGGGAAGGCTTTACATGGAACTGGTTTTTTGGCTCAGAGCGCCCCATGATTGGTGTGTTCCACGAACGCAGCATTCTGCGCGCCATTGGCACGTCGGTGTTTGTGGCCTTCTGTGTCTCTGTACTGTCGATGGTTGTTGGTTTCTCCAACGCCTTCCTGTTCAACCGCTACAAGTTCCGCGGTCAGGGTCTACTCTATGTCTTCATGCTGCTACCGCTGGTGATCCCGGGCATCGTACTTGGCATTTCCATTTTGGTGGCCTCCAGCCGCCTGGCCAATGGCCTTTGGGATGGGTTCCAATGGGATTTAGAAGCGCTGCGCCCCGGCCTTTGGTTGGTGATTCTGGGACAGTTCTCTTTCATCACAACCATCGCCACCCTGGTGATTGGTGCACGCCTTCAAAAGTTTGACCGCACACTGGAAGAAGCCGCGCTCAACCTTGGCGCTGGACGCCTCACAGCGATCCGCACCATCACCCTGCCCTATCTGGCGCCTGCCATGATTGGCGCCTTTGTGGTGGCCTTCCTGATGAGCTTTGAAAACTTCAACACGACATTGATGCTCGTTGGGTCCGATGCGCCCCTGACCATCGCCATGTTTGACCGCCTTAAAGAAGGCTCCACGCCTCTCTTGAATGCGGTCAGCCTGCTTTTGATGCTGGGGTCGTCTCTGCTGGCGTTGATCATGATCGCCTTTCAAAAGAAAAGCTAACCCGAGGCCTTTGGTTTCAACAGGCGCGCCGCAATAGGCGCGCCTAAAATCACCAACACAATCCGTGTCAGGTGATGCGCGATGACAAATCCCAGGTCCGCCCCAACGACAATGGCCAGCACTGTCATCTCTGCCTGCCCCCCAGGGGCAAAGGCCAAGAACGCTTCCATTGATGGCGCAAGGCCCAACAGCGTGGCGATCTCCGCGAAACACGCCGCTAGCACCGCCAGCACAACCATAAAGGCCAAGCCAGACAGCACCACGCTGCGCAACTCGCGCAGGGTGACACCGACGTAATACACGCCAATCACCACACCGATGAAAAACTGCGCTGTCCAGATCGCTTCCTGCGGAGGACGTGAATGCAACACGCCGCCCATGGTCAAAGCGGCAGAGACAATCATCGGCCCCAGAATAGACGCACCAAACAACCCGATCCGTTCGCCACCTTTCCAGCCGACCAACGCAGCCACCAGCATGATCACCATTTCATGCAGCGGCAGTTCAGAGGCAGGCTGCCCGATCGGATTGGACAGGCTCACGCCGTACACTGAGATCAACATGATCGGCGCCACAGTCACGATCACCAACACCCGCGTCGCATGGATCAGCGACAGTACGCGTGCATTGCCCCCCGCTTCCTCCCCGAACAGAATCATATCCTGCAACCCCCCGGGCATCGCCGCGTAGTAGGACGTCACCGGATCAAATTTGCAGATCTTATGAAAGAACGGCACGCCGATCAGCGCGATCAGAACAATATAGATCGGCATTAAAGCGATAGAACCAGCCATGCTTGGCAACTGAGCAGCCACCTCTGGCGTTATAGAAGTACCAACAGCAACGCCAAGAATGGTCCGCGCGCCCGCCGTGATCTGACCAAAGCCCGCAAACTTGGCCCCGCCCAGCGCCGCAAAAAGACAGGCTGCCATCGGCCCAAACAGAAACGGTAGGGGCAAAGACAACAGCCAGAAAACAAAAGCCCCTAACGCCGCCACCGCAAAGGTGGTGGCCCGTAGTCGCAGCATGTTCACGAGTGATTCCAATCTTGATTGACTGATTGCATCCTCTTGTATACATATGGATACAAGAATTCAAGTCACAGCGAGATTGCCCAATGAGCGACGACCTCTCATCCGGCGAAAACCTGCAGGGCAACGCCGCCTATGGCGCATTGCTTATGGAAATCCGTGAAGGACGTCTGTCACCAGGAGACCGCCTCAGAGAAACCGATCTGGCCAGCCGTTTCGGTGTCAGCCGCACCCCTGTCCGCGAAGCCATTCGCCAGCTTGAAGCCGACGGTCTGGTCACTCACCTGCCGCGCGTTGGGGCCACCGTCCGCAGGTTGGACTATTCAGAAGTCATGGAGCTTTATGAGATGCGCAGCGTGCTGGAATGCACCGCCGCGCGCATGGCTGCTCGCGTGGCCTCCGATGTAGAAATCACTGAGTTGGCCGCGATTTGCGAAGAAATCGCCAAGGCCGGCAAAGGCATCGAAGCTTCGCGTCTCAACCGTCAATTCCACCGTGCCCTTTTGGAAGCCGCCAAAAACCGCTTCCTGATCAAGTCGATGCTCGCCTTACAGAAAGCCATGCTGATCCTAGGCCGCACGACCTTGGCTGACGAAGAACGTTTTGAGAGCGCGATTTCCGAGCACGCGGCCATCCTTGACGCGCTGCGCGCCCGGGATGGCGACGCGGCCGAGAACGCGATGCGCGCTCACATTTCCGCCGGTCAACGCGCCCGAATTCGCGCCCTGCGCGCCGAATTGAACGACAGCGCATTGCTATAACTCCTGGACGCTTTAATGGCGAACCAAAGAACTGACGTTTTAACCCCCCTCAACAGGCCTCACCGAGCGTGCCAGCCCATTGGCAGAAAAGAGTTGCTTTCGATGGTCATCTGACATGCTGATCTCACGCCACTTGCGACGACTAGAAGTCCGAGAGGTCCGGAGAAGTTCTTACAGAAAATTTGGAACCCCGAGAAATGAAAACCCCTCAAAAGGGGTTTTCCTACAGATGCTAAAAAGGAGAATGATACCCACTGGGTTAAAATTATTTGGTCAATATCAACTTGCCCTGACGGGTAATCCGCAAAGTATAGACGGCTTCCGAGAGACGTATTTGGGCTAGGTTACCGCCAGCGGTCAAATCTTCCGCGTTGTATACTGGCGTTTCGCTGGTGGTTGGGGTGGAAGAGCCCTCAGGCATGTCCGTCTCCAATTTGGTCAAAATATTAATAGTGCGATCGATGTCAGCCATGTCGCTGAAGCGACAGGTTTGATTGCGCGATTCTGTCCATGAAGCGGTCTGTGCACCAGAATCCTGGCCATGGAATTTCACTGAAGAGTTCCGCTAGGCTGAGCCGATCCCGAACGTCTTTGGAGAAACTTGTTACTTCTGTCGCGCGCATATCAAACCTCTAGGTTGATTCATACAATCCATACAAAAATAATCAGGTATTAGCAAGAGGCTGAATTCTGGCGCCCAGCCCCGAGGGAGGACAGGGCGCCAAAGTGGCTTAGAAAGTCAACGTCGCGGTCAAGGCAATGGTCCGCCCCGGCTCATTCATCGGGATGGGACGGTTATTGGTGTTACCAGCGGAGTCGTTGGCCCGCGCCACATAGGTTTCGTCAAATAGATTGCGCAGATCGAGACGAACGCGCAGATTGTCCATGTTTGGCGGAACGTACTCGGCATAAGCGTTCCACACGGAATAGGCCTCCATGTTGGCATCGCTGTAAGTCGGAGCAATCTCAGCAGTCCCGCCAAGTGTCCAGCCCTTGCCAGCCTGCCATGCGCTTTCCAGTGCCACAATATGTCCCATTGGACGCCCACGATAATACCCTTCGGATACGATGGTTGCACCATTCTCCTCAACATCCGCGTATGTGTAGTTCAATCGCGCGAAACCAGTCCCCCAATGGTAAGCCAAAGAGCCATCGAAACCTTGCGTGGTGATGTCAGAGGCTGTCGCCCGTGTACCACCTCGAACCGGGAAGCCAGACACATAATCGTTGATTTCTGTGTAGAACAACGCACCGTTCGCGACCCAAGGCCCGTTGTCGAACCGAAGGCCAAGCCGCGCGCTGTTGCTGCGTGATGTGTCCAAACCGGTATAGTCCCAAGGCGCAAAGAAGTTGATCAGTGTCGCTTCGCCCAACTCGTAACCGCCAAATGTCGACGCAATACCCGCGTTCACTGTCCAGAAATCAGACAGGACATAGTCAATCGCCGCATTGGCGCTCAAACCGCTGTCTTCAAACTTGGAGCCATCCGCACCGGTGAAGTTTTGGAAGTCAAAACGCGCACCGTAGGAGACAGATGCGCGGCTCGAAAGGTCCTGACGGACCTGCGCAAACACACCGATGTTCCGCGTTTTCTCTGTGCCACCGTAGGCCAATGGCGCCACCGAACTTGCTGTGCGACCTTCCGCTTTCTCGTCAAAGAAATCCAAACCGGCGGAAACAGTGCCATTGTTGAGCTGGAAGGTGTTTTTAAACGTCCCGCTCAGGCTGGTGTTTTCGCCCCAACCATCGCCCGCGTCGATTTCCTGTTCGTTGTAGGCAATTTGGAAAAACGGATCGAACCAACCCTGCGCGTCTTCTTTGGTGTAGGTCAGCGAGTAAGATGTGCGCCGTGCGAGCGCATCAATGATGATATTTGGGCCTGAGTTCAAACCAGCAAAATCCGGACGGATAAATACGAAAGGTCCCGGTCCTTCCTGTGCGGCCCGATAGCCGGTGTCGCGTGTATCAGAGGCGGAAAACGCCACGCGGTGCCCCCCATCAGAAGTATAGGAAAACTTGGCCACATAGTCGGTCAGGTCCGCTTGTGTCCCCTGTACCGTTGTCCCGTCGCCGTCCTTGTAGTCTTCGCCTTTGTGCCGCGCGCCGTGCAAGACATAGTCAAAACCGCCTGACTGGCCATAAAGCGACAAGGTCGAGCGCAACCCAAATCCGTTGCTGCCGCCGCCCAATGTCAGACGACCGCCAAACGTGTCGCCTTCGTCCAGCATGTCTGACGCATCTTTGGTGGTATAGGCGATCGAGCCGCCCAAACCACCGGGGCCACCATCTGCAGGTGCCAGACCCGAGGTAACCTCGACCGCTTTCAACAAGCCGGGGTCAATCAACACGTTACCAGTGTGGTGGAACGCAGATTTGTTTTGACGCACACCGTCAATGGTCACGTTCAACAGGCTTTCTTCGATGCCGTTCACATAAACCTTCTTTGCAATGGCAGCTCCGCCACTGGCATTCACTGCGGATTCGCCGTCAAACACATCACTGATAGTCGCTGGATTACGCTGCTCGATGTCTTCCTGCGAAATCGTGTGGTTGCCCAGCACAGTTTGAGCGTCATCAGCCTCAATGCGGATTTCATCAAGTTCATAATCTTCTGCCAGATCCTGGGCATAGGCCGACAGGGCGAAGAAAGGCGCACACAGAGCTGTTGTTGCTAACAGCTTCAGGCGCGGGAGCGGATGGGTCATACTTTGTCCCTTCATTTATTGACTATTGTTGTCAGGTAAGTAGACTGCCGCTCAAACCCACGCCAGACGACGACCTTTGCCTCCTGTTCAAAAACCTTTGCAGGCTGTGCAAACTCAAAACCGCCAAGCTTTTGGGACCGTTTTGAAAAGAAAGTCTGTCAATGGCGCAGCCCTGCACCGCCTTCTACAGAGGCGCGACCCACTCTGACAAAATCAACTGGTTTCGCCGCGCGGACCTGCCGGAAGACAACGTCTTTGAAGGTCTGGTCACAGCCACAGAATTTCGCGAGGGCCTGGGAATCCATACACTCAACGCAAAAGCAAGACGCAGCTTCGAGACCAAAACCCAGCGCATCCCAGGCGTGATACTCAACTGCTTCCTAGAGGGGGCCACCGAGGCTTGGCTGGACGGCAAGCCAATGGAACTTGGCCGCAAAGAACATGGTCCGGTGAAATTTTCCTTATCTGCAACTGACGAAACGCTGAGGTTCCAGCGCAGAAGCGCTCCGGGCGAATATGTGCGCAAAGTCAGCATTCAGATGTCACATGAGTGGTTGCATGAACAAAACCTCAAGCTACCGCAACCAGCTGTCCTACAAAACAAAAAGCAATACCGCGCCGATTGGAATGCGCCTCCAAAAGACGTGAAAATCCTGGAGAACCTTGCATCGATGAATGGCTTTCATTCGCCCATCTCGCGCCTTCAAGGCGAAGCCATGGTTTTGGAATTGGTAGCCTCTAGTTTCGAAAATTTGTCCGCGCCGGAAACAACAATAGGCCTCACGCCACGCGAAATATCCCAACTCAAACGCGTTGAAGACCTTATTCAATCCAATGGCCCCCTACCCGACTTGGCAGCATTGGCAAAGGCAGGCGGGCTTAGCCTTTCCTCGCTCCGCCGATTGACGCAAAAAGCTCATGGCTGTGCACCTTTGAGCTATGCCCGTACAATGAGGTTGTCTATGGCCAAAGAACTTTTGGAAACCAGTACACTTTCCGTTTCTAAGGCTGCCGAAATCGCTGGTTTTTCCACGCCAGAGAACTTTTCCACAGCGTTTCGGCGAGCATTTGGCATATCTCCGTCTGCTGCAAAGCACCGCTGAAACAACCAGGCCGCGAGTCCGCGCTACTTGACAAAAACCATCAACATTTTTATCCGAAGGCAACGCTTCCAGCCATGCTTACAGCTTAGCCGCAGCCGCTCGCCAAGAAGTCAAAACCGCAATGCCTGTGGTCGGACACCTAAACGCGCGCGCTTTCTGTCTCACCCTGGCTAATGAGTACACTGGAGTCGCCATGTCCACCCGTTTGACCACCTCAATTCTTCAATCTGCGGCGCTATTTTGCGCCGTCACGATTGCTGGCGTCACCTCGGTTTCAGCACAGACCGACAGCGTAGCGGCACCAGAACTACCCACATCCCCGGTTGTTGAGACGGCACCACAATCGCTCCAAATGCCTCAAGAAGGTGTCCCATCTATTGAAGCGCCTACCGCTCCAGAGGACTTAAGTATCCCGAATTCGGAGGCACAAGTCTCCGGCGACACCGCGCCGTCCTCTCAACCGAGTGTTGAAACAGATGGTGATACAGCTCCTGTTGTGGAAAACTTAATCACTGAAGATGATGCACCGTCGTTAGATGACCAGACAAGCGCCAATGTTTCAGAAGCGACGTCGGATACGCCGGTGGAAATACTCGACGCAACCCCACGAACTGCCACCGAACAAGTGGAAGCCGCTGCCAAGCGAGCGACAACTTTCTTGCAAGACGGTGGTCCATCTATCTGGGCAATTGCAGCGCTCTCAGTCATCACCGTCGCGCTAATTCTTTGGAAAATCTGGCGCCTAGCCCTGATTGGTGCGTGGGCTCGGGGCAAGGCTCAAAAAGCCATAAAACTATATGAGGATGGCAACACCGAGGCGGCTCAGGCGTTGGTTTCGCGCCGTAGAGGCTTGCGGTCCAAAGTGGTTGGTACAGCAATCACAGCTCGGGAAACCCTTACGGAAGATGCCGCACGGGAAGAAACTTCCCGCGTGGCCAAACGCGAGTTGGGCGAAGCCGCTGTCGGCCTGCGCGCATTGGAACTCATTGCCACAATCGCCCCCTTGCTCGGTCTGTTGGGTACCGTTCTGGGTATGATCGCGGCATTCCAAGCCCTTCAAGAAAGCGGTAGCCGCGCCGATCCCTCCCTGCTAGCCGGGGGCATCTGGGAAGCGCTTCTGACCACCGCGGCTGGTATGGCAGTGGCGATTCCAGCCTCTGCCGCGCTGACCTGGTTTGAGGCGGTTATCGACCGCATGCGCCGCGATGTCGAAGATGCCGCCATGCGTATCTTTGTGACACGCAAAGAGGTTGATGGGTCTGATTTGCAAGCCCTGGCGGCCGAGTAACCCAATGCAGTTCACCGACTCTCGCCGGTTTCGCCGCAAACCCAGCCTAACGCCTATGATCGATGTGGTGTTTCTATTGCTAGTATTCTTCATGCTGGCATCCCGATTTGGTATGGATCAAGTGTTGCCAATCCCGTTGGCGTCATCCGGCGGCGATTTCACCGGTAACCCAAAACTCGTGGACATCTTGCCCGAAGAGTTACGCCTCAACGGTATCACGCGCACCGCCGAAGGCCTCATCCCTGCCCTCACAGAAGTGATGGAAAAACCGACAGAAACAATTGTTTTGCGCAGCACCGATGGCGCGACCGTGCAACGGGTTGTGGCCATTTCCGAACACCTGCGCGCCGCAGGTTTCACCTCAATTGTGCTGGTGGAATAGCCATGGATTTTGACACCGCCTCACGCAAACCGCGCGCCGAAAGCATCGTACCGATGATCAACGTGGTGTTCTTGTTGCTGATCTTCTTCCTTATGACCGCCCAAATCGCGCCCCCGGAACCCTTCGAGGTCTCCCCGCCCACCGCAGAAAAAGCTGCGGAGCCAAACGGAGAGTTTGTCCTCTACGTTGGCAAAGAGGCCGCTTTGCAGTTCCAGGAAACAGCGGGAGATGCCGCCTACGACGCTATTTCCGCCGCTGCCGGAGACGGCAAGGTCCTGCAACTGCGAATCGATGCCTCATTGGACGGCGACCGCCTAGCACAAGTCATGCAACGCCTGTCCGCCGTCGGTTTTTCCCGTGTTGAAGTGGTGGTGCAAGCGCCATGAAAAAGATCACTGAACTTATCGTGTTCCTAAGCCTCGCTCTTGGCATCCACGTCCTGATGGCCATGCGCAGTGCCGAGGATGGAGGAGATGCTGACGGAGCTGGCGGCGATGCATTTGTGTCCATCACAGGCGCCCCCGCATCCATCGAGACGGTACTGGCGGATTGGACTGCAGCCCCGACGCACCAGGCTCAGGTCGTGGAAATCGAACAGCCTAAGCTTGACATTACAGATGCGATAAACGCTCCGACGATGGCTTTGCACGAGGCGCCAAACGCAGAAGTCAAGATTGCGGCATTACAACCCAAAGATCTGCCCAATCAACCCGACGTGGATCTTGCGCGCACGCCGCTGCCGACACAACCAACGCTCACCGCGCCTACAACCCTCACTCTCCAGGTGCCTGAGACAGCCCCTGCACCGGAACTCCGAGAAACGGCACCAGCGCCTGTCACGCCGCCCAAACGCCCTACTTTGCGGCCACCAGAACCGACCGTTGATCAGGCTATAGACACGCCGGAGCCGGCACCGGAGCTACCGCCTGAACCCGTCAAAAAACCAAAACCGAAACCCGCGCCGAAAAAGACGCCTGAGAAAAAGCCAGATCCAAACAAAAAAGTTGCGGACAAGGCTTCCAAGGCCTCTTCAGGTGCAGCCACGCAAAAAGCGGCCGGCGCAGGCAAGAGCAATCAGGCGGGCAGCGCCAAGAAAACAGCTGCAATGGGCAAAGGCGAGGCAGCCAGTAAGCTTGCTGTCTGGAAAGGACAAATTAATAGAAAGCTGGCTCGGAGCGTTCGCTCTGTCCCTGTAAGAAAAGCTCACCGTGTCACTGTTCGTATAGCCATTGCCCCAAGTGGCAAAATTCTATCTGTGTCAGTTTCTGGCTCATCAGGATCAGCGAAAGTCGATCAAATGGTCGTCAAAGCTATCCGCAGGGTTGGGCGAGTTCCAAGGGCGCCAAAAGGATTCAATAAGCCCCAATATGTCTTCCCAGCTCCGTTTTTGATCAAATAACCCGCCCTACGGCATCACAAATGGCGTATCACCCACCACAGCCACCTGCGCGTTTGTACCAAACACATCGGCCAGCAGCGCCCCTGTGACCATGTCCACGGGCGTGCCTTCCCGCTCAATGCGCCCATCTTTGAGCACCACCAGATGATCCGCGTATTGCGCGGCAAAATTGATGTCGTGCAGCACGATCACAATGGTCTTGCCTTCCTCATCCGCCAACCGACGCAACAGCGCCATCAAAGCGCGTGAGGCAGCGATATCGAGGTTGTTCAGCGGTTCATCGAGCAAAAGATAATCGGTGTCCTGCGCGTAAGTCATCGCCACATGAGCCTTATGGCGCTGACCACCAGACAGCGTGTCCAGAAACCGATCCGCCAGAGGCATCAAACCAAAGGCATGGAGCGACGCCTCAACCATCTCATGGCCTTCTGCCCGCAACCGCCCGTGGCAGTGCGGATAACGCCCAAACTGGACCAGTTCCTTCACCGTCAGCCGCGTGGCAAAATGCACTTGCTGAGGCAAAATCGCCAATTTGCGGGCCAGCTCCTGTCGATTGGAAGGCGCGACGTCCATGCCATCGACTGTGATACGGCCCGACTGCATCGGCAACAGCCGCGCAATGTGAGAAAACAGCGACGACTTGCCAGCCCCATTGGGACCAATGAGTGCGGTGATGCCGCCTTTGGGCAAAGTCACGGACACATCGGTCAAAATTTGCGCACTCGCCACCGAGTAATTCAGTTTCTCAACGACAATCATGTCCATCCTCTCCGCAGCAAGAGTGCCAAAAATACAAAGCCACCGACAAAATCAATTACCACAGCCAAAGGCGTCGACATGCCCAAAACCCGCTCCAAAATGGTCTGCCCGCCCACCAAAACAATGCCGGCAATCAATGCAGAAAGCGGGATCAGAACGGCATGGGTTTCATTAGGCGCAATCAATCGGGCAATCGACACCACCAAAAGTCCTAGAAACGCCACCGGACCAACCAGCGCCGTGCTCACCGCCACCAGCACCGCCACAAGCACCAAAGCCTGTTTCTGACGTCGCGCCACGGGCTCACCGAGGTTGGTGGCGATTTCAAAACCAAGGCTCAAAACATCCAACTGCCGCCGCATGCGCCAGCACAGAACCAAAGTTAGCAAAGTCAGTCCGGCTGCCAGCCAAAGCAGGTTGAGCTCAATGTAGTTGAACCGCGCATAAGAACTCACCTGAATAGTCGCAAACTCACTGGGGTCAATCATCCGAAACACAAAAGAGGTCAACGACCGAAACAAGACACCCAAAATGATCCCAGTCAGCACCATGCGCATCAAGTCCACCCGATGTTGCCCCAACAGCGTGCCAAACAGCAGAAGCGCCGCACCGATCAGCAAAAACAAGTTTACAAAGAACACCAACTCAGGCGGCAAATGGTTGTAGCCTGCCGCCCCAATCGTGAACACCGCCAGCGTGACAATCAGCGTAAACAGCGCATCAAACCCCATGATGGACGGCGTCAAAATGTGGTTGCGGGATATGGTCTGAAACAGCAGCGTCGCCGTGGATACCGCCGCCCCAACCAGCAACAGCGCCGCCAATTTCCGCCCCCGAAACCACAGGACAAAGTCCCAGTTCCCGCGCGACTCCAGCGTCATAAACAGTACAGAGCAGACCGCGAGCAAGATGCTACATATCAGCATTGACCTAGCGCGCATGATTTGGCCTCGCATAAAGCAGCCACAAGAACACCACCGCGCCCAACACGCCGAGCACTGTACCTACCGGAATTTCATAAGGCGCCCGGATCACTCGGCCTATGATGTCAGACACCAATACAAGCGAGGCGCCACACAGCGCAGTTAGCGGAAGCGTGGCGCGCAGGTTGTCACCAAACCGACGGCTGATGATATTAGGCACAATCAGACCGACAAAGGGGATCGCGCCCACAGTGATCACGGTCAACGCAGCCAAAACGGAAATCGCCAGCAGCCCAAGGATCATCACCTGATCATAATTGAGGCCAAGATTGATACTCGCGTCCCGCCCAAGCCCAGCAATCGCAAACTGGTCCGCAATCACGTAGGTCAAAGCGGTTATCAGCGCTGCAACCCACAACAACTCATACCGCCCACGCATCACGCCGCTAAAGTCGCCGTTCAACCATGTATCAATGTACTGCAACATGTCCCATTGGTACGCGACGAAAGTCACCCCGGCCCCAATGATCCCGCCATATATCATTGCAACCAAAGGCACCAAAAGGGGTTGGGCAGGTGGCAAACGCCGCACGATCAGGAGGAACCCAATGCTCGACACCAGTGCAGTTACGGTGGCAATGCTCATCTTCACAAGAATAGACGCGCTGGGGAACAACAGCACCACTATCAGGATACCAAGTGCCGCCCCCTGCCCTGTGCCTGCCGTCATCGGCTCGACGAAACGGTTGCGCACCAGCATCTGCATGATCATCCCACAAACGGCCAAAGCAGCACCGGCGATCAGCGTGGCCAAAGTCCTAGGCAAACGGCTGTCCAGCATAAGCTCAAAGGCAGCGCCGTCCTGGAAAATCTCACTGGGCCGCAGTGAAATCACCCCGACAAACAAGGAAATGGCGGCCAGGACCAAGGTCCCAGCCGCCAGAAAAAATGCTGCGGAGTGCCATCGCATTTAGCGTTAGCCCGAGGTGAAGGCGTTCAAAAACGCGTCCAGTGTGCGAGACATGGATTGGATGCCACCACCAGCGATGTAGATGTCCGCTGCGTTCAGGTAGACAACGTCACCGTTTTTCCAGGCGGTGGTCTCGGCGACCAAAGGGTTGTCCAAAGTGGTTTCCGCGCTTTCACCCGGTCGACCGATGGCTGCCAAACGGTCAATCACAATCAGAATGTCTGGATTGGCGTCTTTGATAAACTCAAAGGAAACGGCCTCTCCATGCGTTGATTTCTCAACGCCATCCACCGCTTCTTCCAGCCCGAGTTTGGTGTGCAGCCAGTCGAAACGACCGCCTGCGCCATAGGCGGAAATCTTAGGACCATTGGTCAAAACGATCAACGCGGTGCCTTTTCCGTCAAGCGCCGCTTTTGTGTGCGCCAGCTTATCCATGAACGCCGCTTTCAGCGCCTCTGCTTCAGCTTCCTTGCCAAAGATCGTGCCGTAAGCCTGCAAACGATCAAGGCCCTGACCCACGGTGTCTTCCCAGATGGTCATGTCGATGGTTGGTGCCATGTCGGACATGGCTTTCAACTGCTTGGAAGAACGACCGCCAACGACGACCAGATCAGGAGCCAACGCGTTGATCGCCTCAAAGTCCGGCTCAAAGATGTTGCCAACCGTGGCCGCGCCTTTGGTCGCATCCACCAGGTAATCTACGTATACGTTTTCCGGGACACCGGCCAAAGGCACTTGCAGAGCGGACAGCGTGTCGATGGCCGCAATGTCAAACACCGCTACTTTAGCGGGTGTACCCTCTACATTTGCCTTGCCTGCATAGGTGTCGACCTCTGCGGCCTGCAGTGAGGTTGCGCTCAGAGCCAGCGCGCAAAAAATACGCTTAAACAATGGAATTCTCCTGTTTGTGGCGTCTGGCTAATTATCTGGCTGAACGCGATTGGAGCTTGATTATCCTGAGAAAATGAGTGAGTCCAGAGTAATAGATTAATTCACTCAGGAAGCCCAGGCATGTTGACGGCCACCGGAAGCTATACCACTGAAAATGCGTCAAAATACTTAGTGCAGCTCTGTAAGCATTTCGCTCATAAAATTGATGTAGAATATAGCGACACAAGTGGAAGCTGTTCATTCCCAATGGGCACCGCCACTATGCAGGCTGATGGGAAGAAACTGCTTGTGAACATCAAAGTGTCTGACGAAGAGGCCCTGAAACAGGTGCAACATGTCATTGATATTCACTTGGTTAAATTTGCTTTCCGCGAGAATTTCCAAAACATGGAATGGAGCGTCTAAACCAGACCGCGCGTACGGATAATACTGTTCAAGCCCAAATGCGTTATGAGTAATTCAGAAACAACCCAGTCCAGTCAGTCAAAGAGCGCTGATTTTTTCGGCGACGATGACCCCAACATCGCCTACAGCCGCGTTTGGTTCTATATCTTAAAAAGCCAGCGCAAGTTTTTCCTGAAGTTTTCCCAAACCCTCAAAGATCACGGGTTGGGGGACCCATCTTGGTACGAAATACTATTTGAAATTAACCTTGCCGGACCTGATGGCAAGCTCATGGGTGAATTAGAGAGCAAGTTGCTTCTGCCACAATACAGCTTGTCTCGCCATGTCGCACGCATGGAAAGAGCTGGTCTCATACGCCGTGAATATATTTCGGACGGGCGCCGGAAACAGGTTTTGTTTTTGACAGAAGAAGGTGACAGGCGGCTGGATATCGTCTGGCCACTATACCTTGGTACCTTAAAAGCCGAGATGGGCCCCTTACTTGATACAGACGAAGCCTACGATCTGGCGCGTTTTTTGTTACGATTATTGCCGTAGCACTGACTCTAAAAGCAAAAAGGGCGCCATTTCTTCCGAAGATGGCGCCCAATTTCATGTCAAACACATGTCGCGTTAGAAACGAGCAATTGCCTCAAGCATGAAACTACGCCCCTGTTCTGCCAACGGAATAACCGAAGAATAGTCTTGTCCATAGGTCGCGCGATCCGCGTATTGTTTGTCGAACAGGTTATTCACCGAAGCGCGCAACGTTAGGTTTTGCATCTGCTTTGGCGTGTACTCAGCAAACACATTGACCACGGCGTAACCTGGCAAAGTCGCATCGGAGTCGACCAAATCGTCGCCATACTCCATGGCCATATCCACGCTACCACCAATCAGCAGGTTCTGATTTGGCAGGTACTGCTGAACTTGCAGAGCCGCAACGGTACCGAGAGGCGCACCATAGTCTTGGACATAGTAAGACCCGTAACCAATACCGTCACGCTCCACATCACTGCGCGCAACACTGAAGCGCGCGGAACCGTTGTCCCAGCTATGCGTGACGCCAAGGTTCCAGCCTTTGCTTTCAAAGTCAAAGTTGCTGTCGCCATCGCGCACGTTGCTGATGTCCGTTAGGAAGAACTCGCCGCCAATTTTGGTATTACCGTTGCCCCAATCAAACCCAAGTGTGTAGTTCTCGGCGCGCGACGGTTGCAGGTTTGTGTAATCCCAAGGAGGCGCATCCCACGGATTGACAGGAATATTCACCCGATCGGGGAACAGATAGTTGTCTTCCAACTGAATGCCACCAAAGACGTTGGACGCACCGGCGCGCAGCGAGAAGGTGTCAGACAATTTATAGCGCACGGACAAGTTAGCACTACCGCCGTCTACGCTTTTGTCAAAGCCCGCGTTGTTAGCTGTGTCCAGCCCATAGAAATTTTGCCAGTCATAGCGAGCACCTGTGGAGATCTCCCAAGCGGAACCCAGCTCAAAGCGCGCCTGCGCAAAAACACCGATGTTGTCCGAGTTCTCAGAGTAAGTCGGCAAGCCCGGCCCATCGTAGGTTGCCTTGCGGTCGTAGAAGTCCACACCAGCGACGACGGTATTGGTTGGAGACAGATGGAAAGTGTTCTGAACCTTACCCGAGTATGTGTGGCTATCGCCCTCACTACCGTAAGGCTGTGGCACGTCCACAATACTTTGTGAGAAACCGAGCACAACTTCTGGATCCCACATACCTGTGTTTCGTGTATCCTCATAGCGAATGGAATAGTTGTTCCGCTGGGTGTTGTAAGGGCGCACAGGTGCCGGGCGACCTACGATTCCGCCCATGTTCGCGCGGAAAGGACGGTTCGCCTTATCATTAATACGCTGCGCCGAAACTTCGATCCGGTGTTGCGTATTGTCGTCATAAGCAAACTTCAAAAGGCCAGACTGGAAATCTGCCTCGGTGCCTTCAACAACGTTGCCGTTGCCGTCTTTGTAGTCTTCACCATTTGCGCCACGCAGGTAGCCTAGGGCCTCAAAGTTGCCGGCTTTACTCGCGACTGTGGCTGAACCACCAAATGTCTTGCCATTGGTGTCATAGCTAAGACGGACGTTACCACCAACGGTTTGACCATCCTCAAGAATATCACCGGCGTCGACGGTTTCCATGATTACGGCACCGGCTACCGCATTCGGACCAGTGTCGGCCGCTGCAATACCGGGGTCAGCCCGCACAAACTTCAACATACCTGGGTCAAACACGTTTGCCGATACGTGGTGGAACGCGCGGTTGTTTTGCAAAACACCATCCATCTGCACGGTGAGGTTCAGCATGTCCACACCGTTCACAAAAATCTTCTGTGCCACGGGGATCGCACCGCCGACGGATACATTTGCCAGCCCGGCAAACAGATCTTTTACGTTGCCAGAGCGGGCACGCTCCAGTTCTGCGCCAGAAACATATACAGCTGTCGCACGGTCTGCAGCGCCTTCCTGTTCGTCTTGCGCCTCAATGGTGATTGTGTCGAGCGTGTAGTACTCATCTTCAAGATCCTGAGCCATTGCTGCGGTGGCAGGCAATACCGCCGCCAGACAAGTGCTCGTCAACCCAGCGCGTGTGCTGGTGCGAAAAACAGACATGAGCGTCCCCCCTCTCCATAATTGGGTGTCGTGCTCTGGCTGTCTTCGTCTGGAAAATCTGGCTGAGTTCGGCGCCTGATATCGTGGAGATTCTTGACATGCAAGTGCATGGAAGGCTCAATTTGGACAATGCGCGACGGAATTGTCACACTCTTTTAACCATGATAAAAGCCCTAGTGATTTTGCGCTCAAACATCTTTGACAGACTGGTCCTTCGCCGCTCTTGAAACGAACGATCCGCGCTTCCACACAACCTCATTCCCGACGTTTCGACGCAGTCTCTCGCCAAGTGTGTCACGCACTAAAACTCCACTCGCTGCCACATTTCATGACCTGCAAAATTCGTCTTGCCCCTTTGGTTTGCCTTTGAAATAACGGCGAAAATTCTTGATCCTGACAACTTTCAGTGAGACCAAATGTTCGTAAAAAACCGCACCTCCTTGGCCACCCGCGTTATCCATTCAGGACATGAACCTGATCCGGCAACCGGCGCGGTTGTTCCGCCGCTTTTTACGACAACAACCTATGTTCAGGACGGCATTGGCAAGAACCGTGGCTACGATTACTCGCGATCTGGCAACCCAACTCGTCAACGTGTTGAGGCGTGCCTCGCGGACCTCGAAAACGCCCAGGCCGCTTTTGTTTTTCCTTCCGGCCTCTCCGCTGCTTCAACAATGCTGGCAACATTGAAGCCAGGCGCAAAGATTGTAGCTCACGAAGACCTCTACGGCGGCGTCTACCGTCTGCTCGCGCAAGTTGGTCCGGCCATGTCCGGATGCAAAGTTGATTTGGTGGATTTCTGCGACATCGACGCCCTAACAACGGCGGCCAAAGGTGCCGACCTTCTATGGTTCGAAACGCCCTCCAACCCACTTCTAAAAATTGTCGACCTAACCGCAGTTGCCAAAATCGCCCGGGAGGTTGACGCCATCACAGTATGTGACAGCACATTTGCCTCTCCCTGCGGTCAGCTTCCATTGGACCACGGCATCGACGTGGTGATGCACTCGGCAACCAAGTTTCTGGGCGGTCATTCCGATCTTCTAGGAGGCGTGCTTTCGGTCTCCGAAAACGCCAAAGACGGCCTTGCGGACCGGATCGGCTATCTACAAAATGCGCTTGGTGCTGTGATGTGCCCAAGCGACTGCGCACTTCTGTTGCGGTCTTTGCGCACCCTCGCCCTGCGCGTGGAACGCCAAACAACCTCCGCCGCCTTTCTGGCTGAGAAACTGACTGCAAACGCTGCGGATCTAGGCATTGCAGAGGTCATCTATCCCGGACTCGCAACGCATCCCGGCCACACCATTGCCACGCGCCAGATGTCCAACTTCGGCGCACTCATCTCTCTGCGACTGACGGGCGGCTTAGACCGCGTCGAACGTGTCCTGACCGCCACACACCTGTTCCACTTCGCCGTGAGCCTTGGCAGTGTTGAGAGCCTGATCCAGCACCCGGCATCCCTCACCCATGCCGCTGTAGCGGAGGAACACCGCGAAAAGATCAGCATTGGCAACGATCTAATTCGCCTGTCCGTTGGCTGCGAAGACCCGGCTGATTTGGCCGCCGACCTGGAAGCTGCCTTTTCGCAGCGCTAGCCCAATCGGCCACAACGGATTCGAGGTCCTTTTGCCCCCCTTAACGTCTAAATACCGTACCTAAATATACCTCACGCACTTTGCGTGAGGCTGAAATCCAGTTCGCGCTGTAGCTCGCTTCGCAATTCGCGGAGGGCCAATGATCCCAATATCGTTGCCCCCAACCGAAGACCACGACCGGCACCTAAGCGCTTCGCCGCCACTACATTACAAGCAGCTCCGACCGTCACAACGCGCACGCCAATATCGCGGTCCAATTCAGGCATCAGAACATTCAAGAATACCAGAGCAGGCGATTCAAACTGCCCCCAACTGGTCCAACAGTTGCAAGCGTTTTGGCATGTGCCCCCCAATCTTCAGAATCTTCTGCAATGAAGCTGGCAAAATCGGGATTATCATCCGCAACAATAGATCAGTCATAAGGAAAGACCTTCTCAACACTGGGTGACGTGAATTTGGTCTTCACCTCTGAAGAATTTTTCGACCGATAGAGCAACAAAGCCAGCCTCGGTCATTTGTTTGCCATTGCTCCAAGCACAGGTGCGGAATTCCCGCGAGTCGCCGGCTCGCCTTCATCGGAATTTTGAGCGCGGTACGAAGGCCTTTCCGGAGCCTTTTCCCCCAAGCAAGCTGTATTTAGATCCTTCTTCGCACAACACGATGCCTAAACCCGCGCGGTGCAGACTGCGATCAGTTCATCTTCGAACACGCCTTTCCCCTCCAGCGCCTGCCGCACTACGTCCCGGACAGGAACTTTCCGTCGCAAAACAGGCAAAAACCTGACGTTAGAAACGCCGTTTGTAGACTTGCACCGTTTTGTAGAGCCTGTTAGTGGAACCTTGTTTTTCAGCACCTCAGGAGCCGTATCCGACTGTTGCTAAGAGCGCTGACAGGTCCCCGGAACAGCCCTCCCTGAGCTAGCCTGGGTTGCTTTATCTTCTTGTCCAAAAGTGACATTGTCGCGCCTGGACGAACTGACTGACTGGCGGAGAATTCATTGAGGGACCGTTCAACCTACACAACCCCGCTGCCGACACAATGGGTCGGCCCGATCGCGTTTCGGGGCTCCATCGTTGACGGAGAGATAAGTGCGCCACTTGCGACTTATGAGAAGCCGCTTTGGCCGTCGACCGCGCGTGGCGCAATCGTGTCGCGTCGCTCCGGCGGTATAAACGTCACGCTTGTGGACGAGCGCATGACCCGCTCCCTTGCCTTCCGCGCCACCAATGGCGCTTCCGCAATCGCAGCCTGGAACGCCATTCAAGCCCGCCAGGACGAAGTTGCGGCGGTGGTCAGCAGCACCAGTCGTTTTGCCCGATTGATTGATCTCAATCGACAGCTTGCCGGCAATCTCCTGTTTGTCCGCCTGGAATGCGCAACCGGCGACGCCTCCGGCCACAACATGGTCACCAAAGCCGCGGAAGCCGTGCAAAACTGGATTCTTTCAGAGTACCCCGAGCTCGCTTACGCGTCGATTTCGGGGAACATGTGCACCGACAAAAAGACTTCCGCGGTCAACGGCCTGCTGGGCCGCGGAAAGTACATTGTTGCCGATATGTTGGTACCCAAGCGCATTGTGGAGCGAGTGCTACACTCCAGCGCAGACAAAATCGTGCGGCTCAACTACGAGAAAAATTATGTTGGCAGCACAATCGCCGGCTCTCTGAGAACCGCAAACGCGCATTTTGCCAACATGCTTCTTGGGTTCTATCTGGCGACAGGCCAAGACGCGGCAAACATCATCGAAGCCAGCCAAAGTATGGTCCATTGCGAAGATCGTGACGGCGACCTCTATTTTTCTTGCACGTTCCCAAACCTTATCATTGGGTCAGTCGGTGCCGGGAAAGACATTCCAGAGATCCAGGAAAACCTTGAAAAAATGGGATGCCAGGACGAAAGAGCGCCGAGCGAAAACGCGCGCCGGCTGGCCGGCATCTGCGCTGGCGTTGCCCTGTGCGGGGAATTGTCACTCTTGGCAGCGCAAACGAATCCAGGCGAACTGGTACGCACCCATATGGAACTGGAGCGATGACCGACAGCCAAGTTGCAGACCGCAAAGTCGAACACATTCGCATCATCACATCGGACACAGGTGTTGAGCGGAACAACAGCGGCTTTGACCAAATCCAGCTGACACACCGCGCGTTGCCCGAGTTGAACTACGGGGATATCAACACGCAAACCACCTTCCTCGGCAAACCGCTGAGTTTTCCGCTTTTGATTTCCTCGATGACCGGAGGAACAGGTGATGAAATCCTGCGGATCAACCGCAACCTAGCGACAGCCGCCGAAAAGACCGGCGTCGCCATGGCTGTTGGATCACAGCGAGTCATGTTTACCGATCAATCGGCGACATCAAGCTTTGCCTTACGAGACGTGGCCCCAACCACACCAATCATTGGCAATGTTGGCGCGGTGCAACTGAATTACGGTTTTGGACGTTCCGAATGCTTGGAAGCCGTGGAGGCTATTCAGGCAGACGGTCTGTACTTGCACCTGAACCCTCTTCAGGAAGTTATCCAGCCCGAAGGCGACGTCAATTTCGCGGACCTCCTCGCTCAAATCGCGGACATCACCGGGGCTCTCTCTGTGCCCGTGTTGTTGAAGGAAATTGGCTGCGGTTTATCGGCACATGATATTCAACGGGCTTTTGACGCAGGCGTGCGGCACTTCGATGTGGCAGGACGCGGTGGCACCTCCTGGAGCCGGATCGAATACCACCGTCGTGCCCACGATGGCGACGATTTGGGCTTGGTTTTCCAGGATTGGGGCTTAACTACAGTCGATGCTCTGCAAGACGCGCGCGCGTATCTAAGCAAAGCAAACGAAACAACCACTTTGATTGCCAGTGGAGGCATTCGACACGGCATAGATATGGCAAAGTCGCTGATACTTGGCGCAGACCTGTGCGGCGTTGCGGCGCCGTTCCTGAGCGCTGCGCAAACATCCAGCGAAGCAGTCGTAGCAGTGATTGAGAAATTCCGCCGCGAATTTCAAACCGCTATGTTCCTGCTCGGCTGCCAGAACATTGCCGCGCTTCGGTGTAACGCTGACCTTCTGAGACAACATGGGAACTCACTTTGACAACACCGGGTATTGAGGCGCTTAGCTTTTTCACGCCACGCAGATATGTCCACCTCAATGAACTTGCCACCCATCATGGGATTGATCCGGCCAAGTTCTCGAGAGGCATTGGTCAGGAGAAGATCGCGCTGCCAAATGCGGACGAAGACATCGTCACTATGGCAGCAGAAGCCGCTCTGCCAATTGTGAAACGTGTTGGCGTAGAAAGCATCGACACTGTTCTTTTTGCGACGGAAACCGGGATTGATCAGTCCAAGGCCGCCGCAATTTACGTCCATCGTTTGCTGGGACTGTCGCCCAACTGCCGATGCGTCGAACTCAAGCAGGCCTGTTATTCAGCCACCGCAGCGCTGCAAATGGCCGCCAGCTATGTGGCCCGCAAACCCAGCCGCAAGGTTCTGGTCATTGCCTCGGATGTGGCGCGTTACGATCTCGGCAGCTCCGGCGAAGCCACCCAAGGCGCAGGTGCGGTAGCGATCCTTGTTAGCGCCGAACCTAAAATTGCCGAAATTGGCGCCGAGTCAGGTCTATACACCGAAGACTGTATGGATTTCTGGCGGCCAAACCATCGTCGCACCCCCTTGTTTGATGGCAAGGCATCGACCCTACGCTATCTCAACGCCCTCGTGGAAGCCTGGAAAGACTATCAATCAAACGGCGGCCTGGACTACGATGCCTTCTCTCGGTTCTGTTTTCACGTCCCCTTCTCCCGCATGGGGGAGAAAGCCAACAGCCACCTTGCCAAGGCCAATGGTCAAAAACAAAATCCTGACCACGTTCTGCCAAGCCTGATTTACAATCGGCAGGTCGGGAACTGCTATTCCGCGTCCCTCTACCTGGCCCTCATCTCCGTGCTTGAAAACGACGAAACCGATCTCACCGGCAAAAACATCGGACTGTTCAGCTACGGTTCCGGTGCGACGGGTGAGTTTTTTGACCTTCGCGTTCAGCCAGGCTACGCCGAGCATCTGTTCCCGGAGCAACACCAAAGCCTTCTGCAAAACCGCGACGCCATCGACTATGATGGCTACATCACGCTGTGGCACGAAAAAGATCTGACACAAGGCACGCAAGAGTGTGCGTCCGGTCGGTTCCGTTTGGCCGGCATCGAAGACGACAAACGAATTTATGTCGATCAGCAGGCCTGAAGCAGGGGCATATGCGCCGGGCAAGCTGATCTTGTCCGGTGAACACTCGGTGCTCTACGGCGCTCCGGCATTGGCGATTGCCGTTGCCCGCTATACCGAGGTGTGGTTCACACCGATGGGCCTTGGAGAGGGGCTCAAAACCGCGTTCTCCAATCTGTCCGATGGTGCCAACTATCCGCTCAAGCTGGTTGCCAAGTTCAAAACCTCTCTGGACAACCGGTTTGAGCAGTTTGCACGCGGCGAATTACGTGTTCAGGACGTTCTTACCAAACCCGATGACCTTGCGGTTTATGCGCTTGCCTCTCTGTTGCAGGACAAACCTGTGAACGGCGACGCGATACCTGGCATTGGCGCGCAATGGCCCCTGCCCTCGCCTGGCGAGCTCGGCAGCCGCTCCGACCTCCCCATTGGCGCAGGCATGGGCTCCTCTGCCGCCATCGTCGCCGCCACAACAGTCCTGTTTGAACGCCTTTTGGCACGTCCTAAGACGGTACAGGAGCGTCTTGACCGTGTCCGCTTCTGTGAGCGCCTCAAACATGGCAAGGCCGGCCCAATTGATGCGGCCGCGGTTGTGTTGGGTGGCGTGGTGCGGGTCGAACACATGCGTGACAATGCCGAACAAGTCCAACTGCCTGAAGCGCATGACCTTGTGTCCGGTGACGGATGGTACTGGGTCCTACACGGACGCCCCGAAAGCGGCACCGGAGAATGTGTGAGAGCCGTCGCGGCGGCACAAAGTCAGAACACAGGCCTCTGGGCCGATTTTGCGGCTTGCACCAAGGAAATAGAAGGCCACCTTCTTACCAATGGCGCCCCCAATGCCGCGATCACAGAAAACCAACGCCTTCTCGAACGGATCGGAATCGTGCCGGATGCCGCCACAGCCTTTGTCAAAGAGGTGGAAAATCTCGGCGGTGCAGCCAAACTCTGCGGCGCAGGCTCGGTGCGAGGCGCCAACGGCGGCATGATCCTGGTTCGGATCAACGATCCCGAAGCGATGAGCGCGCTGATGTCCCGTCACCCAGGTTTACAGTGGGACACCTTGCGGATGTCACCTGTTGGGGCGGGTCATGGAACGCCGCCTGTGCCAGTTGCAGGGCTCCCGACGTGATCCAACAAGCGGAAAGCATAAAGGTTAGCGCCCCTGGCTCCATCATGATCACTGGCGAACATGCGGTGGTCTACGGACATCGTGCCATTGTCGCCGCCATCGAACAGCGAGTTGAGGTCACCTTACGCCTTCGCACTAACGGCCTTGTCCGTGTAACTTCGGAAATTGCGCCTCCACTGGAGTGTTCCGCAACTGCTCTCCTCCAGGGGGGCCCTTACAAATTTGTGCTGGCCGCTTTGGAGGTCCACCGGAGCGCCATTGCCTCAGGCTGCGACCTGGACATCCGCTCTGAGATAGATCCGACCTTGGGCCTGGGGTCCTCAGCCGCTGTCACAATCGCAACCTTAGGCGCGTTGTCCAATTGCAGTGGACCTACCGAAACAAACCAGCTGCACCATGATGCGCTCAAAATCGTGCAGGGCATTCAAGGTCGCGGCAGCGGCGCTGATCTCGCGGCCAGTCTCATGGGGGGATTGATATCCTACCGGGCGCCCACATCCGAAAATACCAACGCCGAGATTTCGCCGCTTCCCCTTCCGCAGGTGCCGGTCAGTCTTCGATACTGCGGCTACAAAACGCCAACCGCGGAAGTCCTACGTCTAATCGCGGAGCGACGCGTGGGACAGGAGGCCTTTTTTGACGCGCTCTACAAACGTATGGGCGAGGCTGCAGAAATAGCCATCAAGGCGGCACAAGCAAATGATGCCGCGTTCTACGCCGCACTATCCACCTATCAGGACCTGATGGGCGAACTGGGCGTCAGCGACCCTACGCTGGACCAGATCATAGCGGACGCCACTCGCGCGCCAGAAACCTTGGCCGCAAAAATTTCCGGCTCCGGACTGGGGGACTGCGTTGTTGCGTTTGGTCCAACACCAGTGGACTTCCGTCCTGTAACCATCGCGACAGAAGGACTTGTTGTGCATGACTGACGCTGTTCGCACACTCATTTCAAAAGCCATGGCCGATGTGCAGGATGTACAGCCAGCAGAGGCCTTTGCACCAAGCAACATCGCCCTGTCCAAGTACTGGGGCAAACGTGACAAGGCCCGCAATCTGCCACTCAACAGCTCGATTTCGATCTCACTTGGAGATCTGGGGTCGCACACTTCTGTCGCCCTCTCACCAACCGACAAGGACAAAGTGACTCTGGACGGAGAAACTCTGGATCCGGACAGTGCCTTCGCCGCGCGCACCTTGGGCTTTGTCGATATGTTCAGAGGCGACAAACACCTGCCCCTGCTTGTGCAAACACGCAACACGATCCCGACCGCAGCCGGCTTGGCCTCCTCCGCCTCCGGGTTTGCGGCGCTGACACAAGCGCTTTGTGCAGCCTTTGATCTGTCTCTCTCCGGCACAGACATGAGCCGCATCGCCCGCCTCGGCAGCGGCAGCGCCACCCGATCACTGTGGCATGGCTTTGTGAAATGGTCCAAAGGTGAAGCCGAAGACGGTAGCGACAGCCACGGCATCAAACTTGACCACCGATGGGACAACCTGCGGATCGCAATTATCCCCGTAGACAAAGGCATCAAACCCCAATCCTCTCGCGACGGCATGAACCACACCGTGCGCACCAGCCCACTGTTCCCCACTTGGCCGGCTCAAGCAGAGGAAGATTGCGCGTTCATTGAAACCGCCATTCTGGAACGCAACTTTGAAGACCTGGGGCCGCGTGTTGAAGCAAACGCTCTGGCCATGCACGCCACTATGATCGCAGCCCGCCCCCCTTTAGCTTACCTGACCGAGAGAAGCTGGTCCGTTTTGGCAAACCTCTGGAACGCGCGCGACAACGGCTTGTCAGCCTTTGCCACAATGGACGCCGGCCCAAATGTGAAGTTGGTTTTTGAAGAAAACAGCTCAAGCGACGTGCTGTCTGTTTTTCCAGAGGCCCAAGTGATTTACCCATTTTCGGACCACGCCCAAGCACAACGCTGACCGACCACCAAGACAAAATGGACCTGGCTCAATCATTTGCCGCTCATCAGAAAGCACTCATCGCTGCAAAGAAGGCGAACTAAGTTACTGGACCTGATTGACCTGAGCCCCAAGTTTCCTGCCGCTCCTGTAGAGTTCTTGGGCTTGGCTTGATGGCCTTATGTGGCCAGTTTGTCCATCATCGGTTTCTCGTCTTCCAGCGCCCGGAGCGTCTTTGCGTCTGACGGTTCCATACCTCCATACTTACTCTTGTATTGGTGGAAGGAGCCCTGACTGATCCCATAGCGCCTGCACACGTAAGCCGCCGTCTCGCCAACTTCCTGCTCCTGGAGCATCTGAAGGATCTGCTCATCGGTGAAGCTCGCCTTCATTGATCCGTCATGAAGTTGGGCAGTCTCTACACAAAACTGCTGGAGAGTAAGGGGCTCAGATCACGGTCTTTTCTTCGCCATTATCGGCAGCCGGCCCAATCAGCATTGCAAAGACGGCCTAGTCGCTCGCTGTACCCAACACGGCATGTAAAACATGCCTTAGAGTAGGCGCCAGCAGAGGTTATTCAGCATCCTTCGCAGGCCGCATTCCTTCGGTGAACCACGCCTCCAACCGGAAATCAACGGGTCCTGAGCACAAGACAGGCAGAATTGCAGGTGGTTACATTGGCAGGTTTCGACCCAAGTCTTCCGTTCAAGTCCAATAAATAGCCGCGCCGCAGAGTTGCAGATGGGTTTTGTTAAATGCGCCTCAAATCTGACAACCGACCTGCATTTACGCCAGCATTTCAAAATTGCTGTGCGGCAGAACGAACGAGAGACAGTGCGTTAGGTCGTTACGCCTGCAATCTTTGATCCGAAGAAGCAATGTGTCACCCATGGTGAATAGGCGGATATGGTATGCAAAGTGTCCTCAGTCAAATTTGCAAAAAAGACCGCTCTTAAATGAGTGTCCAGCCCCCTTTGCATCTACGCCTCTAACAGCTTGGATGAGTTCTTTGACCATGGTTCAGACCTTGACCCAGGCGATAGCACCTTGCCGCCCTCTCGGTCAGAACAACCAGTTCCGGCCCCTCGGCCTTCAGGAGGTTTACAGTTTACGCAATAGGTTGATGTTTTGAGCAAAGCCAATTCAGGAAAAATCCTTCCCTCAGCCGCCCCATGAACAACGACGTATGTTCAATTCCTGCCTAGTGGAATGAGGCCCAGAGATGTCACTTATCAACGTAGCCCGCAATGGTAACTTCAACCCCATCAGAGTACAGCTGCGCAAGAAACCGCGAAAATGCCTCTGAAAATCCGCCGCTGTCGGCAATGTCGCCATAAATATGCCGTTGCTCTAACCACAAATGTGGCGTCTGCTTGGCGGCGTTAGCTGCGTTCGTAAGGTGCGCCCAATCCGGGTCATTGGCTTCGATTATACTGCCATCTTCCCGCTCGCCCAAACACATGCGCGCCCACAACGCCTGAGACAACGCCAGCCCGTCGGTTGGCGTCCCAGCGGCCAACGCCGTTCGAATGATTGGCAGAATGGCCCCTGAGTGGCGGTTGGATCCATCAAACGCCACCCGTCTGACGGTGTCGACCATCGCGGGGTTGGAGAAGCGCGCGTCGATAAGGTCCACATAGGCTTCTGGCGTGATCTCTGGCACAGGCGTGATATGGGGCAGGATTTCTTCAAGCGCCACTTTTCGAAACAACGATTTGATCATAGGCGAGCGCATAGCCTCTGCGATTGTGTGTAGCCCCAATACTTCGGCTGGCGCCGCGATCACCTGATGACCACCGTTAAGCAACTGCAGTTTCATTGCTTCATAGTCGTGCACGCGATCTGAAACCGTTACACCGACTTTCTCCAGCGGGGGGCGACCGGCGCAAAAGTCATCTTCGATCACCCATTGACGAAAATTTTCATGTGTCACAGGCGCAGCGTCGTCTATGCCGATGCTTTGCGCCAAAGCCACCTCTCCTGGTCCGGTGGCGGGTACGATACAATCCACCATGGAATTCGGAAAACTAACAGTCTCTGCAATCCATCGCGCCAGATCAGGGTCACTTAATCTGGCCAGGCCGATCACAACCTCTTTGAGAATGCGCCCATTGCCCGGCAAGTTGTCACAGCTCATGCAGGTGAAAGGACCGATGCCAGCGGCCCGCCGCACTTTTAACGCTGCGACAATGGCGCCAAAGGCGGTGCGAGGGGTGTCACGGTTGACCGCGTCATGCTGAATATCGGGATGCGTGGGCGAGAACCGTTTGTCAGCTGGGTCGAGGAAATAGCCACCTTCGGTCACCGTTAAGGACACAATCCGGATACGCGGGTCCGAAAGTTGGCGGATCAAGGCGCGATTGCCTTCCTCGATCGGAACATAATCTACCATTGCGCCCGCCACCTCCGCAGAGGTGCCGGATGGGTCCAGTTCGATCAGGGTTGTGAGGAAGTCCTGAGCCGCCAGCTTTTCGCGTTGCGCACTATCATAGTCGCGCACCCCTGCGCCAATGATGGCCCAATCCAGCGCTTTGCCCTGTTGCATAAGCCGGTGCAAATACCACGCCTGATGCGCACGGTGGAAATTGCCGACGCCAATATGCACGATCCCCGGGGCGAGCGCCGCGCGATCGTAAGTCGGCACAAGAACACCTTCGGGCATCTCTTGAAGTGTCGCGTTGCTGAGCTTCATCGTTTCCGATCTCCTCGCGGGATATCCCATCAGCTCTTCTTTCTTTGCGGCTGGGTTAAAGGGCGTAGGGCGGCGTCACACGATGCGCAGCCCATCTGTGTCGAATTTGTGGATCTGATCGGCCTGCGGCGTCAGATAAACGGTGTCGCCATGGCGTGCAGCAATGTCACCGGTGATGCGTACAGTGAACGTCTCCGCAAGCCCCGTGTCATGCACGTGGATGAAAGTATCGGATCCAAGGTGCTCGGCCACACCGACCACTCCCTTCCACATTCCCTCGGTCGTGCTGACCTCGGTGTGCTCAGGGCGGATACCGATGGTATGAGCGCCATGTTTGGCCGCTTCGTCTCCTGAAATGAAGTTCATCTTAGGGGACCCAATAAAGCCGGCCACAAACTTGTTTCGTGGTTTGTGATAGAGCTCCAGCGGAGAACCAACTTGTTCGATGACACCGGCCTGCAGCACCACAATCTTGTCAGCCATGGTCATGGCTTCGACCTGATCGTGGGTCACATAGATCATCGTGGTTTGCATCCGGTTGTGCATCTCGCTGATCTCAAGGCGCATCCCCACGCGCAAGGCGGCGTCCAGGTTGGACAAGGGCTCGTCAAAAAGGAAGGCCGAGGGATCGCGCACAATGGCACGGCCGATGGCGACCCTCTGGCGCTGTCCACCGGAGAGCTGCCCTGGCTTGCGGTCCAGATAATCCGTGAGGTTCAACGCCTTGGCCGCCGCGGCGATGCGCTTTTCCTGCTCGTCCTCATCCACGCCCGCCATGCGCATCGGAAAGGCAATGTTCTTGCGCACCGTCATGTGCGGATAAAGCGCATAGGACTGAAACACCATTGCCAACCCGCGTTTGGATGGCGGCACCTCTGTCATGTCCTCCCCGTCAATGATGACCTTGCCCGAGGTTGTTTCCTCTAGCCCGGCAATCAGTCGGAGCAATGTGGATTTACCGCAGCCTGACGGCCCTACGAAAACCGCGAACTCACCGTCTTCAATGGTCAGGTTCAGTGGTGGAATAACCTCCACGTCGCCAAACGACTTGGTCACGTTTTCAAGTTGAATGCGTCCCATGATGTTTCCTTACTTCACGGCGCCAAAGGTCAAGCCTTGGACCAATTGTTTTTGACAGAACCAGCCAAGCACCACGATGGGGCCAACAGCGGCGGTGGAAACAGCCGACAGTCGGCCAAAGAATAGGCCTTCAGGTGCGCGGTTGCCTTCGATAAGTTTGGAGAGCGTGGCAGCGTCGGTGGTGGTCAAACGCACCGTCCAATACGCCTCGTTCCAGCAAAAGATGAAGCACAGCAGCGCGGTCGAGGCGATGCCCCCCCAAGCCAGCGGGATCAGGATTTCCTTGATCTCCCCAAGCGTATCGACGCCGTCCATTTTGCCAGCTTCGATAATGTCCTTGGGGATCTCCTTGAAGTAGGTAAAGAGCATCCAGATCACGATCGGCAGGTTGATCAAGCTGAGCACCAGAATGATCATGAAGTGAGTATCAAACAGTCCCAGACTCTTGGTTAAAAAGGTCATCGGATACAGCACCGCAGCAGCGGGCAGCATCTTGGTAGACAACATCCACATCAGCACATCTTTAGTACGCTTGGTGGGGTTGAAAGCCATGGCGTAGGCCGCCGGAATACCCACCACAAGCGTGAAGATAGTTGCGAACACTGAGGTGATGACCGAGTTGCGCGCAAAGCGCCAGTAGTCGTAGTTTTCGGTCATATTGAGATAGTTTTCGAGCGTCGGCGTGAACCAAAGCAGATACTCAGGCTTCACCGCATCGGCGTCGGTCTTGAAGCTGGTCAGCACCATCCAGAAGATTGGAAAGAAAAACAGTAGCCCCACGATCCAGGCCAGCACCGGCCAGAGAACATTCGAGAGTTTTGAAGATTGTGCAACAATGGCCATGGGATTTACTCCATCAAAGTCTTGCCAATCATGCGCAGCAGAAAAATTGCGACGATGTTGGCAAGAATGACTGCGAAGATGCCGGTTGCACTGGCAGCCCCGATGTTGTTGTTGGCGAACTCACCGATCAGATATGGCAGGTTCTTGTTGCCGTTCCCGCGGCTGACGATCTCGATCTCGGCGTAGAGCGATAGATGAAAAATCGCCTGGATCATCACCACGATGGCGATTGGGCGTCCCAAGTGCGGAAGGGTAAGGAAGCGAAATTGTGACCATGGTCCGGCTCCATCCAGGACAGCCGCTTCTTTCTGTTGCTGATCTTCCGATTGTAGCGAAGTCATGAATATCAAGACCGCGAAAGGCGTCCACTGCCATGTCACCATAATGATGACCGCAAGGGCGGAGGTTTGTGTGGCCCGGAAGGAGATCGGCGTGAGCTCCGGCCACAGCGAGAAGAACCAACCCACAAGCGGCGCATTGCGCAGTCCCTCAACCATATCGTTAATGCTGCCCACTGCGATGCCCTGCAGACCAAGCACAGGATCCAAGATCATATTGATCCACAGAACGGCGTTTACGGCTGGCATGACAAAGAAAGGCGAGATCAGCAGCACGCGCACGATCCCACGGCCCGGAAAGGCACGGTTGATCAACACGGCGATCAGCACACCGAGGATCACGGTCAAAAAAAGGATGCTGCAGACAATGACGAGGCTGTTTTGGATCGCGAGCAAGAAATCTTTGGACTTGAGAACAAATTCGTAGTTCCCAAACCCCCGCCAGTTGCTCAAACTGGGGCTGGTCCATTCAGGTCGCCGCAGGCTGTTCAGCACATAGCGAATGAACGAAAAATACAAGGTCATTCCTAGCGGCACCAGCATCCAGACCAAAAGCAAGAGGACCGCTGGGGTTTGCAGGAGCCTTGGAAGCGTTCTCTTAGACATGAGGCTTTCCTCCCGCCAAGACGACAAAATCGTTCAGCGTGTTGTTCATAGGTTGCAATTGGGTGAAGGGTACGTTTCGCCGAGTTAATAGAGCAAGCCAGCGATGAGCTTTAAAAGGAGGGCCGCGCTGGGGACCGCGACCCTCCCAGGGAGCAGAGGCTTAATAGTAGCCAGCCTCTTTCATGATCGCATCAGCAGCCGCCTGTGAAGCAGCCAGGGCCTCATCGACAGACTTGGCACCAGACAATGCGGCAGCCATCTCTTGAGCAACAGCGGAGCCCACTTCAGGGAACTCCGGGATGGCAGCAAACTGCACACCTACGTATGGCTTCAGGTCCGTCGCCTGTGGTGCGGCGCTTTCAATCGCCATCATTTCCGCCTTAGCAAAGCCTGCCGCAGCCTGGAACTCGGGCAACGCATAGGTGGACGCCCGCTGTCCTGTCGGAACTGACCCCCAACCAAACTCTGGGTGGTTACCAACGGCCTGCACATACTCTTTGGACGTCGCCCATTCGATGAAATCGGACGCTGCTTCGGCGTTTGGAGAGCCAGCTGGAATGGCCATAGCCCAAGCCCACAACCAGTTGGCACCGACGGGGTTACCTGCGTTTGGCGATTGCGCGTAAGCAACGCCATCTACTTCTAAGAAGGACGCAGCAATGGTGGCGTCAATCCACATCCCGCATTTGCCTTCGTTATAAAGGGCGAGAATTTCGTTGAACGAGTTGCCTTCAGAGCCCGGAGGGCCGTAGTTGCCAAGCAGATCAACGTAGAAGTTGATTGCAGCGCGCCACTCGTCGCTGTCGATGGTTGGGCGATAGTCTTTGTCAAACCAAGCGCCACCAAAGGAATTCACCACCGTTGTGATAAAGGCCATGTTGTCGCCCCAGCCAGGCTTGCCGCGCAGGCAGGCGCCGTAAACGCTTTCGTCTGGGTTGTGGATCGCGGCGGCTGCAGCTTTCACATTATCCCAGCTGTCGTTGTCGGCAATGTTCACGCCCGCAGCGTCCGTGAGGTCTTTGCGATACATCACCATGGAACTCTCGCCATAGAACGGCGCCGCATACATTTGGCCCTCGTGGCTCAGCCCCGCACGGATCGCAGGCAAGATGTCCCCTTCATCATAGGTGGCGCCGAACTTGAGAGGCTCAATCCAACCTGCCGCCCCCCAGATAGGGGCTTCCTGCATGCCAATGTTGATGATGTCATACTGGCCGCCACCGGTGGCCGTGTCAGAGGTCACTTGCTCGCGCAGAACACCTTCCTCCAGAGAAACCCAATTCAGTTCCACACCGGTTTCTGCTGTGTAGGCTTCAGCAACCTTTTGCATGTTGATCATATGACCGTTGTTCACGATCGCAATGGTAAGGCTGGTTTCGGCGGCAGCCGCACCGGCCAATAGGGTCATGGCACTCACCGCACCAAGCGCGTTTCTGTAGGACATCCGATCCTCCCTGTCTCTGGATGTTGCCCTAATAGGTTACCGGCATAATACAACTTGCGTCAATTTAAATATTAACGCGCGTAAAATATTATCAATACACAAGCAAATACAATACCTTACGCAGATCCGCGCATAATCAAACGCCCCTCAAACAACGTAACATCCCGTGTTTTTGCACGCTGTCCCGACTCAACAAGCCCCAAAAGTGTCTCCACACTCCGCGCCCCAATGGAATCGTAGTCCTGCGAAACTGTGGTCAACGACGGGCAGGTGTATTGCGAAAATGGATGGTTGTCGTGCCCCGCCACCCGCAACGCACTACCTGCCCCCAACCCAACGCGCAGTCCACTTTCATAGGCGGCGGACAAAAATCCGATCGCCAAACGGTCATTGGAACACAGCACTGTATTGGTTGGCAGCAGCCGATTGGAAATCAACCGTATGCCTTCGCGAAATCCCATTTCCTCAAAATCCCAGCCCTCGCCATCTGCCTGGATCAAATGTGGCTTCTGGTCCAAACGCTCCATTGCCGCGATATAGGCTGTTCGCCGTTTATAAGCGTTTGGGTTGATGGGAGTCTTCATTTCAAAAAACACCGGAGGCTCCCCGGTCCGGCACAGGTATTCGACAATCAGTTCAATACTTTGATCATTATCGGAACCAAAAAAGGCCTCCCCGACCCCTTCCAGATTGGCATCAAAAAGAACCGTCGGAACTTCATCAGCGAACTCGGCCATCTTTGCAGTGTCAGACGCGCGTCCCAATGGGGCCAAAAGCACCCCTGCCGGCTTGATCGCGCGTAAACTGTCCAGGTTGGCGATTTCCTGCTCTGGCCCCGCGTGGGAACTCAGCAACAGTGGGTTAAATCCCGCCTTCAAAATCATCCCTTCCATTGTCCGAGCAATACCGGCAAAAAACGGATCAGTCAGATTGGGCACCACCAAGCCAATGTTTTTCGTCTGCCGCCGGTTCTGATTGATCGCGTAAATGTTGGGCCGATAGTTGTACTGCTCCAACGCCGCTTCGATGCGCGCACGCGTGGTTTTCCGCACGCTCTCCGGATCGTTGAAGTACTTAGAGATCGTAGGCCGGGAAATCCCGCTGATCGCAGCGAAGTCTTCCATGTTTTTGATTTTGGGCTCGCTCATTGCCTGTCCTTCTGGCGCCGCTTGGCGTTTTCGCTTCCAAACCTAATGCAAAACGCCAGTCAAAGACATCTGAAACTTGACGCCCGAAAAGTTAGCGCACATCCCAGAGGACCTTTGACGCACACGGTCCGCGCACCATTCCCTTAAGGCAAACTTTGGTCTAGACAACATTGACTATTTGATCTCCCACCCTTGCGTTTTTCCCCGCTCTCGAGATAGGTTCCGTTTTCTCATATTTACGATTTTTCATTGCGAAGTATCACAATTTCGATATTTTGAAATCATGTTCAATCCAGTCGAGACACCACCAGTTAAGCCGACTGGCGAAACCGGGTCCGCTACGCAGCAAGCTTATGCGGCCTTGCGTCGAATGATCGTTGTCGGGGAGTTGTCCCCTGGCGAGAAACTTAAAATCGACACATTGCGAAAGACGCTGGACACCGGGGCCTCACCTGTCCGCGAAGCACTGAGCCTTTTGGTCAGCGATCAACTGGTTGAACGCCTAGACCAGCGCGGGTTTAGGACCGCCTCAGCGAGCCGCGACAATTTCGAAGAGATCCTCATGCTGCGCTGCCAACTAGAAGAGATGGCTCTGCGGCGCAGCATCGCATCCGGCACTCAAAACTGGGAGGAAAGCCTTGTCCTCGCCCACCATCGTATGGTGCGGCAGGATCGGGACGACGTGGAGGCCTTTGAAGAGCGCCACAAAGCCTTTCACATGGCACTGCTTTCCGCCTGTGACTCCCCAATTTTGCTCAAGTTTTGCAATCAACTGTATGATCTCAATGTGCGCTACCGCTATCTCGCGGGACGCGCATCGGGCTATCAAAAGCCGGACGTCAGCAATGAACACTCGGACATTTTGGCGGCAACCGTTGAACGCAACGCCGATCTGGCGGTGGAACGCTTGATTTCACACTACCGGCAAACTGGCGACTTCCTGACGGCGCAGTTTGACACCCCAGAGTAGGCAACCGGCCTGCCCAATAAGACAGGCCAACACCTCTCAAGCTTTCGCCAACACCAGATCAAAGTCGACCCGCGCGTAGGGCCCTTCGACCTTACCGGACAGCTCGAACCCATCTGGGAAGCTGCCGGCAGGCTGCGGTACATAGGTCATGACCAAATCCTCGCGCACACCAAACACCGTATCCTGATCCAGATAAGGATCATCGTCCGGGAACACTTCCGTAACCAGCGAGCGGAATCCATCGGCGGTCACGATGTAATGCAAGTGCGACGGACGCCAGGGATGTCGCCCGGCCGCATTAAGAATGTCACCAACGGGCCCATCTGAGGGCACAGTGTACTCCACGGGTCGCACCGTGGTGAAGGCGTAGCGTCCATGTTCATCCGCCGTCATCAGCCCATGGAACGAATGGATGTCCTGCTCCGGATCCTGACTGGAATACATCCCGTTCGGTGCTGTCTGCCAGATGTCGATCTGGGCGCCCGGAATCGCATTGCCCTCGGTGTCACGCACAGTTCCCTCCACGAGCACGGTCTCGCCTTCATAATCCCGCTTCATATCCCCCCCAACCGCAAGCGGCGGCGGATTGGACACGTGAAACGGGCCAAGCACGGAGGAACTGGTGGCCTCCGGTGTGGAGTGCAACATGTCCACCAGCGAGGACAGGCCCATGACATCGGACAGCAACACAAACTCCTGACGCTCAGGGCTGGTGATCTCCCCTGTCCTAGTCAGAAAGTCTATCCCAACCCGCCACTCGTCGTGGGTCAAGTTCACCTCACGGGCAAAGTCATGGATGTGACGCGCCAAGGCCGAAAGCACTTCTTTGACGCGCTGGTCCGTGTCATCGCCAAAATAGGACGTGAAAACATCTGTGATATTGTCTTTGGTGACAGAGCGCATGGGCGCCTCCTAGTTCAGTATGGCGAGGCTGAGAGCCGGATAGCGGATCAGCAGGATGAGAACGATCAGCATCACGCCAGCAAAGGGCAACGCGCCGAGGAACACGTCTTTTAGCGAGATGCGGTCGTCGTTCAGCGTGGCTTTGATCACAAAGCACGAGATGCCGAGCGGCGGGGTCAGCAGGCCGATTTCGGCGCCCACCACGGTGATGATGCCAAACCACACAAGGCTCAGGCCCATAGGTTCGACCAGCGGCAGGAACAGCGGCACGACAATCAAAATGATCGATGCGGTGTCCAGCAGGGTGCCGAGGAACAGCATCAGCAACACATACAACAGCATGACGGTGAAGAAGCTGGCTTGACTGTTGGCGAGCATATCACCCAACTCATTTGGCAAGCCGGCAAGGCCAAGCATACGGCTGTAAATCGACGCCGCGGTGATCAAAAACAAGATCGACGCGGTGATATGGCCGGTCTCGAGCAGCGCTTCCCAGAACCCTTTGGCGGTCATACGGCGGCGCACAAGTGCGATCAAAAGCGCAACAAGCGACCCTGTGGCGCCTGCCTCAACGGGGGTGAGCTACCCGGTGTAGATGCCGCCCAGCACAACAAAGATCAGCCCCACGGTCGGCAATGTCTTGGAGGCAATCTCACCCCAGGGCATGGCCTCAAAGTCTTCTGCCGGACGTCCGCCAACAAAATTCGGAAAGAACCGCCCCATGAAGAAAATCGCGCCCACATAGGCCACAGCCAACATGAGACCCGGCACAACACCGGCTAGGAACATCTCGCCAACCGATTGCTCAGCCACGAAGGAGTAGATGATCAACATAGCTGAGGGCGGAATGATCATGCCAAGCACAGAGGATCCCGCGACCACCCCAACGGCAAAGCGCGGATTGTAGTCGTACTTGAGCATCTGCGGCACAGACACTTTGGAGAAGACAGACGCGGAGGCGATGGAGCTGCCGGTCAGGGCGGCAAACACCGCGTTGGCCCCAACCGTGGCCATCCCAATGCCACCCTTTACGCGCCGAAAGCCTGCGCTCATGACGTCGTAAACGTCCGCGCCGAGCCCGGCTTTGGAAACCACAAGCCCCATAAAGGTAAACAGCGGTACCGTGGCAAACGTGTATTCCATCACACTGTCGCCAACTGCAATCTTCAGCAGGTTCATCGCCAGATCGAAGTTGTCGCGCATCAGCCAGATAGAGACAAAGGACACCACGCCCAGCGCAATCGGAATATACATCCCGAGGTAAATCAGGACGACAATGGCAACGACAGAGGCCATGCCAATTTCAAGCGGACTCATTCTTTGTCCTCATGTTCGGGAGCACGGATCAGCTCTGGTTTTTCTGCAGGGGAAAGAACTTTGAAGGCAAAGAGCACCGCGCAAAGGGTCGCGCTGGCAAAAATGGTGAGCTTAATCGGCCACCACGGCGCTGTGAAAATGCCTGGCACGCCAAAATAGTCGCGTGTGTCCAACATTTCGAGAAATTCCGGCCAGATGGTGATCGCCACCAAGGTCATGAAAACCGCGCTGACCGTATCGATGACGTGCCGTAAGACATTAGCAAACCGTGGAAACCGGTGGCCAATCACCACCAGAAACCCGTCAGACCGCGTCAAGCGGTTCACACGAACCACATCCGGCAGCTGAAGGAACACAATCAGCACCATCGCAAATTGCACCACTTCATATGCGCCTCGAAACGGCGCGTTGAACACCCCCCGCGCCACCACATCAAAGTTCACGATCAGGACAAGGCCCAGCACCACCAGTGTGCCAACAGCGTTGGCGCCAATTGCGGTGGTGCTGGCAATTCCGGAAAGGGCCCGGAGTGTCTTGCCAAAAACAGAGGTCGTCACAGTCAGGCCCTTTCAGTCTTTTGGGTCAGCCGATCACTCGGCCCAGTTACGCACGCCAGTGTAGCCAGCGGCTTCGAGCTTGCCGAGGTAGGCGCTGAGCATCTCGCTGCCTGGCTCGCCCTTGTCGTCCAACGTCTTGGCCCACTCCGCCGCAATGTTTGGCATGGCTGCCGCCCATTTGGCGCGGTCTTCGGTGGTCACGTCAACAATGGTACCGCCTGCCGCCGCGTAAGCGTCCCGGCTTTCTGCAGCACGATCCATGGCAATGCCCGCCACGTGATCCCGATACATGACCGCGACCTCTTCCAACGCGGTTTTGACTTCATCCGGCAAACCTTCCCAGTAGTCTTTGTTCACCGTGATGGTTTTGGAGTTCACTGCGCCCAGGTCTGCCCGCAGCATGTAAGGCGCCACTTCCGCAATCTTGAAAGTCTTGGCCGCTTCTGGCCACAGCATGGCTTTGTCTACCAGACCAGTGTCGAGCATGTTGTAGAAGTCGGTCAGACCGCCACGCACACCAGCGGCACCCTCGATACCTTCAAGGTAGCGCAGGTTCATACCAGCACCGGCAACCTTGGCACCTTCCATGTCACTCACAGAATTCACCGGCTCTTTGGAGAACACCTGATAGGTGTCCAGCACCACGCCGGTCGCCAGATAAACTTGATTTTGCTTGGCAAACTCGTTTTGCATGGTTGGGTACTCTTTGGCGATCTCATCCACCGCCTTCGCCACCGCACGCGCATCTGCCGCCACAAAAGTGATCCTCCCCCACTGAAGTGGTCCGCCGCTATGTTTAGAAAACGGAGGATTCACGATGGGAAATAAGCGACACAAGCCGGAGGAAATTGTCACGAAGTTACGGCAGGTTGAGGTGCTT
>Ga0189286_100017_pt1 | contig 147055 bp, 152 predicted proteins | sample UW69minimetaG_FD_130330 | JGI IMG/M metagenome (GOLD analysis project Ga0189286, IMG submission 130330) | Marine microbial communities from the Costa Rica Dome - UW69 mini metaG | ecosystem: Environmental > Aquatic > Marine > Oceanic > Photic zone | place: Costa Rica: the Eastern Pacific... | reverse complement strand
GATCTGTGACCTGGGCAACAGCCTCGCGTTTGAACTCTTCCGTGTATCTCATCCCTGACATGTCAGTCTCCTTGCTTCCAAATTTACCAAGCAAGGCGTCTACAAATCTAGGGGCACATCAGACCGCCCGACAACACGGTTATTGCCATGGCGGTGGCGGCACTAACTGTGCCTACTGACATGAACGTCTGCACGGCATCTGAGAAGCTCACGCCGTCTTGGACTAGGTCTGCAAACTGTACGTTGCCTGGAAAGTAGTCCTCCAAACCCTTATCGATCCAAACACCACGGGCTGCGTTTTGCAGCTCGTCGGCAGTCAACAAGCCATCGCCACCGGCATCGATGTCGTTTTCAATTGCAGCAAGCTCTCCGCTCAATACATCGAATGAAAAGGCATCAAGACTCGATGGGTAGATAGATTGATTTTCAAGTTTCGCAAAAGCGTTTGCGGCTAGTGCAGCGCCCCCTGCAGAATTGCTATAAGTTGAGATCTGCGCCTGAGTGAGCCATTGATTTTCTCCAGTCCACGCATACAACTGAACGTATGCAGAACCTCGAGATCCATTTGCTGCAAGCCCGCGAAGCGATTGAACATCTTGCAGTGTAAGCGATGTTTTTAGCGTCCAGTCGATATCAGGCAGAGTACTGGTCATTATTGAGTTCCTACTTCAAATTCTGTTTCACGCCTTATCGGTGACGTAATATTCCTGGCAACGCATTTCATCGCATCAACCTGGCTTGCCCAAACATCAACCTCATCAAGTCGTAGGTGAGCGGTGATACTGAGGAATGGAACTAGCCGAACATGAACACCGCAGCGGCCTGCTGTTAGGTAATCCTTGTTTTCCGCATAGAAACAGGTCGCGTATGAATGCAGGTCGCCAGATTTTCCGCGCTCCAACACGACTGCGTATTGGCGTCCCTGCCCGCTCCGTTCGGCAACAGGCCTCCAGGCAGGTACCGACGCCTCTAAGGTACCTTCACGTCTTGAGATAAGGTACCTTCCGACAAATCCGTTTAGGTTGATCGGGCGCAAATAAATTTCGGTTTGATAATCGTCTCGCGTTTCAAAGGATCCACAATTCTGCTGCTCCACAATCCGGCTGAAGTAGGAGACACGGTCTCGTATAATCAACGCATTTGCGTATCCATCTCTGTCAAGCTGCTGCACTGCCCGAAGTCCCCAAGGGACCCTCACCAAAATACCCGCGTCCAAACGTGACCAAATCTCATACGTACGTTGAGACTCAAATGGCTTCAGCCAGTCTATTGCAACAGCACCGAGCAGCAGGCCTGCCGCTATAGCCACAACCGTTGCTCTCCCACTGAGGTACATTCAAGTTCCAATCAAGCAGAAGCGCAGGCGCCAAATAGGTTGAGCCATCAAGTGCGATTGGACATACCTCTGCCGTCGACCACCTCCAAAACTATTACCGTGCCTCGTTATGGACAAACCTCACCCCTTCACTCGAACGCCATTGCAAGCGGCGCTCCCCTCAAGGTGAGATTTAAATCTCACGAAGCGGGTAACACAAGACACAATTGTAAGTTCAGGCAAATGAACTGTGGATAAGTTGGGCGGTGCAAATTTGCGCCTGGACCATCCGGTTTAACTTGCCTCAAAAACACACCATGTTTCTTGTGACGCGTGTACTGATCCGCCCACGCCCGTTTCGCCCGACTCTCAAATTTTACATTTTGTGCACACGCGCACGCGCGAAAGCGCAAGAGAGAATCAATGCAACAACCGTCACCCTCGTGCCCAGACCCGAGGGTCCAAGCAACCTCTCCATTCAGTATGGATCCTCGTGTCGCGCACGAGGACGAAAGGTGTTGTTGGCGCACAAGCTTTTCACAAAAAGAGTCGACAAAGAGAGGCGTTAGCTGGTTAGGATGCGCTTCTGTTGAATTGACCTAAACGCCTAAATCTGAGGACACGCCTAAGATGAGTGAGACCGAGAAGCCCGCCAGTTCTGAAACAGGCCCAGACGCGCCCCAAGCAGGCGCCAAACCTGTGCCGACTGTGTCTGACATTTTCGGGCAGGTAACCTGGCTCATGACCCAGTCTAAGGGCCATCGGAATTTCTTTGTGTCAGACCTTGAATGGCTTGCCATGCCACCGCTTCTCCACCGGCAGTTCCGCATCTTCCCCGGCAAAGATCAGCCGTTGGGCGTGGCCCTTTGGGCGAAACTCTCTGATGAGGCCGCCGCGCGGCTGGAAGGCGGGTCCAACCGCCTTGCGCCAAATGAATGGAACTCTGGCCCTAATCTCTGGCTCGTTGAGTTGATCGCGCCCTTTGGCCATCAGGACAAGATGCTCACCGACCTGCAGCAGACAGTTTTTGCGGGACAAAGTTTCCGCATGCATGCCACGGGGAAAGATGGCCAGCGTCAGGTCATCACGCTGGAAGGTGCCGGGCCAGAAGATGCGATCCCGACGCCCACCGTCACCGCGGGCGACATGCCGCCGATGAACTGAGAATGAACTGATGCTTCGAGACGGCGCATGCGCGCCTCCTCGGCATGAGGTTCTTGCATAAACTTCACCCTGAGGAGTATTGCGCAGCAATGCGTCTCGAAGAGTCATAGTTTCAAATGCAGGTTTTCGCCAGACGCCTCAAAGCCCTTGGCCCTGAAAAAGCGATTGATCCGCTCTGCGCCCTCATCCAGCCCGCGCGTCACGTGCACTGTGAGTTCGACGGCTTCTTTCTCCCGCGCCCAGTCGGCCAGGGCCGTTAGGAGTTTTGGCGGCGCACTCCCCCCGCGATGCACCTCCTTAACAAAGAAGAGCATGGTCGAGACCACCAGCGCCGTTGAATAGATGAGCGGGCTCACGTTTGCCGACGCCAGCCCGACAACCTGTCCGTCCACTTTTGCCACGAAGGTCCGCGTCTGCTTGCCATCCACATCGCCAAGCGACTGCACCACAAAGCGCCGAAGCCGCACCTGCGCAAAAGGATAGCTCGCATAGCGGCTCTCGCCATGAGCCTGGGCGATGAGCGAAATGATCGCCTCCGCGTCGTCCACTGTCGCAACGTTCACAATCACTGCACGGCTCTCATCACTCATTCTACACATTCCCGCTTGTCTCGGCTCCTTGCAGACTGAACCGCCACGCACTCTACGCGCACAGGTCAACTCGGCAAGATAGAAAGAAAAAGGAAATTGGTAGCGGAGGAGAGACTTGAACTCCCGACACGCGGATTATGATTCCGCTGCTCTAACCAGCTGAGCTACTCCGCCCCAAAAGAGCTCTCGCGCCAGATCTTCTGGCGACCAGCCCTGAGGGCTGGCAGACGGTCGAAACCGCCCGGAAAGTCAGGGGATATAAGGGGCCAGAGGCCCACCTGTCAAGGCAGACGATGGGCGCCCACCATAGTCCCAATTTCAGCTGAAATCAGGCCGCTTTTTCGGTTGGTTTCTTGAAGCGCAGCATGGTGAACAGGCCCATCGGATGCATCGGCCGGGCTTCAATAAGTTCCAGATCCGTAATGCCCGTAATCGTCTCGATGACGAAATCAGGGTGCCAGCCAAGTAGCCGGGAAAAAGGTGTCATCCATTTCTCAACGGATCCGCGAACCCCATGGTCCTGAGCGAAATGGTTGACGATCATCACCTCCCCACCCGGCGCGCATACACGCTCCAACTCCTGCATCACTTTCTCAGGGTCAGGCACCACGGTCATCACATACATTGCAACGACCGTATCGAACTTGCCATCATCAAACTCCATGGCGCTTGCATCCATCTCATAGATGCCATCAACATTACTGAGGCGATGCTTGCGAACCTTGTCCCGCGCCTTGTCCAGCATTTCAGGTGAGAGATCGATGCCGGTGATACGGAGCTGCGGACCATAGGTCGGTAAAGTAATGCCCGTACCAACCCCCACTTCCAACAGAGCTCCCTTGCGCGAGTTAATCGCGTTCACCGCTGCCTTGCGTCCAAACGCTGCGATAGCACCAAAGGTGAAGTCATAAACCGGCGCCCAGCGGGCATAGGCTTTAAGAACCGAGCTTCTGTCGAGACGGGCAGATGCAGCCAATGGAAAACTCCCAGTCAGACGGACAAGAGGAACAGACATCGTGCCAGGAGCCGTCTCGCCCAACACACTCACATCACATAGGATCAACGCCCAACAGACATTGATCATGCGCAAGGCGAAAACCCGTCTTTTCTAGACGAGAAAACCTCTCCAGAAAACAGGCTAGCCACAAAACAGTCAAAAAAGGGCAGGATTGCGGCGCCTGAGCCCGCATCTAGCCCGCATACTGCGCTGCATCTGCCCTTGAGCTGCTTTTTACAGCATTGCCCAAAAGATTGTAGGCGGCTCTGATCCAGCCGCCCCCCAATACGCGGGCACCAGAGGCATCGTGAGCGTAAAACACGCAGGCCTGTCCCGGCGCCACACCATCTTCGCCTTCTTCGAGGATAATCTCAGCACAAGCGTTTGGTTTAACCATCAGTCGTGCTGGCAAAGGCGGCCGCGTCGAGCGGACTTTGGCGAGGATCGGTAAACCTTCGCTCGGAACCTGATCGAAAAGTGTATCCCCGAGCCAATTAACTTCCGAGAGCTCAATGCGCTCTGTCAGAAGCGCAGGCCGCGGGCCGACGACAACCTGCTTCTTTTCTGCGTCCAGCTTCACCACAAAGAGCGGATCACCAGTGGCAATGCCAAGGCCCCGACGCTGGCCGATGGTGTAGCGGATGATGCCTTCATGGCGCCCCAGAACATTGCCGTCGAGATCAACAATATCGCCGGGCGCCGCCGCACCCGGCCGAAGCCGCTCGATAACGTCTGTGTATTTGCCATCCGGGACAAAACATATGTCCTGGCTGTCCGGCTTGGTTGCCACGCCGAGCCCCAACCGCTCTGCAATCGCCCGCGTCTCTGCCTTGGATAAACCACCCAACGGAAAGCGAAGGAAATCCAGCTGATCGCGCCGGGTCGTAAAGAGAAAGTAGGACTGATCCTTATCCGGGTCTACCCCGCCATAGAGATCACGTCCGGCCTTACCCGGTTTGGAAATCACATAATGACCGGTCGCCAAGGCGGCAGCGCCCAGGTCCTTTGCCGTGGCCAGCATATCGCGAAACTTTACGCGTTCATTGCAGCGCACACAGGGGATCGGCGTTTCGCCCGCCAGATAACTGTCGGCGAAGTCATCCATCACGCTTTCGCGGAACGTGTGTTCATAGTCGAGAACATAATGCGGAATGCCGAGCTTATCAGCCACCTGTCGCGCATCGTGAATATCCTGCCCTGCACAGCACGCACCAACGCGCCGCACCGCTTCCCCATGATCATAAAGCTGCAACGTAATCCCGACGACATCATAGCCCTGTTCTTTCAAAAGCGCCGCCGTCACGGACGAGTCAACGCCCCCCGACATGGCGACAACCACGCGGGTATCTTCAGGGCGACCGGGTAGGTCCAGGCTGTTTAAGCCAGTATCTGGATCAAATGCTGCTGACATGAAGCGCAATATAGGGGCTGAGAACGCAAGCGCAATCCAAAGGCTGACGCCCGCTCGGCAAATCACGACGAACCCGGCAGTTCTTGCCGGGAAAATCTGGCCTTCGATCGAAAAAAAGATGAACAGAAATTCTCTAAGACACTGAATTTATTAAACTAATCTGCCTCACCTATCCTGGCGCGCCGATTGCTTATGGAGGAGGCACCATTGTACGAAGATCAGGGTAATAGGCATGGAAGTCACGAACACCAACACAAATCAGTTTGCACCAAAACTTGGTCAAACTGCCCCGGACATATTCTCGTCCGACGCGTTTTCCACGCACTTGGCCGAGACTGATACCTATGCGTCTGATCAGGCCGACGCCCGCGCAGATGATCGCAAAGCAGACATTGATGACCGCCGCGCCGACGAGCGTCAAGCCGACGCCGAGAAAGCCGACGCAGCAGCCGAGGAAGAACGCAGAGCGGATGAGCGTGACCAGGATACGGACGACGCCAATGCTGATACCCTTGATGAACAAGATACGGCTGGCGACAATTCCGCTCCTGATGTGAACCTGGCGGACGCAGAACCAGTCGACCCCTTGAAGGAAGAGGGTCCCATAGCGCAAGACGACGAAATCGTCGGCAATGCCGAAGACGGAGCCGAAGACGGAACCATAGGCGACCCGCTTGACGGCGAACTGACCGCAGGCCCCACTGAGGACACCAGCGAGACCATCGCGCCGACAGACACCGCACCCGATGCGCAAAATGCTGGATCTCAAACAGCAGCAACTGATGTAGATGAAATCACCGACGCCGCAACAAGCCTCGAAGACACTGACACATTGACTGCCGACGAACTCGCGCTCCAAACAGCACAGTCATCGAACAACAGCGCAACCGCCAACGCCGATGCGACGGCAGGGAGCGCCGCACAACAAGCCGCCCGCCCAGCGCCAAACGCAACAATACAAACAGCCCAACAAGCAGCACAGGCTGCAGCAGGCGCAGATAATCAATCATCCAGTTTGCCGAACCCACTGGAGGCCGGATTGCAGAGCGACGTGGATTCTGGTGCAGACGGCAAGAGAGGTCTTGGCTATCAGGCGGCAGAAGCCATGGCTGGAAAAGCTAAATCTTCTGCAACAAACACACAAACACCGTCAGCGCCACAGGTAGTGCCTGCGGCCGCTCCTGCAGCAGCAGTTACACCTTTACAAGCAATGGCAGCTGCAGGCTTGAACCTGAGCTCTCTACCAACGGATCTAAATCTTGATCTTCTCAATCTGAATGCACCCAACCAAGTCTCGCCAACAGGCACACCACAGAATAGCAATCCGGTTCTCGTGCGTTTTGGCGCCCTCCCAGGGCAGGCGCAAGCGACGCAAGTGCCCAACACGGCCATTGCGCTCCAAATTTCAAAGCACGTTGCCCGCGGGGTATCGACTTTTGAAATCCGCCTGGATCCCGCCGAGATGGGCCGCATTGACGTTAAACTTGAACTTGCGAAAGACGGCCGCGTGACCGCACACCTAGCTGTGGAGAAGGCAGAAACGCTCGACTTGTTACAGAAAGACGCCAAGGCTCTTGAGCAAGCACTTAAAGACGCAGGCCTGGACGCAGACAGCGATACGCTGAACTTCAGCCTTAAGAGCGGCAGCGAAAATGCAGACGGCAACGAAACAAAAACACTTGCCTCAGACAAAGACCAACTTGGTGGCGAGGAAGAGGGTGAAGATATTTTGTTGAATGCTGTTGCTGCCCGACAGATCGAAGCTGCCGCACGCGGCGGTATCGACGTAAGCATATAGAGTTAGGAGCGACCCTATGTTGGAAGCTGTTTCAAACACCCAGCCTGTAACACAGTCTCAAGCAGCGCAGACGTCTGCCTCTGAAACTGCCAAGCAGGCCGCGGACGACAACTTCAATCTGTTTCTTTCATTGCTCACGACTCAATTGCAGAACCAGGACCCGCTTGATCCAATGGATACAGGCGAAATGACTAACCAGCTTGTGCAGTTCTCCTCGGTGGAACAGAGCATTGCAACAAACTCAAACCTCGAAGAGTTGATCTCGCTCACCAACTCTCAGGCATCCGACAATGCCGTTCAGTATATCGGCAAGGAAGTGGAGGCGCTCTCCACCGCCAGAGGCTTCACGGAAGGCGGAACGTCCGACTGGCGTTTCTCGGTTGCCGAAGACTCACCAGAGATCTCGATCTCGATCGTCGATTCATCCGGGGCATCCGTTTATTCAGAAACGCTCTCTGAAGACGCAGGCACCTATGATTTCAGTTGGGATGGCTCGCTGAATGAGGGTGGCACGGCTTCTGACGGCACCTATTTCCTATCCGTCACGGCACTCGACGCCGATGGTGAACCCGTCAACACGGACGTCCGTACATTCGGCACTGTTGATACGGTCGATTTCACATCCGATCCGCCAATTCTGATGGTTGATGGCCTACCAGTAAGCCTCACAAGCATCACGTCTGTCTCAAAACCTAAAGATGAGGCCTCCTAGTCCGATAAAGTGTACCACTCTGAAACACTTAACTCATTGATTTCATTGAAAATTTACCCTGGCATTTAGCCCTTTTTTAAAGTCGCTCCGATAGTCTAACCCCAGTCGTGAGTACAAGGATCGGGACGGCAATGAGCGAGCACCAGTCATCTCGGGTCAACTATGTGATAGGACCGGACGGAAGTCCCCTAACCATAGCGGACCTGCCACCACCAAACACAAAGCGGTGGGTCATTCGGCGCAAAGCCGAAGTTGTCGCCGCTGTTCGCGGTGGCCTTCTAAGCCTGGAGGAAGCCTGCAGTCGCTATACGCTGACTGTCGAAGAATTCCTGAGTTGGCAGCGCTCCATCGAAAAACACGGTCTTGCCGGTCTTCGCGCGACGCGGGTTCAGCAATACCGGCAGTGAGATAGAAAAGTAGCTGCGTACTTATCTGCCGCAAGGCGCTGGTGTCCAAACGACACCGGCGCCTTTCTGCTATCTAGGGCGACTTATCCACAAGCCAGGCACTTTTTTCCACCGAATCCATGCGCGTTAAACCTCTGTTTAGGCTAACGGGGTAAATTTTGCCTACTGACACGGGGGCAAGGTCCATATCGGGACCAATTTGCCAATGAGATAGCCACAGGATGTAGCCACTCCCCGTCGACCAAACGCAAGTCCGGCCCAAGAACAGGATCGGCACGCAAGGGCGACAATGGATGGTGAGCGCGTGGATAGCTTCACTGAATTTTTAAAGACGCTGGGACCAGCAAGGATCATTTCTCTCGGTCTCGTTGCAGCTGGCTTGTTCGCATTTTTTGCGTATGTCGGCCTGCGCGTCAGCGAATCCCCCATGTCCTTGCTCTATTCTGATCTAACGCAGGAAGATGCTGCACAAATCATCTCCGAGCTAGATGCCCAAGAAATTCCCTATGAATTAAAAGGCGACGGTACGAAAATTTTCGTCCCCCATGACCGCGCCCTGCGCTTGCGCATGGCAATGGCTGAACAGGGCCTGCCATCGGGTGGCTCTGTTGGCTATGAAATTTTTGACAATGCTGATGCACTGGGAACCACTAGTTTTGTTCAAAACCTGAACTATTTGCGGGCGCTCGAAGGCGAACTCGCACGCACGATCAAGGCGATCGATCGCGTCAAAGCCGCCCGCGTCCATCTGGTTCTTCCCGAGCGCGAAGTTTTTTCCCGGGAACGCCGGGATCCAAGTGCATCCATCGTTGTCCGTATCGCTGGCGAGCCGCTCTCGCGCGCGCAAATACGGTCTATTCAACACCTTGCCGCCTCCGCCATTGAAGGCTTAACGCCTGGCAATGTCTCTATTGTCGACGAAAAAGGAACCCTGCTCGCAAGCGGAGCTGATGGTGAGGAAGATGGCCTACTCTCTTCATCTATTGATGAACGCAACATTGCGTATGAGCGTCGCCTTCGGTCTCAAATCCAGACAATCGTTGAGAGCATTGTCGGACCTGATAACGCACGCATCCAGGTGAGCGCCGAACTCGATTTCAATCGCATCACCCGAACCTCTGACACTTTTGATCCAGAAGGTCAGGTCGTCCGGTCAACACAGACTGTTGAAGAATCCAACTCAAGCTCAGACGGACTCCCAAATGACGCGGTAACAGTTGGAAATGCTGTTCCCGGCGCTGGGGACGCCGACGCCGGTGCCAATGGCTCACTCGACCAGTCAAATCGCTTGGAAGAAACCGTCAACTATGAGATTTCCCGGACCACGCAGACAGAAATCATCGAAGCAGGTTCTGTGAAGCGTCTGTCAGTAGCCGTTGCTGTTGACGGAATTTACAGCATTAACGACGATGGCGCGACGGTCTATTCGCCGCGCTCCGAGGATGAGGTGAACAAGATTTCCGCCCTAGTTCGCTCAGCCATTGGCTTTGATCAGGGACGCGGTGACCTTGTGGAAGTCATCAATATCCAATTCGCAACGAAGGCCCCGCCAGAACCCCTTGAAGCGATTGAAGAACCATTTTTGGGTCTGACCAAAGCAGACTATTTCCGCATGGGGGAAACAGCTGTGCTCGCACTCATCTCCTTGCTGGTCCTGATGTTCGTTGTCCGCCCTCTTATCCGCGGCATTATTAACCCAACGCCTGTTAGCGATCAGTTGGCACTCGCTGGGGCCGCTGCTGGCGGCGGCGAAGTCGGCGCTGCTGCCCTTCCCGGCGTTGAAGGCCAAGCACAACTTCCTGCTCCCGATGGAACCATCAACGAAGAAACCGGTGAGCCAAAATCAGCAGTCGAACAGATGATCGACATCGCCCAAGTCGAAGGCAAAGTCAAAGAGTCCTCCGTGAACAAAGTCGGCGAACTCGTCGCCAACCACCCAGATGAAACCATGTCCATTCTCCGGTCATGGTTGCACGAAGGATAAGAGAGGTCGGCGATGATGGCTGCTGCAGACGAAAAAGTTAAAGACGACATCAAAACCATTACCGGTGCCGAGAAGGCTGCAATCTTCATGCTGTCGCTGACCGACGATCACGCAGCAGGAATCTGGGATCTATTTGACGAAGATGAAATCAGAGAAATTTCAGTCACCATGTCCAACTTGGGACAGGTCAGCTCATCTCTCGTTGAAAAACTACTTGTGGAATTCGCCGGAAAACTTTCCGGATCCGGCGCAATCGTGGGCTCTTACGAAGCAACGCAGCGCCTCCTCAATCGTTTCCTTTCCGATGACCGTGTTAACCAGGTCATGGACGAGATCCGCGGCCCTGCCGGGCGGACCATGTGGGAGAAACTTGGCAACGTAAACGAGCAGGTTCTCGCCAATTATCTCAAGAATGAGTACCCCCAGACAGTCGCTGTCGTCCTCTCTAAGATCAAATCCGATCACGCCGCTCGCGTTCTCGGCTGTCTGCCAGAAGACTTCGCTCTTGAAGTCATCAACCGCATGCTGCGCATGGAAGCCGTACAGAAGGAAATTCTCGAAAAAGTCGAACAGACGCTCCGTGCCGAATTCATGTCCAACCTATCGCGCACCAATCGCCGCGACAGTCACGAGATGATGGCTGACATCTTCAACAATTTCGACCGCCAAACCGAAGGTCGGTTCATGGCTTCTCTGGAAGAACGCAATCGCGAAGCGGCGGAAAAAATTAAGGCACTGATGTTTACCTTCGAAGACCTGAGTCAACTCGACCCAGGCAGCATTCAAACCCTTCTGCGCGCGTTTGACAAAGATAAGCTGGGCCTGGCCCTGAAAGGGGCGTCTGACAGCTTGCGCGATCTGTTTTTCTCAAACATGTCAGAACGCGCAGGGAAGATTCTCAAAGAAGACATGGAAGTTATGGGACCCGTCCGTCTCCGAGACGTCGATGAAGCCCAGATGTTGATGGTCAACATTGCCAAAGATCTCGCCGCACGCGGTGAAATTATGCTGGCAGACAGTAAGGGAGAAGATGAGCTCGTCTACTAGACAGCTCACTGACACCCATGACTGAAGCCATCAAATTCACATTCAACGAGATGTTTGACGAGGACGCCGGTGCCAACGAAGGCAACACGCCTCAAAAACTTGTGCGCAAAACACGCTGGACCGAGGAAGAAATCGAAGCGCTGAAAGCGGAAGCCCGGGCAGAGGGTACCGCAGATGCTTTGGCATCGGTAGAAGCCAAAACACACGAAGCAAATACCGCTGCGCTCGGACAGATCGCCACCGCCGCCTCCACCGCACTCGCAGATTTGACCCACGTAAAAAGTGACGTCCAGGCAGAAGCCGCTGAACTTGCTTTTTCCGTTGCGCGAAAACTGGCTGATGCCCTCCTCGCGGCTCAGCCGGAAAAGGAAATCGAAGCCGTCATCCACGAATGCCTGAAGCACCTCAACCGTGAGCCTCGCCTGGTTGTCCGGATCAATGACGCATTGGTCGATGACATCCAAACATCGATGCAACAAGCCGCCGCGGAGCGCGGCATGGCAGAGAAAATGATGGTGGTCGGCGAGGCGGGCATCGCCCCTGGCGACTGTGAAATAGTATGGTCAGACGGCGGCGTAACCCGCAGCCGCGCAGAGCTGGAAGACAGCGCCGCCGAGATCATCAACAGATATATCGAGACTTTGACGCGCGGCTCAGGGATGCCCGCAAACATGGAGACACACAATGGCTGATCAAGAAGAAGGCATGGACCTGCCGGACCTGACAGACGAGGCCAACCTCCCTGCAGAAGAAGGTGCTAACGACGTTGTCATGGACACAGACGACGGTGAAGCTCGAACTGCAGCGGACCTGGAGGCTGTCTTTGACGTACCTGTAAATGTTTCTGCCGTGTTGGGTAAAACCGATATTGAGATCAGCGATCTCTTAAAGCTGGACTCCGGCACAACAGTTGAACTCGACCGGAAGGTCGGCGAAGCCATCGACATTTACGTCAATGATCGTCTGGTCGCCCGCGGTGAAGTCGTCATTGTTGAGGAACAGCTCGGCGTCACCATGACAGAGATCATTAAGGGCGGCGCCAACTAGGCGCGTCGGAGTAAACCCATGAACAACGCCACAATCATCGGACTCTTTGCTGGACTGGGCCTCGTGGCCCTTGCCATTGGCTTGGGAGGCGATGCCAGCGCATTCTTGAATGCACGTGCATTCCTGATTGTATTCGGCGGCACACTGGCGGTCACTCTTATCTCCTTTCGAGCCGTTGAAGTGCGCGACGCATTGCGCGCTGCTGGACGAACACTGACCCGAACACCGACGAACACCCGCACCTCCATCGAGAAACTCATTCATCTGGCCGAAAGCTCCCGCAAGGAAGGTGTGCACACACTAGAGCGCCGTATGAAAGAGTTCCGTTCTAATCCCTTTTTGTTGCGCGCCCTCTCGCTGGTCGTTGACGGAGCGGCGCCGGAAGACATTGAACGCCTGCTGAACACGGAAAGAGCTGCCGCTCAGGACCGCGCGGCCAAATCATCCGCCGTTTTAAGACGGGCTGCTGAAATTGCCCCTGCAATGGGTTTGATCGGCACGCTGGTTGGCCTGGTTCAGATGTTGTCTGTTCTGGATGATCCAGCACAGATTGGGCCCGCCATGGCGGTTGCCCTTATCACGACATTCTATGGCGCCATTCTTGGCAACATGGTCCTTGCTCCCTTGGCAGCAAAGCTTGATCGTCTGACCCAAGAGCGCAATGTGCAGCTTGCGGTTTATTCAGCAAGTGCAGCCGCGATCAGCCGCAAAGAAAACCCGCGCCACCTCCAATCCCTTGTAAATGCCATGCTTCCTCCGTCGGAGCAGGTAAACGTATTTAGTTGAAGAGAAGGAACTGCTCCCATGAGACTTCTGATCGTAGGAACACTGAACGGCCAGCTCTCCACCGCCACAAAAATGGCGATGGATAAAGGGGCGAAGGTGACCCACGCCGAACGTGGCGAACAGGCAGTTGAAATTCTCCGAGCCGGCCGCGGCGCAGATTTGCTGATGGTAGACGTCGGCATCGACATTGCGCGCTTGATTGCTCAACTTGAAAGCGAGCATATCTGCCTGCCCGTCGTTGCCTGCGGCACCGGCACGGATGCAAAAGCAGCGGTTTCCGCTATCCAGGCTGGGGCGAAGGAATACATCCCTCTCCCACCAGATGCAGAGTTGATCGCTGCAGTCCTTTCCGCGGTTGCAGACGATAGTCATCAACTCATCTTCCAGGACCAGAAGATGGCAGAAGCCATTGCTTTTGCAGACCAGGTGGCAAAATCAGAAGCCAGCATCTTTATCACCGGCGAGTCAGGCACCGGCAAAGAAGTGATGGCGCGCTATGTACATCGCAAATCAAACCGCTCGGATAAGCCGTTCATTTCAGTAAACTGCGCCGCCATCCCGGAAAACCTGCTTGAATCAGAGCTCTTCGGACACGAAAAGGGATCCTTCACAGGCGCCGTCGCTCGTCGGATTGGTAAGTTTGAAGAGGCTAATGGCGGCACCCTCCTTCTCGATGAAATCAGCGAGATGGACATTCGCCTGCAGTCCAAACTGCTTCGCGCCATTCAGGAAAAAGAGATTGACCGGGTCGGCGGTAAAGCCCCCGTCAAAGTCGACATTCGGATCATTGCTACCTCAAACCGAGATCTGCAAGAGTCCATTCGGGAAGGAAGCTTCCGCGAAGACCTCTTCTACCGCCTGAATGTGGTCAACCTGGCGCTGCCCGCTCTCCGGGAACGCCCAGCCGATATCGTCGCGCTCGCCGAACATTTTGCGAAAAAATATGCCGCTGTAAACGGCGTCGAAGGAAAGACGGTTTCGCTCGAAGCCCGCCGCCATCTCGCGAAACATCGCTGGGCCGGCAATGTACGTGAACTCGAAAACACGATCCACCGTGCGGTTCTGCTCGCTATGGGACCAGAAATCGACGTCGAAGCCATTCGCCTCCCAGACGGATCACGTCTGGATGCAAGCCCGGCACCGATCGAAGGCTTGGCAGCTCAGGCTGCTGCGACAGCGGATGCAATCTCAAGAACACATGTTGGGCAAACTGTTGCTGCGGTCGAGCAAGAACTCATTTTGAACACGCTTGATCATTGCATCGGAAACCGAACACACGCGGCAAACATTCTGGGCATCTCAATCCGCACACTTCGCAACAAGCTGAAGCAATATTCAGACGAGGGTGTTCAGGTGCCACAACCAGGCGAAGCTCGACTGGCTGGCTAACCAACCACAGCTTTAGGTCATTGAGAGCATTTGGGGAACGACAGAATGAGCGAAGTGGGGACGAGTAAGGACGGCGAAGGCTTGGGCAGCCTGACGCCACAACGGATCTTCGCTGAGATTGGCAAGCGCAGTGATCTAGGACTCGCGCTTGGCGTACTAACAATTATCGTTGTCCTTATCCTCCCAATGCCAGCCTTCATGCTGGACTTTGCACTAGCGATTTCGATCACCTTTTCCGTACTTGTCCTTATGACGGCTCTCTTCATTCAAAAGCCGCTCGAATTCAGCGCCTTTCCAACAGTTCTTCTGATCGCCACCATGATCCGATTGGCGCTCAACCTTGCCTCGACACGCCTCATTCTCTCTCATGGCCACGAAGGCACAGGCGCAGCAGGCAAAGTTATCGAAGCATTCGGTAACTTTGTGATGCAAGGCAATTTCGTCATTGGCATCATCGTTTTCGCGATTCTGGTCATAGTGAACTTTGTTGTTATCACCAAAGGTTCAGGCCGTATCGCCGAGGTCGCGGCCCGCTTTACACTGGACGCCATGCCCGGCAAGCAGATGGCGATTGATGCTGATCTTTCCTCCGGACTCATTGACGAAGATCAGGCACGTGAGCGTCGCAAGAACCTCGAAAATGAAGCGGCCTTCTTTGGCTCCATGGATGGCGCCTCCAAATTCGTTCGCGGAGATGCCATCGCGGGTTTGCTGATCACTTTCATCAACATTATTGGCGGCATCATTGTCGGTGTTGGCCAAATGGAAATGTCATTTGCCGATGCGAGTGCGGGTTACACCCTACTGACCATTGGGGACGGCCTGGTAAGCCAGATCCCCGCGCTCATTGTATCAACTGCTGCGGGCCTGCTCGTCTCAAAAGCCGGCGTCGAAGGCGCTGCCGACAAAGCGATGTTCGAACAGCTGTCTGGATATCCACAAGCGCTCGGCATGTCCTCCTTTGTTTTGGGCGTCATGGCACTTCTACCAGGCATCCCCATGCTCCCCTTCATCGCGCTTTCAGGCGGAAGCGGATACCTGGCCTACCGGATCATATCAAAGAAAAAAAACGCAGCGGAAACCGAAGCGGCCGCAGCCATTGCCTCTACAGAAGCAACGGAAGCAGAGCCAAAAGAAGAACCCATCTCGCAAACATTGAAAATCGACGAGCTGCGCCTGGAGATCGGATACGGGCTCTTGCCTTTGATCAATGACTCAGAGGGTCAGAAACTCACAGACCAGATCAAAGCGCTGCGTCGTCAGTTCGCTGCCGATATGGGCTTTGTAATGCCCCCCGTGCGGATCCTCGACAATATGCAACTTGAAGCAAGCCACTATATGGTGCGCGTGAAAGAGGTTGAGGCTGGTGCAGGCGAAGTTTACGTGGGTCAATTACTGGTAATGGACCCTAATGGCGGTCAAATCGACCTCCCCGGTCTTCACACTAAAGAACCAACATTTGGTCTTCCAGCAACCTGGATTGATGCCGGTATCCGCGAAGAAGCAGCCTTTCGCGGTTACACAGTTGTCGATCCCCCAACCGTCATCACCACTCACCTCACAGAGGTTATTCGCGACAATATGCAGGAACTTCTCTCTTACGCTGAAGTGCAGAAACTGCTCGACGAAATGGGCGACGAACATAAGAAGCTACTTGAGGACATCGCGCCGAGCCAGATCACCATTTCCGGCATCCAGCGGGTTCTTCAGACACTCCTGGCTGAGCGAATTTCCATCCGCGATCTTGGCACAATCATGGAAGGCATCGCAGAAGCCGTCGTCCATACCAAACAGCTCACCCATATCGGGGAGCATGTGCGCATGCGTCTCGCCCGTCAGCTTTGCGCGTCCTATGCAGCCCCTGACGGAACACTGGGTCTCATCACCCTGTCTCCACAATGGGAGCAGGCTTTTGCTGAATCTCTCGTCGGTCAGGGCGATGAAAAACAACTCGCCATGGCCCCAAGTGAACTACAAAAGTTCATCGCAGCTGTTCGGGAGAAATTTGAACGCGCTGCGGAAGAAGGCGAAATGCCCGTCCTTCTCACGAGCCCCGGCATCCGCCCTTACGTGCGATCCATTATCGAACGCTTCCGCCCTCAGACGATTGTCATGTCTCAGAACGAGGTGCACCCGAAGGCACGCCTCAAGACGGTCGCAACTGTATAAGAGCGGGAACTCAGAATAGATGCGCTTGCGAACCTTCATCGCCGATTCCATGACCGAGGCCGTAGATCAGGTCCGAGAGGCCATGGGTTCGGATGCCATCATTGTATCGAGCATCGAAGGTGAGAATGGTGGGTTCGAAGTAACAGCCACACTTGATCAGCGGGCCAAGGATCACGCCGCCTCTCCCCCTTCCGAAGAGACAGTTCTTGAAGAGATCCTGAAAGAACATCTGAGCGCGTCACAAAAATCTGTCGAAACACCTCATACCCATCCGGCCGAGCGTGCTGGCGAGCAAGTAGCACAGACTGAGCCCAATCTGGTTTTCTCCGAAGCCACTCTGCTAAAGGCGCTGGAAGATCAAGGCGTGCCGACCATTCTGGCAAGTGCCCTAACAGCAAAAGCTATGAGCGCTGGGATCAACGACCCCGTCAACGCCCTCGCAACAGCGCTGGCAGACCGCTTCTCCTTTGATCCCCTTCCCATTGCACCACCTCACCCCATCATGGCGGTTGGGCTGCCAGGACACGGCAAGACAGTGACTGTCGCAAAACTGGCCGCACGCGCCGCTGTCGAAAATGTACGTGCGCAAATCATCTCAACTGATGCGGAGCGTACCGGCGCAAAAGCACAAGCCGAAGCTTACGGAGATCTATTGCAAATACCCGTGGACCACGCAGAAACCATCGACGCCATGGGCCTGGTGCTGGACCAGCGGACCGATCGCATGGGCATTGAAGCCGCAGACCGGCGCGAAGCCTGTTTCATCGACACCGCGGCGGCCAATCTCTTAACGGCTGAAGGACGTCAGACGCTCCAACATCAGATCGCCGCAGGACAACAAATCTCGGGAGCTGAAGCCATTCTGGTCCTCGCAGCGAGCGGAGATGCGCGCAGCATGGCCGAAACCGCCCAGGATTTTGCAGAGCTCGGTGTCCGTCGCGTGATTGTCACACAACTGGATGTATCACGCCGCTTTGGGGGCATTCTCGCCGCAGCTGAAATCGCGGGGCTCTCTTTTGCTCAATTTTCCGACACGCCGTACCTGGCCCGCGGCGTGTCTGCTGCGACACCACTACGGTTAGCTCAGATGCTTTTGGGACAAGCGATTAAAGCACCGCTTACGGAACATACCAGTCCCATTTCAGCAGTTTAGCGGCCAAAATTTGGCGGAATCCTTGAGCAGTTAACCTCGTCCAAATTAGATCTGGGATAAAGCCCCACTCCTCATGTACCCTAGAAATCAGTCACCCGGGCAGTGGCACCTGGGCGCGACGGAATGACAATTCGGGGGAAGTATAGTGAACGATATTCTCAACCAGGCCATTGCCCTCTTCCAACAGGGCTTTGACACTGTAAATTCCATTCAAGGTTTGATTATTGCGTTGATCGCAGCATTTTTGATGCGCAGGTTTGGGCAGATCATCGCTTGGACTTTTGCCGCGACAATCATCCATGAGGTTGTGTCAGGCGGGAGGCGATATCTTGCAGGCGACGCAAGCCCGTTGCCAAACCTGACCGATGTTGACGGCGATCTAAAACTTATCGGAATTAGATTCTTGGGATACCTGGTCGCAATCACAGTTCTCTACATCGTGCGTCGAATTGTGATGAACCGATAACTGACGACGGAGAATTCAGTCGCGGAAGTTTTCGAACTGAAGCGGCTGTTCACCGCCCTTTTCTTTCAGAAACGCGATGACCTCTTGTAAGTCGTCGCGTTTTTTTCCAGTTATGCGCAGTTCATCGCCCTGAATGGCAACCTGGACCTTCATCTTCGTCCCTTTGATTTCCTTCACAAGCTTCTTGGCGAGATCTTTTGCAATCCCTTGCTTGATTTCGACCTTCTGACGCACGCTTTGGCCAGCGGCAGGCTCGACCGACTTATAGTCAAGCATGCCAGGCTCTATGCCGCGCCGCGATAGGTGCCCCTGCAGAAGTTCCTGAACCTGTTTCAGCTTCAAATCATCATCCGCATTGATGGTGATTTCGGCCTCATCCAGTTCAACCGAACTCTTTGACCCCTTAAAATCGTACCGCTGGCCGATCTCGCGCATCACATTTTGGATGGCATTATCGACCTCAGCCAAGTCAGTTTTCGAAACAACATCAAATGATGGCATGACAATGCACTCCCCAAAGCATTGCCAGGGGAAGTGGAAACACTTCACCGTCCGGGAATGCGCTGAAATAGATAGCAAGAGCCCGGTTTTAAGTCGACCAAAACCGAATGGGCTCGGGCTCAGGATGACGAGAGGTGCATTCTAACCAACTATTGCATGAGGAAAAGGAGCAAACCGACGCAAAGACGCATCTTCTATTGATTGCTCGCCCCAATATTGCCCTGACGATGTATATTGAGAGAAATCTCGTCCATCTCTTTTTGATCGAGCCGGACTGCCTCTTTCTTCACCCGTCGCTTCCGGTTTTCTTCCATCAGCTCATACTTCTTGAGGTCGCGATAGCTGTCAGCCAATTGTTCTTTGGCATCGTCCAGCTGTTTGCTGATCTCATCAATGGATTGAAGAAGGTTTTCGCGGCGAACCAGCATCGATTTAGCGAACATCGGATAGGCAAAATGCCCCACATCCGAAATACCCGCCTTATCTTGCTCCGCCTGAACCTGTTTGTTCAAATCACCTTCACGGCGATGAAACTCATCCAACATGGATTCCAGGTCCGCAACCTGGCGCCGGCGTTCATCGACCTGAAATCGATGTAACCGAATTAGCGACTCTTTGTTTCTCATCACTCACCCTCCTGGGCCTCACTTATGTCCACTGGCTGAGCGCGCAAAATCTCTTCCAGTAAACTGAATCCAGCAGCTCTGTCGGTCTGCTCAGATTTCGCCTGCGATAGGAATCCTTCCAAGGCAGGCTGATAAAAAATGGCCTCATCTACTTTTCCGTCAGAGCCAGGCCGGTACGCACCCAGACGGATTAACTCTTCCATGTCGTCATATGTCGCGAGCAATTGTCGCGCTTGCCCGATCAGCTCCTGCTGTTCCGGGTCGTTACACGACGGCATTGTCCGTGAAACAGATTTCAAAATGTTTATCGCCGGATACCGGCCGCGCTCTGCAATAGAGCGTTCCATGACAATGTGCCCATCAAGAATGCCGCGCACGCTGTCGGCAACGGGCTCATCATGGTCGTCCCCATCCACCAGAACGGTGAACAGCCCCGTAATTGATCCCGAGCCTGTGCCAGGTCCGGCACGCTCCAGAAGCTTCGGCAGCTCAGAGAAGACAGTCGGCGTATATCCTTTACTCGCCGGAGGCTCTCCACAGGAAAGACCAATTTCCCGCTGCGCCATAGCAAAACGTGTGACGCTGTCCATCATGCAGAGAACTTGAGACTCCTGGTCTCGAAAATACTCTGCCAGGGCCATCGTCAGCAGCGCCGCCTGGCGCCGCATCAGCGCTGTTTCGTCAGATGTAGCAACCACCACGACAGATCGGGCAAGCCCTTCGGGCCCCAGGTCATCTTCAATAAATTCCTGAACCTCACGGCCACGCTCGCCGATCAACCCAACGACGGCTACATCGCAGGCCGTATTGCGGGCCATCATCGACATAAGGACCGACTTACCAACGCCGGAACCTGCAAAAATCCCCATCCGTTGCCCTGAACAGCAGGTCGCAAAGGTGTTCAAAGCCCGCACCCCCAAATCAATCGGTCCGCCTACCCGGCTCCGCAAATGAGCAGGTGGTGGCGAATTCCTTAGGTGATAGGGGTGAGGACCCTGTGGGAGCGGCCCTTTGCCATCGATCGGCTCGCCCATCGCATTGATGACCCGTCCCAGCCAGGCTGGCGAAGGATGAACAGCTGGAACATTTTCATGAATGGCGGCATGAGCGCCGACACCAATTCCCTCAAGAGAGCCAAATGGGAGGCATAAAGCGCGGTCCGAGCGAAAACCCACAACCTCTGCGAGGATCTCACGGCCCCCGCGCGCTGTGATTTCAACCCGACTGCCGACACTCATGGCATGCAAGGGACCCGCGATCTCCACCATGAGCCCCTGTACGCTCACGACGCGACCATAATAGGTAACTTCTTGAATTTCCTGGATTTCTGCCAGCAGAGCGCGCAAAGAACCTGTCCCCAATCAAGCCGAAAATCCGGCTAAAACACCTTAGGTAGGCATAATGTGCCGGAAGGCTTTAAGACGCAGTAAACCTTGGACACAACTATTGGGGATAAGACGATCTCCGTCTTAGGGCGTTATTTATTAGACTAACCGGAGTATGAATCCGGTATTCGAAAATTTTGTGTATTTTTTTCGATCTGATTAACCTTTGTTAACCAAATCAGCTTATGTTTCTGAATATGGATTAACCAAGGGGAGCCGGGTTGCGGTGACGTAGGGCCCGGTCAGACTTGCGATGCGAGTTCTGCTGATTGAAGATGATAGCGCGACAGCGCAGAGCATTGATTTGATGCTCAAATCTGAGGGTTTCAACGTTTACACCACCGATCTAGGTGAAGAAGGCGTCGACCTCGGAAAACTGTATGATTACGACATTATCCTGCTGGACCTTAACCTGCCGGATATGAGCGGATATGAGGTCCTTAAGACATTGCGCACAGGCAAGGTCGGAACGCCAATTCTCATCCTGTCCGGCCTGGCTGGCATTGAGAACAAGGTTCGCGGTCTGGGCTTTGGCGCAGATGACTATATGACCAAGCCGTTCCATAAGGATGAGCTGGTCGCACGTATCCACGCAGTGGTGCGCCGTTCTAAGGGTCACTCTCAGTCTGTCATCACGACCGGCAAGCTAACGGTCAATCTGGACACAAAAACGGTGGAAGTCGACGCACAGCGCGTTCATCTCACCGGCAAGGAGTACCAGATGCTGGAGCTGCTCTCGCTCCGCAAAGGCACCACCCTCACCAAAGAGATGTTCCTAAACCATCTCTATGGCGGCATGGACGAGCCGGAACTCAAGATCATTGACGTGTTCATCTGTAAGCTCCGTAAGAAACTAGCAGCGGCCACCAATGGCGAACACTATATCGAAACTGTCTGGGGCCGCGGCTATGTTCTGCGTGACCCAGTTGCAGAGGTCGAAAAGGCGACAGCCTAAGCGACCCAACGAGCTTCTCTCTCTGCGCTATCTGGGGGAGATGAAAGGACGCCGCTTCGGGGGGAGCGCGTCCTTTCTTTTTGCCCGCGCTCTTCTTATTTCCCGGCAAATTTTACGAACAAAAAGGCCGCCTGCATTGCGGACGGCTTTTTCTTGATTAGATGTCGATGAGATCAGGCGACGGCAGCATCCTTCAGCTGGGCAGCTGGCACATAGAGTCCCCGTTGACCAGCTTGAGGCTTGAATGTGTCGGTGATCCCGATCACCGTTTCAGCCGCTCCAAGGAACAAATATCCATCAGGGGCGAGCATTTGAGACATGCGCTCAAGGATTTCCGCTTTTGTCTGCTGATCGAAATAGATCAGAACATTCCGGCAGAAAATGACATCAAATTTGCCCAGGCTGTTGAAATTATCCAGAAGGTTCAGCTTTCGATACTGGATCATTGATCGAATTTCGGAAGCAACCTCCCAGTCATTGCCCTCCTGCATGAAATACTTCATAAGCATCTGAACCGGCAGGCCGCGTTGAACTTCAAACTGCGTATATTGTCCGAGCTTTGCCCGTCGCAGAACGTCTGTTGAAAGGTCTGTACCAATAATCTCACTGTTCCAGGCAGGGTTCTTCTCCGCCCATTCCTTCAAAATCATAGCAATCGAATAAGGTTCCTGCCCTGTTGACGCAGCTGCACACCAGATACGAAGTTTACGAGAGGCTCCACGGGTCTCCTGAAACTTAGGCAGCACAGTCTCTTCAAAGATCGTGAAAGGTGTTTTGTCCCGAAAAAAGAATGACTCATTTGTCGTCATCGCTTCTGTGACCTCATCAAGCAGCGCTTTTGGAGCACCGGACCGCATTTTTTTTACAAGACCCGAGACGTCATCCAGGCCCTGTTCACGAGCGATAGGTAGCAGACGGCTCTCGATCAGATAACCCTTGTTTTCGCTGACGACCAGCCCAGATTCCTTCTTCAGGAAATCAGCCAGGTACGAAAATTCCTCTGGCGTCATAGCCGTCTCCCTTCAATAAGCTTCGATGCCACTTCGGGCAATTCTTTCAGAGGCACCACTTTGTGGCATATGCCTGCCTGAGCGACGGCGCCTGGCATTCCCCAGACAACACTTGAAGCTTCGTCTTGCGCAATAATCGTTCCCCCTTCAGACTGAACGCGTTTCGAACCGTCTCTTCCGTCGTGCCCCATACCCGTCAGAATGCAAACCAATAATGACGCACCATAAATCGGAATGAGGCTGTCAAGCATCGGGTCAACCGCCGGTTTACAAAAGTTCACGGGCGCTCCGTCATCCAGATGGATGCGAACACTCGTGCCCTCTTGTTTCATGAGCATGTGCTTGCCGCCAGGAGCGACATAGATTTTTCCTGGTTCCACCAGCATGCCTTCTTCGCCCTCAATACACGTGCGGTTTGCGCTACCACCAAGGTGTTCTGCCAGAATCGCAGTGAAGGTCGGCGGCATATGTTGGGTGATGACGACAGGAATTTTTGAAAGAGAAGGCGACAATGCCTCAAAGAGATCAAAGAGTGCTTTTGGCCCGCCAGTAGAACTTCCAACCGCCAAAATTCTAGGCCGTATTTTGGACGCCGGTTTGAACTGCAAACCCGGTGCAGTCGCAACCGGCGCCATTGTGCCTTTTGCAATCGCCGTCTTTTCCGCAGCGAACACGCGGCGTGGCGCCTTCGATTTTCTGGCTTGTCCAACAGCTCTAATCTTATCAACCAGCTCTGTTTGAAAGCCCTCAGATGCATGGCCATCACGCGTGGATTCAGGCTTGGGCACATAGTCTGTTGCACCAAGTGTTAACGCCTTAATCGAAATGCTGGCATTTCTGCGTGTCAGGGTCGACGCCATCAGAACCCGTGAAGATGGCGATGCTTCCAGGATTTTCGGAAGCGCCGTCAACCCATCCATCACGGGCATTTCAATATCGAGAACCACAACATCCGGCTTGATCCGACCAGCCTGCTCTACGGCATCCTGCCCATTGCGGCAGCGCGCCACAACCTCCATATCCGGCAGCGCATCAAGCCACCGGCCAATCAAGCCACGAATGACGACGGAGTCGTCAACAATCATGACCTTGATTTTTGCACCGCTGCTACTCGCGGGCGAAGACTGCTTCTCTAACGCTGGCACTTTTATGCAACCTACTTAAATGAGTCCGGTACTAGATAAGCCCAGCTTGGGCGAACTTGGATTCTATAATCTCTTTGTCGAAGGGCTTCATGATGTACTCATTGGCCCCGGCCGTGATGGCTTTGGTGATGTGAGCCATATCGTTTTCCGTTGTGCAGAAGACGACGACAGGATCGGTCCCTCCATCAGACTTACGAAGGGCCGTCAGAAATTCCATCCCGTCCATAACCGGCATATTCCAATCGAGCAAGATGGCGTCCGGCATCGATCCAACGCATTGATCCAACGCCTGCTTTCCGTCAGCCGCTTCGGCAATGGAAAAATCCATCTCCTCGAGAATCCTCCGGGCAACCTTGCGGATCACCGAGCTGTCGTCCACTACCAAACATGTTTTCATCATTTTGTCCCTAGCTTCACCACCCAGCTTTAGGCCGCGATTGAACGTCCCTGAAAGTCGAGAACCTTTTCCACATCGATCAGAACCATCAACCGGTCTTTAAGCTGCTGAACGCCCATCGAGATGGAGCGCCAGCGAGGGTCAAGATTGGAGGGGTTACGTTCAAGCGAAGAGTCGCTTACCCGCAACACTTCGCCCACACTGTCAATCACAAGACCATAGGACTCTCCGCGATATTCAACGCCCACTGCGAGACCATTTTTCCCATCCGTTCGAGGAGGTAGATCCAGTCGACGGCGCATATCAATCGCCGTCACGATGCGGCCGCGCATATTGAGCACACCAGCAACCTCTGGCATCGCCATAGGCACCGGCGTAACCGATTCAGGCATGAAGACATCCTGCACCATCGGAACCGATATTCCGAAAAGCTGATCGCCAATCATTACGGTGATGTATTCCGAGGTTGCACCATCAAGAACGAAACTGTCATCTGTACTTGTCGCAGTTTCATCCAAACCTGTTGTTTCGCCAGACACACTCATGCCGCTTCTCCCTTACACGTAACAATTTCGTTCACGACCTGGACAAGGCCATCGCGGTCAAACTTGGCAACATAGTCATCAAATCCGGCGTCGCGGCCACGGTTGAGGTCTTCGGCAGTCCCGTGCGCAGAGAGCGCAACAAGTGGCGTACTTACCCAGGCGCCTTCAGACTTAACGGCGCCGGCAAATTCAAAGCCGCTCATACCAGGCATTTCAATATCCGAGATGATGACATCAAACTCATCACCCTTCTCTCGAAGGGCAAGAGCGTCTGCACCACATGTAACCTCAGTTACATCATATCCAGCCATGCTCAGCATTGGCCGGACGATCGCGCGGAAGAACGAGCTGTCATCGACCAAGAGCACTTTCTTACCGAACGCTTCCGGAACACCGGCCGGTCCTTCTTTTCGGAACCAGTCTTCAAAGACCTGCGTCAGATAGTGACCAACATCCAGCACCTCCGTCGCCTTGCCACGGACAATCGCCGAGCCCATCATGCCCGGCATGTCGGATGTAAGCTCGACATTCAGTTGGTCTGTAACAATGTCCACGATCTCGTCGACCGCAAGACCAATCGACCGTTCATCCTCAGTGAACACGAGGACAGGCTGACGGCCTTCTGTTTTAAGCGGCGCCTTGTCGACAACATTGATAATCGGCATCAGTTTGCCGCGATACTGGATAAGGCTTTGATCGTTCGAATGCTCCAGGTCAGCAATGTCAAACTCCTCAAGCCGTGTCACAAGAGACAGCGGTACAGCCTTCGGCTCTTCAGAACCTGCGCGGAAGACGAGCAGTGACATTTCACCATCAGCAGCACCCGAGCCTTCTTCTGCGGCACTTGCTTTGTCACTTGCCTCAGAGAGTTCGCTCGTGATCGATTGCGCAATACCATTTGGATCGACGATCATGATGACGCTGCCATCACCAAGGATAGTGTTACCGGAGAACATTGTGATATCGCGAAGGATTGAGGCCGCTGGTTTGACGACAATTTCCTCGGTGTCAAAAACACTGTCGACAACAATACCAAACTGCTGATCGCCTACATGCGTAACAACGATGAACGCTTCTTCGTTCTCAGCTGTGCGACGCAGAGGCTCAGGATTTGAGTTTGCAGCGTCAACGACTGCCACATCGTCTGCTGCCGAGGCATCGACGTCATCATTCGCTATCGGCTCAGGAGCTACCCGATCAAGCTGAAGCAGGTCATCCATAAAGACGAGCGGCAACAGATGGTTGCGCAACCGCAGCACAGGTGTCTTGTTGATATGCTCAATCCGGTGCTCACTGTCCGCTTTAGCCCGCACAAGCTCGACAACGGCAAGCTGTGGAATCGCAAACCGTTCATTGGCTGACTCAACAATGAGAGCAGACACAATGGCAAGTGTAAGCGGGATCTTAATTGTGAAGGTCGAGCCTTTTCCCGCAGCTGTGCGCAGGTCAATCGAGCCGCCAATCAGCTCAATATTGGTCCGCACCACATCCATGCCAACGCCGCGACCGGAGACGCTTGTGACTTCCGCCGCAGTAGAGAGACCTGGATGGAAGATGAAGCGGCAGATTTGCTGCTCTGTCAGCTTCTCAAGTTCGGCCTCAGTCGCCAGCCCATTGGAGGCTACTTTCTGTTTAATCCGCTCAACATTAAGGCCGCGTCCATCATCTTCGATCTCGATAATGATGTGGCCGCCTTCATGATAGGCACGAAGTGTGACACGTCCTTTATCAGACTTGCCTGCAGCGACACGCTCTTCTGGACCTTCCAACCCGTGGTCAGCTGAGTTGCGGACCATATGAGTGAGCGGGTCTTTGATGAGATCAAGAACCTGACGATCAAGTTCGGTGTCGGCACCAACCATTTCAAGGTCGATTTTCTTATCAAGCTCTTTGGACAGATCACGAATGATACGCGGCAGTTTCTGCCAGGCATTACCAATCGGCTGCATCCGTGTTTCCATGACAGCACCCTGAAGCTCGCCAGTCACATTGGACAGGCGCTGCAACGGGACTTTGAACTCACTGTCATCAAGACGGCGGACCATCTCCATGAGTTGGTTACGCGTAAGAACGAGCTCCGACACCATCGTCATGAGGTTTTCGAGCGTATCAACATTTACCCGAATCGACTGAGCAGCAACGGAACCTTCTTTCTTTTGCGCGCTGTCATTGGACTTAGCATCCGCCTTGGGCGCATCCGCTTTAGGAGCTTCTGCTTTCGGTGCTTCAACAACCGGTGCTGGGGCCGCTACCTCAGCAGGCGATGGCACCATGTCCTCCGGCCCCTCTGCTTCCTGGAAAGCACGCTCAAGTTCCTCTTCTGATACTTCCCCAGGGCGCAGTTCACGCTCTGGTTGCGCTGGCTCGACAGGCGCCTCGGGAACCGCGACCACCTCTCCTGACACGTCTACCGTCGTGCCGCCTTCTGACAACACCACCAGTTGGTCGATCAAATCGCCATCGACACCTTCTGGCTCCGCTTCAGTGGCTTCCAACTCAGCCAGGATTTCTTTAATGCGGTCAATTGAGTGAAGGATAATGGTCACACCGTCATCCGTTACCGCCATGCCATCTCTGTACTTGCCCATCAGGGTCTCAGCGGCATGAGCGAGAGCCTCCAGACGTGGCAGTCCTAAAAACCCGCAGGTTCCTTTGACAGTGTGAACCAGCCGGAAAATGTTGCTGAGTATCTCATCATTGTTTGGTTCTTGTTCAAATTTGACGAGTTCAACATCAACGACATCGAGACTTTCATTGGTCTCTGTCAGAAATTCACTTAGCAGATCGTCCATCTCAGCCCCTCATATCAGCCTGCTCTTGTGAGCAGCGACTTAGTCTCGGTCCTTTTTGAGTGGACCATCGACATTGGGCAGATCGTGCCTGTGAACTGTTAAAAACCTCTGAAAAAGCCGTGCTTTTGGTTTAGGCCACAACCATAAGGCGAAATTTGTGGCGTTTTTCACCCATTAGGTCGCCCTCTAACCCAAACCTTGGTCAGAGTAGCCATTGAAAGCGGCTGAGTAATGGAAGGAACCTCAATCTCTGGGCTTGGCAATCAGCCGGAAGTCTTCGCCGTCCATTTCCGCGGAAATATCCATCTCGCACTCCCGTGCGACAAGCCCTGTAAAATAAGGCTGAATCGCCCGCGCATCGAGCACATCGTCTGCCGACCGCCCATTCAGGAAACGGTCGGTCTCCGTTGGCACACGTGCATTTATCCCCTTTGACACCAGAGAAAAGGTTGGTCGCTCAGGGTCACCAGATATTTCGAGGGAGATGCTCCCTCCGCGCGGGATTGCAGCAAGAGCGATCAGGATCATATTGAGAAGCAGCTTAACGAGATCCTTCGGCATGACCGCGGAAGGCCCTTCCCAGGTCATCTCCGCCTTTTCATGCGAGACAAAGCCCATAGCCACATCCTTGGCGTCATTCAGATCCAACGATGCACCCGCCGAACCAGCCGCCCCAAAGGCCAAACGGGCAAACTGCAATTTCGAGGACGCTTGGGTCGCGCTTTTCTGGATGAGTTCCATCGCATAGCGCTGCATCTCGGCATCATCTTCGTCTTCCAAGACTTCAAGACCATTGGTAATGGCGCCAACTGGGCTAATCACATCGTGACAAACACGGCTGCACAAAAGCGCAGCCAAATCCAAAGCCTCAATCTCGTTCGCCTGTTCCATCGATCCCCCCAGTTAACCATCCGCAATGGCCGCTGATACCATTTCTGGGGGCTCCGGGCCAACCCTGTTCCGATATTGAGGCACCTAGAAAAGATCAATTGACCTGCTGACCTGGAAAATGCTGTTCTCCGGCCTTTCAGGGCGACCAATTTGTGAGGAAAGCGCGTGACAATGTTTCAAGGCGACCGAAATGAGCTCATGGAAGCTCTCTGCCGAATCGCTGTGCAGGCCGGCGCCGCCATCATGGATCACTACGCGACCAATTTCGTCGTCAACGAAAAGGACGACAAAACTCCGGTGACTGCCGCAGATCAGGATGCAGAGGACATAATCCTTCCAGCCCTAGAAATAGCAGCACCGGGCATTCCTATCGTTTCAGAGGAAGCAACAGCGGCAGGTGCCGAGCTGGAAGTTGGGCCCGCCTTCTTTCTCGTCGACCCGCTTGATGGCACGCGGGAATTCATCAACAAGAACGGCGAATTCACCGTCAATATCGCGCTCATTGAAGACGGATGCCCCACAATGGGTGTTGTCTACGCGCCAGCGAAAAATCGTATGTTCTATTCAGCCGGTCCAGGGAAGGCATACGAGCAGGACATAGAACCCGACGCAAATGGGTCCCTCGATAAAGCCACGAAACCCGCTCTCCTGACGGTCCGCAAAGCAGACCCAAAAGGCATGATTGCCGTGGCGAGCAGATCACACCGGGATCACAAAACAGACGAATATCTCGAGATGTACAACATCAAAGATTTTCTGACCGCCGGCTCATCGCTGAAATTCTGTTTGATCGCAGCAGGTGAAGCCGACATTTATCCCCGCCACGGTCGCACGATGGAATGGGACACAGCAGCAGGTCATGCTGTTCTGTCTGGCGCAGGCGGGCGTGTAGATGAGATGGATGGTTCGCCGCTCAAATATGGAAAGCTGGAACGGGGATTGGACAATCCCTATTTCGTCGCCAAAGGGGGCATAGACTAGAAGAATCTCTTGGCTTGAAGATAGTGCGCATCACCGCTATCCAGCGGCAATATCCTCAAGCCTGTCGAGATCGCTGATCTCTATGATGCCTTTATCTGCCAGGTGAATCACGCCTGAAGTCTTCAGCTTTGTAACTGTCCGGCTGACGGTCTCAACGGTAAGCCCGAGATAATCGCCCATATCTGTTCGGCTCATGGGCACGTAGAGCTTGCTAGGACTATCGCCACGGTCTTCCGCACGGGCACTGAGCCAGAGCAGGAATGAAGCCAGTCGTTCTAGTGCCGTCTTTCTGCCTAGAAGAAGCATTTGCTCCTGCGCTGATGCGATACCGCGATTTGCAACTTGAAGAAGTTTGCGGCCAAGCGAGTGTGAGTCGCCTACCAGCATCTCGAAAGTGCTGCGCGGCATCTGACAGAGTTTGACACCCTCCAGAGCCTCCGCAGTCACCGAATGCTCATCGGCAAATGTGAGACCTAGAAAATCACCTTTGAATAGAAAACCTGTCACCTGCCGTCGTCCGTCTGCGAGGAGTTTGTAGAGCTTCAGCGAGCCGTCCAAGACAACGTAATAAGCCTCATTCGGATCACCCTCAAAAAACAGGCATTCGCCGGATTCCAGAGATCTATGCCTATTGACGCTCGCAAGCTCGGCCAATTCAGAATTGTCCAGCGCCGCGCATACCGCCCGGGATCGCACGTCACAATCAGCGCATGGGTTTGGATCACCAACGGCACTTCCGCCAGAGCGCACTTCCATCCCTGCATCAGAGACCATCTTCATAGCCGACCACCCCGCCGATTTAGACAGGCCCGCAACCGAGCCCGTTTCATACATTCAGCACCTGTAAAACTAGGCAGTTTAAGGTTTCACTGCAAGGAAGTTAGCAGTCCAACTGACGCAGGCAGCAAGGCTGACCTATCGCTTCCAAAGCACGATAACCGGGTAAAATTAGCTAGTTAGACTATTTCCGCACCCAGGCACCGGAGGCATTTTGAACATATTGCCCCGCCGGGGTTTGACCAATAATTTTCGCCCCTGCGAGAGCCTCAACATCCGCCAGCGTTGAACCTGGCGTCGATTGGGCAATTTCGCGGTATCTGTCCCGGCGCTTCAAGTTGATGTCTTGGACAAGCCGCTGGGTGGCTGCGTCCGCCCCCGAAGACACGATACCTAGATAGCCATCACGCTTTTCTCCAACAATACCTACGGCCTTAGCATCGTCGAGCGCGTCTGCGAATGCCGCTGGCGAGAACAGCGTCACAGCAAAGGCCATTCCAATGAGGGCCACCAGCATGCGAAATTTGGAAACAGATTTTCTCATAGCGCCCTCCCTAGAATAGGTCTGGATTTTCAGCAAGCAGGTCATCAAGTTCGCGATCAACCTTGACCCGAATTTCCTGCTCAATCTTTACGTTCAGATTGATCTCAATGGGTTTGTCTGGTGCTTCAATTTTTACCGTTGGCTGACATGCAACCAAAGCACCCATCAAGACAAACGCCAATGGCGGCAACACGATGCGTTTTTTCATCATAGAGCTAATCCTGTCACGCAGCGGATGAACCAAGCCTGAATAGGCACCGGCAATGTCTCGAGTCCCATTGATTTTGTCATTGATCGGTGACTCCTTTGCCCCGGATGAGATCAATCGCGTTCGCGCCCAGCGTAGCAGACCGCAACAACTCCGCAAATGATGCTTCCGTGTTGATATTGATCGCAAATGGGTACCCGTCATAAAGCCCAGGGTTTGCGCCCTCAAGATTCAGTTTCAAAGTAAGGCGGTCCTGAGCGTTCCCCTCAAGGGACAGCGTCAGACCAGTATACTGAAAATCCTCCAGAGCCTGAAAAACCAGCGCGCCCTGGCCGCCTGCCACAGCGTCAGTACCACCACTTTTGTAAGAGAGCTGCCCCGGTTCACTGGCGGTCAAAACGCCACCCGTAATAATGGGATCACCATCGCGAATGGTAACGGGAATACGTCCACTGATAATGCCAGTCCCACTCGCCCCATCAAGAGCCAGCAGAGTGATAAAGGCAGAAAGGTCGACTTCATCCACAGCAAGTTCAAATGTCTGCTCAGAAGCGCCCGGCTCAATCACACCAGAGGAGAGAGTAATCGTGCCGCCGGCGAAGGGCCAGGAAGCTCTTTCAACGATGACACCCCCCAACCCATCGAGACTGAAGGTCACCGCGCCGTCGGTCAGGACCATACCCGCGTCAACAGAGCCGACATCCAAGCGTTGACCTTCGGCCGTCCGAGGAGGAAACAGATCATCAAATGCAAGGTCACCACGCACGCCCTCTATGCGGGCGGTTTCGGTGCTGAAACCAAGATCATCAAGCCGCGCATCCGCGGCGCCTCGGATGACGCCTGGGCGCCAACTGACATCGGCCGTCGCACTCATGCTGCCCACAACATTGGTCAGAAGCCCCTTTAACATCGGAAACAATGCCTGAGGCTGAAGACCAGCAGGAGAATAAATAAGCGGGCCAGCGACGACTTGTGCAGATCCCCGACCATTGACAGTACTGTGCGTTCCTTTCACCGACGCAAGGAGCGAGAACGTTGCCGCATCGGAAACCAACAAGTCAAAGCTTGTTGAAGCAGCCGTAACGTCGCCATCGCCCACAATGTCCAATGGCGCAAATCGACTGACTTCAGCAAAGTCGGTTAGCCTTCCAGAAGTCAAACGCCATTGGCCCGCCAATGAAACGAGGTCATCGAAAGCGATTTCAAAATCTACATTGCCAAAAGAGAGACCTTGAGCCGGAAGTGAGAAGTCAGCACCTTCTGTTCGCAGCTTAAGTTCAATATGTTGATCAAGCACCGCATCGGCTTGAAGAGTCTTGAACTGGGCTTCAAGCAGTGTATCCCCAAGGTCACTACGCACAACAAGCGGCACCGCGTTAGTGCGAAAAGCAATACCGGACGTCGGCGGCCAATAAACATCACCGTCCACACTCGTCGCGCAGGCTTGAGTGGAAAACGGGTCGATCAGAACACCACCGAGGCTCAGCCTACCCACATCAACATTCACGCAGCCGTCAGACGGCACAATCCTGTAGCCCATTCCCGCTTGCTGGATGACACCGGCACCACCCAGCGTGATCGCCCCCTGTGGCAAATCGAGAGTAGCGCTAAAGGAGTTGACGGAAATAGGTCCTGGTTGAAACCCACCGCCGCCCCCACCAACCAACGGTAGAAGCGGGCCCAGGTCGAGCCCGTTTTCATCCCCTTTCAACGAAACGGAGACGGCTCCAATTTCAATTGACTGAAGGCGTTGCTCAAGAAGCCCCGAGAGCGTGTAATCGACGAGGATATCCTCAATCAGGAGTGTGGGGCGCGCAGGATCACCCACGATGAATGACTCTACTTGAGCGCCACGAAACCCCACATCTGCCAAAGCAAAGTCAAACTCAACAAGTCCTGCCTCACTCAAGGCCATGCGAATCTGCTCTTCGGCCAAAGCAACCCGCTCAGACCACCAATAGGCCCCCGCTGCAAACCCACCGGCCAATAGCAAAAGAACAGCCGACCGTGTCAGCCAGCGCAGACGTCCCTTTTTGCTGCTTTCGTCAGGTTTCCTGCTCACGTCGGAGACTTCCTTAGACCAACACTTGGCGACAAAAAGACCAATGCCTCTGATTTGCCGATTTTTTGCCACACTAGCGTGGTCGTATGCTCTTTTATGGGACTGCCAGAGTTTTCGCGAACTGGCAGGTTAAGCGCTCCTGAGTGAACCGCAAGTGGGGACGCAGGATACCGAAATGTTCGGCGCGCCCAAGGCAGATATGGGGACAACAATGTTGGCAGCTCTTCTTCAACGCCACAACAAGACCAAAGCAGCGGCGCTCACCTTCGCAGGGTTCCTGGCGCTGGGATCACCAACCGCTCATGCTGAAAGCGAACAAGCACCACCGCGCGAGACAGACCCCAAATATTCAGAGGAAGAAATCTACGCCGCCGCATCAGAGTTTTTCGGCGGCACAGCTGAAGGGCTGGCGGAAGTCGTGCATCGCGTCTTCTCTGAGAACGGAGAACCTAACGCCTATATACAGGGTGAAGAGGGAAGCGGCGCGATTGTGATTGGCGCGAGATACGGCGACGGCACACTTGTCACCAAAGCAGGGCCTACAGCCAGAGTCTTTTGGCAAGGACCATCCGCAGGGTGGGATTTTGGCGGAGACGCTGCTAAAACCTTCACACTCGTCTATAACCTGCCCAACACCGATGCCATCTATCAGCGGTTTCCGGGTGTTTCTGGAAGTGCCTTTTTTATAGGCGGCATAGGCGCAAATTATCAGCAGCGTGGCGACATTGTCCTGGTTCCCATGAGAGCGGGTGTTGGCCTTCGCCTCGGAGCAAATGTCGGCTATTTGAACTACACGCGGGAGCGAGACTGGCTGCCTTTCTAGACCGAAAAATGCCCGTCACATTCCCCCTTACACGCGGCGGGTAGAATATTTAAAGTGGCCGCACTTTTGCGTATCATGTGATCATCAGGAGTAGGCTGTCCCTTTAGGGCACACCCTAACCTGCGTGTGAGTCCAGAAAATGTAGCGAGCGATCTAATGTCCGAGAGTTTACTTTTCGCCATTTTGGGCTTCCTCGTGGCCTGTCTCCTTGGAACAGTGTTTGCGAGCTTTCTTTGGCGGCGAGCGGTCACCGTTACAACCCGCAAGATTGCAGAAGATGAAAATTTTGCGGGCCTGGACGAAGTCGCAGACCTCAAAGCTGACCTACGGGCTGCTCAGAACACAATTGGCTCTAAAGACCGGGAAATAGGTGAGGCAGCCGCCAAAACAGCTGACCTAGAAGCGGCCATTGCCGAAGCAAAAGCGTCCGGCGAAGGGGCTGCAGAAAACCTCAAACAGGAACTCCAAAATGCCGACGCGGCGCTTGACACAGCTCATGGCGAAAGGGATGCCGCAAAAGCCGCTCTCGCCTCGAAAGAGGAGGAGATCAAGGCAGCCGAAGGACGCACTGAAGCGGCTCAGGAGCGCGTAGCAGAGTTGGAAAACGCCATTCGCACGCTTGTCAAAGAAACCTCTCTTTTCGAGACCAGCACACCTAAACAGCCGCCCCTGGAAGCAAAAAAGCTGGAAGCCAAGCCCCTGACTTCACCCGCCATGTCCCCAAACGCAGATGGCGACACAGAAGATAACACGAAACCTGTCGCCACAGAGGCCACGTCCAAGGCTGACGAAGAAGACACACCAGAACCGTCATTGGCGATCAGCCGGTCTCTCGAAGAGCGAATTGAAGCTCTGAAACAAGGCGAAAGCACGTCTGCTTAGGCAAACGCCATCTGCTCAAGATGCGGCATTGACCATCTGTCGCGCGTCATTATTCCACAATACAACCTGGTGAAAGTTGCTTGCGGTGACTAGAGAGCCGTCGCATGCTTGTTAAGCCATAGTCTTATTGGGGATATATGGCGGTTTTCTTTGGAAAACCGGTCGTTCAATTGATCTACGGCAAGTACGTCGCGACCGAGTCAATCTAAAGAAGAGCAAGGCAACAAGCTTAGGAGATCTATCATGGCGGCTTCCAAAGAAGCGGCCCCAGGCACATTGACAGCTGCGTCTTTTGGCGTTGGCGGTCTCTTTGTGGTCGGTGCGCTCATTTCAATATTCATTGCGGCGGGGACACATGACGGCGTCATGGCGTTTCACGCGACCCTTTTCATTCTCTTTTTTGTGCTCGGCATCTTTGCCATCGGCAAACGCCATTTTGATGCACAGGAAAACCCGCCGGAACCACCTGCCCGAGACGGCATCGCCTATCATGATGGCCCGATCCGGGTGGCAACCATTGCCGCACTCTTTTGGGGCATTGCGGGGTTCTTGGCAGGACTGGTGATCGCACTGCAACTGGCTTTCCCAGTTCTCAACTTTGATCTGGCCTTCCTGAACTTCGGACGTTTGCGTCCCCTTCATACTTCTGCGGTGATTTTTGCCTTTGGGGGCAACGCGCTCATCGCAACATCGCTCTATGTCGTTCAACGCACCTGTAAAACCCGGATCGCTGGGGATCTGGCGCCATGGTTTGTTGTTTGGGGCTATCAGCTCTTCATCGTTCTAGCGGCGACGGGCTATTTGCTGGGCGTGACCCAGGGCAAAGAATATGCAGAGCCTGAATGGTATGTAGACCTCTGGCTCACCATCGTCTGGGTAACTTACCTCCTGGTTTTCCTCTTCACTCTAGCTAAGAGAAAAGAACCCCACATCTATGTGGCTAACTGGTTCTATCTCGCCTTCATCGTTACCATTGCCATGCTGCACCTGGTGAACAATGCGGCGGTGCCTGTCTCGCTGACCTCGCCAAAGTCCTACATCATCTGGTCTGGCGTCCAAGACGCGCTGATCCAGTGGTGGTACGGGCACAACGCGGTTGGCTTCTTCCTCACCGCAGGCTTCCTCGGCATGATGTACTATTTCGTGCCAAAGCGAGCGGAACGGCCGGTTTATTCCTACAGGCTCTCCATCGTTCACTTCTGGGCACTCATTTTCCTCTACATCTGGGCGGGTCCCCACCATTTGCACTACACAGCGCTGCCTGATTGGGCGCAGACACTGGGCATGACCTTCTCAATCATGCTGTGGATGCCTTCCTGGGGTGGCATGATCAACGGTCTGATGACCTTGTCAGGTGCCTGGGACAAGCTCAGAACGGACCCGGTCATCCGCATGCTGGTGGTCTCTATAGCCTTCTACGGCATGTCCACCTTCGAAGGACCCGTCATGTCCATTAAGGCTGTGAACTCCCTCAGCCACTACACAGACTGGACCATCGGCCACGTGCACTCCGGTGCCTTGGGTTGGGTCGGCTTCGTGACTTTCGGTGCCATCTACTGCCTGGTCCCATGGTTGTGGAACCGCAAGCAGCTCTATTCGCTTGCCCTGGTAAACTGGCACTTCTGGATCGCTACACTTGGCATCGTGCTCTACATCACAGCCATGTGGGTGTCTGGGATCCTCCAGGGTTTGATGTGGCGGGCTTATGACAGCCTTGGTTTCCTCGAATATTCCTTCGTGGAATCGGTAGAAGCCATGCACCCGTTCTACGTGATCCGTGCAATCGGCGGTGGCCTATTCCTGATCGGGGCACTCATCATGGCCTACAACATCTACATGACCATTCAGGGTCGTGTGCGTGAAGGCGAAGCCATGGAACCTGCACCAGCCGGTGACGGACAACTAGCCGCCGTCGGCGCGAAATAAGGAGGACAGGTCCTATGTCTAGATTTTCACATGCCACCATCGAGAAAAACTCGATCCTCCTTCTTGTCCTGACCCTGATCGCTGTAGCGATCGGCGGTCTGGTCGAGATCGTGCCCACCTTCCTCATTAAGACCACGGTCGAAGATGTGGAAGGGGTACGCCCCTACACCCCGCTAGAACTGGCGGGACGGGACATCTATGTCCGTGAAGGCTGCTATGCCTGTCACAGTCAGATGATCCGGTCTCTTCGCTCTGAAGTGGAACGCTATGGGCACTACTCACTTGCCGCAGAAAGCAAGTACGACCACCCCTTCCAATGGGGATCGAAAAGAACGGGTCCGGATTTGGCCCGTGTCGGCGGCAAATATTCCGACGAATGGCACCGGGTTCACATGGCAGACCCCCGGGCTGTTGTGCCGGAATCGGTCATGCCCGGATACCCCTTCCTGGCAGAAACACCGCTGGCAACCCACGACATACAGAACAGCCTGAAAGTACTGGCTCTGTTGGGCACGCCCTATTCTGAGGAAATGGTGACCGAAACCCTCAACGATCTCTACGTCCAACAAAATCCGGACGAAGATTATGATCCGATGGTTGAACGCTATCCAGGTGCGGTTGTCTCCAACTTTGACGGCAATCCAGAAGTGGTGACGGAATTGGATGCCATGATCGCTTACATGCAGATGCTGGGCACACTGGTGGATTTCTCCACCGTCGAACGCTCAACACTGGTGCAATAGGAGAAGATTGATGGACTACGAAACATTTTCGATCTTCGCCGGCACCTGGGGGCTCGTTCTCTTGGTGATCATGTTCACAGCCGCAATAGCCTACGCGCTTTGGCCCTCCAACAAAGAGATGTTTGAGCACGCCGCCCAATTGCCGCTCGATACAGACAATCCTTCTGATAAGGGAGAGCCCCGGTCATGACCGATACAAAACACACAGATGACGTGACCGGCGTCGACACAACCGGTCATCAATGGGATGACATTCGCGAACTGAACAACCCACTGCCAAAATGGTGGGTCTACACCTTTTATGCCAGCATTGTCTGGTCCGTCGTCTATTGGATTGTGATGCCAGCCTGGCCGATCTTCATGAACGGTGCATGGACCTATACCGGCGGTGTCATCGGTTACGACCAGCGGGTGGTTGTCGAGAATGACATTGCCGAAGTCGCAGCGGGCAGGCAAATCTTTCTGGACCAGATTAGTGCGCAGGATCTTCCAACCATTCAGCAGAATGCTGAGCTCATGGAAGTGGCTCTTGCTGGTGGCCGTGCAGCCTTTGGCGACAATTGCGCACCTTGCCATGGCTCGGGTGCACAAGGCTCAACAGGCTTCCCCAACCTCAATGATGACGATTGGATTTGGGGTGGATCACTGGAAGACATCCACGTCACCCTGAAACACGGTATCCGCTGGGAAGCAGACGACGATACGCGGTTCAATGAAATGCCACGCTATCTGACAGATGAAATCCTGACCGCCGATCAGGTGAGCGACGTAACTGACTATGTCCTCACCCTGTCAGGCACGGCGGAGATCACAGAAGCCTCCACCCGGGGCTCGGAAATCTTCGCAAGAGAGTGCACCGCCTGTCACATGGATGGCGGCATCGGGAACCGCGAACTGGGCGCCCCAAACCTCGCCGACGCCATCTGGCTCTATGGCAGCGACCGGGCATCTGTCTATGAAAGCGTTGCCAATGCGCGCGCTGGGCAGATGCCTGCCTGGGGCGACCGGCTGGATCCGGTCACAGTGAAACAGCTCGCCCTCTACGTCCACGCGCTGGGTGGCGGCGAATAAGATATGGTCTAAGGCTCGCATAGAGCCTTAGACCACCTTTCAGAATGGTTCGTTGATTAACTCTTAAGACGAACCATTCTGAAAGGTGGTCGACAGAGACAGGAACGCAGGCAGATTGCCGCAGCGGCCCTTCGCCACGGCGAGTTTTCGTCAATCACCCGGTAAATAAAAGTCGCTGCCTAGACGGGAGGCCCCTGCGGGGAAGGCAACGCACAGACCACACACGCCGCTGCTATCCAGCGGCACAGAAGAGGCGGACATGACCAGCGACGCGTCAACAGCCGGACCCGAAACTGCAGGAGCAGGACTGTCCTCCCTCATTGGTGAGGCTGAAAAGCTCGCAAATCCACATGGACACGACGGTGAGACATCAACGGCGGTCAATTCCGAGAAAAACCGTTCGCTCTATGCAAGTCGTATCAAGATTTATCCCAAGCTCGTCCATGGCCGCTATCGACTGGTCAAATGGATCATCATGGCAATCACGCTGGGCGTCTATTACGTCACGCCGTGGATCCGCTGGGACCGGGGCCACTTTGCACCAGACCAGGCGGTGCTTCTCGACTTCCCTCATCGGCGCTTCTACTTTTTCTGGATCGAAATCTGGCCGCAGGAAATCTATTATCTGACGGGCCTTCTGATCCTGGCTTCCGTGCTTCTCTTTTTGGTGACGTCCATCGCCGGTCGCGTCTGGTGTGGCTATACGTGCCCCCAGACCGTCTGGACGGACCTCTTCATCCATATTGAACGCCTGATCGAAGGAGATCGCTCGGCCCGTATCCGGTTGGACAAATCACCTTTTTCCCTCAATAAGCTTGTCCGCAAAGTGTCAAAACATGCCGTTTGGCTGATCGTGGCCGTCGCCACCGGAGGCGCATGGGTCTTCTACTTTGACGATGCACCGACGCTGGCAACCAATCTGCTGACTTTCAGTGCCGACCCGGTTGCCTACCTCTTCATCGCGATTTTCACTGCCACGACTTATATGTTCGGGGGTCTCGCCCGCGAACAGGTCTGTACCTATATATGCCCCTGGCCGCGTATTCAGGGTGCCATGTTTGACGACGAGTCCTTCCTGGTCACCTATAAATACGATCGTGGCGAACCCCGCGGGCCGCATAAAAAGAACACAAGCTGGGACGGACGCGGCGATTGTATTGACTGCGGTCAATGCGTGGCCGCCTGCCCCATGGGCATTGATATACGCGAAGGCATGCAGATGGAGTGCATTCAATGTGCCCTCTGCATTGATGCCTGCGACGACATCATGGCCAAAGTGGGTCGTCCTCGTGGATTGATCGAGTATGACACCCCCGCCAACATGGATCGCCGCATTGCGGGCGAAAAAGAGCGCGTCCATATCTTCCGGCCGAGAACAATCATCTATATGGGCGTACTTGTCCTGGTGAGCGCCATCATGTTCTTCTCACTGGCCACCCGCGCCGCAATTGACCTCAATGTCCTGCGCGACCGAAATCCGCTCTTTGTTCAACTCTCTGATGGCAGCATCCGAAACGGATACACGGTCAAAATCATCAATAAGGTGCATGAGGAACAGGCTTTCTCGATCCGTATTGACGGTCTGCCCTCTGCCCAATTGATCCAACAGGGCGTAAGCGCTGGCGACAGCGTTAAAACAGCCATTGCCCCTGACAGCTTGAAAGACATCAAGACATTTGTCATTCTGCCGCGCGAAGCTTTAGGCTCGCTGGATGAGGGCGAAGCCACCCTTCGGTTTATCGTTGAAAACACCGCTACCGGCGAAACAGTCTACAATGAGACAAGTTTCAGGGGTCCAAGATGAGCATCGACACAAGCACTGACAAAATCTGGACAGGCCGCCGCATATTGATTGGGTTGAGCGCGTTCTTTCTGTCGGTGTTTGCGGCCAACGGCATCATGGTCTTCTACGCGCTCTCAACATTTGATGGTGTTGAAACAGACAATGCCTACCGAAAAGGCCGGGCCTACAATCATGTGCTGGAAGCCGATGCCGCTCAGAATGCGCTTGGCTGGACCACAGCGATAGAGATCATGCCGTCCCGCTCTCCAGGAGGAGTCTCGGTATATACCACAGTGATAGTCACTACCACTGATGGACAGGCGGCCCCCTTGGTCAACCCGACACTCACCTTCTGGCGTCCAACAGTGCAAGGCATGGATGTAGAGGCAGTGGTCACAGCAGCCGGGGACGGCACCTATCAGAGTGTCGCCCAGCTACAGCGTCCGGGCAACTGGATTGTCCGATTGAATGCGGAGACCACCGACGGCAGGCCTTATGTTTACGAGGAACGCCAATTCATACAGCCCGGTGCGGAATGACCCCATGACCGACACCGCCCTTGATGCGAACCTGTTTGTTCGCGGCGATGACGAGACCGCCCATATCGATCTCGTGGTGGAAGGTATGCACTGCGCAGGGTGTATGCAGAAAATCGAAAAAGGCTTAGGCAGTGTTCAGGGTGTGATCAATGCCCGCTGTAATCTCTCGACAAAACGGGTCGGCGTATCCTGGCAGCGCGGCACCACAACCGGCGACGAAGTGATCGCCGAGCTTGGATCGCTGGGCTTCAGTGCAGTTCCCTTTGATCCAAAACTCGTCGGCGTAATTGACAAAACAGAAGCCAGCCAGCTTCTCCGCGCCATGGGCATTGCAGGCTTTGCGGCCGCCAATGTGATGTTGCTGTCGGTCTCTGTCTGGTCTGGCCTTGTGAGTGACATGGAGCTTGAAACCCGGGCGCTGTTTCATTGGCTTTCAGCGCTCATTGCCCTGCCCGCTATCGCCTATGCCGGACGGCCCTTTTTTGGCTCTGCCTGGACAGCCCTTAGAGCACGCACAACCAACATGGATGTGCCGATCTCTCTGGCTGTCTTACTCGCCAGCGCCATGAGCCTCATGCAAACACTCCAAAATGCAGAACATGTCTATTTTGATGCGAGCATCACGCTGCTCTTTTTCCTGCTGATCGGCCGCTATCTGGATGTGCAAACCCGCGCCAAAGCCTGTTCCGTCGCGCAGAACCTGCTGGCGCTGCGCACCGTTGCCGCAACGCTGGTCGGTGAGGACGGGAAAACGCGAGCCGTCCCAGTGGACACACTAGAGCCAGGCATGATCGTTTCCGTCGCAGCTGGCCAGCGTTTGCCCGCAGACGGCGTCATCACGGAAGGCATCAGCGACATCGACACAAGCCTCGTGACCGGCGAAAGCCTTCCCACAACAGCCAATGTCGATACGGCCGTCTATGCCGGTACGTTGAACCTGTCTGCACCCCTGCTGGTTAAGGTGACGGCTAAAGACGATGCGTCGCTCCTGTCTGAAATTGTGCGCCTGATGGAATCTGCCGAACAAGGAGGCGCGGGATATGTTCGCCTCGCCGACCGGATCGCTAGCAAATATGCGCCCACAGTCCACGCCCTGGCGGCAGCCACGCTCATTCTCTGGATCGCCCTTGGAGCAGGCTGGCAGGTCGGTCTCATGAACGCTATCGCCGTCCTTATCATCACCTGCCCCTGCGCGCTGGGGCTTGCGGTTCCAGTGGTCCAGGTCGTTGCCAGTGGACGCCTGCTCAAGCTCGGCGTCCTTGTCAAAGCACCTGACGCTTTAGAACGGCTCGCGCAAATCGACACCATTGTCTTTGACAAGACAGGAACGCTGACGCTGGGCGAACCGAAACTCACGAACGTGGACACCATCGCGCCGGACGACCTCGTCCTGGCCGCAGCGCTTGCCACGCGAAGCAACCATCCGCTGGCCCGCGCTGTCTCAGCCGCTGCAGACGGCGTCTCCCTCCCCACCCTCACTAACATCACCGAAACACCAGGTTTTGGCGTTGAGGGTGAACAGGACGGAGAGACCCTGCGCCTGGGAAGCCGGATCTGGACGGATGCGGAAGGCCCAGCAGCATCCGGTCCTGAGCTCTGGCTCCGTCGGGGAACAAATGCACCCGTCCAATTCACCTTTGCTGACCTGCTCCGCGAGGATGCAAAAGCAGTCGTCAATCACCTGAGCAAGACCTACGACGTGGTTCTGCTGTCAGGAGATCAAAAGCCTGTTGCGAAATCTGTCGCTGAAGAACTTGGCATTACCAATTGGGCAGCAGAACAAACACCCGCTGACAAGATCGCCAAGATCGACACCATGACCAAGGCCGGTAAAACCGTTCTCATGGTGGGTGACGGGTTGAATGATGCGCCTGCGCTGAAAGCAGCGCACGTTTCCATGTCCCCGGCAAGTGCTGCGGACATATCCCAGACAGCCGCTGATTTTGTCTTCCAGGGCACACACCTTGGGGCTGTTGCGGACACCCTTTCGACAGCCACCCGCTCCCGCAGCCTTGTCTTTCAGAATTTCGGGCTCGCCATCGGATACAATTTCATCGCGGTGCCGCTCGCCGTGATGGGCTTTGTCACGCCGCTGGTGGCAGCTGTGGCCATGTCATCATCCTCATTGATCGTGACACTCAACGCCCTTCGTCTGGGATTGAAGTCCGGAACCACGCCATGGACGCGCTGATCTTTCTGATCCCGATCGCGCTGGGCCTTGGCCTTTTGGGCCTCGGCGCCTTTCTCTGGTCCCTGAAATCCGGACAATATGACGATATGGACGGTGCAGCCGAACGCATCCTGTTCGACGACGACACACCGCCGAACAAATAGGTGCACTTAATCTGCGTCTGAAATGGTCGCCCGATAGGCATGCCATGTCGCATGACCAACAAGCGGGAAAGCCAGCACCATCCCGACAAAGAAGGTCGCCATGCCTACCGCCATGACAACGGCAATTATCCAGGCCCATAAGAGCATCGGCCCAGGGTTCTCGCGCACCACACGGACGCTGGCGAGCACCGCACTTATGGCGTCCACGTCACGGTGCATCAACATCGGTACCGACAGAGCGGAGACGGCAAAGACAGCAAAGGCGATTAGGGCCCCAACGGCCGTTCCCACGACCAGCAGCCCGAGGCCATAAGGTGTCAGAATGAGGGTCGGCAATAAGTCAGGCAGCGGCGGAAATCCCTCCAGCCCAAAAAATAGCGCAAACAACAGGCTGGCGATCCGCATCCATGCCAGCAGCGCCAGCATCAACAGCGCCCCAAGAAAGGCCAGTTGAGCCGGGGATGCTGTTTTGACCAGCAACACATCTCGAAGGCTCAGCGTCTCGCCATTTTCCAACCGTCGGCTTGCTTCATAGAGGCCAACAGCAAAAAGCGGCCCAACCAGCATGAAGCCAGCCGCCAGCGGCAGAACGATGGCACTGAGCTCTGCCAGAAAGAGCGAGAGTGCCAGCAACAAGGAAATACCGGCAAAGAGAACACCGTAGAAAAGGCTGATGCCTGGCATAGCCCACATGTCACGCCAACCAGCGGACATCCATCGCCACGGGTCATCTAACGTCAGATTTCCTGAAGTTTCTGGTCCATTTTCAGTGGCCGGATTCCCGGTAGTTACCGCCATATCACTCCTCCAAATCGACCACCAAGGGGACCGTAAAACGCCCCACTTGCCTGAGCAACAGGCGACGAGCACCTGATTCCCCCAACTTCACCGAAAATTGGCGAAAATCGAGTTCGAAAAGCACCCTTTTTCGCCTGAGCGCGCTGCGTCAAACCAACGCATTTGCAAGAAATATTCGTGAGTCTCTCTTACAAGTTACAAAAAAGTATCAATTTTTTCAATTAGTTAGGGAATTAATATACTGACTAAGTTGTATGCAACATATTTTGCATCGCACCATTTCTGTGTTGACAACTTGTCATGTTCGGCAGATAAAGGTTCTCAAGAGCCCGGCCTTACCTCCTCCCAAGGCCATAGGCTTGATAGGCCGCTTGCACACTCCTCCTCCCCCCGTGCGAGCGGCCTTTTTCATTCCAGTCGCAAATCAGGAACGCCCAGGCCCACACCAAATCTACTTTTTTGGGGGTCGGCGGAAGCCTATTCCGCCGCAGGCAGCTCCACAGAGCCAGACAGTGCGTCATCAGCAACCAGCCGAACGCGCCCAAGCTCTACACCGCGCTTCGTATCGACGATGATCACCTCAAGCACACCTTCATTGGTGGTCACAATGGAAAGCCGGTCCTCAATAAAGGTCGTGCGCACAACAGCTGTACCCACCGCGACGGGCACATCAACGGAGCCGAACTGTCCCCGGATGGGCGTCGCTGCTGGATCAGGGCTCGAACTCAACCGATAGATAACCGTGCCAAACACAACGATTAGCCCGATCACGATCAACACACCCATCACAATGACTGACGCCAACAAAACAGGCCGCTCTTTCACAGCCTCCATTTGAGTGACGGATGGTGTTTCCATGGCACCGTTGGGTTCGCTATTGTCCGGCATGAGTTTATCAACCTTGAAAGTCACGGGCGGCACGCGCCACACCGTGTGTGTCAGTGAAGAGGATGCGGGAGCCCGGCTTGACCGCTATCTGGCAACCGCACTGGAAGCCCTTAACCCTGCCCCCAGTCGATCGCGTATTCGCACGCTGATTGAAGAGGGGCACGTGACGCGGGGCGCGCCCAATGAAGAGCGGACGATAGGTGAGGTCGCCTACCGGGTCAAACAGGACGAGACCTACAGCGTCACCCTACCGACACCTGGCCCTGCCACGCCACAGCCCGAAAACATCCCCCTCACCATCATGCATGAGGACGCTCAGATCATTGTCATCGACAAGCCCGCAGGGCTTGTGGTTCATCCAGCACCTGGAGCTCCAGACGGCACTCTGGTGAACGCCCTGCTCGCCCATTGCGGTCCTGACTTCACCGGCATTGGCGATGAGCTTCGCCCGGGCATCGTCCATCGTCTGGACAAGGAAACAAGTGGTATAATGGTCGTGGCCAAAACCGAAGCGGCGCTGAAAATCCTGCAGGAGCAGTTCGCCATCCACGGCCGCGACGGGCGATTAGAGCGCGCCTACACCGCCTTCGTCTGGGGGAAACCACATCCGAGCAAAGGCACGATTAATGCGCCTCTTGCCCGCAGCCGCCACAATCGGCTGAAAATCACCGTCACCCGCTCTGTCGAGGCGCAGGGCGCCCGGGAAGCCATCACCCACTATAAGGTGGCCCGGAGTTTCGGCGAACCCGAGCCACTGGTAAGCCAGCTTACCTGCCATCTGGAAACCGGTCGCACCCACCAGATCAGGGTGCATATGTCCCATCTGGGCCACCCTATCTTGGGCGACCCGGTATATGGCGCCGCACACAAGAACCGCTCTGTGAAGCTCTCTGAAGTTGGGAGAAGTGCCCTCAATATGCTGGGCCGCCAGGCGCTTCACGCCCATCTTTTGGGTTTTGAACACCCTGAAACCGGTGAAAAACTGCGGTTCGAGAGCCCTTTGCCCCAGGAGTTAGCGGACCTCCTGTCCGCCTTAGAATCCCTATAAACAATATGTGAAAGCCCTTTTTTAGCCCCAATCCCCCCCTATATGTAGACCACTTAAGATGCTGAGTACGCATCATTGAAGGGGGTCATCATGGCGACTACACCAACAAGCACCACGTCACGCATGCCAGCGGTTACGCCGGAGCAATCGCTGTCACGCTACCTGCAGGAAATCCGCAAATTTCCAATGCTGGAGCCACAAGAAGAATACATGCTGGCAAAACGCTTTAAGGAACATGAAGACCCTGACGCTGCTGAAAAGATGGTGACCAGCCATCTGCGTCTCGTGGCGAAAATCGCCATGGGCTATCGCGGCTATGGCCTGCCCACAGGCGAAGTGATTTCCGAAGGCAATGTTGGCCTGATGCAGGCCGTGAAGCGCTTTGAGCCAGAGAAAGGCTTCCGCCTCGCGACCTATGCCATGTGGTGGATCCGCGCAGCCATTCAGGAATATATCCTGCGCTCCTGGTCGCTCGTAAAAATGGGCACGACCGCCGCGCAGAAAAAACTCTTCTTCAATCTCCGCAAAGTGAAGGGCCAGCTGCAAGCCTTTGAAGAAGGCGACCTGAAACCGGAAAACCTCACGACGATTGCAACGCGTCTGGGTGTAACGGAAAAAGAAGTGACAGACATGAACCGTCGCATGTCCGGACCGGACAATTCCCTGAATGCACCTATTCGCAACGCCGAAGCGGATGGCGGCGAATGGCAGGACTGGTTGGTTGATGAAAGCGTCGACCAGGAAGTTGAGCTTGGTGAAAAAGAAGAACTCAATGTCCGCCGCGACATGCTGCACGCAGCGATGCAGTCCCTCAACGAACGCGAAATGCATATCCTCACCGAGCGCCGCCTGAAAGACAACCCGGCAACGCTTGAAGAGTTGAGCCAGGAATATGACATCAGCCGCGAACGGGTTCGCCAGATTGAAGTGCGTGCATTTGAAAAGCTGCAGAAAGCCATGCGCGATGCCGTGAGCGAACAGGCCGCCGAGCGCCGCGCGGCCCGGGATGACCTGCTGAACTAAAGCGACGCAAGCTGACCCTAACAATTTTTAGCCCGCGGCCTTACACTGGGTCGCGGGCTTTTTCGTGCACGGCACAGAGAGGAATGACAGTATGGCAATACTTGTGACCGGCGGCACGAAAGGCATAGGCTTAGGAATTGCCAAACGGCTATCCAAAAGCGGCGAAGAGACCTTCCTCGCTTATCACAGCGACGATGTCGCTGCCGAAGATGCAAAGATGGCGTTAGAGGCAGTCGGTGCACAGGTTCATCTCATCAAAGCAGATGTCGGCACCATCGACGGGGCGGCAACCATTCATCAGGCCGTTGCAAAGACGGGCGCAACGCTCTCAGGCATTGTGCACAGTGCCGCGCTGATCTATCCCACCACCCTGCTCGACGCGGATCTGGAGAAGTTCACCCGCGCGGTCGAAACCAATGGCCTCTCCCTGCTCTACCTCGTGCAGACACTGCTGCCCGTGATGGATCGCGGCACCAGCATCGTCTTCATTACAAGCGGTGGCGCCCGCATTCCCCAGCCGCGCTATGGGGCGCTGGGCGTCGGCAAAGCGCTGGCCGAAAGCATTGTGCGCTATCTGGTGATGGAACTCGCGCCCAAAGGCATCCGCATTAATGGCGTGGCACCAGGCCTTGTTGCCACAACATCCGTCGCAGACATGGTCGGCAGTCAGGATGCCGCTGATCGCTTGTTTGAAAAAGCGGCCAAAGCAAATCCGTCAGGCCGCATGTCCAAAGACAGCGACTATGCGTCTCTCGTTGAATACCTCATGAGCCCGGAAGCCGAATTCATTCAGGGTCAGGTGATTGCCGCCACCGGCGGCGTGGGCGTTGTTGGTTAAAGCCCCTTAAGATACAAGCTGACCAAATGCAAAGTCCGTATCTGGCGAGCATGGACGATTGAACCCTGACAGGTTGCGCTCCGTTCACAGACGGAGAAAGCAATGACCCACTACATTCTTATTCACGGTTCCTGGCATGGCGCCTGGTGCTGGCACAAGATCGCCGACCGGCTCAAAGCCAATGGACACACGGTTGATGTGCCCGATCTTCCATGCCACGGCAAAAACTGGGGCGTCCACAAAGATGTAACGCTCACCGATTATGTCAAAGCGGTAACTGATCTGATCGACGCGGCGCCTGGCGACGTCACCTTGGTCGCCCACAGCCGTGGCGGCATTGTGGGATCATCGGTCGCAGAAGCGAGGCCAGACAGAATCACACGCACCATCTATGTCGCTGCCTATCTCGTTCCAAATGGAAAGACAGTGGTCGACTATGCGCTACAGGATGATCAGTCCTTGGTCATGACCAATATGGATCAAAACCTGGACGAAGGTTGGGACATGTTGCAGTCGCATATTTTCAGGGAAGCGCTTTATGCGGACTGTGATGATGACGACGTCGCCTTGTGCCATGCCCTGCTCTCACCCGAGCCCACAGGCCCGACCTTCACACCTCTTCAGCTCAGTGATGAGAATTACGGCCGCGTGCCGCGCAGCTACATCCTGCTGACCGAGGACCGGGCCGTGTCGCCGAAACTTCAAAGAATGATGCTGGATGAAACGCCGTGTGAAGTGCTGGAGCTGGAGGCAAGCCATAGTGCCTACTTCTCCAAGCCGAGTGCCCTCACACGATTGATCGAACAGGCCGGAGAGAACCATGCCGCTGCTTAAGGCACCTTTCTAACCTGCAAGCGGCGTCAGCCCCCAATCGGGTAGGATCTAAATAGTTTTTGACTCTTCAGTCAAAAACTATTTAGTCTGGCTCCCATGGCACGACCTCGAAAAATAGACGCCGAGAATATGGCGGAGCGGCTGATGAACGCCTTTTGGGCGACCGGCTTCGCACGCACCTCCATCCCCGACCTCGTAAAAGCCACCGGGCTTCTGCGCGGTAGCCTTTACGCAACATTCAAAGACAAGGATGCGATGTTCGAGCAAGCGCTCAATCGCTATCTCGACCAGTTGCGGACGGACATCATTTCCGAGGCTACCGGTATTGAGGGCATCGCGGAGATGCTGCAGGCGGTCGTCGAAATCACCCTGGCCGACCCAGAACGCAGAGGGTGCTTACTCATCAACGCGATCCCGGAGGTGCCAGACCTCGACGACGCGAACCGGGCAGCAATCAACAAGGGTCTAGAAGAAATGAAGGCCTTTGTGCGTTTCAAGCTTGAGGAAGAGCCGGACGAAAGGAAAGTCGCGCCTGATTTGGAGCGCCTGACGGCACTGGTATTCGCGGCCTCTGTATCGATCCGCGTGCTTGGACGGGCGCGTCAGGATCGCAAGCTCCTGCAAGACGTTGCAGATGGCGCGGTCGATGCCCTGAACCAGGCTTTCAAGAAAACCCCCTGAGAGAAACTGACAGCAAGGAGACCCCAATGCCAATTGACCAGGCTGAACAAAAGCGGCGCAGCGCCCTTATCAAGCAGCACTATCTCGTTGAGAACAATCACGACATGGATGGGGTGATGGCAACCTTCGCCCCGGACGGTCAGATGGATTACAACCGTCAGTCCTTCACTGATCTTGAAACCATCCGGCTGGCCCATGGGCTTATCGGCTTTGGCATGGAGGGCGGCGCGATCGACAATGTGGTCAACCATATCGACGCGGAACACTTCACCGACGATGAGATCGTCATTGAAGGCCGCATGACGGGCAAGCATGTGGGCGAGTTTCAGGGGATGCCGGCGACCGGCCGGGATATAGAAATGCCGTTTGTGGGATTTTACCAGTTCGACAAGAACGACAAACTGGTCTCAGAGCGCATTGTCATGAACCTCGGCGCCCTTGTTTAAATTGAGAGTGGCCGAGATCAGCGCGGCGGTCACTCCGCCGCGTCAACGCCAGCATCAACACCGACGCCAATAGGGCAGCTCACGCCGGTGCCGCCCAGGCCGCAATAGCCATTGGGGTTCTTGGCGAGATATTGCTGATGATAATCCTCGGCATAATAAAACTCCGGCGCATCCAGAATTTCGGTCGTGATCGCACCATAGCCTTGCGCCAAGAGCTGTTTGCCATAGGCCGCTTTGGAGGCTTCCGCTGCCGCTTTCTGCTCCGCGGAGAAGGTGTAGACACCGGATCGATATTGCGTGCCCTTGTCATTACCCTGCTGCATGCCTTGCGTTGGGTTATGCGCTTCCCAGAAAGTTTTGAGCAGCGTGTCATACGTGACCTGCTTCGGGTCAAACGTCACCAGCACCACTTCATTATGGCCCGTACCGCCAGAACAGACTTCTTCATATGTCGGGTTTGGCGTATAGCCGGCTGCGTAGCCCACCACAGTGAGCTCCACACCTGGCAGCTCCCAGAACTTCCGCTCCGCGCCCCAGAAGCAGCCGAGCCCAAACATGGCCTGTTCGAGCCCCTCAGCCAATGGCCCTTTCAAAGGCTTGCCATTCACAAAATGCGTTTGCGCTGTGGGGATCGCGAACTCGCGGCCGGGCAGCGCCTCAGCCGGGTCAGGCATCTGGGATTTCTTCGACAGACCAAACATGGGGGCGAGCCTCCTGATTAAAAACGGGGTCGATTTATAATGTAAGGCAGCATAGCTCTTATGCTACCCCTCTCACACCCTGTTGATGTGTCCCCAACCAAACGGCCAGATGTCTGAGTTCCTGTCCCTTTTTTCAGATGCCACGCTGACAGCGCCAGACATGGCGCTCACCGCTGCAGCCGTCTTTTTCGCAGGGGCTTTGAGGGCTTTTGTGGGCTTTGGCTTTGCGCTGGCAGGCGTGCCGCTGCTTGCCATGACCGTGGGGCCCGCCGCCGCCGTGCCCATGATCCTCGCTCTGGAAATCATGAGCGGCCTGCAAATGCTGCCCAAGGTGCGCAAACAGGCGGATTGGCACTCCATCTGGCTCATCCTGCCTGCCGCCCTCGTCGCCGCCCCTTTCGGCATCTACCTGCTGGACGTGTTGGACGCCGACAGCCTGCGCCTCCTCATCGCGCTTGCGCTGCTGGGCGCCGTAGCGCTCATGGCGAGCGGGGTGAGCATTCCCGCAAAAGTGCCGCTGCCCGTCTCTCTCGGGATTGGCGGCGCATCGGGTCTGCTCGCGGGCAGCACCGCCATGGCGGGGCCTCCGGTGCTTCTCTATTTCATCGGACGCGCAGGCACGCCGGAGGCGGCGCGCGCTTCCATGTTCATGTATTTCTCGCTCACAGGCGCCATCACGCTGGGGTTCGGGTTTGCCTCCAGCATTGTCGAACTGAACACGATGCTCTTGACCCTGGTACTCAGCCCTGCCCTCTTCCTCTCAAACCTTATCGGAAGCTGGGCGTTCCACGCCACCGGCGATCATCACTACCGCCGGATTGCGCTCGGCCTCCTCACCATCATTGCGCTGGCAACAGCGGTGCAGGCGGTGACTAATTAGGCACACCTTGTCGCAAATGCCCGTGTTTCCTAGTCAAACTGCTCAAAACATCAAAAACACTGTTTTATCAATGACCACCATTTGTTAACCATCTCAGGATTCAATGCCTAGTAATCATTTTGACAACGGAGTTTCAGATGTTGAACACCATTGGATATGAAGGTGCTGACCTTGATGACTTCGTTCATACTTTGGTCCAGGCAGAGATAAATACCCTCGTCGATATAAGAGATAGGGCCCAATCGCGCCGCAGAGGCTTCTCAAAAACGGCATTGAGTGAACGGTTGGCCAGAGACGGAATCGCATACATCCACATGCGTGAACTTGGCGATCCGAAAGAGGGCCGCGAAGCTGCGCGTGCTGGAAACTGGTCCAAGTTCAAAAGAATCTTCGAAGCCGTTTTAAAGACTGACGAAGCTCAATCAGCAATATTGTCGATTACAGACCTATCGAAATCGCAAAATATTTGCCTACTTTGCTATGAACGCGACGAGAAGACTTGCCATCGGAAGATAGTTTCAGAAATAATCGAAAAGAAACTAAAACGAAAAACTCGCCATTTGGGAGTTAGGCAATTTGAGCGAGAGGCTGCGTAGCTCATCAGATCAAGCACTAATCCTGGTCAAGGCGTTGCCGCACCGAAGCAGCAACTACTTCGAGACAGTTTGTTGTGCGGGAATTGGGCGCGATCAAAAGTGGCGACGACAATATCCGGTTCCCTTCCGAATCTTAAATGACTCACAAAAATTCAAGCGATGGAGTTGGATAAAGTATGACTTCACTGCTCCTAAGGATGACCGCCGTTTAGAAAGTCAGAAAGTAGTTCCTGAGTCTATTCAGGTCGACGGTGAGTTGAAGAAAGCGGAACGCGCAAAATTCCTCGCACCCCTAATCAGGGAGTCTACTAAAGATGCCGAAGGCAGAGACGAAACTCTGACACTAATCCGTCCTTCATCAATTGACTTTTCCTGGGATCGAAAATCGGCATCAGAGATTGCAGACGAAAAAAGAAAACACGCCGCGCTAGCGAACCAATGGTCTCTCTTTGACAAAAGTGCAAAGCCGTTAACGCCCTGCCCTTACAAATTCTCGTTCCACTGGCGCAGCCAATCCGGAACCACCCATAACCACACCTGTGACGACTGGGAAACTTCCACAGCTTTCGCCACCCGTCTCAGGTCCCACCGCGATGAGTTAGCTGCTTTAACTTCGCTAAAAGCGACTTATGAAAATGAATACCTTCCCAGAGGCATGGCCTTTGCGTTGGGGACACATAGCCGCTGGAAAAAACGTGGCTGCTAGTCGGTGTCCTCCGCTTGGACGAACACGACACCGACCAGATAGAGTTGTTCTAGCTACTCAGCCGCACTCCCCAGCGCCCCCTTCCAGTGCCTTGTTTGAGCGCTTCAGTGCTTCAACATCGCCCTCCTCCATATAGAGCTTGCCGCCGGAATTGTTGAACTGGTCGGACATTTCCGCCATGCCGCTTTCAGCATAGTCGCGCACTTCCTGCGTGATTTTCATCGAGCAGAATTTCGGACCGCACATGGAACAAAAATGCGCTGTCTTGTGCGCATCTTTCGGCAGGGTCTGGTCATGAAAGTCTTTCGCCCGCTCGGGATCAAGTGCCAGATTGAACTGATCTTCCCAGCGGAACTCAAAGCGCGCCCGTGACAATGCATCATCGCGCATCTGTGCCGCAGGGTGCCCCTTGGCGAGGTCTGCCGCGTGCGCTGCGATCTTGTAGGTGATCACACCCTCTTTCACATCATTCCGGTCCGGCAGGCCCAGATGCTCTTTCGGCGTCACATAACACAGCATAGCGCAGCCAAACCAGCCGATCATCGCCGCGCCTATGCCAGACGTAATGTGGTCATAACCCGGAGCGATATCCGTGGTGAGGGGGCCAAGCGTATAGAAGGGCGCACCGCCGCATTCTTTCAGCTGCTTGTCCATGTTCACTTTGATCTTGTGCATGGGCACATGGCCCGGCCCTTCGATCATCACCTGACAGCCTTTATCCCAGGCGATCTTGGTGAGCTCACCAAGTGTCTCCAGCTCCGCAAACTGCGCTTCATCATTGGCATCGGCAATAGAGCCCGGACGCAAGCCATCGCCAAGCGAGAAGGACACATCATAGGCCCGCATGATGTCGCAAATGTCTTCAAAATGCTCGTAAAGGAAGCTCTCTTTATGATGGCTCAAGCACCATTTCGCCATGATGGAGCCACCGCGCGAAACAATACCCGTCACCCGCTTGGCAGACATGGGCACATAGGCCAGCCGCACACCCGCGTGGATCGTGAAATAGTCCACGCCCTGCTCCGCCTGCTCGATCAGCGTATCGCGATAGACTTCCCAGGTGAGGTCTTCAGCAACACCGTCAACCTTCTCAAGCGCCTGATAGATCGGCACGGTGCCAATAGGCACCGGCGAGTTGCGGATAATCCATTCCCGTGTGTTGTGAATGTTCCGCCCTGTGGAGAGATCCATCACATTGTCTGCGCCCCAGCGCGTCGCCCAGACCATCTTATCGACTTCTTCAGCGACAGAAGACGAGACAGCAGAGTTCCCAATGTTAGCGTTGATCTTCACCAGGAAATTACGGCCGATAATCATCGGTTCCAGCTCCGGGTGATTAATGTTGGCCGGAATAATCGCCAGACCGTCCGCAACCTGCTGACGCACAAATTCCGGTGTCACAAATTCCGGCACGTCCGCGCCAAAGCTCTCGCCCTCGGCAATCTTGTGCCCTGCATTATCAAGCGCGCGCTTACGGCCGAGATTTTCCCGCTCGGCAATATAGATCATCTCTTTGGTGATGATGCCTGCGCGCGCAAACTCAAACTGCGTCACCGGCCCCGTGCCGTCGCCCTTAAAAGGATGATTGGTGATCGGAAAGGCTCGGGCGAGATGTTTCTCACCCACATTGCCATTATCCTCAGGGCGCACATCACGACCCTCGTATGAAACCACATGGCCCCGCTCTTCAACCCAGGCAGTGCGATGCCGCGGCAGACCTTTTTCAAGGTCAATGGTGGCACTGGGATCTGAGTAAGGACCTGACGTATCATAAACACGGACCGGCGGCTCCATCGCCGATGGGTGAAGCTCAATTTCCCGATGCGCCACTTTCACGTCAGGCGCACTCTCAGGTGTGGTGAAGACTTTGGTCGACGCAGGCAGCGGACCCGTGGTGACATTGGGTTTGTTGTGCATGTTCATTTCGATGTCCTCTCTAAACAAAGAGGTCAGTCGAGCGAAAGACCGCAGCTTAAGACTTAAAAGCTACTCCGTCCCTTCGCCGGCATGACCCGGATCAGGTTCTAAGGGTCTAGCCACCTGGCCATCTCAGCCCGCTCCAAAACACATGAAAGCGGACACCCCTCGGATGACGTGGAGTGTGCACTTTTCACGGGAAACCGTCAAAGCCCGAGCGGGTTGATTCGGAGCCGCAGGCCAATTTTGCTTTGATGTCCGGGCCGTTTGCCCCTCCCTCTCGCTATACAGCCCAAAGGCAGGCATGATTCCCCTGTTTCAGACGTGAAAACGGTCAAACCAAGAGAGAGGGAACCCAATGTCTGTAGAACTATCCATGCTCATGTGGAGTGGCGTGCTTTTGCTCGTGCTTATTGTGATGTCCGCCAATGCAGGCATCATGGCCATGGGACTGCCGTGGGGCTTTAGCAATCGCGATGAAGCCGCAAACCTGGAAGGCTGGGGGGCGCGGGCGAAACGCTGCTACATGAACCATCTGGAAAACACCGTCATCTTCGCTGCCATTCTTTTGCCGGTGAGCCTGTCCGGCATCAGCAATGACATGACGGTGCTGGGCGCGCAGATATTCCTCGCAGCCCGGGTGGCTCACGCCATCATCTATGTGGCGGGAATAACGCTGCTGGGGCTTCGCACACTGGCGTATTTTGCGGGCGTCATCGGAACTATCTTAATCCTGATCCAGGCATTCTAAACACGTAAGGCGGTGGCCAAGATCAGTCTTGGCGCCGCCTGACACCTTCTGAGGTAACTCGCATGACCCTTGAACTCTGGATGCTCTTCTGGTCCTGCGTGCTGGGCATTGCGCACCTGAGTGCGTCGAGCTTTGCCTATAAAGGCCAGGAGGGAAACAAATATGCAATCGGGCCACGTGATGAGTTCCGCCCGGCCACAGGCCTCGCCGGACGGTTTGTCAGAGCGCAACAGAACTTCAACGAAACCTTCGCGATCTTCGCAGCCCTCATCCTCATGGTGCATGTGCTGAACGAAAACGGCTGGTGGAGCGCATGGGGGGCCCAGGTCTATTTCTGGGCGCGCGTTGGCTACCTGCCTGCCTATGCCATGGGACTGCCCTGGGTGCGTACCCTGATCTGGCAGATTTCCATGGTGGGCCTTCTGGGCGTGGGCGCAGAGCTTTTCCTCTGACTTCACATGAATGGTTCGAGCTGCATCGAAATATGTTGACTGCATTCATATTTCGTCTAGCATTAAACTGTGGAGAAAGAAACGGACATATCCCGTGTCGCAGCGCTGATCGGCGATCCCGCGCGCGCCATTATCCTTACGTCCCTGTCGGCAGGAGGCGCCCGCACCGCCGGTGAGCTTGCACAGGAAGCTGGCATAACGGCGCAGACGGCCAGTTCCCACCTATCAAAACTGAAGGCCGGGGGCCTCATCGCCAGCCGCAAACAAGGCAGGCATCACTACTTCGTGTTGGCCGACTCAGACGTCGATGACATTCTGGAACGCCTTTTCGGTTTGGCGGAACGCGTCGGCCATACCCGCATGCGCCCTGGGCCGAGAGACCCCGCCATGCGAGCTGCCCGCGTCTGTTATAATCACCTGGCAGGGAACGCCGGTGTTCAATTGTTCGACGGCCTGACAGAACAAAAGCTAATCAAAAACAAAGACGAAGAGTTGGTGCTCACCGAAAAAGGGGAGGTGTTTTTCTCAAATTTCGGTGTCGACCTGGAACGTCTGAGAAAGAAGCGGCGTCCGCTTTGCAAAGACTGCCTGGACTGGAGTGTCCGCCGCACCCATTTAGCAGGCAGCCTGGGCACTGCTCTACTCAATCGGTTCTACGAACTAAAATGGGCAACACGGGTGCCCGACAGCCGCGTTATCAAATTCACACCTTCAGGCCAGAAGAAGTTCACGACCTTTGTATCTGGCGTCTAACAAGGCGGCCAAGCCACCCGCAAGCGCCAACAGCAGGCCCTGATCACACTTCACGATCTCGTCAATTCAGGTGAGTTGAACGGAGACCGGCAAAGCCCCAATTTCGATCCATGGTAAAGATGATCACATTGGGACTGACGTCAATCTTCGCAGGGTTCATTCTCCTCGCGATCAACCAACTCGCCTATGCGAGCGACACTCCAATAGCGCCGACGCAAATCAACGCTACTACCTCTTAATCCCTCTCAATCCGCGAACGGGTCGTGCATCAGGATCGTGTCGTCCCGCTCCGGCGAGGTCGACAGAAGCGCCACAGGGCATTCAATCAGCTCTTCCACATAGCGCACATATTTAACCGCTGCCGCTGGCAGGTCGGCCCAGCTGCGCGCGCCATAGGTCGTCTCCGACCACCCGTCCATCTCTTCATAGATGGGCTTGATACGGGCCTGCAGCGCGGGTGTTGCCGGCAGATAGTCAATGCGCTCGCCATCAAGCTCATAAGCCACACAGATTTTGATCGTCTCAAACCCGTCAAGCACATCAAGCTTGGTGAGCGCAATGCCCTGCATGCCATTTGTCTTGAGGGACTGGTTGACCAACACCGCGTCAAACCAACCGCAGCGGCGCTTCCGACCGGTCACCACACCGAACTCATGACCGCGTTCGCCAAGCCGCTGACCGTCTTCGTCCTCAAGCTCAGTAGGGAAAGGCCCCTCGCCGACACGGGTTGTGTACGCCTTGGTGATGCCAAGCACATATTCCACAGCTGACGGTCCCATGCCGGACCCGGTCGCCGCCTGACCTGAGACGACATTGGACGAGGTCACAAACGGATAGGTGCCATGGTCAATGTCCAGAAGCGTGCCTTGCGCCCCCTCAAAGAGAATGCGTTTGCCGTCTTTCCGCGCCTGGGCCAGATAGCGCCAGACCGCATCCATGTGCGGCAGAATTTTTGGCGTCACGTCAGCAAGGGCTTCCAAAACGGGGGCAGCTTCCAGCTCGTCCTTGCCAAGACCGCGGCGCAACGCATTATGGTGATGCAGAAGCTTCTCTACCTTGTCCGGCAAGGTCGAGGGGTCCGCCAGGTCCATCACCCGGATCGCACGGCGCCCCACCTTGTCTTCATAAGCCGGACCAATACCCCGCTTGGTGGTGCCGATCTTCGTGCCCTTGTTGGACGTCTCGCGGATCACATCGAGCTCAGCATGAACGGGCAGAATAAGAACCGCGTTTTCTGCAATCTTCAAATTCTCAGGTGTCACCACCACCCCCTGCTCGCCAAGCTTCGCGATTTCCGCCACCAGGGCCCAGGGATCAATCACCACCCCATTGCCCAGCACGGACATTTTGCCCCCGCGAACAATGCCGGACGGCAGCAACGAAAGCTTATAGGTCACCCCATCAATGACGAGCGTATGACCCGCATTGTGGCCTCCCTGAAAGCGCACCACCACATCCGCGCGCTCTGAGAGCCAATCCACAATCTTGCCCTTGCCTTCGTCGCCCCATTGGGAGCCGACGACCGCTACATTCGCCATGAGAATCACCGATTTTTGGCCCAAAACTGCGATGTTTTATGGACTTAGACATGAAGAAAGCCCCCTTAGCCTTTCGGCCAGGGGACTTTCATAGCTTTTACCCGCTTGGGGACCACATGGGAAGCAGAAACGGCTGCTTCCTCGCTGCCAAAGGCCACGACCGTGGCCCGGGCGGGCAGGTATCTCACCCCTCATCCTGAGGAGCGGTCGCAGACCGCGTCTCGAAGGATGTGATCTGAAACCCTCCCTCGAGACGCCGCAAAAGCGGCTCCTCGGGATGAGGTTCCAGTGGTGTTTCGGTCAGGCTTAAAACGCCAGCGCTTTTGCCTGCTTCACATGAGGAAGCGCTTCCACAGCCGCGAGGCAGTCTTCCGACAGGCCCTGATCCAGATCGATAAGGGCAATCGCATCGCCCCCCTCCTCTTCACGACCGAGACGGAAGTTGGCAATATTGGCACCGGAATTCCCAAGCACTGTGCCCAAAGCCCCGATAAAGCCAGGCTTGTCTTCATTCGTGACATAGAGCATGTGCGGGGAAAGCTCCGCCTCCATATTGATGCCCTTCACCTGAATGAGCCGCGGCTTGCCATCAGAAAAGATCGTGCCCGCAACAGACCGTTCCTGACGTTCTGTCTTCACTGTGAGACGGATATAGGTTTCAAAAGCACCACGGGGCTCTTCCCGCTTCACTTCTGTAAGCTCAATGTCCCGCTGTTTTGCGATCACCGGAGCTGACACCATGTTCACATCGGACAGCAGCGGCTTCAGAAGACCGCAAAGGGCGGCGTTCGTGAGTGCCTTGGTGTTGAGCTCGGCAACTTCGCCTTCATACTCGATGATGACCTCTTCAATACCAGTCTCGGTGAGCTGACCGGCAAAAGACCCAAGCTGATCGGCAAGCGTCACATAAGGCGCAAGCTTCGGCGCTTCTTCCGCCGTAATGGAGGGCACGTTGATGGAATTGGTTACAGCTCCCGTCAGCAGATAATCCGCCATCTGGTCAGCCACCTGAAGCGCTACATTTTCCTGGGCTTCGGAAGTAGACGCGCCCAAGTGCGGCGTGCAGATGACGTTGGCCATGCCAAAGAGCAGGTTCTCTTTCGCAGGCTCTTCTTCAAACACGTCCAATGCCGCACCGGCTACCTTGCCGCTTTCAAGAGCGGCTTTAAGGTCAGCCTCAACGATGAGACCACCACGCGCGCAATTGATGATGCGCACACCGTCTTTCATTTTGGCAAATGCGCTAGCGTCGAGAATGTTGCGGGTCTTGTCGGTGAGCGGTGTGTGCAGCGTAATGAAGTCAGCCCGTTTCAGGAGATCATCAAGCTCAACTTTCTCAACACCGATATCCGCGGCCCGTTCAGGCGTGAGGAACGGGTCAAACGCAATCACTTTCATGCGCAAGCCCAGAGCCCGGTCTGCGGCGATAGAGCCGATATTCCCGCAGCCGATAACGCCAAGGGTTTTCGCCGTGAGCTCTACACCCATGAACTTGGATTTTTCCCACTTGCCTTCATGCGTCGAAGCATTGGCTTCAGGAATTTGCCGCGCAAGAGCCGCCATCATGGAAATGGCATGTTCTGCCGTTGTGATGGAATTACCAAACGGCGTGTTCATGACGATCACACCGGCAGCTGTTGCGGCAGGAAGATCGACATTGTCGACACCAATACCAGCGCGCCCTACCACTTTCAGGTTTTTTGCGGCTTCAAGTACAGGCGGCGTCAGTTTGGTGGCAGAGCGAATAGCCACCCCGTCATAGTCGCCAATGATTTTGATCAGTTCATCCCGGTCGAGACCGGTAATCACATCCACCTCAACGCCACGATCTTTAAAGATCTGCGCAGCAGCGGGGCTCATCTTGTCGGAAATAAGAACCTTCGGCATCAGATTGTCTCCTGAATGCGAAATAGAAAATAAGTTGGGAAAGGTGAGTGGGGGAGCAGCGCCGCCGCTCCCCGAAAATCAGGCGGGAACAAGTTCCGCGCAGGCTTCGGCAAAGGCCCAGTCGAGCCAGGGCGTCAGCGCCTGCATGTCAGAAACGTCGATCGTCGCCCCTGCCCAGATACGCAAACCAGCAGGTGCATCCCGATACGCGCCGATGTCATAGGCAACACCTTCGCTATCCAGGATCGAGCCAATCTTCTTGGCAATGGCCGCCTGCACGTCGTCCGGCAGCGCCAGAACTTTAGGGTCCACCACTTTGAGACAGACCGACGTGCAAGAGCGCGTCGCAACATCTGTGTTCAAAAAGTCGACCCACTCCGTCTGAGAGGCCCAGTCAGCAAGGACAGCAAGGTTTGCTTCCGCCCGGCCGATAAGGCTGCGCAAGCCGCCAATCGACTCAGCCCATTTCAGCGTGTCGAGATAGTCCTCAACGCAGAGCATGGACGGCGTGTTGATGGTTTCGCCTTTGAAGATGCCCTCAATGAGCTTGCCGCCTTTGGTGAGGCGGAAAATCTTCGGCAGCGGCCATGCGGGCGTGTAGCTTTCAAGCCGCGCAACAGCCCGCGGGCTGAGAATGATGATGCCGTGGGCTGCTTCACCGCCCATCACCTTCTGCCAGGAGAAGGTGGTGACATCGAGCTTCGTCCAGGGAAGGTCCATGGCGAACGCCGCAGAGGTTGCATCACAAATTGTGAGGCCCGTGCGATCCGCATCAATCCAGTCGCCATTCGGAACCCGAACACCAGACGTTGTGCCGTTCCAGGTAAACACCACATCGCGAGCGAAGTCGACGGCACCGAGATCCGGCAATTCGCCATAGCCCGCTTCAAGCTTGCGCACGTCTTCGAGTTTCAGCTGTTTAGCAACATCGGTCACCCAGCCAGAGCCAAAGCTCTCCCAGGCCATCATGTCGACACCCCGTTCGCCCAGAAGCGACCACATGGCCATTTCCATAGCGCCCGTGTCAGATGCGGCGACAATGCCGATCTTATAATCATCAGGCACACCGAGCACCGACCGTGTCAGGTCAATGGCTTCAGCAAGCTTCGCCTTCCCCGGCTTAGAGCGATGGCTCCGGCCAAGACAGGCATTTTCAAGATTTTGGAGGGTCCAACCCGGCCGCTTAGCGCATGGCCCGGATGAAAAATTAGGATTAGCCGGACGCATTGCCGGCGCAGCAGTCTTTGTCATTATCTGTATCTATCCTCACAGATAGTCGCCTCTCGGTGGGGAGAGGTGGCCCACCGCCGATATAGGCGTGTGCGTTCCCCCTGTCAAATGCCTTTCCGCCGCAGCCAACAAATTCACGGCAACATCATTAAAAATTTAGGAAAAACAAGGGTTTAACAAGTTGAAAAGATATTGAACTCAGTATTGCGAGATACAAAGTTCTATGACCTTTAGGTCAAGGGAGTATGCGATGGCCAGCGAGTTGCGACAGATCGTTTTGTCTGACGAGGAGTTTACCTCCAGCCTGAATTCCTTCAGGCGCACACATGTCGATTTCCTTCCCACAGGCGAGATTGTCAAGTGGGAGGCTGGCGACAATGGGACGTTGGATGTCACCGTGAACATCAAAGGGGGGTCAACCATCAACAAGATGACCTTCACCGTTGAGCAACAGGATGTCATCGACATTCTTGTTCGGTTCTGCATGGAGAACAACATCCCCGTGCCCCGCGCAGGCGACAAAACCTGGCGTAGCTGCGACAAGGGCATCACCCTCTCCATCGCGCTTTTAGGGTCCGAACTGGAACGCGCCAATATTGACCTCGCGGCCCTCGCTTAAACCCGGAACCATTACTCAAAAAACATTGAACAAAAATACCGTTCGGGCGACGCTGCGACCGCCCCGCACGTCTTGGCGGGAATTGAGTCGGACCCAAGCATGCACGCTAAATCTCCCTCGCTGATACCCAATCAGCGTTCTCTCTTCGACATTCCAGATCACATCGCCTATCTGAACTGCGCCTACATGTCGCCGCTGCTCAAAAGCGCAGCGGCTGCAGGCGGCGAGGCCATCGCGTCAAAAATGCAGCCCTGGGGTACAACCTCCGAAGATTTTTTCACGCAGTCCGAAGCAACACGCAGCCTCTTCGCGAAAGTGATTGGCGCAGACGCGGATGCCATTTCTTTCGTGCCTGCAGCGTCCTACGGCATTGCCATCGCCGCCAACAACATTCCCATTGGCGAAGGCCAGGAAATCCTGGTGCTTGCCGAGCAGTTTCCGTCAAACGTTTACGCCTGGCAAAGAGCAGCGGACGAGCAGGGCGCGCATATCAGAACAGTCGCCTCCCCCGCTGAAACGCCGAACGGTCCCGACTGGACGCCCGCGATCATGGACGCCATTACAGAGCGAACAGATATTGTTGCCCTGCCCCACTGTCACTGGACAGACGGCGCACACATCAACCTCACGACGGTTTCAAAAAAAACGAGAAAAGTCGGCGCTGCCCTCGTTCTGGATGTGTCTCAATCCCTGGGCGCTATGCCCCTCGACCTCAACCAGATCAAACCGGACTTTATGGTAGCTCCCACCTACAAATGGCTGCTCGGGCCCTATGCAATGGGTTTTCTGTATGTGGCACCCAAGTGGCGGGACGGACGGCCTCTTGAAGAAAACTGGTTGAACCGAAAAGGTTCTGAAGATTTTGCAGGATTGGTCGATTATGAAGACAGTTACCAGCCTGGTGCACGGCGCTATGACATGGGCGAACGCGCCAATTTCCAGCTCATGCCAGTGACCAAGGCAGCGTTGCAACAGATCGCAGACTGGGGCGTCGACAATATCGCGGCTACCCTGCAAACAAAAACCGACGCCATTGCAGCTCGCGCAACCAGGCTGGGACTCACCGTTTCAGCGTCTGAGTTGAGAGCACCGCATTTTCTTGGCGTGCGCTTTCCCGGGGGGGTGCCAGACGGACTGCTGGAGCAACTCGCAAAACAACATGTCTATGTAAGCCTGCGCGGAACCTCCATGCGCGTCACCCCGCACCTCTACAATAGCGCAGAAGACGTGGACCGCCTCTTTGCTGCTTTGCAGGCCGTTCTGTGAGCTCACGCCAACACTCACGGGCCGACTATCGCGACCTGGTCCTCCTCGCCGTCCTTTGGAGTGGCGCCTTTGCGCTTACCGACCTTGCCGTCGAGACCATGACTCCCGCCTGGTCCGTCTCCATCCGAATGCTTGTCTCTGCAGCGGTCCTTGCGCCCTTCATGATAATCAACCGCGAACCGATCCCGTGCACACGAAAGATGTGGGGCTGGCTGACGGCGCTCGCACTCTGCGGCGACCTCATCCCCTTCTTTCTTTTATCCTGGGGCATCACGCTGATTGCGTCCGGTCTTTCGGCAATTCTCATCGGCATCATGCCGCTCATCACCCTGGTGCTTGCGCGTATTTTTGTGCCAGGTGAAACGCTCACCGTGACGCGAATTGCAGGGTTTGTCGTCGGCCTTGTGGGACTTGTGATTGTTGTCGGGCCAGACGCACTAGAGGGTGCATCTACCGATGGCACACCGCTTCTCGGCGAAATGCTGGTGCTCGCAGCCGCCTTTTTCTTCGCCATGAACGCAATCATCGCGCGCCGCGCACCACCTGCCCCGCTCTATTCCAAAGCCTGCCTTACAACAGGTCTTGCGGGCGTCATCATGCTGCCCCTCGCATGGGCAGAAGCGCCGCTCAATGTCAACGCCATCACGCTTCAGTCCTGGATCGCTGTCGTCGTACTGGGTGCACTGCCGGTGGGCTATGCCACCATTGTCTATTTCCGGGTGATCGAAAGCGCAGGCCCGTCTTTCATGGCCATGACCAACTATCTGGTGCCTGTGCTCGCCCTTGGAATTGGTGCGATTTTCCTCGGCGAAACCATCACACTGCACGCCATGATCGGCCTCGCTGTCATTCTGGGAGGCATTGGCCTGGCAGAGCTTAGACGGTGATCGTGCCTTTAAGATAATCAACGGCCCGTCCGCGCATCACCACCCGATCCCCCTTAAGTGTGCAATAGAGCGTACCCCCGCGCTTCGAGATTTGGCGCGCAACGATCTCGTCTTTCTTCAGACGCGCCGCCCAAAAAGGCACGATGGTCGTATGCGCAGAGCCTGTCACCGGATCTTCCGCAATCCCCACATGCGGTGCAAAGAAGCGCGATGCGCAATCCCAGCCCGACGCATTGTCGCCCGGAGCGGTTGCAATCAACCCTTTGCCTGTCTCGTTGCACAAGCGGGTGAGCTTCGCCAGATCAGGCTGCAAGGCTGCGACCTGGCGCAAGTCGTCAAACACCGCCAGCATGTGATGGCCGCTCAACACCATGGATGGCCGCGCACCCAAAGCCTCAACAATGCTCTCTGCAACCATGGTGGGTTTGGGCGGGTTGGCGGGAAAGTCCATCACGTAAAGATCATGGTCGCGCCCGACCGTAAGAGGCCCGCTCTTTGTCTGAAAAACGATCTCTGTGCCCGTGAACCCCAGATGTGCAAACAGCACGTGGGCCGATGCCAACGTTGCGTGACCACAGAGCGGCACCTCCGCTGTAGGTGTAAACCAGCGAAGGTCATATCCCTCGCCAGCCTCAACAAAGAACGCCGTCTCAGCCAGATTATTTTCCGCAGCAATGGAGAGCATCAAATCATCCGACAGCCAGCCATCGAGCGGGACCACGGCAGCAGGGTTGCCCTCAAACACGCCATCGGCAAAGGCATCGACCTGAAACATCGTGAACTCGGTCATATCAATTCTCCAAACGCCACCAACTAAAACCTCTATCGCTGAGGGCTTCATTTAGGCATAGAGAAAAACAGATACAATCATTATATTGTCACCATGACATTTTGGATAAGAGCATTAGAGACCGGCGCCGGACCTGCCTATCTGCGGCTGGCGGACGGCCTGCACACCGCCATCAAAGACGGTATTGTGCAGGTCGGCGACCGCCTGCCCCCGCAGCGTGAACTCGCCTATGAGCTAGGCATCAGCACCGGCACCATCACCCGCGCCTATGACCTGGCAATCCGGCGCGGAGATATAACAGCCGTGACCGGCAAGGGCTCCTTTGTCGCCTCGCCTGTCATGCGCAAGAACGACGCAGCCGTCAATCTGAGAATCAATCTTCCAGCAGATGTGGGACAAGGTGTGGACCTGGCCGCGGCACTTAGCCAACGCAGCGCCGCGGAGTTCCTCTCCTACATCCCCTTCGGTGGCTCAGAAGCCGATCGGCGGGCAGGCGCGGCCTATATGAAGCTCGGCGGTGTTTCAGCCTGCCCCGACGACCTGATCGTGACAGCCGGAGGCCAGCATGCCCTTACAACCGCCCTCATGGTCGCCACAAAGCCCGGCGACACTATTCTCTGCGAACCCTTCACCTTTGCCGGTTTCCTGGACTATGCGCGTCTCACCGACCGACAGATCGTTGCCATCCCCGCAGACAGAGAAGGCGTCCGTCCTGCCGCTTTTGAGGAGCTTTGCAAAAAGCACAAACCTGCAGCCGCCTTCCTCACCCCCACGGCGCAAAACCCTACCGGCGCAAACCTGTCAGAGAGCCGCAGAAAAGCGATCGCCAAATCGGCCATGAAACACGGGCTCATCCTTATTGAGGATGGAATCTATGATCCTCTCATGCCAGAGCCACTTCCCACTTTTCATGAGCGCGCACCGGAACAGACGCTCTATATCGCGTCGCTCTCAAAGACCGTAGCGCCCGGGCTGCGCGTCGGCTATCTCCTCTGCCCGCCCGCCTTCCGCGATGCCGCTAATGACATGCAGCACTTATTGGGCATGGGTCCGCCACAGGCCATGGCCAACCTCGCAACCACTTTGATTGAGAGCGGGAGGGCGGACGCCATGACCAAAGCTCAAGCCAAGGAAATTGCTGCCCGGCAAAAGCAGGCCCGCGCCATCCTTAGCCAGCCGGGTAGAGACGAACAGACCTACGCGCCCCATCTCTGGCTACCTCTCCCCAATACCTGGACGTCAGACCTGTTTGTTGCGGCAGCAGAGGCCGATGGCGTATTGGTCTCACCGTCTAACCATTTTGCCGCCGAGGCAGGATCAAACGAAGCGGCGGCAATCCATGTACGCCTCGCCCTTAGCGCCGCCCCTGATCGCAAGACGCTGGACGACGCTCTTAGCAAACTCGCAGAGCTATTGGAGAAAGCGCCTGCCCGCGCCAGCAGATCCGTCTAGCGAGAATTACCCCTATCCATGGTTCGAGACGGCCCACCATCTCTTTCAGATGGCGCGCCTCCTCACCATGAGGACCCAGTTACCACCCTCTCCCCTGATGCCTTAAGGAGAAGGCGCAGCCTTCGTCTCGAAGGATTAACCTCTGCCTTAGTCGTTATTCCGACTGATGAAACGGATGCATGTGGTTGAGCGGTCCATGGCCCTTCCCGAAACCGGGCGCGGTCGCAATCGCCTCATGCACATAATCCCGCGCAATGGAGACAGCATCGCGCATCGGCGCCCCCTGCGACAGTAAGGCCGCAATAGCAGACGCCAATGTGCATCCCGTTCCGTGGGTATGGACCGTGTCGATGCGCGGGCTCGACATCACCTCAATGCTGTCCTCGGTCATAAGCACATCTTGCACGTCAGTGCCTTGCCCATGCCCCCCTTTGACCAAAACAGCGTTTGGCCCAAGCCCCATAAGCGCATCCGCAGCCCGTTTTTGATCATCCAGCGTCTCAACGGTCTGTCCAGTTAGACGCGCGGCTTCGGGCATATTGGGTGTCAAAATCGTTGCCGCAGGTACCAGAAGGTTGCGAAGCGCGATCATTCCATCATCTTGCAAAAGTGGGTCCCCGCTGGTTGCCACCATCACCGGATCGACAACCAATTTGAGGCCCGAGCGTGCATCAAGCTCCTGTGCTACCGCTTCAATAACTTCAGTTGCGTGCAGCATGCCTGTCTTCACGACATCCGCACCGATGTCGTCCAGAACGGCCCGCATCTGACGAACAATAATTTCTGGCTCAAGCGGGAGCACATCAGAGACGCCTTGCGTGTTCTGAACAGTAATAGCGCTCACAGCCGTGGCTGCGTACGCACCAAACATGGTCACGGTCTTGATATCTGCCTGAATACCAGCCCCACCGCCGCTATCAGAGCCGGCAACAATCAACACCCGCCCCATGGGCGAGACCGGTGCGCTATCATTATCATTCATCGAGGTTAGGCAGCCGCGTCTGCAATAGCGGCGGTGATATCGCCCACAACATTTTCAACCAGGCCCTGATCATCCCCTTCCGCCATCACACGGATGAGCGGTTCCGTACCAGATTTCCGCACGACGATACGTCCGCTCTCGCCGAGGCGTCCTTCGCCCTCTTTGATGGCGTCCTGCACGTTCGCACACTCAAGTGGAGCACCTGACTTGAAGCGGACATTCTTGAGAAGTTGCGGCACCAGCTCAAATAGATTGCACGCCTCACTCACAGGTTTGTTCGTTGATTGAAGCACGGCCAGCACCTGCAGCCCGGCAATCAGGCCGTCACCTGTGGTCGCGAAATCAGACAACACAATATGGCCGGATTGTTCTCCACCGACATTGAAACCGTGTGCACGCATATGCTCGACCACATAGCGGTCGCCCACCTGGGTCCGCGCCAGTTCAAGGCCGATACCCTGCAGGTAACGCTCAAGACCAAGGTTTGACATAACCGTCGAGACAATACCTGGCCCCGCAAGCATCTCAGACTCTTTCCAGGATTGCGCAACGAGACCCATAATCTGGTCCCCATCAACAATTTCGCCCTTTTCATCACAGACAATAACGCGGTCTGCATCCCCATCCAATGCAAGGCCGATGTCGGCGCGGCGCTCACGCACCAGCTCACACATGCGTTCGGGTGCTGTTGACCCACAGCCTGAATTAATGTTCGTGCCATCCGGGTCCACACCAACGGTGACCACTTCAGCGCCAAGCTCCCATAGGGCAGTCGGCGCAACCTTGTACGCAGCGCCATGAGCGCAATCGACAACAATACGCAAGCCTTCCAGGCTCAAGTGCTTTGGAAAGGTCCGTTTTGCAAATTCAATGTAGCGGGCCTGGGCATCTTCAATACGTTTTGCCCGGCCAATGGCTTCCGGCGGCGCCAGATGGTCCATGATGCCATTGTCCATGCGCCGCTCGATCTCATGTTCCACGAGATCGGAGAGCTTATAGCCATCCGGCCCAAAGAGCTTGATACCATTATCTTCATAGGAATTGTGGGAAGCAGAAATCATAACTCCAATGTCAGCACGCATGGAACGTGTGAGCATCGCAACCGCTGGAGTCGGCAGCGGGCCGAACTGGAACACGTCCATCCCCACCGACGTAAAGCCAGCCACCAGAGCATTTTCAATCATGTAGCCAGAGAGACGCGTGTCTTTGCCAATCACCACCCGGTGACGGTGATCACCGCGCGTAAAAACGCGGCCAGCGGCCATGCCGACACGCAGCGCCATTTCTGCAGTCATATTCGATTGGTTGGCCGTTCCGCGAATACCATCGGTGCCAAAATACTTGCGTGACATAGAAGGTCTTTATCCCAGTAATGTAAGCATTTCCAGGTGAAGTGGGCTTAGGTCTCACCGTCCGGAAATGCGACAACAAAAAACATTTCGAGCCCGGTTTGGCCTGTGGCCAAACCGAAACGGCTCAAATGCGTCCCCAGGAGCGGCACTATATAGCCGAACCCCTGGATAGTCGGTTAACGATTTATTTCTTTGTTTTACGGGGTTAACGCCCGCCAGGTGGCGCAAGATGGCCCCAAACAGCCAGCGAATCCACCAATTGTCGCGGTTCATGCGTCCGGATCATATCCGCCCCGGCGGACGCCACAAAAAGCTCAGCAGCGAGCGTTGCCGCCGCTGCCCCCCCAACATCCGCCCCGGTAAGCTTCCGAAGGAAGCTTTTCCGCGAGACGGAGACGAGAACGGGCAGATCAAACCGCTTCTTCAGCGTGCCCAGACCGCGGATCACTTCCAGCGAGGGCTCCGGCTGACTACCGAGAAAAAAGCCCATGCCGGGATCCAGGATCAGCCGGTCGCGGGCAACACCCGCAGCCTCAAGGGCGCCAAACCGCTCGTCAAAAAACCGGGTGACATGATCCACCATAGAGCCCGGCGGCGGCGCAGCACGGGTGGCGGGTCCGCGCCCCTGAATGGAATGCATCACAATGAGCTTGGGCGATGCGTCTGCGAGCTCCCGATAGAAGCTCTGATCGGCAAAACCCTGAATGTCGTTGAGATAGGCGACGTTCTGGGAAAGCGCCCAGCGCTGCGTCTCCGTCTGAAACGTGTCAACGGAGACCACGGTCCCTTCACACTGAAGGACCGGCACCACCGCTTGCAACCGCTTAATCTCCTCCGCCGCACTCACCGGCGCACTGTCCGGGTGAGAAGACGCTGGCCCGATATCGAGCACATGCGCCCCATCTGCCACCAGCTGGCGCCCATGAGCAAGCGCCGCAGTCGGGTCGAGATACTTTCCCCCGTCAGAAAATGAGTCTGAGGTGATGTTGAGAATGCCGAAAATTTGTGGAGCCGAAGTCATCCGCCGCTCATAGCACGGGTCTTATCAAGCACAAAGCCCCACTCAATCGAGCAGGGCTTTGTGGTCTTGTCTCTCGGTCAAGGGACCAATCAGGTCCCCAGATCAGGTGCCTTGCGGTTCCGGATCGATCCGGCCCACGCCGCCACTTGTCGGCACAGAGGCGGTCGGTCCGCCGGTTGGCTCTGGCGGCTCACCACTGTCGCGATGCGGCTTTTCGCCGACCAGCAGGCCTTTGATTTCATCGCCCGAGAGCGTTTCATATTCAAGCAGACCTTTGGCGATCTTGTGAAGATCGTCAATGTTGGTCGTAAGCACCTCATTGGCCTTTTTATAGCCATCCTCCACGATGCGCCTGACTTCCTCGTCGATCATGCGCTGCGTTTCTTCAGACATGTTCTGCGAGCGTGCCACAGAATGGCCGAGGAAGACTTCTTCCTCATTATCCTGATAGGCCAGAGGCCCAAGCTTGTCGCTCATGCCCCACTGGGTAACCATGGCCTTCGCCATCTTGGTCGCCTGCGAAATATCCGACGACGCACCAGACGTGACTTTGTCATGGCCGAGAATAATCTCTTCCGCTACGCGACCGCCCATGGCAACCGCGAGGTCGGCATACATTTTTTCCCGCGTCACCGAGAACTGATCGGCTTCCGGCAGGCGCATCACCATGCCCAGCGCCCGACCACGCGGAATAATCGTCGCCTTATGGATCGGGTCAGAGGCTGCCATGTGAAGAGCGACCAGCGCATGTCCACCTTCGTGATAGGCGGTAAGGCTGCGCTCTTCTTCAGACTGGACCATGGAACGACGTTCCGCACCCATCATCACCTTGTCTTTTGCATCTTCAAATTCAGACATGGTCACCAGGCGACGTCCACGACGCGCGGCCAGAAGAGCTGCTTCATTCACCAGGTTCGCTAGATCAGCACCGGAGAAACCTGGGGTCCCGCGGGCAAGTGTCTTCACTTCCACGTTCGGGCCAACAGGCACTTTCTTCATGTGCACTTTGAGGATTTTCTCCCGGCCAATAATGTCCGGGTTCGGCACCACAACCTGACGGTCGAACCGACCGGGACGCAGCAGAGCCGGGTCCAGCACATCTGGACGGTTCGTTGCTGCAATCAGGATGATGCTTTCATTGGGCTCAAACCCGTCCATCTCCACCAGAAGCTGGTTGAGTGTCTGTTCGCGCTCATCATTGCCGCCGCCCAGACCGGCACCACGGTGGCGACCAACCGCATCAATCTCATCAATGAAGATGATGCAGGGCGAATTCTTCTTTGCCTGTTCAAACATGTCACGGACGCGGCTCGCACCAACCCCCACGAACATTTCCACAAAGTCAGAACCAGAAATCGTGAAGAACGGCACATTCGCTTCGCCTGCAATGGCACGCGCAAGCAGCGTCTTACCGGTTCCCGGAGGGCCCACCAGCAGCACACCCTTGGGGATGTGACCGCCAAGACGCTGGAATTTTGAGGGGTCGCGCAGGAAGTCGACAATCTCCTCCAGATCGTCTTTCGCTTCATCAATGCCTGCCACGTCATCGAAGGTCACCCGACCATGACGTTCTGTGAGCAGCTTCGCTTTTGACTTACCAAAGCCCATAGCCTTGCCGCCACCGCCCTGCATCTGGCGCATGAAGAAAACCCACACCCCGATCAGAAGCAGCATCGGGAACCAGGAAACCAGAATACCGAGCAAGGACGGTGAACCGTCATCTGCCGGCTTCGCTGTGATTTCAACATTGCGCTGGTTTAAGCGCTCAACCAGGTTCGGATCACCAGGATTGTAAGTGTAGAAACTCTGACCGTCGGAATAGTGGCCTGAGACCGTGCTACCGGACATGGTCACATCAACCACATTGCCCTTATCAACTTCGTTCAGAAGCTGCGAGAAGCTGATCTCATTGGTGGTGGCCCGTTCGACCGGGCTCTGGAACAGATTGAACAGCGCCACAAGCAAGAGCGCGACAACAGCCCACAGAGCGAAATTTTTAAAATTGGACAAGGTGCTTTTCCTGTCTGGAAGTCCGGCCCCACAAGCGGGACCAAGTTTCTACCGGCTAATTTGGATTTGTTCTAAGTCTATTAGAAAGATAGGGTCGCGACAAAGTTTTACTAGACGGGGATAAGTGTCCCCGGGCTCATTTTTCAACCTTTTTCTCTGAAATGTGATGATACATCCCACTTTGGCGCACTTATCCCTCTGTTAGAAAGTAACCCTAGCCTGCTTGGGTAAAAACCCCGTTAGCTCATTCCGTCCTTTTGACGAAATCCGAGCTCAAAACGGGGGTCAGTTGAGGGATCAGATTTCACCCAAAAAGCGGCTTCGAAACGTGGGCGCACCTGTCGCAAAATAGGCAAGCTGCGGTTGCACCAAAAGCTCATCATCCCGCCAGAGCGCCGGAAGCGTTTCAAGCGCAAGTTTTGGCACATCCGTCGGGAGAGGGAGGCCCTCCTCTTTCACCTGACGCAAGCCAGCGCGGCCGAGCGCCTGTACCGTGCCACTTGCTTTGCGTCCCGTGAGACGCACGTCAAAGCGACCATCCCAAACGAGCGGAGAGCCGGAAACAAGGTCAAGCCTCTGTCCGACGGCAGCTGCTTCTCTAAGCACCCGAAAATGGGCCAAACGACTTGTGAACTTAACACCACCCAATGTGCGCCCCCGGCCAAGAGCCTCGCCGCGCACCGCATCAAGGAGGGCTTCGAGGGAGTTCATGCGCGGCGGGTAGTCCGACCCACCCACGCGCTGGACCAACCGTGCGAGCAAGCGCAGGGCAATCTCATCGGGCACATCAGTTAAACAGCCTGTCTCCACCTCTGCATAGCCGAAAGGTTGCCAGCGCACGGCTTTGCGCTCCAGGACATCTGTCGAGAACTCAAGACCGGCGCGCGCTCGGCCCATGGCCTTCGCTGTTGAGACCAACCGATCGCGGTTGATGCCCAAATCTTTCAGAACCGGCAGCGCGTTCCGCACCTGAACCCGCAAAAAGCGCTCATCCTCATTGCTTGGGTCATCGACCCAGCTCTGTCCCGCTTTAAGGAGGGTGGACCGCAGACGCTCCCGGGGAACGTCCAGAAGCGGACGTAAAATTCTGACGCCATGATGCACCCGCACAGGCGCCATCGCGGAAAGCCCATCCACCCCACTGCCCCGCTGCAGCCGAATGAGAAACGTCTCCGCCTGATCGTCCAGATGGTGTGCTGTTAGAAGATCCGCCCTGCCGCGACCTGCCCGTCCCTGACCAGCGCGACACCAGTCCGTCAGCAGCCGGTACCGCACCGTGCGTGCTTCTGCCTGCAGATTGGACGAGGGCTTGTCCCCTTCCCAGCGAAGCGTCTTGTGCGGGAGCTGAAGCGCTTTCGCCCAAAGGGCGACCTGGGCTGCTTCTTCGGCCGCTTCTGGCCGCAATCCATGATCAACCGTCAGGGCTGTGATTTTTGGGACTTCTTTGCCCCGCGCTTCCAGCCAATCGCGCCACTGGCTGAGCAGAACCATCAAGGCAACCGAATCCGGCCCGCCGGAAACCGCGACACCCAGCCGGGCGGCGGGGCCGAGGGGCCGCATCAAACGGCCAAGTTCAGGGGCGGTTAGTGCACGGGGGGACCGAGCCGGAGCCATGAGCAGCCGTCAGCAGCCAGCGCGCGTGCGCTCTAGTTGCGCTCGCTGCTTCACCGCTTGCGCCGCAGACGGGAACCGCCGGTTAAGTTCACCCAATGTCGCACAGGCCTGTTCTTGCTGGCCAAGCGCCGCGAGCGTCATGCCTAGCTTCAGCAGACTATCCGGCGCTTTGGTAGAACTGGAATAGGTGGAATAGCCCGTCAGAAACGCTTCTGCAGCCTGTCGGTACGCACCGCGAACATAGAAGGTTTCGCCAAGCCAATATTGCGCATTGCCCGCCAGATTGTGGTTTGGGTAGCGCTGCAGGAAATTTGCGAACTCCGCCTCTGCCACATCAAACTGGCCCCGTTTCAGCTGGTTGATCGCCGCCTCATAGGCATCTTCTGGCGCACTGCCAGTAGACGTGGCCGCTGGGGTTGAAAAGCTCTCCGTTGGCAGGCGAGCCGCATCGTTCACAGAGACGCGGGTACCTTCTCCCGACCGATCCTGCGGCAAAGCAGACACGGGCACCTGCCCAAGCGTTCCCACAGTTGAAGCCGCTGCATCGCTGATCGCGCCACTTGCTGGTGGCGTTAACACAGGCCCGCCAGATGAAGCGGCGAGTCTGCTTGAGGCACCACCAGATGCGCCCAATTCCTGGAACCGAAATTCCACATCTTCGGCAAATTGACGGAACTGGGACTGGGTTTGTGTGAGGTCATAGGTGAGTTTCTCGATCCGGCCCGTCAGATCACGGAGCGAAGTCTCAACAGACTGAAGCCGAAGCGACAGATCTGCGGCACTCTGCGGGTCAGGTCCAAATCCTGTCGCGCCCGAAAGCTGCCCCGCCTGACCCGATGCCTGACCCGATGCCTGATAGGTCTGGCGCTGGACGTCAATCAGATCCCGCTCAATCTTCTCAAGTCGATTGTAGAGAGCACGAGTCTCGACACTGTCAGGTTCCGCCTGAGCACCCGATACGCTGATACCGACAAAAGCCGCAACACAAACGCCCAATAGACCGGCACGTATGCCGCCGGTTTTCCTAGCGTGGTTCTCAAAAAGTGCCACGTTCATTGCCGCTAACCTTCTCATTCCAGACCCCGTAGTTCAGATGTTCCACAATAGCAGAGAGTTCGGCCAAATTGAGGCCAAGGCCCTTAGGACATCAAGCATGACCCTGCTGGACATAAAAACGCCCCCGAAGGCTCACCCTCGGAGGCGCTAAAACTGGTTTAGGTCTGGCTTATTAAGAACCAGCGCCGCTCACAACAGAGACCGCACGACGGTTCTGGCTCCAGCAGCTCTCGCTTGAGCAAAGCGCCACAGGACGCTCCTTGCCGTAGGAAATTGTCCGGATACGGGATGGATCAACACCAAGGCTCACAAGGTAACTTTTCGCAGCGTTCGCGCGACGTGCACCCAGAGCCAGGTTGTAGTCCCGTGTGCCGCGCTCATCCGCATGGCCTTCCATGGCCACCGAAAGAGCTGGGTAAAGCTTCAGCCACGCTGCCTGGCGCTGCAATGTAGCGCGCGCAGCAGATGTGAGATCCGAACGGTCTGTTTCAAAGAAAACGCGGTCCCCAACATTGACCACCAGATCCTGCTGGGATCCTGGTGTAGGTCCGCTTGGCTGTGTCTGCGTGACTGGGGCAGACGGTGTTGAGGTTGCTGACGCGTTTTCGTCCGGTGTCGAACTACACGCTGCCACAACCACCATCAGGCCGGCCATTGTTACGACCCGCAGGCCGGCATTCAGGATCTTCATGGATGATGTCTCCTTACATCTTTATCGCAGTACGACCGAAGCCAGCGCTTCTTAGAATTTTGCCGCCCGTTTTCAGCGGATACAGCCGAAAAGTAATCTACCCGGGCCGACTTAACACTGCGTTCTTTAACATTACATGACAGCGCCCGGTGAAATTGTTTGTTTTCAACATCCCCGGTCCCATCGCACAAAGCCCCCCAGAAGCCTTACGAAGCAAGAAACCTATCTGTCCGTTGATCTTCCCGCAAGCCATCCCTCACCCATTTAGGCGGATTTCCTGCAGGAAACCGATCAAGTTCCAATCATCTTTTGGTCAGACGAAGGGCCCAGGCCTAAATTAACCACCGATCCTAATTGAGCCTGGGCGACCAGGCAGGGTCTGAGGCAAAGGCAGGCGTATAAACAGGCCGCTCATTATAGCCAGTGAGGTCCACCGACCAGAGGCTCGGCCCCCCATTCTCTCCCCGTGTTTCCCGGAAGAACATGAGAACCCGCCCATTGGGAGACCAGGTCGGGCCTTCATTATGATACCCCTCTGTGAGCACCCGCTCGCCAGTGCCGTCCGGCTTCATAATGCCAATCACAAAGCGCCCTTTGATCATCTTGGTAAACGCGATGAGATCACCCCGCGGGCTCCAGACCGGCGTTGCATAACGCCCTGTCCCGAAACTGATCCTCTGAGCGCCAGATCCATCTGCATTCATGACATAAATCTGCTGTGAGCCACCCCGATCACTTTCAAACGTGATGTAGCGCCCATCAGGGGAATAAGAGGGCGCAGTATCAATAGCGGCTGTATTCGTCACCCGCCGGGTCTGCCGAGACCGCAGATCCATCTCGTAAATGTCTGCATTGCCGCCACGTTGAAGGCTCATGATGATCTTCTGGCCATCTGGCGAGAAGCGCGGCGCAAAGGTCATGCCCGGAAAGTCCCCCACGACTTCCTGCTGCCCCGTCTCAATATCGAGCAAATAGACCCGCGGACGGTTACCAAAATAGGAGAGATAGGTGATTTCCTGGTTCGATGGGCTGAACCGAGGCGTCAGCACCAGATCGGCCCCATTGGTCAGCATGCGAGGATTGAAGCCATCTTGATCCATGATCGCCAGGCGTTTCACCCGCTGGCCCTTCGGTCCGCTTTCCGAGACATGAACGATCCGCGTGTCGAAATAGCCCTTCTCACCCGTGAGACGCTCGTATATGGCATCCGCAATGATATGTGCGACCCGGCGCCAGTTGTCCGGCGTCGTATAGAACTGAAGTCCAGTGATCTGTTGCTCGGCATAAATATCCCAAAGGCGGAACTCGACCTTCAGCCGCCCGTCTGGCTCGACGATCGTCTGTCCGGTCACCAGAGCCTGTGCGCTGATGACCCGCCAGTCACCGAAGCGGGGCTGAACATTCACGTCCTGAATGCGCTCAATGTAAGAGGCAGACGGCAAAGGCCGGAAAAGACCGGAGCGCTCCAGGTCAGCACCAATGACTTTCGCCACATCCACACCGATCTGGCGTTCCTGAGAGCCCGGTCCCAGAAAATCGACCACCGCGATGGGCAGCGGATCGATATTTCCCTGGGTGATGTCAATCTGAAGGGCTGCATGAGCCTGAGGGCCGCTGAATGCCAGCGCTGTCACAGCCGCACAAAGTGCAAGGCCCTTACCTAATCCCCCAAAGCGCAAACCCATCAGCTGGAAACTCCCTCGAAACCCTGTCATTTCCCGAACCATATCTCGTATTTCCCCACTATCACCCTTCAGGTGACCGCAATGTGGCAAGAACGTTAACCGCCCAACATTTCTCTTGGGTCGAAATTGAGATCAATCTCGCGCCAGGACGCATATTTGTCTGCAGGCATCTGGAAAGGCGCACATCGACGAATAGCCCGCATGGCGCTGTCGGCCGCTGCCCTGAAATAGCTGTCGCCGGACAGGAGCCTGGAATTATTGATCAATTGCGGCGGCTGGGAGAGCGATCCGTCGGGACGCAAAAACACTTTGATGCGAACCACGAGGCTCTCTGCGTTGGCCGCACCCGCAGGCACGCTCCAGCAGCGGCGCATCTGAACCTTAAAGGCGTCAATCTCAGACATGGTGAGCTGGGCGGCAGGTCCCGCCTGCCGCGCTGGCTGAGGCTCACTGCGGCGCACGGGCTGTGGTTCTTCCTCAGGGAGTTTGTCCAGGAGAGCGGCAATCTGAGTCGGATCGAAGGCTGGCTTCGGCTCCGCCCGGGGAGGCACTGGCTTTGCCTGCGGTTTGGGCTCAGGTTCGGGTTCAGGTTCAGGCTCTTGAGCTGGCTCAGGCGCCGGCTCTGGCTCTGGTGCTGGGGCGGGCTCTGGAACCGGTGCAGGTTCCGGCTCCGGAAGAGGTTCCGGCGGAATTTCGATGATCGGTTCTGGTTCTGCAATTTCTTCCGCGGGCGGTTCCGGCGTCGGCTCAGAGCGGGGAATGTCGCGCAGGTTGGTGAACTCATCGATCGTGACAAGCTCAACCGGCAGTGCCCGACTGGGTGCAACTTGTAGGGGAGCTGCGTCCGGCAACGCAATAAACATGGCGGCCAGAAGCCCTCCATGGAGTGCTGTCGAAAAAAGGATCCCTGCGCGCATTAAAGCCTACCGCTCAGAAGAAGATTGGGGAGGAGCTTCCGTGACGAGTCCGACACGGGAAAACCCGGCAGCGGAAATCCGGCCCATGACTTTCATCACCTCGCCATATTCAACTTCCGTGTCCGCGCGCACATAGATGCGTTCTTCATACCCGTTTTCGCCAATTGCAAGCAGCCGGGCGACCAGCTCTTCCGGCTCAACAATAGTTTCTTGCAAATAGACCGTGCCGTCCCCCTGGACTGTAATCGTCAGCGGTTCATCGTCACCTTGAAGCGGTTCAGACCGTGTCTGAGGAAGGTCAACCGGCACGCCAACAGTGAGCAAGGGTGCTGCGACCATAAATACAATGAGCAGAACCAGCATGACGTCCACAAGCGGCGTCACGTTGATTTCACTCATGGGCTGCAGGCGCGACCCACGTCGTCCTCGACGACCGCCCCCCCCGCTTGAACCAAGAGAAGCACCCATCTCTATCTCCGATCGTCAAGTTGGCGGGAGACGATGGCCGAGAATTCGTCAGCAAAACCTTCAAGCCGCGATCCAAAGCGGCCAATTTCACTGGAGAACTTGTTATAGGCAATCACGGCGGGAATAGCGGCCAGCAGCCCAAGTGCGGTCGCAAAAAGCGCCTCGGCAATACCTGGCGCCACAACGGCAAGGTTCGTATCCCGGCTGATCGCAATAGACTGGAAGGAATTCATGATCCCCCAGACCGTGCCGAAGAGACCAACGAAGGGTGCAATCGAGCCAACCGTGGCAAGGAACAGAAGGTTCGTCTCCAGCGACACCATTTCTTTGTTGAGCGTCACAGACATGACCCGATCAACCCGCTCCTTCACACCCGCAAAATGATTGGGGCCAGCATCTGAGGACCGTTTCCACTCCCGCATGGCTGACGCGAACAAAGCGGACATGGGATGGTTCGGACGGCTGCCCAAATCCTGATAAAGATCGTCAAGCGACCGGCCAGACCAGAAAGTCGTCTCGAAATTGTCGGCCTTCCGCCGCACGCTGCTGAGCCGCCACCATTTGTCGAACATGATGGCCCAGCTCCAGATAGAGGCGCCGATAAGACCAATCATCACTGATTTCACAACCCAGTCCGCCCGCGCGAACAGCGACCACAGGGTAAAGTCGGTTGCATCTGTCACCAGCGTGGCGTCTTGAATGATCTCGCCAACAGGGGCAGGCGTGATCCCGGTCTCAGCCCGAAGCGACGACACAAACTCCCCGACACCGCCTCCAGGCAAAGAGAGGTCCATCGCCGAAAAGGTTTGCACGGCGAATTCGACGACTTGTATGGGATCCATGGAAACTGCTCTCCGTCAGGTGCCTGAGCATTTTCAGGATAAGTTGAAGCACTTATCCGCCCGAAAATGCGAGAAAACTAAGCATTTGGGCCTCACCAAATCGAGGCTTGCAAAGCATGAATGGGCGCTTGCTCCACGAAGAGAAGCGAATACCCCCAGAATGGGGCAAAATTAGACGAGAGAATGTGTCAAAACTGGGGCATAGACGGTTTTTTGCCCGAAACGTCAAAGGCTTAACCCGATTGTGATGCAGCCGCCACATGGAGAAAGCGCCAGATCTACCAAGCCCTATTTCGACCAAAGATATTCTGCAATTTTTGCTTTACCCAATCGCGAACGCGAATACCTTTTCTGAATGGAGACCTCTCACGTGATGGAAGAAAGCACGCCCGCCACCCATCTGGATGCGGCACTCATAGAGAGGATCAACAAAGAACACCTCATCGAGACTCCCTTAGAACCAGCATATCTCCTGTTTATCTTCGGAACACGCCATGGCGTCGCGGAATTCATTGAGGAGGCCGCACGGCTATGGCGCAATGGGTTCTACCGCCGCGCCATAGTGTCTGGCGGCATCACCCCCGGCGGCACAGAGCCCGAAGGCCGTGTCATGAAACAGCTCATGGTTGAGGCAGGCATACCCGACGAGATCATTCTGACGGAGACACGAGCCTCCAACACCGGTGAAAACGTCAGCCTATCGCTGCCTATCCTCGAGCGAGAAATCGGCCTCGCAAATGTTCATTCCCTCATCGCAATGGGCAAATTGTGCACCTCCAAGCGCTATCTCATGACACTAGAGCGCCACTGGCCAGAGGTGGAAAAGATGCTCGCCCCCATCAACTGGTTCGGAGTGCCTAAAGAAGAATGGCACCGTCATCCGGTTGCCAAACAGCGGGTTCTATCGGAAATAGCAAAAATCGAACCCTACCTTGAGAAGGGCTTCATCGTTGAATGGCAAGGGACGAGAGTGTCCTAGTCAGCCTTTGATGCAGCCGCCACATAGGGGCCGAAAGCCGCCAGCATTTCGGGTGTCAGACGTCGCGGCCGACCATCTGTATCAATGCAGGCCGCCTTTACGATGGCCCGCCAAATGGGCTCTCTATCGCGCGTGATCACCTGCTCAAATTCCAAGCGCGCACCCCGGGCGGTGATGTAGCGGCTCTCCACCTCCAGCAGATCATCGATCCGGGCAGGAGCCAGAAACTCAATCTCCATTTTCTGGATGGCAAAGGCCAAGGGCGGATCAAGCTCCAGAATTTCTGAGTGATGGATACCCGCCAGCCGCAGGAAATCGCTCCGGCCGCGCTCGGCAAACTTTAGATAGTTTGCGTGATAGACGATGCCGCTGAAGTCCGTGTCTTCGTAATAGATCCGGATCGGCAAACGATGAACCCCATCAACGATCCTCCCCGATAGATCAGGCCAATGCGTGTCACTCACTTACCATCTCCATCAAACAATCCACCTTGGCCGCCCTGCCCCGGCACGCCTGAGGGAGTTGGAAGCCCCAAATGCTGGAACGCGGCAGGTGTCAGCACCCGCCCGCGCGGGGTGCGTTGAACGAGCCCGTTCTGAATAAGATAGGGCTCAACAATCTCTTCAATAGCATCGCGGGGCTCTGACAAAGCCGCTGCAATTGTCTCAATACCCACCGGCCCACCAGAAAATTTGTGCGCAATGGTGGTGAGATAACGATGATCAAGACCATCAAGACCCAGACGGTCCACCTCAAGGCGGGTGAGCGCTTTGTCCGCAAGGTCCGCATCAATCTGCACCGCGTCTGCCACCGCCGCAAAATCCCGTACGCGTCTGAGCAACCGTCCGGCGATCCGTGGTGTGCCCCGCGCACGTCGCGCAATTTCAAGTGCCCCATCGTCGGTGATCTTCATACCCATCACACCTGCGCCCCGTCGCACGATCAACTCCAGCTCATCCACCTCATAGAAGTTAAGACGAAGAGGAATGCCAAAACGATCTCTGAGCGGTGTTGTGAGAAGCCCGGTCCGCGTTGTCGCACCGACAAGGGTAAAAGGGGCGAGTTCAATCTTTACCGACCGTGCCGCAGGTCCTTCCCCGATGATGAGATCAAGCTCGAAATCTTCCATCGCGGGATAGAGGATTTCTTCAACGGCGGGGTTGAGCCGGTGGATTTCATCAATGAAGAGCACGTCGCGCTCATCCAAATTAGTCAGCAGCGCCGCAAGGTCGCCTGCCTTCGCGATCACCGGTCCGGAGGTTGATCGGAAGTTGACACCGAGCTCCCGTGCGACAATTTGAGCAAGCGTTGTTTTGCCGAGACCCGGCGGGCCCGCAAACAACACGTGATCCAGTGCTTCCTTGCGCTTGGCCGCCGCTTCGATAAAGACAGACAGGTTTTCCCGCGCCTGACGCTGGCCAGTAAATTCCGACAGGTGTTGTGGACGAAGCTGCGCTTCGCTCATATCTTCTTCATGGGGCGCACCGCCCACCAAACGCTCGCTCCCAACTGACCCATCACTCATTGGGCCAACTCCTTCAAGCCGACGCGGATGAGCGCTTCAGCACTTGCATCCTCATCCAATTGTTTCGTGGCAGCTGCGACAGCCGTTGCTGCCTGAGCATGCGCGTAACCGAGATTAACGAGTGCAGACACCGCGTCACGCACCGCACCGCCTGCGCCGGGAACAGCTTCTCCATCGGAACTGGCCAGAACCGGCGCGAGCTTGTCAGGCATAGGCGCCTTGTCTTTCAACTCGCTGACAATACGACCGGCAAGCTTCGGGCCGACACCGGGCGCTTGAGTCACGGCCTTCTTATCCTCAAGTGCAATGGCATCGGCCAAACCACTTGGACCAATGGTGCCCAGCATCGCCATGGCGTGGCGCGCGCCCACACCCTGAACGGACTGTAACAGTCGGAACCAGTCCCGCTCACCACCCGTCGCAAACCCAAACAGCCGAAGCTGATCTTCGCGCACATAGGTATCGATCAGGAGCGACAGCGGTTCGCCTTTTGCGGGCACCTGACGCAGCGTGAAGCCGGAGCAGGACACGAGATAGCCGACCCCGCCCACATCCAGGATCAACCAATCCTCGCCAACCGCATCCACAATACCTGTAAGCTTGCCGATCATGCGCGTGTCACCCGCGCGTCCGCCGTCTCAACATAGGAGACCAGCGACCGGTAATGCGCATGACAGATGGCGACCGCCAAGGCGTCCGCCGCGTGCTCGCTCTTGGTTATGCACCGCGCCAACAAGGTCTCCACCATCATTTTGATCTGCTGCTTGTCAGCATGTCCGGAGCCAGTCACCGTTTTCTTGATTTTGTTGGGCGCATATTCCGCGACATCCAGGCCGGAACGGGAGGGAACGAGAAGCGCCACTGCACGCGCCTGCCCGAGCTTCAAAGCCGCTGCCGCATCCTTTGACACAAAAGCCGTCTCCACAGCAGCAGAAGCCGGTGCATGATCCGCAATCACGGACACCAAGCCTTCTTCCAGTTGAACCAGACGTTCCGCAAGCGAGAGTTTGCTGCTGGAGGTCACCGTCCCGTTCGCCACATGCGACAGGCGATTGCCGGTCACATCGATCACGCCCCATCCCATGGCGCGCAATCCAGGATCCAATCCCAGCAGTCTGACGGTTTCGCTCATGATCCAGCCTGGTCAAAGCGCAAATCCAGCGCTTACATTTCCGATCAGGCGGAGAGTTGCTCCATCACCGAATCGGACATTTCGAAGTTGGCATAAACCTGCTGCACATCATCGCTATCGTCCAGCAAATCCAACAGGCGAAGCAGTGTCTCGCCCTGATCAGCCTCTACAGGAATGGTATTGGTCGGTTTCCAGATGATGCTGGCGCTATTTGCCGCCCCAAAGGAAGCCTCAAGCGCGCCTGCAACTTCATGCAGACTTTCTGCATTGCAGATGAGCGTGTGGCCCTCTTCGTCTGACGTGCAATCGTCAGCCCCTGCTTCAATCGCCGCCTCAAACATGGCATCCGCATCTGCTGCATCTGCTGCATATTCGATGGAGCCAACCCGTTCGAAACTAAAAGAAACTGACCCCGTCTCGCCCAGATTTCCGCCATTCTTGGCGAAAATTGTGCGCACTTCGCTGGCGGTTCGATTGCGATTGTCGGTGAGTGCTTCAACAATCACGCCAACGCCGGCGGGCCCAAAACCTTCATAGCGGACCTCTTCATAGTTCTCGCCGCCCTGCTCCGTACTCTTTTTGATCGCCCGCTCAATATTGTCTTTGGGCATGGACTGAGCACGGGCTGCATTGATCGCTGCGCGCAGCCGGGGATTATGTTCCGGATCGGGCATCCCCATTTTGGCCGCCACGGTGACTTCTTTCGCGAGCTTGGAAAAGAGCTTTGCGCGCTTCTTATCCTGCGCGCCCTTACGATGCATGATGTTCTTGAACTTGGAATGTCCCGCCATGGCGTTCGCTCTTTCAACGTTTGGAAGTCTTGGGCGTTACCCATCGAAACGCCATTTTGCGCCCTTTATAGGCAGCATGCACATCAAAATCCATAGGCGCCCTGGCGGTTAGGCGACGGGGGCGCAAGCCTCTCTGTCAAACAACTCTTCGTCCCCGTTTTCCACATAGCTGAAACCTAAATCATAAAATAAAATATTCATTTTCCATTAACCTATCTGTGGTTGTATTAAAAAATAGATACAACTTCTCGGAGTATCTGGTTAGAGGCCAAGGGACGCGACGTCAACTTGGGAAAGTGGATACATCAAGACCGCCAGTGGGCGCGCCCATAGTCAATACCAAAGACGTGGGGATTTTTGAGACCAGGAGGGGAATAACCAATGTTCAAGAAAAGAAGTGCAGCCGCGGCAACCGCTGACGTGATCAGCATCACGCCTGCTCAGGAAGCGCGAAGCGTGGATGGCGAGACCCTCCTGACCATGCTGGACAACATGCCCATCAACGTCATGATGGCCGACCCGGTGGACCTGAAGATCAACTACATCAACAAGACCAGTATCGAAACGCTCAAAACAGTACGTGACCTTCTTCCTCACGAAGTCGACCCTGAAAACATGATCGGCGTTTGCATCGACGTCTTCCACAAGCAACCGTCTCATCAGCGCGGTCTTCTGGCAGATCCAAGAAATCTGCCACACAACGCCAAGATCAAGCTGGGCCCAGAAACACTGGATCTCAACGTGTCCGCTGTCCACGACAATGCAGGCACCTATGTAGGGGCCATGGTCACCTGGAGCGTTGTGACGCAACTTCAAAATGCGATCACCGACTTCGAAACCAACGTGAAGGCCATCGTGTCCGACGTCGGCAATAAATCTACAGAGATGAAAGGCATGGCAGAGTCTCTGGCAGAAACAGCAGAACAAAGCACCAAACAGGCAAGCACCGTTGCAGCGGCAGCCGAAGAAACCACCGCCAACGTTCAAACGGTTGCAAGTGCCGCTGAAGAAATGTCCAACTCGATCAGCGAAATCACCCGGCAGGTCGCAGACAGTTCCAGCATCGCGCAGGAAGCTGTCGCAGAAGCCGAACGAACAAACAGCACCGTTCAGGGTCTGGTCGCAGCCTCAGAAAAAATTGGCGAAGTCGTAAACCTCATCCAGGACATTGCGAGCCAGACCAATCTCCTCGCCTTGAACGCAACGATTGAAGCCGCCCGCGCAGGCGAAGCCGGCAAAGGATTTGCGGTTGTGGCCGCAGAAGTAAAAGAGCTCTCCAGCCAAACAGCCAAAGCGACCGAAGAAATCGCCACGCAGATTGGCACCATTCAACAGGAGACGGAGGGCGCCGTTGATGCGATCGAGTCAATCGGCACGACGATCCAGAAAATCAACGAGATCGCCTCATCAATTGCTGCCTCTGTCGAAGAACAAAGCGCCGCAACAACGGAGATCAGCCGCAATGTCCAGGAAGCCGCAACAGGCACACAGGACGTGTCCTCCAACATCGGAACGGTGACGCAAGCCGCCGCCGATACCGGTGAGGCTGCGGGGCAGGTCCTTCAAAGCTCAGCAGAACTAAACAGCCAGGCTGATGTGCTTGGAGAAGAAGTCGAGAAATTCCTGATCGAAGTCAAAAAACTCTAACCACCCTTGCGACAGCGCCCTGAGATAGCTCTGATCCTGACCCGCCACCCGTATGGGGTCAGAGCTTGAGTACCGTCTGATCCCCGACGGTGCACGACACCCCGCCTCACCGCACCACCCTGTGCTGAGGCGGGGACTTTTTTTGTGTGGGCAAAAGAACAACCGATAGACCGCTAACTAACAATCCGCCAACTGCCATCTGCCTCCCGACATGCCGTGCCATAGGCCTGCTCCGTTCTCCCACCAACCGTAATTGTCTGTTGATATTCACGACAATATTGACCTTGAGGAGTTTGGTAGGCAGGTTTTGGTGTGACGGCACCGTAATGCCCGTTATCGGGATTGCGCCAAGTTTGCGCAGTCCCCGACGGGCCGTATTCCAGCGCATGTCCTGTCGTCCGCTCCAGATAAAGCCTATCTGCGCGATCTAGCGAGCGCCCAACTTCGCCACCCGCCATTGAACCCAACAAGGTGCCGATCCCAACCGCTACCAAGCGACCAGATCCAGACCCGATTGCCGATCCCGCAAGGCCACCGGCAATGGCACCGCCAACGGTCCCAATCTGTTGCTTAGGCCCGGCACCCGGCTCGCAGGCCGCAAGTCCGAGGGTAAGAACAGCGACAAAACCAATTTTCAGCATGTTCATTTTTCAACTCCTTAACGGTGCAGGTGACTGACGTCAGGCCAGAGCCACGTTCAGAGCCCCCACATGCAGTTTATCGCAAAGCCTTGAAAGATATTAGACTTAGATCAATCGAGGTAGCTTGTTTCAGCGCCAAATAAAGTTGGCCCAAAAGGCGCTATCACTTTTCCGGCACCATTGCGCCAACTCCCGGCACTATAGATCCAAGGGCACGCAGCGAGACAAAAGTAATCGACGACGCAAGCACAACAAGCGGCGTGTAAAGCCAAATTTCGGGCGTCTTGATGATTGTGACAAGATCATCACGCCAGATACCCTCAGAAAAATTTCTAGAAAATGTCATCGTCTTCTGAGTATTGCTTCGCTCAAAGAGGCAAGAGTTCTTTCAACCGACCCCCAACCCGCACCGGATCGACCTTGAGTGCCAAGCCCGTCTTGTCATCGGTTTCAACCAGCACACCACAGACCGTTGCAGCCCCCGACGCGGGTGTAAAGCGCCCGCTGGGAATTTTGCGGGTAAACCGGTTGATCGGCTCATCCTTTTCCATGCCGATAACGGAATTATAGTCCCCGCACATACCTGCATCTGTCTGATAGGCTGTGCCGCCATCAAATATCTGCGCGTCCGCAGTTGGCACATGGCTGTGCGTGCCGACCACCAGGCTCGCGCGCCCATCGCAGAAATGGCCCATGGCCATTTTCTCAGAGGTCGCTTCCGCGTGCATGTCAACGATAATGGCGTCTGCCACCATTCCCAACGGGCATTCCTCAAGCGCCTCATCGACACTTGCAAAAGGATCATCCAACGCATTCATAAAGACGCTGCCGAGCACATTCACCACCATCACACGGCGACCATCAGAGGTTTCGAACAGATCACTTCCTTTGCCAGGCGTGCCTTGCGGGTAGTTGCGAGGCCGGATCAACCGCGACTCTCGCTCGATATGAACAAGCGCTTCTTTTTGATCCCAGGCATGATTGCCAAGCGTGATGACGTCAGCGCCCGCATCAAAGACCTGATCGCTGATAGAGCCCGTGATGCCAAACCCGCCAGCGGCATTCTCTCCATTCACGACGACAAAATCAGCTTTGAGATCTGAGCGCAGGCGCGGCAATGCCGCAATGGCGGCATCCCGACCGGTCCGGCCAACCAGATCACCCAAAAACAATAGTCTCACAAACTAGTCCTTTCAGAGCATTTCCAGTTGAAGTTGAAGCACTTCAACGTCCGGAAATGCGGCACAATAGATAGTTAGAGCGGTTTTCGTGAATCACAATCCAAATGAGAACTGCTCTAAAAGCGGCGACTGCCTTTTTCGGTAACCACCCAATCCAAAGGCTGGTCATACACATCCTGCGGCAGCGTGTCATATTCCTGGACCGAATAAGCGATGCCGACGGCGAGACAAGGGCGTTTGGCCCGAAGCGCTTCCAGTGTGCGGTCGTAAAAGCCACCACCATAGCCCAAGCGAAATCCATTCAAATCAAAGGCGACGAGCGGAATAAGCAGAATATCAGGGATAATCTCAGCCGCCTTTTTAACCGGCACCTGCGTCCCAAAGGCGCCCTCATCTGTTTTATCTCCAGGCGTCCATCTGAAAAAGCGCAGCGCCTTGTCAGCACCAGTCACCCGCGGCAGCGCGCAGGTATGCCCGAGCTGACCAAGCTCGCTCATCAGCGGAATTGGGTCAGCCTCCGAGCGGATCGGAAAATACCCGGCGATAGAGGCACCTGACGTTCGCGGCACATCAGCCAGGAAATGGTCGAGAATGGCTTGCCCCACCGCCTCGCCAAGGGATTTCCGTGCATCCGCGCGATTTTGCAATGCCTGCTGCCGAAGCACTGATTTGGAGAGGTTCGCCGTGGTGGAGGGTGTTTGGTCAGGCATTGGGGTTCAACAAAGCTGAAAGGCCGAGCCAAAAGAGACTGGCTGAAACAAAGTGGGCCCACCGGATCGTTGGAACAGTGATTCTCGGAGACCTACAAGAGTAGGTGGGCACCGTGTGAAGCAGGCCACGGCCCGCCCCAGGGACAGTTCCCTAGAGAAACGTAAGGCCCCGAGCAATAGCGTTCCTGACGCATCCGGCAGCACCCGCGTTAATTATAACATGCTTCTGCCCCGAGCGTTTTCAATAAAAGTTGCGCGCTTTTATGGTTCGAAAACGCGGCACAAAGGACAGAGCGTTTTAAATAAAAATTGCGGGACTTTATGGTTCGCTCAGCCGAGACAGCAATACTCAGGAAGCTTCGAGCGTATCCGCCATCTTCTCAATTCGGCTCGCCGCAGCGCTCATAAAGGTCGTGAGCTTCTGCTCGACAGCTTCTTCACGGCCCAACTCGCTCTCATGCGATTCCCGCAAGCTTTTCACTTCAGCTGTCAGAGTTTCAACACGCTTTTGCGCATCAGAATATTCATCCGCGAGCAACAACCCTGCCAATAGGAGCAGGCGCGTATCTCCGACTTGCCCGACAGATTTGGCGAGGTCACCTACATGCCCATCAAGATAGCGCGCCAATTCTCGCAAATGGTCTTCTTCCCCGTCACCACAGGCGACGGAATAGGAACGATCGTTAATGGAGACATTGACTTGGCCCATAAGCCACGTCCTTTCAATCAGAGCTAAGCAAGCAGTCGGTCGATATCTTTTAGCGTTGCGTCAATCTCGGCGGATGCCTTTGCGTTCAGACCATCCAGCCGCCTGACATCTGCGTGAGCAATGTCCAATTCCTCGGCAAGCCGCGCCCTGTCTTCTTTCAGACTGGCGATCTGGTTTTCCAATTCAGAACGCGCTTCCGCCCGCACTTCATGGCCACCCAAAGCGCCCTCCAATTTGTCCAGGGCAGCCGAAAACGCCTTCATGGCCTTATCAAGCTCGCTCATATCATCTTGCCTTTTGACTGGTCTCGAAGCGTAAAAAACGCCGCAAATCGCAGCGCCTAAGATAGGGGTCCGTCACAAACTCGGTCAACAGAAGGGTTTGGAACCAATTTCGCGGATTTTGTCCGCCGCAAGTGATGACATAGCCTCTACGGCCCACCCATGACTTCGCATATTCGAATGCCCTTTCCAATCAGGACGAGGTGCTCGCCAAATCAGGCCAAATGCCCCCGAATCCCATTGACTCTCTATAGGCAGATAGTCATTGTGGCGCCGCTCTGGACAGGGTTTTTCAAGGTGTGCTTAGCATTCTGCATAAGGCACTTTGACCAAAAAATCAGACAGAGCAGGAAGTGGTCAAAGGCCATCTTTTGATATCCTTTTCGTGTGGCTCAGGGGGCTGGCCGCAGAGATCGCCCTTCTCAACAGTCCCGCCGACTATACTGCGCTGCCAAATCCCTCGATTTGGGCGGCCCACGGCAACAAGAGTTTTAAAATGACGCCATCAGAGCAATCGGCAGCGGCCTCTGTTTCCTCAGAGAGCGAATCCGCGGCTGCACCAGCAACCCATCACATGATGGCGAACGCAATCCGGGCCCTCACCATGGACGCGGTCGAGAAGGCCAAATGTGGCCACCCGGGCATGCCCATGGGCGCCGCCGATATGGCCACCGTCCTCTTCACCAAATTCATGAAGTTTGATCCCCGTCACCCGAACTGGCCGGATCGCGATCGCTTCGTTCTTTCTGCCGGTCACGGCTCCATGTTGGTCTATTCCCTGCTCTACCTTCTGGGCTTCGAGGACATGACCCTGGATGAGATCAAAAATTTCCGTCAGATGGGCTCCAAAACGCCAGGCCACCCGGAATTCGGCCACACAGCCGGTGTGGAAACCACAACCGGGCCACTTGGCCAGGGAATTTCAACAGCCGTTGGCATGGCGCTCGCGGAACGACTGCAGCAGGCCCGTTTCGGCTCTGATCTGGTGGATCACTACACCTATGTCATCGCCTCAGACGGCGACCTGATGGAAGGCATCAGCCACGAAGCCATCTCCATTGCCGGGCACCTGGGTCTCTCGCGCCTCATTGTTCTCTACGATGACAATGACATTTCCATCGATGGCCCTCTCAGCCTGTCTGAATCTGGCGATGCACTGAAACGCTTTGAAGCCGCTGGCTGGGACGCTGTCCGCATTGACGGGCACGACGCAGACGCCATAGAAAAAGCCATTGCAGAAGCACAAAAGTCAGACAAACCGAGCCTGATCGCCTGCAAGACAACGATTGGCTTTGGCTCGCCCAATAAGGGTGGCAAGTCCTCATCCCATGGCGCTGCTCTGGGCGCGGAAGAAATTGAGCTCACCAGAAAAGAGCTGGGCTGGCCTCATGAGCCTTTTGACATTCCCTCAGACGTCCTGGACGCCTGGCGCGTTGCTGGCCTGAAGAGCTGCAAACCACGGAAATCCTGGGAAGAACGTCATCAGGCGCTTGACGCAGAGACCCGGGCGGAGTTTGACCGCCGTCTTGCTGGCGACCTGCCGACGGGCTTCGAACAAGCCATCAATGAGTTCAAAAAACAGCTAAGCGCCGACAAGCCAGGCTGGGCGACCCGCAAAGCGTCAGAAGAAACCCTGAACGTCATCAATGCCGTCGTGCCGGAAACCATTGGCGGGTCCGCTGACCTGACCGGCTCAAACAACACTCGCTCAAAAGAGCAGGTGGCGGTTACCGCCGACGATTTCAGTGGCAGCTTCATCCATTACGGCATCCGTGAACACGGCATGGCAGCGGCCATGAACGGCATGGCACTTCATGGGGGGCTTATCCCCTACTCAGGCACATTCCTCGTCTTCACGGATTATTGCCGCCCATCAATCCGCCTTTCCGCGCTGATGAACCAGCGGGTTGTCTATGTGATGACCCATGACAGTATCGGCCTTGGCGAAGACGGCCCCACCCACCAGCCGGTTGAACATCTGGCAGCGCTCCGCGCCATGCCGAACCTGAATGTATTCCGCCCGGCAGATGCTGTGGAAACAGCAGAATGCTGGCAGCTCTCGCTTGAGACAAAAGAAACGCCAAGCATTCTGGCGCTCACCCGCCAGGGCCTTCCCCTCGTTCGTACAGAGCACACGGATGAAAATCGCTGCGCGCGTGGTGCCTATGAGCTGAGCGCTGCAAAGGGAGACGCGAAGGTCACATTGATTGCAACCGGGTCAGAAGTTACCATCGCAATGGATGCACAGAAGCAGCTTCAGACCGAAGGCATTGGCACTCGCGTCGTATCAGCGCCGTGCCTGGAGATCTTTGAGCAGCAGTCAGCAGAATATAAAAAGCAAACCCTCGGCGAAGGCGCAGTGCGCATCGCCATTGAGGCCGCAATCCAGCAGGGCTGGGACCGATATATCGGGATGGATGGCGCCTTTATTGGCATGACAGGCTTTGGCGCCAGCGCCCCCATTGAAGATCTGTATAATCACTTTGAGATCACAGCAGAAGCGGCAGTGGCGGCCGCGAAAAAACGGCTCTAACCGTGAAAGACGGTACGGGGCGGAGAGGCTAAGGAGAATTAGAACATGGCAACACGCGTAGCAATTAATGGGTTTGGTCGGATCGGCCGTCTGGTCCTTCGGGCCATTGCAGAATCTGGCCGCAAGGACCTTCAGGTCGTTGCAATCAACGATTTGGGCAGCGTGGACGACAATGCGCACCTTCTGAAATATGACAGCGTGCACGGCCCCTTCCCTGGCAAGGTTCGCACAACCAAGTCCACAATGAATGTGGGTCAGGGCTCCATTAAAATCACCGCCGAACGCGACCCATCGAAACTCCCTTGGGAAAAACTCGACGTCGACATCGCTCTGGAATGCACAGGCCTCTTTGCGTCTAAGGAAAAAGCCTCTGCGCATCTCGAAGCCGGAGCCAAGAAGGTTCTCGTTTCTGCGCCTGCAAGCAATGCCGACCTCACTGTCGTTTACGGCGTAAACGAGAAGAAGCTGCGCAAGAGCCACAAAGTAGTCTCCAACGCGTCTTGCACCACCAACTGCCTGGCGCCTGTGGCGCAGGTGTTGGACAAGCTCTGCGGCATTAAGCAGGGCTATATGACAACGATCCACGCTTTCACAGGCGACCAGCGGACAGTGGACACACTCCACTCCGATCTCCGCCGCGCACGTGCAGCGTCCATATCCATGATCCCCACATCAACCGGCGCTGCCAAAGCTGTTGGCCTGGTTCTGCCACAGCTTGCAGGCAAGCTTGACGGCACAGCGATCCGCGTTCCAACACCCAACGTCTCCTTGATCGACCTCTGCTTTGATGCAGGCCGCGCCGTGACGGTGGAAGAAGTGAATAAAGCAATTATCAAAGCTGCCGACGGCCCGCTCAAAGGCGTGCTCGGTTATGTAGATGAGCCTTTGGTCTCCATCGACTTCAACCACAACAAAAACTCTTCTACGTTCGACCTGACACAGACACAGGTCATGGGCAGCCGCTTCGTGCGGGTCCTGTCCTGGTACGACAATGAATGGGGCTTTGCGAACCGCATGGGCGACACAGCCGTTGCCATGGGCAAACTGCTCTAATCATCACTCTGCTATGTGGCGCCCCTGAACCAAGTTCAGGGGCGTTTTCATTTTTAGCCGCAAACCGGCAGGTATTTTCGGAAAGAAGACAGATGGCAAACCACAAGACGCTTGACGATCTATTCGGACAAGGACCCCTCACAGGCAAACATCTGCTTGTCCGCGCGGACCTGAATGTTCCCGTCAATGACGCAGGTGACGTAAGCGACGCCACCCGTCTTGAGCGTCTTCTACCAACTTTGAAAGATCTGAGCGCCAAGGGTGCCAAGATCGGCATTCTGTCCCATTTCGGTCGCCCCAAAGGGGAGCGCAAGCCAGAGATGAGCCTGAAGCCCATCGCAGCGGCCTTAAGCGATCTGCTTGGAGCGCCCGTGGCCTTTGCTGAAGACTGCATCGGCTTTGCTGCGGGCGATGCCCTGTCTGCTCTCAGCGACGGCGGCGTGGTGGTTCTGGAGAACACCCGCTTCCACATCGGCGAAGAGAAAAACGACAAGGAATTTGCTGAAGCGCTCGCTGCCAATGCAGAGATCTACGTGAATGACGCCTTCTCCACCGCCCACCGCGCTCATGGCTCAACAGAAGGCATTGCACACCTGTTGCCTGCCTTCGCAGGTCGCGCCATGGAACAGGAGCTCGATGCGTTGGGCAAGGCTCTCGGAGAGCCGGAACGGCCCGTTGTTGCTATTGTGGGTGGCGCCAAGGTTTCCACCAAACTGGACCTTCTCGGCAATTTGGTGGCGAGAGTCGACGCGCTCGCAATCGGTGGCGGCATGGCAAACACCTTCCTTGCCGCCAAAGGCGTGAATGTGGGCAAGTCGCTCTGCGAACATGATCTGACTGACACAGCTCGCGAAATCATGGGCAAAGCTGAGACAGCCGGATGCACCATCATCCTGCCGACAGACGCTGTCGTCGCGTCGGAGTTCAAGGCGCATGCGGCCTCAAAGACAGTTCCGATCGACGCCGTGCCAGAGGATCAGATGATCCTCGACGTGGGCACCGACACCCTGGCGACCCTCGCGGGCCATTTTGAAACCGCGAAAACCGTGGTCTGGAACGGACCGCTTGGCGCGTTTGAGGTCGAGCCCTTCAACATCGGAACAGATACCGCCGCGCGCCACGTGGGCATGCTCACCAAAATGGGAACCATGATCTCCGTCGCAGGCGGCGGCGATACCGTCGCAGCGCTGAATAGCGCAGGTGCCGCCGACGACTTCTCCTATGTTTCCACAGCAGGCGGTGCCTTCCTCGAATGGCTCGAAGGAAAGACCCTCCCCGGCGTCGCCGCTCTCGAAAACGGGTGACACGGGGCCTCTGGTCGCGATAAACCGGCTTCATGACTGAGCCAACACAACCTGACTGTCGCCTCTACCTCATCACGCCCCCCCGGCTTGAGCCTGAAGGCTTTGCTGAAACCCTGAAAGCGGCCTTGGGTGCAGGCGATGTTGCTTGTGTTCAACTCCGTCTCAAGCAGGACGATGGCGAAACCACCACGGACGCGGACACCATCGCGCGTGCCACCGAAATCCTGATGCCTGTCACTCAGGCGGCAGGCGCAGCCTTTCTGATCAATGACCGGGCGGATCTGGCAGCCGAGCTCGGCGCAGATGGCGTTCATATAGGCCAAAATGACACCCTTTATGACGACGCCCGGAAGCTCGTGGGCCCAGACCATATTGTCGGCGTTACCTGTCATGCGACCCGCCATCTGGCCATGGTGGCGGGCGAAGCGGGCGCAGATTACGTGGCTTTTGGGGCGTTTCACAAAACCGACACAAAGGAAGCTATAAGTAAGGCCGAACCGGAAATCCTCACCTGGTGGTCGACGCTGTTTGAAGTTCCTTGCGTCGCCATTGGCGGGATCACAGTTGAGAACGCGGCTTCCCTGGTGACAGCGGGTGCTGACTTTCTCGCGGTTTCCGCTGGAGTTTGGGGCCACCCCCACGGACCTGCGACGGCCGTGGCTGAGTTCAACCGTGTCATCAGTGAGGCCGCCCGGTCCTAAAAGGTCGGTCTCGACCTGGCTAACGTCGGCACCGGGCATCATCCGACCGGAGCGCAGCGAGGATCGATAAGATGATATCAACATACAATCAAGGAGCGAAATCAATCTACGTTTGGATTTCGCTCAAGAGTTTAGAGAAAGTACGCCCATGCCTCGCTTAACCCTCTCCTCCCTTGTTCTGAGCTTAGGCCTGGCCTTCTTGCCCGCGAACTCTGCAAGCGCGCAAACCTTTGAGGAAGCAGCACAGGCATATCAGGCTGGTGACTACACAACAGCCCTGGCGGGTCTGCGAGAGATCGCCCTTGGTGGCAATGCCGACGCACAACTGCTGCTGGGCACCATGCTCTTTAACGGGGAAGGTGTTGAGGCCGATTATGTTGAGGGGCTTCGCTGGTTCAAATCTGCAGCAGATGCAGGCAACCCCGCCGCCGCCTTCGCACTCGCCTCTGCTTATCGCACGGGCGCTGGCACAGCGCGCAACGATGCGGAGGCCCGGCGCTATTTCGAACGGGCGAGCTCAGGCGGTCTTGTGTCCGCCAAATTCGAACTCGCAAACATGTTGGCCGCAGGTCAGGGCGGAAGCGCCAACTCAGACCGCGCTGTCCAGCTTTTTCAGGAAGCCGCTGATGCCGACCATCCAGGCGCACTTTATTCAATGGGTGCGATCTACGCAGCTGGCGAACTCAAACCCCAGGATATGAGCCGCGCTGCCATTTACTTCCGCAAGGCTGCTGAAAAGGGCCAGGCAGATGCCGCCTACAATCTAGGCCTCATGATGGTTGAAGGTACCGGTGTTGAAAAGCACCCAGCTGGCGCGCTCGAATTCTTCCAGTTCGCGGCAGCCGAGGGTTTGGCCGAAGCGCAGACCGCTCTTGCTTTTCTTTATGCGAACGGCACAGGCGTTGAGAAAAGTGAAGAAAAAGCAGCCACTTGGTTCAATGAAGCCGCATTGCGCGGCGATACGCTGGCCCAGACGCGCCTTGCGCGCATGTACTATCTCGGCAAGGGTGTGGAGAAGGACTTGATGGCTGCCTATACCTGGCTCAGCATCGCGCGCCGTAGTGGTCAGGACGATCCTGAACTGGCAGTGCTGCTGGAGCCGGAAATGACCCCGGAGCTACTCGCAAAGGCTGAAGAAGCCCTGAAAGACTGGGAAGCCGCGACCCGCCCTCAATAGATCCTGACAAGCATCCCCGGAGCCTTTTTTCTGCGATTTGATCAGGTTTTGGGTTCAACCAGCGATTCCGGTTGGAACCAACCCCGCTCAAGTGCTATCCAAGCGCCGGACAGGGCATTCCAAGACCCTCAAGCCCTTTGTTTTCTGCCAGCTTTGGCCTAATCGCTCAAACCTGGCCCTTCCGGATGTAAGCGCATGAAGATCAACGGCAACGAAATTCGCATTGGCAACGTCATTGAGCATAAAGGCGGGCTTTGGGTCGCCGTGAAAACGCAACACGTGAAGCCCGGGAAGGGCGGCGCCTTTGCGCAGGTTGAACTAAAAAACCTTGTCGACAATTCAAAGCTGAACGAGCGCTTCCGGTCTGCTGAAACTGTCGAAAAAATCCGGCTTGAGCAAAAAGACTATCAGTATCTCTACGAAACAGACGGCATGCTGACCTTCATGGACACCACCACCTACGAGCAGATCGAACTGCAAACAGATTTTGTAGGTGAGCGTGCAGCCTTCCTGCAGGACGGCATGGAAGTGACTGTCGAAAGCCACGAAGGCAGACCGCTCGGCATTAGTCTGCCAGATCACGTGACTCTGGAGATCACCGATACAGAACCCGTCGTCAAAGGCCAGACCGCAACATCATCCTACAAACCTGCGACGATGGAGAACGGGGTCCGCGTCATGGTGCCGCCCTTCGTCAACACGGGCGACAAAATTGTTGTCGACACAAACGAAGTCACTTATGTGAAACGCGCTGAATAGCACGACCGCACGAGACGACCCGACCGACTATCCTCTGACCCGAAGGCACCCCATATGAGCCGCCACTCTCCTACCCTCACTGTGATGGTGCAGGCTGCCCGCAAGGCCGCCCGGACACTGATCCGCGACTTTGGGGAAGTGGAAAACCTTCAGGTGTCGGTTAAAGGCCCCGGCGACTTCGTCTCTGCAGCTGACCTGCGCGCGGAGGAAACTCTGCGCGAAGAACTCACGCGCGCCCGGCCTGGATACGGTTTTTTGCTTGAGGAAGGGGGCACTGTTGAGGGAACAGACAAAAGCCATCGCTGGATCATCGACCCGCTGGACGGCACCACCAATTTCCTTCACGGCATCCCACTCTTTGCGATCAACATCGCGCTGGAACGAGAAGGCGAGATCATTGCCGGTCTCACCTACAACCCAATTTCCGATGAACTCTTCTGGGCGGAAAAAGGGAAAGGCGCATTTGTGAATGACCGGCGCCTGCGTGTCGCCGCCCGTCGTGATCTATCGCAAGCGGTTGTTTGCACCGGAATTCCACATATTGGCTGGAAGAACCACGGTGTGTTCTCGCAGCAGCTCGCAGAAATTATGCCGCAGGTTGCCGGTGTGCGCCGCACGGGCTCCTGCGCCATCGATATGGCTTTCGTCGCTGCCGGTCGGTTTGATGCTTATTGGGAAAGCGGTCTGAATGCCTGGGACCTGGCCGCAGGCATTATTCTCGTCCGCGAAGCTGGTGGCACCATCACCGACCTCAATAACAAGTCGGATATTCTGGGCACTGGAAGTGTGCTGGCGACCAATGAAACGCTGCACCGGCCTCTGATGAATATCCTGAAAAAAGCTGGGACTATCTGACGGGCACCCGCTCGCCCCAATTCTGCCCCCTTCTTGCTCAACCTTGGCCCCTTAACCTTGGGATGGGAAAATATCCGTCTGAGACTGGCAGCGCCTGCAAGAGGCGGCAATAATGTTGAGTGAGTCGGAGTTGGCGCCTGAGCGCCGCTAGAGCATGTCCAGCTGACGTTGACGCACTTGAGTGCCCAAAACTTTTGGCGGAGATGCAACGGACTAAGGGGCTTAGAGCCCGGAGAGCAAGGACCGTTAAGAATGCGCCCAGCAGGCCACACCACCCTCATTGTTCCAGCTCTTTTCTTTGCGCTGATGTCCACATCAGCACATGCAGATGTGGACATCGATCTGACTGCCATCGGTGGCCGGACAGAGGCAGACGCACGCATCGCACCGGGAAAGGCGCCGGTTCAGCTACGCTTTCCCGGCGAAAGCCCACCAACACGGATATTGCTCACACCACCCGCGTCGGTGCGCCAATCACAAGAAACGCCAAAAATTTTGGGACCTGCTGACGCGAAAGCTGTTGACGCACAACCAGCGACAGCTACACCGGTTCCGGAGCGCGTTCCACCGCCAGCCACAAGAACCGCCGCACCGGCGCCACAAAATGTCGCCCCCCGTCCTGTTCCCGCCGTTGAACAGGCAACACAAAACGTCCTGACTACGCCGCCGGTGACGCTGCAAGCACCTGCTGCCGCAACGACAGCTTTGACACTTTTTGTGTCCCCTGTCCCGACCGCGCCGAGCGCAGCGCCCGTCTCCCCGGTTTCCGCGCCAACACCAACGCCGACAGAAGCAGAGACAGTCCAGGAGCCGCCCGTTCAGGTTGCAAGCCTTCCTGCCCCGCAATCAGCAAGCCATCGTCTGGCTTTTGACGGCAACTCGGCAGATATTCTTGGCAGGACCCGTGACGAGCTGGAGATGATCGCAACGGAGCTGATGCGTCATAATGACCGGATCGAGATCCAGGCCTTTGCGGGAACAGCCGGAGACATAAGTTCCGATGCGCGCCGTCTGTCCCTCAAGCGGGCCCTTAATGTGCGCAAATTCCTCGTCGAACGAGGCGTGTTGCAAAGCCGCATTGACGTCCGAGCACTTGGCGGCACCCGTGACAGTGGCCTGGCCAATCGGGTCGATATTCTGTTGAGCAGTCAGTAACCACAAGCAATCCGAGGGGGTGAGAATATGGACAGTCAGGATGGTGTGACCCTTTCACGACCCCGCCCCTATCTCACCCGCATGCTGCTCTTCTTAACGCTGGTGGGCTTTCTCGGCCTTATTCTCCTGCCGCAATTCTCCGAAGCCTTTATGGCCAACCCCGGCCTCAACGGCTTGATCGTCGGTGTACTCATCATCGGCGCCCTCTACACTTTTCGTCAGATCCTGGTTCTGGGTCCGGAAATCCGCTGGGTGAATTCCTTTAGGCGGTCTGATCCAGGCCTCGCGCTTCCAAAGCCGCCCAAACTTCTGGCCCCCATGGCCACCATGTTCGGCAATCGCACCACCCATGTGGTGCTAAGTGCGCTCTCTATGCGCTCTCTGCTCGACAGCCTGGCCTCGCGCCTCGAAGAACAGCGTGAAATCTCCCGCTACATGATCGGGCTTCTGATCTTCTTGGGCCTTCTGGGCACCTTCTGGGGCCTGCTTGCCACTGTCTCTTCAATCGCGGGCACACTCGATTCCCTTGATGTCGACGCCACAGACAGCCTCACGGTCTTCAGCACGCTTCGCGAAGGCTTACAAGAGCCACTCCGGGGCATGGGCACAGCATTCTCCTCCTCGCTCTTCGGCCTTGCAGGGTCCCTCATTCTGGGCTTCCTCGACCTCCAGGCGGGTCAGGCACAAAACCGCTTCTACAATGAATTGGAAGAATGGCTTTCAACGGTGACCGATATTGTCGGCACCAACGGGGACACAGCCCCTACAGCTGACCCCAGCCAGACATTGATGGCGCTCGCCAATCAGATCGCAGCCCTGACAGAGCAGATGCGCGCAGAACAGCATCTGGTAAATGGCCTCGCCCGCAATCAGGAAGCCCTACAGCCCGTACTGGAGCGGCTCACCCGCGCGCTGGAGCAAGAGGGCCGCTAACCCCCGGTAGATCCTATGGCCATTTCCCACCGCATCAGAAGCCGTGCACCAAGCGCTGATTATTGGCCGGGCTTTGTGGACGCCATGGCGACACTTCTATTGGTGCTGATCTTTCTGCTCTCCATCTTTATGCTCACCCAGTTTTTCCTGGCGCAGTCCATCACCGGGAAAGACAGCGCGCTGGATCGGCTACGGTCCCAGGTTTCTGAATTGGCCGATCTCTTGGCACTAGCCCAGCTTGAAAACGCTGACCTGCAGTCAACCGTCGTCTCCCTCTCCAGCGCCCTTGCAAGCGCTGAGGATGAACAGTCGCGGCTGGCAAGCCTGCTCGCGGAAGGTGCCGGAGCAGGCGAGCGCGAAGCAGTGCTCCTATCTGAACTGGATGAAGAGCGTCGCATCAGTGCGCAGGCGCTGGCACAGGTGGAACTGGTGAACCAGCAGCTCGCCGCACTCCGCCGCCAGCTCGCAGCGCTCGAGCAAGCGCTTGAAGCTGCCGAAGCAAAAGACCGGGAGTCAGACGCACAGATCGCTGATCTTGGCCGCCGCCTTAACTCAGCGCTTGCCCAAAAGGTTCAGGAACTCGCACGCTATCGCTCTGATTTCTTTGCCCGCCTGAAAGAAGCGCTCGGCGATCGCGACGACATCGAAGTTGTCGGCGACCGCTTTGTGCTCCAGTCTGAAATTCTCTTTGCGTCGGGGTCCGCCGACATCAGCCCTGCTGGACAGCGGGAGCTTCGCAAAATCGCCGTGGCCATTCGGGAAATCACTGCGGAGATTCCCAGCGACATAAACTGGATCCTGCGCGTGGACGGCCACACAGACGCCACGCCTATCCGAACCTCAGAGTTCCCATCGAACTGGCATCTGGCCAATGCCCGCGCCCTGTCAGTGGTGCAATATCTAATTGACGGTGGGGTGAGCGAACGCAGACTCTCATCTGCCGGGTTTGCAGAATTCCATCCCCTGGCCGAAGGCACCGACGAAGCCAGCAACCGACGCAATCGCCGCATCGAGTTTAAGCTCACCGAGCGCTGATTACCGCAAAAGCGCTAGCAATTTTTGCGGTCCGAAAACAAGACCAGACGAGATCGGTCATTCCGTGCGGGGCGGCGGCATCTCACAGACCAGAATCTTCGGGTCAAAGACACCGCTGACAAGCATCTTGTCGCCATAAGAGGCGGCAACGCTCGATCCCGACAGTTGGTCCCCCAGATTGAGATAGACCGTATCAGCAACACCGCCCCCGCCTTCTCGCGGGATGAGCCGCACAACCTGGCTCGGCGAAATCTGTTTCGCATCCGCCGCGTGATTGATGAAATCAACAAGCTTTGGATGCGCCCCGATCAACAATGTGCCGTCTGGTGCTACATCCACATTGTCGAGACCAGATCCGAGGGAGACAAAATCAACGGCGGTCAGATCACCAGTCTCGATGTTTCGGTCATAAATGTTAAGCGCCATGCCGCTCGTCTCAGTCACATAGACTGTCTTGCCGTCCGGTGACACATTCACGCCATTGGCATAGCTCAGATCACCCGCCACTTCTCGTACCGACGTGCCATCAAAATAAACAAGGTTCGCTTGGGCGAGGATCAGAACATCGCTCACCGCATTCCAGAACGCCGAGGCGCTACCGTGGTCGTTGGTTGCATAGAAAGAACTGTGACCAACCGGCTGCACGTCATTGAGCGCGAACATTCCCGGGTCTTTCACCGTCGCCCGATGGGACAGGATGCCATCTTCCGCCACATCAAACAGCTCAACGCTGTCGACAACACCTGTGTGATTGACGACGGCGAGTGTGCGCACGCCCGCCTCATCAACATAAAGGCCGAGACCATGCGGCTGGAACGCGGCGGGCACGTGGGCCGTCACGGGTCTGAGCGCCCAGATTGAGGGATCGCCTTTCAGGTCGATCACATAGATGCCACCACGCACATTCTCAGCGCCTGCCGTGATAGCCCGACGGTCTGTTGCAGACACAAAAGCCATCGCCCGCTCATGATCAATCACAAGATCTTCAGGTCCTGGCGGAGAGGCCAGCACTATACACTGTGGAGAGACTTCCATCGCCGCGGTCAGCGTTGTGAGCTGACCGGCATTTGTAAAAAAACGCACGCCGATAAAACTCAACGTGGCGATGACAATAATGACAGCAACAACAATGTTACGAGTAAGCGATGTCATAAATTCCCCTAAACCCTGTATTCCGATTGGCGGCTAGTCATTGGCCGCAAATGCAGGCGGCACTGGCTCTTCTGCCGCAAGCGCCAGTGCATCCGCACTAAACTGCAGAGAGGCAAGGCGCGCATAAAGCCCCCCTTCTGCAACCAGTGCATCATGAGTGCCCTCCGCCACAATCCGTCCTTGGTCCATGACGATAATACGGTCGGCTTTGCGTACCGTCGCAAGGCGATGCGCGATCACGATGGTCGTGCGACCCGCCATAAGCCCCTCAAGCGCCTGTTGCACGAATTTTTCGCTCTCTGCATCAAGCGCGCTTGTCGCTTCATCCAAAAGAAGGACCGGCGCGTTTCTAAGAATCGCACGCGCAATGGCGATGCGCTGACGCTGACCGCCTGAAAGCGTCACACCACGCTCCCCAAAAACCGTGCCATAGCCCTGCGGCAGATCGTTCAGAAACTCATCAATGTGCGCAGCTTTTGCCGCAGCGCGAACTTCTTCGTCGCTCGCATGGGGGCGCCCATAGCGAATATTCTCCCTGGCACTCATGCCAAACACCACTGTCTCCTGCGGCACCAGCGCAAAGCGGCGGCGCACCTCGCTCGGGTCGCCATCGGGAAGGGCGACCCCATCAAGCAGAATACGGCCTGACTGAGGATCAAAGAACCGCAGCAGGAGTTGAAAGAGCGTGCTCTTGCCAGCACCCGAGGGGCCGACAATCGCAACAGTCTCGCCCGGACTAACGGAAAGATTTAAGCCATCCAACGCCGACACATCCGGCCGGGTCGGATAGGAGAAGCCAACATCCTCAAACCGAAGGTCTCCAAGTGAGGGCTCCGGTAAGGCAACGGGATTGGTCGGCACTTTGATTTCCGGCTCGATATGCAAGAGCTCCATCAAACGCTCTGTTGCGCCAGCCGCCATCTGCACATCACCCCAGACCTCAGACAAGGCGGCCATCGACATGGCGGCCATCAACGCATAGAGAGTGAATTGCAGAAGCTCACCGCCGGTCATGGTGCCTGCGATAACTTCCTGCGCGCCGACCCACAAAACACCAAAGACGCTTGAGAGCCCCAGAAACATGACCAGGGCGGTGAGCACAGAACGCGCCTGGATACGGCTGCGGGCTGCAATGAAAGAGGCCTCGACCGTCTGCGCAAAGGAGGACCGATCAATCGCTTCATGATTAAACGCCTGTACTGTCTGCATGGCGTTCAGCGTTTCACCGCCAAAGGCGCTCGTATCAGCAATACGGTCTTGGCTGAGGCGCGAAAGGCGGCGCACCCAGCGACCGAAAATAATCAACGGCAGCATGATGATCGGTATCGCAAGCAACACGAGGCCGGAAAGACCGGGACTCGTATAGGTCATCATCGTTGCGGCACCGAAAAACAAAAACATATTGCGGAGCGCAATCGACGCGCTTGAGCCAACCACCGTCTTAATGAGCGTGGTGTCTGCGGTCAGACGGGAGAGCACTTCCCCGGTCCGCATGGTTTCAAAAAAAGCAGGAGAAAGCCGGGTGACATGGTCATAGACCGCCGAACGAAGGTCAGCGACCACCCTCTCGCCGATCCAACTAACAAAGTAGAAGCGCGCAGCGCTCGATATGCCGAGCAGGGCCGCCACCAAAATGAGCACAAGAAAATACTGATCAATGAACTGGACATCGCCCTCACTGATCGCATCCATCACCCGCCGAGCCGCAACAGGAAATGCCAAAGTCGACAGGGTCGCGATGACAAGCATCACGAAGGCGCCAGACAACATACCCTTGTAGGAGAACACAAATGGGATCAGACCCAGGATAGGCCGCACAGCACGGCTCTTCGTCCGCCGCAGGGCTTCTTCTTCGATCGCTTCCGCGACCGTGTTGGCACTCTCGCTCATATATGTCCGGCTTTTGCTGGCTGGTGGTCATCCCAAAAGGGTAAGGAGGAGATATAGCAACAGCGCCTGGCAGAAACTAGGGCCAGACTGCGTCAATCCCGCCGAAACCCTCCCCGATCTGCGGACGAAAGGCCGCAGAAGACCGCCAGCCCCCTATCGTTTGTCACAGCACCGCTGGTAGGCCCACCAGAGCCTTGCAATAGGCCCAAAGCTCCGCTATACACCCGCTTTCGCGGGCGTTCTGAAGCGCCTGAACGGGCGGATTTGGCCACCTGACACTTCTTTTTGAGCGAGCAAGCGTTATGAAAAAGGACACCCATCCTGACTACCACATGATCACCGTGGCAATGACGGACGGCACCACCTATCAGACTCGGTCCACATATGGCGCCGAAGGGGACACGCTGACGCTGGATATCGATCCGACGACACACCCAGCCTGGACAGGTGGCACAGGCGCACTGCTCGACCGTGGTGGCCGTGTCAGCCGGTTTAAGAAAAAGTACGACGGCCTCGGCGTCTAAGCCTATAAGGCTTCTGGAGGTTTTTCCTCCCGGTACAACCAAAGAAGCCCCGGCACGCCGGGGCTTCTTTGCTTATCTGGTCAACAAGCGCTTCCAGGAAAAGTGCCAAGTCAGACTTGCGGTTTTCTGTCCGGAAACGCGCCATTAGAATTAGTGGCGTGTTGGCCGACTGCCGAGCGCCTCCTGGAAAAAGGCTTCCGCCCGCTCCCGCTGTTCGGCCAGGCTCGAGTGATCAATCTCTTCACCAGCCCGCATCTGGGCATCCAGCCGGTCGATCCGCCGATAGATATTCTCAGACCGGATAATCAGGTCTTTCAGCGCATCAGGAAGAAGGTCCGTCCCATTGAGCTTCTTCGCCCGTCCAAGCTCACGGCCACCAAGCGCATATTTGTCAGACAGCGCATCGCTTTCCGTCATATCGCCTTCATTGACCGCCTTCTGAACCAGCAGCCACGCAGCAACCTGCATCAACCTCGTCGTCAACCGCATGCTCTCAGTGGCATAGGCAAGAGCCGTGGCCCGCGGAAGATCCTTCGCGTGATCCCGACCAGGGCCATCCAGATAGGTCGCCGCCTCTTCAACAAGCGCCATGCCTTCGCGATAGGTCCGCTGAAAGAGCTGCGACCCACCAAAAGGCGACCGCCTCTCTCCGCCTTCTCCACCACCGCTTGTTTTGTTGCCGAAACTCATAAGACCACTCACTGTTAATCATGTTGCAGGCGCCCATGAGCAAGCAGACACCAGCACGAAGCCAGAGACCGTACCAACCAAGGACGCATTGCGCTTCAACTATCAACAAGCATGCCATCCGCATTTGTTTCGAATTGAGACAAATTCGGGAGTCAAAACCTGACTAGGGGTTGATCAAAAAAGATTTGAACTACATGTCGTGGGGCAGCCGCTGAAAGACGGAACGTGTAGTTGGAACACCACACAAAAAATGAGCCACAGTTGCCTGCGGCTCAAGTTCTAACAGGGAGGCGTCAAACAGAGTGGATAGGAGCCACTCAAATCCAGATGACTGGATTACGCCTCTAAACAATACATAAGGACTGGCTAACAAATAGTTAAAATTGTGCGAGAGCGCAGTCAGAACACCTAAAATAACCGCTCTATACTTGATCAGAATCAAAAGAACTCATTCATTACAATGACTTAACGAATCCTTTGACAGAATCATCATTTTCGAAAAACGGCCTCTGCGTCGCTCAAACTGCCCTGCTTTGAGGCGATCATGGCCTGCGAACGCGCTATTTCGTCCGTAAGCAAAGTGATTCGTTCTTTAAGCTCCTCGACGCCCAAAAGCGAAATATCCTCTTTCGCCAGCACCTGAAGGCTGTCGGCCACACGTTTGGGTTGCAGATCTTCCGGATCCATTGGCTCCCTCCTCATCGTTTGATCGTGATCCGCTGCCCTGTTGCGCGAACCGCTCAATCATTGAATGGTGAGCCACTTTGCCATTTCATATCCCTACCTCCAAAGACAAAGAGTTTTCTGAATGTCCTCAAATCTTCCAGCCAACATGACCGCCATCAAAATTCCAGAACCAGGAGGTCCCGAAGTCCTGACGCCGACAGAGGTGCCACTGCCAAAACCAGGACACGGCGAAATTCTGGTGCGCATCGCAGCAGCCGGCGTGAACCGAGGCGACCTTGTGCAGCGCATCGGGCTCTACCCGGCACCCAAGGGCGTGACCGACACACCGGGCCTTGAGTTTGCCGGGGAAGTGGTGGCGCTGGGCACTGGTGCCTCGCGCTGGTCGCTTGGGGACAATGTATGTGCCCTGGTTGCTGGTGGCGGCTACGCTGAATATGCCATCGTTCACGAAACCCATGCGCTGCCCATCCCAGACGGCTACTCAATGGTGCAAGCCGCTGCTTTGCCGGAAACAATCATGACGGTCTGGACCAATGTCTTTGATCGCGGCCGATTGCAGCCTGGTGAAACACTTCTCATCCATGGCGGCACCAGCGGCATTGGCACCACCGCCATTCAGATGGCTGTCGCCTGGGGCGCAAAAGTCTTCGCCACAGCTGGGTCCGACGAGAAAGCCCGCAAATGTGAAGAATTGGGCGCAAGACGCGGCATCAACTATCGCACAGAAGACTTCGTCATGGTCATGGATGAGGCCACCAGCGGTCACGGGGCGGATGTCATCTTTGACATGGTCGGTGGCGATTACATTCAGCGCAACATTACCTGCGCGGCACGTGGTGGCCGGATTGTGAATATTGCCTACCAGCAGGGCTCTGTGGCGGAGGTGAACTTTCTGCCCCTGATGCTGAAACAGGTGACTCTCACCGGCTCAACCCTCCGAGCGCGGCCTCTGGAAGAGAAAACCGCGCTCACCGATACCGTGCTGAAAGAAGTCTGGCCCTGGATTGCCGCAGGCCGCTTGAAGCCCATCGTGGACAGCACCTTCCCGCTCCGAGACGCAAAATCCGCTCATGAACGCATGGAAAAGGGCGGCCATATCGGAAAAATCATCCTGACTGTCTAATTGGGCCCCTAATTGCTGCTCTGAGGTCTTCCCAGAAGGCCCGGAAAGGCTTATAAGACCGGTAATCCGTTCATTTTCAGTGGCATACGCCGATCTCAGGCGCCGATCTCGGGGGAAGGCTCCCCGGATGGCCTTGGGGGCAAAGGAGAAGATATGTCTAAGCCGCTCATGCCAAAGGCTGCTGCCGTCTGGCTCGTAGATAACACCTCACTGACCTTCGATCAGGTTGCCGATTATTGCGGCCTGCATCCGCTTGAAGTGAAGGGCATTGCCGATGGCGACGTCGCCCAGGGCATCAAGGGCATGGATCCGGTCGCCTCTGGTGAGCTGACGCGTGCCGAAATTGAGCGCTGCCAGGAAAACCCGAACGAGCGGCTCCAGTCTGCAGAACGCAAACATGAGGTTCCAGCGCCGAAGCCCCAGAAGGGCCCGCGCTATACACCTGTCTCCCGCCGTCAGGACCGCCCGGATGCCATAGCCTGGCTTCTGCGCAACCATCCGGAGCTGCCGGACGCGCAAGTTGGCCGCCTTGTGGGAACAACAAAACCAACCATCCAGTCAATCCGTGACCGGACCCATTGGAACTCCCAGAACATTAAGCCGGTCGATCCGGTGACGCTGGGCCTTTGTAGCCAGATGGAACTGGATGCCGCGGTACAGAAAGCAGCTGACAAGCTGGAACGCGCCCGCAAGAAAGCGGAAAAAGCAGCCCGCAAAGCGGGCACGCTTCTGCCTGCTGAAGAAACGACAGGCGAAGCAACAGCCGATCCATTGGGTCTTGCCCGTCCTGCAGCCCATGAAGTACCTGCCGATCAGTTGAATGTGCCATCCGTTGATGATGCTGATCCTTCGGAACCAGCACCGTTCGCGGTGAGCGACGTCTCAGACGCCTTTACGACAGCGCCAGCGCCGAAGGAAGAAGAAGCGGCACCTGATGCTGACTCGGTTTTCGCGAAACTGAAAGACCTCAAGGTCCCCGAGGATAACGGCGACGACGAAAACAAAGAATAGCATCAGCCCTCACAAGCGATGATGATCAGGGGCTGCCGGTCTGGCAGCCCCTTTTTTTGCATCCTAGATAGCAAAGAACCGGGTCAGAAACGCTTTTGACAGCTGATTTGGATGTATGATGAGATTCGCCATCTGCCCATATTCAAGGTAGAATCAAAAAATCAGCATTAGATGCTGTGAGAACCACTAGATGTCGAGTACTGCTCGGCGGAGTTTGAAATGTCCAGAGTTCAGCGGGAAAACGATCAACTTTTGGGAGGTTTTTATACCGTCAGTGAGGCTGCTCGGCTGCTTGGAATTGGAAGTCGTCAACGCATCTATCATTGGCTTCAAACATCTGTTGACCAACCGCTTATTGAACGGGACTACAAACCAATCAACAAGACCCAAGAACTAAGTTTTTGGGACCTGATCGAAGTAAGGTTCGTCGATCACTTCAGAAACCAGGGCCTCAGCCTGCAATTCCTCCGAAAAGTTGCCAATAAGGCTCGCGAGGAATTTGGTATCCAACATCCATTTGCCCTATCAAAATCAAAATTCCTGACAGACCGCAAACGTATTTTTCAACAGACCGCAGAGCAGGAAGATGAAAAAAAGACGTTGGATATTCTGTCTGGCCAATACGAAATGTACGAAACCATCGAAGAAGCATTGTCACGTGGGGTAGCGTTTGATCCCAAAACCGCTCTGGCAAAGCAATGGAAGCCGTTTCACGAAGAATGTCCAAATGTAATAGTCGACCCAAGGTTTGCGTACGGGCATCCAGTAGTCGGCAAAAAGAAAATCCCAACTGCGGCGCTGTATCGACAATGGCTAAGTGAGGAGCGAGATATTCGGCGGGTGTCAGAATGGTTTGGCACTACAGAATCCGCGGTAGAAGAAGCGATAGCTTTCGAGACAAGGCTAACCGTTTGAAGATAAGGGCAGACGAACACATAGCCGAACAAATAGTGCGGGCAGTCAAAGAAATTGCACTTAGTGACCAAGTTGAACTAAGCCATGTGATTGAAGCTGGCGATCGCGGTGCATCTGATGTGCACTGGGTAACTCAATTTGCAGGAGATGGCGGCGATGTTATCTTGACCGCTGATACAGACTTCTTAAAGCGCCCCCATCAAGTCAAAGCGATATTTGACAACGGACTTAAGGTTATCCATCTCCCGCATCAATGGGCCAGAGCCCGAAGAGACCTGCAAGCTGCGCATATATTGCTCTGGTGGCGACGCATCGAAGCCCAGGTCAATGCCATGAAAGCACGTCAGTGCTATAGAGTTCCTTGGAATCTGAAGGAGACTGGCGCACTCCAGCAAATCAAAATCGACTTTCAGACAGCCAATAAGAAGGTTCGAAAGGAGAAAAAGAACAACAAGAGCTGAATATCGGTTTCTTATTGCGACAAAGCCCTTAGCCGCCTGACACCAACCCCGCCTCGGCCATCGCCGCCGTGATCTCATCCAGGATCGCTGGATCATCAATGGTCGCGGGCATCTTCCAGTCTTCCCCATCCGCAATCTTACGCATCGTGCCGCGCAGGATTTTTCCCGAGCGCGTCTTGGGCAACCGTTGCACCACCAAAGCTGTCTTGAACGCTGCCACAGGCCCGATCTTGTTCCGCACCAGCTGCACAGCCTCACGGGAAATCTCGCCATCATTGCGGTCCACTCCGGCGTTCAATACAAGAAGACCCACCGGCACCTGACCTTTGAGCTTGTCCGCGATGCCCATCACGGCACACTCGGCTACATCCGGGTGTCCGGCCAACACTTCCTCCATACCACCCGTGGAGAGCCTGTGCCCCGCCACATTGATGATGTCGTCCGTGCGACTCATGATGTAGAGGTAGCCGTCTTCATCCATGAAGCCCGCGTCAGCGGTTTTGTAAAAGCCCGGATAATCTTGCAAGTAAGACGCGCGAAAGCCCTCTTCATTTTCCCAGAGCGTTGGCAAACACCCAGGTGGAAGTGGAAGCTTCACCACAATCGCGCCAGTCTCACCTGTCGCCACGGGCTTCGCCGCTTCGTCTACCACCTGCACGTCATAGCCGGGCATCGCAACCGTCGGCGAGCCATGCTTTACGGGCAGTGCGCCAAGGCCAACCGGGTTTGCCGCAATCGACCAGCCGGTCTCCGTCTGCCACCAGTGATCAATGACAGGCACCTTAAGTGCCTTCTCCGCCCATTGGATTGTGTCCGGGTCAGCCCGTTCGCCCGCAAGGAAGAGCGTCTCAAACCCACTCAAATCATAATTCGCAATGAGGGAGGCTTTCGGGTCTTCTTTCTTGATTGCGCGGAACGCCGTTGGCGCGGTGAAGAAGGCCCGGACCTTATGTTCGGAAATCACCCGCCAAAAGGTGCCCGCATCGGGCGTCCCCACCGGCTTGCCCTCAAACAGAATGGTCGTGCAGCCATGGAGCAGCGGCCCATAGACGATGTAGGAATGTCCCACGACCCAGCCCACATCAGACGCCGCCCACCAGACATCGCCGGGGTCAACGCCGTAGACGTTTTTCATGGACCATTTAAGCGCCACCATGTGACCGCCATTATCGCGCACGACGCCTTTCGGCTGCCCCGTCGTGCCCGACGTGTAGAGCACATAGAGCGGATCTGTCGCGGCAACATCAACGCATGCCGGTTTGTTTCCGGCGGCAGCCGCCTTCTCCATCTCGTCTCTCCAATCGAGATCGCGACCGGGTGTGAGCACCGCAGGCTCCTGTTCCCGTTGAAAAATGATGCACGTCGCGGGCTTGTGAGCGGCGAGCTCAATCGCGCCATCAAGAAGTGGCTTATAGGCAATCACGCGACCAGGCTCGATACCGCACGACGCCGTGACAATGAGTTTTGGTTTCGCATCATCGATCCGCGTCGCAAGTTCGTTGGCCGCAAACCCCCCAAACACGACGGAATGAACCGCGCCGATACGCGCGCAGGCAAGCATCGCCACTGCTGCCTGCGGCACCATCGGCATGTAGAGGATCACCCGGTCGCCAACACCCACACCATTGGCCTGAAGCACACCGGCAAAACTCGCAACCTTGTCGAGCAGTTCTGCATAGGTAAAAGTTTTTTGTTTTCCGGTGATCGGAGAATCGTAGATCAGCGCCGCCTGCTCACCACGTCCATTCTCCACATGACGGTCGAGACAATTGTAGCAGGTGTTGCATAAGGCTCCAGAGAACCAGTTGGCACCGCCGCCATCTGTTTCCAATACGCTGTCCCAGGGCCGCGACCAGTCAATTTCCTGCGCGGCGTCCGCCCAGAACCCTTCCGGATCGCTTTTCCATACCTCATAGGTTTCAGCGTAGCGACTCATGATACTTTCCTCCCGGCCTTGATCTTTGGCGCACGGGCTCCGTTGAGCATCGTGCGTTTTCTTTTGGCCCCGTGTGTCCTTAGCTAGCCGACTGTTTCAAGCCTGACAGTGCTTTGCAAGTCTCACGTCCTGAAGATCGGGCGATATGGAGAGCGTGTAAAATGGACATGATTATCGACCCCTGGTTTTATGCAGTTGCCGTTCCGGCTGTCCTGCTGGTCGGCCTGTCCAAGGGTGGCTTTGCAGGCGGGCTTGGCATTCTGGGCGTGCCTATGATGGCGCTGGTCATTTCTCCGCTGCAGGCGGCAGGCATCCTGCTTCCCATTCTGATCGTCATGGACCTGATTGGCGTCTGGGCCTATCGCAAAAGCTTTCATTTGAAGAACTTGGCTATCATGGTGCCTGGTGCCGCCATCGGCATCTTGATTGCGGCGCTGACCGCAAGCTATGTCACAGACAATTTCGTGCGCTTGCTCGTCGGCGGCATCGCCGTCGCCTTCGCCCTTGATCATTGGATCGGACGCCGCGCAGAAGCAGCACCGAAAGACGTCAACCAAACCAAAGGGATATCCTGGGGGGCGGTAGGGGGCTTCACCAGCTTCGTTGCCCATGCGGGCGGCCCGCCTTTCCAGATTTACATGCTGCCGCAAAAGCTCGACAAGAGACTTTATGTGGGCACCAGTGTCATGTTCTTCTGGGCGGTGAACCTGATCAAAGTGCCGCCCTATGCACTGCTCGGGCAGTTTGAGGTTACGAACCTCTCCACATCGCTCATGCTGATGCCGCTAGCCCCCATTGGCATGTGGATGGGCATCAAAGCTCTGGATCTCATTCCTGAGAAACCGTTCTACCGGTTTGCCTACATGGCTCTATTTCTGGTGGGCTGCAAACTCGTTTGGGATGGCGCGACCGGCGCCTTCCTTTAAGGCCGCTCAAGCACGTCCGATGCGCGGCTCCCCACCATCTGTAGCAGAGCTTGGGCCAAACGATTTATCCAGCACATGGGTGGAATCCTCCGCGAGTTTAATCGCCTCGCTCAACAGCGACAACACCCGGATGTTGTTTTCCAACACGTGATGCGCTTCATCGCGATGGTCATCCACGATCTTCCCACACCGCTTAACAACATCGGCGCGCACCGCAGTCAGAATATCTTCCAGGCGATAGCCGTTTTCATTGTCATCGGAGACGAGGAAACGGGTCATGATCGGCCTCCTTTCTGAGGTCTGAGAAGCCCTTATTCTCCGACCTCCGACTTAAAATGCCCTGAAAAAACACAGTTACCGTCAAACAGGCTGATCGGCGAAATTCGCCCCGATCCCGCGAACTTCATGGTAAAAAGCCCCTCAGCAAAAAGGTTAAACAGGGGAGAAAAGCCATGACTGGCATTTATGATCAGGATCTGGATAAAAACGCCGCCAACCATCAATCGCTTTCCCCGATCTCTTTTTTGCGCCGCGCCGCCCGCATTTACCCCGACAAAACAGCCGTTGTTCATGGGCGTCTGCGCCGCAGCTATGCGGACTATTACGCCCGCTGCCGCAAGCTTGCGAGTGCGCTTGCCACCAAAGGCATTGGCAAAGGCGACACAGTTGCGGTGATCTCGCCCAACGTGCCGGCCATGCTGGAGCTCCATTATGGCGTGCCCATGCTGAAAGCGGTGATCAACACCATCAATATCCGGCTTGATGCCGCCGCCATCGCCTTCATTCTGGATCACGGGGAAGCAAAAGCGCTTTTTGTGGACCGCGAATTCGCAAGTCTTGCCAACGAAGCGGTCGCGCTTGCTAAATGTGATCCACGCATCATCGACATTGACGATCCGGAATATGATGGTCCGGGCGAAATGATTGGCGAAAGTGACTATGAAACCTTCATCGCAGACGGCGACCCGGAGTTTAACTGGTCCCTGCCAGATGATGAGTGGGATGCCATTGCGCTCAACTACACGTCAGGCACCACCGGCAATCCCAAGGGCGTCGTCTATCACCATCGTGGCGCTTACCTGCTCGCCGCAGGCAATATCGTGACGGCTGAGATGACCCGCGACAGCGTATATCTCTGGACTGTGCCCATGTTCCACTGCAATGGCTGGATCTTCACCTGGTCCATGAGCGTGGTCGCAGGCACCCACATCTGTTTGCGCAAAGTGGCTGCCCCCAATATCTATGCGGCAATCGCGGAGCATAAAGTCACCCATATGGGCGGCGCTCCTACTGTCATGAACTTTCTGATCAACGCGGACGCGAACGAAAAACAGAAACTACCCAACGTTGTGAACTTCTTTGCCGCCGCTGCCCCGCCACCCGCTGCCACCATCCGTGCACTGGAGGAAGAAGGCTTCAACGTGATCCATGTGTATGGCCTGACCGAAACCTACGGTCCCGCCGTTGTAAACGCCTGGCACGAAGAATGGGACGCCCTCCCTGACGGCAAACGCGCCCAGGTGAAAGCGCGCCAGGGCGTGAACTATCCAGTGCTGGAAGACCTGGCCGTCATTGATCCCGAAACCATGCAGCCTGTGCCCCAGGACGGCGAAACCATGGGCGAGGTCATGTTCCGCGGCAATGTGGTGATGAAGGGCTACCTGAAAAACCCAACCGCCACCAATGACGCTTTCGCTGGGGGCTGGTTCCATTCCGGTGATCTCGGCGTCTGGCACGCGGACTCCTATGTGCAACTGAAAGACCGTTCCAAGGACATCATCATCTCAGGTGGGGAAAACATCTCGTCGATTGAAGTGGAAGACACGCTTTACAAGCATGCAGATATTCTGGAAGCGGCTGTGGTGGCTATGGCCCACGATCGCTGGGGCGAAACACCCTGCGCCTTTGTCACGCTAAAGGCTACGGCTGCAGAAATGACCGAAGCGGATCTCATCGCTTATTGCCGGGAAAATCTCGCTCACTTCAAATGCCCCACAAAGGTCGTCTTCTGCGACCTTCCCAAAACCTCGACGGGCAAAGTGCAGAAATTCAAACTGCGGGGCAAAGCCGAAGATCTCGCTGGGGGCAAATCTTTCATGCCGGACTGACCCGGGGAGCTAATCCAAAGAATACAAGACGCCGGGCCATCTGAGCATTTCCAGGTGAAGTGGACCCGGTTCACCGTCCGGAAATGCGACAAAAAAAGCGGGATGAGAAAAAGTGTAGCGCGGTTTTCCGCCCGCATCCCGCCCCAAATTTTATGACCGATCACGCTTATGGGTTTGGATCGTTTCAATCCAAACCCATCGTGATCTTGTACCCAGCGTTAATACGCACTCAGAAACTGTGGGGACGCGATTATCAGGCGGCTTTGGCCTCTGCCGATAATCGCTCAATCTCTTCCTTTATTCGGAGTTTTTGTCGCTTCAATTGAGTGACCTGTAAATCGTCACTTCCAGGACTGAGTAGCTCGTCCTCAATCGCTCGTTCCAGGAGTTCGTGCCGCTTTTCCAACTCGGCGATGCGCGACTCAACAGCCATACATATCTCCTTATGTCTTCTTCGGTTGACGTAAGAAGTGTGACTCTTTCATACCCGTCTGTCGAGTTTGGCAGAATTCTGCGCCGGATTTTAGTCGAATTCTTCCTTGACACGAATCGCGAAAAACAAAGACCACACTCAACGAACAGACTTGTTTGGGACGCCTGAGATCGCTAGAACGCTTTAAGGGGCCATCGTAAAATTCACCCCAAGAGACCAGAACAATTGGACACGGGGCGCGCGCGCATGGATGACGAAGCTGAGCTCAGAAAAGAGCTCATCCAGCTGAAGCAGGAACACCGGGACCTTGATGGTGCGGTGCAAGCGCTTGAAGCCATGCCCTACCCGAACCATTTGCAGCTGCGGCGCTTGAAAATCAAAAAGCTGGCGCTCCGTGATCGTGTTCTCGAAATTGAAGATCGCCTGACGCCCGACATAATTGCCTAAGACATCATCGCCCGAGGCATCCTCGCGCGAACATTAAAACCGTAAAGAGCTAGTGGGCGGACCGGGAAAACCGTTTGGCGGTGTACATCGCCTTGTCAGCCCGTGCGAGCGCCCCTTCCGGCTCATCGTCAGGGCCAATCATTACAGCCCCAATGGAGATTGTCGCCGCCAGGCTCTGACCTTCCATCAGCACCGGGTCGCGGGCCACAACGTCTGAGATGGAGCTGGCTTTGGCACGCGCCGACTTTTCCGCCGCGTGGGGTAAAATGATCCCAAACTCATCGCCGCCAAGACGACCGGCAATATCTGACTCACGAATATGCGCAATAATTTTGCGCGCGACATCGTTCAGAACAGTGTCTCCCGCCGCATGGCCATAGGTATCGTTGATTGCCTTGAAGCCATCAATGTCGATGTAAAGAAGACTGAGCGGCGTTTGATACCGCTTGGCATAAGAAATGGCGGTCGACAGTTCCCGAACAAATGCCCGACGGTTCAGGAGCGGCAGGAGGGCGTCATGATCAGCCAGGGCTTCCGCACTGCGCAAACGTTCTCGCACAGAGCGCATTTCCTTGCGCATCTTATCCACCTCACCCATGAGGGTCATGATGGCGGTCCGCACGCTTGGGGTAAGTTCCGGCTCGGGAATACCCATGATGGAGGTGCTGTCTTTGATCACACGACCATCCACACCAACCACATCAGACGGTGTCGTATTAGCCGCTGGCGCAGCCCCGCCGCGGAGGGTCGTCTTCCCGACGGGTTTTTTCTCACCAATCTTCATCGCCTGCCCCCTTTGTTGAGCGCCACCTGACCCCTGCAAAAACCCGCAGAAAACTGAGTGATTCGGCGTGACTTCCCGCCCAGAATAGGGCGAAGGATGGTGCGCCGCCACCCCTTGATCGCATAGGCTTTGTGAGGCCCTCATGACCGCTTGCCAAGCCGGACCCCATGCCTATAATCCGCCGCTTTCCGCGCACCCCCGCCATTTTCGGCGCACCGCGCGTTTCGCGAACGGAACCGGACGATGGCCGAACCAACAGCCCCCCAAACACCAAGGGTCGGTATCATCATGGGCAGTCAATCCGACTGGCCAACCATGAAGCATGCAGCCGACATTTTGAAAGCACTGCAGGTTCCCCACGAAGTAAAAATCATCTCTGCCCACCGAACGCCAGACCGCATGGCCGACTATGCCAAGACAGCAAAGCAGCGCGGCATCAATGTAATCATCGCAGGCGCTGGCGGTGCCGCCCACCTGCCCGGCATGACAGCATCCATGACGCCACTGCCGGTGCTGGGCGTTCCCATTCAATCCAGAGCCTTAAGCGGGCAGGACAGCCTTCTCTCCATTGCACAAATGCCTGGCGGCATCCCCGTCGGCACATTGGCCATTGGAGATGCAGGCGCCAAAAACGCCGCCTTGCTCGCCGCGAGCATTCTGGCATTGCAAGACGACGCCCTGGCAACCCGATTGGATGCCTGGCGCCAGGCGCAAACCAATGCGGTTGCAGAAACCCCGGATCGCAATGGCTGATCTGAATCCAGCAAAAGCGCTCCCCCCCGGCAGCACCATTGGCATCTTGGGAGGCGGTCAACTCGGCCGCATGCTTGCACTTGCCGCTGCCCAGCTCGGTCTGCGCGTCCACATCTATGCGCCAGAAGAAACAAGCCCGGCAGCGGAAGTCGCAAGCAGCGCGACCCGCGCAGCTTATGAAGACGAAGCGGCCCTGATTGCGTTTGCAGACGCCGTCGATGTGGTGACCTATGAGTTTGAAAATGTACCGGGCGAAACAGCGCGCATCCTCAGCGAACATGCGCCGGTCCGCCCAGGTCCCAAAGCATTGGCGACGTCTCAGGACAGGCTCGACGAGAAGAATTTTCTGAACGGCCTCGGGATCGCAACAGCTCCCTTCGCGCAGGTAGATACACTCGACGACCTTAACAGCGCACTGGAGAAACTGGGCACGCCCGCCGTTCTCAAAACCCGCCGCTTTGGATATGACGGCAAAGGCCAGGTCAAAATAGGCGACCCGTCAGAAGCAGCCGCTGCCTTCGATGCCATTGCCGGTGCACCAGCTATCCTTGAAGGCTTCATGCCTTTTGAAAAAGAAGTCTCAGTCATTGCGGCCCGCGCCTTGTATGGCACCTCGGCAGCCTATGATGTGGGTGAAAACGTTCACCGCGATCACATATTGCATACAACGACGGTTCCGGCGGTTCTTGATGAATTGATCGCAGCTGAAGCACGGACCATTGCTGAACGCATCGCTCATGGCCTCGACTATGTCGGCGTGATCGGCGTCGAGTTTTTCGTGCTCGCGGACAAGGACGCACGCACCCTGTGCGTCAATGAATTCGCACCGCGCGTTCACAATTCCGGCCACTGGACGTCAGACGCCTGCACAGTAAGCCAGTTTGAACAACACATAAGAGCCATTGCAGGCTGGCCTTTGGGCAACCCTGCTCGTCACAGCAACGCTGTAATGACCAACCTGATCGGCGCAGAAGCCGATGAGTGGATCACCCATGCGTCAGCGCCTCATACTGCCGTGCATCTCTATGGCAAGCGGGAAGCGCGACCTGGCCGAAAAATGGGACACGTAACAAAGCTCAATCGCGGTTTCACCAAATCTGATTGATTAGAACGAGTAGATCACTCGACCTAGTTTTTTAAAAAATTAGTGCCATTCCCAATCACATAAGAAACTGAGAAACTGTCACTCAAGTTGAGTCGGCTGGGCCGTGTATTGGCCTGAGCTTTGAGTTGTGTTGCGTACGGGTCGGGGGACCATGACAGAAAAAGATGACAAAAAAGACAGCCCCAAATCGACAAGCTGTAAAATAACGGAACAAATCCACAATCCCGCGCTCAAGCCACTATGTGAGTTTTGGGATGAGGTCCGCGGGGACAGGCTGCTTCCGCACACCAGCGATGTAGACCCCTCCCAGATCGCCTACATCTTAAAGGACATTGCCATTCTGGATGTCATTGATCCCATGAACATTCAGTACCGCCTTGCTGGCACAGGCATAGCTGAGCGAATGGGCGAGGACCCAACAGGAAACAATCTCATTGAAATGACGGCGCCCGAAACACGCGCCACAGTCTCAAAGATTCTTTCTTTGATCGTATCCCATCCGGTGGGAGCCATCGCGACTTATGAGAACGTCTACAGCACCGGAAAAAGAGCTGTGGTCCAGAGCCTTTACTTGCCCCTCCAAAAGGCCGAAGGGCGATCGGTCCGCATCGTCAGCGTTCACTCACAGGAGGCAACGCTCACCTATGAAGACGAACAGGCGCACTCCACCGTCGCCGCAAAAATTCTTGAGCTCAAATGGATTGATTTAGGGGCAGGCATACCAGACGAGATGCTGGCGTAGCCTGCTTTCCCAACTAGCCCGTTGATCCATATCGGATACGGGCGATCAGCCCCAACGGATCTGGCAACGCATCCATCACCTTCATTGCCTGAGCTCTGACTTTTTCGATCTGCATCACGTCAGAAATGCGGCGATCCAGGAATGCCCACGTGTCAGCATGTCCGTCGCTCTCATCGGCAAACCAGCACGCCAGGGTGGTCGTAAAAACGCCCGCAAGCGTCGCCCGCTTGGTGTAGAAATTATAGTCGGTCGACGTGTCACCGATCGCCACCCAAATTGCATCGACCGTATTGTAGAGAGATTTCGCCGCACTGCCTGAGGCGGGCGGGATAAGCAACGACGTACTCGCACGGCGCAACGCCTCTCTATTGGCCGCGTCCACTTCAAGGCGGGTACGAACGGCAAACGTAATTTTTTCTCGAATCTTCATCGACGCAAGGTCGCTTTTAGCTAAACGGTCGATCATCCGGCGATCACCATCGGCGAGAAAATACTCTGCGAGATCACGTGCGCCATTCGGGAAGGCGAGCCGGGCAAGGCCGTGATCAACCCCCGCTGATTTCGCGGCACGCATCAACACAGCACCTGTCCACCCATCAAAGGGAACATCAGGTAGAGCCGCTTTGAGAATTTTGCCGCGCACGCTTTCCATTTGATTTTTCTTCGGCCCGGTGTTCTTTCGCTCAGTCATCGTCTGATACCTTTTCATTTGTCTCTTCAAGCCAGTGCTTAACTTCGCTCTCGAAGATCAGTGCGCGCATATCCGGCATGCGCTGGGGATATAAGATGCCGTCCAGGTGATCACATTCATGCTGCACCACCCGCGCATGAAAGCCCTGTGCCCGGCGTTCAATCGGTTGACCATCCAAATCCACCCCGCGATAGATGATGCGGCGGTGGCGCGGCACGAGACCCCGCAGACCCGGGACAGAAAGGCATCCCTCCCAGCCCAGCTCCAATTCTTCACCAACCGGCTCAATTTCTGGGTTGATCAGAACGGTAAGCGGCGCTGTTGGGTCAAATTCCTCTTCCGCATCTATCCCAGCACTCGCCCGCGCACCTGGTGCCTGGAAAATTACGACACGTTGAGGAACATAGACCTGGGGAGCGGCAAGGCCTGCCCCGTTTGCATCTTCCATCGTCTCAATCATGTCGGCCACGAGATCAAGGATCACCGGCGCGGTCGGCTCAGAAACTGCTTCAGCGACACCCTGGAGAACAGGGTGGCCCATGCGGGCAATTTTGCGGATCGTCATGGGGGGAATATGGGCTTCGCCCCTCAAAGCGTAAAGTTCCCAATCCGCCGCAGAACCCGGATTTAGAAAGCACGCCCTAAACTGACCCATCGTCTGGCAGAGAAACCCCGGCAATCAGCCAAAATTCTCCATAGCTGAGGTGGACAGGCCCCGATTCTTTTGCTACCTATCCGGCCTCGCAGCGCAGGGAATGCCCTGCCGCAGTGGTTAGCGGTGAAAACCCGCTGTTTTCGGCCAATTTTGGCCATTTCTGACCCAATTGGGAAAAGGCAGGGATAGCTCGTGCAGGTACTCGTTCGCGACAATAACGTCGATCAGGCTCTCAAAGCGCTCAAAAAGAAGATGCAGCGTGAGGGAATTTTCCGCGAAATGAAGCTGCGGAACTTCTATGAGAAGCCATCTGAGAAGCGCGCGCGTGAAAAAGCTGAAGCCGTTCGCCGGACCCGCAAGCTGGCCCGCAAGAAAATGCAGCGCGAAGGCCTATTGCCAGGCAAGAAGCGCTAACCCAGCTTCGAATACCAAAATGCCAAATGAGCCGCCTTACCGGGCGGCTTTTTTGCGTTCAGGGCGCATCGCACATTGTGAATTCTGCTAGGTGCCCAAAAGCGCGGAAAATTAGCGCGACTTTTTGGCGCCTGATGCACGCGACACGCGCTTGGGACAAATCCGATAGGCACAACGCCTGGCACCGCTCAGAATATGCTCCTCCCGGGTAACATCCACCCCTCGACCGACAACGCTCTGGAAAAGCTCCAGCTCATATTTGCAAAGCTCCTGACAGGCCGCCGCCGCGCTACAGACAGGACAATGGTTCTCCACCAGGAGATAGGCGCCCTCTTCATCAGGCGCAGGCATTGAGGCGGCCATATAGCCCTCCTCAGAGCGAATTTCAGCCAGGGCCCCAAGCTTTGCCTCCAGCGTTTCAGCACCCTTCAGGCGCTTCTTATAGCTTTTCTTCTGATCCTCGGTACGTGCCGCCAGCAAGCGTTCCAATCCATCCTCGCCAAACACCTCTCGCATCTCTGTCAGCAGGCTGACCGCAAGGTCTCCATGAGCATCCGGGAAATAGGCATTGGCTGCGTCCGTCAGTGCCCAATATTTTGTGGGGCGGCCCCGTCCCTCAGCCTTTTCCTCAAATGAAACGAGACCTTCTTCCTGCATCGCATAGAGGTGCTGGCGCACCGCCATGGGTGCAACACCCAACTCTTCGGCCATCGTCGATGCATCAGCGGGGCCAGAATTCTTCAGGATTGTCCGGATCGCCGCGCGGCTGCGCCCTGCGCCCCGTGACCGGCTTTGTGAGGAAGCTTTAGACATCGAAAATAGATAAACAGTTTTCTTTAGAAAAACAATTGCAGGCGCGCAACGGCTCTAAGCATTTCAACAAAATTGCAGACTTTTGTGGTTCGAAAATGCGACCTATTGAGTGATTTACAGCTGCTTCCGGTAGACCTGCTCATAGGAATGCCAGCCAAGCCGTTCATAAAACGACCGTGCCCGCTTATTTTCGCTCAAAACACCAAGCCGAATATTGGTAAGGTCCTTATCGCGGAAGAAGTCCTCAGCAGCCTGCATGAGCGCGTCAGCAACACCTGTTCCGCGGGCTTTTTGACCGACATAAACATCATTTACATAGCCATACCGGCGATGTTTGGGTTTCACATATTCCCCATTATCTTCATCCACTGTGCACATGAGACAGCCAACCCGCTGCCCCTGATACTCTGCAACAAAAACGGCACCCTCCTTCGCAGCAACCTGGTCCAGCACCCAATTGAGGTGAGGTTCAGCCGACGCATCAATAGAATTTCGGTTCGCTTCGATTTCTATCTCAGCTTCCTGCAAACCTCCCATACAAGCGGCCAGAAAAGCATGGTCCTCCGGCAGAGCAGCCCTTACATCAACATCAGCCATCAGAAAAGTTCTTCCCCCTGGACGCGCATGGGATCTGGAAAATCACGGTAGAGGGCAAACCGGACATTCTTGATCAATGAGTTGGCGGCAAAGTGAATGCCTTCAACCGGCACTGCCCGAGATGCCACCAACCCAAAGGCTTCATCCAGCTGTGCCAACCCTTCCACCTCAATCATGAAGTGAAACTCACCAAGTCCTTCACCGCCCAGTCCAAGCTTTCGGCGCGTGAGCCGATAGCCTTCGATAAACCCATCTGACTTCAGCTTTTCCATATATGTCGTGAAAGCCTCCGCGAATTCCATATCGCCCACGCCATCTTTCAGGTCGCACCACCCGTGATAAATGTCCATGCCTAATGCCTTTCCCCGGAAGCCATGTCCAACAAATGGGCGACGCCGGGCAAAATTGCAATGTTATGGCGATTGAGAACGTCGGGCTTTCGCAAGTCGCGAACAATCCGTTGCAACACATCTTAGTCCAGGTAGAAAATTTCATAGGCATACACCCTTAAGCGCAGGCGGTACCACCAGGTCCAAAACGAAGACAAAGAGCGTCCTTTCTGCAGCGCGCGCAAACATCTGGAACCAATCCGCGCAATGCGGCCCAATCCACTGCCGATCCGATCAACGCCGTCTGATCGCATAGCAGAATTTTGACGCGCCAGTACCTGAATCTCTTTTGCGAGCATTTCCCAGGCCAAGAGACGCTCAGCAATACACTGCGCCATTTCCGGATCGCCAGTCTTTGAGAACGCCTCTACGTCCATCCGAAACTCTCGGCCAGCCATGCTTTCGGCTGGTAGGTGATCAACAAACCGTCGCACATCAGAATAACGCTCCACATCCGGCGCAGGAAACAGTCGTGGCAGCATGCGCTCAAGAAGCAATCGCCGACGACGCAAAAATGGATAAGCCGCAGGTTCGATAAGGGCGGCGAACCGCCCAAGCATCTCTTCATCAACCCCCTTGTAAAGCTCAGCACAGGCCCGCGCCGCATGGCCTGTGTGCTGTGAGCCTGCCGCCGTCAAACAATGCTCAAACGCTTCCAGCCGCGCATAAAGCGTCTCGGCACCACGTCCGTCACAATAGGCCCGCGGGCTCCAGAACCTTTCAGCGATGGCAGCGCCTCGAGGCCAGGTCCGCATATCCAGATTGCCACCGTGGATCGTCTCCGCCCAATTGGTCATCTCTGCACCAACCATATTCAGGGTCTCCGGCGGCGCTTCACCATTGATGGTGAAATCAATTGGGTCCTTCCCGTAAAGCCACTCAGACGATTGTTGGAGATCAAGATAGGTGTTCCATGAAGTGAGAACCGGATGGCGCGCAAGGTCGACGGCGTAAGCTCCGTCTTTCCAGAGATGCACAATCACATCCTCCGACACGTCGCTGTGCAAAACTTCTTCCCAGCCGATGGGGATTTTTTCGTGCTTCGCCACGAGTGCCGCATAGCGCCCGGTGAAATAGGCCTGCAGATCCCGTCCCCGTTTAAGGCCCTGAGCATCCATGAAACTCTTGATGCGCGGATTCTCTTTCCAGGCAGTCGGATTCACCTCATCCCCGCCTGTGTGAAAATAGGGATCGGGGAAAATCTCAGCCATCTCAGCGACGAACTTGTCGATAAACACATAAGTTTCTTCGCGCGCCGGATCGATGGGAATAGAAAAGGCGCCGCGCGTCTCACCGATCCGTGTTGGCGGATCATCTGCTGCTGAGAGGTCTGGATAGGCCACCTGCCATGAAACTGAATGACCCGGCAGACAGAATTCCGGGACGACCCGAATGCCCCGATCAGATGCGAAGGCAATGATCTCCGCCATTTCCTCTTTGGTGTAGTAGGCCCCTTCACTTCCCTGTTCATGCAGCTTGGGGAATGTCTCGCATTCCATCCGAAATCCCTGGTCATTTGCCAGATGAAAGTGGAGCACATTGAGTTTGGCCATTTCCATACAATCAAGCAGACGGAACACGTGTTCCTTGGCCATGAAATGCCGGGACGTATCAAGCAACATGCCGCGCCAGGAAAAACGTGGACGGTCCTCAATCTCACAACAGGGCACTTGCCATGCGCCATTCTTGTAGATGATGAGTTGCTGGAGGGTTTGCAGCCCGCGCAAGGCTCCTATCTCTGTCGGTGCCGCCAGACGAACACCATCAACCGCAACGCAAAGAACATAGCTCTCATCCATCTCTGGCAGCGGGAACGGGAGCGCAGAGGTCGGTATCGCCATCAGAAAGGGCGTGCCCTGCTCTTCCTCTACGATGGAAAGAAGAGGCGTCCCCGCTTGTTTCAAACGGCTCAGCAGGCGAAGGACGGCGGCCTGAAGGCGCGGCGTCGGCGCATCAATAGAGAGACCATTGAGAACAAGGATATCTCCGGAGGCGCGCACAGACACCGGCATAGGTATCAAATGATCAAGTGTGCGCTCCATGTCTCCCCCAATCAAAAAAAGGGCGGTGTTTCCACCGCCCCTTCAAAACTTGCACGAGAAAAGATGTAGGTCAAAGCGCTCCTTAGAGAGCTTTGACGATTTCCTCGACCATCTTCTTCGCATCCGAGAACAGCATCATTGTGTTGTCCCGGAAGAAGAGCTCGTTCTCGACGCCGGCATAACCGGCTGCCATGCCACGCTTGATGAAAAGAACCGTTGCCGCGTTCTCAACATCGAGAACCGGCATGCCGTAAATAGGGCTAGCCGTGTCCGTCTTCGCAGACGGGTTGGTCACATCGTTCGCACCAATCACAAAAGCAACATCAGCTTGTGAGAACTGGCTGTTAATGTCTTCCAGCTCAAACACTTCGTCATACGGTACATTCGCTTCAGCCAGGAGTACGTTCATGTGGCCTGGCATGCGGCCCGCCACGGGGTGGATCGCATAGGAGACCTTTACGCCTTCCTGTTTCAGCTCATCCGCCATTTCACGAAGCGCGTGCTGTGCCTGCGCCACTGCCATGCCATAGCCAGGCACGATGATCACAGAAGACGCATTCTTCATGATGAAGGCTGCATCGTCAGCAGATCCTTGCTTCACAGGACGCGTCTCAACATGACCGCCACCAGCTGCAGCTTCTTCGCCGCCAAAACCGCCGAGGATCACGCTGAAGAAGGATCGGTTCATGCCCTTACACATAATGTATGAGAGGATCGCCCCAGACGACCCGACAAGCGCGCCGGTAATGATGAGCGCCATGTTGCCGAGTGTGAAGCCAATACCTGCCGCTGCCCAACCTGAGTAAGAGTTTAGCATCGAAACAACCACCGGCATGTCAGCCCCACCGATGGGGATGATGATCAGGAAGCCGATGACAAACGACAAGAGCGTCACAATCAGGAACATCTCAATGGTCTGATTGGCTGGATCGATACAGATATAGGCGATACCGCCGACGATAGCCGCAGCCAGCAAGCCATTGATCAGATGACGAGCTGGCAGCATGATCGGCGCGCCAGACATGTTGCCGTTGAGCTTGGCAAACGCGATGACGGAGCCAGAGAAAGTGATGGCGCCAATCGCGACACCGATAGACATCTCAATAAGGCTGGCAGCCTTGATGTTGCCAAACGTGCCAATGCCAAAAGCGTCGGGTGCCATGAATGCAGCCCAGGCAACGAGCACCGCAGCCAAACCGACAAGCGAGTGAAACGCCGCCACAAGCTGCGGCATCGCGGTCATTGCGATCCGGTTAGCGATGAAAGCCCCGATGCCGCCGCCGACAAGAACGCCACCGGCGATCATGCCCCAGGTAAGGCCTGTTGGTGCTTGCAGCAGTGTCAACGTCGTAAGAATGGCGATGGCCATCCCAACCATGCCGTACACATTCCCCTGCCGGGAAGTTTCAGGCGAAGAAAGCCCGCGTAGCGCCATAATGAAGAGTACGCCAGAGGCGAGATAGAGCAGTGCGATTACGTTCGCAGACATGATGTCGCCTCCTTACTTTTCTTTTTTCTTGTACATGGCAAGCATGCGTTGCGTGACGAGGAACCCGCCAAAAATATTGACCGAGGCCAACACCACCGCACCAAAGCCCAGCCACTTGGAAACCGTTGCACCGTCACTGAGCGCTTCCACACCCACAGCAGTAACAGCACCAACAATGATCACGGAAGAAACCGCGTTCGTCACAGCCATCAGCGGCGTGTGAAGCGCAGGCGTCACCGACCAGACCACGTAATAGCCAACAAAGATAGCCATCACGAAAATCGAGAACAGAAAGATGAATGGAGCAATCTCACCCATTATGCAGTCTCCCCAGTTAGCGCCGGATGGATGATCGCGCCATTGCGCGTCAGAGCCGTGCCGGTAACAGTTTCGTCTTCCCAATCAAGGTTCAGGGCTTTTGCTTCCTGATCGATCTGGGGCGTAATGAAATTGAGCAGGTTCTTGGCATAGAGCGAAGATGCATCAACCGGTATGCGGCCAGCCATATTTGTCATGCCAATGATAGATACACCGTGTGCCACGACTGTCTCGCCTGGCTTGGAGAGCGGACAGTTCCCCCCCTGCTCCACCGCCAGGTCGATGATGATCGAGCCAGGCTTCATGCTTTTCACCATATCTTCGGTCACAAGCACAGGAGCTGCACGACCGGGGATAAGTGCGGTGGTAATGACAATGTCCTGCTTCTTGATGTGCTCTGCCACAAGCTCTGCCTGACGGCGCTTGTAGTCTTCGCTCATCTCTTTCGCATAACCTGCAGCTGTTTCACCGTCTTCATCGTCGCTTTCGACCATGATGAAGGTGCCACCCAGGCTTTCGATCTGCTCTCCCGCAGCGCGGCGAACGTCTGTCGCACTGACAATGGCACCAAGACGCTTGGCCGTCGCAATGGCTTGAAGGCCCGCAACACCTGCGCCAAAGACAAAGACGCGGGCCGGTGCCACGGTTCCGGCCGCCGTCATCATCATGGGCATGGCGCGGGAGAAAGCATTTGCGCCTTCCAGCACCGCTTTGTAACCGGCGAGGTTCGATTGTGAGGACAGAACGTCCATTGACTGCGCGCGCGTAATACGTGGCATGAATTCCATGGCGATAGCCACAATGCCCGCATCTGCATATTTCTGGACACGTTCCTTGTCCCCATAGGGGTTCAGGATCGCGGCAAGAAGAGCGCCCTTTTTCATGCCCCCCAACTGCTCATCATCCAGACCGCGCACAGCAAAAACGGCATCTGCGTCCTTGATGGCCTCGCCAGATGATGCAGCGATGCTCGCACCAGCTTCTTTAAACTCTTCGTCAGAGATATGAGACCCAGCGCCTGCACCTGTTTCAACAACCACGTCAAAACCAAGTCCAGTGAGTTTCTTCACCGTTTCAACCGAGGCCGCAACACGCGGTTCCTCTGTCATTCTTTCCTTGGGAATTGCGAGCTTCATGGATTAATCGCCACCCTTTCACCACGGACGTTCTTGATGACGTCATTGTCTGTTAGTGGGACGTCAGCAAACATACGCCCCACGTCGATTGCACATTGAGCATTTCCAGGTGAAGTGGATTTAAGTCTCACCGTCCGGAAATGCGTTTGAAATAAACTGAGAGCGGTTCCGTTGACCCGAAGAAAGACGGAACCGCTCTAATGCTTGGACCACACGAGGCGCCGTACGGAAATCCGCAACCGACCTCGCGAAAAAGAGACCTGACTAGAGGAGAAACACGGCCATCAAGATCAAAAGCACCGCACACCCGATGGTGCCGTACTTTGTGAAAGCGACAAAACCGTCAAACGTGCGTTCGTGCTCTGCCTCGTCCATGGTGTCACCCCAAACGCTGTCGGATTTTCCTTCGCTCATTGCCCTCTGCCTTTCAAAAAACCGCCTATTTGCGCGGACTATAGCAAAAGCGGCCCCTCCGGCAACCTTCTCTAGTGCACTAATTCTAGTCGAAAATGATCAGATAGGAGAGCACTTGTGATCAGCCAACTCTGTGGGTGGGGTCAGAATGCTCCCAATCCGCCAAAAGCGCCCGGATCGCCGCCACAAAGGCCAGCGGCTGGTCCAGCATTACATGGTGCCGGGCTTGAGGAATCTCGATCACCGGCGCCGCCCGCCCCAGCAAATCGAACATATATTCCCCGATTTCCACCGGCATCAGGACCGAATATTCGCCCCTCATCAGCGCGATTCGACATTTTGTCGCCTTCAATCGGCCAACCGTGTCCCCAATCTCGAACCTTTGCCAGATTTTCGGGTCAAATTTCCACGTCCACCCTCCCTCAACCCGTTTGAGCGAGGTCCGGGCGATATAGTCAGTAGCGTAGAGATTTTCACATGGCTGCGGCGGCGCCAGCCGGAACCGCGAAACTGCCTCATCCAGTGTTTTATAGACCCTGTGGGGGCGCACCTGTCTGTCCGGAGGCCCACCTGGGCGATCCGGCGGGTTCACCGGACTATCGACAATCACTGTCCCGGCGAGACGATCTCCATAAAGAGCACCCGTCAGAATAGCGATAAAGCCGCCAAATGAGTGGGCCACAATGATCGGCGGTTCAGCATTCTCAAAAAACCCAGCGGCCTCGCAGACCGCCATCTGTTCCTCAGCAAACATTTCGACGGAATAGGTATCCCGGAACCCGCTATCGCCCATGCCGGACATGTCCATGGCGACGACGGAATATTCCCGCGCCAGGAAAGGCGCAATGAAGGACCACCAGCGCGCATGGGCCCCGTTGCCATGAACCAGCAAGAGACCAGGTTTCGTGCGCTCGCCCCACTGCAGATAGTGAATGGGGCATCCCTCAACATCGACGGTGTGGCTTTCAGGCTCCGTATCAAGAGCGCGGGTAAACCAGGAGGGGGGTTGAATGACATCGGGACCGACGCTGTCGCCAGGCGCGAGATCAAACGCCTTTTTGTCGACGGGCTGATCAACGACCAGCCCGTCCTTGGGCTTATTCGTCACATCGTCGCTCATGGGCGTTCTCCGAGCGCTTTGAAAAGACCGCTTCCGGTCATGACCGTGCGCTCCCCAACCCAGATTTTGCCCGAGACGGTGATGAAGCCGTCTTCTTCGCCGGTGATCTCAGCCGAGCCTTCCACCCAATCGCCCAGATGAGCCGCCGAGACAAAGTCCGTCAACAGGCGGACAGTCACCCAGTAACGATGATGTGCGACAGTGACTGCATGACCAAAGGCCGTATCGGCAAAAGCCATCAACATGCCGCCATGACAATTGCCCATCCCATTGGTGTGATGCTCTTCAACACGAAACGCCCGTGAATAGGCCTGCCCCTCGCCGCAGCGTTCATAGAGAGGTCCGATCTGGCGGCCAAATCCCCGCGACCAGTTCATCTGCTCGTACCCCTCAGGCACAGGCAGCAACGTTTCTTCTAAAAGATCATCAGTCATAGGAGGTCACTCTAAAGCGTTTTCAGGATAAGTGGCTCCGGTTATCCGTCCGAAAACGCGACAAAACAAGGTTAGGGTGCTGAAAAATCAGGAGCAGGCACACCTGCTTTTGCAAGCGCTACGGCCTGGCGCTGCTCGAGCTGTGCAAACTCAAAGTCTGCTATCGTCTCATTGAAGAGCCGATAGAAATTAAGCTCAGCACCCAGATGCAGGAACACACCGCCGAGGCCAATCGCTGCACGGTCCATAAACACGAACTCACGCGGTGGCGTTACAGGCCCATGTTCTTTCAGAGCGGCATGAACAGAACTCGCCTGCTTGCGCCCATAGTCACCAGGCGAAATGCCATCCGCAATGGAGCGAACGCGGTCATCAAGTAGGGGGCCGTAGATAAAACCCGCCCAGAGGTTCAGAATATCGATCAACTCATTGGAGAGGTTCCGGAAGCCCCAAGTTTCATACGCCGCAACAGACATATCCCTGTCATCAGCCTCCAAGGACCGATAAAGCTCAATCACGCCCTGCACGAAGGTCGGCGGGAAAATACGAATACAGCCATAATCGAGAAGATTGATCCCGAGATCTGGCCGAACACTGTAATTGCCAAGATGCGGGTCCCCATGGATCACCCCATAATGGCTAAACGGAAACCACCAGGCCGTGAACATGGCTTCAGCAATGGCATTGCGGTCTTCCAGCGAGTGTTCGGTAAAGTTGAGAAGTGGCCGCCCCTCCAGCCAATCCATCGTGAGCAAACGTTCCGTCGAGAGGCTGTCGTGAACACCTGGAACAGCGATCCGAGGCTCTTCCGCGAAAACATTAGCGTAGAGACGCATATGCGCCGCTTCGCGTTCATAGTCCAACTCTTCACGAAGCCTCAGACCAATTTCATCAGCCATTTCGCTTGTATCGATGGACGTGTCCATCCGCCGGTGAATAGAAAAGATGAGGGACAGTTGACTGAGATCGGCTTCCACCGCCGATTGCATATCCGGATATTGCAGCTTGCAGGCGACAGCATCACCCTCAAGCGTTTCTGCTTTATGCACTTGGCCGAGAGACGCAGCAGCAGCAGCTTCACGCTCGAAAGCGGCAAAATTCTTTGTCCAGCCAGGGCCAAGCTCCGCCGCCATGCGCCGCTTAACAAACGGCCAGCCCATGGCGGGAGCCATTGACTGAAGCTGGGAAAGCTCGGCAGCATATTCCTTCGGCAAGGCTTCCGGTATAGTCGCCATCATCTGTGCAACCTTCATGATGGGGCCCTTGAGACCGCCAAGCGCAGCTTTTAGATCCTGCGCATTCTTGTCCGACGATCCATCACTTCCCATGAGACGTTGACCAGCAACCTTGGCCGCGACGCCGCCTACATTGACGCCCACTTTCGCATAGCGGGCGACCCGGGCGCTTAGCCTGTTTTCTTCAGCATCGCGTTTGCTCAAGAGAGCGCCTCCAACTCATCAATAAAGCCTTCAATCACACCAAGGCCCTTGTTCCAAAAGGCAGAGTCCGACGCATCAAGCCCAAACGGCGCCAACAACTCTTTGTGACGCCGCGATCCACCGGCCCGCAGCATGTCGAAATAGCGTTCCTGGAACCCATCTTCTGAAGATTCATAAACCGCATAGAGCGAGTTCACCAGACAATCCCCAAAAGCGTAGGCATAAACGTAGAAAGGCGAATGAATGAAGTGGGGAATGTAGCACCAGAAGGTCTCATACCCATCAGACAAACGTACAGATGGACCAAGACTTTCGGTCTGCACTTCCATCCAGATTTTCCCGATATCCTCAGATGTGAGCTCGCCCTGACGCCGCGCCACATGCAACCGGCGTTCAAATGTGTAGAAGGCAATCTGACGCACACAGGTGTTGATCATATCCTCCACTTTTGACGCGAGCATGGCCTTGCGAGAGGCTGCGTCCGTCGTCTCAGACAGAAGGCGTTTGAAGGTGAGCATCTCCCCAAAGACAGATGCAGTCTCTGCAAGCGTCAGCGGTGTTTCCGCCATCAAAGCGCCTTGGTCAGCAGCGAGCACCTGGTGCACCCCATGCCCCAGCTCATGGGCGAGCGTCATCACGTCGCGCGTGCGGCCCATATAGTTGATCAGAATAAAAGGGTTCGCAGAGGGCACCGTCGGATGAGAAAATGCGCCACCGGCTTTCCCTTCTCGCGGTGCAGCATTAATCCATCCTCGATCAAAGAAGGGAGCTGCCTGAGCCGCAAGGTCCGGCGCAAAATCGGCATAAGCCGAGAGCACAATGTCTTTGGCTCTGTCCCAAGGAATGAGATCGGTCTTCTCTTCGGGAAGCGGTGCATTCCGGTCCCAGGTTTCCAACTGATCAAGACCCAACCATTTTGCCTTCAGCGCATAATACCGATGGGAGAGCCGCGGATAGGCCTCTTGGACAGATTGGGTAAGCGCCTCAACAACCGGCGCCTCGACCCGATTGGCAATATGACGAGCACCCGCCACATCCTCATAACCACGCCACTTGCCGTCAAGCTCAAGGTCTTTCGACAGCGTGTTAGTGACATGGGTGAAGAGCGGCTGATTGGCCTGAAACCGCGCGGTCAGAGCCTCCACCGCTTTTTGACGCAATGCGCGATCAGGATCAGAAAGCTTATCCAGCACCTGTTCAAGGGAGACTGTGCTTCCTTCAAAATCAAACCGCATCCGCGCCATAGTCTCATCGAACAACCGTGTCCAGGCAGAGCGCCCCGTCAGAGACTTGTCTTGCATGAGTTGCTCAGATTCCGTCGACAGATCATGTTCCCGGTGCAGGCGCAAGTCATTCACCCAAGGCAGATAGCGAGCAAATGCCGACGAGGAAGCCGCGAGCTGTTCAATCTCCGTGTCGTCGAGACCATTGAGTTCCAATCCAAAGAACAGGAGCTCGGAATTGAGTTCAGTAAGCGCGGTCTGCATATCGCCATAAAAGCGCGCATGCTCTGGAACTGTTGACGAAGTCGCAAACAAAAGACCCGCATAGGAGGCAATACGGCCCATGCGGTCTTCCAGTGCCTCATACGTGGTGATCGCGGCCGCAAGCGCATCGCCACCATTAGAAGCTCCAGCTTGTTCAGCAAGCTTGCCGCAATAGGTCTTGGCAAAATCCGCCACCTTTTCCTTCAGCGACGCAACATCAGCGGCGATTTGAGGGTCATCCAGCCCCTGGTAGAACACACGGAGGTCCCACTCTGGCAGATTGCCCAATTTATCTGTGGGGGCTGCACTCATATCCATAAAATCACTCGCTGCTCGTTCGCCTAAGGAACAAGGAATATGGCCCCGACGGACAGAGTCTCAAAGAGACAAGTGAGTGAAAAAGCTGTTCCCCAAAAGAAAAGGCCCCGGTTTCAAAAACCAGGGCCTTCCCATAGTCTATGTGTGTCAGCTTAGTCGACCGTCACAACCGCACGGCGGTTGAGAGGCTCACGCACACCATCACCTGTTGAGACAGCAAGATTGCTCTCACCAGATGTTGTTGAGCTAGATACGCCTGCGTTACGAGCCTGCAGAGCGCTAGACACTGCATTTGCACGACGCTGACCAAGTGCCGTGTTGTAAGCGGCGCTACCTGAGGTATCGGTGTGACCGACAACGCTCACGGAACGACTTCCAACAGTGTTGGCAATTTCGTCAACAACAGACTGAGCTGCAGCTGTCAGGTTCGACTTGTCGTAGCCGAAATAGATGGTCCAAGGACCAGCTGGAGCTTGTTCGCATTCAGCAAGAGCTTCGTAGAAAGCTGCTTTTTCTGCTTCAACACGGTTTGGCTGTACTGGACCGCCAACGCCACCGAAGTATGAGCCGTTAATGCCCATGTCGTTGTCGCTAGCTTGTTCAACCCAACCATCATAGTAGCGCTGAGCTTTTGCACACTGACAAGCGTTGTCGCCTTCGCGACCACCATTGTCGAGCGCGGCAAGAAGACGTGAACGGCCTTCCTGCAATTCGCCAAGAGCTTCAGGCAGAACTGCGAAATTCGCTGGGTCATACGGCATCACCGTCTGACCGGCAGCTGCAGCGCGGCCCTTTTCCACGATGCGTGCTGTATCAATCCAGTCGCAATCAACATATGCTTCTGAAGTAGCACGGTCTTGATATTCCCGCGCGAGACAGGCGTTAAAGTCACTACCTGAAATTTCCTCGCTGAGGTAGGACTCAGCCTGCCAGGTACCGCAAGCGGCCAAACCCAACATCGCCCCTACCGCAATCATCCGGGATAGAATTTTCATCCCACTCTCCGTCGTCGTTTTAAGCACACCCCCCGTACATACGGAGGACCCGGACCCCACCGGACTGCCATTCATGAAACTAATTGGTCGCACGTATCGGCTGGTTCCATCAAGGTGGTTTCAGGTTTTAGCCTTAATTGCGAGCGCAGAGTCACCCCTCCGCAACACCTATGGACCAAAATGTGACAGTTTTGCGCACCCGTCACAGACATTAACCATTATCGGCGGGGATCAGCGAAAAAACGGGCACGAAACAATCGAATCTCCCCCTCTTTAAACCCGCCTTTACCTGTCTGCCCCATATTGGGTCACAGCCGCTGAGGGGCGCGAACACTCGTTTCCTATCTCAGTGGCCTCGTTTTGTGATTCGTCACCCGCGGTCGTAACCGGACCGTCAGGGGAACTAGAGGTAGGCATGGCTCAAACGGTATTGGTCGTCGATGATGACCCAGCACAACGGCGTATTCTGGAAGAAGTCGTCAGCCGTGATGGCTACCGCGTGATGAGCGCTGACGGGGGCGACCCAGCTCTCGATATCCTCAATGGCCCCAATGGCAAGGACATTTCCTGCATGATCCTCGACCTGGTGATGCCAGGCATGGACGGCATGGAAGTGCTCGAAGCCATTGCCCCAACCCACGGCGAGCTGCCAGTCATCGTATTGACGGCACAAGCAGGTGTAGAGACGGTCGTAAAGGCTATGCGGGCAGGCGCTGATGACTTTGTTATGAAGCCGGTGAGCCCTGAGCGACTCTATGTCTCTATCCGTAATGCCCTAAAGATCACAGCCCTTACAGGCGAAGTGAATCGCCTGCAGAAGAAAGCCAAAGGCCAGCTAACTTTTGACGACATTATCGCAGGCGCCCCCTCCATGGACTCAGTACTGAAACTTGGACGCCGCGCGGCTCAATCCAACATTCCCGTCCTCATTGAGGGTGAAAGCGGGGTTGGTAAGGAATTGATCGCCAGCGCCATTCAGGGCGAAAGCGACCGGGCTGGTGGCCCCCTCATCACCGTCAACTGCGGCGCCATTCCAGAGAACCTCATCGAGAGCATTCTCTTCGGCCACGAAAAAGGGGCATTCACCGGGGCTTCTGAAAAACATGCCGGCAAATTTGTGGAAGCAAATGGTGGCACCCTCTTCCTGGACGAGATCGGCGAACTGCCGCTCGATATGCAGGTAAAGCTGCTCCGTGCCATTCAAGAAGGTGAAGTCGATCCAGTTGGCGCCAAGCGGCCGGTGAAAGTCGACATTCGTCTCATCTCAGCGACCAATCGAGATCTCATTCAGATGGTGACTGACGGGCGCTTCCGCGAAGACCTCTATTACAGACTGAATGTCTTCCCCATCTTTCTGCCGCCGGTCCGCGACCGCAAAGAAGATGTGCCAGACCTTGTCACCCATTTCGTTCAGCGCATCGCGGCTGAAGAAGGTAAAAAAGTTGCCGGTGTAGCACCCGACGCCATGGGCATGCTCGCGGCCTATGATTGGCCGGGTAATGTACGCCAACTGGAAAACACGGTCTTCCGCGCCATTGTATTATGTGATGGCGACATGCTGACCATTGCCGACTTCCCGCAGATCGCTGCACAGGTTGAAGGGTACGAACCCATTTTCGCCACCGCACCTTCTGCGCCAGGCGTTCAGGCCGAACCACAACCCGCCATGATCACTGGCGATCCAGCGACCTCATCAAACGGCATTGCTGCATTTGCCCGCTCCACCTTCGGCGAGGGCATCACAGTGACCGACGACGGCGGTGAACTCCGCAAGCTGGAAGACATTGAAGCGGATCTCATCCGCATGGCCATCGACAAGTATAAAGGCCATATGTCGGAAGTCGCTCGGCGTTTGGGCATTGGGCGCTCTACGCTCTATCGCAAAGTCCGCGATCTGGGTCTTGATGTAACGCGCTAATAACTGATACGTCGAAAAAGTTTACCTCGCGAGGCTTGCTCGCAGATTGACCTGCGCTTTTAGATCGACAAGTCTATCGGCATGGCTCGGTCAGAAAATCTGTTGCGCTTGGTGAACACTATTTACAGTGCTGTAGGTGAACCCGAACGCTGGCCTGATGCCCTTCAGCAGATTGCAACGAACATGAGCGGCGCAGGCGCCCTGTTTGAGGCCGTCGACAAACAATCCAAAACCCTTGGCAGCAGAGATTCAGGCATCCTCAGCCCCACCAGTCGAAACAATTATCAGCGGCATTTCTACGCCATCAATCCGAGGGTGAAGTTCTCCAGTCGCGCGCCGGAGGGCACGATTTTCTTTGATCGGACGATTGGCTCAGAAAAGGACCTTGATCGAAACGAATATTATCAGGACTTCCTCGCTCCCTCAGGCTTGCGCTACTTCCTCTCCGCAAATCTGATCAACAACTCCCAACGACGTGTCACCTTCGCTATTCAGCGCAGCAGACAACAAGGTCATGTGGATGACTCCGACATTGCAATGCTCCGCCAGCTGATGCCGCACCTAAAAGCCGCACACGAAACCACCGAAACACTCCTGGCCCAGCGCCGAACAAATGCAACTCTGGCAGCGACACTGGACGCACTACCCTCCCCCGCGCTCACGCTAACGAGGTTGGGAGAAATATTGTTTGCCAATCAGGCAGCAGAAAAACTCCTAGCCGAGCCAGACGGCCTCTTTCTGTCAGGGAGATATTTGCGAACTGCTCGACCTGAAGAACAAAAAGCCCTGAACAATGGGCTGACGCTGGCTGCAACGCTCGGTCAAAACGATGCAACAACACCGCCTCTCATCAGCATCTCACGTCCTGGTGGTGGATCGCTGCTTGTCCGAGCGACGCCTTTGCAGAGAGAGCCGGAGACGAGGGGCGAAGAGGCACAAGCAATCCTCCTAATGATCAACGCAGATCCGCGCATGCCAAGCCACGCAAGCAGCGCCTTAATGGAACTCTTCGATTTGACGCCAACAGAGGCAAACCTCGCAGTCGCTTTTGCACAGGGCAGCGATCTAAAACAGTTGGCGGCGGACAGAGGTCTAAGCCTCAACACCATCCGTTGGCATTTCGGCACCATTCGCGCAAAATTGGGGGCTCACACTCAGGCCGACATCGTCAGGATAGTTTTGGGTCGTCTGAGCGGCCTCTAAAGCTCCCCTTTTTCAACAAAAATCCAAACCGCCCCATCCAAATGAATGGGGACAATGCCCGCGCGCCCTTGCTTGATTGCATAACGGACAATCAGTAAGGGGACGCCACAATGCGCACGATACATCTCTTGGTTTCAGCGGCATTTTCTCTGCCCGCTTTCATGGGCACGCCAGCCCATGCGGACAACAGTGCCACAACGCCAAGCTTTGAGATTCAGGGCACCGAGCGCGCGCTCTTTAGCGCACCTACCGCCGATAGAGTGAACGAGCAGGTTCCAATAGCACGCAATGCAATCAGTCGGTGTGACAGAACCGCGTTCAACGGGGCAATTGCAGAAATTACTGAACAGGCGTCAGTCAGAAGAGCCATCGCTGGCGATCAGACTCTTGGCGAGAACGCCTTTTTTGAAAGCCGCGATGCAGATGATGCGTCAATGCTAGATCGTCTAAGAGGAGACCTATTCCGGGAATGGCACGCAGCGTGCGATAAGCCCCAACCAACCAGCGCAGCGATCTTTGGCGCGGGCGCTAGCTTCTTCGCCGGCATCCTCAATCTACCGCGACAGGCATTCTTGGGCTTTGAGAATCCAGGAACCCTCGCACAAACCATCGGCATAACCAACGGAGAAGAAGAAGCCCGCACGACCGGCGGATCACTGGATGGTTCCGTCTTTTTCCCCGGCCATGGCATTTTTGGCTCGCAAGGATTCTGGACGGCTTTTGGGTATCTCAGAACTACCGCCAATGCATCCGGCACGGCACAGACCATTGATCCCAACGGAGATGGGCTCTTGATCCCGGGTCCTCTTGGGGGCGCATCTGGTTTTGCACTGGTCAGTGCCGGAGGCCTGAATGTTGTTCAGAACGCAACTTACGAGGTAGATGCCGAGTGGGACAGCTTCTACGCCAAGGGCGGGCTGCCATTTGATTGTGGCGATGTTAAAGTCACCCCCTTTGTTGGCGTCGCGTATAGCGAACAAGAAAGCATGAGCCGCTTCACCGGTTCCATCCCTGGGTTCGGGCGTAACTTCGCCTACAACACGGCTGTCTATGTGGACACATTGAGCGGTTTTGTAGGTGTCGATCTGGTGAAGGACCTTGGCCGCGTGGCTGTGCACGGCGGCGGCTTGGTCTCCATCGACTCCAATGACGGGAGTGGAACGGACCGCTTGTCCTTCACTGGCTTTCCCGATCGCCAGGCCTCGCTCAACAATGACGAGACAACCTATGGTGGCCGCGCTTGGGCCGGTCTGACTTTCGGCAACGAAAAGTCACCGTTCAAACTCTCCATTGATGCGACGTACATCTATCAGGAAAACCTGCCGGTCATTGAAAGAGACGGCACCAACCCCTCGCGCCTAACCTATGACGATGGCGACGCGGTTGTCGGTTCCATCAGAGCGACCTTCCGGTTTTAAAAAAACAACTGCCCACAACGAGCGAAGGCCGCGCACTTTCGAGCGCGTGGCCTTCAATATTGCGACCAGCGCGCAACGCCAATAGTCTCCCACGACGCCACGGCCCTCCCTTGACAGCACTCATCGCCCCGCTTAAACGTATGTTATAAGTTTTCTTTGGGGGCGAGAATGGCACGTGCACGAACCATCAATGACGAACAGCTGATCGAAGCAATGAAGAAAGCGGATCAGCCGCTGTCAGCCTATGACCTTCTCGATCTGCTGCCGGAAGGACGAAAACCCAAGCCACCCGCAATTTATCGGGCGCTGGATCGGCTGAACGCGGAAGGTCGGGTGCATCGCATTGAAAGCCTCAAAGCATTTATTCCATGCGATGGGCACAACCACGCCCACGAAACTGCTTTCGCGGTTTGTAGTGACTGCAAACAGGTGCAGGAAATTGAAGACCACCAACTCTGCAATTTACTTGGCGAATGGAAAAAGAAGACCGGCTTCATGCCCTCCCAAAAAACCTTTGAAATTCTCGGCCAATGTGCCGAATGCGGACCAGCATGATTGGTCTGACTTTAGCGGCTAGACCGCAACTCTGAATTTGAACCATTCCCCTCACAGGGGAGACGAACTTGCATGTGACATCAGGGGGTAAGGATGAAATACGCCTATAATTCGAAATGCCGCAAATCAAAACGGAGGGCAGGAGCCACCGTTCTGACTATCGCCTCCCTCGCTTTTCCAATCAGCGCAACCGCAGAACCAGTACATGCACCGTCAATCGTCATCACAGCTTCACCGCTCGCACGGACCACCAGCGAGCTTGCACAGCCGGTTAGCATTGTTGAAAAAGAGGAGATATCCCGGAGCGGTGCCGCAACACTCGGAAACCTGCTCGGCGCCCAACCGGGCGTGGCCCAATCTTCGTTTACAAGAGGGGCGAGCCGCCCAATCATTCGCGGTCTCGACAATTCGCGGGTCCGTATTCAGGAAAATGGCCTCGCTGCCCACGATGTCTCCGCGTTGAGCGAGGACCATGGCGTCCCCATCGATCCCTCAGCAGCCGAACGTGTTGAAGTCATCCGCGGCCCTGCCGCCCTCCGCTATGGCAGTGAAGCCATCGGGGGTCTTGTGAGCGTTCTCAATAACCGCATTCCCGACAAAGCGCCCGACGGCGGTTTTGAAGCCGAGGCGGAAGCAAACACTACGACCGCTGACAGTGGCGTCATGGGACGCGGATCTGTCGATGTGAGCGAAGGACCGATTGCCGTACACATTGATGCCTTTGCCCGCTCCGCAGATGACTATTCAACACCGCAAGGAACACAAGCAAACAGCGCCGCTGAAGCGTCTGGTCTTTCTGCCGGTGTGAGTTATCTCCTGCCGAACGGCCATGTTGGTGTCTCAGTTACCCAATACAATAGCGACTACCGCGTACCCGGAGCCAAAGCAGCAGCAAATCGCATCGCCATTGATCTGGAGCAAATGCGGTACGCCGCTGCTGCGCGCCTGGAAGATCTCAGCGGCTTTTTCACCGGCCTGAGTGCGGATGTCGGCTATTCCGACTACATCCACGAGGAAGTCTCAAAGGTCACTGGCACAATCGGGTCCCGTTTCGACAATGAGGAATGGGAGGGACGATTAGAACTTCTTCACCGCGCAATCGGCGACGTGGAAGGCGCCTGGGGAATCCAGGCAGCAAGCCGAGACCTTAGCGCCGCTGGTGAAGGGGGCGAACTCATTGCGCCATCCACCAGCAACAGATTCGCCGCATTCCTGTTTGAAGAGTGGAAGATCAATCCGGCGCTTCGGCTCCAAGTCTCGGGACGCATTGAGCGGGTTGAACTCGAAGGGTTAGGAACGACATCACCAACCCTAGAAGGCGTGACACTGCCCGGTCAGGAACTGGCTGACTTTGGCAGCCGCCGTTCGCTCGACTTCACACCCATAAGCAGCGCCGCAGCACTGGTCTTCGACCTGACTGACGAAATCGCCCTGGGTCTCAATACGCAATATGTTGAACGTGCACCGGACTTGTTGGAGCTGTTTGCGAAAGGCCCTCATGAAGCAACCGAAACCTTCGAGATTGGCAGCCCAACACTGGGTAAAGAAAGTGCAACCTCCTTCGACCTGAGTTTAACGCAGAACACCGGCAACCTCTCTTTGGAAGCCAATCTCTTCTACACATCCTTCAGCGACTTCATCTTCAAACAAAACACGGGCTTTGTCTGTGGCGAAGAATTCGACACTTGCGGTGTTGAAGGCGCGCCTGGTGTCGAAGATGAACTTACCCAAATTGCCTACAGCCAATCCGACGCGGATTTCCACGGTGCTGAATTTGCCGCTCGTTGGTCGGCCCTTGATCTGGCTGATGGCCGTTTAGGCTTTGACGGCCGTTTCGACTATGTCCGCGGCAAACTGGATGCTGGCGGGAATGTGCCCCGCATTACCCCTCTCCGTTATGGGGCAGGCGTCTTCTTCGAAAACGACAATCTGTTCAGCCGCATCAGTTTCCTGAGAGCCGAAAACCAAGACGATGTCGCCACAAACGAAACTCGCACCAATGGCTATGTGGACCTTCGCGCCGAAGCGACCTACACGTTCTTCCTGCCGCAATCAGATCGCGAGATCGAACTGGGTGTGGTCGGCACAAACCTACTTGATGATGATATTCGCAACCACGCTTCGTTCAAGAAAGACGATGTTCTTGAACCCGGCACGAGTACTCTCTTTTTCATTCGTGCAAAGCTCTGAGTTAACAATGGCTTGGAGGCTGCGTTTTCCTCAAACGTAGCCTTCGTCATTTCCCAGAAGAGCAATTCGCACCACGTCCGCCTGATCACGCGCGCCAAGCTTCCCGCGCACCTGAACAAAATGCGTGCGCACCGTGTTAATGGTGACACCTTGGGTGTTCGCAATCTCCTGCAAAGTTTGTCCCGCAAGGAATGCACAAAGAACTTTCGCCTGAGCCGAGGTAAGGTCGAAGCGAACCGCTAGAAAATCTTCCGGTGGAATTTTTCCAACAAGGGTATCCGGATCATTTTCCTGAATGGCCTTTGACCTGGCATTCAAAAACTCAAAGATCCAACCCTCACCATTGTTGACAGCCCAATCCATAATTTCAGACAGGCGGCGGTCGGTCTCAGGTACCAGCCCTTCATGAATACCAGGCCATACACGGGCACTAAGCCGATCCTTGGAGCGCCGGTCTTTGGTATATTTGTCCGCCATGGCGCTAGCCCACCCGCCGCGTGTCTTCGGATTTCCCGGGAAGCATCTCACGCAGAAAATCACCAATCTCTTTGATTGACCGTTTTGTCTCGGGCAACAACGGTCCCAAGCGATGCCAGACATGGGGCATGCGCGGATAGACGTCACACCAGGCTTCAACACCCGCCTCACGCAGACGGGTCGCAAGGCGAGTCGAGTCATCGCGTAGAATTTCAGGCGCCCCAACATGAATAAGCGTCGGCGGCAATCCCGCTAGATCAGCAAACAGAGGCGATGCTAACGGATCGGTTGGAGAATGCCCCTGCAAATAAAGCCTGGAACACATGTTGAGCCCTTCCAGCGAACTCACCATGGGATCGTTCTCAAGATTGCTCAAAATCGAATTTCCCGAAAGCGTCATGTCCACCCAGGGACCGAGCAGCACCATGGCCCCCGGCATCGCCACTCCTTCATCACGGAGTGCAATCAGGGTCGCAAGCGCCAGGCCACCGCCCGCTGAGTCAGCAACCACGCCCAGAGTCTCCGGTAGCGTGCCTTCAGCAAGCAACCATCGATAGGCAGCCTTCACATCTTCAATTCCAGCCGGAAATGGATTTTCTGGTGCCAGACGATAGTCCAGCACGAACGCTGTTGCATCGGCCTCTTTGCAGATATTGGCAATCAGGGCGTCATGAACACCGGAACGCTCCAGCATAAACGAGCCCCCGTGCACGTAGAGAAGCGTGCGAGTCTGAGGTGCTCCCTCTATACCCACCCAAGGTCCCGCAACCGGGGCGCCCGTGACTTCTTTGAAAGTCGCATTTGAAGGAACCATGGCAATAATGTTCTCAAGAAATTTCACCCGCTTGCGCGCAGTGACCACATCGAAGGGTTTCTGTTCTGCACCTTCAGCACCAACAGATTTTCGCAAGAGCTTATTGATTGTTTGAACAAGGCCGATCCAAAACCGCGCACGCAGGCTCGCAGTGTTCACCTGGGGTCGCCAGCTGGGCGCTTCCTTGTACACAGCCTGATCCAGAACACCCTCCTCATACCCGACACTATTTGGAGTAAAGGCTAAAACATGCCGCCGCCTCATACAAATGTATGACGAAGCACTGATTTTCGCTCCGTAGGTTTGACCCCTGTCTCAGGTCAGCGCCCTCAGGGCGGCACAACAGGGGTTTCACATGGTCCGTCTCAAACAGGCACGCAGAGCTGCACCTTTGGCTGCACTTGCTGCGCTCGCTCTTTCGCTTTCCAATCCAGCCGCAAATGCTGTTGAAACAATCGATAACAGCCGCAATCCAGCGCTCCCTCAAAACCAAGTGCCCGGGACAGAGCTCATGCTCCACAACAGGCTGTTGGTTGAGAAATTGATCGAGCCTTCTCGAGATGCCAGAGCAGCACTCGCCAGCTGCGACAAAACCAAATGGGAAGACGCAATTCAGCGAATTAGTGCAATCAACAATGATGCAGAGAAGGCGATTAGCGGCAGTTCTTGGCCCTTTGAGGACCCACAGATCACCGACTCCAGTTCTATCAACGACTTTTATTGGGCCCTTGATGCAAAATGGAAAGAGGCTTGCGCCAAACGAGTCGCTGACAAAACGGGCACCAGCTTTACAGCAGGCGGCAGCCTGTCGGTTGGTCAGTTGAGCCTACCGCAGCAAGCCTTTCTCGGGTTCGAAGCGTTAGGAACCCTGATACAAACGCTCGGCGTGGCGCGCATCGAAGAAGATGCACGTGCAACGGCAGGGTCCTTTGATGGCAGCGCTCACTTTTCTGACGCAGACGTCTTTGGTTCCAATGGCATATGGGCTGCGCTTGGGTATGTCCGCACGACGGCAAACGCATCTGCCCGTCGAACCAACATTGATCCCAATGGCGATACGCTATTGATCCCGGGACCACTCGGGGGCGCATCCGGCTTTTCTCTTGTAAGTGCGGGCGGCCTCAACGTCGTGACTCAGGCAGATTATGAAGCACACTATGAGTGGGACAGTTTCTACGCCAAGGCTGGCCTGCCATTTAATTGTGGTCCGTGGCTCTTCATGCCGTTCTTTGGAGCGGCTTATACCGACCAAGAACAGACCTCGAGCTTCTCCGGTAATATCCCCGGCTTCGGCAGAAACTTCGCTTACAACACTATGGTTGATGTCGAAACCATCAGTCCCTTTATCGGCTTCGATGCTGTTCGCCATTTCAACGGCGTCAGCGTCCATGGGGGCGGCCTTCTCTCAGCGGACTTCAATGATGCCGATGGATGGGACCGCTTGTCTTTCACGGGCGTCGCCGACAGCCAGGCCTCCCTCAGCGGAGATGACACAAGTCTCGGTGGGCGGGCCTGGGCAGGTGTCACCTTCGGCACGCCACAGTCGCCTTTCAAACTGTCGCTGGACGCATCTTATATCTATGTCGACAACATTCCCGTCATCACACGCGATGGAACAAATCCCTCATCGCTCGGCTTTGATAGCGCTGATGGTGTCGTTGGAACCATTCGCGCCACGTTCCGCTTCTAACACACCCCCCTCAACCATAGAAAAGCCCGGCGGGAAAATCCTCGCCGGGCTTTTTGAGTCTCTTGATGTGTGGCTTTAACCGAGCATACCAAGCGCGTGCAGATAAAGCTCGAGCATCGCCTCTTCTTCCTGCCGCTCTGCCGTATCTTTCTTCCGAAGCGAAATCACTTTGCGAAGAACCTTGGTATCAAAACCATTTCCCTTGGCTTCCGCATAGACTTCCTTGATATCGGCTGCGAGTGCGGCCTTTTCTTCTTCCAACCGTTCAATCCGCTCGACAAAAGAACGCAGCTGACCTTGCGCGATCGTTGTTGACCCTTCGGGCGTGGTGCCATCCGCCATGTATCTGACTTCCTTGAACTGGTATCGAAAATAGGGGGAGCAACCATTGGCTCCAAGCCGCGCACCATATCGACGAGACGCCACAGCAGCAAGGGAAAGGGACTGTAAAGCTGTGGATTAATTGAGGCACAAGACGTGCTAATCTCGCAGCACAAAAATGAAATCTCAAGGAGGGGAAGAAATGCGCGCGATTTTGGTCAGCCTGCTATTGGGAATTTTCACAATGTCCAGTCACGCCGCAACGGTAGAGCGGTACACAGACCCCGCCATGCAGGACGCCAATCTGCCTTTTTCCCAAGCCGTCCGTGTCGGCAACATGCTCTACCTTTCCGGTCAGATCGGTAACATTCCTGGAACCCTAGATCTGGCACCCGGTGGGATGGAAGGCCAGGCCCGCCAGACCATGGACAATATTGAGGCTGTCCTAGAGGCGAATGGAGCCTCTTTCGCAGACGTCACCAAATGCCTGGTGATGCTCGCTGACATGAGCCAATGGGCGGATTTCAACAAGATCTATGTCACCTATTTTGAGCCCGGGCAGTTTCCGGCACGCTCCGCCTTCGGGGCCAATGGCCTGGCGCTTGGCGGTGCGCTGGAAGTCGAGTGCGAAGCGTATCTAGGCGACTGACCGATCAGAAAAACGGGTCAGGCGTGGTTTTCCTGAGCGGCCTTGAAGGCAGCCATTTGTTCATCTGTTGCTTCGGCCTGATGCTTTTTCTTCCAGTCTGAAAACGGCTCACCATAAATATGCTCGCGCGCCGCATCCTTGCTCATCTCAATGCCCTTATCTTCCGCAGCGTCTTTGTACCAGTCCGCCAGACAGTTTCGGCAGAACCCCGTCTGGATCATGAGATCAATGTTCTGAACGTCTGTGCGCTTCATGAGATGAGACACGAGCCGCCGAAAAGCCGCTGCTTCGAGTTCTGTCTGTGTTGATTTATCCATTTCAGCTCATCCTTCCATCGCAGTGAGATCAAAGCTCCGCTGCAGTTTCCTCAATTAGGTGGTCAACGACAGCCACAAGAGCGTCCCGAGGTTCAGCGCCGCCCTTCATTGCGTCCCCATAGACACGCCTCTGCTGATCTGCGCTCGTGCCGCGCCGGGCGATCCGCTTGATATGGGATATCTCCTCTCGTGATCCAAGCCGGACAGCATCTTCAGCCGTCATTTCAATAATCTCATCACACAGTGCATCAAATGACGTAAGCGCCCCCTTCCCGAAATCAATAAGCTCACCGCTCACCCCATAACGCTGCGCCCGCCAACGATTTTCACCCATGAGCGTGGCGGGGTAGAGCCGCCAGCGCTGATTCTGCTGACGCAAGCGATAGAGCATGGAAAGAAGCGCCTGATAGGTCGCAGCAATCGCGATACCATCTTCAAGACTGGTGCAGATATCCGTAATCCGGCTTTCCAAGGTCGAGAACCGACCAGACGGACGTATGTCCCACCAGAGCATTGTCGCGTCGGGAATAATGCCCGTCCCCACCAATTGTTGGACCAGCCGATTGTATTCTGAATATCCATCGAACGTATCCGGCAAGCCCGTGCGCGGCAGCGCGTCCCAGATGGTCAGACGGTAGGACTGGAGGCCCATATCTTCCCCCTGCCAGAAGGGAGAAGAAGTGGAGAGTGCCAGCAGATGCGGCAGGAAATAGCGCACCTGGTTCATAAGATCGATCCGCAGATCATCCTCCTCAATCCCAACATGCACATGCATGCCTGAAATCACCATCCGTCGCGCTGCGCCCGCCAGATCACGCGCCAGCGCGTCATAGCGCTCTTTCTTCGTGTGTTCCTGCTCATCCCAATGGCTGAAGGGGTGCGTGCTGGCCGCTATAGGTGCATATCCGAAACCATCTGCCACCTCCACAACCAACCGTCGCAAGCGGATAAGTTCGGCCCGCGCTTCACCAATTTCGGCGCAGACCTTTGTGCCCACCTCAACCTGGCATCGAAGAAATTCCGACGTGACCTGTTCAGCAATCGCTTTGTGGAGTTGATCCATCAACGCATCCGGCGGATTACGCACCAGGTCACGAGTTTCGCGATCCACAAGAAGATATTCTTCTTCTATTCCAAGGGTGAGGGAGGGTGCATCCATCGCGTCTCGTTCCTGGGCTGATCCGTTATGCCGGGTCCGTTCTTGAACCATAATGAGTGATTTCGCTGACACCGTCTGCAGCAATTAGGTCCGGCAAAATCCGCGCAAGCCGGTCCGCCCACTCAGCCTGACCCTTCTCTGTGTCGATCAGATCCTGCCTGATCTCCAAAAGCGCATGGGGCAGACCCCTCTTCGTGCAATGGCGGTAAAGTGTGTCGCCTTTAAGAAACCCACCATAAGGTTCGTTATCCCCCACAGTGAGCCCTTCTTGATCTGCCAAAGCTCCCAACAAAGGCAGTGCCAGCCGAGGGTCTTTATCCCAGAGCACACCAGCATGCCACTGCCGCGCCCGCCCGCGCCAAAACGGTGTGAAGCTGTGGATTGAGACAATCACCGGCACATGGCCTTGAGCGAGCGCTGACTTGATCTGAGCATCAACTGCGCTGTGATAGGGCTCATGATAATGCGCGATCCGGGATTGAAACTCGTCCCCATCCCCAAAGCGATCCACATTTGCGTTGGCAGGGATAACCGACCCGTCGGAAAGCTTCATGACAATGGTCGGATCATCCGGCCCCCGGTTCAAATCCACCAAAAGCCGCGAATACCGCCCAAGGATTGCGGGGCAATTCAGGTGCGAGGCCAAGGCGCGCACCACTTCGGCACACCCAATGTCGTAGGCGATATGCCGATGAAATTCCGTCGCCGGGAGGCCAAGCGTATCATACTTCGGCGGTAGAGCCGCAGACGCATGATCACAGAGGATCAAAACATCTGGATTGCCTTGTGCGTTAACCAGTTCAAAAGGTGATCCTTCTACGGCTGAATCATTCAGCGCTTTACTGGTAGACTTGGACGAACTCATATCAGGCATAGCCGGACTATAATCGGACCAGGCCGGGAATGCGACACCAGGCTTTCACCTCTATTGCACAAACCTCGGTTGCCAAGAAGGAGCACCCTTCAGAATGACCCTTCATGAAGACCCAAGAAGATTTCTGCTGAACCTGTTCGAGGCGGCCGTTCGGGCCGTGCAACCGGCTGCATGCCTGCGCAAACATTTGCCAGCCCCGCCTGAAGGGCGCCTGGTCATTCTCGCGGCAGGCAAGGCCGCCGCTGCAATGGCAGCCGAGGCCGAAGCCTTCTACGAGGAAAGATGGCCCGGCACCGAGATCGAAGGCATCGCCATCACGCGGTATGGCCACACGGTTCCAACAAACCACGTCGCGGTTCATGAGGCGGGACATCCCTTTCCAGACGGTGCCGGCGAAAATGCAAGCAGAGGCATGCTTTCCCTGGCAAATTCACTAAGAGAAGAAGACCTTGCGGTCGTACTTCTGTCAGGTGGTGCCTCTGCCCTCCTCTCCCTGCCACCTGACGGCATCAAGATCGAAGAAAAACAGAAGCTCACCCGCGCCCTGCTGGCAACCGGCGCGCCCATTGCAGATATAAACTGCGTGCGCCGACACCTCTCCTGCATCAAGGGCGGTAGATTGGCCGAAGCGATCCATCCGGCACGTTCCATCACCCTCGCAATCTCTGATGTCGCTGGGAATGATCCAAGCGTCATCGCCTCTGGTCCCACCATGCCTGCGCGCACCACAGCACTTGATGCCTTAAGCATCATTGAGCGTTTCCGCGTACCCATCGCAGAACCCATCATTGAATGTTTCAGACAGAACGTGGCCCTCCCGTCACCCGATGCCCCGTGCTTTGAAAAAGCTGATTTCAGGATCATTGCAACCGGGTCTCACGCATTGAGCGCAGCCGCCGCTCTTGCCCGCGAGGCCGGATGTGAAGTGTCCATTGTCGGTGACGAACTTGAGGCGAG